>Ga0209070_100044_pt1 | contig 210153 bp, 189 predicted proteins | sample SynthPrep_5_END__FD_187205 | JGI IMG/M metagenome (GOLD analysis project Ga0209070, IMG submission 187205) | Synthetic microbial communities from Ohio, USA - SynthPrep_5_END_DS10_MetaG (SPAdes) (version 2) | ecosystem: Engineered > Bioreactor > Aerobic > Activated sludge | place: USA: Ohio... | reverse complement strand
CGTGACCGCCGACCCGTTGCAGATACTCAAGACCGTTTACGGCTATGACACGTTCCGCGGACGCCAGGCCGACATCATCCGACATGTCATGGCGGGAAACAATGCCTTCGTCCTCATGCCGACGGGCCTTCCTTCAGGTCCGATCTTTGCCAGTGGCACCGCGGGGCAGCTCTAGGATATGCCGGATCGAACTCTTTGCCTCACCGCCGTGTTTCTGATGATCGGCTGCTTCGCGTTGATTGCTTCTAAAGCGGTTGCTGCGCCAAAGCGGGACGATCAAGTCCGTACCGATGTCGGTGGATTCAAGCTCAATAGCGTCCTGGTTGAGACTGGTCGGAAGCCAGACTTGCCACCAATCGTCTTTATTCATGGCGCCAGCGCCAGCCTTTACGATCCGATGTTCTCGTTTCGGACAAAGCTGCAGGAACGGGCCAAGCTGTTGTTCGTCGATCGCCCGGGTCACGGCGATTCCGACGTCGGTGGTGAGCAGAACATTTTGCCCGACGGTCAAGCCGACTCCATTGCCGCCCTCATGCAGAAGCGAGGCATCAACCGCGCTATTATTGTCGGTCACTCCTTCGGAGGAGCAATTGCCGCGTCCTTCGCCGTTCGCCATCCGGATATGGTCTTAGGCCTCGTCTTCCTGTCTCCGGCGGTCTACCCATGGAATAGCGGGATCGCCTGGTACTACGAGGCCGCCAGCGCCCCGATCACAGGCACTCTCTTCAGCACTCTTATCGTGCCACCTATCGGGCTTATGACGATCGATAATGCCACGAAAGGCGTCTTTGCTCCGAACCCGGTTCCCGCCGACTACATCGACAAGACACGTGCCCTGCAAGCGCTGCGGCCGCTCGCATTTCGGCACAATGCGAGAGAGGTTGCGGCTTTGAGCGACTGGGCCAGAGCGGCTTCGGTGAATTACCACAAAATCAAAGTGCCTACGGTCATCATCACTGGTGATACTGATAGTATCGTCTCCCCTGAGGTCCACTCCCGTCATCTCGCCCGCGATATTCTCGGTGCCCGTCTGATCGTCGTGCACAATCTCGGGCACAAGTCGGATTTCGTCGCCAGCGATCTGGTAATCGCGGCGATCGAGACGGTCGCAGGCCGCAAGTCGAACCTCAACGCCGTGAAAAGGGATGTCGAGCGGAGGATAGCAGGTGACGGCAAGGATTGATGTCTGGCAGCGGTGGTGCCAGTGGGGACTATCCAGCCTCTATGGTCTCGCGGGAATTCTGCATATCGTCCTGCCCAAACCCTTCCTCGGTATCACGCCTGCCTGGGTTCCTGAGCCCGAGGCGGTTATTTTCCTGACCGGTCTGTGTGAGATCGCCGGCGCCGTCGGACTTCTGGTGCCACGGCTGCGGAAAGCCGCCGGCATTGGCCTGGCGTTCTATGCAATCTGCGTATTCCCGGCCAATATCAAGCATGCCATCGACAGCCTTGGTGCAGTGACTGTTTCGCCATGGCAATGGTCCTACCATCTCATCCGATTGCCTTTGCAGCCTTGCCTGGTGTGGTTGGCGCTCTTCGCGGGAAATATCGTCGTTTGGCCATTCAGGCGTGGCGAAAAATAGCTTTGATATCGTCTGACGAAATTCGAAAAGTTTCATCGTCGGCGGATGCATCCTGAAGGCTGGGGAAAGCATGGGCAAGATCACGCTCACCGACGAGATGGGTGGTGTTGCGCACATGACGATCGCCGACGTCAAACAATCCAACGGCGTCATCCATGTCATCGACAAGGTTCTTTGCCCAAGATGTAGTCCGGGGCCATTCCGTCATCAGAAAGGCCGGCGACACTTGAGGTCGCCGGCCTTTTCAGTTTTCGTCGTTGAACGTCTGCCGGATTACATGTTCGGCAGAACGGCGATGTCGCGCACTTCGTTGTCGAGCCCCGTGATCGGGCTGACTTCGCTTGCCGCGCCAGTTTCGAGGTTGACCGTGTAGAGCGTCTTGGATGCGGCGAGATACGCCACGTTCTTGCCGTCCGCCATGCCCTGAATATCAAAGGCATAGGCCGCGGGCTTGTCTTTGAGGCCGAGCTTGCCGATTGCTTTCAGCGTACCGTCATTCGGCTTGGTCTGCTGGATCAGCGCGCCGATCGTGGCATCGATATTATACATGGCAGTCTTTTCAGGCTTGCCGACGGAGTTGGTATAGGCAGCAGCGACGATGTTCGGGGTCTCGCCCTTGTGCATGTCGCCCTCCTCGAAGGCAAGCACACCGTCAACCGTCACCGCGCCCGTATCCGGGTGGACGCGATGGTTGGTCGTTCCGGTCATGAAGCGCAGGCGATCGGCCATAGGGTTGAAGTCGACCACGACAGGGGCTTGCGTCATGGTCAGCATCTTGTCCATCTTGGCGACGTCGGTGGCGGCGCCTGTTTCGAGATTGATCGAGACGATGCGATGATCCGGGGTGACGCCGATCACCGTCTTGTTGCCGGGGCGGAAGTCGATGCCTGCAAGCTTGTCGACGCCAGTCACGTCCATCTTTTTCGTCACCGCCGGTTTCTCCGTATCGAAGATGACGAGTGTCTTGTCGCCGGTCAGGCCGAGGACGGGGGCCGCGAATGCGGCCGATGCCACTGTGATGGAAGCAGCGGAGGCAATCAGTGCGAAACGAATGATCTTCATGTCTTTCTCCCGTGTTGAACCGTTCGGAAGTCGTGTAGCGCTCGGCTCTCGACGCTTCCTGAACTGAAGACACGCCAGCCATGCCGTTTGGATGCAGCCTCGAAAAAATAATTTCGACTTGCATCCATTCGTTGATTCGGCGGGTATAGCTTTCGAAGCCGACAGTCTTCTTCGTCGGTGTTGGGAGAAGATAGATGCTGATGGGCTCTAGGCCGGACGATCTCGATACGGCACTTGCTGCCTGTGCCAAGGGTGATCGCAATGCGCTTCGCTTGATCTTTGATCGGGAGGCGGGACGCCTGATAGCGGTCGCCGAGCGCATTGTCCGGCGTCGCGAGCTTGCCGAAGAGGTGGTGCAGGACGCCTTCATCCGGATATGGACCCATGCGCATCAGTACAGGGCCGATCGCGGCTCCGCCCGAGGCTGGATCTATGCCATTGTCCGCAACCGGGCACTTAATCTCCTGCGGGATGGAAAGCGCGAGCACACAGTCGAGGAAGTGGAGGCCCTGCGCGAAAGCGAGCAGGCGGATGAGGTCATGGCGGCATGGCACAGGCTGGACCGCAGTTCGCGGCTCTACGATTGCCTTGGCGGACTGGACGAGAGTAAGCGGAGCGGCATTCTTATGGCCTATATCGGCGGCTACTCGCATGGCGAGATCGCCGGGAGGCTGCGCATTCCGCTCGGTACGACCAAATCCTGGATCAGGCGTGGCCTTGCAGCTCTCCGGGAGTGCATGGCATGACCTACGATCGTAAGGATATCCCTGCTATTGCCGATGAATATGTCCTGGGCCTGATAGAGGCCGGGGATGTTGACGAGGTTGAGGCTGCCATGGAACGCGATGCTGAACTGCGCGCCGCAATTGCTGCCAGCCGCGAGCGCTTCCTGCCACTCGACATGAGCGTGGCACCCGCTATCGTCACCGAGCAGCTTTGGCAGCGCATCGAAGCGGCCTTGCCGGTCCAGGATCAACCCGGTGTTATGCCTCTGATCTCAAATGCCAATGACAACCGTAGAAGCGGTTGGCGAATGGTCGCGATCTCGGCCGTCGCCGCCACCTTTTTGCTCGCGATAGGGCTTGCCTACAGCCTGACCCGGACGGTGGAACCGCTTGTCGTCGCGGTTCTAATCAATGATTCTGGGGAGGTGCAGGCGGTCGTCGAAGATTTCGGCAACGCGCAGGCGACGATCCGTATGCTGGCCGATTTCAACATCCCCGGGGACAAGACGATCCAGGTTTGGACCCTGCCGTCCAAAGACACAGGGCCCGTATCGCTTGGCCTGATCGACGGTGCGCGCTCGGCGCATCTGGCTGTTCCGGAATTGCCAACACCAAGGGGGGACCAGCTCTACGAGATCACCCTGGAAGACGCTGGCGGATCTCCGACCGGGCGGCCGACCGGACCGATCCTCGCTAAGGGCCTCGCGAAGTTGCTGCGATAAAAATCGCGCCAGATATCTCCGTTTTGGTGCTTGTACGGTAGCTCGATATTTTGATGATGTGAGTTATAGAAAGGCTGGCTATAACTCATGTGACGTGTGCACTGGCATGCTTACCAGGCAACCTCGTAGATACTGGCGGCATCCGATAGCGACATGGTACGCGGGTTATTGACCAGCAGGCGGGTCTGCTCCATCGCACTTTCCGCGAGCAGAGGAATTCCCTCCTTTGGAATTCCGACATGCCTCAGCCTTACGGGAAGATTAAGGCGCACTGGCAGCATCGTTAGTCCGTCGATGAAACCGGAGAGCCGTCCGTTCTGATCGGCAGGCTCAAGGTGAGGAAAGAGACACGGTGCCAGTTCCGCGTAGGCATCACCACACACCGTCGCGTTGAAGCGCAAGACGTGCGGCAGTACCAGACTGTTGGAAAGACCGTGGGGAACGCCGTAGCGGCCTCCGATCGGATAGGCGAGAGCATGAACGGCAGCGACAGGCGAATTGGCAAAGGCCTGCCCCGCCAACATTGCACCCAGCAGCATCGACTGTCTGGCGGCAAGGTCGGTTCCATCCTCGACGGCGATCGCGATATTCGCTCCGAGAAGCCGCAGGGCTTCTTTGGCAAGGGCACGGGAAACGGGATTGTTGTTTGCACTGGCGGACGTGAAGGCCTCGATGGCGTGGACCATTGCGTCAATTCCCGTCGCCGCGGTCACGGCGGGAGGAAGTCCGATGGTCAGGTTCGCGTCGAGAAGCGCCACGTCTGGCAGAAGTACGGGTGATACTACGCCCTTTTTCTGGTGTTCGCCCGTGGTGATGATCGAAATCGGCGTGACTTCCGATCCGGTACCGGCCGTTGTCGGCACGAGCACCAGCGGCAGACGCTCCCCCGTCACCTTGCCAACGCCGTAGATAGTGTCGAGCGCTTCGCCGCTTTTGGCAATGAGCGCCACAAGCTTTGCGACATCGAGCGACGAGCCGCCGCCGATGCCCAGCACACCGGTTGCGCCAAACGTCACCGCCTGTGCCGCAGCCGCATGGATGATGGCTTCCGGTGGATCAGCGACAACACCGGTGAAGATTGATGTTTCGGCGCCGGCTTCTGTAAGACTGGCAAGCGCCGGCTGAACGAGCCCCGCCTTGACGACCCCATCGTCCGAAATCACCAGAACGCGCGGACCGAGCATGCTCCTCAGCTCCGAAAGCTTTGCGATACAGCCCGTTCCCGCAATGATCTGCGGGACGGTTGCGAATGTGAATGTGGACATCCTGCCGACCTTTTACTGATGCCATTTGACGAGAGGCTGATAATGATGCGGCTGACGCATGACAACAAGGTCTTTTCGCCGGACGATGTTCGTTGGATAGGGTGTATCGAGATTGGTGGTGTCGACGGTCGCACCGGCAATCCCTTTCGCGTCCAGTATCACCGATTCCTGACGCGGAAAGGTAAAGGAGTCCGGCCCGAACACGGGACTCTTGCCCAGATATCCCCGTGGCTCATCAAGTACATTGGCGAAGGCGAAATAGACGTTGTTCTCGCCGCCGCGGGGTCTTTTCTCGGGTCTTCTGGATGTGGCGGGTCTGCAGGGCCCGGCATTGGTGCATTCGGCGATAACACTGCCATCGCACGACGGCTCAGAACCGGCATAGTGCGCCTCAACAGCTCCGCCTGGGATGGGGGCCGCCCCCTTCGGCGGCTACAAGTAGTCGGGCAACGGTCGGGAATATGGCAAGTTCGGTCTGCAGGAGTTCACCGAAATAAAGGGCATCGTCGGCTTCGGAGACTGACCGTTACGACCCATCTCGCATCGTGACGCGTTCATCGGGACTCGCCTCGAAATCGGGAAGCTTCGGATCTTCATCCCCATCGCGCCGTGCCGACGGCGATAACAGGGCCGGTTGCCTGACCAGTCGGCGAGCCGCCGAAAGGTTCGACGCTGATCGCGAAGATGGTGCCTTCGGTGATGCTGTTGCGCATGTCTGCGGGGATTATAAGATCGCCATTCGTGCCGGGCTGGAAGACGCCGAGCGAGCGGGTCTTGCCGCCGTCCATCACCAGCCACAGTTCCAGCGATTTTTCGTCGGTCTTGCCGGTTGCAACAGGCACAATGCGCATCCGTCCGGATTCCGCATCGTAGGAGGCAAGGAGATTAACCTGGCTGTCGGTCGTTGCAAGTTCGGCTACCAGCGGGGTGGCGCCCTGCCACTTTTCGGGGAAGGCGGCGTAAACGATGGCGGCCACGGCGGTTGCGCTGGTGACAACCGAGATCCAGCGCCAGAAGGACGCGGAATTCCAGAGGCTGCCATTGGTATTGGCGGTCCTGCTGCCGAACAGGCGTTCTTCGATACGCGCAAGAACAGCAGCGCTCGGTGCCTGCTCCTGGTAATCGGCATTGAAGTCGGAAAAATCCGCCTCCCAACGCTGCACCAGCTGTGCGAAGGCCTCGTCGTCCTGCACGCGTCGTTCCAGTTCACGGCGCTTTTCGAGCGGCAGGACGCCCAGGACATATTCACCTGCGAGGATGTCGTCGCGCGAATGCTTGCCACCGCTCTGTTCGCCCGTCGTCATCGCTGCATGCACTCTCTGAGCTTGAGAAGACTGCGTCGCAGCCAGGTTCTGATCGTGTTAAGCGGCACGCGCAATTCCTCGGCGAGTTCGAGATAGCTCAAGCCCTCGACATAGGCCCGGCGCACCGCCTGCGCGTGTACGGTCTCAAGCTCGCGCATGCAGTCTTCGATCCTGCGGCCTTCATCGGCGAGAACGATCTGCTGCTCAGGATCGCGGGCGCCCTCGTCCGCAAGATCGTAGGCTTCCTCAATGTCGTCGGTTATGGGCTTGCGCGCGCGGATCGTGTCTATTGCATGGTTGCGGGCAATGGCGGCAAGCCATGTGGCGGGTTTGCCGGCGCTGGCGGCAAATGTTCGGGCCCGCTGCCATACCTTGATGTAGATTTCCTGCAGCGCCTCCTCGGCTTCCGTTCTGTCACGCAGGATTTTCAGGCAGATCGCGAAAAGCTTCGGACTGGTTGCCTGATAAAGCGAGACGAATGCTGAACGATCACCCATGCCGACGCGGTTGATAAGGCCTGCGATCTCTGTGCCCTGCATTCGAACCTTCCTTGCTGCGCCTCCTTTATAGGGTCGTCTTTCGCAGGAAGACAAGAGATGCATGCTCATGCTGCGAACCTGGCAACGACTGGGCCGCAGGGTTATCAAACTTAAGCGGCCGGTAAGAGGGGATGTCGTCATCATAGGCCCGTCGGATTTTCCAGCGGGCCGATAAGCCGCACCGTGATGAGATAGCCGATTGTAGCCGCTGTCGCGGAGACGAAGGTTCCCCATAGAAGATCGGCGACGGTCAGGGTCGTGGACCAGTTTTTCAACGTCGCCTGATTGGTCAGGTCGTAAGTGGCATAGGCCATGAAACCGACCACTGCGCCATAAAGCAGCGCGGTCGTCCATTCCCCCGTCAGAAAGGCCGGGCGAACCGCAAGAAAGGTCAGGCCGGCGGCATAGATGAGGTAAAAGACGACCGCCGGAGCAAGCCGGAAGTTTTCTGCCAGAAGATCGCCGATGGCCGGGCGGTAAAGACGCGACGCCATCGTGCTCAACCAGATGAAATCAATCACCAGAAAGGCGACGAGGGTAAAAAGGTAGGCTGCGAAATAGGTTTTCATTGGTGTTTTCCTTTGCAGGGCATCGATAAGGAAGCGACGATGTGGGTCGAAACAACGCGAAGATGTGGCTAGTCGATCCTTGTCCAGTTTATGCCCTTGCACAGCAGACCGGCGACGATACAGCCTTTCGTGGTCATGCCGTTGCCGTTTATTGTCACTGTTATCCTGTAGGATTTATCCCGCTGGGGGTCGAAAGCGGTGCCGGAATAGCTGCCTGCCTCTGTCTGCTTTATGTCCATGATCAGCCGGTCCCCGGCCTTTTCCTTCGGGGTGCCCGGCTTGATCCAGGTGTTTGTGGCACAGATATTTTCACCGCAGGGCGCGATCAATACTTTCGCTTGGCCGTCTCCGCGCGCCCAGTTGCCGTCGATATCGGCCGCCGTCGCGCTGGACGCGACCAGCAGTGACCATAGGACGGAAGCAACCGTCAACCCGTTGATCATCATTGTCTCTCTCCGCAGTTTGGTCCCGCCTTATCTGTGTTCGATCGTGTAGAAGCCGACGTTTATGCTCCCCTCGGCAAAGCCTGCCTCGCAATAGCAAAGGTAATACTCCCAAAGCCGCCGAAAGCGGTCATCGAAGCCGAGCAGGGAAATCGTCTGCCACCGCGCATGAAAACGCTGGCGCCATTCGGCGAGCGTGAGCGCGTAGGACTGGCCGAAAAGTTCCTTGTCGGTGAGCTTCAGGCCGGTTTTGCCGACCGCCTTTTCGAGCGCGGCATCTGAGGGCAGAAAGCCGCCGGGAAAGACGTATTTCTGGATGAAATCCGCCTTACGCCGATATGTATCGAAGCGGCTTTCTTCAATCGAAATGATCTGCAGCACCGCGCTGCCGTCCGGTTTCAGGCATCTTTTCAGCGTTTCGAAATAGCTCGGCCAATAGGCCTCGCCGACTGCTTCGAACATTTCGACGGAGACAATCCTGTCGAATTGGCCGTTCAGGTCGCGGTAATCCTGCAGCCTCAGATCGATGCGGTCTGTACTGTCCGCTTTTTCCGCTGCATTTTTTGCCCATTTTAACTGGGAGGGGGAGAGAGTGATGCCGGTGACGTTGGCTTTGGCCTGCGTGGCAAGGTGAATGGCGAGTGCGCCCCAGCCACAGCCGATCTCCAATATGTTTTCGCCGCCACTCAATCGCAGTTTATCGACGATACGGTCCAGTTTTTTCAGTTGGGCGGCCTCGAGCGTAGACGCCGTGTCATCGAAAATCGCCGACGAATACAGCATCGAGGGATCAAGCCACTGCCGGTAAAACTCGTTGCCGAGATCATAATGCGCTTCGATATTGCGGCGGCTGCCGCGTCTGGTATTGGCATTCAACCCGTGCGCAGTGCGGTTGAGAAGGCGCATCGGCAGGCTGCCGCGCATTGACCTTGCGAACGCCTCGCGATTTTGGGCCGCAAAGCGGATCAGCGCCGTCAGATCTGGTGTGGTCCAGTCGCCTTCGACGAAACCCTCGGCAAAGCCGATGTCGCCGTTCAGCAGCATCCGCCGGATCGCGCGCCAGCTATGCAGGACAAGGATTGCCTCGCTGCCATTCGTTGCGCCGGATTTTTCAATGAAGCCGCCGCCGGGAAGAGTGATGTGTAATCTTCCCCTGTCGATATTGCTCAACAGCCGGTTGATGAGCCACATGCCTGGGCTGATGCGGTCGTTCAGGCGCGTATTCTTCGCCGATAATTCCGTGAGATTGTCAAACGGGGTCATGAATTTTGGCCTCGATTTGCGACGATGAAGGATGACGGAAGGAGACTGGACCGGCAGGCGGCAGCGGCCGTTTTCTGAGCTGCACGCCTTTCAGCCAAATTTTCAAGGCCTCCCAATGAATGCCCAGAACGACCTTGAGCGTCAGGAGGGGAATGGCGAAGAAAGCTTTCAGAAGCGCACCGTCCGTCAATTCGACACGCCGGGCCAGATGTCGGGCGGTCAGGACCAGGCCGTCATTGTCGAAAGTATCGATGACGATTTTCAGCCTGTCGCCGGGCGGGGCGACGCGGAAAACATAGTGGAGATCCATGTCCATGAATGGAGAGACATAAAAGGCCTTGTCGCATCGCTGGACGATCTCGGTCGATTTGCCGGCTTCCACCGGGATCAGGTATGAGTGTCTCTCGCCAAACGTGTTGTCCACCTCCCAGAGGATAGCTTTGAGCGACAAGTCGCGCCCGTAGCAGAAGAAGACACTGAGTGGGTTGAAGGCCCAGCCGAGCACGCGCGGCATGGTGAGCAGACGTATCGGCCCTCCGTCCACTGCCATGCCTGCCGCGGTCATGGCTGCCTCGATCTGCTGGCGCAGCCCGATGGCGCTGCGGTTGCCGCGGTCCCTGGTGTGAAACGAGAACAGGTTGAACCGGTCTACGGAGAAAAATCGCAATTTCCGGTCGAGCACGTTCAACTCATCAAGGTCGAGGAGCAGCGAATAAATCCGGTAGGCGAGCTTATGGGTTTTCGGCTTGAAGCGCGCATGCGTTACATGGCCGGGAAAAAGCGCCGAGGTGAGGGGAGACGTCATGCCATCGCCTCCATTATTTCCGTGTCTGTCGCAATCGTCGCCAAATCCAGGCGGATAATCCGGCCGTTGTCGTCAGCAACCTTCCATGGACGGGATACGCCGCCAAGATCTTCGGCGACGGCAAGGCCGGCCTGAAGACCATCTTCATGAAAACCGGATCCGAAATAAGCGCCGCAGAACCAGGTGTTTCGCAGACCCTGCAAGGCCCATAGCTCCTGACGCATCTGTTCGGTGCCAGCGTCAAAAACCGGATGGTGATAGGTTTCCTCGGCGATGATTTTTCCTTGATCCGGTTCCCGCGCCGGGTTCAGCGTTACGAAAATGTCCGGGATTTCGCCCAGCGGCTGAAGCCTGTTCATCCAGTAGGTAATGCTCGGCAGGCTTGTTTTAATGCGCGTGTCGGCCACATAGTTCCAGCTTGACCAGGCAGCGCGGCGGCGCGGCATGAAACGGCTGTCGGTGTGAAGCACGGCGCGGTTTTGGGTGTAGGAAAAAGCGCCGAGAATGCGCCGTTCGGCGCGTGTTGCATCCGCGAGCATGTCGAGCGCCTGATCCGCATGGGTTGCTATTACCACGTCATCGAAGCGCACGGCTTTGCCGTCCGCGGTGGTGATTTCGACGCCGCCCGGCAGGCGGTGGATGCGCTTCACCGGCGTCGAGAGGAGAATTCGGTCCGCAAACGGTGCCGTGATGCGTTTCACATATTCGCGCGAGCCACCGACGACTGTGCGCCAGACCGGCCGATTGCGCAGCAACAGCAGGCCGTGATTGCGGCAGAATTTGATGAAATGCGCCGCCGGATAACGGCCGACCTCCATGGCCGGCGTGGACCAGATGGCCGCAGCCATGGGGTAAAGATGATCGTCGCGGAACGCTGAACCATACCTGTTGCGGGAGAGATATTCGTCGAGAGACAGATCGCCCATCAAATGCAGGTCGCGTGGGGCGTTGCGGTAAAAGCGCAAAACGTCCGCAAGCATCGCCCAGAAACGTGGCCTCAGGATGTTGGACTTCTGGGCCAGCAGGCCAGGGCCGGTTCCGCCGGAATATTCGAAGCCGCCATCATCCAGAGAAACGGCGAAAGACATGTTCGAAGCCGCGGTCGCCACGCCCAGTTGCTGGAAAAGCGCGGTGAGATTGGGATAGGTCTGCTCGTTATAGACAATGAATCCGGTATCGACATGGACTTGTCCATGGTCCGTGCTGAACGTCACCGTATTGGTGTGGCCGCCGATGCGGTCAGCCGCTTCGAAAACAGTTACATCGTGCCGTTGCGACAAAAGCCAGGCCGCCGACAAACCGGAAATTCCCGTTCCGACGACGGCGATGCGGCGGCTTTGTTGTTTTTTCGCTTCTGTGTCGACCATTTTTCCTCGCTATAGCACTGCCAATCCAGTCTTGGGGACTGCGACATGTACGAGGAGGCCGCCCGATCAGTTTCACCGGCGCATCGATTTTTTGAAATTTTGTCCGGCGCCTGAAACTATTTTGCCGGTCCGCTCGTATTTGCCATCACGAAACCCGACCTCAAACCATTCAAAATGGCGAGCGAATTAGTGATGTTTTTTGTAGTCCTGACGCTTGCCATTCTCATGTCGCTTCTGATGGCGGGCGCTTGGGCGTTGCAGAGAGCAACCGGTTCAAGCGGCTGGATCGACACGGTCTGGGCTGGGAGTGTCGGGCTTGGCGGAATTTTCGCTGTTGTTTTCGCCGGCGGAGACGGCTGGCGGCGCGGTGCTACACTTTTCCTGGTCGTTGTCTGGTCCCTGCGGCTTGCCGGCCATATCGGCATGCGCACGCAAGGAGGCGGGGAAGATCCCCGCTATGCAAAGCTTATGAAGCAATGGGGGAGCGCTGCCGCCCTGCGGCTGTTCATCTTCCTGCAGATACAGGCAATCGCCGCTTCCGTGCTCGTTCTTGCGGTCTATCTTGCGGCAAGCAACACCCATGTGTTTCCGCGTGTGGTTGACGTTATCGCCATGGTGGTTGCCCTTGGCGCGCTGGCAGGCGAAGCGCTCTCCGACGCCCAGCTCTGGAAATTCAGCAAGACCGCAGCGGCAAAAAACAGTGTCTGCGAAACCGGGCTGTGGCGTTATTCCCGCCATCCCAACTATTTTTTCGAATGGCTTTTCTGGTGCGGTTTTCCGCTGCTGGCCATTCAGGGGCAGGCCTTGTCATGGGTATCGCTCGTCGCACCGGCGATGATGTACTGGCTGCTTGTCCATGTCTCAGGCATTCCGCCGCTTGAAGACCATATGCTGCAATCGCGCGGGGAAAAATTCCGCGCCCTTCAACAACGCGTCAACGCCTTTTTTCCGGGGCCACGCAAGAACGAGGACAAGCCATGAACATGCTCGCACTCGCGATCAACGCTGCCGAGCGCGCGCCGCTCAGCGACAGCGTGACGCTCGCCGGAATAGATATGCTCTGCGCACGGACGAAGCGGCGGCTTGCCGCCATTACAGCGGATGCGGAAGAGGCTTTTGCGGCGGATATGGTGAAGTTTCCCGTCGCCAGCCATACCGACGATGCAAACAAACAGCATTATGAAGTGCCAGCGGCATTTTTTGCGCTCGTTCTGGGAGAGCAGCGCAAATATTCCTGCTGTTATTATGACGATGCCACGACGACGCTGGATGAAGCTGAAAATGTTGCTTTGGCCCAGACCTCGGCCCATGCCGGCCTTGAGGACGGCATGGATATTCTGGAACTCGGCTGCGGATGGGGTTCATTATCCCTCCATATGGCCGGCCGTTTCCCAAATGCGCGCATCATGTCAGTCTCGAACTCCGTGTCGCAGCGCGAATATATAATCGCTCGTGCCCGAGAACGGGGGTTTTCAAACCTTTCTGTAGTGACGGCCGATATGAATGATTTCACGACGGGCGATCGATTCGACCGTGTCGTATCGGTGGAAATGTTCGAGCATATGTCGAATTGGCGCGTGTTGTTCGAGCGTGTTCACTCGTGGCTGAAGCCGGACGGCAGGTTTTTCATGCATGTGTTTAACCACCGCGACCGATCCTATCGTTTCGACCACAACAATCCTGCCGACTGGATCGCCCGGCACTTCTTCACCGGCGGCATCATGCCGGCCTTCGACCTTCCCCATCGCTTCAGTCAGCTTTTCGCCGTCGAGCGGGAGTGGCGCTGGTCAGGGTCGCACTATCGTCGGACAGCGCTCGATTGGCTCGAAAATTTCGACGAAAAAATTGACCGTATCCGGCCCATTCTGCAGCAAACCTATGGTGCCGACGCCCGGCTGTGGGAAAGGCGATGGCGATTGTTCTTCCTGGCGACCGCCGGGCTTTTCGGGCATGAGGGCGGTGACGTGTGGGGTGTGGGGCACTACTTTTTTAAGAGGGTTTAGTGTTAGCGCCACCCAATCGGCGTCGGCACGTTATAAAAACCGCGCTCGAAACGTTTGCCAAAACGAATGTTTGCATCCCCGCAATAATGAATAGGCTGGCCGCATCTTTCGTCAGCCGCGCCTGCGACGCGAAGCCTATGGTGATATACTGGCCTATATTAAGGAGCGTCAGGACCAGAAGGCCAAGCCGACGATAAAGAGCAACAGCGACAAGAATGGCTACGTCAAGCATGCCCTACGCCGGGCCGGCGGAAGGACATTATAAGCGATCCAACGGTGATTGCAGAACGAAAGAAGGCGCTGTTGTCACTCGATACTGCCGAATAGCGCATCGATAAATTGTCTCAAAGCGGAAACCGAAGGGGTGTATCTACCACCCGCCCCGATCTGACAAGTCTCCGTGCATTCAGGGCCCCGCAACCAAAGTCCCTCAAATACCACAAAAAAACCCCGCCGCGGACCATTTTACGTTGGTGTCCCTCAATCCTCCGGACTTGGACCATTAGATTCACCGCATCTCGCCTTGCGTGGGGTGTCACCATTTTTGGATCAGCTCAGACGTGGCTTCCGCCACTTGGCGAGTAGATTTTTCATTCTCACGTTTCAGATAAATCAGGATCGCATGGGTCGACGCTCATCACTGATCGTGCCGGCTTAAGCTTTCGGGTGCGAGCCAAAGCATCCGCGAGATCATTTCCCGCTATACCGGAGTGTCCCTTGCACCACTCTATCTCCACGTTCGGATTACGAAGGAGCAAGCTATCCAAACTCCGCCACAGGGCTTCATCCGGTATCTGCCGTTTTCGAACTCGCGAATTGGGGTTGATACGTTTCCAACCATTGGTCCGCCAGATTTTGCGATGGCGGTGGCAACCTTCGACAACATGAACGGAGTCCGTCCAAAGGACGGTTGTCCGGCCAGGAGCGTGAGCATCCAGCCATAAAAGTGCTTTCGTGACTGCCATGACTTCAAAGGAATTATTTGTAAGTCCGATTTCCATCCCACGCGCAGCATGCAGCTGCTGCTCCGTCTCGAAGACGACAAATGCCCAGCTTCCCGATATTCCAACGGGATCGTACGAACCATCCGTGTAGATTGTGAGTGGAGCAGTCATCGAGCTTGTTTTCCCGTGTCAAAACCGCCTGGAAAAATAACAGTGCCTTCGAGGCATTTCTGTAGATGGCGTTTACTATGTCCTCGTCGAATCAAAATCTCCTGTTCTTTGTATCGGGACAGAAAATTCTGGCTTTCGCAGAGTAGGTCGTACCAGATCGGGAGATCTCGAGCGCGGTAACCTTCACTCTACAGTTCCTAGCCTAACTCTTGCACCTATGAATGGCGGAAAAAGGAAATTCCAGCCTTAATGAGAGACATAGCCTCCGCGCTTCACGTCGCGAAGCGCGACGAACACGGCCGCTGCCAGCACAGCAATCATCGCACCCGTAATAATCAGAACCGATCCATGCGCCTGAGTGAAGGCGCTGCGCGCCGCGGTCCGTATCGCCTCAGCCTCTTCTCCACCCAACCGCGCGGCGGCTGTCATCGCTTCACCGATGGACCCACCTGCGTCGGCTGCTGGAGAAAACGAGCGTGAAACTGCGGAGAAATAGATTGAGTTCACGAGCACTCCGAAGAAGGTGATCCCAATGCCGGCGCCAAGTTCGTAGCCGGTGCTTTCCAGAGCACCCGCGGCACCTGCCTTATCCGCTGGCGCGCTTCCCATGATGGCGATGGACGATGCCAAAAGACCAATGCCGAGGCAAAGGCCAAGCATCGCCAGAAGCGCCGCCGTCATCTGCGGCGAAGTGATGAGATCGATGGATGCGAGACCGAACAGCGCTGAGGCGGCTCCCATCATCGAGAGGGTTGCGATCGGCCGAAGACCGAATCTATTCGCAAGGTTGCCACCGAGTGGACCACCCACGGCCGCCGCAATGACGAGTGGCAGCATGAACAGACCGGCATCGAGCGGCGACATGCCGAGCACGTACTGGAGTTCCTGCGCAAGCACCAACTCAAATCCTGCCAATGCGCCGGAGGCGACGAACGCCATCAGCATCCCGGCAGCAATCGCTGGTTTGAGGAAGAGCGACAGATCGAGCATAGGATTGCGGGACGAGACTTGCAGCCTGCCAAACCAGCCGAGCAGAATTATACCCGCAGACAGCGATGCAGCGACCGTACCGTTGATGCCGCCTTTCATCCCGGTCTTGATGCCGTAAACGGTCAAAACCAGACCCGAGACCAGCAATGCCGCCTGTCCGATATTCCAGGCCCCGAGACCGGTGCCAACCTTCCTCGGAACAAGGAACCAGACAAGGGTGATGACGACAGCCAACACCGGAAGATTGACGAGGAAGACCGATCCCCACCAGAAATGCTCGAGCAGGATGCCCCCGACAAGCGGACCGATAGCGGCGCCCGCCATGCCGACGACACTCCACAAACCGAGTGCTCGCGCCCGCTCGCCATCATCCTCGAATGTCGTGCGAATGATGGCAAGGACGCAGGGCATGATCATCGAAGCGCCAACGCCAAGGACGGCGCGGGAACCGATCAGCATCGCCGGCGACGTCGAGAATGCGGCCGCAGCCGATGCGCCGCCAAACACGACAAGTCCGGTCAGAAGCATTCGCCGGTAGCCCATGCGGTCTGCAAGCGTTCCCATCGGCACCAGCAGACCGGCCATGACAAGCGCATAGATGTCGATGATCCAGAGCACCTCGGTGCCGGAAGCACCAAGAGCGATTGTCAGTGAAGGCACTGCAATATGGAGAATGGTGAGGTCGAGGACGACGGGCAGAAAGGCCATCATGACGGCAGAGAGAATAAGCCAACGATTGGCGGAGGACATGCGAGACACCTGCAATACGAATTTTTTATCAGAACGATCGTTTCACTATTGCATTAATACACGATCGTTCGTAAAACAATCAAGTGACAAATTGGAGAATGACGTGGGTCGTATTCGCAGGATTCAGAAAGATGACATCTTGGATGCCGCCGAGCGCGTGGTGTTAAAGCTCGGCGCCGCCGGACTTTCAATCGATGCCGTCGCCCAGGAGGCGGGTGTCAGCAAGTCGACCGTCGTTTACGATCACAAGTCGAAGAGCGCATTGCTTGAGGCTCTGATCGACCGCCGTATATCGCAGGAACTGGAGCGGCAGGCAAAATCGGTCGAAGATGCTGCCGATACCCCTCATCCAGAGCTTTTCGGGCGGATCAAGCTCGCCGAACGTGTTGTGGATGATACCGAACGCGCGGTTGCCATGGCGATCAGCGCCTCCGTTTCCTCCGAGGAGAAGCTCCAGCAGCAGATGCGTGACTGGACGTTGGCAGACCTCAAGGCCATGGGCGAGGGTGCCCGTCCCGAAGCGGCCCTGATGGCTTACCTTGCCCTCTCGGGCTTCTATTTCACCGAACTTTTCGGTTTCCACCAGTGGAGCCAGAATGATCAAGCCAGAATTCTCGAAGGTGTGCGAACGATCTACACGTCCTATCCCGAGAAGTAATCATCGCCCATAGGGCCCAATAACAGCCGATCCAAGGAAGAAATATGTACCGCTGCAGCCAACTGCCGCGCCTGAAGGCGTGCCTTATTGCAACCTCGATTCTCATGCTGGCGGCGACGACTGCCCTTGCGCAGGAAGGCGGGGAGATGCCGCCCGCCGCCGTCGGTGTCATCGATCTCAAGGCGCATGCGATCCCGGTTATCAGTGAGCTTCCGGGCCGTGTGGCCGCCACCCGGATATCGGAAGTGCGTGCCCGCGTTTCCGGTATCTTGCAGGAGCGCGTTTTCGAACAGGGCGCGCTCGTGAAGGAGGGTGACGTCCTTTATCGGATCGATCCCCGTCTCTTCAAAGTCCGCGTTTCCAGCGCGCAGGCAACTCTTCGCCGCGCAGAAGCCACGCGCGACAACGCCAAGGTCCAGCTGGAACGGCAGAGGATGCTGCGGGAGCGCAATGTTGCCAGCGGTATCGACTATGACACCGCGGCCGTCAATCTTGCTCAGGCCGAGGCCGATGTGGCACTTCAGCAGGCTTCTCTCGAAGAGGCAAAGATCAATCTCGAATATACCGAGGTTCGTGCTCCGATCACAGGCATCATCGGCGGCGCGCTCGTCACCGAAGGCGCGCTTGTTACCGCGGACGGCACATCGAATCTTGCGTTGATTCAGCAGATTAATCCTGTCTATGCCGACTTTACCCAGTCCGCGCAGGATCTTCTGGCGCTACGCCGCGCCGTTACTGACGGCAAGCTGGCAAGCCCCGCTCCCGGACAGGCAAGCGTAGAGCTGGTTTTTGATGGCGGTGATGTCTACGGCGGGAAAGGCAAGCTGCTGTTTTCCAGCGCCAACGTGGATTCAACGACCGGCCAGGTGACATTGCGTGCCGAGTTTCCGAACCCGAATGGCGATCTTTTGCCCGGCATGTATGTGCGCGTGCGCATCGAACAGGCCGTCCGTCAGGACTCAATCACCATTCCTCAGCGTTCCGTGCTGAGAACCCAGGACGGCAAGGCGCAGGTCTACGTTGTCGAGGCTGACGACACTGCAAAGCTCCGGGATGTCCAGCTAGGACAGGCGCTTGGCCAGGAGTGGGTGGTCGAAAGCGGCCTTAAGGAGGGCGAGAAGGTCGTGGTCGATGGTGTGCAGAAGGTTCAGCCGGACACCAAGGTTGCCTCTGAATCCTAGTCGGCGGACGAACACAAGCAATCTGGCGGCGTAATTCCCGCCACCTCGGGAAATTCAAGGTAATACAATGGCACAGTTCTTTATCAGCAGGCCGATCCTTGCCTGGGTCTTCGCCCTGTTCATTTCCATAGCGGGCATCATCGCCTTGCCCTTTCTGCCGATTGCGCAATACCCCAAGGTTGCGCCGCCGCAGCTCACCATTTCCACCTCCTATCCCGGTGCCTCACCGCAGGAAATCTATCAGGGTGTGACGCGGCTGATCGAGGAGGAACTGAACGGCGTCGCCAACATGATGTATTTCGAATCGACTTCGGACACATCAGGCGCTGTCAGCATCAATGCCACCTTCGAGGCCGGCACCAACATCGATCAGGCATCGGTCAACGTGCAGAACGCTATCCGGCGCGTGGAGTCTCGTCTTCCGTCTGCGGTCACCTCGCAGGGTGTCAACGTTGAAGAAGCAGCATCGGGCTTCCTGATGATGATCACGCTGACCTCCACCGACGGTCGCATGGACGAAGTCGCACTTGGCGATTATCTGAACCGAAACGTTCTTGGTGAAATCCGCCGTCTTGATGGTGTCGGTCGCGCCCAGATGTTCGCGGCTCAGCGCGCCATGCGCGTCTGGATCGACCCGGACAAGATGGTCGGCCTGAATCTGACGGCAGCAGACATCAATGCCGCCATCACCGCCCAGAACGCCCAGGTTGCTGCCGGCCAGATTGGCGCTGCCCCAAACCCGGTATCGCAGGATCTGACCGCCACGGTTCTCGTACAGGGCCAGCTTTCTGACCCCAGGGCGTTCGGCGAAATTATCCTGCGCGCAAACCCCGATGGCAGCGCAGTCCTTCTGAAGGATGTCGCCAGGATCGAACTTGGCGCTGAGAATTACAACTTCACCAGCCGCCTGAACGGGCAACCGAGCGCGGCAGTTGGTATTCAGCTTTCCTCGACGGGGAACGCGGTAGCGACTTCGAACGCCGTAAAGTCGAAGATGGACGAGCTGTCGCAGTTTTTCCCCCAAGGGGTTGAATACGCCACGCCATACGACACCAGCCCGTTCGTGTCAGCCTCCATCGAGAAGGTGCTGAGCACGCTGATCGAAGCCGTCGTACTCGTCTTCGTCGTGATGTTCGTGTTCCTGCAGAATTTCCGCTACACCGTCATCCCGACTCTGGTCGTTCCCGTTGCGCTGTTAGGCACATGCGCCATCATGTTCGCGACCGGCTTCTCCATCAACGTGCTGACCATGTTTGCCATGGTTCTCGCCATCGGTATTCTAGTCGATGACGCCATCGTAGTGGTTGAAAACGTTGAACGTATCATGGCTGAGGAAGGCCTCTCACCCAAGGCCGCAACCCGCAAGGCGATGGGGCAGATTACAGGCGCGATCCTCGGGATCACCCTTGTCCTCGCATGTGTGTTCATCCCGATGGCTTTCTTCCCGGGTTCGACCGGCATCATCTATCGCCAGTTTTCGCTGACGATGGTCGTATCGATCGGCTTTTCCGCTTTTCTGGCGCTGTCGCTTACCCCAGCGCTCTGCGCGACATTCCTCAAGCCAATTGCCAAGGGGCATCATGAAAAAAAGGGGTTGGCAGGCTGGTTCAACCGCAATTTCGATGGCCTGACAAACCGCTACGTCAAGGTGACCAACGGCATGGCAAAGCGTGCCGGCCGGATGATGGTGATCTACCTCGCCCTCGTCGTTGGTCTTGGCTACCTGTTCATCAATCTCCCCTCGGCATTCGTGCCCGCGGAAGACCAGGGAACTTTGCTGGTCGACATTCAGGGGCCGCCGGAAGCCAGCGCCAATCGCACGCAGGCGTCGGTCAGGCAGATCGAAGAAATCCTGAAAGCGGAATCCGGCGTCAAGGATGTCATTGCGATCCAGGGCTTCAGCTTTTCCGGTAGCGGCGCCAACGCCGCGCTGATGTTCGTCACTCTCAAGGACTGGAGTGAACGCGATACGGACAACTCGGCGCAGGCCATTGCAGACCGCGTGAACATATCCCTGTTTGGCCTTAAGGATGCGACCAGCTTTGCGCTTTCCCCTCCGGCTATCGAAGGTTTCGGTGCCACGGGCGGTTTCGCATTCCGCCTTCAGGACCGCAATGGTGTTGGTCAGGCCGCTCTGTCTGCTGCGGGAGCCGAATTGATGCAGAAGGCTGGGCAAAGTCCGGTGCTGACCGGCATGCGTGTGGAAGGCCTTCCGGATGCGGCGCAGGTTCTGCTGGTGATCGATCGCGAAAAGGCGAACACGTTCGGTGTGACCTTCTCCGACATCAACAACACGATCACCGCCAACCTTGGATCGTCCTATATCAACGACTTTCCAAATGCCGGCCGCATGCAGCGTGTCATCGTGCAGGCCAAGGACCAGAGCCGTCTTCAGGTCGAAGATTTGCTCAAGCTGAATGTCCGCAATGCCAGCGGCGGAATGGTTCCGCTGTCGTCCTTTGCAATTGCGCAGTGGCAGAAAGGTTCGCCACAGATCGTTGGTTACAACGGCTATCCGACGATACGCATCTCGGGTGAACCTGCTCCCGGCAACTCATCGGGTGCGGCCATCGCCGAGATGGAACGTCTGGCGGGCGAAATGCCCGAGGGCATCGGCTTCGAGTGGACGGGTCAGTCGCTGGAGGAAATCAAATCCGGTTCACAGGCGCCCTTCCTGTTCGGCATCAGCCTTCTCTTCGTCTTCCTGCTTCTCGCAGGTCTCTACGAAAGCTGGTCCATCCCGTTCTCGGTCATGCTCGTGGTGCCGCTCGGTGTCATCGGTTGCGTGCTTGCGGTCATGCTCGCCGGAATGCCGAATGACATCTATTTCAAGGTGGGCCTGATCGCGATCATCGGCCTGTCGGCAAAGAACGCGATCCTCATCATCGAATTTGCCAAGGACAATTACGCCGAGGGCAAGCCGTTGCTGGAATCAGCGATCGAGGCCGCAAAGCTTCGCTTCCGCCCGATCATCATGACCTCGCTCGCATTCACGCTCGGCGTCGTACCGTTGGCAATCGCTTCCGGTGCCAGTGCCGCCAGCCAGAATGCCATCGGCACGGCCGTTCTCGGCGGCATGATTTCGGCGACAATCCTTGGTGTGTTCTTTGTCCCGGCCTTCTTCGTCTTCGTGCTGAAACTGTTCAGGACGAAGCGGCCGGAGGCGGACGATGCAGCCGCGAGTTCCGAGATTGTGCCAATCACTCACGGTTCGAGCACATAACCTCAATCGCAGTTCGGGGTGTATCTTCCTCTGCACCGCAAGGCTCCACCCCTTTTCCCAAGGCGGTGGAGCCACTGTTCCAATCCAGTACCTGGTGATCGGGCGCGCATCCCGCCCGGGTGGTAATCTAGGGTGCCACTTCCGCCGAAAACGCCGATTTGATGAGTGTTTCGGTATATTCAGCGGCTGGCCTGTTGAATATGGCGTCCGTTTCGCCCTCTTCCACAATCGTCCCGTTTCTCATGACGATGACGTAGTCCGAAATGGCCTTGATGACAGAAAGGTCGTGGCTGATGAAGATGTAGGAAAGGCTGTGCGCCTTCTGCAAATCACGTAGCAGGTCGATAACCTGTCCTTGAACGGACCGGTCCAGCGCGGATGTAGGTTCATCGAGAATGACGACATCAGGCTTGAGGATGATCGCACGGGCAATTGCGATACGCTGGCGTTGCCCGCCTGAAAACTCGTGCGGGTAGCGGTTGCGGGTGGCTGGGTCGAGACCGACTTCTTTCAGTGCTTCGATTGCCCTTTTGTCCCGCTCCGCGCGGCTCAAGCGTTGCTCATGCACGAACAGACCTTCAGTGATTATCTCTCCCACCGTCTGTCTTGGCGAAAGCGAACCATAGGGATCCTGAAACACAAGCTGCAAATGCCGCCGCAATGGCCGCATTGCCTTTCGGTCAAGGTCACTGATGTCCGTCTCGCCAAAGAAAATGCGGCCCTTGGAATGGGCAAGGCGCAGAAGCGCGCGTCCGAGGGTGGACTTGCCTGATCCGGACTCACCAACGATGCCGATGGTTTGTCCTTGGCGAAGGCTTAGATTGACGTCGTCGACAGCCCGAAACTTGCTCGACTTCGACAGGAAGCCACCCGGAATTTTATAATCGACCGTCACGTTCCGCCCGGAGAGAACGACAGGCGCCTCTTTGCCGACTGGCAACTTGTGCCCGCTGGGTTCTGCATCGAGAAGCATCCGGGTGTAGTCAGCCTGCGGGCGATCGAAGATATCTTCCGTCGTGCCGGATTCGACGATTTCCCCGCGGCGCATAACCGCGACGCGATCGGCGAAATGGCGCACAACACCGAGATCATGCGTTATCAGGACGACGGCCATGCCGAAGCGTTTCTGCAATGATTTCAGAAGATCGAGGATCTGTGCCTGGATCGTCACGTCAAGCGCAGTGGTCGGTTCATCCGCAATCAAAATGTCCGGCTCGTTTGCGAGAGCCATGGCAATCATGGCGCGCTGGCGCTGACCACCGGAAAGTTCATGCGGGTAGCTGTCTATACGCCGCTCCGGGTCAGGAATTCCTACAAGCTTCAGGAGCTCGAGAACGCGGGCACGCGCCTCCTTTTTGCTGCCACCCCTGTGGTGAACGATCGGTTCGGCGATTTGCGCGCCGATCCTGTAGAGAGGATCAAGCGAGGTCATCGGCTCCTGGAAAATCATGGTGATTTTCGCACCTCGGATATTGTTCAGCTCGCTGACCGGCAGGCCGATCAACTCGCGTCCACGATATTTTGCCGAACCCTCGATAATGCCGTTGGATGCAAGCAGCCCCATGATGCCCATCATGGTCTGGCTTTTGCCGGAACCGGATTCTCCGACGACGGCAAGCGTTTCCCCCTGTTTGACGTCGAGATCGATGCCCTTGACGGCACTCACCGTGCCGTCAGGCGTGGTGAAGTCGACCTTGAGATTGCGGACGGTGAGGATGGTTTCAGATGTCGTATTCATGTCAACGATCCTTGGGATCGAGTGCATCACGCAACCCGTCACCCACGAAATTCAGCGAAAACAGGGTCAGAACGAAGAAGATCGCCGGGAATATCAGGAGCCACGGGGCTGACTGGATATTGTTTGCGCCTTCGGAAATCAGCGCCCCCCAGCTTGTCAGCGGCGCCTGCACACCAAGGCCGAGGAAAGAGAGGAAGCTTTCCAGAAGAATGACCTTGGGCACGACGACCGTGACGAACACGACGACGGGCCCGATCGTATTGGGAATGATATGGCGGCGGATGATCTGCCAGTCGCTCAAACCCAAAGCCTGTGCGGCGCCCACAAACTCCCGCCGTTTCAAGGCAAGCGTCTGGCCACGGACGATACGCGCCATATCCAGCCATTCCACGGCACCGATGACCAGGAAGATCAGGATGAAGCTGCGGCCGAAAAAGACCACTAGGACGACCACCAGAAAGACGAAGGGCAGCGAATAGAGGATTTCCACGAAACGCATCATCACATTGTCGACACGCCCGCCTATATACCCCGCGGTTGCGCCGTAAAGAACGCCGATGCCGAGCGAAACGAGGCTGGCCAGAACGCCGACGGCGATCGAGATTTGCCCACCCAGCATCACGCGCGCCAGCATGTCGCGACCGTTGGAATCGGTGCCGAAAAAGAAGTATTCGCGATTGACGTCGCCTTCCAGCTTCAGCGTTCGGCCTTCATCTTCGGTGGCGACGACCTTTGTGTTTTCGAATTCGTTGGCGCGGTCGAAATACCGTGTCGTGCGCGGGTCAATCGGACTGGTGGAGGTGACGGTTGCCGTGAAGGTCTGTCCTTCGACTGAAAATTCCTTCAGCTCGACGCGCGCCCGGTTGGCAACGCCTTCCATCACGCCTTGCAGGTTGTTCACATCCGGGCGCGGCTCAAGGCTTGGCGGGACGGAGACATAGGACGAAAACACCTGATCATAGGTGTGTGTGAGGAAATGCGGGCCGATGAATGAGAAAAGCGTGATCAGCAGCAGCATGACGGAACCTGCCATGGCGGCCTTGTTTCGTCTGAAACGCAGGGCTGCAAGCTGGAACAGGCTTCGGCTTTTTACCAATGGTTGATGGGCAATATTGCCGGGGATATCAGTCATGTCTGACCCTCGGATCGAGCAGGCCGTAGAGAATATCGACCACGAGATTGAACAGGATGACAAAAATGGCGACGAGAACGACGGTTCCCATCACCAGAGTATAGTCACGATTGATCGCGCCAAGAACGAAGTAGCGGCCGACACCCGGAATAGTGAAAATCGTCTCAATGACCGCCGAACCCGTCAACAGCGCTGCGGCGCAGGGAGCCAGATAGGAAACGACCGGAAGCATCGCCGCGCGCATGGCGTGGAATACCACCACGTTGCGCGCTGGAAGGCCATAAGCCTTGGCGGTGCGAATGTGGTCCATCCGCAAAGCCTCGATCATCGCACCGCGTGTCAAACGCGCGATAACCGCAAGCTGCGGTAAAGCGAGCGCGATCATCGGGAGGATGAGATATCGCAGCGATCCATCGCCCCAGCTGCCGGCGGGCAGAAGCCCGAGTATGACGGCAAAGACAAGCGTGAGAACAGGTGCGACAACGAAGTTCGGCACTGTAACGCCAACCGTCGAAATTGACATGATCGAAAAATCGAAGGCACTATTCTGCCTTAGCGCGGCCAGAGTGCCGGCGAGAACGCCACCCACAAGCGCCAGCAAAAGAGCATAGCTGCCGAGTTCCAGCGAATAAGGCAGACCTTTGCCGATCAATTGCGCGACGGTATTGTCCTTGTAGACGTAGCTCGGACCGAAATCGCCGGTGACGGCATTGCCGAGATAGATGAGATACTGGCGCCACAACGGCTCATCCAGATGATAGGTTCTCATCAGGTTTTCCATCGTCTGCGGCGGCAGGGGACGTTCAAGATTGAACGGTCCGCCCGGTGCGAAACGCATCAGGAAAAACGAAATCGTGACGACGATAAACAAAGTCGGCACCGCACTCGCCAAACGGCGCAGGATAAACGAGATCATGCTTTTTCGGGCTCCGGCATGGCACGGTGGTGTCAGCCACCGTGCCGACGCTGCTTATTCGGAAACGCTCAGGAAGCGGCTGAGGTGTGCGTTGGCAGCATTGTCGACCCAACCCTTGACGCGGTTGGAAACCAGCCAGAGATCGGCCTGCGTCAGAAGCGGAACAACCGGCTGTTCCTTCATGAGGATGGTTTCTGCCTCATGCAGCAGCTTGGAGCGAGCGGCAGGATCCTTCTCGTCGTAGGACTTCTGCATCAGCGCGTCATATTCGGCGTTGTTGAACTTGGAATAGTTGAAGGTCTTGTTGGAGGATACCGAAAGCGCCAGGAAGTTTTCGGCATCGGCATAGTCGGCAACCCATCCGGCACGCGCCACGTTGAATTTGCCGCCTTCCTGAAGGTAGCCATAATGCGAGGCGACGTCGAGGTTCACCAGCGACACCTTTGCGCCGAAGGTGTTCTTCCACATATCAGCGATAGCCGTCGCAACGCGTTCATGGTTCGGGTTGGTATTGTAACGGATTTCGATGGAAAGCGGCTTGCCGCCTTCACCGTAACCAGCCTCCTTCATGAGCTTGAGGGCTTCGTCTTCACGGTCAAGCTGCGACAGCGTGGCGAAGTCGGCCTTTGCCGGCTCTTTGTAGGAATCCATGCCCGGAGGAACCATGGAGTAGGCCGGAATCTGAGAACCGCTATAGATTTCCTTGGCGAGGAAATCGCGATCCACTGCCATGGAGAGCGCCTGGCGGACACGGACATCGTTATAAGGCGCTTCGCGGGTATCGAAGGTGTAGTAATAGGTGGCAAGCGTCGGCGAAACGTGAACCTGTTCGCCATAGGCCTTGCGCAGACGGTCGATCTGATCCGCGGAAAAGTTATAGGCGAGGTCCATTTCCTTTGCTTCGAAACGACGAACGGATGCGGCCTGGTCATCGATCGGGTAGAAGATGACCTTGTCGATCTTGGTGTTGGACGCATCCCAGAAACTGGTGTTCTTGACGACCGTCAAGCTGTCGTTTGGAACATGCGCTTCGAGCTTGTAAGCACCATTCGAGACCATGACACCGGGCTTTACGAAGTCGGTGCCGTTCTTTTCGTAGCTTGCCTTCGAAATTGGCAAAGCCGCCTGGTGAGAAAGGAGTTCAAGGAAGAATGGTGTCGGGCGCTCGAGTGTGATCTCAAGGGTCTTGTCATCCACCGCCTTGACGCCAAGCTGCTCAACCGGAACCTCGCCCTTGTTGATCTTTTCGGCGTTTTTGATCGGGTAAAGAATATTTGCATATTTTGCGGCGGTCTTCGGATCTTCGACGCGCTGGTAGGAGAAAACAAAATCTCCGGCCGTTACCGGGGTGCCATCCGACCACTTCGCATCCGCACGCAGTTTGAACGTGTAGACGGTGCCATCCTCAGACAGCGTCCAGCTTTCCGCCGTACCGGGAACGATCTTGCCGGCGGCATCGTAAATGGTGAGACCTTCATAAAGGTCTTTCAGGATAAAGGCTTCGATGTTGATGGAGGTCTGTGCCTGATCGAGCGTCTGCGGTTCGCCGGCATTGCCACGATGCAGAACTGTTTCTGCAAGCGCGGAACTGGCGCCAATCAGTAATGATCCTACCAGCAGAGTGGTGCGAGCTGTTGTTTTTATCGACATTGTTTTCTTTCCCCGTGAATATTTTGAGTCCACAAACAAGGCCAAATTGCTCCGGAGTGCAACCACAATAAATTGTGAGTTGATGTAGAAACCACAAGTTTCACTTAAGTTGACATGTCCGCGCTAGACCCGACGGTTTCTTATAAAACACTTCGGCTGAAGCCATCCTGCGCCACGTTGTCCCACAGCGAATGGCCCTCCGGCGGCCGAGCGGTTCACGTCGAAATCTGGTCGATGCCCTATCCCTTTATTCCGCTTGCCGCGATACTGGAGATGAACAGCCTCTGCAGGCAGAGATAGAAGATCAGCACCGGTAGGGTGATGATCGTGAGATAGGCCATGACTTCACCCCATGGCGTGTTGAGCTGGAAGAAATATTGCAGCCCCACCATTACGGGTCTGTATGCCTCGGACTGGGTCACGAGAAGCGGCCATAGGTATTGCTGGCTGTACATGACGAGAAACTTCAGGATCGCAGCCGTTGCGATGACCGGGCCGCTGAGCGGCATAACAACCTGGGCATAAATTCGTAGCCAGCTGGCGCCGTCGATGCGCGCCGCTTCCAGCAATTCCTTCGGCAGATCCTTGAAATATTGCACGAAGAGGAAAATCGTCAGCCCGTCTGCGATCCACGGAATGATCTGCACATGCCAGGAGTTGAGCCACCCCCAGGTAAACCCACCGCTGCCAATCCATGGCAGATTGTTGACTTCCAGCAGCAGCGGCACGGCAATTGTTTCAAAGGGAATGATGAGCGTGGCGAGGATGATCGAAAATAAAACATCCTTCCCGCGCCAGTTTAAAAAGGTGAAGGCGAAGGCGGCAAGCGAGCCAAAAAGCAGGGCGAGAAACACGGTAACGCCCGTGACCAGAACCGAATTGAATATGAAGGTTGCAATCGGCGCCCGGGCGAAAGCTGCCGTGTAGTTTTCAAGCGAGAGATGTCCCACCGGCAGGAAGGCTCTTATCGACGTGGCGTCACTCAGCAATTGGTCGTTTGGTTTCAGCGACGAGAACCCCATGAACAACAGCGGTAAAATGAAGATCGCCGCGAAGGCGAGCATGAGCACATAGTTGCCGATGAGAAAAGCGAGGCTTTTGCGTTGTCCGGCCTGCATCATTGCTTCTCCCTTGTCATGTACCGCTGGGTCAAGGAAATGCACAGAACGAGCAGGAACAGGACGACCGAGATTGCGGAACCTGCTGCGATGTCCTGCTGGCGGTATCCTCGCTCAACCGCCTGATAGACGATGCTCTGTGTAGAGTCGCGAGGTCCGCCTTTGGTCATCACATCGATCTGCGCGAAAAGCGCAAAAGCCTGCATGGTGATGACGATGATAATCAGCACGGCTGTGTTGCGCAGCAGCGGCCAGGTTATCATGCTGAACCTCTGCCAGCGGCTCGCTCCTTCAATGTCGGCTGCCTCGTAGAGATCCGGAGAGATGGTTTGCAGACCGGAGAGCCATATGACCATGTGGAACCCAACGCCCTGCCAGACCGACATCACCAGAATGGCCCATAAGGCGGTATCAGTTCTGCCCAGCCAGTCGACAGGCTGGAAGAGCCCGAAGCTCATGTAACTCAAGAGACTGTTCAGGAGCCCGTTATCGGCCGCATAGATAAATCGCCAGAGCAGCGCCACCACCACCACCGACAGCACGACAGGCATGAAGTAGATTGCGCGGAAAATCGTGACGCCGGGGATTTTCTGGTTCACCAACAGGGCAAGAAACAACGCCAGCGCAGCCTGAACCGGCGCGACGACGACCACGAAGGAAAGCGTGTTCACGAGAGCTGTCAGGAATACGACATCACTTGCCAGAATGACGATCTGGTCCTCGCCCCAGGTGAAGCTCTTATATTCCCGCATTCCTTCCAGGTGGGGATAATCAGGGTTGTTGCGGGTGAAATTGCGAATTCTCGGATAGGAGATGGCGCCATCGGCATTCCGGCTGATGCCGCCGTCCGCCTCCCTTTCAGGTTCGAGCGTCAGCACGCCGATACCCAGCAGCCGGGTGTAATTTTCAACGCCGACAAACTCGGTCGGATTGGGAGATGTCAGCCGCTGGTTGGTGAAGGAAAACCCGAGCCCCAGCAGGAAGGGCGTGATCAGGAACAGCCCGATCAGCGTCATCGCCGGTGCAGCCATGATCCAGCCCGTGAAGCCGTCTCGGGTGAGTTTCCCCTTTGAAGAAAAGAACGCCATCGGTCACGACCCCTATTTGGGTTGGTAACCCGAATTGCGCTCAATGTTGTTGTTTATCTCATCCGTTGCGTTGTCCAGCGTATCGGCAACATCCGCGCCGTTGACGATATCGGAAAGCGCCTTGGAAAAGACCGGCGAGATGAAGGCGTAAGCCGGAGTGACCGGACGCAACGTTCCCTGGCGCTTGGACAGATCGAAGAAAATTTCGAGCGGGCCGCCCTGCTTGTAATTCTTCGTCATCTGGGCCGCCGAGGAGGTGGCCGGGATGAGGCCGATCGCATCGGAGAACTGCGCGAGATATTTGTCCTGTATGGCGAATTCGATGAAGGCGGACGCGCCTTCCGGATGTTTGCTGGTGGCCGACACACCAAACTGCCAGGATCCGGCGCCGATCTTCGGACCCTGCCCGAAATCAGGCGCCGGCAGAAACAGCAGGTCGTCGCCATATTTCTCAAGCGCCTTCACCGCAACCCAGTTGCCCATCCATTGCAAGGCGTGACGACCTTCCAGAAAGCCGGTTTCATGGTCGGCAGGTGATTGTGACGTTCCGGGTGCCAGCTTCTTCTCGAACAGAGACTGCCACCATTCTCCGAACTTGACGGCACTGTCTCCGTTGAGGAAGTTCTCGGCGGTTTGATAATTTTTCTTGTCGATCAGGCTGCCGCCGAAGCTCTCCAGAAACGGGCTGAAGGCATAGCTGTACCATTCGGTTTTGTCGGCCATGCCAAGGTCGATCGCATATTCGAACTTGCCGCTGGCCGCGAGCTTCTCGAGCGCCGCATCGAACTCCTCGCCGGTCCATGCCTTTTCCAGTGTTGGAATGCGAATGCCGTTTTCATCGAGAACCGATTTGCGGGCGAATATGGCGACGGCTGCATCCCACAGGCCGACGGAATAGAGCTTGTCTCCCCACTTGCCCACCGCACCTGGCAGGAAATTTGCAAGCTTTGCCTCATCGATCTGCAGTGGCTGCAAATAACCCGACCACGCCCAGTTCGGCATGTTCGGCCCATCGACATCCAGAATGTCGGGCAGCTTGTTGGAAAGTGCTGCGGCGGTGACGGACTCGTTATAGGCACTCTGCGGGAACTCCTGAAGCGAGACCCGCCAGTCTGACTGAGACGAATTGAAATCCTCGATGATGCCGGCCAATATCTTGCGTTCTTCTACATTGCCCGCGCCGTGATACCACATCGTCAGGTCGGTCTGCGCCAGTGCCGCGGTGGAAAAAAACATCGAGAGGGCACTGAATGCGCCCGCAAAAATGGCTTTGGTGGTCATGGATTGTCCTCCTCCTGAAGAAGGGTAACTTCACCATCCAGAGATTGTTCCGAAGAAAATCCGCATTCTGGCGGTGCATCTTTTGTAAGAACGCGAATAGATGGAACTTCGAGCAGCAATACGAACCCGGCTGAAATGCGGGCGGAAAATGCCCACGCGTCCTTAGCAAGGGCAGTGAACTTGGCTGAGCCCTTGCTAAAGGAATGATGTTGCAACTGCCCAGCGGGGTTGCTCGGGCGCGGGGAAGTGCGGTTGAAAATCCTTTTGGTCGAAGATGATGCGGAATTGGCGCAATGGCTGATCAAGGCGCTGTAAAAGCCACGCTGGCAATCTAGCTCGGATCTTGACGATCGGTATTGATGCCAAATCCGGCGTCTATCGTTTTACCTTCGGCTCACCCAATCTAGTCGATGGCGTCCAGTTCGCCATCGTCGTGATCGGACTTTTTTTGCTATCAGCGAACTCCTGATCATGCCGGAATCCATGCACGGCGGCGGCGCTGTTCTCATCAAGCAGATGGGTGATCGATCTCAACGGCTATGAGGCGTTGGATGCCAGCATCATTGCCAGTCGTTTGCCGAAAACCAACCAGGCGTAGAGCGCCAGCTACACCGCCTGACCGACGAGTTGGCTGATCGGGAAATAGGCCTGTGAGCACGTCGTGAGAGTTTTCGAGACGAAAGCCGTCCGTGCGATTTGCTCGTTTGCGTCGAGCAAATAGCTGACAGAAACGGGCAGTTCATTGAGTGAAACGCAGAGGGGCATCCGTCTGCATCCATTTACGAACAAATTCAGCAAGGAAGGGCGCGCGTGCGGAGCATCACAGCCGAATTGGTGTGATCAGAGCAATGAGACGGAAAAGAGCACAATCAAATCTCTCGGCAGATTCCGTGGGTGAATTTGGGGCTGCAATGTTGTCACAACGTGCAACCCCCAAACCCTCCCCAACTCAAGAGGAAACACCATATCGCGGGCAGCCAAAGGTGCCACGCTCCCTAGGAACTCTCCAGATGCAGCTATCTTCATAGGAAAAATGGGTGCGCCCCATTGGTGAGTGTTAAGCAACAAGGCGATGTAGCATGTAATGTTGTGAAGATACTGTGGAATTATTTTCGCTCAATTAAAAAAGAAAGAAGGCATTCAATGCGAATTCTCATTATTCTTTGTCTGTTGACTGTAATTGCCGGCTGCGAAACCGTCGAGCAGGAAAATCGTTGCTCGGGGTATGGATTTGTTCGCGGTACCGATGCCTACGCCAATTGCCTGCAGCGGCTCGATATGTCACGTGAATATCGTTTTAGGCGCGGTTATGATTCTCCAATGTATGACTATGACTAGGTGGCGGTCCTTCGAGGCTTTGGCGAACACCGCCATGCCCAGGCTGTCCAAAAGAGGTTCATCGTAGGAACGGAGCCACCTTTCACGATGGGCGTTTCCGATCATCCAAGTCAACCATAGTAAAAAAGTGGTGATCCATGCGTATTCTAATCGTTGAAGATGATCGTGAGCTGGCTTCGTCACTGAAAGCGATGATGGAAGAATCCATTGGAGTTGCAGATACATTTGATACGGTAGCAGATGCGGAAGCCGCACTACTTACATTCAAGTTTGATCTTGTCCTCATAGACCGTAACCTTCCAGACGGTGATGGTCTGTCTCTTTTGCCTACACTGCGACAACTCCGGCCAAGGCCGGCGACACTTATATTGACAGCTTTAGACGATCCGACCGATATCGTATGTGCGCTCGACAGAGGGGCCGATGAGTATGTTGGAAAGCCTTTTGAACCAATCGAGCTTGTTGCTCGGGCGCGAGCTGTCCTGCGTCGCTATAATCTGGATGAGACAGGCTGCGCACAGTTTGGCAATCTGTCATTCGATCTCATAAATCGCTCCGCGATGATTAATGAGAATGTGCTGGCCATCCCAAGACGTGAACTCGCTATCCTCGAAGCACTTATCCGGCGTGCAGGCCGCGTCGTGCAACGCGATAATCTGGAGGCTTCCGTCTACAATATCGGCGACGAGCTGGAATCCAACGCGCTGGATTCCCATGTGTCCCGATTGCGCAAGCGACTGCGTGAAGCAAACTGCAACATCACGATCCAGACAATTCGCGGCATCGGCTACATGTTGGCGCACGAACAATGAACCGAACGCGATCAATAGCTTTGCCGGTCGCCGGCGTGCTTATACTCGGCATGGCGCTCATCATGGTGATAAGCACCGTTGTGACGCTCATAGTATTTCTACTGACTGATAACGATAGCCGCCAGCGTATCGCTGTGGATATTGTAGGCAGATTCCTAATCGAGGAAACGAAGGACACCAGAAGCGGCTCACCAAATTCAGCATATGTGCCCGCAAAGACGATTGAATTGGCTAAAGGTCAGCCAGAATTTTGGTACGTCGTCGATGACGGTATCAAGACTGCCAAGCATGGTACGGTTCCGCCTTCAGCCAAGTTGATCCTCGACGCTGCCCCATCTCAAATGCTTACATATGAATTCAGCTACATGGTTGGCGGTAGGGATTATATCGGGGCGAAGAGAGTTGATGAGAGCGATTCAAGTGTAACTGTCTCTGTCGGTGGAGTTTCTCTTTCTGATACTCAAATGCTAATTTGCGCGCTCTGGTTGGTTTGGCCGCAGGGATTGTACCATTTACTTGGTGCCGTTCTCATCACGACAGCTGCTATCGCTTTCATAACGATGCGTCGCACAATCGCTGCCCCAGTAAGAAGGGTCGTTAGCTCCGCAGAAGATATTGACGGCCTTCCCAATGGTCGCAGACTATCTGACCACGACACCCCGAAAGAGTTGAAGCCAATGGTTGCCGCGTTCAACACTGCGCTTTCGCGGATCGATAATGCATTTGAAGCGCAGCGAAACTTCCTCGCCAGTGCGTCTCACGAGTTGAGAACGCCCTTGACCAAATTACGCATCAAACTTGATTTAGTTCAAGATTCTGAAGTGCGGGAGGTGCTGGTTCGCGATGTAACACGCCTGGCATCAATTGTAACGACATCGCTGCAACTAGCCCGTTTATCCGGCCAGTCCCTTACATTTTCGGTCTTGGATCTTACGACTTTGGCGCGCGCTATCGTTGCGGATCATGTTCCGTCCGCCATGAAGCACGGAATGGAAATTGAGTTCAACGCGCCAGAAGAACGGGTCATGATTTCCGGCTCCGAGCCGGCAATACGTGTCGCGCTAGACAATCTGATTATCAACGCCATGCGCCACGCACAAGGAACAGAGATACTCACGGTCGATGTACTCCCCTCGTGTACACTGCGGGTTTCAGACAATGGTCCAGGTATTCCGGCAATGGAGCGTCAGAAAATGCTGCGGCCGTTTGTACGTGGCAATGGTAGTACATGCGAGGGAACAGGTATGGGGCTGGCCATCGTTAGCCAGATCATGGCGGCCCATGGTGGATTTGTTCACCTGGAGGAGGCTGCGGAAGGTGGCTTGATGGCGAGCCTCGCGTTTCCGCGGTCTGAAGCCGGAACTTAAATTGGCGGGTATGCCCGGCCTGTAACTGCTTGCATCGTGATCACTTCCTCCTTTTCGGAAACGCGGCCCGGCGCTCGACTTCAGCGCGTGGGGCAGCGTTGGTATGGGATGGGCAGCGACGCTGGGCGTCGATTTCGTTGATCGCGGCATTGGGGCAGGTGATGCATGCGACTGCAAGGACCGCACTGCGGCCTAGCTTACCGCAGCGCTGCATGGGTAAACGGGGCGGCACATCGCTCAGTAACTGACCGTCACAACAACCGTATCGCTGTAAACACCCGGTGCCGGTGTATTCTGCGCCGGTACACGTCCATAGACGGTCAGTGTCTGCAGGCTACCGGTTCCGGTGCCGGTGGCGATTTGGCCAGCCGCACTTCCCCAGACATTCGTGCGGTTGACGTCGCGATAGAGCCCGTAGGTTATTGATCCGCCCGCCAGCACCATCTGGCGCGAAGCCGGCGGGCTGTTGCTCAGGCCGCCATTGAGGGCGACGCTGTAATTCAGGTTGCTGGTACAGGTAAGAGCGATGGCTCCCGTGGCATCGACTGCGGTGTTGAGAACGCCGTGACTGCCGAAATTGATGTTTTGCGCCGAGACGATGCAGGTCGGCGATACCGCAGCCGTAACGTTGAATGGCACCTGTGTCGGGTTCTGGGTTACGTCGGAGCAGTTCGGGGCCAATAAAAGGAATGACGTATAGGTAAAACTGGTCTCGGCGCCGGCAAAGCTGGAGAGGTAGGGGCCGCGCGCGGCAGCGGCCTGACCGGCGGTGATCCTGCCATAAACGGTACGGCTCGTGCTGTTGAGGAGGAGGGGCAGCGCCATATCGATAGGCGGAGGTGATCCAAGTGCGGGCTGGGTGACCGATCCCCAGAGCGTTGTGCGTCCGGAGTTCTGATATAGCTGATAATTGAGGATGTTACTGCCTTGCAGCATCCGTCGGATACCGCCCGATTGTCCACCGCTACCGGCGTTGATGTTGGGGCAGATGCGGACGGAAAGCGCCAGTGACAAAGGGTTGGAGCAGGTGACCGACAATGTTGCGGTGGTATCCACTGCGCTGCCGCTTGTAAGGTTGACGAAGCCAAAACTCATGTCCGACATGCTGAAGCTGCAGCTTTGCGCCAGAACCGGTGTCCCAAACAGGAAAGTGGTGATGGCAAGGGCAGCGCGGGTCAGAACCTTCATTGAACGCTCCTGCATATGGCTTCAAGGGTGGCGCGTGTCTTGGCGGCAGGGGACACGGTAATCTGCGCTTCGCACTCTCCCTTCGTGGGTTGCGTGATGGCAAGCCGATGTGTTTCGCCGATATTATCAAGATAGGCCTGTCCGTCATAACCGACGATGAAGTCACGCTCACCGTCTATCTTGCCGGTCGACCCGGTTTCGATAAACTGGCCGCTTTCATCCTTCAGCGTTACCAGCGCCACCTGCCCCTCGGTTTCCACCTTGAAGTTGACGACTGCTCCGGCGCGCTCTGTCGGCGTGACGGTTTGTTTCGTTGTGTCGATGCGGGCATCGACGGGAAGATTGCTGGGGTCCAGCGTAATGTTGTTGACGTCATAGGACCGCAGGTTCGGAAGCAATATCTTTCCGCGTCGGTTCGTCTGGCCGATGGGGCGGTTCTCCAGCAGAATATCGACGCCGGGCGCGCCCGCATCCACGACGGCGAAGGCGTCATCGATCCGGTTTCCAATAAAGACATCGCCGCCGGCCAGCGCTATCGATCCGTCGATCTGGGCATAGGCCTGTGTCGTGCGGTTGAATTGATCGACGCCGGCCGACACACGTGCGACGCTGCCGCGATAACTGCCGGAGGCGGAGGCGATATCGTTGCCGCCCATCGAACCGCGCAGGCGCCAGCCATAACTTCCCTCCGCCTGTTCTTCGGATTTTCCGACTTCGGCCGTCAGAGAATATCCGTCCGCATCGGAGGACATGCCGGCCGAACCGGAGACGCCACCGCCGAACGACCAGGAGAGACCGGCATAGATGCCGTAGGAATTGCTGTCCTCTAGGTCCTTATAAGCGGTGACGAAGATATTGCCGTTTTCGCCAAAGGGCCGCGTGGCGGAAAGGCCAAGCAGCCGGGATTTTCTTTCATCGAAAGTTTCCAGCTGTGTGTAGGAGAAGTTAAGGCTCGTCTCATCGAAACCAAGTTGCGTAGAAACGGAAATCTGGTCGAGCGCGCGCGGCGGCCGCGCGCTGAGCAGGCCGGCTATCGTGCGGACTTTCGATGTATCAGCGGAAACGGATGCCATATCGTTATAGTCGCCGAATGTCCGTTGCGAGCGGGCGTTCAACCGTATTCCGAGCAATTCGGCTTCGACATTTGCAGAAAGCTGATAACCGCTTTCCGCATTAAAACGGCTCGATGCGCCCGAAATCGCCGCCAGCCCATGGGCTCCAAGCGTGAAGACGCCGCCGAAACCGATATTGTAGAAATCCTCACCGCCTTCCGCATGGCCCTCCAATGTCAACCCGTCCGACAATCCATAGCGCACCGTTGCAGAGCCGAGAGGCCTGTCATCATAATCGAAAGACGAGGTGCCGTAATTGCGCCGGGCAAAGCCAAGCTCGGCCGAAAAATCGATGAGACCCTGCGCGAGCAAATCCGGCGAGGTATAAAAAGGCGTTTCGGACACGGTTTCGCGCCCCAGCGCATCCCGCACCACCAGCCTTGCATTGCCCGCACCGCTGATGACCGGCAGATTGGTGATGGAGAATGGCCCCTCGGGAACCTCCTGCGACAGGCGGCGGATATTGTTGACATAGACATCGACGGTGGAGGGCACCGCTGCGGAGCCTGCAAATTCAGGCATCGGCATGGTGACGATATCCGGCCGCAGATCGAAGTTTCGGCGGATCTGCACGCCGCCCAGCCGCGTCGGACGTGTCCAGCTCAACCCCCCGGTGATCAGGTCTCCGGCCCGGTATGTCGTCAGGCTGTCCTCATCGGAGTAGCTCCAGGTGGTGTCGAGGCGCTGGGTGTCGAATTGCGACAGGCGGGATGTGCTCAAGACCTGAGACGAAGACAGCACGCCGAGCGGGCCGAACACACGGCTTTCCAAAAGGGCGGAGACACCGTTGAAATCGGTCAGATCCGACCATTTGTTGCCACCGGACGAGCCGTAGATCGTGTAGTTCACCAGACCTCCAAAATCGCTTGTGGCCTTGTCCTGCACGTCCTCGTCTTCCTGCTCATCGCTCCTGCCGGATGCGTCGATGACCTTGCTTGCCCGTGCCGCCGTGGGCAGGGCGAAATGGACCGACTGCGTGCTTTCATCATAACGCGTCACCACATCCGGCAGCCTGGAGACATCGATCCAGCCATCATCGCCTGCAGCGCTTTCAACCGGCGAAATCCCGATGTTCTTCAGCTGCTCCGGTTCGATAAGAAGCGACCCGGCGTCGTTTTGACGAAATGTGGCGATCAGTTCCGTTGAAACATCATTGATGTAGACTTCGAGCTGCAATTGCCCTGCTTCTTTTGCGGCAAAAGAAGTGGGCTGCGTCGCAGGGGGCAAATCCTGCGCCACGGATAAACTGCTCGATGAAAAGATCGTCAAACCTGCAATCGTCAAAACGGCAAGGTCAGCCGCCGTTGACGCGCGCCGTCGCATTGACGGGGCCGCCTTCGCTCTCAGCCGAAATCTTCAGTGTGCCACCAGCTTTTTTGCCGCCGGTTGCCGGAACAAGAAAGCTTGCACCGGATTTGCCGAGCACATAGCCCACCAGACCCTGCTGCTGGGCAATCGCTTGCCCGTTGCCGCCCAGAACTTTCAGGTTGGCGATCCGTATCCGTTTCTGACCATTGTTGGAAACGGATACCCTGTAACCTTTGCCCTGCCGCGTTATAGACCAGACCGGCTCGGCATCGCCTGTGGAAGCGGGCGAAAAGAAAACAGGTATGGAGTGGCGAACGACCAGATTGACCGTGCCGGACTGGGGTCTTCCCCCAGAGGGCAATTCGTCCACAATGACGCGATAGCTCTCTTCCGCCCTGATGGGTGTTTTGGAAAGCCGGACGATACGGATAAGGTTCTCGGCGCCCGGTTTCAGCTGCGTCATCGGCGGGCTGGCGACGACGTCCTCTGCCGCAGTATAGACGTCTGAGCCGTTTTGCTGGGTCCAGCGAAATATCCTGACCTGAACGTTGATGGGCGTTTTCGCATCATTCCATATGCGCAGGCTGGATGCCGCTGCCGGTGCCCTTAAATCCAGAATGACTGGTGAAACCCGCAGAGATGCGGCGTGTGAAGGTGAGACACTCAAACCGGCAATAAACGCAGCCGCTAAGGTAAAAAGACGCATGCGCGATCCTCCCTATGGCGATCAGTAATTGAGCGTGGCCGTCACCGTATCGGTATAGACGCCGACCGCGGGTGTCGTCTGGGCAGGTACGCGCCCATAGACCGTGAATGTTTGCGGCGCTCCGGTTCCCGTTCCTGTCTGGCGATCCGTCCCCACGGTGTTGCCCCAAACCGTGGTATGTGCCGCAGTCGTATAGAGCGAGTATGCAATGGTGGCACCCGCCGGGGAGGTCATCAGACGGTTGGCGACAGTGGCGCCTGAACCGGCGCCGGCGCTCAGTCCAAGGCTGAAGGGTGTGCTGGAGGTGCATTGAACGACGACCTGACTGGTCGCGTCGATATTGCTGCTGATGACACCATTGGTTCCGAAGTTCAGATTGCCGGCCGAGTTGATCTGGCATGCCGCCTGAATGGTGATTTGTACCGTGAAGTTTGAAGTGGCGACCTGCGCCATGCCTGATGACGGCGCAAGGACGCACGCCGCAAGTGATAATAGGTAGCCTGATGTTGCGAACTTCATGCTCTCTCCCCAAGCGGCTGCGCTGCTGATTTCCTCGGTCACAACGCAGGATCACCCCAATAGCGGGTAATTAGAATAATCTAATACTCGCTTCGATTTGGTTAACAAATCCTTAACGGCGGAGCCTAGAAAACTACAGGATGAGATACAGTATAAAGTGCAACCGTAAATTCCATGGAATTCGCGGATGCGAAAATAGATAAATTCTCAGAAAATGTTATATAATCAGCGGCTTGCCCATTTCCTCGCAGCGCGGTTTGATGTGATGGTGCACATTTGGATGAAGACGCAGGATCGTGATCCCTTGGTCGATGGCCATATAGGGAGCTCTTATTCCTGACTTTCGAGTCGATAGCGGCTTCCGGGGTATAATAGCCGTACCGATGTTACCGCACGGCTGGAAGACCACGTTCGCCGCCGAACCTGCAGGCAGGGTTCGTGTCGGCCGATCGCCAGCAATTTGCACTCCCATGGTTGGGGCGCTGCGGCTTCTATAAACTGTTCGGTCCGGGAAATCGGCGCCAATGCCGTCAAATAGGCATTCGGGGTCATGGAGCTGAAATCCTGCCGCAGATAGTCTGGAGCGACCGCGGCATTCACGAAACGATCTTCCAGCTGGATCGGAACGTCGTCTTCGTGATGAACGATGATCGAATGGAAGATTTTCGCACCAACGTCGATCTCCAGCGCCGAGGCAAGATCGGGACCGCATACTTCGGTCTGCGCCAGGATCAGGCTGGCCTGGTGGGAAGAGCCCCTTTCCTTGATCTCGTCGGCGATGTTTCGGACACCCATCATGCCGGCGCTTCTTTTTTTCGATGCGACGAATGAACCGCGTCCCTGAACGCGCACGATGACGCCTTCGGTCGCAAGCTCCCGCAGGGCACGGTTTGCCGTCATTCGGCTGACGCCCAGCATCTCCACCATTTCGTTTTCGGAAGGGACCCGGTGGTGGAGGGGCCATTCGCCGCTCGCGATCTTTGCCTTGATTTGCGTTTTCACACGCTCATAGAGCGGCAGAGAAGGATACTCGCTGGATGTTGCGAGGTCGCTTTCGATCACGGACGGCATTTAAACTCCCTGAAAATCGGCAGATTGCCTAAAATATAACCAGCATTTCGGACGCATGCAAAATATCATCTTTGCACTTGCTTGTCTCCTAAAACCATGCAAAGTTACATATACAACTTGTGAAGCATCGATGGGGAATTGAAAAGTCGATCTTTGCGGGCGCATTTTTCTCGTAAGTGGCCGAGGTGAGGATGTTTGCATGCCGACCCGCTCCGAAAGGAAAATGCAGGCTGGCTCGCCGATATTGGGAGAAAGGGCTGTGAATGCGTGGCTGTGAACCGTTTACGGCTCTGATGCCTTGCAGGCGAACACATAGGTTTCGGCGCAAGAAGGCTGGATCGGCAGCGTTGAGGATTCGGACGATGTCGGTTTTTCAGTTGCTCTTCCAGTGCCTTTCCGGCTTGCCGCCATTCTCTAACATTAAAGCCGTTTCAGCAAAGTTGTATAGTGAACTTAAGGGGAGTTACTTTCGTTGTGGCATAAAACTCCGATGCTGCGGGCAGGGAATAGGTGTGTTGTTCGGACCTGCTCCAAACCGTCCCGCTGACCCGGCGAAAGGTCGATATTCCTTCATCATATTTTCAGGGAGATCCTGCGCCGGCACCGCATGAATTTGTGCCGACAACATGCCAACCATCAATCAAAAAGGGGAATAAGATGTTGAATGCTAAATTTAAATTCGCGCTTGCCGCCACGGCCCTGTTTGCGGCGCTGCCCTTGGGCTCGGCCCATGCAGCCAGCTATTGCGGCGAGGGAAAGACTGTTACTTTCGCCGGCATCGATTGGGAAAGCGGCGCCTTCGTTACCGAAGTCATGAAGGCTATTCTGTCAAAGGGATATGATTGCAAGGTGGATTCCATTCCCGGCAATTCGGTGACGCTGGAACAGGCCACAGCCAATAACGACGTTCAGATTTTCGCCGAGGAATGGATCGGCCGGTCCGACGTCTGGAACAAGGCCGCTGCCGCAGGACAGGTTACCTCGGTCGGCAAGACCTTCGTCGGCGCCTCCGAAGGCTGGTTCGTTCCTGAATACCTGATCAAGGGCGACGCGACAAAGGGCATAGAGGCAAAGGCCCCCGACCTGAAAAGTGTCGAGCAGCTTTCCGATCCGAAGATCGCTGCCCTTTTTCAGGATCCCGAAGAGCCGTCCAAGGGACGTTTTCTCAATTGCCCTTCGGGCTGGACCTGTGAGGGTGTCAATACCGCCAAGCTCCAGGCTTACAAGCTCGACTCGACCTACGTGAACTTCCGCCCGGGCACGGGCACGGCGCTGGATGCGGGGATCAGCGCCGCCTATCTTCAGGGCGAGCCGCTGCTGTTCTACTACTGGAGCCCGACCGCAATCATGGGTAAATACAAGCTCGTGCAGCTTTCCGAGCCGGCCTACACCGAAGCCTGCTGGAAGGACCTGACAAGCGCCGATGGCAAGCGGGAGGCGGGATGCGCTTTCCCGGCGGTTGAGGTTGCTTATGGCGTCAACAGCGACTTCGCCAAGGTTGCGCCGGATATCATCGAAATCCTCGGCAAGGCGACCTTCCCGCTTGAGGAGGTCAATTCCAGCCTCGCTTATATGGTTGACGAAAAGGCCGATGCGGTGGCCGCAGCAACGCGCTTCCTGAAGACCAAGGGTGACATCTGGGGCGCATGGGTGTCGCCGGAGGCCAAGACCCGTATCGAAGCCGCGATCAAGTAGCAATCACGGGGCCGCATGCTGGATTGGCATGCGGCTTTTCTTTTCCCGTCAGAGCCGTGACCGTCGGGGACGGAAGACGGCAAGTGCGAGGACGCCCCCCGATGTTTCCTGAGTCTCTTCATATTTCCATTCGTGGCCCGATCAACGACTTCGTCCAGTCGCTGGTCGTCAATTACGGCTTCGTCTTCAAGGCAATTTCGCAAACCATTCTGCAGGTCATCCTGTTCATGGAATGGATATTGCGCGGCCTGCCATGGTGGCTGGTCCTGCTTGCCTTTCTGGCGCTCGCATGGTTTGCCGCGCGCAAGATTTCGCTTGTTCTCATGGTCGGGGTCATGCTGCTCATCGTCGGCGCTCTCGGCTTGTGGGACCTGACAATGCAGACGCTGGCGCTGATGCTCATCGCCAGCCTGATTTCCATCATCATCGGTGTCCCGGTCGGCATCTGGCTCGCCAAGAGCCAGATCATGCGGCGTATCACGCTGCCTGTCCTCGACGTCATGCAGACGATGCCGAGTTTCGTTTATCTGATCCCGGCAATCATGCTTTTCGGCCTTGGCAAGGTGCCGGCGGTACTCGCGACCATCATCTATGCCGTACCACCGCTGATCCGCCTGACCGATCTGGGCATCCGCCAGGTGGATCGTGAAGTGGTGGAGGCGGCAACCGCTTTTGGCAGCAGCCCGTCGCAGATCCTGTTCGGGGTTGAACTGCCGCTGGCCACACCCACAATCATGGCTGGCCTGAACCAGACGATCATGATGGCTCTTTCCATGGTGGTGGTCGCCTCGATGATCGGTGCACGTGGTCTGGGCGAACAGGTCCTGAACGGGATTCAGACACTGGATGTCGGAAAGGGCCTCGAGGCGGGTCTGGGCATCGTCATTCTCGCCATCGTCCTCGACCGTATTACGCAGGGCTTCGGCCAATCCAGCCGGAAGGAGCGCGGCGATGACTGATATCGCAATCCGTAACGTTTCCAAGATTTTCGGCGGCAACTGGAAAGCCGCGCTCGCCATGACGAAGGACGGCGCCGACAAGGCTGAAATATTGGCCAAGACCGGTTGCAGCGTCGGTCTCGACGATGTCAGCCTCGACATTGCCGGCAGCCGCATCTTCGTCATCATGGGGCTGTCCGGCTCCGGAAAATCGACGCTTGTGCGCCATATCAACCGCCTGATCGAACCGACGAGCGGTGAAATCCTGGTTGGCGGCAGCAATGTGCTTGATCTGAGGGCCAAGGATCTGCGCGACTTCCGCAATCGTCGGGTCAGCATGGTGTTTCAGAATTTCGGCCTCATGCCACACCGCACGGTTATGCAGAATGTCGTTTATGGCCAGCGTGTACGCGGCCTTTCAAAGGCGGAAGCAAATCCGATCGGCATGCAATGGATCGAGACCGTCGGGCTCGCCGGCTATGAAAACAAGATGCCCCACCAGCTTTCCGGCGGCATGAAGCAGCGTGTCGGCCTTGCGCGGGCTCTCGCTGCCGATACCGACGTTATCCTGATGGATGAGGCATTTTCCGCTCTCGATCCGCTGATCCGCGCCGATATGCAGGATCAGCTTCTGCAGCTGGAGAAGAACCTCTCGAAAACCATCGTCTTCATCACGCATGATCTTGATGAGGCGTTGCGGATCGGTGCGCAGATCGCGATTTTGAAGGACGGGAAACTGGTGCAGGTCGGAACGCCGGACGATATTCTCAATCGCCCCGCCAATGATTATGTCGCCCGCTTCGTGCAGCGCCGCACGGGTGCGGCGGTCGCCCATCATGATTGACACCGTCATCATCGATCAGGGCATCTCATGGCGGGATGTCGCCATGGTGGCAAAAGGTGCACGACTGCAGCTTGCCGATGCCGCGTGGAAGCGTATCGCCGCGGCGCGTGACATTGTCGAGGCGCTGGTGTCGAAAGGCGTGCGCGGCTACGGCATCAATACCGGTGTCGGTGCCCTGTGCGACGTGATCGTGGACAGGGATCGACAACAGGCCCTGTCGCGAAACATCCTGCTCAGCCATTCCTGCGGGGTTGGAGAACCGCTGGGGCGGGAGCAGACACGTGCCATCATGGCCGCGCAGATCGTCAATTTTGCCCATGGTTTTTCCGGCATCCGCGTGGAAACCGTCGAGGCGTTGCTGGCCCTTTTGAATGCGGATGTTTTACCCGTCATTCCCTCACGTGGTTCGGTCGGATATCTCACCCATGCCGCAGCGATCGGGCTGGTATTGATCGGCGAAGGCGAGGCGGTGCGTGATGGCGAAAGGCTTTCCGGAGGGCAGGCGCTGGCAGCTGTCGGTCTCTTGCCACTTGTGCCTCTGGCCAAGGAGGGGCTGAGTCTCGTCAACGGAACGCCCTGCGCCACCGGACTTGCCTGCCTGGCGCTGTCACAAATGGAAAATCTGCTGGACTGGGCGGATGCGGCCGCAGCGATGAGTTATGAAAATCTGGGCGCGCAGTCCGATCCATTCTCGGCAGCGCCCCTTGCTCTGCGCACATCCCCGGGGCTTCAGACCGTTGGAAATAATCTCCGCCATCTGTTGGCGGATAGTCCCCTCTTGGCGCGCTCGGCGGGATCGCGCACGCAAGATCCGCTCAGCCTTCGCGCCGTTCCGCAAATCCACGGCGCCATTCGCGACAGCGTCATGCAGATCGGCGAAGTGGTGAATCGCGAACTGGCAAGTGTTACGGACAATCCGGTCGTTACCGGTTCGCCGGATATGCCGCAGGTGCATTCACAGGCCCATGCCGTTGGCGCGGCATTGGGGCTTGCCATGGATGGTCTGGCCGTCGCGGCTGCAGAACTGGCAAGCATTGCGGAGCGCCGGATCGACCGCCTTGTCAATCCGCTGGTCAGCGGCCTGCCAGCTTTTCTGGCGGAAGGCAGCGGTGTCTGCTCCGGTTTCATGATCATTCAGTATACGGCCGCGGCGCTGGTTGCCGAAAACCGGCGGCTGGCTGCGCCCGCCAGTCTGGATGGTGGCATTACCTCTGCCTTGCAGGAGGATATTCTCACTCACGCCACGCCGGCTGCCGACAAGGCACTTTCCATCATCGCCAATCTCGAAACCATTCTTTCGATCGAGATCATGTGTGCGGCGCAGGCCTATGACATGCAGCCTGGAGAAGCCGGCATGGCACCCGGCACCCACGCCCTCTACCGGCGTATTCGCGCAGACGTTCCCTTTTACCGCGATGACCGGCCGCTCAATTCTCTGCTTGCCATGGTGGAGAAGCTGTTGCGTAACACGAGCGCCGGGATTGGGCACTTGTCATAAATCAGGGATGCGCCGCCGGTGATGAATTTATGCACCGGCGTCATATTTAATCCAGCATCACCATATGTGCGGGCAGTTGGTCCTCGAAAAACTTCGAGAAAGTCGCGATGCGGGGCGGGAGCTTCTGGTAGGGCGGATAATAAAGCGTCAGCCAGAGTTCCGGCGGCGACCAGCCGCGCAGAACATGTATCAGCCGGCCGCTACGGATATGGTCGGCGATATGAAACCCCGGCAACATGGCCACTCCGGCACCATCCGCCGCCAAATCTGCCAGAACCTCGCCATTATTAGCGCTGAATCTGCGACCGGCCGAAATCGTGATGCTTGATCCGCCATCCGAAAGGACCCAGTTTTCCCGCCGGCTTTCACCGCTATAGGCAAGGCAATCGTCGGGCGTCAGCTCGCCCGGATGTTCCATTTGCGTGAACCGGCTGCCCGGTGCCGCCACCAATATTCTCGGCACGGCCCTGATCTTGCGCCAGATGGTGAATTTGTCTGATGGGGCTGACGAAATGCGGATCGCGAGATCGTAGTCGTCATCGACGATGTTGACCAAGCCGTCGGACAGCGAAATCTCGAAGCACATTTTCGGGTACAGTTCCCGGAAACCCGAGAGGATCGGTGGCAGTACGGTTTTCCCGAGCCATGTCGGCGCGCTGATCCTCAGCCTTCCCTGATCGGCCTTGTGAGCATTCCTGACGTCGCGCCGGGCATTTTCGAGCGCTTCTATTGCCGGCTGAATCTGCGCGGCAAAAACGGCGCCATCGGTCGTCAGCGATACCTGACGGGTCGTGCGGACAAACAATTGCACGCCGAGATCACATTCAAGCGCGGCAATGGCGCGGGTGACGGCTGCTGCCGTCATGCCCAGTTCACGGGCCACCTGCGCGAAGTTGCGCTTTTCGGCCGCCATCAGAAAGGTTTTGAGAGCTTTGTGGTCGTTCATCTCTATTATTTCAAAAATCGCAATTCAGTCACAAGAAATATTGCAATTCCTTGATGCAATCAAGCGACGTATATCTTTGTCATCGAAACGGACACACAAACGAAGAGAGGCGCCGACGATGATCAAGGATATCAAGGGCCTGCACCACGTTACCTCCATGGCGTCGGATGCGCTGCAGAACAACAGTTTTTTCACCGAAACGCTCGGCCTGCGCCGGGTGAAGAAGACGGTCAACTTTGATGAGCCCAGCGTCTATCACCTTTATTACGGTGATGAAACGGGATCGCCCGGCACGGTCATGACCTATTTTCCCTTCGCCCAGATGATGGCCGGTCGTCCCGGTGTCGGCGAAGTGGGCGAGACCCAGTTCTCCATTCCCAAGGGTGCGCTCGGCTTCTGGAAAGATCGTCTCATTGCCAAAGGCGCTACCGGAATTGAGGCCGACACGGTCTTCGGCGACAATCGCCTGCGCTTCACCGGTCCCGATGGCGACGGTCTCGCGCTGATCGAAACGGGCGATGATGCACGTGCTGGCTGGCTGGCCGAGGGCATAACCGAAGATAATGCCATACGCGGTTTCACCGGTGCGCGTTTCAATCTTCACGATACGGCTGCAACCGAGGAGCTTCTGCGTTTCATGGGTTATGAGCGGGCCGACGTTGAAGGAAACGTCACACGTTTCGTTATTCCCGGTGGCAATGGCGCGGATACGATCGATCTTGCGGCGTTGCCGAAGACACCCTTTGCCCGCCCGGGAGCCGGTTCGGTGCACCACATCGCCTTTGCGGTTGAAAACCGTGAAAAGCAGCTCGAAGTGCGCAAGGCGCTGATGGATACCGGCTATCAGGTGACCCCCGTCATCGACCGCGATTACTTCTGGGCGATCTATTTCCGCACCCCGGGCGGGATCCTGTTCGAGATCGCCACCAATGAACCCGGTTTCGACCGGGACGAGGATACAGCCCATCTTGGTGAGGCACTCAAGCTGCCGAACCGGTATGAGCCGTTCCGCAACAAGATCGAGGCGAGCCTGGTTCCGCTCGCTGCTTAAGACGGACCGCTGATCCGAACCGACTGACAGATACACATTCACGCCCTTCAAAGACGGCTGCCCGCGCCGGGCAGCCCACCGGCGAAGCCTTGTCAATTTCCACCGCCGTAGATCGGCAATCACCACCTGAACGGAGAACGAAAATGTCCAAGCTCGAAGTCCTTACCCCCGCCAACAGCCAGTTGATCTTCATCGACCAGCAGCCGCAGATGGCTTTCGGCGTGCAATCGATCGATCGTCAGACCCTGAAGAACAATGTTGTCGGCCTCGCCAAGGCCGCCCGGATATTCGATATCCCGACGACCATCACGACGGTCGAAACGGAAAGCTTCTCCGGCAACACCTTCCCGGAATTGCTCGCGGTTTTTCCGGAGAACGATATCCTCGAGCGCACCTCGATGAATTCCTGGGATGACCAGAATGTCCGCGACGCCCTGGCGAAGAACGCCGCCGGCGGCCGCAGGAAGATCGTCGTTTCCGGTCTCTGGACGGAAGTCTGCAACACCACCTTCGCGCTCTCGGCACTTCATGATGTTGCTGATTACGAGATCTACATGGTGGCGGATGCCTCCGGTGGCACCTCTGTCGATGCGCATAAATATGCTATGGATCGCATGGTGCAGGCCGGCATCATCCCGGTCACCTGGCAGCAGGTGCTGCTTGAATGGCAACGCGACTGGGCACGCAAGGAAACCTATGACGCCGTCACCTCGCTGGTGAAGGAACATTCCGGCGCCTACGGCATGGGCATCGACTATGCCGTCACCCACGTCCATGGCGGTGCAGAGCGCGTCAAACACGGCAAGCGCATCGGCCCGAACCCAGCCCAAAAATAAGCTTTCAACCGCGCCGCACCGGAAGGATCGATGTCCCGTCCGGTGCGGCTTTCATCCATCTAGGAGGTTCCCATGAAAGTCTATCTTCTGTCGCTTGGCGCCGGCCTGCTGGTCGGCATTGTTTACAGCCTGCTCAATGTGCGTTCACCCGCACCGCCCATCATCGCGCTTGTCGGCCTGCTTGGCATATTGCTGGGGGAACAGGTCATTCCTTTTGCAAGGTCGATCATCGGCAAGGAGCCGGCCGCCGTTTCGTGGATCAACCAGATCAAGCCGCATATGTTCGGCCATATGCCAAAGGGCAGCGGAGAGACCGTGGATCTCGCCAGGGCGAAACAGCCTGCGGATGGGGAGAGAAGCTGATGCCAACGCGACGCACTTTTCTTGGCGCGGCATCGAGCCTTGCCTTTCCGCATCTCTTTTCACCGGCCAATGCCGCTGATCCCATTCAGACCGGAGCCTATTCCATGTATCCCGACACCATTCTTCACAATGGCCGCCTGACGACGCTTGATCGCGGCAATCCAAATGCAACGGCAGTTGCCATCAAGGATGGTCTGTTCGTGGACGTGGGAACCGATGCCGATGTCATGGCACTCGCCGGGCCGGGGACGAAAATCATCGATCTGAAGGGCAAACGCGTGCTGCCCGGCCTCATCGACAATCACACCCACGTCGTTCGCGGCGGTTTGAACTTCAACATGGAACTGCGCTGGGATGGCGTGCGCTCGCTGGCGGACGCCATGGACATGCTCAAACGGCAGGTGGCGATCACGCCCGCCCCGCAATGGGTGCGCGTCGTTGGCGGCTTCACCGAGCATCAATTCGTCGAAAAGCGCCTGCCGACCATTGAGGAAATCAATGCGGTGGCGCCCGACACGCCGGTCTTCCTGCTGCATCTCTATGATCGGGCGCTGCTGAATGGCGCAGCCCTTCGCGCCGTTGGCTATACGCGGGATACACCGAACCCGCCCGGCGGCGAGATCACCCGCGATGCGAGCGGCAATCCCACGGGAATGCTGCTTGCCAAACCAAATGCCGGTATCCTCTATTCGACGCTCGCCAAGGGACCGAAGCTGCCGTTCGATTATCAGGTCAACTCCACCCGCCACTTCATGCGTGAGTTGAACCGGCTGGGTGTGACCGGCGTGATCGATGCGGGCGGTGGCTTCCAGAATTACCCTGATGATTATGAGGTCATCCAGAAGCTCTCCGATGAAGGCCAGATGACCGTGCGTCTCGCCTACAACCTCTTCACGCAGAAGCCCAAGCAGGAAAAGGAGGATTTCCTCAACTGGACCTCTTCGGTCAAATACAAGCAGGGCAATGACTATTTCCGGCACAATGGCGCAGGTGAGATGCTGGTCTTTTCCGCTGCCGATTTCGAGGATTTCCGCCAGCCGCGACCGGACATGCCGCCGGAAATGGAGGGCGAACTCGAAGAGGTCGTGCGGGTTCTCGCGGAAAACCGCTGGCCCTGGCGTCTGCATGCCACCTATGACGAGACAATCTCGCGGGCGCTTGATGTCTTCGAAAAGGTCAACCGGGACATTCCGCTTGAAGGTCTGAACTGGTTCTTCGATCATGCTGAGACCATTTCTGATCGTTCGATCGACCGTATTGCAGCGCTTGGCGGCGGTATCGCCACCCAGCACCGCATGGCCTATCAGGGCGAATACTTCGTCGAACGTTATGGACAGGGAGTTGCCGAGGCGACGCCGCCGATCAGGAAAATGCTCGACAAGGGCGTCAATGTCTCTGCCGGTACCGATGCCACCCGTGTCGCCTCTTACAATCCATGGGTGTCCCTTTCGTGGATGGTAACCGGCAAGACGGTGGGCGGCATGCAGCTTTATCCACGCGCCAATTGCCTTGACCGCGAAACGGCGCTGCGCATGTGGACCGAAAAAGTCACCTGGTTCTCGAACGAAGAGGGCAAAAAGGGCCGCATCGAAAAAGGCCAGTTCGCCGATCTGGTGGTGCCGGACAAGGATTATTTTTCCTGCGCCGAAGATGAAATCTCGTTCCTCACCTCCGAGTTGACCATGGTCGGCGGCAAGATCGTCTATGGTGCCGGTGACTTCAAGGCGCTTGATGAGAACGACGTGCCCCCCGCCATGCCGGACTGGTCGCCGGTTCGCGCTTTCGGCGGTTATGCCGCCTGGGGTGAGCCGCAAGGGGCTGGAAAGAACTCGTTGCGACGCGCGGCAATCACGTCCTGCGGCTGCGCCAGCGATTGCGGCGTTCATGGACATGACCATGCCGGAGCATGGACATCGAAGCTGCCAATCGCCGATCTGAAGGGCTTCTTCGGAGCGCTCGGCTGCTCATGCTGGGCGGTTTAAGCCCGACCGTGTGAATGTCAGGCCGACCAAGCGGGCAGCGTATTGCCGCTGCCCGCATCCAACGCGAAGGAAGTCCTCTCAGGCGGGCTAATGTTGCGAATTATGCAATTATATCGAAACTATTGATGCAATTGTTGGCGATAATTGTTTCAGCCAATATCGCTCCATCAGATGAACGCAACGCCGCTCGAAGCGAGCGGCCAGGCCGCAGGAGCAGACAATGACCAAACCATCTTCAACACTTCGCCTTCACGGGTTGCTTGCAGATATCGTTGCCGCGCCCGTCACACGAACCCTTGCGCTTCTGGCGCTTTGCTCGGCGTATATTCAGGGGCCGCTGACCAAGATCTTCGACTTTCCCGGTGCGATTGCCGAGATGAACCATTTCGGCCTTCATCCGGCTGCGGTTTTTGCCGTTGTCGTCATCGTGTTCGAGCTTGCCGCCTCGGCCATGGTGGTTTCCGGCTTTCTGCGCTGGGCAGGCGCTCTGGCGCTTGCGGGCTTCACGCTTCTGGCCACCTTCATTGCTCTTCGGTTCTGGGAAATGGCGCCCGGCATGGATCGCATGATGGCCACCAACGCCTTCTTCGAACATCTCGGTCTGGCTGGCGCCTTTGTTATCGTTGCCGCAATCGATCTCACGAAAGGAACAGGCAAATGAGTGCCGCAAAATCCTCCACGAGCAGCTTTGCTCCTCTTGCACAGCCGGTTTTTGCCGTCCTCTGGGCCGCAACCGTGCTTGGCAATACCGGCAGTTTCATGCGCGATGTCGCCAGTTCGTGGCTGATGACCGACCTTTCGGCCTCGCCTGCGGCAGTCGCCATGGTTCAGGCGGCAGGAACCCTGCCGATCTTTCTGCTGGCGATCCCGGCCGGCGTGCTGACGGATATTCTCGACCGTCGTAAATTTTTGATTGCGGTCCAGCTGCTGCTGGCCTCTGTCAGTCTCACCCTCATGGTCCTCGCCCATACCGGATTATTGTCCGTCAGTGCCCTGATCGGCCTCACTTTCCTCGGCGGCATCGGTGCGGCGCTGATGGGGCCGACCTGGCAGGCCATCGTGCCGGAACTGGTGAAACGCGAGGACATCAAGAGCGCCGTCGCGCTCAATTCGCTGGGCATCAATATCGCCCGTTCCATTGGTCCTGCGGTTGGCGGCATATTGCTTGCTGCCTTTGGTGCGGCCGTTACCTACGGTGCAGATGTCGCAAGTTACTTTGTTGTCATCGCGGCGCTCTTGTGGTGGCCACGGGCGAAGAACGCCAATGATGCGTTGGCGGAAGGTTTCTCTGGTGCATTCCGGGCTGGTCTTCGTTACACACGCGCCAGCCGTCCCCTGCATGTCGTCCTGCTGCGAGCTGCGATCTTCTTTGCATTCGCCAGCGCCGTCTGGGCGCTGTTGCCACTGGTCGCACGGCAATTGCTCGGCGGAGATGCCAGCTTTTATGGCATTCTGCTCGGTGCGGTCGGTGCGGGCGCGATTGGCGGCGCGTTGATCATGCCGAAACTGCGCGCTCGCTTTGATGCCGATGCTCTGCTTCTGGGGGCTGCTGTCATTACCGCGCTCGTCATGGCCGGCCTGTCGTTTGCTCCGCCCAAGTGGCTGGCCATCGTCATCCTGCTGTTTCTCGGTGGCGCATGGATCACGGCGCTGACGACGTTGAATGGCGCGGCCCAGGCCATTCTGCCGAACTGGGTGCGTGGCCGTGGGCTGGCGGTCTATCTTACCGTCTTCAACGGGGCGATGACGGCGGGCAGCATCGGTTGGGGTGCCGTTGGCGAAGCGACAGGCGTGCCCGGAACGCTGCTGATCGGCGCTGCTGGTCTGTTTATCGCCGGTCTTGTCATGCACCGCCTGAAATTGCCTGCCGGCGACGCGGATATGGTGCCGTCCAACCATTGGCCGGAACCGCTCGTTGCCGAGCCTGTGGCCCATGACCGTGGCCCGGTCCTGATCCTGATCGAATACAACGTCGAAAAGCATCACCGCAGTGCGTTCCTGCACGCATTGGATGAGCTTTCACAGGAGCGCCGGCGCGATGGTGCCTACGGCTGGGGTGTCACCGAGGACTCCGCCGATCCGCAGAAGATCGTTGAATGGTTCATGGTGGAATCCTGGGCGGAGCATCTGCGCCAGCATAAACGGGTCTCCAATGCCGACGCGGACTTGCAGGGCAAGGTACTTGCCTATCACTCGGGAATGGCAAGACCGGTCGTGCGGCACTTCCTCACGATCAATCGTCCGGGGAAAGCATAAAGCGAAAAAGGGGCCGATTGGCCCCTTTTTCATTGCTGCGGTAACCAACCGCGGGCTATTTTGTGATCCGCTCAAAAACACGGCTCAACGCGCCTTTCAGCGCATTGGAGCCGCCATTACGGTCAAAATCCTGCAAAACCTGTTCGTTGAGGCCGCCTTTGGTGGCAAATTCACCGCTGAGATCAAGGAAACTGGTGTCTCTGTCAGTGAGCTGGGCCACTTCGGAAAGACCAGCGAAGAGCGGGGCGAGATAGGCGCGACCCTTTTCTTCCGGCAAGCCATTTTCAGCCAGCCATTCGGTCGTATGCTGCATGATGCCGAAATAGGTGGCCATCAGGGCACTCGCGGCAGCGAGAAGATCGTATTCCGCCTTCGTCTCGCATTCGACCGCATTGCCAAGGCTATTAAAAATTGCCGATGTATCGGCATCCGGCGGATAGACGGCTGTGACACCCCTGCGCCGTGCGACAAAAGGCAGGGGAATCGCCTGCGTAAGGCTGACATCCGCGCCGATCCAGTCGAAAAGCGCTTCGCGGCTGGTTGCGGCAACGACGCTGATGACCTTCTGTCCGTTCCGGAAACGCAATGGGCGGATGACGTCTTCGGCAATCTGCGGCCGAATTGCCAAGACGACGGTATGGCACCCGTCGATGATCGCCTGATTGTCGCCGGTAACGATCACCTGCAGGAAATCGGCGGCGAGCCTGGCCGAAATATCCGCGTTGCGCGCTGAAACCATGACATGCGGCACGGCCGCCGGCTTCAGGAGCAGGCCCCGCACCATCGCGTCGGTGATCGCTCCGGTTCCGATAAAACCGATTTTCTGGGGAAGGGGCATGATGACTCCACGTCGGCAGGGGGCCAGATCGGCCGTGTTTTACGCAGGATGGTGATGATTGTTCCGGACTGGTGATGAGACATTGGGCCAGAAAACTGGTCTGTCGGCAATGTTAATTTTTTTCCCGCTCCCGCCGGCAGGACGTAAACGTGCTCCGCATCAGACGCTTAGCAGCAATCTGATTTTCCTTCTATTTTAGCATCTTATCCCGATCAGTTTTGCACTTTGAAGCAAGATTTTCGTGAGCACCCGGTGCCGATTGGCCAAAATATTTCACTTGATATTTACATTCGGAATGTATGTATATGGCACCGAAAGATCGGGCGCTTGTGATGTGTCCGAAAGCTCGTTTGCATCAAAAGGTGAAAAATGGTCGAGAAAAGTCAGTGGCGGCGCGGGCGAACGGTGGCCCTTGCGTTGATCCTATCCTGCGTCCTCTATCCCGGACGAGTGCTCTCGCAGCAGCAACCCACCCCGTCGGTCACGGTCGAAACCGCCAAGGCGGCGGATTTCACGCTGACTGCGCGTTTGCCCGGACGTATCAAGCCATCGACGATTTCAGAGGTGCGGCCGCAGGTCTCCGGCATCATCCGGGAACGGTTGTTTGAGGAGGGCGCCCGTGTCGAGGCCGGGCAGGTTCTCTACAAGATCGAGGATGAAACCTATGTCGCGGCGGTGGAGTCGGCTAAAGCCAATGTCGCCCAGGCGCAGGCAAGTTACGATTTCGCCCTTGTCGATGCACGCCGTGCTGAGGAGACATTTGCCAACAATGTCAGCTCGGCGGCGAACCGCGATAACAAGATCGCCGAAAGAAACAAGACGCAGGCCGCACTTCAGGTGGCGCGGGCACAGCTGACGACAGCGGAGATCGACCTTGAGAGAACGACGATCCGCGCGCCGATCTCCGGCATCATCGGGTTCTCGGAAACGACGGCCGGTGCGCTTGTGGCGGCGCAGCAGACGACCGCTTTGACCACGATCCGCGCGCTCGACACGATTTACGTTGATGTGACGCAATCCGTAAACGATCTGTTGCGGTGGAATGCCGACAAAAGGGTCGGGAGCAGCCAGTCCCTGTCCGTTGCAACGATGATCCTTCCGAACGGCCAGACTTACCCGGTAAAGGGTGATCTTAAGGCGGCCGAACCGAGGGTCGAGCCGACGACGGGCATGGTCACGCTTCGAATTTCGTTTTCCAACCCCGATAACCGGCTCCTACCGGGCCTCTATGTGGAAGTTGAGCTGCCGCAGGCCGTCACCAAGGACGCGATCCTTGTTCCGCAAAGTGCTGTGATGCGCAACGCCAAAGGCGAGGCATCCGTCTGGATCGTGGAAGGCGGCAAGATTGTTCCCCGTCCGGTGAATATCGTCACTGGCGCTGGCAACCGCTGGGTCACCAGCAGCGGCCTGAAGCCGGGGGACCAGATCGTCATGTCCGGTTTCCAGAAGGTGGCGCCGGGCGCCACGGTGGAAATAGAACAGCAGCCGTTGGGCCAGCAGGCCGCCCGGGCCGGGAGCAACTGATCCATGGCACGGTTTTTCATAGACAGACCCATTTTTGCCTGGGTCATCGCAATCATCATCATGGGCCTCGGCGTCCTGTCGATCATGAGACTGCCGATCTCGCAATATCCCTCGATAGCCGGTCCATCCGTGGTTATCGGCGCGACCTATCCCGGTGCATCCGCCGAGACGGTTGCGGATACGGTGGTGCAGATCATCGAGAAGGAAATGACGGGCCTTGACGGGCTGCGTTATATCGACTCCTCGACGACATCGACGGGCCGCGCCACCGTGACGCTCACCTTCAATCTGGGCACTGATCCCGATATCGCTCAGGTGCAGGTCCAGAACAAGCTGAGCCAGGCCGAAGCGAGCCTGCCTTCGGAAGTGACACGCCAGGGCGTGACGGTCGAGAAATCGACAACCGGCTTCCTGATGGTGATCGCGCTGATCTCCGACGACGGGGCCCGAAGCGCCATCGATCTGGCCGACTACCTGAACTCCTACATGGTTGAACCGATCTCGAGGCTGAAGGGCGTCGGCAAGGTCGAGGTGTTCGGATCGGAATATGCGATGCGGATCTGGCTCGATCCGCAGAAGCTGAAATATTACGGCCTCTCTCCCACCACCGTCATCAATGCCATCAGCGCCCAGAATGCGCAGATATCGGCCGGTGCCTTCGGCGCAATGCCGGCACCGGAAGGCCAGCAGCTCAATGCCACCGTCACCGCGCAGTCGCTCCTGAAGACGCCGCAGGATTTCGAACGCATTGTCTTGCGTGCCGATACCGATGGCGGGCTGGTGTTGCTGCGTGATGTTGCGCGGGCGGAACTCGGAACCGAAAACTACGAAATCTCCAGCTTCTATAACGGCAAACCGTCGTCAGGCATGGCAATCCAGCTGGCATCCGGCGCCAATGCGCTTGAAACGGCGGAACTGGTGAAGGCGAAGATGGCCGATCTCGGCGCATTCCTTCCCGCGGGGGTAAGCTATGTCATTCCCTATGACACGACGCCGTTCGTCTCGCTTTCCATCGAGGCAGTTATTCACACGCTCATCGAAGCAATCGTGCTGGTGGTGTTCGTGATGCTGATCTTCCTGCATAATTTCCGCGCGACGCTGATCCCGACGCTGGCCGTGCCGGTGGTTCTGCTCGGAACCTTCGGCATCATGGCGGCGCTTGAATTCTCGATCAACACGCTCACCATGCTTGCCATGGTTCTGGCGATCGGCCTGCTGGTGGATGATGCGATCGTGGTGGTGGAAAATGTCGAGCGCATCATGCGAGACGAACATCTCGATCCCGTCGCGGCGACGAAAAAATCGATGGGAGAAATCCAGGGCGCGCTTGTGGGCATCGCCATGGTGGTTTCCGCCGTCTTCGTGCCCATGGCGTTTTTTGGCGGCGCGACAGGGGAAATGTACAAGCAGTTCTCGGTGACGATCGTCGCGGCCATGGCGCTCTCGGTGCTGGTGGCCCTGATCTTCACACCGGCGCTCTGCGCGACGATGCTGAAGGCCCATGACCATAATGCAAAGCCGGGCCTTGCCGGCCGGTTCAGCAACTGGTTCGAGCGCAATTTCTCATGGCTGACGACAAGATACGGCAATATCGTCAGGGCTTCGGCAAAAAGGCCGGTCCGGATGTTCCTCGTCTACCTGCTTCTGGTGGTCGCCATGGTCTTCCTTTACCAGAAGACGCCCACCTCGTTCCTTCCCGATGAGGATCAGGGAACCCTGCTCACCATCATCCAGACGCCGCCCGGTTCCACCGCGCAAAATACCGAGGCGGTTCTGGGCAAGGTGGAAAACTACTACATGAATGCCGAAGCGCAGAACGTCGAGGCTGTCTTCTCGGTTCGTGGTTTCTCTTTCGCCGGTCAGGGCCAGAACATGGGCATGATGTTCGTCAAGCTGAAGGACTGGGAAGAACGCAAGGGTAAGGACGACTCTGCCCAGGCCATCGCCGCGCGTGCTTTCGGGCCTTTGATGGGCGGCATCAAGGAGGCGATCGTGGTTCCGCTGGTGCCGCCGGCGGTCACGGAACTCGGCAACTCCAACGGCTTTACCGCCTTCCTGCAGGCGCGTTCCGGCCAGAGCCATGAGCAGCTTCTGGAAGCGCGCAACATGCTGCTGGGGCTGGCGGCGCAAAGCCCCAAGCTCATGGCCGTCCGGCCGAATGGCGTGGAAGATGCTTCCCAGTTCGAACTCAACATCGACTGGGGCAAAGCCGGCGCCGTTGGTCTCAGCGCAGCGGATGTCGGGTCGTTCCTGACCACCGTCTGGTCGAGTTCCTATGTGAACGACTTCCTCTACGAGGGACGCATGAAGCGCGTTTATGTGCAGGGCGAGCCCCTGGCGCGCACCGGGCCGGAAGATCTTGCTCTCTGGCGGGTACCGAATGCGAATGGCGATTTCGTCGATCTTTCGACAATTGCCAGCCAGAACTGGGTCTTCGGGCCTCAGCAAGTCAGCCGTTATGACGCTCTTCCTGCCATGTCGATCGAAGGGTCGGCGGCTCCGGGTTTTTCCTCGGGTGAGGCGCTGGCGGAAATGGAGGCGCTTGCCGCGAAACTGCCGCCTGGCTTCAGCCTGCAATGGACGGGAATGTCGCTTGAGGAAAAGGATGCCGGTGCCGGCGCCCTTCCCCTCTATGGGCTGGCATTGGCGACCATGTTCCTCTGCCTTGCGGCGCTCTATGAAAGCTGGACCATTCCCGTTGCGGTTCTGCTCGCCATGCCGGTCGGTATCCTCGGTGCACTTCTGGGCGCATGGATCGGTGGACAGTCGAACGGCGTCTATTTCCAGGTGGGTCTTCTGACGGTGGTCGGCCTGACGGGCAAGAACGGCATCATGATTGTCGAATTTGCGCGGGAGCGAATGGCGCAGCTTGGCGAAAGCGCATTCGAGGCGGTCTGCCAGGCGGCGAAACTTCGCTTCCGGCCGATCCTGATGACGTCGCTTGCCTTTGGTCTCGGGGTCATCCCGCTCGTCATATCGACGGGTGCCGGTGCCGGCGCGCGCCAGGCTATCGGCTTTGCCACCTTCTTTGGAACGGTGACGGGGACTTTGCTGGCGATTGTTTTCGTGCCGGTTTTCTTCGTGCTGATATCGGGGATATTTAGCCGCAGGAGCGTAAAGGCGGCTGAGCCGAAAACCGCCTGAGGTCGATGCATTCCCGTCCCGCCGTGACGAGTTGCGGCGGGACGGCGGTTTGCTTTTGCCGGGCTGGTCCATGTAGAAAGCAACGGCGAAATTCAGTCATGGGAGTTTAGAGACGTGAGGAGAACCAAGGAGCAGGCGGCGGAGACGGGCCGCCAGATTTTGCAGGCGGCAGAGACCCTGTTTCTGGACAAGGGCTACGACAATGTCAGCCTCGAGGAAATCGCTGCTCTTTCCGGTGTGACCCGGGGTGCGATTCACTGGCATTTCAAGAACAAGCACGGGCTTCTGCTTGCTCTCAGAAACGAGGCGCAGGAACCGTTTCGGCGATTTGCCGACGAACTTTCCGATGGCCGCAGCTCCGCTTCCATCGAAAAACTCGGTGATATCATAGCCGATACCTTCAGGATGCTGGAGCAGGATCCCCGTCAGCGCGGTCTGCTGCGGGTGATGATGAGGCTTGATATCGTTCTGGCGGAAAAGGATGAGGCGGCACAAAACACGTTTCCCGAGGAAATGCATGAATTGTTCGTGCGCATATTCAGGGCAGTCGAGCGAAATCCCGGAATGGTGAAGCCGTGGACGCCGGAAAAGGCGGCCTCCATGCTTTATGCGGCTATGGGCGGTCTCATTACGGAATGGGCGTTAAGGAAGAGCGTCTTTACGCTCTCCGAAGACGGGAGCCTTCTGGTTACGACTTTGCTGGCCGGAGTTCAGCAAAAACACCAAGGCCTCAACTGAACCGATCCTGACAAAATCACGGCAGGCAAACCACGTCTGACATGCGCTGGTGAAGGAAGATGACTAGGTTCGAATTTACAAACGTTTTGTATGTATATATAAAGGCATGGCTACTGTTGCCCCGGCAAGCAGGGCTGGTTGACCGTTACGATCTCGAAAGCGAACCGGTTACCCAATGGAGGAGGCGGTTCCGAAAATGATGCAGGATCGGGAAAATGTTTCGCGCCAGTCTCTTCCCATTCGCGGTAGTCTGGTTGTTTGCACAGGTTACGGAGATTTCGCGCCTGCTCCGTCTTCGATAAACATGGCTCTGACGTATCGTCCCCCGCAGTCAGGGCCAGTGATGTCCGCAACGCTCATTGCCGGACATCGGACGGGGCACGTTTTTCCCCACCAGCGTGCCCCGTCGTTTCTCCCGCGGCTTCGCCGTCTCATCTGCAGTGGACGGGAGGTCGGTCAAAACCGTTTCAGGAAACCGTCCGACTGGCTGAGAGTGGTCGCGCTTGGCATCATTCTGGTCGATTTCGCCGTGTTGTCCCTCGCCAACAGGTTTCTTGACCGGAACTTCGAAGGTTATCTGCCGGGCCTCGGACCAATGCTAGGCGGATTGCTCTTTGCAATCATCATCATGCGGCTTGCGCGTCCCGCATTTTATCCGGACTGGATCGCGATCGGCGCCCTCCAGGCAGCGATGGGATGTATCGTCTGCGTCGATGAGGGCCTTCGATCGTCCGCGGCCTTTCTGCTTTTCTGCTGTCTGTTTATTGGTCTTTCGTTATTGCGGCTCTGGATTGGAGAAACGATCCGCCCCCACCGGGGGGCTGCATCCCTGCTGGCAGGCGGCTTCACCACCCTCTTCTTTGTCGCATGGCTGGTCGCGGATCGCTCCTTGGGACTGGGAGCGGGGCCGGACATCATTCTGGCGGCGGATCTTCTGGTGGCGGGTTTCACGATGGTGGCGTTCGGACTTTCGCTGCGATCTGGCAAGGGCAAGCATTAAGGCAATGCAAGAGCTTGATGCGTGGACGCACAAGCGAACCCTGTCGATCGCGATCAAAATCGCGATCCATTCCTGCGGTGTTCATGCCGAGGCTGAGTTGATTGTCGGCCCACACGCGCCTGCCGCTCCTGTGCCCAGCTAATATCCCGCACCTAGCCGTGCGGCTTTGCGATCAGGCAAGAGGCTGCGCGCATTCAAAATCTTCTCCAGCGGTATATTTACTTTTATAATTATATAATGCAGATTTGCCCTATTGCTCGGAGGGAGCACGAAGTCTGTTGGAGGAACACATGCAAAAATTTATCGGATTTGGCTTTGCCGCCGCGCTCGCGGCTGTCGGCTTCGCCGTGACGCCCGTGAAGGCGCAGCAGCTGGAATTGACGATCACCGCGCCGGCAGGGGCAGGTGGTGGCTGGGATGCGGCATCGCGTTCGCTTCAGGAGGTCATGATGGCGACAGGCGCGGCCAAGAGCGTGCAGGTCGTCAACGTGCCCGGTGCCGGCGGCACGGTTGGGCTGGCGCAATTTGTCGGGCAGGCCAAGGGCAACCCTAACCAGCTGCTGGTTGCCGGCATCACGCTGGTCGGCGCCAGCATTTCCAACAACTCACCTGTCGATCTGACGCAGGTTACACCCCTTGCCCGCCTCACCGGCGATCCGCTCGTGATCGTCGTGCCGAAGGATTCGCCGATCAAGACGATGGCCGATCTGCAGGCAACCATCGAGAAAGATGTGGCCAAGACCATCTGGGTCGGAGGCTCGGCCGGCGGTGCGGATCATATTCTGGCGGCTCTGGTGACCAAGGCATCCGGGCAGGACCCGGCCAAGATCAATTACGTTGCCTATTCCGGCGGCGGTGAGTCGCTCGCAGCCATGCTTGGCGGGCAGGCGACGGCAGGTGTCTCGGGCTACGGCGAATGGGAAGGCCAGATCAAGTCCGGCGATCTGCGCGCGCTTGCAATATCCTATCCCGAGCCTATCCCGGGCATCGAGGCGAAACCTCTGAAGGCCCAGGGCTTCGATATCGAACTCGTGAACTGGCGTGGCGTCTTTGCCGGTCAGGGTGTCGAGGGCAAAGAGCTTGAGGCATTGCAGGCTGCCATTGAAAAAACCGTCAAATCGAACGGGTGGCAAACCGTTTTGAAAGCGCGGGGATGGACCGACTATTACGCGCCCTCTGACGAATTCATGACCTTCATCGGCTCTGAAACCGAACGGGTCCGCGCGATCCTGACATCCATCGGCCTTGCCAACTGATCTGGCCAGCGCGGGAGGCGGAGAGACCGTTTCCCGCCCGTGAGGAATATCATGACATCCAAAACATCTTCGCTGCGCAATCCGCCTGCGGTGGTCGTTGCCGTCATTCTGTTTGCCATAGCGGTCATCACCTATTGGGATGCAAGCGGCATGACGGCGCGGGCGACCTATGGCATGAGCGCGAATGCCGCTTCCTATTTTGTCGCCCTGCTGTTTTTCCTCCTGTCACTCGGGCATCTGTTCAGCGCTTTCAGGCCGAGTGAACTGGAGGATGAGGCAACCGACTGGAAGGCCGTGGGCTGGATCGCCATTGCCTTGTCAGGCCTGATCGGTGCGATCTGGTTCGGCGGTGGTTTCATTCTGGGGTCGACGCTGCTTTTCGCTTTCACTGCCAAAGCATTCGGGCGCAGGGCATTGGCCGTGGACCTCTGTCTCGGGGCGATCATCGCCGTCGTGATCTTCCTCATGTTCAACAAGCTTTTGACCCTCGCGCTGCCCCAGGGGCCGCTTGAGCGTCTGTTCTGAGGTGATCATGGATTCGCTTTTCGCCCTGTTCCAGGGGTTCTCTACCGCAATCGAACCCGCAAATCTCATCTTTGCGGCCGTGGGGGTCATCATCGGTACGGCTGTCGGCGTGCTTCCCGGCATTGGCCCGGCACTGACGGTCGCCCTTCTCCTGCCGGTGACGTTCAAGCTCGATCCCGGCGGCTCGATCATCATGTTTGCCGGTATCTATTATGGTGGCATGTATGGCGGGTCGACTACCGCGATCCTGCTCAACACGCCGGGAGAAAGCGCCTCTGTCGTGACCGCACTTGAGGGCAACAAGATGGCGCGGGCGGGTCGCGGCGGCCCGGCGCTTGCGACGGCTGCGATCGGCTCGTTCGTGGCTGCGCTGGTAGCCACTTTTGGCCTGGCATTCCTTGCGCCCATTCTTGTCAAGGTCGCCGTCCAGTTCGGTCCGTGGGATTATTTCGGGCTGATGCTGATTGCTTTCGTTACCGTTTCCGCGACATTTGGGTCGTCGCCGCTCAGGGGGCTGACGAGCCTTGCTTTCGGTCTGTGGCTCGGCCTGATGGGCATCGATCAATTGACCGGGCAGGCGCGCCTGACCTTCGGTGTGCCGGAGCTTCTGGACGGTGTGGAAGTCACGACGCTGGCCGTCGGCCTGTTTGCGATAGGCGAGGCACTGCTTGTCGCGTCCCGTCACCTCCACAAGCCGGAAAAACCGATCCCCGTCAAAGGATCGATCTGGATGACGCTTGAGGACTGGAAACGTTCATGGAAGCCGTGGCTGCGCGGAACCATAATCGGGTTTCCAATCGGTGCACTGCCTGCAGGCGGAGCGGAGATTCCGACCTTCCTCAGTTACAACATCGAGCGGAAGCTTTCGAAAAAACCAGAAGAATTTGGCAACGGTGCGATCGAGGGCGTAGCCGGTCCTGAGGCCGCCAATAACGCTTCGGCTGCCGGTACGCTCGTTCCACTGCTCACGCTTGGGCTGCCCACCTCCGCCACGGCCGCCGTCATGCTGGCGGGATTCCAGCAGTATAATATCCAGCCGGGTCCGCTGCTCTTTACGCAGCATGCGGATCTCGTCTGGGGACTGGTTGCCAGCCTGTTCATTGCCAATGTCATGTTGCTGGTGCTCAACCTTCCGCTGGTTGGATTGTGGGTGCGCCTTCTCGCCATTCCGCTGCCATGGCTTTACGCGGGCATCCTCGTCTTCGCCTCGATGGGAACAATCGCGGCCAATCCTTCCGTTGTCGAATTGCTGCTGCTGACCGGATTTGGCGTTGTCGGCTTTTTCATGCGGAAATTCGATTATCCCGTCGCGCCGGCCGTCGTCGGTCTCATCCTCGGGCCATTGGCAGATAGCGCCCTCAGGCGCTCGTTGCAGATGAGCCTTGGTGATCCCATGATCCTGCTGCAACATCCGAGTTCGGGGACGATGATCGCCTTTGCGGTGATTGCGCTCGTTGCACCCTTCCTTTTCAAGGGGCTTTCCCGCTTCCGGCAGGATGAGGATTGAACAGTGAGGCGGCGGCCCGTTCGGGCGGCCGCCTGTTGCTTTGAGGCCGGGGATCATACAAGACTGGGCAAAATTACAGAGCGAGCCCCATGGTACGGAAAAGTCTTACGCCGCAGATCGTCGGAAACGTGATTGAATTCATTCAGGCGAATGGGATCGGCAAGGGCGAGCATCTTCCTCTTCAAATGCTGGCTGACGCCTTCCGTGTCTCGCGTGCTCCCATCATGAGCGCACTCAAGCAACTGGAGACCCAGGGCGTCGTGCGGGCAGAGCCCAATCGCGGTTATTTCCTGGCGGTCGACCCCGGCGGTCTTCAGGATATGAAATCCGCAGCTGTTGAAGACGGCGAGGGCGACGAGGCGATCTATTTCCGCATCGCCGAGGATCGCCTCGCCGGCAAGCTTGACGAGCGCATGAGCGAAAACGAACTCATGCGGTTTTACGATCTTCCGCGCACCAAGCTTCTGAGGGTCCTTCGGCGTATTGCGGAAGAAGGCTGGATCGAGCGCCTGCCCGGCAATGGCTGGGCGTTCACGCAGGCGCTGACGTCGAAGAAGAGCTATGAGGACGGTTACGCCTTTCGCGCCGTGATCGAGCAACAGGCCATGTTGCTTCCGAGTTTCGAGCCCAATACCGAAGGTCTAAAGCGGGCGCGGGAGGTTCAGACGCGGCTGCGTGACGGCGGATATGAAACATGGTCGCGCGCCGAAATCTTCAAGGCCAATAACGAGTTTCACGAGATGCTCGTCGCCTGCTCACAGAATGAATTTTTCCTGGATGCGATCAGACGTATCAACCGCCTGCGCCGGCTTATCGAATATCACATCACCATCGACCGCAGCCGCTTGCCCCGGCAGACGGAGGAACATCTGCAAATTCTCGACCTGATCGAACATGGTCGCCGGAACGAGGCCGCTGCTTTTCTCTACACCCACATCATGGGTGCCAGCCGCATTAAGTCACCCAAGGTCTAGATCCTTAACGTCTCGTCACGTTGCGCTGGGATTGCTCGCCTGTTTCGTGTCCTTCACCGCGTGAAAAGACAATCTGTTTATCATCGATCTAATTGCATTTTGTGATTATATTATGTATATAAATCGCGACTTGCAAAGCAAGCAATGATAACGCCTGCGGGGGATGGCCGTGACGCTCGACCACAACAATATGCGAACGAAATTCGAGATAAACGGCGTCAGCTACGATATCATCGATCTTCCCGCAGAGGCGGGCGACTGTCTGGCGCGCATGCCTTATGTTCATCGGATATTGCTGGAGAATGTGCTTCGCACCGGAGAAGACGACGCTGCACGGGCGAAAGCGGCGATGATCGACTGGCTTGAAACCGGTGGCAGCGAGGTTGAAATTCCGTTTCTGCCGAACCGGGTGCTGATGCACGATACGACCTGCGGCCCGGCTTTGGTCGACATTGCCGGAATGCGCTCTGCGCTTGCAGAAGCCGGGGGCGACCCCGCCCTACTCAATCCGGTTGTTCCAGTGGATGTCTCGACCGACCATTCCGTTGCCGTGGACGTGTTTGCGACCTCATCGGCGCTCACTCGCAATATGGAGCGCGAATATGAGCGGAATGCGGAGCGCTATAGCTTCATGAAATGGGCGACGAATACGCTTGCCGATTTTCGGACACACCCCCCCGGCACGGGCATCATGCACACGCTCAATCTCGAGCGCCTGGCAACCGTTGTGACCTCGCAGCGGCGCAATGGGATATTGTGGGCCATGCCGGACACACTGATCGGTACGGACAGCCATACGCCGATGATCAATGGCATCGGGGTGCTTGGCTGGGGTGTCGGCGGGCTGGAGGCGGAAAGCGTGTTTTTCGGCATGCCGGTCGCCCTTCGCGTGCCTGACGTCGTTGGTATCCGGCTGACAGGAGCGCTGAAAGAGGGCGTGCTTGCCACGGATCTCGCGCTGGTCATCACGCATCTGCTGCGCCAGATTGACCTGCAGGATAAATATGTCGAGTTTTACGGTCCGGGCGTCTCCGGTCTGACGGCTGGTGACCGGGCGGTCATCGCCAATATGACGCCGGAATTCGGAGCAAATAGCGGTTATTTCCCGATAGATCGTCAGTCTGTCGACTATCTGCTCAAGACCGGGCGCACGCCGGATCACGCTGCCTTCGTTGAGGCTTATGCCAGACGTGTCGGAATCTGGTTCGATCCCGATACAAATCCCCGCTACACCGCAACCCTTGATCTCGACCTTTCGAGCGTCGAGCCAAGCCTTGCCGGACCGTGCCGCCCTCAGGACAGAATTCCGGTCAGCGCGACGCGCCATGCGATCTCCGCCATGAAGAAGGCCGGCACGATTTCCCTGGAAGGTGAGCCGAATGACGGCGCCGTCGCAATCGCGGCGATTACCAGCTGCACCAACACGTCCGACCCCCGGCTCCTGATCGCCGCCGGGCTCCTGGCCCGCAAAGCCAATGCTTACGGTCTGCGCCCACCGCATTGGGTCAAAACCTCGACTGCTCCGGGTTCGCCGACGGCGGAGCGCTACCTCCAGCGTGCGGGGCTGTTGACCGATCTGGAGGCCGTCGGTTTCGGCATTGTCGGTTATGGCTGCACCACCTGTATCGGCAATTCCGGTTCACTCACCAGACCGGTTGCAATGGCAATGGCGGAGCGGGACATTCTTCCTGTCGCGGTTCTTTCCGGCAACCGTAATTTCCCCGGTCGGGTTCATCCGCAGCTGGAAGCCGGTTTTCTGGCCTCGCCACCCATGGTCGTGGCTTTCGCTCTGGCCGGCACGGTTGAGCTCGATATCATGAACGATCCCCTGGGCATTTCGGCCGGTGGCACTCCCGTCACGCTGTCGATGATCTGGCCGACCGGTGCCGAGATCGATGCGGCCATGGAGACGGCGTCCAGGGTCGAGGATTTCGCGCCGGCCTATGACGCGGCCGAGGCAAGCAAGGCGTGGAAGGAGCTTCCCGCGCCCACAACGATGCTTTTTCCCTGGGATGAGAAATCGACCTATATCCGCCGGCCGCCTTTTTCCGGCTTCGGCAAGGGAACGAGGCTTGGCGCCTATGAAGCCCATCCTATGCTCGTGCTCGGCGACGACATCACGACCGACCATATCTCGCCGGCGGGTGCCATTCCCGCGACGGGCGACGCGGGACGGCATCTCATTGATCGCGGCGAGAATCCGCTTGATCTCAATGTTTTTTCTTCACGGCGCGGCAACTGGGAAGTTATGATCCGTGGTCTCTTCACCAACAAGACCGTGCGCAATCTTCTGGCGGCCGACATTCCCGCGGGTTCTACCATCCATGCGGGAACGGGGGAAATTCTTCCGCTCTGGGATGTTGCCCAGCGATACGAAGCCGAAGGCAAATCCGTTGTCGTTATGGCGGGTGAGCGTTACGGAATGGGATCTTCCCGCGACTGGGCCGCAAAAGGCGTTGCGCTCCTGGGTGTTCGGGCGGTTCTGGCGACAAGTTTCGAGCGCATTCACCGCTGGAACCTGATCGGCATGGGTGTCCTGCCATTGCGGCTTCCGGAAGGGCTGAAGCCCGCGCAGCTTGAAATGACCGCCCGCGACACAATCACCGTGGATGCCGATGTCCTGTCGATCGCACCCCGCTGCGCGATACCCGTGACAATCACGCGGCCCAACGGGGTTTCCATCTCTTTCGAGGCATCTGCGGCGATCGAAACCCGGGCGGAAATCGCCATTTTGTGTGCCGGCGGGGTTCTGCCCCTGATCCTTGAACGCCTGCACCGGCCTTCCGGGAAACGTCAGCGCGCCTGACGTCCCTTTTTGCGGGCCTTTGCGGACAAGGGACGCTCGGCATGCCGCCGATACTCTAATGTCCCGGATGCAGCGCGTCGTTGAGATACATGCAGGTGAGCATGGTGAATACATAGGCCTGAATGCCGGCCATCAGGAACTCCAGAGCCGTGATGGCGACCGTCATGAAGAGTGGCGCGATGGCGCCGATTACCCCCAGCGCATTGACGCTGGCGAGGGAGACGACAAAACCTGCAAAGACCTTCAGGGTGATATGACCCGCAAGCATGACCGCAAACAGGCGGACGGAATGGCTGACCGGGCGCGAAATATAGGAGATGATCTCAATCGGTACGATGATCGGCGCCAGGATTGCCGGGATTCCAGCGGGTTTGAACAGGCCGAAAAAACCAATGCCGTGTTTGAACAGGCCATAGAGCGTGACGGTGCCGAACACCATCATGGCGAGGCCGAACGTGACGATGATCTGGCTCGTTACGGTAAAGGCATAAGGAAACATGCCGATCATGTTCGCGAACAGGATGAACATGAAAAGCGAGAACACGAAGGGAAAGAACCGCATTCCCTGTTCGCCGGCATTGTCACGCAGGGTCTTGGCAACGAACTGGTAAAGCAGCTCCGCGCTCGATTGCCAGCGGCCGGGCACGAGGCGGGCCTTGCCGGTTGCCAGAAGCAGGAATGAACTCGCCAGTGTGACGGTGAGAAACATGTATGCCGAAGCATTGGTGAAGCTGAGGTCGATATCCCCGACTGTTATTTCAACGAGAGGTTTGACTTCGAATTGGTCGATGGGGCCGGCCATGACAGGTCCTTCAGTAAATTGCGACAATGACGGGAATGCGCGGGTGTTCGAGGTCACGGCTGTGCCGGACGCAGGAAGACCGTGCGTGTGGTGGAAAGTCAGAAATAGGGAGGGTGTTCGGTATATCGGCCATTCTGATCCCAAGATTGAGAGTCAGGGCCGTCCCCGGAACGTTTCGAGGCACGGGTCGTCCCGCGCCAGGGCTTTCTAGCCAAATCGGTGGCAGGTGACAATCGTTTTCCGGCAAACGCATCGGCGCGGGAAAACCGGACCAGATGGTTGGCGACAAGAACGAAGATCAAGGCCGCTGAAATCTGCGTCACCCAGCATGGAGAGCGTTGATTTGCACTTTGTGCGACCGTTTCTGAAATGTCCCGATAGAGCATCCGGGGCGCCTTCCACATCATCAATCCCGTGATCATGGGGCCGTCCCCCGTTCGGTTTGAAGCGCGCGGGCCGTCCCGCGTGCCGTTTTCTCAGGCCGTAAACAACAGGAGGCCAAAGATGGCGAACAGCATCAGATGCAACAGTCCCTGCGCTGCCGAGGTTCGCCTGCCCAGATAGGTCAGGGTTGTCAGTGCAACCGTCAGGATAAACAGGATGGTTTCGGCGGGCGAAATTCCGAAGATCACCGTTTTGCCGGTGACGAGGCCGACCGTCAGGACCGCCGGGACCGTGAGCCCGACAGTTGAAACAAATGCGCCGAGGCACAGATTGATTGCCCGTTGTGTCTCGTTGTTCAATGCTGCCTTCACGGCCGTGATCGATTCGGGCGTAAAGACGATGATCGCAATAAGAACGCCGCCAACGGCCACCGGGGCGCCGGCTTGTGCAACGCCGTAGTCAATGACGATGGCGAGGTCGTGTGCGAGCAGTACGATCGGCAGCATCAATCCGATCAGAACCATCGAATGAACGATGTTCTTTTTGCGGGCATGACCGTCCGTCGGATGGTCTGGAGCCTGACGCGTGACGGGTTCTGTCAGCCTGATTGACATCCGGCCCGGTGCGGGCTGCATGAAGTGGCTGCGGTAGCGGCCCATCTGGAGGGCGAGGAAACTGCCGTAGACAATCACGGTCACAAGGGAGATGACGATGGCCTGGAGAGCGGTAAACGTGCCATTGCCTGCGGGGAGCGTGTTCGGCACCAGAAGCGCGACGCCGGCCAGAACGACCGTCATCGCAATGAAGGAAACGGCGCCGGGTGCATTATATTCCTGCTCGCCATAACGCATTGCGCCCGCCAAAAGGCAGATACCTGTCACGAGATTGAGGATGATCATCATCACCGCGAATATGGAATCTCTTCCGATTGTTGGCGCCTCGTTCGGCCCCAGCATCACCGCAGCAATCAGGATCACTTCGATGGCAACGATCGACAGTGTGAGAATGAGCGTTCCGTATGGTTCACCCAATTGATGGGCCAGTTCATCGGCCTCTTTCACGACTCCGAAAGCCGCCATCAGGATTGTGGCGAAGAGCACGAGAAAGCACGAGATGGCAACGGTTGGCGTCATGTCCGCCGAAAGCCATGACTGGCCGGACAGTTGGAAAACGGCGACAACCAGCCAGGCCACGACGAGTTTCGGCCAGGGAGTGCGGAGAAGGGGTGGAGATTTGTCAGACATTGCAGGCGACCTCTATCTGGGGTCGTCCCCGGTAATCTGTCGCATTCGGGTCGTCCCGAACGAAGCCCTGTCAAGCTGTTGATGTCAGCGATAGCATGGCAGGGCTCCTGAAAGCAATGCCGCAGTCGGGCCATCGCCTTGATGATAGGCGCCATTGGCGTTGCATTCATCATCAGCTTATACCCGGCTTGGAAGATTAATGCGCAGCATTTCCGGCGCGTATGACGGGTCTCGCTGAGTGTTTATAGAACAGAAAAAAGCGCGGCCATCTTAGATTGACCGCGCTTGATGTTCTTGCCGAGAGGAGTGGTCTACGGAAAGACTGCCAAGACCTTCTTACGTTTCCTTGCGTGGCTGCTTTTCCGACGTTGGCCGATCCGTGCCATTTGTGATGGAAGCTGCGAGGAGGGCCTGTGTCGGGTCTGCTCCCTTGAAACCGGCCTGTGCGAGGATTTCATCGAGAACCGGCTTCTGCGCGGTGAAGCTCAGCAGCTGGCTTGAAAGATCACCCAGGCCATTGCCGTTTTGTCCGTAGCTGCCGCCACCGAGTGCGCCGGCCAGATTTCCGGCGCTGAAGATGCGGATGTCGGAAATCTTCTCGATCGGCTTCATCGCTTCGGCCAGCGCCTCGGGGATGATGGCGATCCGCGCGCGGGCAAGTTCGAATTCGATGATGTCGCCGGAAAGCGCATTGCGTGCATCGTTTTTCGCCCGCTCCGCCTGCGCCTCGGCATCACCGAGCGCGATGACGCCTTCGGCGCGGATTTTGGCGGCCTGCGCCTCGGCCTCGGCACCGATCTTGGCGGCGGCAGCGAGGTTTTCCGCAGCTTCGCGCTCGGCTTCCGCCTTCACGGTGATCGCCGTCGCTTCCTGTTCGGCCGCCTTGCGGGCGTCGATCACGGCGATACGCTTGGCGCGTTCGGCGATTTCCACTTCGCGGGCGGTTGCCACCTGTTCTTCGGCGGTGATGGCCGCTGCCTTTGCCTCATCAGCCTTGGCGCGCGCAGCCTGTTCCTGCTCCACCTTCTGGGCAACGGCGATTGCGGCTTCGATCCGGGCGGTTTCGGTGATCTTGCGGGCTTCCGCCTCGCGCTCGGCGATGCCGCGCTCGGCCTCGATGCGGGCGGTCTCGCGCGCCTGACGGGCTTCCGCATCCCGCTCGGCAATGCCGCGTTCGGTATCGAGCTTGGCGGTTTCCTCGTTCAGGCGTGCCGCCTGTTCGGCGCGTGCCGCCTCCGCCCTGGTTTCTGCGGTCTTGTTGGCGATATCGCGTTCCTGCGTCAGTTCCGCATCGCGCTGTTCGCGTTCGATGGTCAGGCGGCGAAGCACGGCTTCGCGGTCCTTGGTGGCGATTTCGACCTCGTTGTCGCGGACGATCTGGTTGCGCTCGCGTTTGCGCTCCTCGGTGATCCGCGTCAGCGCCGTCAGGCCTTCCGCGTCGAAGGTGTTGTTGGGGTTGAAATGCTTGATGTCGGTCTGGTCGAGCCGCGTCAACGACACCGATTCCAGCTCCAGACCGTTGGACTGCAGGTCATGCGCAACGGCTGCCTGCACGGATTTGACGAATTCGGCGCGCTGTTCCTGCAGGTCGCGCAGCGACATGGTTGCCGCAACCGAGCGCAGGCCGTCGACAAATTTCGCCTCGACCAGGGATTTCAGCGCATCGGCATCATTTGTCCGGTCGCCGAGTGTCTGGGCGGCCAGCGCGATATTTTCGGCGTCCGGCTTCACACGCACGTAAAATTCGGCGGTGATATCGGCGCGCATGCGATCCTTGGTGATCAGCGATTCATGTTCGGATCTCTTTACTTCCAGCCGCAACGTGCTGAGGGAGACCCAGGAATAGGAGTGGAAGATCGGCAGAATGATCGCGCCGCCGTCGAGTACGACTTTTTTGCCGCCAAGGCCGGTTCTGACATAGGCCTTGTCGCGCGTCGAGCGCGTGTAAAGCGATGTCATGATGATGCCGATGACGACGATCGCCGTGACGATGGCACCGGCAATCAGGCTCAAAGAAAAGAAGTCCATGGTGAATTAACCCCTGTTGTGCCCGCTATTATGAATTTTTCAGATCCGGCGGTGCGGGGATGGCCTGGAAAAGCCCATCCGCCCCATCGACGATCAATACCTGCGCACCCGTATCGATCGTGTGACCGGATGCGGCCTGTGCGCGCAGGAAGTGAATATTGTCATGCCGGTCCTTGACCCGCACGGTGCCGGGCTTGCCCTGGTCAAGCGGCCCGATGGTGACGACGCCTGTGAGACCCAGAAAGTCGGCCTGCTCAAGCGCGTTGGTCTCATCGCGTGGAATGACCTTTGCAACAGCAAGGCTGAGCGACCGCGTGGCCGGAATGGCTGCGGCAATCGCGCCGGTCATGGCCAAAGGGAGCGGCAAGGGCCCGAGAAATATTGTGGAAGCGACCCCCTGAATGAAGAAACCGGTAACGGCAAAAACCGAAAGCAGAATGACCGCGAGAACAAGCAGCGGCACGCCGCCGGCGTTGAGCCAGGACATCCAGCTTCCCAGCAGCCCCGCTTCGGTATCGCCCGGCGCATGGTAGCTGAAACTGTCGTCCAGCAGACCGGAGGCTGACACGCCGAGCAGGACCGAGACGAGTTCGACAATGCCGAGGCCGGCGACCGTCAAGAGGGCGATCCAGAAGGGGGCAGTGCCGGGCTGGACAATGCCCTCCATCAGCGTTGTCCCTCCCGGAAAGCCTTGAGCCGCGCCTCAATGGCGCTCTGGCGCTGCATGCGGCCTAACTCTTCCACCTCGGCTGCGCCGGTATTGGGCTTGGCCGGTGTGCCGGTCACCCTTTCGATCGCTTCCAGCGCCTCGGCCAGACGGCGGTCATTGCGCTGGGACGGGGTGGCGTCGACACTGGCAGGTGCCGCGCGTTCGGCACGCTTGGCATCTTCGAGCCGCTTTTGCGCATCCGCCTTTGCGGAGGCGATGCTGCGCAAGGTGGTTTCCGCTTCCGCAATCTCGGCGGCATTCTCGAGGATCGCCTTGTTCAGCGCTTCGCGCTGCGCCTCCAGATCGATCTGCAACCCGGTTGCGGCGCGGGCCAGATCCTCGCGGCCGTTTTCCAGCCCGATTCTGATCTTGTCGTCGAGGTCGCTGATCTCTTCATCAAGATCGACGGCCTTCGATTTGAGGCGATGGCCGGCGGCAACCGCCACGCCGAGCGCCGCTCGCGCTTCCTCGGCGATTTTGGCAATTTCCCGCACGGCCTGCTGCGCGACTGCGACGGGATTGGACGCTTCCGCCGCATCGACGGCGTTGTTCATGACACCGGCGATGACACGCCCGAGTCGCCCAAGAATACCTTCATTGTTCATCGAAGCCTCCCTGTTCGGTTGGAAGCCGGTTTTTATGCCGGCATGGATGCTGATGGTTTCGCCCTCGAAAACGAGGCGCGCTTCTGAAAAGTCATTCCAGCCGTCGTGATAGCCAAGAACCGTGTAGGGCACGACGACCCGACCCGAGAGGGTGGCGATGCTAAGGCTGTCAGGCCCTTTGACCGAAAACAGCTTGCTGTCGAGCGGGATGTCGCGCACCGGCTCCTGCGGATCACGCTGGCTGTGGTCGCGCAAAGCCAGCGTCACCATGCGGGATGGGAGACCTGTCTTGACCCTGATTTCTTCGTAAGCTGCGGCATGCAGCGCCACGAGGTTGGCGCCTTCTGTCTGATCGAGGATTGCCATCGCACGTCGATAGGCAAGAAGCGTTTCTTCGAGGGAAGATCGATCTTCCCTTGAAAGATTGAGTGCCAGAACGACGTTGGACAGAAGTTTCGTGCTCATGTGAAATATATAAAGCACTTCATTGGTGCTTTCAAGGGGCGTCGGTAGTTTTTTCAACCCTGCATAAGCTGATTTCCCGCTTCAGATGTAGTTTATGCCGTACCGAACCACCGGCTAGCGGCTTCCGTGAGTTCCTCCTTGTCAGGAGTTGACCCCGTAGCCCAGGCGACAATGCCATCGGAACGCACCAGCGCGGCGCTTAATCCGAGCGGGTCGACGGCATTGGCCGCCACATAAGCGATCCGTCCGGTCCAACGACCTGCAAGCGCTTCAAGTGATGCACCCACGCCAAAGTTCAAAAGCAGCGCTCTTCCTTCTCTCAGAAGTTCGCCGATCTTCCTTCCGTCGGTCAGTACGAAATCCGGAACGCTGCGGCCGACAAGCGGATGTTGGCCGCCAAGCTCATAGCGCAGGGAAATACCCCAGACACGCTCGGCGAAATATGTCGCGCCATCGCGGGTCTCGATAAGGTCGCGGATGATGGTTTCCAGCGCCCTTGTGCTCGAGCTGGGGCGCATGAGAGCGACCTGCGCGCGCGACCAGTCGAGGATCTGTGCTCCCACCGGGTGTCGTTCGCTGGTATAGGTGTCCAGCAATCCGTCCGGGGCATCCCCGCGGATTGCCGCTGCAAGTTTCCAGCCAAGATTGAGCGCATCGCCCAGCCCGAGATTAAGCCCCTGGCCGCCAAGCGGGGAGTGGATATGGGCGGCATCGCCCGCCAGTAATATTCGGCCGTTGCGATAGGTCGTGGCCTGATAGGCGCGATCCGTCCATGTCGTTGCAAGTCTGAGGCCTGTGACCGTGACGTTGGTGCCGGAGACATGCCGCAGGACAGTCTGCACATGCTCGGGTGTCATCGCCTTGGTCCGGTGAAACCGGCCGCCGTCGAAATCGACCATCGCGATGGTTCCGGGCTCTTGGTAGGTATACATGCCGGTTGGTGTGTAGTGACGGCCCGGGGCGAGTTTTTCCGGGTCCGCCATCTCGACCTCGACGGAATAGCCGGTAAATTCGGGATCGGTGCCGACGAAATCGAAGCCGCCCGCCTTGCGCACCGCGCTGCGGCCGCCATCGCAGCCAACGAGCCAGCACCCGTGAAATATCTGGCTACCCGCGTAAACGGTCACACCCGTATCCGACTGCTGGACGCTCTCAACCCCAGCGCCGCGTCTGATCTCGGCCCCCATCGCGGTTGCACGTCTTTCCAGAACGGTTTCGATCTCTTCCATGCTGGAGGCCATGGTCACCGGCGTCGAATCCGGCAAGCGATAGGTCCATTTCGACGCATCGATATTGTCGTGGAAGAACTGGATACCGGCGAAATGGCCGCCCGGGCGGCGGCGCTGCTGCATCCAGTGTGTGGTCAAGCCGTGGCTGCCGTTTGGCTGTTCTTTTGTCGGCTGATTTTTGGTTATGTCCTCCAGCAGGCCCCGGCGGTGGAAACTTTCGATGGTGGGCACGGAAAGACCGCGCATGCCGAAGGGGAGTTTCTTAAGCGGCGACGAAGGATCGTGGGCCTGCTCCAGCACCAGTACCGAAACCTTCGCAAGGCGCAGCTCACAGGCGAGAAACAGGCCCACAGGACCAGCGCCGGCAATCACGACATCGTAAATCAGAGGGGTATTTGACATGAAATGCTCCTTTGGTCGTTCGACCGGAGCAGTTCATCGTTTTGAGAACCACACGGACGAACAATTTGACGCCTTGACAGCGTCGTTGTTCGTCGTGGGACTCATGCGCAGGGCATGGACAGAGCTTTCGTTTCCGAAAGGACTTGGGCTAGACCACACCAAGTCGTGCCTTTTTCGACATTTCTTCCATAACGCCGGAGCGGCCGGTCGGCAAGGCAAATCCAGCTCTTCGTCCATCCGGCAGCCTCATTCCTCAGGACCCGGGCCGATGTTCCCGGAATGCGGCGGCAAGTGTGCGCAACGCCTCGCGGGATCTGCTGTCGGTGAGGGTGGAGAACATCACGACCTCGGTGGAGGGCAGCGACGGCAGGCCGAAGCGCTGGCTAACCTCGACCGTGCCGGGCGGTGCAAGACGGCAGGAAAAGGCGGAAATGGCAAGACCGGCGGAGACCGCGGCCGTAACCATCGACGAGGTGCCGCCAAGAAACACCTCCGTCCAGGCAATGGCGGCCGAATCCAGCGCGCGGGCGGCAATGTTGCGCACACCGCAGGCGGGTGAAAGCGCGGCCAGCCGCAGGGGTTCGCCCTGACGGTGTTCGAATTGCGGAGCGGCGTACCAGCCGAAATGCTCCGGCCCCAGCACCTCGCCGTCGCGTCGGTCGTCTTCACGCCGGATAATTGCGGCGTCGATTTCGCCACGGTCGAAGGCGTCCAGCAGCACACGGGAATTGTCCATGCGCACTTCGATCGTCAGTCCCGGATCATGGGCATTGAGCCGCGCCAGAAGGTTTGGCACCTCCGGCCCCGCAACATGGGCGGCAATGCCAAGGCCAAAACGGCGGCGCTGGAATGAAAGGCCGGCGAGGGCACGATCATGCGCGGCAAGGAATTCGCGGGCGGGCGCCAGAAACACCGCACCTTGCGCCGACAGCCGCACGGACCGGGGCGTACGCTCAAGCAGCCGTTGGCCCAGCCGGTCTTCCAGCCGCTTCAGCTTGACGCTGATGGCACCCTGCGTGGTTCCCAGAGCTTCGGCAGCGCGGGTGAAGCTTTGCAGATCGGCAATGGTGACAAAAGCCTCGACGGCATCCACATCCAGCGTGCGCAAATCAATAATTCCAATTTGTTGTCTCTGAAATAGCCAACCATCCAATTCAGTTATGGTCAAGCTTTGGTTAGTTTGCGTTCGGTTCCGCAGACCGGATTTCGCTGTTGCGATCCGCCCCATGAAAGGCTGAAGAATGACCCTTGCCGTTACCGCACCCGCCGGCAGCAGAAGCGCCATGGCGCTCGCTGCCGTTTGTCTCTCCGCCCTGATGTTCGGACTGGAGATTTCCAGCGTTCCGGCGATCCTGCCGACACTCGAACAGATGCTGCATGCGGATTTCCGGCAGCTTCAGTGGATCATGAATGCTTACACGATCGGCGTGACGGTGGTGTTGATGGCGACAGGTGCGCTGGCAGACCGCTTTGGCCGCAAGCGCGTCTTCATTGCCAGCATTGTCGCTTTTGCACTTTCGTCTCTCGCCTGCGGAGTGACGGAAAATGTGATGGTGCTGATTGCGGCGCGTTTCCTTCAGGGACTGAGCGGCGGTGCGATGCTGGTGTGCCAGATTGCCATCCTGTCGTACCAGTTTCGCACGGCCAGTGAGCGTGGCATGGCGTTCGGCTGGTGGGGCATCATTTCCGGCGTAGGGCTGGGGTTTGGCCCGATTATCGGCGGGGCCATCGTCGCGCTGTGGAGCTGGGAATGGGTGTTCCTCGTTCACGTGGCGCTCAGCGCGGGCACTTTGCTGCTCGCAGTGGGCGGCGTGAGAGAATCGCTTGATCCGGAAGCGACACGTCTTGATCTTGCCGGTATCGCCACGCTGTCGCTGGCCGTGTTTCTCCTTGCCTTTTTCATCACACAAGGCCCTGAACTCGGCTTTGCCAGTCAGGCGGCGCTATTGATCCTCGCGGGGTCCGTCGCGAGCTTCATCGCTTTTCTCATCGTGGAAAAGCTCACACCAAGGCCGATGTTCGATTTTTCCGTGTTCCGAATCCGGCCGTTTTCCGGAGCCATCATCGGCTCGGCGGCGATGAACATCAGTTTCTGGCCCTTCATGATCTATCTGCCGATCTGGTTTCAGGCGGGTCTCGGTTATGACAGCGTCGCCGCCGGTCTTGGCCTGCTTGCCTACACGCTGCCGGCGCTGGTGATGCCGCCGCTGGCGGAGCGTCTGTCCCTGCGTTATCAGCCTCGCATTGTTATACCGGCCGGGCTGTTCACCATCGGTCTCGGTTTCATGCTGATGAAACTGGGCAGCGGCATCGAAAATGCGAACTGGCTTACCATGCTGCCCGGCTGCATTCTTTCGGGCATCGGGCTTGGCTTGACCAACACGCCGGTCACCAACACGACCACGGGTGCGGTGCCGCCGTCGCGTTCCGGCATGGCGTCGGGCATCGACATGAGTGCGCGCATGATCTCGCTCGCCATCAATATTCCGATCATGGGCTTCATTCTGGTTGAGGGCGTGCGCTCTTCGCTTCAGGCAAACCTGACGCTCGATATGGATGTGAACACATTGCAATTGCTCGCTGAAAAGGTTGCGGCGGGAACTGCCGGATCCTCGGCGCAGGACGTTCCCGAAATGCTCGTCCATCAGGCGCTGGCGGATGGTTTCGGTCTGGTCATGCTTTATGCCGGTATCAGTGTCTGGCTGCTTGCCGCCATCAGCTTCCTGGTCTTCGGCCGGGTGCGAAAACCCGCCTGCGACTAGGGCGCCGCAGGCGAATGAGGCGCACCCCCACGCGGTTTTGCCGATAGGGGTGCGCGCTGGTCCTTGCAGGTTCTGCCGCTGTTATTTCAGCTGTGTCACGGTCAATTTGCCGTTCACCCGCTCGGCGACGAATTGCACTTTCGCGCCTTCCTGCAATTTCGCCAGCATGGCTTCGTCCTTGACCTCGAAGACCATGGTCATTGCCGGCATGTCCAGGTTTTTTAGTTCCTCATGGATAAGCGTAACCTTTTTGGCCTTGGTATCGAGTTTTTTCACCGTGCCGGCGGTGAATTCCTGCGCGAAGGCGCCGGCGGCAGAGGCGAGAAAGAGGGCTGCGGCGAGTGTGGTGTTGATGATTGTTTTCATGGGTCGGTTTCCTTGTTTGCTTACTTCTTGGCAACGGTGACATCGCCGTGCATGCCGGCGTCGTAGTGTCCGGGTACAAGGCAGGCGACCTTGAAGACGCCGTCATTGATGAACCTCCAGACGATTTCCCCCGTCTTGCCGGGCGCCAGACGGATGGCGTTCGGATCGGCATGTTCCATCTCGGGGAATTTCTCCATCAGCCCCTTGTGTTCCATGACCTTTGCTTCTTCATCGAGAACGAATTCATGATCGAGCTCGCCTTCGTTCTTGACGGTGAAGCGGATGGTCTGGTCCTTGCGGACCTTGAAGTTGTTAGGCGTGAAGATCATCTTGCCATCCGCCGTTTCTTTCATGCTGACGCGGATGGTCTGGGTGACTTTCGTGGCATCGCCGGGCTCACCGACTGCCATGGCCTCGCTGTGTCCGCCGGCATGGCTACCGGCCGCCAGAGCGGGGGTCGCAAGTGCTGCCAGCACAAGGCCAAGAATTGCAGTGTTCATGATGTTTTCCTCTATCGTTTGGGAACGTTGACGATCAGCCATGGTTCGAATGGGCCGATGGGGGCTGCGTGCTTGCATCTTTGGCTTTGGGTGCGTCGGGCAGGTTGCCCGTCCACTCAAAGGCCTGTGTGCCGGGCGGGTTTTGATACCAGCCCGGATCGGCGTAATCGCCCGCGGAGATACCTTCGCGGACCTTCACCACCGAAAACATGCCGCCCATTTCGATGGGGCCGTGGGGACCCCAGCCGGTCATCATGGGCACGGTGTTTTCGGGTATCTCCATCGACATCTCGGCCATGTCAGCCATGCCGGCGGTGCCCATCGGCATGTATTCGGGGCGGATCTGCCGGATTTTCTTGGCGACTTCCTTCTTGTCGACACCGATGAATGTCGGGATTTCGTGACCCATGGCATTCATGGTGTGGTGTGACTTGTGGCAATGGATCGCCCAGTCGCCCTCATATTTGGCGTCAAACTCGTAGGCGCGCATTGCGCCGACGGGAATGTCGATGCTGACTTCCGGCCATCGGGCCTCGGGCCGCACCCAGCCGCCGTCGGTGCAGGTGACCTCGAAGTCGTAACCATGCATATGGATCGGATGGTTGGTCATGGTCAGGTTGCCGACCCGCACCCGCACCCTGTCGTTTTTCGACACGACCAGCGGATCGATGCCGGGAAAGACCCGGCTGTTCCAGGTCCACAGGTTGAAATCGGTCATCTCCATGACGCGGGGCACGTAAGTTCCCGGGTCGATGTCGAAGGCGCTGAGCAGGAACACGAAGTCCCGTTCCACCGGCATGAACGCCGGGTCCTTGGGATGCACGACAAAGAAGCCCATCATCCCCATGGCCATCTGCACCATCTCGTCGGAATGCGGGTGGTACATGAAGGTGCCGGATTTCACGAGATCGAACTCGTAAACGAAGGTTTTGCCGACCGGAATATGCGGTTGCGACAGGCCGCCGACACCGTCCATGCCTGAAGGCAGGATCATGCCGTGCCAGTGAACCGTCGTATGTTCGGGCAATTTATTGGTGACGAAGATACGCACCCGGTCGCCCTCCACAGCCTCGATGGTCGGGCCGGGGGACTGGCCGTTGTAACCCCACAGATAGGCGGTCATGCCCTCGGCCATCTCGCGTTCCACCGGTTCGGCGATGAGGTGGAATTCCTTGACGCCGTTATTCATCCGGAAGGGCAGGGTCCATCCGTTGAGGGTGACGACCGGGTTGTAATCCGGGCCGGTAGAGGGACGAGTGGGCGTCTGGGTGGCAGCACCTTCCATGCTGGCTGCTTCCGGCAGGCCCATATTGGACGTCTGCGCCCAGGTTTTGGAGGATACGAGCGCCGCGCCGGCGGCCCCTGCTCCAAGCAATTGTCTTCTGCTGAACATTCCCGTTTCCTTTCTCAATGACCGCCGCCTGCCGGTGCTTCGGCCGACGCGACTTCGGTTTCGGCCGCGGCACTGCCCGTGCTTCCGCCATAGATGACGGGGGCAAGGTTGGCTTCGGCCAACCAGAAGTCGCGCTTGGCGTTGACTGCGAGGATGGTGGATTCGATTTTTTCGCGGGTATCGGCGATCAGCTCGAAGGTGCTGGTAATCATGCCGTTATAGGAGAGCAGCGATTGCTCCTCGATCGCGCTGCGCAGGGGCAGGACATTGTTGCGGTAGTGGCGCGCAATGTCGTAATTCGACCTGTAGGCCAGATGGGCGGAACGGGCCTGCGAACGGATGTCGACGGCCAGCCCGGCCAGCTGGTTGGCCGCCCGCATATAGGCGAGTTCGCCCTTGCGCAGACGTGCCTGCCCGGAATCGAAGATCGGGATCGTGAAGGACAGCGAACCGGTTCTTGCAATGTCCGAACGGGTGGCACCGTCCTCGCGTTCGCGTTCCTTCTCCCAGCTTCCTGCCAGCTCGATATCGGTGACGATGCGGGTGGCGTCTTCCAGGCGATAGGATTGCGCGGTTGCCTGCAATTCGAGGCGGGCGACTTGCAAATCCATGCGTTTGTGAATTGCTTCCGCCTCGATATCGTTGCGCGCTATCAGGGTCTTCGGCAAGGAAGGAAGCCGGTTTGGTATCTGGAACTCGGCATCCGTGCCGGAAAGCCCCATCAACCGGATCAGCTCTTCCTTGGCGAGTTTCGCTGCCAGTCGCGCCTTTGCCGTTTCTCCCGTCAGCTCCGCATAGAACACATGTTCGCGGGCCTGATTGGCCTTGGGCATCGAGCCCGCTTCACCGATCTTTTTCGCAAGTTCCGAAGAGGCGTCGGCTGCGACCTTCGCCTGGTTAAGGTAGGCGACGTTTTCCCAGGCGGCCACGGCGTTGATCCATGCCCTTCGGGTTTCCGCAGCAAGCGACACGGTGGCGATTGCCGCATTGACCTGCGCCTGACGGAAGCGCGTATTCGCCAGGCTGATATTCTTGTCATAGGTCGCCAAGGCGAGAATATTGGCGGTGACGGCCCCTTCAAGGACACGATACATGGCAAGCCCGGGCGTTCCGATGCCGTTCAGACTGACGGAAAAGGTCGGAAAGACGGAGAGTTGCGTCTGCCAGGCGTCGGCGGCGCTGTCTCCGAGATCCGCATAGGACGCCTGCAGCCCCTTATTGTTTAGCAATGCAACCTGAACAGCGGTTTCGACGTCGATGGTCTTTTTGGCCATCAGCGCCTTGACGCGGTCGCGCACCACCTGCGCCTGCTGCTGGTTCTGAACCCAGACAGTCTGTTTGCCGGTTGCCTCACTGGTTTTCAGCGTTGCATCGGCAAAGCCCGCATCCTTGGCGGCATAATCAGTCGTAACGCAGCCTGCCGCGATGAGGGGAAACAGGAGGGAGGATATCAGCCTGATAGGACGTGGGATCATCATGCGCCTCCCTTCGCTGGCGACTGCGCATCGTTCAGGCCACGCCAGGGTTTCGGATCGACGGGAACGCGGTGCGTGTAAGCTCCGATCGGATTTTGATAGGGAATGGGCCTGACGCTGGACATAGCGTCGGGGCTGTCGGTCGATATGACGACTTCAGGTAAGGTGGCTGCGCATCCGCCCGCAAAAAGCGGCAGGGCAACCACCAGGAACAAACGTTTCATGGTGAAAATCCGGCAATAAGATCATGATTGCTCCAGCACGCTCACGCATGCAGGTGCAGGAAAGCCCGCAAAGCGGTTCCGGATATTCAGATATTAGGGGGGCGCTGAAGCTTAGGTGCCAGACCGGCAGCATGCGTATCGTCGATGAACGCACGCAGGGAAATGACGGTCGGGTGGTTCAGGGATGAGGAGGGGCACGGAATGGCCGCGACACCACAATAATCCTGGCAGCAGGAATTCTTCGATTTTTCCTTGCTGGCGTGGTCATGTTGATCGGCGTGGTCGCCGTGATCCTGAACGGCGGCGTCGTGGTGACCCCGGCCTGACGAATGGTCGTTTTCGATCTGTGAGATCGGGACGTCGTTTTCGGCATGCATTGCGGCATTGACGGTGGAAACGCTGTAGCCCGCCAGTGACACTACCATCACCAGCCTGAACAACAGGGCCATCAATTTCGATGCTCGCAACATCCCATTCATGCGCTGTAGCAGAGCCTCAGTCCTGAGATTTGTCAATGGGTATCGCCCATAACCATCAAAAAATGCGTTGGACTCTACCGATCCAGCACGTTTGAGATTGCCGCTTGGGTTGGAATATCCTAATCGTCTTTGCCGGGTTCGCCTTCCAGAAAGCGCTTGCCTATATCAAAGAAAGACAGCTTCATCCGGGTGCGTTTGTCAGCACCCTCAAGACTGGAGACCGGTACCTTGAAACCGAATGTTTCGGCCGGCTCCGCAGAACGTTCGCGCCAGAAAGCGTCGATATCCGCAATCATCATTTTTTGCCTCCGGGCGCGGCGATAATGGATCGGGTGTCTGGCGCGGGCGACGGCGAAATAGGCACATGCGCTTTGGGGCATCAGGCCCTGCAGAACCATCAGGACCGCCTCCTTGGGGCGAAGCCCGCAAAGATCGCGCGTGACTGACACCATCTCATCTTTTGCGGCGCGCGGCCCCTGCATACCTCCAACGACAAGCGTATGGTGGTCTCGCCCGTATTGCCCCAGAAAAATGAACTTTGCGGTCCACAGAACGGCCTCGTCGCGGTTGCGCACCAACCGGACTGCAAAAGCGCCCTCGTGCCGGCCGCCGCAACAATCCGCGAGAGCAAGGGTGCACCGGTAGTCATCCTTTCGGCCATGAACGATGCCCATCTCCAGGGTCTTTCCTGCCCAGAGCCCACTCATGACGGCCTTCGTAAAATGACGGTCCGCGACTATGAAGTTCTCCACGAGAAAAAGCAGTCGTCTCTGCTGGGAAATTTCGCCGACAAGAAACTTCGACAGCGGTTTCTGCAGCAATTCATCATGGGGCGGCGGCAGTTTCCGCTTTGCCGAAAAGGCGGCCAGAAACTGCCACCACCGAAACGTGACGACGGGATTGGCGGCAAAGCGCATCCAGAACAGGACCGCCCGCTTCCAGTGCGCGCGCCCGACGAAGGTCATGATGGTCCAGAACAAGGTGAATTCGGTTGTGCCCGATGCCTTCTGCAGATCGTCCGTTGCCGGAAATTTTTCTGCCTGAAAGGCGGCATCGTTGGTGTGCGGCATAGGTTTGGCTTCCGGCGAGCATGGGTGTTGCAGCCGTTGCATGCGCCGGATTTGTGAAGATTGTGTCGAGAAACAGTGGAGCTTGCGCTAAGCCCGGATCTCCCCCTGTACAGGGAAAAAAAGACGATAAGCGCCAGCTTTTCAAGAGGTTGTCTTGAAGAGGATTGTCACGATCGTTCCGCCATCCTGCCCGGCCGCGATCTGCATGTCGCTATTGTGCGCCTGCGCAATGGCGCGGGCGATTGATAAGCCGAGCCCCGTACCTCCCGTGGTGCGGGCGCGTGATGGTTCCGTGCGCCAGAAGAGTTCGATGCCGTGCGCCTCGACGCCGGGTGGAAAACCCGGTCCCCTGTCTTCGATGGCGATGAAGGGACGTCCTTCCCGAATGCCGGTTGAACAGCGCAGACTTTTTCCGCCTGCCGCATAACGGCGTACATTGTCTATCAGGACGAGAAGCAGCTGCCGAAGACGTTGACGATCGCCCTGAACGGGAGCCGGATCCAGTGACAGGTTGAGACAGATACCGGCCTCCTTCAGGAGGGGCCGCGCTGCCTCCGCCACCGCCGCGCATTCGGCTGCGAGATCAAGTGGCTCGATGTCTTTCACGAGACTGTTGGTTTCCGCCAGAGAGAGTGTACGCAGATCGTCCACCAGACGCGCCAGCCCTTCCACCTGAACGATGAGGTGACGAATGGCCTGCTTGTCGAGGGGAAAGATATCATCCGCAATGCCATGTAGGCGGCCTTGCAGGATGGTGAGTGGGGTGCGTAGTTCATGGGCAACCGCCATCGTATTGAATTTCAGGCGGCGCTCCATCATCTGCAGCTCCTGTTTCAGGCTGTCGAAACTGTCGACGAGGAAGACGATCTCGACGATACGGTTTGCCTTGACCTTTTCGCCGCTGCTGAAGTCGCCAGCCGCCATGCGCTGGGCCGCCACGGTCAGTTCCTGCAATGGCGCGGCAATGCGCCGGGAAATGATATAGCCGAGCAGACTGCACAGCAGCACGCCGGCCAGCCCGAAGACGAACACCGATGCGACGAGCTCGTCATCGCCTGCGCTCTGTACATGGGGCAAAACGTCGAGAAGCGCCTGGAACTGCTGCAGGTCCGGCATCACGCCGCGATCTATGTCCGAGAAGGCTTTGGCGGCGCCCGGCGACAGCCCGGCAATCGCGCGTTCCTGAATGTTGTCCGCATACCAGGACACGCCGTAATAGATCATTGCAACGGCGAAGACGAGCATCGTGGTGATCGTGATCGCCGTCATCGTGCTGAGACTGAGGCGCCGGAACCTCATGGTTTCTGCTCCCCGGCAAGCCGATAGCCAATGCTGCGTACCGAGACCAGATAGCCGCAAGCACCATGATCCGTCAGTTTCTTGCGCAGATTGGCGATGTGCGTGTCAATCGTGCGCGCCAGCGCGTCGCTTTCCGGCAAACAGGCGTCGAGAATATCTGCGCGCTGAAACGCATGGGTGGGACGCCGCGTCATATGGGCAAGTATCCGGAATTCGCTGAGCGTCAGCGGCAGGATGGTTCTGCCCGCCTCGCCGTAAACCGCCGCTATATAGGATTCTGTATCGATTTCGATGGCGCCGAAACGCAGGATGCTGGCACCAACGGGCTGTCGCGTGCGCTTCAAGACGGCATTCACCCGCGCGATTATTTCCTGCGGATTGAAAGGCTTGATGATGTAGTCGTCGGCGCCGAGACGCAGGCCGGTCAGCTTGTCCATATCTTCCGCAAGCGCGGTCACCATGATGACCGGTGTATCCCTCTCGCGCCGGATGCGTGTCAATACGTCGATGCCGTCGAGCTTGGGCAAACGAATGTCGAGAAGAATGAGATCCGGTCTCAGCATGGAGAAATGCGTGATCGCCGTTTCTCCATCGCCCGCCCTGACGGTTCTGTATCCATCACGAATGAGGTAGGCGTCCAGAATCTGCATGATGTCGGGATCGTCTTCGACGATGAGAATGAGCCCTCTATCCATGCTGAACCTGCAATTTTACGTATATAAGCCGCGTTAATGCCGGGACGCTAAGCCGGCGTGACACATCGGGCAAGGGTTCCCGTGTGAGATATCGGCCGTGGGAGCTGTTTTCCTCACGCTCTTGGGTGTTTCTCCGCAAAGGCTTGACATTTCTGCGGAAGAGAGCCGGTCATGCACCAGTATCTCCTCCGTAAAACCAATCAAAATGCGCCGAATTGGCCCAAGAGGTCGAAACTTCGCTCGAACCTCATCCACGGCGCGTGCCAGGCTTTTGCACGTGCTGTCCGCAAGCCATCTCTTCTGGCTCTTGCGGTTGCGCTCGCGATGATGCTTTTCTTCACCGCCTGGCCGGATATCGATCTTGATGTCAGCCGTGGGTTCTGGACCGATGGCTTCCGTCACGGTGAGGATGCGTTCCTGCTTTCCGTCCGCGATCTGAACCGCGCGCTCCCAGCTCTTCTGTTATCCGGGCTTGTTTCCATACTTCTCGTCCGCCCATTCTCTGCCGGCTTACAGCGCAATTTTCGCCCTCACCAATTGCTGCTTATTCTCACTTTTTATGTACTCGGGCCAGGCGCGACCGTCGATGTCGTGAAAAACCTGTTCGGTCGGGCCAGACCGCGCCACCTAGGCGATTTCGGGGGAGAGCTGTTTTTTACGCCCGTTCTCTCGCTTGAAGGCACCTGTCTCCGCAATTGCTCATTTCCATCAGGCGAAAGTGCTTCCGCCATCGCCCTGCTGGCTTTCATCATCCTCTTGCCGAAAAAATTCCGCCTCGTCGGAGCCGCGGTCCTGATGCCGTTCATCATGATTTTTTCCCTGAACAGGGTTGCGATGGGCGCTCACTTCCTCTCCGATGTCCTGATCGCCTGGCCATTGATGCTTGCAGTGTTTCTGTTGCTGCATCGGCCGTTCACGAAATATCGCGAGACGATTGACGCTGCCTTCTCGCGCAAAGCCAACAGAAACCGGCACATTGCAGAACAATAAAGCCGGTTCGGGGCTTTGGTTGCCACCGCAATCACAGGGCTGGGGGCTCTAGAAAATCTCCATGAAGGCACCGTCGAGAATGAGCAGCTTGCGTGCCTGTGTGCGGGCGTATTCCTCGTAAAAACCCTGTGAGATCCAGAGGGCGGAACGGCCTCGGCGCCCGCTCCAGCCGATGCCGCCGATCATTTCGGCCGCCGCAAGTTTGCGGCTGACATGGGTTCGCGACAGCGAAAGCGATTGCGCCAGTTGTGAGGCCGTCTTCACATCCGTCAGGTGCCTGCCATGTTCAAGAGGGTTTTCCCAGTCGATACCGGCAATCAGCCGGTCCATCAGCAAGCCGCCGGCATCGAACCAGTTGAAGATGATGGAAAGCGGGCCGGGGCAGCGCACCTCCGGATTGGATAGCAGCGCCTGTGCCACGCGAGGATGGATATGTGCGAGCATGGTTTCGGAGCGTTCGATGAAGCGTGAGGCCCTCAACCCCTCGTCGATAAGGTCCAGCGCCTGAAAATGGACGTCGTACCAATGGGCGAGCATAGCCAGCGTCAATGGTGAAGGCGCTATGCCATCGACCCTGTCGCTTTCGGATTGGGTCACCGGTCTCGTCAGCCCGCGTTTCAGCGCCTCTTTGAAGAAGGTATAGGCGATCTCGTGGCTGGCGAGGCCGTTTTTCAGCGCCAGTTGCGCAAAATCATCGCGGGTCAGGAAGGGTTCCCCCGTTTCAGCCTCGCAGATGCTGCGCTTCTGGAAATAAAGCGCCACCAGCGCGTGGCACAGAAGCCGGCTCTGGCGTGTCGCGAAAAGCGCGGTTATCTCGGGGGAGCCTTCATAAAGGCTTATGAAGCCCCCGGCCAACAGGCGCAACGCGGCTGTGAAAGAAGCGGTTTGAACCAGCGCGTCGATTTCGTTCAGTGGTGGCCTGCTGCCTATCACTGCGGCATCCGGCAGCCGGGAAATCGCAAAATCGAAAAAATTGGTCATGGCGCGCGCTCCTCGAATCGCCGGCATCACCTCTCTTTGGAGGCGTCTGGATTGAACGATCCATGGGCCTTACAGGGGCGGGGATGAGGCGTCTTCTCATTGCGCGCAGAGGCGAAATTTTAAACTGCGGGCAGGCCCATGACGCGGGCGTCGCCCGGTGCCATGCCGTAGGCGGCGGCAAACACCCGGTAGAAGGTGGCGAGGCTGTCGAAGCCGCAGCCATGCGCAATCTGCGTGATCGGCAAAGCGGGAAATTCCAGCAGCAGCCGTTTTGCCTCCTCGATCCGCATGGACGACAGAGTGCGGGAAAATGACAGTTCCGCGCCCTCGAACACGACGTGCAATTGCCGGAGCGAAATTCCCAGTTCCTTCGCCACTGCGGCGGGCGTCAGGTTTTGGCGGGATTTTTTCCGCATCATGATGTCCTGGGCCGCATAACAAAGCCCGGTGCGAAGGGCGGCGCGCACCTCCGGCATGGCGGGAGAAAGCCGTCCGCGCGCCGTCATCGCAAGCCGGGTGATGTGGGTCACATCGCGGGCGGGGTCGATGAGCCGGTCATGATCGGCATTCAGCGCGTTGAAGAGGGCCCGGAACGGCCGCGAGAAGGCGGCATTATCCGTATAACGGGCCGCAAACAGATCATAGGCTGTCTGGCCGAGCATAACCTCGTAATCGACAGGGATTTTGAGCATCCGGAAATGAAAATGATCTTCGCCACCCGGTATGCCGGCATAAGGCAGATCCGAGTGGTTGATGGTGATATCACCGCCGCCGACGGCATGAACCCGGTCCCTGCCCGTATATAGCAATCCGGAACCCCTGACCTGCAGGCCGATACAGAGGCTGTCGCCGGCAATGCGAGCAATGTCGGCTTCCGTACGATCCACCCGATAGGAGGAGGCGTGCATCTCGCTCACGACGGCGTTGGCGATGGCGCGCGCCTGAAATGACCCCTGAAAGCTGTTGCGGCGATCCCGCGCAAGCTCGATCGTGACGCCAAACAGGCTTTTGCCGCGCACCTCGCGCCATTGGTCGAAGCGGTGCTCGGGCTGGAAATCGTCGGTTGCGAAACGGATGATGGTATTCGTGGCCTGATCCTCCCCGACGATCCCGGCAGCCTATTTTTCTGTTGCGCGAAATCGAAGATGAACGAGCGGGTAGGACCGCCCCTGTCCGTCAAGATCGGAGCGCCCTGTCGGCTCGAAACCCAGCTTACAGTAAAAGCCCATGGCCTCGATGTTCTGTTCATTGACATCGGTGGTCAGCCCGGGATGCGTGGCGATGGCCGCCTGCACCAGCGCCTTGCCTATGCCTTTGCCGTGATGATCCGGATCGATGAAAAGCGCCTCCATGTGCCCTTCATGCAGAAACATGAAGCCGAGCGGGTAATCCGAAACATTGACCGCAAGCATCAGGGGCATTTGCGGGAGAAAGGCTTCGACTTCCTCACCGATCGCGGCGCGATCCGTCGGAAGAAGGAAGCCGTGGGTGGCGTCGACGGCCCGGCTCCATATGTCGAGGATGCGGGTTGTGTCGCGGTTGGTGGAGGGGCGAAGTGTGATCATGTCCCACCCTTAGCAATTGCGACCTTTTCACGCCATGGGGACCGCCTGGATCTTTTTCGCGCACCTTTGCGGTTGATGATTTCCGCAGCGAAAGCAGGCGATTTCAGCTCCGCTGTCCAGCCAGATTTACGGCGTTGAGAACTTTCCCAAAAAAAAGCACTTGCAAAAACGGAGATAAAAAAAATAGATAAAAAGAAGTTCTATCTATTTATTTTGAAGGAGAGGCTGTCAAATGGATCAGATAATTGCGCAAACCGCTCGAAATCAGGCTGCACTTCCCGTGATCGAGGCAAGTTCCGCACTCGAAGAAGCGAAAATTATCTATAATTTACCGTTTAACGATCTGCTTTTTCAAGCCCAACAGGTGCATCGCCGCCATTTCGATGCCAATGCCATCCAGATGAGCAGGTTGTTGTCCATCAAGACGGGGGGATGCCCTGAGGATTGCAGCTATTGCAGCCAGTCGGCCCGCAACCCGACGGGTCTGAAGGCCTCCAAGCTCATGGAAGTGGAGCGGGTGCTGGCGGAGGCGCGCAAGGCGAAGGAAGGTGGGGCGACGCGTTATTGCATGGGCGCGGCCTGGCGCAACCCCAAGGAGCGCGACATGGAGGCCGTGGTGGCCATGGTTGAGGGCGTCAAGGCGCTGGGTATGGAGACCTGCATGACACTCGGCATGCTGACGCCGGAGCAATCCGAACGGCTGGCCGATGCCGGGCTCGATTATTACAATCACAATGTTGATACGTCCGAGCGCTTTTATTCGCAGATCATCACCACCCGCACTTTCGAGGATCGGCTGGAAACGCTCGCCAATGTCCGCGATGCGGGTATCAAGGTCTGTGCCGGCGGTATTCTCGGCATGGGGGAAACGGTCGAGGATCGTATTTCGATGCTGGTGACGCTTGCCGGACTGCCGGTGCCGCCGGAGAGCGTGCCGATCAACATGCTCATCCCGATCCCCGGCTCGAAGCTCGCCAATGCCGATCCTGTCGACCCGATCGATTTCGTCCGCACCATTGCGCTGGCACGAATCCTGATGCCGCGTTCGCATGTGCGGCTTTCCGCCGGGCGCACCGAGATGAGCGACGAAACGCAGGCACTCTGTTTTCTGGCCGGGGCCAATTCCATTTTCGTCGGTGAAACGTTGCTGACGGCCGATAATCCGGGTGAGGATCATGATACGGCACTGTTCCGGCGTCTGGGTCTGAAGCCGATGGAGTTGCAGCCTGCGCAGTCAGGAGAGGGCCGGTGAACGCATCGGCGCTCTCCGCTTACGAGGTGAAACTTGCCGGCCTGCACCGCAAATCGCGGCTACGGGCGCTCGTTCCCCAACAGGGGATCGATTTTACCTCCAACGACTATCTCGGACTTGCCGATGCGCCCCGGCTGAAGGCAGCGCTTACCGAAGCAATCGAGAGGGGTGTACCGGTCGGCGCGGGCGGCTCACGGTTGCTGCGCGGCAACCACCCGGAACATGAGGCGTTGGAGGTGGAGGCGGCAGCGTTTTTCGGGGCGGAAAAAACGATCTATTTCGCCAGCGGTTTCGCCGCCAACGTTGCGCTTTTTTCCACCTTGCCATTACGGGACGATCTTGTGCTCTACGATGCGCTGATCCATGCCAGCGCGCATGATGGTATTGCGACCGGCAAGGCACAGGCGCTCGCCGTGTCACATAACAAGGTCGAGGCGTTCGAACGGGAAATAAACCGCTGGCGACAGGCTGGTGGTCGTGGACGGCCATGGATCGCGGTTGAGAGCCTTTATTCCATGGATGGCGACCGGGCGCCGCTTGCGGCGCTCGCGGACCTTGCCGAACGGCATGGCGGTTTTCTTGTGGTCGATGAGGCTCATGCCACCGGCGTTTTCGGGCCTGGCGGCCGTGGTCTTGCCGCGGAGCTGGAAGGGCGGGGCAATGTGGTGGCGTTGCACACCTGCGGCAAGGCGCTGGGCCTTTCCGGCGCAGTCCTGAGCCTGCCGGCGGTTCTCGCCGAATACCTCATCAACCGCGCCCGGGGCTTCATTTATTCCACGGCACCTTCGCCGCTGATGGCGGCGGCGGTACGGGAAGCCTTGCGGATCCTCGCTGATGAAGCCTGGCGGCGGTCGCGGTTGGCGGCGCTGGTAAATTTTGCCGGCGAAGAGCTACGCTCACGGCTCGGGGTCATGCCGAGCGGTTCGCAGATCATGCCGGTCATGATCGGCGACAATGCCCGTTCGCTCGGCATAGCTGCGCGCCTGCGCGAAGGTGGTTTTGACGTGCGGGCGATCCGTCCGCCGACGGTGCCGGAAGGAACGGCGCGCCTGCGTCTTTCCATCACGCTGAATGTGGATGAGAGCCAGATTGCCGATATGGTCGGGCTGCTTGCCTTCGCATTGAAGGAGGAGCGGGCATGAACCTTCGTTTCGTCATTTCAGGCACCGATACCGGCATCGGCAAGACAGTTTTTGCCGCGGCGTTGACCCACGCCTTGCAGGCTTCCTATTGGAAGCCGGTCCAATCCGGGCTGGAGGAGGAGACCGACAGCGAGACGGTGGAACGGCTGGGTGGTGTGCCGCGCGCCCGTATCCTGCCTGAAGCCTATCGCCTCAAAATACCGGCCTCGCCGCATCTTTCAGCCCGTCTCGACAATGTGACGATCGATCCCACCCTCCTGCAACCGCCGGAAACGAAGGGGCCGCTGGTAATTGAAGGGGCGGGCGGGCTTCTGGTGCCGCTGACCGACAGATTGTTGTTCGCCGATATATTCGCCCACTGGCAAATCCCGCTGATCCTGTGCGCCAGAACTGCGCTTGGCACCATCAACCACACGCTGCTGTCGCTTGAAGCGCTGCGGTTACGGAGCATTCCGGTGCATGGTTTGGTTTTCATCGGTGACGAGAATGCGGAAAATGAGCGCATCATCACCGATATCGGCCGAGTTCGTGCACTCGGCCGTCTGCCGCGTCTGCCTGAGATGACCGCCGGAGCGCTGCATCAGGCTTTCGCTCAACAATTCAATCCTGCCGATTTTCTGGAGGTTACGGCATGAGCCATTCGCCCATCTGGCATCCCTTCACCCAGCACGGGCTGGAGCCGCCGATGAAACGCATCGTGTCCACGCAAGGTGCCTATCTGGTCGATGAGGATGGCACTCGGCTGTTCGATGCGATTTCATCCTGGTGGGTCATCACCCATGGTCACCGGCATCCGGCGATCATGGCCGCCATCCGCGCCGCGACGGAGGCCTTCGATCAGGTGATTTTTGCCGAATTTTCCCACGAGCCTGCCGAAGAGCTGGCAAAAGGGCTGGTCGACATTGCGCCCGCCGGGCTGGAACACGTGTTTTACTCCGATAGCGGCTCAACTGCGGTGGAAGTGGCGCTGAAAATGGCGCTCGGTTATTTCCATAACCGCGGAGAAAAGCGCGATCGCATCGTGGTGATGGAGCATGGCTATCATGGCGATACGATCGGCACCATGTCCACCGGTGAACGTGGCGTGTTCAATGCCGCTTACGAGCCGCTGCTCTTCGGTGTCGATCGGCTGGCTTTTCCAGAAGCGGGCAGCGGGCAGGCCACCCTCGACATGTTTGAACATTTCTGCCGCTCAGGCCGTGTCGCCGCCCTGTTGATCGAGCCGCTGGTGCTCGGCGCCGGCGGCATGAAGATGTATGGCGCGGATGTTCTGGCCGGGCTGAAGCAGATCGCCGAACGCCATGGCTGCCTGTTCATTGCCGATGAGGTGATGACCGGCTGGGGCCGGACGGGAAGCCTTTTCGCATGTGAGCAGGCCGGAATTTCTCCGGATATCCTGTGCACGTCGAAGGGCCTTACCGGCGGCTCCCTGCCGTTGGCGGCCACGCTGTGCAGCGGCGCTCTCTTCGATGCGCATTTTTCGACCGACCGCCATAAGACATTTTTCCATTCGAGTTCCTACACCGCCAATCCGATCGCATGCGCCGCCGCCGTCGCCAATCTTCAGGTCTGGCGGGATGAGCCGGTGGCGCAGCGTATCGGGCAACTGGAACAGATGCTGGGAGACCATCTGCGGCGCTTTGCGGATGACGGACGTTTTACCAATATCCGGCAGGCGGGAACCATAGCCGCGCTCGATCTCGTGGTGCCTTCCGGTGGTTATCTCGCCGAAGTCGGGCCGCGTATGCGGCGCCTGTTTCGGGAGCGGGGATTTGTCATCCGCCCGCTCGGCAACGTTGTTTATCTGATGCCCCCCTATTGTGCGGCACCAGACGATCTGGGCCATGCCTTCGACGCCATCGATGAAGTGGCCTCGATCGTCACCGAAACCGCTCGCATAAAAACACCTGTGCCCGGGATGGTGTGACACCGGATATCCGCAGCCTCCTGAACACTCTTGAAAGACCAGACAATGCAGACACTTTCTTCGCGCATGGCCGGCTTTGGACATGCCGTTCCGGGGCGGTGCGTCGGCAATGACGAGATAGAGGTGCGCCTGGGGCTGGAGACCGGCTGGATCGAGCGGCGAACCGGCATTCTCAAGCGCTATTGGGCGGAAGAGGGCGATACCCTGAGCGGCCTTGCCACCGAGGCTGGCCGCATGGCGCTGGAAGATGCGGAAATCGCCCCTGACGATGTCGCGCTGACATTGCTGGCGACCTCCACACCGGACCATCTTCTGCCGCCTTCCGCTCCGCTGCTTGCCCATCGATTGGGCCTGACGCAATCGGGCGGCATCGATCTCGCCGGCGCCTGTTCCGGCTTTCTTTATGCGCTCACCCTTGCCGATGGATTTGTCCGCACCCATGGTCGCGCCGTGCTTGTCGTCGCGGCCAATATTCTGAGCCGCCGCATCAATCTTCAGGAAAGGGCAAGCGCTGTCCTTTTTGCCGATGCAGCCGGGGCAGTCGTGCTTAGACCGTGCCACGAGGCGCGGCGTGGCCTTCTGTCCGCCGACCTGCGATCTGATGGCGGCGGTTACGATCTGATCCAGATAGCCGCAGGCGGCAGCAGCCAGCCGTTCTCTGCGGATACGCCCACCGAGGATACGCTGATGACGATGCGCGACGGCCGCGAGGTTTTCTCCCGCGCCGTGGCGCTGATGACCCGAACCTCACAGCGTGTGCTGCAACAGGCGGAGCTGTCGGCCACGAATATTGACCGTTTCGTGCCCCATCAGGCCAATGCCCGCATGTTCGATGCCGTCTGCGGCAATCTCGGCATCGACCGGCAGAAAACCGTCCGCACGGTGGAGAGCTTCGGCAATTCTTCCGCCGCGACCATTCCGCTGTCGCTCTCCGTTGCCAATGCGGAAAGGCGTATCGCAAAGGGCGAGACGTTATTGCTCACCGCCGCAGGAGCCGGTTTGACCGGGGGGGCAATTGTTTATCGGGATTAGCCCGGTGGCAGTGCGCAGAACGAAAAGCCGGCGCGTATATGTTTGATTTTATTTGAAGAAATTGGCTGGGGAACCTGGATTCGAACCAAGATCGACGGAGTCAGAGTCCGCTGTTCTACCATTGAACTATTCCCCAAAAGCGTGAAGCGCGTGGCGCGTTCGCTTTGGTGGGTCGTCATATAGATGATTTATGCCGGGGCGCAAGTCGAAAAAATCGAAAAATGCGTTTTCACCCCTCTTTTGCGTTTTGTCCCGGGATCAGAGCCTTGCGCGGGTGGAGCGCGGGGTGGAAAGCAGCAGGCTGGTCTCGCTGCCAGTGATGCCGGGCACCAGGCGGATGCGGCGCAGCACGGCGTCGAAATCGCTGAGTGTGGCGGCGTTGAGCTCTACGATCAGGTCCCAGCGGCCGTTGGTGGTGTGGATTTCGGATATTTCCGGGAAGCCGCCAAGGGTGCGGATGACGCGGTCCGTCACATGGCCTTCAATCTCGATCATCATAATGCCGCGGATCGCCGCCTCCACCGCATCGGCCCGCAGAATGACGGTGTAGCCGATGATGGAGCCGTCATTTTCCATTCTTTCCATGCGGGAGCGAACCGTCGCCCGCGAGGTTTCCGTCTCCACAGCCAGATCGGAAATGCTGCGTCTGCCGTTGTGACGCAAAAGGGTGACGAGCCGTTCGTCGAGATTATCCATGATTGCCATTTTGATAAAGTGATTTTGCCAGATTGATAATTCATTTCGACAATCTTGCCAATATTTGATGTTCAGTCCGCCATGTCTCTATGGTTTAGTGATGTTGTTGGTTGGGAAAGCGAGGACGGGAATGGATATCAGGCTTATTGGTGCACCTCTGCAAATCGGAGCGGGGCAATTGGGATGCGAAATGGGACCGAGCGCCTATCGCATCGCCGGTCTCGTGCGCGCGCTGGAGGATCTGGGGCACCGGGTGGTCGATACCGGCAATGTGGCGCCGGCGCCGCTTAAGGAATTTCGTCACCCCAATCCGGCCGTGCATCATCTGGAGGAAACCGTGGCCTGGACAGAGGCGCTGACGGAGGCGGCCTATCGCGAAAGTGCGGATGCCGTACCGATCTTTCTTGGCGGCGACCATGCGATTTCGGCAGGAACGGTGGCTGGCATGGCGCGGCGGGTGGCCGAGACGGGCCGGCCGTTTTTCGTGCTCTGGCTCGATGCCCATACCGATTATCACACGCTGGAGACGACACGCAGCGGTAATCTGCATGGCACACCCGTTGCCTATTTCAGCGGTCGTGAGGGGTTTGCCGGTTATTTTCCGCCGCTGTCCCACGCCGTGCCGGAAGAAAATATCGGCATGATCGGTATCCGAAGCGTCGATCCCGCTGAAAGGGCGGCGCTGGAAAAGAGCGGCATCACCGTTCACGACATGCGCTCGATAGACGAGCACGGCGTTGCGGTTCTGCTGCGCGAATTTCTCGCCCGCGTTCAGGCGGCAAACGGCCTGCTGCATGTCAGTCTTGATGTCGATTTTCTCGAGCCATCCATTGCGCCTGCCGTCGGCACTACCGTTCCGGGCGGCGCGACGTTCCGTGAAGCGCATCTGGTGATGGAAATGCTGCATGATAGCGGGCTGGTCTGCAGTCTCGATCTGGTGGAACTCAACCCGTTTCTCGATGAGCGCGGCAGGACGGCGACGCTGATGGTCGATCTCGCCGCAAGCCTGTTGGGCAAGCGGGTCATGGACCGCCCGACACGCGCTGGCTGAAAGGGGTGATGCGATGACCGTGATACCGAATCTCAATATCGTTCCCTTCGTCAGCGTCGACCATATGATGAAGCTCGTGCTGCGGGTGGGAATCGACACCTTCCTGCGTGAGCTTGCCGATGTGGTGGAGGAGGATTTCCGCCGCTGGAAGAGCTTCGACAAGACGCCGCGTATCGCCTCACATTCGAAGGAGGGCGTTATCGAGCTGATGCCGACCAGCGACGGCACGCTGTACGGCTTCAAATATGTCAACGGCCATCCGAAGAACATGAAGGAAGGCCGTCAGACGGTAACGGCCTTCGGCGTGCTTTCCGATGTCGGCAATGGTTATCCGTTGCTTCTGACTGAAATGACGATCCTGACGGCGCTGCGCACTGCCGCCACCTCGGCCGTTGCCGCGAAATACCTTGCCCGCCCCAATTCCCGTTCCATGGCCATCATCGGTAACGGTGCTCAGAGCGAATTTCAGGCGCGGGCTTTCAAGGCTATTCTCGGCATTGATACGCTGCGGCTTTTTGATATCGACCGGTCCGCCAGCGAAAAATGCGCCCGCAATCTTGGCGGACAGGGATTCGCCATCGAAATCTGCGATAGCGCTGAGGAGGCGGTGGAAGGGGCAGATATCATCACGACAGTCACCGCTGACAAGCAATATGCGACGATCCTGACCGACAACATGGTCGGCCCCGGCATTCACATCAACGCTGTCGGCGGCGATTGCCCGGGCAAGACGGAACTGCACCGGGATATTCTGCTTCGCTCCGATATTTTCGTCGAATATCCGCCGCAGACACGCATTGAAGGTGAAATCCAGCAATTGCCGGAGGATTATCCCGTGACCGAGTTATGGCAGGTCATTGCCGGCGAAAAACAGGGCCGGGCGGGCAATAGGCAGATCACCCTGTTCGACAGCGTCGGCTTTGCGACTGAGGATTTCTCCGCGCTGCGTTACGTGCGCTCAAAACTGCCGGGCACAGGTCTTTATGCGGAGCTGGATCTCCTGGCTGATCCGGATGAGCCGCGCGATCTGTTCGGCATGTTGCTGCGTTGTGAGGCGGCTCTCGCCTGAAGAGGGCGCAGGCTCTCAGCCGGCTCCCCCGCTTCTCTTCCGGCCGACCACATGTTCCCGCCAGATTGTGAAGAGGCCGGCGGCAATGACGATTGCTGCGCCCAGTACCATATTTGATGTCACGATCTCACCATAGATGGTGACACCAATGATAGAGACGAGCACGAGCTGGTAATAGGAGAAAGGCTGCACGGAAGCTGCATCCGCCAGTTCGAACGCTTTTATCAGGCAATAATGACCGCTCATGCCGGTAATGCAGAGCGCCAGCATCCATCCCCAGTCATAGGGTTCGAGGCTGACCCAATAAAACGGACCTACCAGCGTCAGTGCCGCTGCACCGGCAACGCCGGTATAAAAAAAGCTCGTCATCGCGGTATCGCTCCTGCTGCCGAGGCGGGTGAGCACGCCGTAAAGCGCCAGCATGAAGGCGGCGATGAAAGTGATGATCAGGCTGTTGTCGAAACCTTCGCCATCGGGTTTCAGGATGACGAGAACACCGATGAAGCCGACAAAAATGGCGCACCAGCGCCGCCAGCCGACCTTTTCCCCAAGCAAGGGTACGGAAAGCGCGGCGACGATGAGCGGCGCCGAAGCGATGATGGAGTGGCTGTGCGCCAGCCCGACAATGGCAAAGGAGAAGATCGAAAAAACGATCTGTACCGCCAGCAGAACACCGCGACCGATCTGCAGCCAGGGACGGTTGGCCATGACGGCACCCCGGATGCCGCCCGATGACCTTGCGGCCATCAACAGAACGAAGACGGCAAAGGCCCAGTATCGCAGCATGGCGATGAAGACGGGCGGATAGGCGCTGCCCAGATGTTTCGAGATGCCATCCTGCGCCGCAAAGATCGTGAAGGCGACAAGCGCATAAAGAAAACCGGTCTTGGGTGATGGCATGAAAAAATCGCTGTCCGGCTGCTTGCCAGCAAAAGAGGATTCGGCGTGAATGAGATGGGTAGCAGCCATATGTTACGGCCGCACCTTGTCAGACAACCTTATTTTCCGAATAGCAGCTATGCAAGTCCAGCGACTGCCTTTTTGATAGGCAACCAGCGTTCGGACGGGTGCGGAATAATCGGCTTTTCTCAAAAAAACAGCCGGAACACTCACCCCCGGGTCAAACCCGAGGGTGAAGATGAGATCGGCTTCAGCCGATTGTCACGGCCGTCTTGGAGGTCGCGGATTTCAGCGCGGCGTCGGCCAGCTTCAGCGCAATCAGCCCGTCCTTGATGGAAGGCGAGGGTGCGACATTGTTTTCGATGCTGTCGATGAAAGCGGTGATTTCCGCCGCATAGGCCGCCGTGTAACGCGTCATGAAGAAATCATGCAGCGGCGGGCGGGTATAACCGTCGGCATTGGCGATCTCGATGGAGACCGGACGCTGGTTTTCGGCCGCTGCCGAACCGAGAGAACCATGCACTTCAATACGCTGGTCGTAACCATAGGTCGCGCGGCGCGAATTCGAAATCACCGCCTGCCTGCCGCTTTTCGTCGTCAGAATGATGCTGGCGCTGTCGAAATCACCGAGCGCGCCGATTTCCGGATTGACGAGAACCGAACCGGTGGCAAACACGCTGTCCACTTCTTCGCCCAGCAGGAAGCGGGCCATGTCGAAATCATGAATGGTCATGTCGCGGAAGATGCCGCCGGATACCTTGATATATTCAGCCGGTGGCGGGCCGGGGTCGCGGCTGGTGATGGTGACCATTTCCACCTTGCCGATGCGGCCATCCTCGATTGCCTTATGTACGGCCTGAAAATGCGGATCGAAACGGCGGTTGAAACCGAGCATCACCTTTGCGCCGGTTTCTTCCACCACCTTGGCGCAGGCTTCCGCGCGGGCAACATCGAGATCAACGGGCTTTTCGCAGAAGATGGCCTTGCCGGCGCGGGCGAAACGCTCAATCAGATCGGCATGGGTGTTGGTTGGTGTGCAGATGATGACGGCGTCGATCGTCTTGTCGGCCAGAACCTCGTCGATCGTGCTGACCTTGCACTGCGCTTCGCGGGCAATTGCCTCCGCAGCGCCGGCCATGGCGTCCACAACAGCCACCAGCTTCGCACGGCTGTCGGTGGTGATCGCCTTGGCGTGGACCTTGCCGATCCGTCCAGCGCCGAGCAGTGCCAATTTCGTAACCATCTTTCCTCCGGTTCCTCACATTCGTCCCTCACTCCCGGAGGGACAGAATATGAATACAAACAATGTTTCGATATGGAATATATGTTCCATTTTGCTAGATCGACATCGGGGGCGTGTCAAGCGATTTGACAGCGGCAGGCAAGGCCGAAATCATTCGTCCGTGGAGGTCACGCGATGTGGTTGCTGATCATGACAAATGGCGCGCTGAGCCAAGGCCCAAACGCCGCCGGGCGTCAGCTGGTGGAGGGCATCTGCACGGCATTCTGGGGAAGCGCATAGACCTCGACCGGGGTTTCAAGGCCGCGAAGCAGCCATGGGCCCAGATTTTCCAGCCTGTCCCCATTTCCGGCCATACGGACGAATTCCTCGGAAAACAGCACGTTGCGGCCGGTTTCCTTGGTCAGCGTTTCCAGCCGCGAGGCGATGTTGACGGCGGGGCCGATGACGGTGAAATCGAGGCGGGTTTTGGAGCCGATATTGCCATACATGACATCGCCAACATGCACGCCGATGCCGTAACCCAGGGGATCGTGACCTTTCTGGCAATTGATTTCATTGAGGGCGACGAGACCCTTTTGCGCGCTGGCGATGGCTTTCAGCAGGTTTTCACAGGCCTGCGGATCGCTCAGCGGAAAAATCGCCAACAGCCCATCACCCATGAATTTCAGGATCTCGCCACCGAATTCCTCGATGGGGTCGCACATGGCGTCGAAATAGCCGTTCAGGAGCTCGATCACGTCATCGCGCGGCCAAAGGTCGGAGATATGGGTGAAATTGCGCAGGTCGCAGATCAGGATCGCCGCGCCCACCGTTATGCCGCTACCGCGTGTCGTGGCGCCGTTGAGAATTTTTTCGCCCGCATGCGGACCCACGTAGGTTTCCAGAAGGGTGCGTGTCATGCGGTTTTTGAGGCGTATTTCGCTGACCAGCGCCAAAGCCGGCAGCAGGTTTTTCAGGGCGGCGATTTCGCTGTCGGAAAAACCGCCTGGCTGGTCGCTGGAGAATGTCGCGACATGGCGCTTTCCAAAAGTGTGTTCGATCGGCCAGGCGCAATAATCCGTCAGCCCTTCGGCCCGCAGCTCTTCATAGATCGTATAACCGGGTTCATCGATGTCATCGCCGTTCAGGCGGTGGCGGACTTCCGTCGCACCCTGATGGATGTCGTTGATGGGACTGTTGAGATATTCGGGCGTACTCTCCGAGCCGTAACCATAGGTGGCGATTTCGGCGGTGGGCATACCGGCTTTCCACAATATCCGAGCGCCAAGCCATTGCGGGTGGCGGATGCGAAAAGCGAGAACGCCCCTTGCGATGGAGATTCCGCTCTCCCGCAGTCTGCTGCAAAGCTCCACGAATATCTCGTCGATAAACCGCTCGTCCTTGGTGCCGGTGACGAGCCAGTCGAGAATTTCGGTCTTCTCTGCCGGCCACAATTCATCCAATGCTGAAGAAACCCGTTCTTCGGTGTTAAGGCTGAGTGTCATGGCAGGATTCCGGAGGTTGTTGCTGCTCTCGCACGGGCAGGGCACATGTCGAACTTCATCGACCATGGTCGCTCGTGAACCCCATGTGGTGCCGGATAACGAAAATGTTAAGAGAGGGCTTCGGAAAATCTTCCGGAAGATATTAACGGCCTCAGGCCACGCGCGCCGCCCGGATGTTCTCTTGAACATCGTCCCCGGCGGCGCTGAGATTTTTCGTGATCGCTACGGGCGATCAGATAACGGTTTCGACAGGAATATGCAGGGCGGCGGCAACGCGTCTGATACGCGATGGATCGCTGTCGGTGCCGTCTTCCAGTGCGTGGATTTCGGTGGTGGTGAGGCCGCAGGTGACGGCAAGCTGTTCGACCGTATAGCCGGCGAGCGTGCGCGCGGTCAGGACCTTTTTGGCAAAAGGAGCATCGGTTTCGTGATCGGAATTAAGTTCTGAGACTGAAATTGTCATTATTGCATCTCCCTGATGATGGACACTTAAATGCGGGCGGCAAAGAAAAGTTGCCGGGGCCGAATGCGACCGCGTTGCCGGAGAAGAAATCGTGCTGCAACGCAGCGAGGAACATAGACGCTTCGCCCACCTACGCAATAGTTAAATTTTGTTAAGATTCGTGATCGCCGCATTGCTGCGGCATTTTCAGTGGTGGAAACAGCCGGACGACAGGCAATTTTCCAGTTTCGGGCAGGCCATATTTCAGAATGCCACGCTTAAAGCATGCCCCAGGCGCGAAAACGGCCGCGACCCGTAACTTCCCGCAATTCCAGCTGATTGGCGAGCCCGATTGCGCCCTGGGGCGTGGTGCCGAGTTCCTTGACGATCATCGCCGCCGAAACCACCGGCCGGGAAACCACCAGCTCCACCAGTTCCGGCAAACGTGAGGATGAGCGCCGGCCGGTCAGCTTGCGCATCATGCGATCCCGCGCGTGGGTCAGCCGGTCATGTTCTTTCAAACTGGTCTGCGCCGCCTCGTAAAAACTGTCCAGAAGGGCGAGCAGCCGCTGTGTCTGGTTTCTGGCGTGTCGGCGCTCGCGCGGAACGGCGCGAAGGCCAGTGCTCAGTGCCGGCAGGTGATCGGGCGTCACGGCCCCCTCACGCAGAAAGGCGGCGGCCAGAAGCCGGCCGAGCCAGGGGCTGCGCTGCAACACCTCGATCATGTTCCAGGCGTCGAGCAGAATGGCGGTGCGAAGGATGGCCGGCAGTTCCGCCGTCCTTGCGTGCAGTTCCAGCCATTCTTTCAGCCGTTCGTCCTCGTCCCAGTCAGGCTCATTGATGATCGGATGGCCTTCCTGCCGCTGGTTCATGGGCGTGGGCATGTTACCGGCGGTAATCGCCTCAAGTGTCGCGGAGCTTCGCGCCAGCAGCGCATCCAGTTCGGAAAAAGCCCCGTCCAGCAGCGCTTCCCCAGCCGTGCCGCTCTCGTCGCTGCGGGCATGATCCCCGGTTTCCCTGGGAAGTGACACCTCGTCGGCTGCAAGTGTGGCTCTGCCTCGTAATCTGGAAAGGCCGGGGGCGGTGAGGGCCCAGCCGGCGGCATTGGAAAAGATCAGCCGCCTTGACCGCAAGATTCGGTGCGCCGCCGTCATTTCGTGGGTGGGCGCGCGCACGTCCATATGAGCGTCATGCAGGACCAGATCTTCCATATGGACGAGTTCGCCGTCGACCCACATGGAGGAAATCGCGTCGGTGAAATCCTGCCTTTCGATGAAGCCGTGTTTCATCGGTGAGCGGCTGATCCGTTCATCCAGCCGGGCCAGCGCTTCGCCCGCACGGGCGGCGGCGATGAGAAGCTTTTCGATCTGGATGTCCGATATATCATAAATCATTGATATTTTTTAGTTTGAGCGCGCGCGGCTTACAAGACGGATTGCAATGGCCCGGTTCCACTTTTGCCGGTATCATCACCGAAGATCCTACTGCGCGGACCGGTATGGAGGGCCGGGATTCCCTGCGATGCAGGTCACTTCTGACGCTTCTACCGCATTGTTGCGATGCAGCATAAGCTTGCGCATTGCAACATGACGGGTATATACCCCCGCCAAGAGCGACAAATTATCACACCTTCCGTTCGCCCTTCCATCTCCAGACGAAGATGAATTGGAGTCAACCCGTGAATATTATGGCAAATGGTCCCGCCACCGCGCCGGATCAGAAAACCCGTTTGAAATCCATTATCGGCGGATCGGCGGGCAATCTCGTTGAATGGTACGACTGGTATGTGTATTCGGCCTTCACCCTTTATTTCGCACCGGTGTTCTTCCCTTCCGGAAACCAGACCGCCGAACTCTTGAGCGCAGCCGCCGTTTTTGCCGTCGGATTTCTGATGCGGCCGATCGGGGCCTGGTTCATGGGCACCTATGCCGACCGCAAGGGCCGCAAGGCCGGCCTGACCTTGTCCGTTACGCTGATGTGTCTTGGTTCCCTGTTGATCGCGATTACGCCTGGCCATGAGACGATCGGCATCGCCGCACCTGCCATTCTGGTTTTCGCCCGCCTTCTGCAGGGCATCAGCGTTGGCGGTGAATATGGCGCCAGCGCTACCTATCTCAGTGAAATGGCCGGCAAGAGCCGTCGCGGCTTCTTCTCGAGCTTCCAGTATGTAACGCTGATCTCCGGTCAGCTTCTGGCGCTGGCGGTGCTTCTGGTGTTGCAGCGGGTGCTGACGCCGGCACAGCTTGGCGACTGGGGTTGGCGTATTCCCTTCTTCATTGGCGGCATTCTGGCGATTGCGGTGTTTTATATCCGTCGTGGCCTTGCCGAAACGCAGTCCTTCGAAAATGCCAAGGCCGGTGGTGATGCCGACAAGCCGAAATCCAGCGGATGGGCGCTGTTCAAGCACTATCCGCGGGAAGCGCTGATGGTCATGGCGCTGACATCAGGCGGCACGCTCGCCTTCTACGCTTACACGACCTATCTGCAGAAATTCCTCGTCAACACCTCGGGTTTCAGTAAGGAAAGTGCGACCGAAATTACCACGGCGGCGCTCTTCGTCTTCATGCTGTGCCAGCCGCTTGCCGGTGCGCTGTCCGATAAGGTCGGCCGCAAACCGCTGATGGTGGGCTTTGGCATTCTCGGCACGCTGTTTACCTACGTCATCTTCACCACGCTGGCGACGACGACCGATCCGATCATGGCTTTCGCCCTCGCTCTGGTCGGCCTGCTGATCGTTACCGGCTACACCTCCATCAATGCGGTGGTGAAGGCGGAAATGTTCCCGGCCCATATCCGTGCGCTCGGCGTGGCGCTGCCCTATGCGCTGGCGAACACCATTTTTGGTGGAACGGCAGAGTTCGTGGCTTTGAAGTTCAAGCAGATCGGCCATGAAAACTGGTTCTTCTGGTATGTGACGATCATGATTGCACTGTCGCTGGTGGTCTATGTGAAGATGCGCGATACGCGCGATCACAGCCATATCCACGAGGATTGAGCGATACATCCAGACGACAAAAGCCCCGTCCTTCTGACGGGGCTTTTGCTTTCAGTACCTTCAGGCAATTTCGACGGGAAGAACCACACGGGCCTCGAAGCCGTCTTGCCGGCCGGGTGCCGGTGAAGAAAGCAGCAATTCGCCGCCGGTCTGCTCCACCAGGCTTTTGACGATCGCAAGGCCAAGTCCGGTGCCATCCGCCTTGGTCGGCCCTCGGGCAAAACGGGTCGTCAGTTTGGGCAACAGTGCCCTGTCGATTGCCGGTCCGGAATTGATGATGCGGACCGTGCCGTCCTGTTCGGCGAAAATCTGCACCGGGCTTCCCGCCGGGCTGTGGATCAGGGCATTTTCGAGGAGGTTTCGAACGATGATGCCGAAGGCGTCCGCGCCTATCCTGCAGGGCAGGCCGTCCTCACAGTGATTGGTGAAGCGGATGCGGGACTTGCCTATCGCCGTTCTCACCATGTCATCGATGACGAGTTCGAGAATGGGGATGACGTCATTCGCCGTATCGGTCACGCCGATCCTTGCTTCGGCCCGCGACATCTGCAGCAGCTTTTCGGCGAGATGGCCAAGGTGTTGCAGGGATTTTTCGATATTCTCGACGCGCGGCGCAAGTTCCGGCGGAATATCGGCATGCAGCCGCTGCGCCTGCGCCAGCGCGCCGGCAATTGGCGTGCGCAATTCGTGGGCGCTGTTGGCGGTGAATTCCCGCTCCGCCTCGATTGCCGATCGCAGCCGCCCAAGCAGCAGATTGACCGAACGGGCGATGGGATGCAGTTCACCGGGAAAAGGCTGTGTTTCGAGCGGCGCAAGATTGCCGCCATCCTTTTTGCCGATCTCGTCGCGCAGGGTCTGTATCGGTTGCAGGGTCCTGCGCACCACCACGATGACGGCGAAGATGCTGGCGGGAATGAGGATGAGTACGGGCAAAAGCAGCGCGCTGCCCGCTTCCTCGATCGCCTCGCGCCGGTTGGCGAAGGCATCGGCGACCTGCAGGAAATAATTACCGTCCGGCGTTACAGCCGTGTAGATGCGCTGCGTCGCTGTTTCAGAAAAACCGGGGTCGAGTGAGACTTCGAAAGGCTCCGTCGAGCTGTCATGCGAATGCAGAACGACCTGTCCTTCGCGGTCGCGCACCTGATAGGTCAGATATTCCGCGCCTTCCGCCGAAGGGTTGAGCTTGCGGGAGGCGGGGGCCGTGTTGTTTTCCCTGAGATCGTCGGCCAGAAGCGGCAGCAGCCTTTCGGCGGTCTCCTGCACGCCGGCATCGAAAATCTCGGCAAATTCGTCCTGCATCACCATGACGCCCAGCCCGCAGGCGAGGAGCCAGGATATGGCGACGACGCTGGTCAACGCCGTCACGAGCTTGCGGGTCATGCTGGTCGGTCTGGCCATTTCTGCCTACTTGTTATTTGCTTGCTTGCCGTCTGGCCTATCTGCCGTCTGGCTCACTTGATCGTGTAGCCGACGCCGCGCACGGTCTCGACGCGGTCATGGCCGATTTTCTTGCGCAGCCGGCTGATATAGACCTCGACCGTGTTGCTTTCTATTTCCGCACCGAATTCGTAAAGCGTATCGTGCAGCTGCGCTTTCGAGACCACGGCGCCGGGATGTTCGACCAGCTTTTCCAGCACGGCCCATTCGCGGGCGCTGAGCGTCTGCGCCGTTCCATCGACCGTGATATTGCGCGCCACCTGGTTGATCTCGATGCCGGGCAGGCGGATGACGGGCGCCGAGCGACCCTCGTAACGGCGCGAGACCGCCAGCATGCGCGCCGAAAGCTCATCGAGGTCGAAAGGCTTGACCAGATAGTCGTCCGCCCCGGCATTCAGCCCGGCAATCCGGTCGGAAACCTGATCATGTGCCGTCAGGATGATCACCGGCGTGGCGTCGTCGCGCTTGCGCAGCGCTTGCAGAAGGGTGATGCCTTCGCCATCCGGCAGGCGCATGTCGAGCAGGATCAGGCCATAGGCCATGGTCAGCGTTGCGGCCATGGCGTCGCCCAACGTCTTGAACCAGTCAACAGCATGGCCGGCCGCTGCGACATGGTCCCGCAACGCTTCTCCAAGCACATGATCGTCTTCAACAAGCAGAACCCGCAAGACAGCTCCCTTTATCGCGTCGTCCTGCGTATCGCTTTCACGGGATAAGCGTCAAGCACTGTCTGTTCAGCTGTTCTGGCGCTGGGTGCAGCCGCCAAACACATCCAGCGAGGGATCATAGACGGAAGTGGAGACATTCATCATGCCAAGGATGCTGTGGAAATAATTGTCGTGGGAGCGTCCACCCTCTGCGGCACTTTTCGCAAGGCAGGCCCGGTTGAGCCCCATGGATTTGGCGAAGTCATCGTCGAACCAGACGAGAAACGGCACATGGGTCTGCTGGTCGGGGGCGAGCAGGTAGGGTGCGCCATGCAGGTAGACGCCGTTCTCGCCAAGCGATTCGCCGTGGTCCGACGCATAGATCATGCCGGTTGCCAGCTTGTCGGAGCGTGCTTTCAGCTTGTCGATCACGGTCGAGAGGAAATGGTCGGTGTAGAGAAGCGTGTTGTCATAGGAATTGACGATCTCGGCATCGCTGCAATTGCCAAGCTCGGCGGTGCGGCAATCCGGGGTGAATTTGCGGAATTCGTCGGTATAGCGCAGATAATAGGTCGGTCCGTGGCTACCCATCTGGTGCAGCACGATGACGCTATCCTTCGTGACGTTGTTGAGCCAGGCGTCGAGCTTGTCGAAGAAGATATCGTCGCGGCATTCTCCGCCGGTGCAGAAGCGGCTGTCATTCGTGGAGGGCAGGTCGAAATAGGGGATACGGTCGGCGACATTCTTGCTGCCGGTGTTGTTGTCCAGCCATGTCGCACTGACACCGGCGTGGACGAGGACGTCCATGACGTTTTCATTCGCGAGTGCCTTGCTATGGCTATATTGCGAACGGGGGAATTTCGAGAACATGCAGGGAATGGACATCGCCGTCGCGGTGCCGCAGCTGGTCGTGTTGGGGAAATAGATCACGTCGCGCTTGGCCAGTTCCGGATTGGTGTCGCGCCCATAGCCGTTCAGGGAAAAATTCGCGGCGCGAGCGGTCTCACCCGCAACGATGACGGTGATGCGCGGTTTATGGACACCTCCAGCTGCGGGAAGAACCTTAGCGTCCTTACCGATTGGGCTGACCTGTATTTCGGCTTCCTGGCCGGCCTGCGTGAAATAATGGACGGCGGACATCATCGGCGACAAGGGGTTGACGCTTTTGACGATATCCTTGTGCTGACGGATGGCAGTCGTGAATGTCTTTGAATTCGCAAAGCTGATGATGCCGACGATGCCGAGGCACACCAGGATGCTGATGGTGTTCCACAAAAGCTTGTCGAGGATAGGCCGATGCCGAACGCGGATGGCGGCGATGACGATGGACGGTACCAGTCCGTAAATCGCCATGTGCCAGACAAAGCCGGGGGTGATCAGATTGCCCGCTTCCGCCTGCGTGGTTTCCATGGCGTTGCGGATCATGTCGCTGTCGATGACGACGCCGTAACGGTCCATGAACCAGGAGGCGGCGGCGGCCGCAAATATGACGAAGACCAGAAACGGCTTGATGAGATATTTGGCGGAAAAAATGGTGATGAGGGCGCCGAAAAGCGCCGCCATGGCGACATAAAGCGCAACGATGGCAACCGGATAAGCGGAAAGATAGGTGTGAACCTTCGACCAGAATGTCTGGTTCATGAAAAACAGCAGATAGGCCGCCGTCAGCAAGCTGAGCGGCACGCTGCCGATTTCCGGACGATACGATTCAAATCCTGTCGCTTTCGCGGTAAAAAGAGCCAATGCCAGGTCCACCAGTTTTTAAATATGCCGGCGGTGGCGGAAAACGAGCAAAACGCCCTGTTCACGCTGCCGCATGGGCCGATTGATGGCGGATGCGTTATTTAGCTGACATCAACCTGAAAGCTTTGTCATGAAAGTGTCATATGAAGGCTCTCACGGCCGGAGAAGCTACACCTTCGCGGAGAATACGGCGCTTGAAGGCTTCGGGATCGGCGGCGGCGTCCGTTATGTCGGAAAGCGCTATGGCGATGCCGCCAATACCTTCGAGATGAAGGGTCTCGCCCTGCTCGATCTCGGTGTGCATGACGAGAAGAACGGCTATCGCGCCTCGCTTATGGTGCAAAACTTGACTGATAAAGAATATATTTCTAGTTGCTCCACTTTCGGATGCTATTACGGTGACGGAAGAACGGTCGTGGGCAAGCTGACCTATCGTTGGTGACGCCATTATCAAGTGAAGCAGCAGGGGCATGACGCGCAAGGATCGATGGATGTCACCCCTTTGGGGGCGGCGGGAATTTTTAGGCCTGCTCGCCGCGTCTGCCTTTGCCGGCAAGGCGGTGGCCGCAACCCCGCGCATCGCCGCAATTGACTGGGCTATGCTCGAAACCTCCGTGGCGCTCGGCGTCATGCCGGTGGCGGCAACCGAGCTAATCCAGTTCAGGGCCGGTGCGGTCGAGCCGGAAATCCCTGAAAGCGTCGTTGATCTCGGTCTGCGCGGCGCGCCGAATTTCGAGCTTCTGCAATTGACCCGGCCGGATCTCATCCTGATTTCGCCTTTCTACACGCGCTACACCGGCAGGCTGGAAGCGATTGCCCCGGTTTTCTCGCTGCCCTTTTACGTGAAGGGCGAGCCGCCTTTCGCAAAGGCGCTGGCGGCGGTCTCCGCCCTTGGCGAGAAGCTCGGCAGGGCAGACGAGGCGCGCAGGGTGCTGGACGAAACGGAAGCGGCGCTGCAAGCCATGCGGACCCGCCTTGCCGGTTTTTCCGCGCGGCCGACCTATGTGATCAACATCGGCGACGCCCGGCATTTTCGCGCTTTTGGTGCCGATAGCATGTTCGGGGATGTGCTTGGTCGGCTGGGGCTTTCCAATGCCTGGGTGGATCGCTCGCAATTCACCTTCGCGGCGCCGGTGCCGCTCGAAAATCTCGCCGCTTCGCAGGAGGCGCGCATCGTCATCGTCTCCGATATTCCGGTGGAGGCCCGTGAGAGCCTGCGCAACAGCGCCATCTGGCGGGCCCTTCCGGCCGTGCGGGAAAACCGGGTGGTCACGGTCGGCAATGTCGGTCCCTATGGCGGCATCACCGCCGGTATGCGTTTTGCACGGCTTCTGACCGAAGCGCTCTCGGCGCAGGGAGAAGCTCTGTGACCGCGCGGCCTCTCCAGCTTTTCTTCGGGCTTCTGTTCGTTCTGGCCTGCGGGCTTTCTCTGCATGCCGGCCTGCAGCGGCTGCCTTTCGGCGCATGGCCCGGCCTGCCGTTCGATGCCGCCAACCTGTCGATGGATCAGGTGATTTTCGCCTTCAGCCTGATGCCGCGCGCAGTTGTCGCCATTCTGGCGGGCGCGATGCTCGGCCTGTCGGGTGCGCTTTTCCAGCAATTGTTGCGCAATCCGATTGCCGACCCCTCGACGCTCGGCATTTCCGCTGGCGCGCAGCTGGCTATCGTCATCGCCACCCTGTTCTTTCCCTCGGTGCTGGATGGTAACCGCGCCTTCGTGGCCCTCACTGGCGCTGCCGCCGCCGCCGGCATTGTCTTTCTTCTCGGCTGGCGACGGTCCTTCGAGCCGGTGACCATGGTGGTATCAGGACTTCTCGTCGGCATAACCGCCGCCTCCGTTTCCGCGGCGCTGACGCTGGCGCAGGGCGAATATCTGATGTCGCTTGTCGTCTGGAACGGCGGCTCGCTCAGCCAGCAGGACTGGTCGAATGCCTTTTCTCTCGCCTTCCAGCTCCTTGCCGGCCTTGTGCTGACCGGTTTGCTGATAAGGCCATTGACGGTTCTCGGTCTCGGTGATGCCGGCGCGCGATCGCTCGGCGTATCGCTGTTTTCGATCAGGCTGGCGGTCGCGGCCGTTGCGGTCGCGCTGGCCGCCTTCGTTTCTGCAGCGGTCGGCCTCGTCAGCTTCATCGGCCTTGCCGCACCGGCGCTCACCCGGGCGCTCGGCGTGCGGCGGTCTTCCTCCGTGCTCCTGGTTTCCCCACTGCTGGGCGGGCTGCTGCTCTGGTTCTGTGATGGTCTCGTTCAGCTTCTGGCAAGCACGACGGCCGAAGTTTTCCCAACAGGCGCGGTGACGGCGCTGATCGGTGGGCCGCTGCTTCTGTGGCTGTTGCCGAAAATCCGGCCGACGGACGTCCATCGCAGCCAGGGCGGCGATGTTGCGGCAAGACGCCGGCTTGCTGCGCTGCTGCCAGTGCTTGTGATCATGGCCGTGCTGATCTTTGCAGCGCTTGCCATCGGCAAAGGCCCAGATGGCTGGACACTGCTGGGTGCCGGTGATCTGCAAAGCCTTCTACCCTTCCGCTGGCCGCGGCTGGTGGCGGCCATGGCCGCCGGCGGTCTTCTGGCCATGGCGGGCGCGCTTCTCCAGCGGCTGACCGGCAATCCCATGGCAAGTCCGGAGGTGATCGGCGTCAGCGGCGGCGCAGGCCTCGGTTTTGCCGCTGCCATCACGATTTTTCCGGCGGCTGGCCTCTTTGAACTGTTCGCGGGCGCTGGCATCGGCTCGGCGGCGGTCATGACCCTCGTGCTGATCTTTGCGGTGCGCCGGTATCTGGCGCCTGAAAAAATACTGCTTGCGGGCATTGCCGTCAGTTCGCTCTGCTCGGCCGTGCTTTCGGCGCTGCTTGCCATTGGCGACCAGCGTGCCTGGCAGATTCTTGCCTGGCTCAGCGGTTCGGGTTCGACTGCAACACCGGCTTCGGCGATATTTCTTGCGGTGCTTTCCGTCGTTCTTCTTTCAGCTGCGCTGTCGGTGACGCGCTGGCTGACAATCCTGCCGCTTGGCCGGGATGTGCCGATTTCCCTCGGGCTGCCGCTCAGTCTCGCGCGCATTGCTGTCATTGCGGTGGCCGGCATCGCCACCGGTGCTGCATCGCTGCTTGTCGGTCCCCTCAGCTTCGTCGGGTTGATGGCGCCGCATATCGCGCTTCGCGCCGGCTTCACCACGCCGCGCGACCATCTGTTCGCTTCTTTCCTTTTCGGAGCGGTACTGATGGCGCTTTCCGATCTCGGGGCGCGAACGGTCACCTTTCCCTATGAATTGCCGCTCGGGCTTTTTGCGGCTCTGGCCGGTGCGCCCTACCTGATCTGGCTTTCAGGCAGGCGCCAATGATGTGTCTGAGCATTTACGGAGATAAGAACCATGGGTGAGGCAGCATTTGCCGCCGGCTACGACGATACCCCGCTTTTTTCATTGGATGGGGTGACGATGGAGGTACCCGGCCGAACATTGCTGCAGCCGCTGACGGCAAGTTTCGCGACCGGCAAGACAATCGGCCTGATCGGCCATAATGGTTCGGGAAAATCGACGTTGCTCAAGATTCTCGCGCGGATCCAGGAGCCAACGGCGGGTAAAGTGTCGTTTGAGGGAAAGGCGTTGGGTGCCTGGGGTAACCGGGAGTTTGCGCGGAAGCTCGCCTATCTGCCGCAATATACGCCGGCCGCCTCCGGCATGCTCGCCAAGGAACTGGTGGCGCTCGGTCGTTATCCCTGGCATGGCGCGCTCGGCCAGTTCACCAAGGCGGATCAGGAGAAGGTGGACGAGGCCATCGAGCTGACCGACACCGTGGCCTTTCGCGACCGGCTGGTGGACACGCTTTCCGGTGGCGAGCGCCAGCGCGTATGGCTTGCGATGCTGGTTGCCCAGAATGCCGAAAGCCTGCTGCTGGACGAACCGATATCGGCGCTCGATCTCGCACATCAGATCGAAGTGTTGTCGTTGGTGCAGAGATTGTCACGCGAAAAGGGTCTCGGTGTCATCGTGGTGCTGCACGATGTCAACATGGCGGCACGCTTCTGCGACGAGATCGTCGCCCTGCATTCCGGTAATCTGATTGAAAGAGGAACCCCGCAGGAGATCATGACGCCAGAGGCGCTGGAGCGGATCTATGGCGTGCGCATGGATGTCATGACGCATGCTGCCACCGGCTTACCCGTCGCGCTGCCGCTTTGAGTTTGTTGCAGCAAAACAACGCCTGAAAGCGCTTGTTGTTGACAGTAATTTTCAACGCATTTTCCGCCCTAACAATGTCTTAATGGCACCCTACCGCCATTAGACATTGTTAACCGCTTTGCTTTCCTTGCATCCAATTAAGTTGTTTTGGATCGATTTCAGGGAACAAACGTTAACAGTGCGGAATTCAATATCCGGAGAGGGCAAGAAGGGCTGCTGCGGGTAGGACTAAAACAGGAGAAAATAAGATGAAAAAGGCTGTTGCCGTAACTTTTGCCGCATTGACGATGGGCCTCGGTGGGGCTGCATCCGCACTGGCTGCCGACCTTGCGAGATACGAATCCGCTCCGCAGGAGCAGGACGACCGCAACGGCGTCAAGATCGGTTATCTGAGCTGCGATATCGGCGGTGGTGTCGGTTATGTTCTCGGTTCCGCCAAGGAACTGGACTGCACCTTCCAGTCCACGATGGGCGCACGCCGCACCGACCATTACACCGGCGCCATCCGCAAGATGGGCGTTGACCTCGGCTTCACCACGCAGGGCCGTCTGGTCTGGGCCGTTTTCGCTCCGACCGCCGGTTACCACCGTGGTTCGCTCGGCGGCCTTTATCAGGGCGCAACGGCTGAAGTCACCGTTGGTCTCGGCGTTGGCACCAACATCCTCGTTGGCGGCACCTCCGGTTCCATCCAGCTGCAGACGGTCAGCGTGACGGGTCAGGTTGGTCTCAACCTTGCCGCCACCGGCACCTCGGTTACGCTGACGGCCATGAACTGATCGGCGAAGCGCCCGGTGCTTTGACCGGGCATTCTGTCGCATGTCAAAAAACGCCCTCTTCGTTGTCAGACGGGGAGGGCGTTGTATTATCCGAGACATGATTTCCATATTCAGACATATTGCGGCAGCGACCGTATTTTCCCTCGTCGCGGTGAGCGCCTTTGCCGAAGGCGATGCGGCTCATGGGGAAAAAGTTTTCAGCCGCTGTTCCACCTGTCACAGTGCCGATACGCCGCGCACCCGCATGGGTCCGCATCTGATGGGTGTGGTCGGCAGGCCGATGGCTTCCGTGGCCGATTACGGCCATTATTCGCAGGCGCTAAAGGATGCCGGCGCGGCTGGCCGGGTCTGGACGGAAGACGAACTGCAGAAATTCATTGCCAGCCCGAAGAAGGCGATCCCGGGAAATGCGATGCGTTTTTTCGGGCTGTGGAGCGAAACAGATATAACGGACCTGATCGCCTATCTGAAAACGCATCCCCTGCCACAATAATCGTCAGAGCGGCGCTTCCGCGACGATCTCTTCCGCCTCTTCAAAGCTCATCGCCATGACCTTCGCGCCGATCTCGAAGCCGAAGCCGTTGCGGGCGAAGGCGGAAAATTCCTTGCCCTTGCGCTTCTCGTCGAGTTCGACACGGCGAAACGGCCCGAAGGCGCGCTTGCGCGCGAAGATGACGGCGGCGACCAGATCGTTGGTCTCCTGCAACGCGGCCGTTGCCGTTTCCCGTGCTATGCCCTTGATCTGAAGTTTCTGCGCCAGCCCACGTTTCGATTTGCCGCTGCGCTGGCCGCTCCGCACAGCAATTTCCGCATAGGCCGTATCATCAAGCGCCTTGATGCCATAAGCGAATGTCACGGCAAATTCGCCGAGTGCCTTCACCTGCGCCGGGCTGATCTCCTGGAATTTTTCCCGCGCCTTGCGCATGATGGCGTCGCGCAGCTGCTTTTCCGTCATCATCCGCTGTTCCAGCCGGTAAAGGGCGGAATTGCGCGCCCAGGACAGCATGCGGCTGGTGGGTTCAACGGCCGGCGCTTCGCCGTCGAACTCCATGTCATCAGTCAGGAAGGGGCTGGAATCGTCACTCATGCCGCATTTATAACGCGGCAAAGCCGTCTTGCCAGTTCCTTCGCGGTCTGAATTTTACGGTTTCAGCGTCTCAGGGTGTCTGCGCACCGGTTGCGGCCACATATACCGAATAGAGTGATTTCGTTGCGGTGATGAACAGCCGGTTCTTTTTCGGGCCGCCAAAGGTGAGGTTTGCAACCGTCTGCGGCACCTTGATCTTGCCGATGAGCGTGCCATCAGGCGCAAAGCAGTGAACGCCATCACCGGCGCTGGTCCACAGATTGCCGGCCGTATCCAGGCGGAAGCCGTCCGGAAGGCCATTGTCGAGGTTGCAGAATTCCCGGCCGTTGGCGAGCTTCGCGCCGTCCACCACGTCGAAGACGCGGATATGGCGCGGGCGGGAGACATCGTGGCTGTAGGAACTATCGGCGATATAGAGTTTCGTTTCATCCGGCGAGAAGGCAAGGCCGTTCGGCTGCACGAAGTCATCGATGGCGATGTCGATCTTTCCGGTTGCAGGGTCGAGCCGGTAGACATTGCGCGTCTTCTGCTCCGGCTCGGCCTTGTATCCCTCATAGTCGGAGAGGATGCCGTAAGTGGGGTCGGTGAACCAGATGCTGCCATCGGATTTCACCACCACATCGTTGGGTGAATTGAGCCGCTTGCCGCCAAAGCTGTCAGCGAGAACGGTGATCGAGCCGTCGACCTCGGTACGGGTAACGCGGCGGCCGCCATGTTCGCAGGAAACCAGTCGTCCCTGCCGGTCGCGCGTGTTGCCATTGGTGAAGTTGGAGGGATGGCGGAACACCGAGACGCCGCCATCCGGCACCCAGCGCAGCATGCGCTGATTGGGAATGTCGCTAAACAGCAGGCAGTTCAAATCGGCAAACCACACCGGCCCTTCGGCCCAGCGGCAGCCGGAATAAAGCTCTTCCAGCTCGGCATTGCCGACGACCAGATGGCGGAAGCGGTCATCGTGGATTTCGTAAGGGGAGGTGTTGTCTGTGGTCATGAGCGTGGTCCGCTTGTGGGCTTGTTGTTTAGGGTCAGCGCGTGGCCTTGGGGCCACTTGCCAGAAGAATGACTGATATGATGATGAGGCCGGTGAGGATGAGGCGGATGCCGGCGCCGAAACCATAGGTGTTCAGCATCGAAACCACCAGGAACATGAAGAGCGAGGCGCCCCAGATGCCGGGAACGTTGGAATCGCCGCCCGCCACTGCCGTGCCGCCGATGACGACGACGGCAATCGACATCAGCAGATATTCGGATCCCATGTTGAGCGCCGCCCCGCCGGAAAAGCTGGCAAGCAGATAACCGGCAATCGCCGCCAGCACCGCGCAGAGCACATAGGTGACGAAACGGGTGCCATCCACCGGAATGCCGGTCATGCGGGCGGCAAAGGTGCTTTGGCCGATAGCGGAAATCCAGCGGCCGTAAAACGAACGGTCGAGCAGCAGCCAGGCGACGATCGAGAGCAGCAATGCGACAAGTGCGACGTTCGGAATGCCGAAAGAGCTGGAGATGGCGAAAGTGGCCAATGTTTCCGGCGGCTTTATGCGCAGGCCGCGATTTGACCAGATGGCGATGGATTGCACGATGAAGCTCATCGACAGCGTCGCGATGATCGGCGGGATGCGCAGGAGCTTGATCAGCGCATAATTGCCGATGCCGATGGCGATGCCGATCAGGATGGCGATCAGCAGTCCCGGCAGGATGAGACCGTCGGACACATCCATGAATTTCAGCGCCAGCGTGCCTGATAGCGTCATTGTTGCGGGAACGCAGAGGTCGATATTGCCCGGCCCGAGCGTGATGACGAACATCTGGCCAATGCCGACGATGACGGAAAAGGCCGCGAAGGTGAGCGCCGCATGCGACAGCCCGAAGGAGCTTGCGCCGCCGGTGAAGAGCACGGTGACGATCCACACGGCAGCCGTTGCGGCGAACGACCAGATCCATGGTTTTTTCGAGAGGGATGACAGTCCGTTCATTGGTTTTTCTCCCGCTTTTCAAGACGGTTGAGCAGGATGCGCAGCGCCAGCACGATGATCAGGATCGCGCCTTGCGCGCCGATCTGCCAGTCCGGCGAAATGCGCATGAAGGACAGGAAAGAGCCGGCAAGCGTCAGCGTCAGCGCGCCGATGACAGCGCCGACGGGTGAAACCCTTCCGCCGACGAATTCGCCGCCGCCCAGAATGACACCGGCAATCGACAGCAGCGTGTAACGCAGGGCGATATTGGCGTCTGCCGCGGTCGTCAGTCCGACAAGGGCGATGCCCGACAGCACCGCGAAGAAACCGGCGAGCGCAAAGGTGGCGGCGCGGATGCCGACCACCGACCAGCCGGAACGCTCCACCGAGCGGAAATTGCCGCCGACGCCGCGCATCAGCACGCCGAAAGAGGAGCGCATGACGATGTAATGGGCAACCACCGCGATCAGGATACTGGCGACGATGGCGATCGGCACCAGCGGCGGTTTGGCTGTCATCAGCGCCCGGATGAAGGCGGGCGCCTGGCCGCCGGGCGAGGGCAGGATGAGCACGGCCAAGCCGCCCCAGACGAAACTCATGCCGAGTGTGACGACGATTGAGGGCAGGGCGCGGATATGGATGATGGCCCCGAGTGCGGCATAAACCGCAATCGCGCCGGCAAAGATCGCAATGCCGAGAAGCGGTGTCGTCTGCAGGAAGGTGGCGGTGACACAGGCGCAGAAACTGACGAAGGTGCCCATCGACAGGTCGAGATCGTTGACCGACATGATCAGCATCTGTGCAATGGTGGCAAGTGCGATAGGCACTGCCAGATTGAACAGCAGGTTCATGCCGTTATAGCTCATGGCGCGCGGTTGCATGTAGAAGACGGCGGCGAGCAGGAAGGCGAGCGAGGCGGCGGGAATGATGAGGCGAAGGGCGCTGGCGGAGAGTTTCATGCGTGGTCTTCTCCGGCAAAGGAAGCGGCCAGCACATTCTGCTCGGTGATGTCATCGCCGACGAGTTCCGCCTGAATGGCGCCGTCGCGGAAGACATAGACCCGGTCACAAAGGCGGATTTCGTCCATTTCGGTGGAATACCAGATGAAGGTGCGGCCATGAGAGGCTTCGGTTCTCAAGATGTCATAGACCTCCTGTTTGGTGCCGATATCGACGCCACGCATCGGGTCGTCCATCAAAACGGTGCTGGCGGTGGTGGCAAGCGCGCGGGCGAAAAGCACCTTCTGCTGGTTGCCGCCGGAGAGGGATAGGATCTTGTTGCCCATATCAGGCGTGCGGATTTCGATGCGCTGTTTCCACTGCGCGCCAAGTTCCATTTCCCTGGTCCGGTCCACCATGCCTGCCGATGAAATATCCCTGAGCGAGGCGATGGAAAGGTTCTTCAGGATGCTCCAGAGCGGGAAGGTGCCGTTCAGACTGCGGTCGCCCGCCACGAAGGCGATATCGGTCTTTCGCGAAGGCAGCCAGCTGCTGTTCTGCGCGAGATAAAGATCGAGCAATGCTTCGGTCTGGCCATGGCCGCCGAGGCCGGCAAGGCCGATGATCTCGCCGCGAAAGGCCTCGAAGGCGAGGCCTTCACCGCGCCGCGCCGGCATGGAGAGCACCTTTTCGCCTGCCTTGCGGCCTTCTCCCTGCCGCCTGTCCTGTTCCTTGACGACGCTGCCCATGGCTTCGACCAGCGAGCGGGTGGTAAATTCCGCAGCCTTCCGGTCGGCCACCACCCGGCCGTCCTTCATCACCACGATACGAGTGGCGGTGGAGAGAATTTCGCCGAGAATATGCGAGATCAGCAGCACCGAGCCGCCCTCGCGCACGAAACGGCGGACATACTCCATCAACTGCTCGGCAAGGCCGGCATCTAGCGAAGACGTCGGTTCATCGAGGATCACCAGTCTCGGCGCCTGCGGAATGCGGCAGAAATTGATGGCGATTTCCACCATCTGCCGTTCGGCGATGGATAGTTCGGAAATCGTCAGTTCACAATCGATGCCGTGGCCGGGAAATATCTCGTCCAGGGTCTGCCGGATCGTCGTCAGTGCCCGGCTGCGCCAGTTCCGGCCGCCGATTGCGGCATGCATGATGCGGACGTTTTCGCTGATCGTGAGGTTCGGGCAGAGCGACAGCTCCTGAAACACACAGCGCACGCCATTGGCACGGGCGGCCGCGATACCGTGGCGGTTCTGGTCGCCTCGATAAGAAATGGAACCCTCATGCGGTGTCAGCCCGCCATTGATAACGTTGACGATGGTGGATTTTCCCGCGCCGTTATGGCCGACGAGCCCGAGGCATTCCCCGGCACGGATGATGAGATCGGCCCCGTCCAGCGCCTTGACCGCGCCGAACACGACCTTCACGCCGCGCGCGGCGACGACCTCTTCCGCCTCGATGATGTCATTCATGAGCAATTACGCCAGTGATCTGAAAATCGGATAAAAGTGTTGGCTGCTGCGGCGTCCGTTTCCGGAGCGCCGCAGATATCGGTTGTGAACCGGCCCGCTTATTTGGCGGCGATGGCCTTCTGCGCATCCGCCTGCGAATATTCCACATTCGCCACGCCACCCTTCTGGGTCGTCTTCAGGTTTTCCTCAAGATTACCCTGATCGATACGCAGGAAGGGAACGGTCAGATCCTTCTTCACATCCTTGCCGTCGAGGATCTGCTGCGCCACCCAGAAAGCCAGCGTCGAGACGCCGGGGGCGATGGAGACGGACATGGTCTCGTAACCGCTCGCATCCTTCTGCTGTTTCCACCATTGCAGTTCGTCTTCGCGGTTGCCCATCACGATGGTCGGCGTCGGGCGCTTGGCGGCGGCGAAAGCCTGTGCGGCACCGTAACCGTCACCGCCCTGCGTCACCACGGCGGCAACTTCGGGAAGGCTTGGCAGGATGCCGGCAACGGCGCGCTGTGCCACATCCTGCGCCCAGTCGCCATTGACCGAACCGACAATCTTGAACTGCGGGTTCTTGGCGACACCGGCGGCAATGCCGGCATGGATTTCATCATCCACCGAAACGCCTGCAAGACCGCGGATTTCGAGCAGATTGCCGCCCTTCGGCATGGCCTTGGCGAGATAGTCGATCTGGCTTTCGCCCATGGCCTTGAAATCCACGGCGATGCGCCATGCGCAGGGTTCGGTGACGATGCCGTCAAACGAGACCACGATAATGCCGGCGTCGCAGGCTTCCTTCACAGCGCCATTGAGGGCGGTTGGCGAAGCGGCGTTGATAACGATGGCGTCATAACCCTGCAGAATGAGGTTCTGGATTTGCGCCGCCTGTTCGGTCGCCTGGTTTTCGGCGGTTGTGAAGGCGTCGGCGCTCGCGACCTGCTTGTCGGCGACAGCCTGCTTGGTGATCTTGTCCCAGCTGGTCAGCATTGCCTGACGCCAGGAATTGCCTGCGTAATTGTTCGAAAGCGCGATTTTTTTCGCCGACGTATCGGCATGAGCGGTGATCGGCAAGGCTGCGCACGCGACAGCGGCCGACGCCAGAAGCATCTTCCTGAAAGCCATTGATTTTCCTCCCTGGTGGCTTGCCCTTTCGGGTCCGGAACCCTCACCCGCCGCAAATCTCCTCGGCAGCAGACGAAATCCCGTTGCACTGGAGCTCCGTTCCCCAGTACAAGCGAGAATGACCAAGAAGATTTGGCTTGTATAGGCGGATCACGGCAATCTTCCTGCGGGTTTCCGCAGAAAGCATGCGGGAACCCGCAGGACGAACCGGCCTTGCCCGGCGCAGAATGGATGATGCGGCGTTCCGAAGGGTCATCTCAGCCGCAATGGTCGAAGGCAGGCGCTTGGGAGGGTGCCCGCACATGCTGGATACGCCGAAAAGCGCTCTGTTTCACCACTATATGGGCATTTCGCGGTTGCTCGCCGGGCAGCTCGAATTCAACGCCATCATTCAGGCGGTCGCCACCGAGATCAGCCATATTATCCCGCATGACCATATGGATGTGTGCATCAAGCAGCTGGATGACAAATACCATATTGCCTATGAGAGCGGTCTCGTCAGCGCCTGGAGCCGGCAGCCGCCGGCCCTGTTGACCGGCAGCCCGATCCGTTCCCTTCTCTCCGGTGCGGTCGAATATCTTTTGAGCGGCGATGCCTGCGCCGATCCGCGCTTTCACTTCGAAGGTTCGTTTTCGAGCCCGATCATCGAACTTGGCCTGCACAGCCGCCTGCATGTGCCGATGAAGGTGCATGGCGATATCATCGGCGCGCTCAGCTGTTCGTCACACCAGTCGGACGCCTATGGGGTGGAGGATGTCGCCAATGCCCGCGCGGTTGCGGATTTGCTGGCGCCCTATTTCTACGCCATCCGTGCCGCCGAACAGGCCAAGCGTTCCGCCATCGAGGAGGCGCGCGCCAATGCTCGCGAAGAGGGCCTGCGGCTGGGTGCCCTGCAATTGACCGAGGCGCTGGAGGCCGAACGGCAGCGCATCGGCATGGATCTGCATGACCAGACGCTGGCGGATCTCACACGGCTGGCGCGGCGCATCGAACGTATGAGCCATGCCTCCGACGTTTCGGGCGAAATGCTGGAGCCGGTGGTGCGCAGCCTGCAGCATTGCATGCAGGACCTGCGTGAAATCATCGAGGAGGCAAAACCCTCCATCCTGCAATTGTTCGGCGTCGTGCAGGCGATCGAGACCTATGTGGACCGCTCCGTCCGTGACAGCGGATATGCGATTGAATGGTCGGTAACCGATGAGACCGACGGGCTGGTGGAAACGCTCGACAAGACGGTGGCCATCTCGCTGTTGCGCATCGTGCAGGAGGCGGTCAACAATGCCATTCGCCACGCCCAACCTGAAGCCATTGCCGTGACGCTTTCGTCCGTCGATGGCGGGTTGCGGGTGACGGTGAGCGATGACGGCAGCGGCGGCGGTGAAGGCGGAGCCTCCGGCGGTCTCGGCATCGGCAACATGAAGACGCGGGCGCGGCTGATTTCGGCGCGGTTCGATATTGGCGGTAACGGTGCGGGAGCCGGAACCCGAATTACTGTAACGCTGCCGGAAAGCGCTTTCGACCGGCGGGAGGATGTGTGACATGGACGTGCTGATCGTCGAGGACGATGCGCTGCACCGCGCCTATCTGAACGAGGCCGTGCGTGCCGCCCTGCCGGAATGCGACAAGGTGCTGGAAGCGGCCAACGGCAGAACCGGTGAAAAGCTCGCGCGGGAAAACCGGGCCGCCCATATTGTCATGGATTTGCAGATGAACGAGCGCAACGGCATTGAGGCGGCGCGCACCATCTGGAAGGAAAGGCCGGATACACGCATCCTGTTCTGGTCCAACTATTCCGACGAGGCCTATGTGCGCGGCGTCTCCCGTATCGTGCCGGAAGGGGCTGCCTATGGCTACGTGCTGAAATCGGCCTCCGACGATCGGTTACGGCTGGCGCTGCGCAGCATCTTCATCGAGGCGCAATGCGTGATCGACCGGGAAGTGCGCGGCCTGCAGGAAAAGAGCCTCGGCAAGGCGCATGGCTTTACCGATTCCGAATATGAAATCCTTGTCGATGTCGCACTCGGCCTCACCGACAAGGCGATTGCGCGCCGTCGCAACCTGTCGCTGCGCAGCGTGCAGAACCGGCTGCAAAGCCTCTATGAAAAGTTGAACGTGCATCAGGCTCCTGGTGATGATGATGCGGAAGGCCGGTATAATCTTCGAACCCGCGCCGTCACGGTGGCCTTCCTGCGCAAGCTTTTGAATTACAGTGCGCTGGAAAGGGCCGAGCGGGAACTGGCGGAATGGGCGGGGAGCCGCTGAGCCTTACGGCAGGAAGGCAAGCAGCCGTCTTTCATCCGCCCTGAGGCCGGAGACGGGCTTTGCGCCGACTTTCAAAATGCGGCCAAGCTTTTTCTGTGCCTTTTCCTCCGTCGCAATCTCGAGAACGGCAGGGTGCACATAACTCTTGCGGCAGATGGCGGGTGTGTTGGAAAGCTCCGTCGCGGCCGCCTGACACATGCCCTTTATGCTTGGTTTTTCACCTGACGCCACATGCTCCATCGCATCGCAGAAGGCCGCCAATGTTCCGCCCCAGGTACGGAACGTCTTGGCGGAAATTCCGGCGCCGCCGGTGCGGGAGAGGTAAGCGTTGAGATCGCTGGAGTCGACTGAATGCACCCGGTTTTCGCTATCCTGCCAGACGAAGAGTTCCTTGCCGGGCAGATCGGCGATTTCCTCAAGTATCTTCTGAAGCCGGGGGTGGCGCAACTGGCGCTTCACCTTCTGCCCGCCCTTGGCGGCAAAGCGCAATTCGATGGTCTCACCAAAGGAGACGTGGCGTTTGAGCAAGGTGGTCGCGCCATAGGTGCCGTTGGTTTCGAGATAGGAACGGTTGCCGACGCGCAGATAGGCGGCATCGAGCAGCAGCGTGAGCGCGGCCAGCGTCATCTCCGGCCCGTGATCCTGTTTCTCGATGTCGGCAATGGCCCGGCGACGAATGGCGGGCAGCGCCTTGCCGAAGCTTTTGAGCTGGAAGAATTTCGTCTCACCCCGCAGGGCGTGCCAGTCAGGATGGTAGCGATATTGTTTTCGCCCACGGGCATCGAAGCCGGTTGCCTGTAGATGCCCGGTGGGATCAATGCAGATCCACACGTCTTTATAGGCGGGCGGCACGCCGAGCGCCTTGATGCGCTTCAGTTCGACGCTGTCGGACAGTAATTCTCCGCCCGGCAGACGGTAACAGAAACCGCGTCCGCGTTTCTCGCGGGCAATGCCCGGCTCCTGATCGTTGACATAGGCAAGTCCGATTTTGGCAAGAAGGCGGGTGGGCGGTTGTGGCATGGTTTTTTCCGGCAGGTTTCACGCTGCGGCAAACGAAAAACAGGCCGCCTTCGTTCCGGCGGCCTGTCGTTCCAGTCGTGAGTTTTCTCAGCCGGCCTTGGCGATCCGCAGAATCTGCGATTCGCCGCCGCCGCGCTCTTCGGTCACGGCATAGATCGCGCCATCCGGACCGACCTTCACGTCGCGGATGCGCGCTTCGAGCGGTAGCCGGCTTTCGGTCGCGACCCTGTCTCCATCGATATGCAGGATGACGAGACCCTGGCTCACCAGACCACCGACAATGAAGGCGCCCTTCCATTCGGGAATCTGGTCGCCGTCATAATAGGTCATGCCGGAAGGGCCGATAACGGGGTCCCAATAATAGACCGGCTGTTCCATGCCTTCCTTGGCGGTAACGCCTTCGCCAACCGACCGGCCGCTATATTCGACGCCATAGGTAATGACCGGCCAGCCGTAATTCAGGCCCGCTTTCGGCATGTTGAGCTCATCGCCGCCCTTCGGGCCATGTTCCACGGTCCAGAGCCTGCCCTCTCCATCAAGCGCTGCGGCCTGCAGGTTGCGGTGACCATAGCTCCAGATTTCCGGCAGGGCATTCTGCTGACCGGCGAAGGGGTTACCTTCAAAAGCCTTGCCTTCGGCATCAATGCGGAAGACCTTGCCAAGACCACTCGACAGATCCTGGGCCTGCACGCGCGGCGTCGCATCCGAACGTTCGCCGACAGTGACGTAAAGCTCTTTGTCAGGTCCGAAGACGAGGCGGGAGCCGAAATGCTTGTCGCCGTCATAGGTGGGCATCTGGCGGAAAATCACCGAGACATCTTCCAGTTTTGCCGCACCGCCATCTTCGGTCAGCTTGGCCGAAGCGACGGAGGTGCCGTTGCCGCCATCACGTGGTTCGGAGAAGGAAAAGAAGATTTTACGCGATGTCTCGAAATCGGGAGCCACCGCGATGTCGAGAAGACCACCCTGTCCGGCGGATGCCACCTCGGGCACACCCGCGATCGCCGGGCCGGCCTTGCCATCAGCGACGATATGCATGGCGCCTTCCTTGGCGGCGACGATCATGCGGCCGTCGGGAAGGAATTCCATCGACCAAAGATGTGGAAGACCCTCGGCGACGACGGTTTTTTCAACGTTCGGCTGGGTAGCTGCCTGCGGCGCGCGCGTCTGGCCCTCGAAATCCGGCTTCTGATCCGGCGCATTTGGCCGTTTCGTTTCGGCAGCCGGAGCGGTCTGTGCATGGGCGGCGCCGGCGAACGGCACGGCAAGCAGCGCACATAAGATCGTCGAACTCAGAAATCGGTTGTTGTGGAACATGGGTCTCCCTTCCTTCGTTTACGTCAGGCGGAGAACCATTTGGGGAGGATTTCGTTTCCTGCGAGAGTTTCAAGAAAACTTGATGAGGTCGTGTACTGTCGCACGCCCCTTTTCTCATCCATGTGAATTCGTAAGGAACCGCAAGCGCGCCATCACGTTTTCCCTCTGGTTAAAGGAGGGTGCCATGCAGATCATTGATAACAGGACCATAGACGGGAACAGACCGAAGCCGATCCTGAATGTTGCGGAATTCTGCCGCCGTTACCGGCTGGATAAGGCCGAAGAGACCCGGCTGAGAAAACTCTTCGGCGAGTTCGCTTCGCGGCACGAGCTTCTGATGAATGCGCAGCGTAAGCCCAGTTTCCGCTGATCATTCCTCCGGCTCAGTCGATTTCCCGAAGATCATGAAGACATCATAACGGGTATTCTTGCCCATTATCTGATGGGAGGGCTTGCGAATGCCTGGCATCGGCTCAGCTCGCAGCGGCCATTTCAGAACCACCCGCTTCGTTGCATGTTCGAGCGCCACCTCCATCAACTCTACCTGATCGGGATCGGAACCCACCAGTTCTCTCAGCACCCGCATTTCTTTTTTCACCAGCGCCGTGTTGTGGCGCGGCGGATGCATGGGGTCGACGATGACCACTTCGGGTGAAAGTTCTTGCAACAACTCGCGTGAATCGCCCCGCAGCAGCGTCATGCGCGCTGCCGCCTCGGCATAGGCGCCGCCTGCCTCCAATGCGCGGCGAATACCGTCGGCGAGATGGGCGTGCATGCCCGGTGAGCGTTCAATGAGGGTAACCTCCGCTCCGAGCGACGCAAGCAGGAACGCATCTCGCCCCAGCCCCGCCGTGGCATCGACGATTTTTGGCGTGCGGCCCTTCGTAAAACCGGCGGCTTTGGGCAGGGCCTGTCCACGCCCTTCGCCGGAGCGGAAACGGTGCCCGACCGCACCGCCGACAAAATCCACCACGAAGCTTTCGTCTTGTTCTTTCATCGCAGGCCTCAGAACGGGCAGGGTACGGTATAAGTGACGTCTCGGCCATCGGGATGGCGAAAGCCCACTTCTTGCGCATGCAGCATCAGGCGCGGCGCGGCCGCGAGCGCCTCGCCCTCGGCATAAAATTCATCGCCGAGGATCGGATGGCCGAGCGCCTTCATATGCACCCGCAATTGGTGGGTGCGGCCGGTGAGGGGCGTGAGTTCCAGCCGTGTTGCCGGAAGCGGCAATCGCTCCAACACCCGCCATAGGCTTTGCGACGGCTTGCCATTTTCATGGTCGACGCGATGGCGTGGCTTGTTGTCAGGATCGATCGCCAGCGGCAGGTCCACCTCGCCCGCTTCATCCGCGACCGTGCCCCAGACGACGGCCACATAGGATTTACGCGTTTCACGGTTCTCGAACTGGGCGGCGATGGCGGCATGGGCCTTGCGGTTCAACGACATCAGCACGATGCCTGATGTGTCCTTGTCCAGCCGGTTAATCATCAGCGCTTTCGGAAACTGTTTCTGCACCCGCGTCATCAGGCTGTCGGAGAGCGCCGGGTCGCGCCCGGGCACGGATAGAAGCCCGCTCGGTTTGTCCAAAACCAGCAGATCGTCATCCCGGTGCACGATGGTGAGCCAGGGCTCGAGCGGCGGATTGTAGATGGGGTTGGAAAGTTCAGATGACATGGCGCTTCATTAGCACGAATCTCGCATTCGGACAGGCGTGCTTAGTCGGGAATGTGGAGATTGACGCGCCCGCTGGTCAGGTCGCTTAAAAGTCGGGTGAGCCGTTCGGCCTCCCCGGCTGGAACGGAAAGCAGCATATCCGCACCGGTGCCGGTGAAGTTCTCCCTCTCCAGCCGCAGGTTCTGCGTGGCGGAAAGGCGCGATTTTACCAGCGCCAGATCGGAGAAGGGGCAGCTCAGCGTGGCGCTGACATAGGCGATGACCGGCGAGGTTTCACCAAGGCGAAGGCAGGCTGCCGCCGTGCCGCCATAGGCGCGCATCAGGCCGCCGCTGCCGAGCAGGATGCCGCCAAACCAGCGGATGACGAGAACGGCGATATTATCCAGCTGTTGGCCGTCAATGGCCTGAAGGATCGGTTTGCCGGCCGTACCCGAGGGTTCGCCGTCATCGCTGAAACGATAGGTCTGACCGCAGCGCCACGCCCAGCAATTGTGGTTGGCATCGAGATCCGAATGCGCCACGAGGAAGCTTTTTGCGTCCTCCTCGCTGGTTATCGGCGCGGCAAAGGCGATAAAGCGGCTTTTCTTGATATCCTGCGAAAAGGTGACGGCGCGGTCGAGCGTGAACATGGGCGTTCAATATCGCATATATTCGCGTCCGGAAATCGATATAAGGCTTCAAAGGCGAAGATGGTGATGGAGAGGGTTTTGGCAAAGGCGAGGCGGGTCGCGATTGTCGGCGGCGGGCCGGCGGGATTGATGGCGGCCGAAATGCTATCGGTCGCAGGCAATACTGTGACGGTGTTCGAGGCGATGCCAACCGTGGCGCGCAAATTGCTGATGGCTGGAAAATCCGGACTCAACATCACCCATGCCGAAGACTACGACAGTTTCCGCCATCGTTTTGGCGATGCCGAACCGCGGCTGCGCGCCGCCCTCGACGATTTCACGCCTGACATGCTGCGCGACTGGGCGCATGGGCTGGGGCAGGAGACCTTTGTCGGCACATCGGGCCGGGTGTTCCCCAAGGCCATGAAAGCCTCGCCGCTGCTGCGCGCCTGGCTCGCCCGATTGGAAGCGCAAGGTGTTTCCATCAGGACACGGCATCGCTGGACAGGCTTTTCCGGCGATCAACTGGTTTTTGAGACGCCGGCAGGCGCGGTTGAAGTTAAGGCCGATGCCGTGCTTCTGGCAATGGGTGGCGCAAGCTGGCCGCGTCTGGGGTCCGATGCCGCATGGGCTCCGGCGCTTACGGCCAAAGGCGTGGAGTTTTCTCCGTTCCGTCCCGCCAATTGTGGTTTCGACGTCGAATGGAGTGATGTCTTTCGCGCGCGTTTCGCCGGTGAAGCGGTGAAATCCACCATCACCATTTCCCCGGCCGGAGCCTTTCAGGGCGAATTCGTGATCACGAAACATGGCATTGAGGGCAGCGTGGTTTATGCCCATTCCGCCGCGTTGCGCGACCGGCTGGAACTTACGGGCAAGGCCTCGCTCACCGTTGATCTTGCCCCGGGACGCACGGTGGAACGCCTCAGCCGCGATCTGGCGAAGCTTGGACGGAAGGAGAGTTTTGCGAACCGCATGCGCAAGGCCGCCGGCCTTTCCGCCGTCAAGATCGGACTGCTGCGGGAAATCTTCCCCGACATAGCGGCCATGCCGGATGATTTCGTCGCAGCGAGGATGAAACATGCGGAAATACCGCTTCTCAGGCCGAGGCCGATCGCCGAGGCAATTTCATCGGCAGGTGGTATCGCGTGGAGCGGTCTCGATGAAAACTACATGCTGAAAAAACTCCCCGGCATATTCGCTGCCGGGGAAATGCTGGACTGGGAAGCGCCGACCGGAGGTTATCTGCTGACTGCCTGTTTCGCCACCGGTAAGGCGGCGGCGAACGGAATGGCCAAATGGCTTGAAGGCTAACCTAACAGGCGTTCAGCGGCCCCAGCTTCCTCACTATGCGCGGTCCTGACGAGGCAGCGCATGATGGCATCCGTGGTAACTGAGCCAAGCACCTTGCCGTTTTCCCCCACGACCACAGCGTTGCCGACATTTTCCCGCACGAGTGCGCGCAGGCCTTCTTCAACCGTCATATCCGCATCGAGCTGAAGCCGCGACTGGCCGGAAAATTCTGGCTGGACAATGGCGCCGAGACGGATGACCCTCCCGCGATTGACCTCTTCCACGAAGGCTTCGATATAGCTGTCGGCCGGCGACATGACGATTTCGGCCGCCGTACCCTGCTGAATGATCTCGCCGTCGCGTAAGATGGCGATCTTGTCGCCCAGCCGCAGCGCCTCATCCAGATCATGGGTGATGAAGACCACGGTCTTTTTCAACTCCTTCTGCAACTCCAAAAGCACCGTCTGCATATCGACACGGATGAGCGGATCGAGCGCCGAATAGGCTTCGTCCATCAACAGGATTTCGGCATTGTTGGTCAGTGCGCGGGCGAGACCCACACGCTGCTGCATGCCGCCGGAAAGTTGGTTCGGATAGTGGCTGGAGAAGCCCTCCAGCCCTACGCGCCGGATCCAGACTTCGGCCCTTTCCTCCCGCTCGCGCTTGTCGATGCCCTGCACCTCAAGGCCGTAGACGACATTTTGCAGCACGTTGCGATGTGGCAGCAGCCCGAATTTCTGGAACACCATCGCCGTCTTGTGGCGGCGGAATTCCAGAAGGTCGGCTTCGCTGAGGCGACAGACATCGGTGCCGCCATAGAGGATTTCGCCGGCGGTCGGGTCGATCAGCCGGTTGACGTGGCGGATCAGCGTCGATTTTCCGGAACCGGAAAGGCCCATGATGACGGTGATCTGCCCGCCCGGCATGGTGATGTTGATATCCCGCAGGCCGAGCACATGGCCATGTTTGGCGTTGAGTTCCGTCTTGGACATGCCGGCTTTGACAGGTTCGACAAAATCTGCCGCCTTGGAGCCAAAAATCTTGTAGAGGCTGCGAATTTCGATCGATTGACTAGCCATGCGCCACTTCCCGGTGTTTTTGCAGGCGAAGGCCATAGGCCTGGCTGATGCGGTCGAAGATGATGGCGATGCCGACAATGGCAAGCCCGTTGAACACGCCGAGCGTGAAATACTGGTTGGCGATGGCCTTCAGCACCGGCTGGCCAAGGCCTTGCACGCCGATCATGGAGGCGATGACGACCATGGCAAGCGCCATCATGATGGTCTGGTTGATGCCGGCCATGATGGTGGGCAGCGCCAGCGGCAGCTGCACCTTGAAGAGCTTCTGGCGCTTCGAAGAGCCGAAGGCATCGGCAGCTTCCAGCACGTCACGGTCGACCATGCGGATGCCGAGATTGGTGAGCCGGATCATCGGCGGAATGGCGTAGATCACGACGGCGATGACGCCGGGCACGCGGCCGATGCCGAGCAGCATGACGACGGGAATGAGATAGACGAAACTCGGCATCGTCTGCATCACGTCGAGAACGGGATTGACCACGCTCTGCAGGCGGTTGGAGCGCGCCATGGCGATGCCGATCGGCAGGCCGATGACGATGGACAGCACGGCGCAGACGAAGATCATCGAAATCGTCTTCATCGTGTCTTCCCACATGCCGAACCAGCCGATGGCGAAGAGAATGCCGCAACAGAGGGCAACAATGGTGGCGCTGCGGCTGGCGAGCCAGGCGAGCACGGCGACAATAAGAATAACGACCGGCCAGGGCGCGCCGATCAAAAGCCTTTCCGCCCAGATGAGAAAGCTCTGAAGGGGCGTGAACAGCCCCTCTATTGCGCTGCCATAGGTTCGGGTAAATGCCCGAAACCCTTCATCGATGACTTTCTTCAGCGCACGCAGGGCATCGTCATTCATGGCCGGAAATTTGAAAAGCCATTCCATATCCTGTTCTCCATGACGAACCGGAGGCGGGGATCGATATCCGCTGCGCTCCGGGAGTAAAATCGCCAGAGCGCCGCCGCGTCTTCGGTGACGCCAGGCGGGACGCTCTATTCCTGTTGAACCGGCGCATCGTGCTTTTTTGAGAACCGGCTGGTTTTCGGGCATCGATGCGGCTCGGCGCCGCCTCTGGCGGACGCCGGTTGCCGGGCAGATATGCCGGGCCGGCCTTAAAGGGCGGCCTTGACCTTTTGTGCGACTTCAGGAGACACCCAGCCCGTCCAGAGCGCTTCGTTTTCCTTCAGGAATTGTTTGGCACCATCTTCGCCGGTCGCCTGATTGTCTGTCATCCAGGCAATCAGCTTGTTGACGGTGTCGTTGGTCCAGGCGCGCTTGTTCAGATAGTCCATGGCCGGGCCGGCACGGTCGGCAAAGGTCTTGCTGACCAGCGTCTGCACGTCGTCGATCGGCCACGCGTTCGGCTTCGGATCGGCGCAATCGGCAACCGATGTACAGCGCTTCCATTCAGCCGCATCATATTCGGTGCCGAAGCCGAGCTTTACCATCTCATATTTGCCGAGCAGCGAGGTGGGCGCCCAGTAATAACCGACCCACGGCTGCTTTGCCTCGTAAGCCTTGGCGACGGAGCCGTCGAGACCCGCTGCAGAACCGGTATCGACGAGGGTGAAGCCGGCTTTTTCACCACCGAACGCCTTGAACAATTGCGCGGTGACGACCGTGCCACCCCAGCCCTGCGGGCCGTTAAAGACGGCGCCCTTCGCCTTGTCCTCGGGGGAGGGGAAGAGTTCGGGGTGCTTGAAGAGGTCGGGAATGGTCTTGAGATCGGGATTTGCGTCGGCGACATATTTCGGAATCCACCAGCCCTGAACGGCGCCATCCGACAGGATCTTGGCGGCCGTGACGACTTTGCCGCCTTCCAGCCCCTGTTTGACGATTTCCGGCTGCAGGCTGACCCAGGCTTCGGGAGCGATGTCCGGCTGGCCCTTTTCGGCCATGGAGGTCAGGGTTGGTACGGTGTCGCCGGTGACGATTTCGGCGGAACATCCATAGCCGTTTTCAAGAATGAATTTGTCGAGATTGGCGGCGACTTCGGCGGATTGCCAATTCATGCTGGCAATGGTCACGTTTCCGCAGTCGGCGGCGAAGGCTGTGCCGCCTGAAAAGGCGAAGCCGGCGGACAAGATTGTGGCACCCAAAAGTATTTTCATTGTTGTTCCCTCTGGTCGCGGTGTGGCGAAGACCCGGGTGCGGACGGCACCGCGACCGTCAGCGCCCGTATTGAGCGTTAATAATTCCCTTGTTGCCATTCCGTTTGCGGCAATTTCTGGCGTATTGAGGATGGCAATTGCCCACCATTACGGGTGAGGGTGCACAATTTGCGACATTGGGGCGGTGATGTTCCTTAACCTTGCCGGATGCCCCTGCGGACGTCCTGCAAAAAAATGGAACTTTTCCGAAATTGCGAAAAGCCGGGAACAATAAACGGAAGCTTCTGTTTTCTTGGACTTTTATCCGGTTCTGTATTACGGGAAATTTCGTCTCTGTTTTTGTGGTGATATTGAATGACCAATCTTCGTGCTGCCCCGGTATGGCCGATCGGTGGCGGTGAAACGGGTGAGCTCGTGCGCGTTTTCGACTGGTCGAAGACGTCGCTCGGTTCGATTAACGAATGGCCGCAAAACCTGAGGCAGAAGGCCAATTCCGTCGTTAATTCTCCCATTCCGCAGGTGCTGATGTGGGGTGCGGATCACGTGATGATCTATAATGACGGTTATGCGGAGATAGCCGGTAATTATCATCCCCGGGCGCTGGGCGGCACGGTGCCCGGTATCTGGCCGGAAATCTGGGACTGGAACAGCCGCATTCTGGAGGCGGGTTTTCGCGGCGAGGTCATGGCCTATCGCGACCAGCCGATGACGCTGATGCGCAATGGCCTGCCGGAAGAGGTCATCTTCGACCTGTTTTACACGCCGATCTACAATGATGGCGGAACCGTGGATGGTGTCTTGTGCACCGTCCTTGAAAACACCGACAAGGTGAAGGCGGTGGAGGCGCTGGAGCAGAGCCGTAAGGAACTGAGCCGGCTTACCAACGCCCTGCCGATCCTGGTGGGATATGTCGATCGCGACTACGTTTATAAGTTTGCTAATGACGGTTATCTGGAATGGTTCGGTCGCAGCGCCAACGAGGTGATCGGCCGCAGTGTTCCCGAGATTGTCGGTGAGACGTTTTTCGAGGCCCGGCGGGCCTATCTCGACCGCGCACTCGGCGGTGAAAAGATCGTTTCCGATACCGTGATCCAGAGACCGGACGGGACCACTCGCGCCGCTGAAATCCGTTATGTTCCGCGCTACATCGCCGATGGCTCCATCGACGGCATTTATGTGCTGATCATCGATATCGAGGATAGAAAACGGTCCGAGCAGGAAATACTGCTCAGCAACAATCGGTTCCGTGCGGCGGTGGATGCCGTGCATGGCGTGCTGTGGACCAACAGCGCCGATGGCAGGATGCTGGGAGAGCAACCCGCCTGGGGCGCGCTGACCGGCCAGAGCTTTGAGGAATATCAGGGGGCCGGCTGGGTTGAGGCGGTTCATCCTGACGACCGCGAGCATTCGCTCGAAAGCTGGAAAAAGGCGGTTTCCGCCAGGGCGACCTATGTGTGGGAACATCGCGTGCGTCGTCATGACGGTGTATACCGCACCTTTGCGATCCGTGGCGTACCGATTTTCGACAAGGCCGGCGTCATTGCGGAATGGGTCGGTGTCCATACCGACGTCACCGAACAGCGCCGGGCGGAAAACACCCTCAAGGACCATGCGAGCAATCTCGAGCGCGAGATTCGTCACCGTATCCGGGCGGAAGAGCAGCTTCGCCAGTTGAACGAAGGCCTTGAAGCCCGCGTCGAGACGGAAATGGCCGAACGCCGCCAGACCGAAAGAGCCTTGCAGCAGGCGCAGAAAATGGAATCCATCGGTCAGCTGACCGGCGGCGTGGCGCATGATTTCAATAATCTCCTCCAGGTGATTGCCGGGAATCTGCAATTGCTGTCGAAGGATGTGATCGGCAATGAGCGGGCCGAGCGGCGGCTGGAAAACGCGCTTGCCGGCGTCCATCGCGGCGCAAAGCTCGCCAGCCAGCTTCTGGCCTTCGGGCGGCGTCAGGCGCTGGAGCCGCGTGTCATCAACATCGCCCGTTTTGTCACCGGCATGGATGATCTGCTGCGCCGTTCACTCGGCGAGGCGATCGAGGTGGAGGTCATCACCTCCGGCGGACTGTGGAACACTTATGCCGACCCCAACCAGGTGGAAAATGCGCTGCTCAATCTGGCGATCAATGCGCGCGATGCCATGGAAGGACACGGCAAGCTGACGATTGAGGTCGGCAATGCGGTTCTCGACCGTGATTATGCCCGCAAACATTCCGAGGTTTCGGCGGGGCAATATGTCATGCTCGCCGTTACCGACACCGGCTCCGGCATGTCTCCGGAAATTCTGGAAAAGGTCTTCGAGCCGTTCTTTTCGACCAAACCGGAGGGCAAGGGCACTGGCCTTGGCCTTTCTATGGTCTATGGTTTCGCGAAACAGTCCAGTGGCCACGTCAATATCTACAGTGAGCCAGGGCAGGGCACGACGGTCAAGATGTATCTGCCGCGCTCGGCTGCCGACGAAGATCGTGAAGTGGTGGTGCATACCGGCCCCGTTGAGGGCGGAACGGAAACCATACTTGTCGTTGAAGATGACGAAGAGGTGCGCAGCACCGTTGTCGAGACGCTGAGCGATCTCGGTTACCGCGTACTCACCGCCCGCGATGCGCAGGCGGGTCTGACGGTGGTGGAAAGCGGCGTCCCGATCGATGTCGTCTTCACCGATGTGGTGATGCCGGGGCCTTTGAAAAGCCGAGAAATGGCGCGCCGAGCACAGGAACGACTGCCCAATCTCGCCGTCCTCTTCACCTCGGGTTATACGGAAAATTCCATCGTGCACGGCGGCAAGCTGGATGCCGGGGTGGAACTTCTCTCCAAGCCCTATACGCGGGAAGCGCTGGCGCGGCGCATTCGCCACGTCATCGCCAACCGCAAGCAGGTTTCGTTGTCGAAGGCACGGCCGGCATCGGCATCGGGTCATTCAAAGCCAGCAGAAGCCGCGCGGCCCTCGGAAAACGAAAACAGCACGATACGCGTCCTTCTGGTGGAGGATGACGAGTTGATCCGGATGAATTCGACGGAGATGCTGTCCGATTGCGGCTTTATTGTCGTCGAAGCCGGAAATGCGGCACAGGCGCTGAAGGTGGTCGAGGCGGAACATATCGATGTTCTCGTGACCGATATCGGCCTGCCTGACATGAAGGGCGGTGAACTGGCAGTGGAGGCCCTGCGCCGAAAGCCGGGCATGGCCGTCGTCTTTGCGACTGGTGATAGCCATCTGCCCGAAGGTGCGCCAGAAAATGCGGTACTGTTGACCAAGCCCTATGACGAACAGCAGATCATCTCCGCTGTCGAATTGGCCCATGCAGGCGGAACGGTGGCGGCCGAATAGGCCGCCTGCCATTTTTGCAGGGTCAGTAACCGCGCGCCATATCGACCGTTTCCGGGAGCGTACCTGTTTCGCGCCATGTGTAAACATTCCCGGCGACAATCCGGGCTGAGCTTTCGCGGCTTGTCGGCGCGGAAATATGCGGCAGGACGGTGACCTTCGGGTGCTGCCAGAAGGCGGAAGAGACGGGCAATGGCTCCTGCTCGAAGACATCGAGAACGGCATGCGAAAGCCTCCCGGAATCGAGTGCCGCAATCAGATCCTCGGCAATGATGACCGCGCCACGGGCGAAGTTGATGAGTGCTGCGCCGTTTTTCATCGCGGCGAGACGGCCGGCATCGAGAAGACCGCGTGTCGCATCGGTGAGCGGCACGAGACAGACGAGAATGTCGCTCTTTTCCAGCAATGTTTGCAGCCCGTCATCCCCGGTCAGCGTTTCCACGCCGCCGATCGCCTTGGCGGAGCGGCTCCAGCCGGCAACGTTGAAGCCGGCGTGGCGCAAGCGTTCGGCCGCGGCCGTGCCAAGTGCGCCGAGGCCAAGGAGGCCGATGGTCATCTCGCGCGGATGGCGGTAATCGAACTCCTGCCAGAGTGTCTTCTGCTGGTTGTCGCGATAGGCTGGCATGTCGCGTTGCAGATAATAAGTCCAGGCCAGCGCGGCTTCGGCCATGACGCGTGAAAGCTCCGGATCCTTCAGCCGGACGATGGGCGGAGCCTTGTCGCCCAGTTCCAGCACCAGCCGCTCGACGCCCGCCCAGAGACTGTGAATCCACGTCAGGCCCGGCAATGCGGCAATATCGGCCGGATCGGGATTGGCGACGATGGCGAAATTCACGGCCCGTCTCTGCTCGTTGGTCAATTCGGAAAAGGAGAGGATTTCTTCCTGCGGCATGGCGGCACGAAGCGCGTGCTTCCAGACGGCTTCCGTTTCCGCATTCATCCGCGAAACAAAGGCGATGGGTGATGACATGAAAACAGGTCCTGCTTGATTATGACGGTGCCGCCATCAATGCGCAGTTTTGTGGGGTAATGCCATAGGCCTGTCGGTTTAAACTTCAATAGAATGAAAACGGCCCGGTTTCCCGGGCCGTTCTGTTATCAGGCATTTTCCTTCACCGGCGGCTTGGCATCGCCGTAGTAGGCCGAGAAGCTCTCGTGATAATGCTCCGAACCACCCGGGCCGGCATAACGCTGCAATTCCGTCATGTCGGTCTTGTTGAGCACGATGCCCAGCGTCTTGTTGGCGATCTGCGGTTCGTTAGCCATCAGGTTCTGCACCATCTGGATCGGCGTCTTGCCCCATTCGGTGACGAAAACGAAGCCGTCCACCTGCGGCGCAAAGGCCTTGGCGTCGATGACGGGGACCACCGGTGCAAGGTCGACGATGATGTAATCGCAGGCCTCGCGTGCCTGATCGATGAATTTGCGCATGCCGGAGGAAGCCAGCAATTCGCTGGAATGGGCGAACTGGTTGCTGGTGGAAACCGGCAGAATGCCCATCTTTGTGCGCGTATCGACCTTCACCGCCTGGGTCCATGGAATTTCGTCGAGAACGACTTCCACCAGACCGGCGGATTGCCGTGTGGTCAGCATGCGGCTGAGGCCGGGATTGCGGATATCGGCATCCACCACCAGCGTGCGTTTGCCGGTGGAGGCAATCAGCCCGGCCAGATTGAGCGCCACGACCGACTTGCCCTCGTTCGGCAGGCAGGAAATGACGCCAATGACCCGGCACTGGCGCTCCTGAATGACGACATCCGCCGTCAGTTTCACGTTGCGCAGCGTCTCCGCAAAGCTGGAGCGCGGGCTGTCGACCGCAAGACGCAGCATCTTCTGGAACGAGACCTGACCGCTTTCATCAAGCGTGGCATTCTCGCCGCCGGGGGTGGCGGCGCTGGTGCCCGGTTTTGCCGTTTCCACGCCCCTTTCGCCGATAAACGGCAGGTAGCCCAGAAAGCGCATGCGCAGATTGTCGCGCACATCGTTGCCGGTGTGGAAAAACCGGTCGCGGAACTCGAGAAGTGCAGCAATACCGCCGCCCAGCATCAGGCCGAGAATGACCGAAAGCGCCATGGTCATGGTCTTTTTCGGGCTGGAAGGGGCTGTCGGCAGACCGGCTTCAGAGATGATGCGGGCCTTGGCGATCGGCAGCGACTGTTTCTGCGAGGCCTCCTCGAAACGACCGAGATAGGACTGGTAGAGGGTTCGCAGCGCGGTTGCCCGTTGCTCGAGCTCGCGCAATTGCACCATGGTGATATTGGCCTGCGAATTGCGGCCTGCAACGCCTTCAATATTGTCTCGCAACGACTGCACACGGGAATTGGCGACGTCGAATTCATTCTTCAGACTGCCGGTCAGCTGTTGCAGTTCCTGATAGATCTGCCGCGAAACCTCTTTCTTTTCGGCATCCAGTGCGATTGCCTGCGGGTGATCGGCGCCGAATTGCTGGACGATGCCCTGCTGCCGGTCGGAAATGGTGATGTAGCGTTTGCGAAGATCCTGAATGACCGAATTGTCGGTGTCGCGTGCCGAAACGACAGCGTTATCGACAGCCACGTCAGGTCCGCGGTCGATGATCGACTTATACTGGTTATAGCGGGCAGAGGCCGTTGCGGCATCCGCCTGAGCCGCAATCAACTGGCCGTTGAGATCGGCAAGCTGGCCTTCCGACATCAACTCGCCGCGCGAGGAGACGATATTATTGTCCGACTTGAATTTCTGCACCGCAAGCTCAGCCGCCTGGGCGCGCTGGTTGAGGTCGGTCATGCGCTCCTGCAACCAAACCGATGCGCGTTCGCTGGCGTCGAAATTGGCGTTCAGCTGTTCGGTGAGGTAGGCCTGCGCATAGGTCTTGGCGATCTGCGCGGCCAGCTGCCGGTCGGTCGAGCGGGTGGAGATGGCGATGACGGAACTGCGGCCGACACGCTCCACCGTCAGCGACTGCTGCAGAATTGCGGCCGCCTTTTCACGACGTCCAGCGCGGATTGCGGCTTCGGAGGCGGGTGGATCGCCGGGCAGGACAAGATCGAGGACGCCGCGCACGGAGGATTTGACGAGCTCGACCGGCGACATCGGCGGATTGACGATGATGTCGTTCTCATCGAGCTTGGCCTTGTCCACCACGGTCAATGCCATTTCCTTGGATTTCAGAATTTCCACGGCGCTGGCAATGCGGTTGTCGACGATCTGCGCGGCAGGCACCGGCGATTCCTCTTCCGCATAACGGGAAAGGCTTTCATCCAGCAGCACCTGCGTCATCGCGGTGTAAACGGGGGTCGCAAGCACCAGATAAAGGCCGGCCAGAACCACGGCGGCGATGACCGAAGCGGCAATGACATTGGCACGGCGAACCACGGCGGCCCACAGGCGGTCGAGGTCGATAAACGTGTCGGAATCCTTGCCGGAATCCGGAAAGCCGATGTTGGATTTAAAGGTCTTGTGGTGCATGGACCTACCTTGTGAATTAAAAATGGTACGCGGGAAGCCGAGCCTTGGCTCGCCTTCCCGCCCCCCGTTATTGGTGCGCCAGCCGCCTCCCCGGCGGCGCGATTAAAGTCAGGCCGCCCGAACGCGGCTTTCGTGGTTTGCCACCAGCTCCTTCACGGAAGCGAGAACCTGCGCCTCCATGTCGGCGCGCATCAGCGAAAAGGCAACATTGGCGGCGATGAAGCCCTGCTTGCTGCCGCAGTCGAAAGTGCGCCCACTGTATTTCTGCGCATGGAAACCCTGCTTTTCGGCAAGCCGCTTCATGCCGTCGGTCAACTGGATTTCATTGCCCGCGCCGCGTTCCTGTCTGGCGAGAATATCGAAGATTTCCGGCTGCAGAATGTAACGGCCATTCAGGTAATAATTCGAAGGCGCCTTGGATGGTTCCGGCTTTTCGACCATTTCGGTGACGGAAAAGCCGTGATTGACCTTCTGGCCGACGCCGACGACGCCATAGGACGACACTTCTTCGGGCAGGCATTCTTCGACGCCGAGAATATTGCCGCCGACTTCGTCGTAAAGCTCCATCAGCCCGGCAATGCAGCCGCGCGCGCCGTAAGACACCATGTCAGGCAGAAGCAGGGCAAAAGGCTCCTTGTCAACCAGTTCACGCGCACACCAGACGGCGTGGCCGAGACCGAGCGGCACCTGCTGGCGCGTATAGCTGACGGTGCCGGCAACCGGCAGCATCTTTTCCAGCTGCAGCACCTGCACGGTCTTACCGGAGCGGGTGAGCGTGTTGATGAGCTCAGGCGCGCTGTCGAAATAGTCTTCGATGGCGGTCTTGTTGCGGCTTGTCACGAAAATAATATGTTCGATGCCGGCCTGCATGGCTTCGTCAACGGCATATTGCACGACTGGACGATCGACGATCGTCAGCATTTCCTTCGGCATCGCCTTGGTGGCGGGCAAAAACCGTGTGCCGTTGCCAGCTACGGGAATGACGGCTTTTCTGACAGTTTTGTTCAGGTCCATCGCGTTCTCCTTCATCAAGGTTTGATCTGTCCCCAGTCCCCGCGCAGATTTCGTCCACGCGTCAATTTCACGAAATCTGTCTTTTCACCCCTGTATTCGCCGCGGGCGCAAACATGGCGTCCCGCAGCCTCCTCAGCCGCACCGCAATGGGCATTCTTAAGTGCCCCAGCACGGCGGGATCCCTGATCGTGGTCTTCAAGGCGCCGAGTACCGAGCGGCTCTTGATGTTTTCCACCAAAGTCAAAAAATTATGCGCCAGCCGCAGGCTGCGGGCTCTCGCCTGCTGCGCATCCATGGCGGCGGGCAGCAAAGTGTAATGGCTCAGGAACTCCTGGTCCGCCCGCATCATCGCTTCGACGTGATGAAGTTCGAGCACGCGCGAAATCGAGCCTTCGCGGATATTGTAGACATAACCCGGCTTCGGTTCGATGACGCAAAGACCGCCGGCGGCGAGCGCCGAGGCGAGCAGGATATAATCCTCGCCGATGCGGATATCCTCGCGGAAGCGCAGGCCCTCGCTATTGAGGAAATCGCGCCGGAACATCGGCTTCATGTAGCCGAAGTTGAAGGTGGCGCGGAAAAGAATGTTGGAGGAGATGAAGTCCTCGAGCGTGAGAACCGGCCGTTCCTCCAGAAATTCTTCCGGAAACATCGTCTCCATGGGCCTGCCGTCGGTATAGACGACATCGAGATTATCGACCGCAATTGCCGCATTGGCGGCTTCCGCCCGGCACATCATGCAGGCGGAACGCTCCGGGCGGATGACATCGTCGGAATCGAGCACGGCGATCCAGCGTCCGGTCGCGGCTTCGATCCCGGCATTGCGTGCCCCGCCCGGACCGAGATTTTCTGCGAGAGCAAGCAGACGGACACGCGGATCGATGGCGGCGATCGCCTCAACGAAGGGGATGGTGTCATCGGCGGAACGGTCATCCACGACGACGACTTCCAGCGTCACACCCTGCTGGTCGAGCGCGCTTTGAACGGCGGCTTCAATCGTATCGGCGGCATTATAGGCGGCGATGACGAAGGTGATATCGGGCGGCGAGGAAAGGTTTTCCATCAGGTCGCCTCCACCGCGCCGTACTGGCGGATTTCACGCACGCCGAAGGCGCCGCTCATCGAACCCATATGCAATGCGGCACGCAGTGCATAGCGGTTACGGCGCACGGCGTTGAAGCCGCTCAAGGCTGTAAATACGCCGCAATACAGCACTTTCGAGCCAGCCTTCAGCACCTGCACCACGCGGCGTGCGCCGGGCTTCTTTTCAGCCAGCACACGGCCATGGGTCTGGCCGGAGCGGAAGCGGCGTTTGGCAAGCCACATGAAGCTTGCGCGATTTTCCGGCACCGGTTCGGACAAGACGGCGTCTTCCGCAAAAACGATGCGGCCGCCGGCGGCGTGAAGATGCGAGAAGAAATGGGTGTCTTCGCCGCCGCTCTGGCCGAGCGCCAGCGCGAAGCGCCGACCCTTCACCGAGGGTGCATCCATCTTGAGCAGCGTATTGCAGGTATAGCCGGTGATGATCTCGCCATTGACCCAGACGGGGACTGTCGAGTGAAAGTCGCCGCGTTTCATCCAGCCCGGCGCATTGTCCCGGTAAACCGCTGTTACGGGCCCGAGAACGGTTTCCGCGCCGGTTTCATCGGCCTTTTCCAGAAGGGCGGCGAGCCAATGCGGCGGGGCGGTCTCGTCATCGTCGATGAAGGCGAGATAATCCGCCCGGCATTCTGACAGGCAGGCGTTGCGGGCAATCGAAATATTCGATTTCGGGCAATGCACATAGGTGATCTCGAAGGGCGCATTTTCGCGCAGGCGATCGACACTCGCCTTGGCGCTCGGCTCCTCGTCATTATCGGCGACAATCAGCCGAACCGTCACGCCTTCCGGCACCTCCAGCTCGAAGAGTGACAGAAGTGTGGCGACGAGCGCCGGGCGTCTGTAGGTGCAGATGCCGATATCGACGGTTTTCGAATCATGCGGGCGGGTGACGGTGTTGTCGGTCATGAGACAGCCTTTCTTCCCCGGAATTTCAGGAGTTCCAGCCAGAAGCCGGTGGACCAGGCCAGGTGCATCACCATCGCCGAAAAGGCGGCGAGCGGGCCGTATGGGTTTTTCTGACCTATTGCCATCCACAAGCCATACCCCACACATGCGGCGATCCAGAGGCCGAGCGGAATAAGTGCCACCCAATGCACAAGCGACAGCAGCGCGAGGATGAAAACCGGCAGCACGGCGAGCGGGATCATCTGGCGGATTTTCGGGATCGAGCGATGTTTCAAAAGGTTCTTCGCCCGGCCGCGGCCATAGGCGAGGTATTGCCGGAACAGCGGCATGACACTCGCGCGTGGATAATAGGTCATGCGGGTCTTGTCGGTCATCCAGATGCGGAAGCCGGATTTGCGCAGGCGGAAGTCCAGCTCGGCATCCTCATTGTGGCTGAAGCTCTCGTCATAACCGCCCACGGCATCGAAAGCGGCAATCCGCATCAGCGCGTGGTGGCCGTGGTCGATCCAGTGGCCTTTGGCGCCTTCGCGGTGCTTGGAGCCGCCATTGCCGAGCTTGGAATTCTGGGCGATGGCCGTCGCCTTCTGAAACAGGCCGTGGCCGACCGTATCCATGGCGACGACGACGGAATCCGCGCCGGTGCGTTCCGCATCCTCGATCAGCCGCTGGCAATAATCATCCGGATAATCGCCATGGGCGTCGATGCGGATCATATAGTCGAATTCTTGGCCGAACGTGGCAACGGCAAGGTTGATGCCAGCGCTCTGGATGCGCTTCGGATTGGCGAGAAGCGTGACGCGATCATCCTTTGCGGCGAAGGCGGAAACGATATCGCGGGTTCCGTCCGTGCTGCCGCCATCGGCAACCACGATGCGGAAAAGACGCCCCTGCATCGCGCCGGTGAATTTGACAAGCAGTCCCTCGATCGTCTTCGCCTCATTGAGGCAGGGTATGACGATCAGCGTTCTGATGCCGGAATGACCAAGACCTTCCATGATTTGCCCCCTACGCACTACACGGGTGAAAACTGCGCTTCACGGGCATGGCCGGAAGCGGATTTGGCAAGAGAGGACAATTGCTGCACCAGCAGACGGCAATCGTCGCGGTCGGTCAGCCATTGTTTCCTGTCTGTCGCCGAGAGGGTGTTGAAGGCGTTCGTATAGGTTTGCGGGTCCATCTGGCCGAACAGGGTAGCCAGATCGTCCGGTTGCGCTTTGTTCAGAACGAAGCCGATATCGCGCTTTTCGATGAAACGGGCGGTTTCCGTGCCGGCAAGCGCAATTGGCAAGGTGCCGTAAAGGCAGCCCTCATAAAGCCGGTTGGGCAGCAGCCAGCTGGAATTCTGGCCTTCCTCGAAAAAGTCGATCGCCCAGGTGAACTGCACCTCGTTATAGATGGCGGCAAGGTCTTCGGGGTTCTTGTAAGGCCCATGGAAATGCACGTGCGGGGCAGCGGCAACGAAGCCGTCGAAATCGGCAAATTCCGAATAGGCTGGCCGGCCGCGCAGGATGATTTCGACCTTGCCCTCCTTTTGGCGGGCAAATTCAGCGAGGATTTCGAGCGATTTGCGGCAGCGAAGCGCGCCGAACCAGCCGATCTTCCATGGTTCGCCGGGCGCGGGAGCGCGTGGTTGCGGTGTGGCGGCAACGGTGGCGTCCAGCGCCAGAACCTTGTTTTCCTGAAGCAGTACCGGAAGGTTGAGGCCCGAGACCGGTTTGAAATAGTGCTCCACGAAGGCCGGGGAACTCGTCACCAGCAGCTTGGCATCGCGTGCGAAATAACGCTGGGCCGCATTCAGCAGCTGTCCGGGCTTGCCCTTGTTGAGAAGCAGGCGGTGAATATCGAGACATTCATAAACCAACGCCGGTTGCCCGGCATAGATCGACATGGCCCGCTTTGCCAGCGCCAGCATTTCCAGGTTTCTGGCAAGAATGACATCGGGAACCGGAATGCCGCCCAAGGTCTTGCCAAGCGAGAGGCTGGCTTTCGCCACCGCCGCCATGCGCTGCAGAAACTGCCCGTCGGCGGTTTCCCCAAGCACGACGGGCATGAGGCCGTCGATGCCCGCAAGCCGGTTATTTCCGCGCCGGAAGCCGGCCAGCGTCACCCGCGCCCCACCCGCAAGCAAGGTCAGCACCCGCCGGCGAATGGCGGGGTCCGACAGATCATGCGCGAGATAAAGGACATGGGTCATGCAGGGGTTCCGGTTGCTTTCATGCGTCGAAGACGCTGCGGCCTACGTTTCGGTTCAAAAAATAGTCAGTTGAGGGCGCAGGCGATGGATTCCGGGAACTGGCATTTGTCGCCGAGCGCCGTGAAGGCAAACCGGTCAACGATCATTTGCGTTGCGCCGGAATAGGAAAAGGCGCCCATCCAGTCCTTCAGCGTATCGGTGCCCCACAGGCTGAAGAAAATTTTCTGGGCATTCTGGGGAATTTTCGACTCGTCTGTCACTTCATGGACGAGCTTGCCGTTGACGTAATAACGCAGGCGCTGAGGCTCCCAGACGAAGGCGTAATCGTTAAAGCCGGCATCGGCTCCGCCTTCCACCGGTACCAGTTTTTCGTTACCGCCCTTGGCGGAGATATACTGGTTGAGCTGCACTTTGCCCGTATTCTTGCCCAGCACCTCGAAATCGATTTCATCGTGCGGTTTCTTGTCGGTCGGGCCGATATAGGTGAAGAAGGCCGAGTTCAGACCCGAGCCGGTGGCGGCCTTCATGCGTGCTTCATAGGTGCCGTAGCGATACCGCCCCTTGGTCTGGATTTCACCGCAGGCGAAGTTGCGTTCGCCCGCCTTGGCTTCTTCAAAACCGAGTGTCAGCTGGCCGTTTTCCACCGTCGCCAGTTTCTTCGACCAGGTGCAGTTCTGATGCGCGCCATTGTTCCAGCCGTCGGAAACGTACCAGAAGGACCTGTCCATGGAATCGAAGTTTTCTATGAAGGACGTGCCGTTGCCTTCCTGCGCATCGACCGGCGCTGCAAAAGCTGTGGCCGAAAGGGCTGCGGCAAGAAAGATGCGTGTCTGAACGCGGGTGACAAATGTTGTCATTGGTTCACCTCTGTCGTTGCGAATAAAGTGTTTCGGATGTGGGCGGGCCGATGATGGCGCCCCGTTTTGCCGTAAAATCGGCTTTCGGTTTTGATTTGCCGCTGCGGCTTCCGGTCAGTACGCCATAGACGGCCGGCAGGTATTTGCGGGTCTGGGCATTGCTAATCACCAGAATGACGAAGGCTGAAAGCGTCGCGCTGATATAAAAAGCGGGGTAGAAATCCGGTCCGCCCTTGTTCCACACCATCCACATGATGACGAGCAGGGGGTAATGGGCGCAGAAAATCCAGAAGCTCAGGCTGCCGGTTTCGGCAAGCCGCTGGCCAAGCCGGCTGCGGATCAGGATAGCGGAGGAAACCCAGAAGCCGAGCGCGCCGAAGACGGCCAAAAGATTGCGTGACATGTTGAGCCAGAAGGTGAATTCCGGGCCGGTGAAATAAAGGCCGGTGGCCAGCATGGCCGAAGCCGCAAAGGTCAGCGCCATGATCGGCACGGCATAGGGATCGAGAGCCTTGACATCGACACGGTGCAGCGCAAGCGCAATGCCGAGCGAAAAACTGAAAAGGATGGATTTCTTCTGGACGATGAAGATCGTCAGGTCCGGCATGGCGGTGATGAAGAGCAGGATCGCGAGCGTCGGCAGCGCGAAACGGCGCATCAGAAAGGCGAGCACCGGCGACAGCAGGATGCAGACGAAAAGGTCACGCAGGAAATACAGCGGTACATTCACCGGCAGCTCTTCGAGCGCCGTACCGTGGCTGATGATTTCACGCGGGCTGGCATTCCACAGATCAGGGAAATACCCTACGCCCAGATCGAAGAGCTGGATGAGCAACACGGCGGCAAACAGCGCACCATTCCACAGAAGGAAGGGCAGTAGCACGGTTTTAGACTTGGAACGGATCGTCGCCGGATAATCGAAACCACTCATGCCGCGGCGAAACAGCAGGTAACCGGAAATGGCGCTGAGACAGGGCACGCCGATGCGAAACAGCGCATCGCCCAGAAAAACCCGCAGCCAGTCGAAGAAGCCATAAAGGCCAAGAAATGGGCTGGTTTCGGCATCGTGCGGCACATGGACGAACACGATTCCTGAAATCAACAATATGCGCATCAAATTGATACGGGAGGATAGGTTCTGATCGACAGTCACATCAGTCACCCCTATTGGCGGCGTCTCCCCACGCCGCGTTGCAACCAGAGCGAACTTAAGCCCGCACTGGAAAGTCTGGTTTCGACTTTGGGATAAAATGTGGCGACGCGGGAAAAACACAAGATTAGATTTTGCGGGTGATTGTCTGGCGTCAGCGCCATTTCCGCGATCTTAAAAAATCAAATAACTGAAATTAATAGATTTTTTCTAAAATCACGCATCGTTAAAAATCGCTGAAGCGTGTGAATTTGTCATTTGTCGTGATGCTGCGCCGCAAAAAGAGAGGGGGTGCTGCCTTGTCGCAGTGAATGAAATCACCGCGGCAAGGTCGCTTAACGGCGGAAATGAGGCGCGTTTTTCCGCGAATTTTCTAACCTTGGGTTGCAGTATCCCGCATGCGCCGCGTTTTCACCATTCCGAAGATTTTCCCCAGCAGCGCGCGTTCCGTCAACAGGATCAGCACCGCATAGATGACGCCGCCGACGGCAGCACCGACGAGAACCTGAAGGGTGGCGCTTGGCACACGGTCTGCAAGCATATGAAGCAGATAACGCACCGAAACAGCCATGATCAACGCTGCGATCATTGGCCTGCTGCTGACATAAAGGCCGCGGAGAAACGGCGTGTCGCTCGCCTTGAACACCGCCCAGGAATAGGCGACCAGCGTTACCGCATTGACGATGCAGAGCCACACCATGGCATCGATCAGCGTGCCATAAATCGCGGCGAGCCAGACCGCGACGGTAGTGACGATGGCGCGGATCGTCGCCGACCAGAACAGCACACGGCCGTACCCCGCGCCCTTCAAATAGGGGATGAAGGTGCTGCACGGCGTCAGAATGGCTTTTGACAGAGCCAGAAGCCCGAGAACCGGCCAGGCATAGGCCCAGTTCTGCCCGAAGATGACCAGCATGGCCGGTTCGGCCACGGCCCAGAGGCCGAACATCATCGGCGCCAGCAGCACGGTCAGCACCTGCGTGCTGAACATCAGCGCATCGCGACGACGTTGCGGATCGTCCATCATGCGGCTGAAGGCGGGAAACAACACGCCCATGACCGCCGAGAGCACCACCTGGTTGGGAATGCTGGCAAAGCGGTTGGAGGCGGAATAGGCGCCGGCATCGGCAAGGCCAAGATGCCGGGCGATGACCACCATCGGTGACTGGAAGGTGACGAAATTGGCGATTTCCGAGCCCATCAGCCCGGAGCTGAAGCCGAGAAGCGGCACCAGACGGCGCGGTTTCATGACGAAGCGCGGGCAATAGCGCGAAACGGCATAAAGCCCGACAAGCCGGATGAGGGCCGCCGCAAAAAGCTGGATGATGAGCGCCCAGACCCCGAAGCCGAGAAGCGCCAAAGCCACGGCGACCACCGCCGCAATGCTTTCTGACGCCATGCTCCAGAGCGCGTCCTTGCTGAAGTTCATGCGTCGGGCCAAGAGCGAATAGGCGACATCGCCCGCGAGCTGCAGCGGAATGAGGAAGGCCATGATGCGCAGCAGGTAAGCGCTCTCCACTGCGCCCAGCAGACCGCCGAAAAATTCCGCGAAGATGTAGAGAACGGCGGCCATGGTGCAGGAAATCGCCAGATTGGCCCAGAAGACGGTATGGATCGTATCCATATCCTCTTCCTTTTCGACGATCAGCGCAGAGGTCAGCCCCGCGCCGGCAATCATGGTCAGAAACTGTACAACCGTAAGTCCTACCGCAACCACGCCGAATTCTTCCGGGGAAAGCAGTCTTGCAAGAATGGGGACCGTGACAAACTTAAGCCCGAATGTCCCTGTTTTTGACAGGACGCTCCACCCCACATTGGTGGTGATGGTCTTTACATTTGGAGCTGGGGGCATACAAGCATCCTGTTTCTGGAGGCCGGCGGGGAGGATCGCCGGTTGGGAGTTGCCGATACCATCGGGGCCGCTTTTAGGATCGGGCCCGACACTTCTTGATCAACGCAAGGGGCGAAACAATGGCAAGATTTACTGTCGTCATTCCCTATTACCAAAAGCAGCACGGAATTCTTGGACGTGCACTCGCATCGGTTTTTGCGCAGACTTACCAGGATTTCGATCTTGTCATCGTCGATGACGAATCGCCATATCCGATCGAAAGCGAACTTGCGGAACTTTCGCAGGGTGAGAAAGACCGGATTCTTGTCATTAAGCAGGCCAATGGCGGGCCTGGCGGCGCGCGCAATACCGGTCTCGACAATGTGCCCGATGGTAGCGATTACGTAGCTTTTCTCGATTCGGACGATATCTGGACACCCGATCATCTGCGCAATGCCGCCTTCGCGCTAGAGACCTATGGCGGCGAGTGCTATTGGGCGTCGATGCAGGCAAGTGACGAATTTTATTACCATTTCGCCATTTCAGAATTGGAAAAGAACGAAGGTGCGGCAAGGCTTTCCAAGAAGCCGCTGGTGATCGAACTCCCGGATCTCGCAAGCGTCATGCTGCGGAACTGGAGTTTCCTGCACCTCTCCTGCATGGTGATTGGCCGCCCGCTGTTTGAAAAGATACGCTTCGATCCGGCGCTGAGATTGGCTGCGGAAGATGTACTGTTTTTCTGCGATTCCATCCTTGCATCGAAGCGGACGCTGCTCTGTGACGATGCCGGTGCGATGCGCGGCATGGGGGTCAATATCTTCCACAGCATCGATAATGCCTCGCCGGAATTCCTGCGTCAGCAGTTCAATACCTGGGTGGCGCTCGACACTCTGGAGGGACGTTTTTCCCGCCGGCCGGCCGATGTGGCATCGATCGCTTCCTATAAAAACACGGCCCGCAAACAGGCGCTGTGGAGCCAGGCGGGCAATCTGAAACGGCGTAAAATTCCCGAATTCGGGCTGCTCTTGAAATGGGCAATGCGCGATCCCGCACTGCTGCGCGCCGCTTTTGAGCTCGGCGCAGGAAAAATCGTTCGTACAAGATGAGCGAATTCTTGCCCGCAAGAATTTATATGTTTTTCACCCAGGAGTGACCTCATGAAACCTTACCACTGGGAATCGCATCACGGCAATTTCGGTGACGATCTCAATCTGTGGCTGTGGGATTTTCTGCTTCCAGGCCTGCGCGACGTGCATGACGACGTCATGCTTGTCGGCGTCGGCACCGTGCTGAACGACACCCTGCTGCCGGCAAAACAGCGTAAGCTGGTCATCGGCAGCGGTTATGGCTATGGCGCGGTGCCGGATACGGGCACCGGGTTCTGGGATATTCGCTGTGTGCGCGGCGAAAAAACCGCCGCCAAGCTCGGGCTTGCGCCGGAAATGGGCATCGTCGATCCCGCCGTCATGGTCACCGAGATGCCGGACTTCAAAGGCCTGCCGAAACTCCACAAGAAGACCTTCGTTCCCCATTGGGAGTCGGCGGAATTTGGCATGTGGGAAACGGTCTGCGAACCGGCGGGGCTGACCTATCTAGACCCGCGCGGCGAGGCGAAATCGGTCATCCGCGCCATTGCCCAATCGGAATTCATCGTCGCCGAATCCATGCATGGCGCAATCCTTGCCGATGCGTTCCGCGTGCCATGGGTCGCAGTCAGCACATCCCCCTCGATCAACAGCTTCAAATGGAGTGATTGGGCAGGCACCGTCGGCGTGGAATATCAGCCGCGTTACGTGCCTGTTTCCACCCGTGCCGAGGCGGCAAAAAAGGGCTCGCGCTTCTGGGGCATGAATTTTCCGCCGCCGCCAGCCCCCGTCATTGCCGAGGCCGGCTCCGTTTCGGCGCATGGGGGCCCGGCGCATGAAGGCGATGTGCTGGTCAGGCCGCAGGAAAGCCAGTCAACGTCGTTGCGCAAGCTGGCCAAGCAGGTGCTGGCTGCACCTTCCACGCTCGCGCTCTGGCAGGCAAGCCGGGCGGAACCACGTCTCAGCCCGGATGGCAGGCTGGAAGAGCGCAAGGAGCGTTTTTCCGCCGTTCTGGAAACGATCAAGCGCGATTATCTTTGAGGGTGAAGAGCGGATGCGGCAGAGAATTTTCTGCCGCATTTGCTTGAGGATGCCATCCTCTAACGTCTCCATCGTCATGCTCGGGCCTGTCCCGAGCATCTGCAACCGACCGATTATACGATACGTGCGTAGATCCTCGGGACAAGCCCGAGGATGACGGCGGAGAATTGGCCGAGGTTGTCTTTCTCCTTACGAAACCGGCGTCCCCTCCAGAAGATATCGAACATCCCGTACGGGCTGCGACGGCTTGCGGAAACGCGCGGTCTTGTCGGTCAGGATACCGCGCGTGATGGCGGGCAGGGCGGGCAGGCGTGCAAGTGCGTGGGTTAGCGCGCCGCCCATGCCTTTCTGCTTTTTCGCATCGAGAAAATGGCGAAGCTCGAATTTGGCGCGGATATGTTTTTCATGTTCTCGAAGGATCGCCGCCTCGTTGGCGGACAGCCTGCAGCCGGCGAGGATGGACCTGTCCGCCTCGTATAAGCGGCGAAGGTCCTCGGTGCTGTGACGCCCGCTCAGCGAATTGCCGCGCACGATTGCGCCGTAACCGCAATGGCGGATGACCTTGTAGCGGGCGCCGGCGGCAAGAGCGCGAACGTAAAGCTCGTAATCTTCGCCCAGCCGCAGGGCCTCGTCGTAGCGCAGCGCATGTTTGTCGAGAAAGTCGCGGCGTATCACCGGTTTCAGGAAACCTGTCTCTCCGCGCTCCACGCCGGGCCTGGAAATATTGCCTTCCACGAATTCCGCAAGCGACAGAAACCGGGCCTCAGGTTCGAAGCGGGCCGGCTGCATGGAGGATGCGCCCGGAACCGATTGCTGGATGAAGGCGATATTGTCGGCGACCAGATCCCAGTCGTCATCGGCCAGCATGGCGGTGAAACGGCCCCTGAAAAAGAAGTCATCCGCATCGAGAATGCTGATAAGCGGCGCAGATGAAATTGAGATCGCATGGTTGCGGGCAGCGGAAGGCCCGCGGTTGACGTCGAATCGCACCACCCGCAAGCGACCGCTACCGTCATCTGCCGCATGCGCGACATCGCTTGTCGTATCGGTGGAACCATCGTCGATCACCACCACTTCGCCGACCTCCGGTTCCACAAGCGCGGAGCGGATGGCGATATCGATCGTTTCGGATGCATTTTTCGCAGCGATGATGACGCAAATGGGCTGTGAACCACTCACCATGGGATGTCCTTTTGCTTTGACGACCGTCAGGATTTGGCCAGCAGAAAGTGTCAGGGATGTGGATGCAAGCGATTTTTTTGCGACGCAATAAAAGCCGATGCTTGAAAGCTTACATATCGGTGAGTTTCGCGCCATGCGGCGGGGCGCTTTTGGCTGTTTCGGCCGTCATGGTTTCAGCGCTGCGATCATGTGCGAATGTCTCACGCAACCGGCGCTTTTCGCGGGCGACCAGAACCAGAATTGCAATAAAATAACCGACTTGCAGAAGGACGGCGCAGATGAGGGTCTGGATGAACGCCGTATAGAACGACCCGTGAATGAAATATGTAGCAACCGCAAAGGTAAGCAACGCACCGATCATGCTGAAAAAAACACGAGGTGCATACATGGTGCTCTCCTCCCGAGAACGATTTCTCCGTTTTTGGCTGCGCTGCGGCATTTTTTTTCTTTGCAAGAAATATACGATGAGACTGGTGTTGTTTCAACACACATATACTTCTTCTATCTGGCGCAGCATGAAATTTCGGTAATCTTGATTGGTAAATTCCTTGGTAATCGATGTTTTCCCTCTCTCGGGTCTGTTTTGAAACCCGGTTTCTGGCTTCGGACAGGCATAGAATCGCTCTTTGATCGGCTATTGCGGGTTGTCTGCGCCGCCCTGCAGACTTCGTTAACCATCTCGCCTTTAAAAAGTCGGTATTGATTCCTCGAAGAGCAGGGTGCCCGCGTGACGACGAGTTCAGAAGTAATCGCCTTTCCGGCAAAGAACCGCATTGCCGACGTAAAACGGTGTGCAACCATGCTTGACCGTCTGCATGGTGTGGAGGCGAATGATTTCTGGCGCAGGGAGTGCCGTGAACTGGCCGCCTATCTGACGGGATTGGGCTATGAAGACGCTGCCATGCGGCGCGAGGTGATGGAATTTCAAAACGCGGTGCAGGCCGAATTGTGGTCCGGCGATGCTGCCCCCGAGGCTCGTCGCGATAGCCATTGAGGCTTTAAGTTTTCTCATAAAAAAGCCGGCGTCTGCTTTGCACCGCCGGCTTTTTTGTTGGCGTCCGCCTTGGCTTCAGGAGGCGCTGGCGCCGCGTGTGCGGGCAACACCATCGAGCGCCGGCTTGTATTTCGGATCGAGCCGCGCCGCGTGGGAATAGGACTTGGCGGCCTTGGCCATCTCGCCGCGCCGCTCATAGACCAACGCCTGGTTGGCCCAGGATTCGGCGACATTGCCATCAAGCGAAATAGCGTGATTGAAATCCGCGAATGCGTTTTCGTCGTCGTTCAAGGCGACATAGGAGAGGCCACGGCCGTTATAGGGTTCCGGCGAGGTGGAAGACAGGGAAATCGCCTTGGAGAAGTCCTCGATGGCCTGGGCGTGCTGGTTGCGCAGCTGGTAGATCAAGCCGCGATTGTGCCATGCGCGTCCATCCGTGGTTTCAAGCTGGATGGCGCGGGAGAAATCGTCGAACGCTTCGTTGACCCGTCCCGACTGGCGGTAAAGATTGCCACGGCCGATCAGCGCCACATCATAGCTCGCATTGATCTGCAGGGCGGCGTTATAATCCTGCAGGGCCTGCTGCTGCTGACCGGAGTTGCGATAAACGAGCGCGCGGTTGGCGTAAGCCTGATAGAAGCGCGGGTTCAGCTGCAATGCCTTGTTGAAGTCTTCGATGGCGCGGCGGGAATCACCCGCGCGGCCGTAAGCCGAGCCACGGACATTGTAGCCTTCCGGATCCTGCGGATTGGCGTTGATGACCGAGGTGAGCGAGGCGATGTTTTCCTGCGAGCCCTGGGCGCGGTCGATCCTGAACACGTCTTCCGTCTGGTTGGATGTCGCGCAACCGGAAAGACCGGCGAGCACGGTGCAGACGACCAGAGAAGCACGAAACCCTCTGTTGTTTTTCAATGGCACCCGCCGCGTGGAGGCATCGGAGTTTTTCACAACACAGGCATCGACAGCGATCATTCGGTGTGGGTTCCCTCGCAGGCCGGTCTCATAATCGTTGTCCCACGATTTGTCTCCGACCACAAACACAAAGAGCGGCGGCGAATTGATCGCCCCCGCCCAACAAGCATTCAAAAACGTCCAAAAGACGGCCTATTAACGGCTCGCGCGCGGGGCCGCAATCAGACCTTCGCGCTGTGCGCGCTTGCGTGCCAGCTTGCGAACGCGGCGAACGGCTTCAGCCTTTTCGCGGGCGCGCTTCTGGGAGGGCTTTTCGTAATAATCGCGCATTTTCATTTCACGGAAAATGCCTTCGCGCTGCATCTTTTTCTTGAGGGCGCGAAGCGCCTGATCAACGTTATTGTCGCGGACTAGTACCTGCACGTTAAACCCGTTCCTTTAGTTTGGTTATCTTGCTGTGCGAATAAAGGCATTCGCACGCAAACACAAAATCGTTCGCTTGGCCTTTTTAGCCGTGCGATTGGTGTCGTGCATTATCAGATCATTTACGCCAAGTCCAGCCGATAACCCGCAAACAACAGCTAAAATGCGACCCCTCCGCCATTCTCGCGGTCATGTCGAAACAAAAGCATTGCGGCGTCGCAAAATGGATATTGCCTCCCATCCCGATTTGCCATGTGTATGATGCGGGCCGGAACTATGCTTCCGGTTTCTGGCCGGTTCTTGAGGAGCAGATTGCGAATGCGCAAATATTCCGTTTTTGCCGTGGCGCGTGAGGCGCTCAGGGGTCATAAAGGCTGGGATGCGCAATGGGCATCACCCGAGCCGCGCAAGGATTATGACGTCATCATCATCGGCGGCGGCGGCCACGGTCTGGGGGCGGCCTATTATCTTGCCAAGGAACACGGCATCACCAATGTCGCGGTGCTGGAAAAGGGCTGGCTTGGCGGCGGCAATACCGGCCGCAACACCACCATCATCCGTTCCAACTATCTCTATGAAGAGAGCATGGATATTTACGAGCATTCCCTCAAACTGTGGGAAGGCCTGAGCCAGGATCTCAATTACAACGTCATGTATTCAGCGCGTGGCGTGATGATGTTGTCGCACAATATTCACGACCGGCAGTCCTTCAGCCGGCACATCAATGCCAACCGTCTCTATGGTATCGACAATGAGTGGCTGACGCCCGAACAGGCCAAAGCCTATTGTCCGCCGCTCGATATTTCCGGCAATGCGCGTTATCCGATCAATGGCGCAGCACTCCAGCGCCGTGGCGGCACGGCGCGCCACGATGCGGTGGCCTGGGGTTATGCCCGCGCCGCCTCCGATCGCGGTGTGCACATCATCCAGAATTGCGAGGTCACGGCCATCAGGCGCGGGCCGGACGGGGCAGTGACGGGTGTAGAAACCAATCGCGGTTTCATCGGCGCCAAGAAGATCGGCGTTTCCGCCGCCGGCCACTCCTCGGTTCTCATGAAGATGGCGGATGTGCGGGTGCCCCTGCATTCCAACCCGCTGCAGGCGCTGGTGTCAGAGCCGCTGAAGCCGATCTTCCCTTGCGTCGTGATGTCCAACACGGTGCACGCCTATATTTCGCAGTCCGACAAGGGGGAACTGGTCATCGGCGCTGGCACGGACCAGTATAATTCCTATTCCCAGACCGGCGGCCTGCAGATCATCACCCATACGCTCGATGCCATCTGCGAGCTGTTCCCGATCTTCCGTCGTGTCAAGATGATGCGCCAATGGGGCGGCATTACCGACAACACGCCCGACCGTTCGGCCATCCAGAGCGTGACGCCGGTGCCGAACCTCTTTGTCAATTGCGGCTGGGGTACGGGTGGTTTCAAGGCGACGCCGGGTTCGGCCAATCTCTTTGCCCATCTCATCGCCCGCGGTGAGCCGCATCGCCTTGCCGCCGGGCTGACACTCGACCGGTTCCGCACCGGCCGGCTCATCGATGAGGCCGCCGCTGCCGCGGTGGCGCATTGATGCTGGCGGCGGCTGTGCTCGCGATCAATATATCTGGCGCGGTCGCGGTCGTGCCCGTCGGCAGCATCATTCCCGAGGCCGAGGATTTTCGCAGTCAAAAAATTGCGAAGATGCAGGGTGAGAAAGACTGGCCTTTCGTGGCGGAAAAAGGCCTGCTGCTGTGTGCTCCAAGTCTCGCGGACAAGATGGTCTATTTCGTCGGCGAGAAGGAGGATGGCGAGCAGGACTATCCCTTCGCAATCGATACCGACATGATGGCGGTTGCCATCGTCAATATGGGCCGGGCCTCGGCGCTACGCCCCTTCGATAATTTCGCGCAGCTTCTGACGCGGCTTTCCCCCTTTGTTGCGATGGGAAAGCGGCTATGTGACCAACCCGCCGGAAGCGTCCTTCCGGAAAATTCTCTCTAGGTGGAGCGACGATGCTTCTGATCCATTGCCCCTATTGCGGGGAAGACCGTTCCGAACTGGAATTCCGCTGGGCGGGCGAAGCCCATATCGCTCGGCCGGAAAACATCGCCGATATCTCGGACGAGGCTTTCGCCGAATATTTCTTCATCCGCGACAATGACAAGGGTCTCGTTTTTGAGCGCTGGCGGCATATCCATGGCTGCGGCCGGTTCTTTAACGCCGCCCGCGATTCCGTCAGCGATAAATTCCTGATGACCTACAGGGCCGGCGAGCCGAAGCCGGATGTCGAGACTGTCCTGTCTGGAGAAAAGGGAGCCGGGCAATGAGCGGCGATTACCGTATAAAGGGCGCTGGCCGCCTGACGCCGGCCAGAACGGCGCGTTTCACCTTCGACGGCAAGATTTATTCCGCGCTGGAAGGCGACACGGTTGCCTCAGCGCTTCTCGCAAACGGCGTGCATTTGATCGGCCGCTCGTTTAAATATCACCGGCCGCGTGGTTTCCTGTCTGCAGGGCCGGAAGAGCCGAATGCGCTGATCGACGTCTCACGCGATAGCATGCGCAAGCAGCCGAATGTGCGCGCAACGGTGCAGGATGTGTTCGACGGTGCAATCATCGCCTCGCAGAACCGCTTTCCGTCGCTGTCCTTCGATATCAGCGCGATCAACGACTTCCTTTCGCCGATGTTTGCAGCTGGCTTCTACTACAAGACTTTCATGTGGCCGAAGGCCGCCTGGCACAAGATCTATGAACCGATCATCCGCCGCGCTGCCGGTCTCGGCAAGGTGCCGCGCGAACCCGATGCGGATCATTATTCCGGCCGTTATGCCCATTGTGACCTGCTGGTGGCCGGTGGTGGTGTTGCCGGTCTGACGGCAGCGCTGGCTGCGGCGAATACCGGCGCCAGCGTCATTCTGGTGGATGAGAATGCCGAAATCGGCGGCGCGCTGCGCTTCGACACGGGAGCGGTTATCGATGGCCTGCCCGGCTATGAGTGGGCGCAGAAGGTTCTCGCCGAACTGAAGTCCCTGCCTAACGTCCGGGTTCTGACCCGCACGACAGCCTTCGGTTATTACAACCACAATTTCGTGGCGCTGGCAGAGCGCGTGACCGATCACCTCGCCACGCCCGCCAGACACCAGCCGCGCGAGCGGCTGTGGCAGGTGCGCGCCAAAAAAGTCGTTCTGGCGGCGGGCGCGATCGAGCGCCACATGGTCTTCGCCAATAATGACCGTCCGGGCATCATGCTGGCATCGGCGGCACGCACATATCTCAATCACTACGGGGTGGCTGTCGGCCACAATGTCGGTGTCTACACCGCCCATGATTCAGCCTATGAAACGGCTTTCGACCTGAAGAAGGCCGGCGTGAAGATCGCCGCCATCGTCGATTGCCGCGAGAACCCGGATCGGCGGTTGCTGGATGAGGCGCGGGCGCTCGGCATCGAAGTGTTGGCGGGCCACAGCGTTTATAATACGGCCGGGCGTCTGCGCGTGTCGTCCATGACCGTTGGCCGCAATGGTGGCTCCAACAAACGCAAGATCGCCATTGATGCGCTAGTCGTTTCCGCCGGCTGGACGCCGTCGGTACATCTCTTTTCGCAATCACGCGGCAAGCTGAAGTTTGACGCGGCTAACCAACGCTTCCTGCCCGATATCCACGTTCAGGACTGTGTTTCCGTCGGCACCTGCAACGGCACGGACGACCTTGCGGCGGTGATTGCCGAAGCGGCCGCTGCTGGCGGTTCCGCTGTGGAGTTTTCCGGCGAGAATGCCCGTGGCTGGACCGGCGGTATGATCGGCGCTGCCGAAGGCGCGGGTGAGGGCACCGGCGTCAAGGCTTTCATCGACTTCCAGCATGATGTCTGCGCCAAGGATATCCGCCTTGCCGTGCGTGAGGGCATGCATTCCGTCGAGCACATCAAACGCTTCACCACCAATGGCATGGCGTCGGATCAGGGCAAGATGTCCAATATGCACGGTCTCGCCATTGCATCCGAAGCGCTGGGTCGGGATTTGCCCAAGGTCGGCCTCACCACGTTCCGTCAGCCCTATACGCCGGTTACCTTCGGTACGCTGATCAACCATTCGCGCGGCGCATTGTTCGATCCGGCCCGCAAGACGCCGATGCACGACGAAGAGGCGGCGGCAGGTGCGGTGTTCGAGGATGTCGGAAACTGGAAGCGCGCCTGGTTCTTCCCGCGTGCGGGCGAGGACATGCACGAAGCAATCAACCGCGAGTGCAAGATGGTGCGAGACAGCGTTGGCGTCTTCGATGCCTCGACGCTCGGCAAGATCGAGGTGGTCGGCCCTGACGCGGCGAAGTTTCTCAACCTTATCTACACCAATGCCTGGGATACGCTGAAACCCGGCCGCTGCCGTTATGGTATCATGACCCGTGAAGACGGCTTCGTTTACGATGACGGCGTCGTCGGGCGTCTTGCCGAGGACCGCTTCCACGTGACGACGACGACGGGCGGCGCGCCGCGTGTTCTGCAGCACATGGAGGATTATCTCCAGACCGAATTCCCCGATCTCAATGTCTGGCTGACCTCGGCCACCGAACAATGGGCTGTCATTGCCGTGCAGGGGCCGAAGGCGCGGGAGGTAATCGCTCCCTTCGTCGAGGGTATCGACCTTTCACCGGAAGCCTTCCCGCATATGGCGGTGGCCGAGGGCAAGTTCTGCGGCGTGCCGACGCGGCTTTTTCGCGTCTCTTTCACCGGCGAGCTTGGTTTCGAAATCAACGTTCCGGCCGATTACGGCGCAGCCGTCTGGTCTGCCATCCGGGAAAGGGCCGAAGCCGTTGGCGGTTGCCTTTATGGCACCGAAACCATGCATATCCTGCGTGCCGAAAAGGGCTATATCATCGTCGGGCAGGATACCGACGGCACGGTGACGCCTGACGATGCCGGGCTCAGCTGGGCGGTTTCCAAGAAGAAGACGGATTTCGTCGGTATTCGCGGTCTTAAGCGCCTTGATCTCACGCGCTCCGGCCGCAAGCAGCTGGTGGGTCTGAAGACGAAGGACAGGCTGACCGTTCCGGAAGAGGGCGGCCAGATCGTTGTCGATCCGAACCAGCCGAAACCCATGACCATGCTCGGCCATGTGACATCCGCCTACTGGTCGGCAAATCTCGGCCATTCCATCGCCTTTGCGCTGGTGGCGGATGGCAGGGCGCGTTTGGGCGAAACACTCTATATCCCGCTCGCCGATAAAACCATTGCCGTCGAAGTGACCGACATGGTCTTTCTCGACAAGGAAGGGGCCCGTCTCAATGGCTGATATGCTTCACGCAAAACGCAAATCCGTGCTTGAGGATTTCCATGGTGGCTCGCCCTTCGTCTCGCTGAAACCTGCCGCTTCCGCATCGCGGCTGTCGCTGCGCGCGCGGGAAAGCGCTGTGCCGGCCCTTTCGGAAGCGCTTGGTCTTTCCTTGCCCACCAGCCCGAAAAGCGCCGTCACCTCGGGTCTGCGCTCTGCTCTCTGGCTCGGCCCGGATGAATGGCTGGTGATCGATCAGAGCGAAAGCGACCTGATGGCAGTGCTCTCCGGCGTCTCCGGCCTGTTTTCGGCAACCGACATTTCTCACCGTAATACGGCTATCATCGTCTCCGGCCCCGGTGCGGAGGCCGCACTCAATGCCGGTTGCCCGCAGGATCTGTCTCTGACACGATTCCCGGTCGGCGCCTGCTCGCGCACGGTTTTCGGCAAGGCGGAAGTGGTTCTGCTACGCGTGACCGACGATACGTTCCGGGTGGAATGCTGGCGTTCCTTCGCCGACTATGTCGGCGGGCTGCTGCAGGAGGCGGCTGAGGATGTGGCGGTTTAAATCCGCTGGTTTTTCCAGCCGTGCCATTCCACCCAACGCCCGTGAAAATCGGCTCGGCCGATTTCCTGTTTCTCGCCAGTCGGCCAGATTTGCAGGGTAATCGCGGCGCTGCCCGGCGTCTGGTCCGCTTCCATCTGCAGGCGGGCAAGCGGAGCCTCCGGCGTTGCGCGGGCGCCTGCCTCCGCAATCAAGGCTTCTCCGGTCTGCTTCAAGGCATCCGGCAGATATTGCCAGGCGACGGAATGGTAGATGACATGGGTGGCGCCCGAATGCGGTGTGGCAAGGCGTCGTTTCAGCCAGTCGATCGCATCGGCCTTTTCGACGTGTAAGCCGTTCTCCACAGCAATCTGTAGAGCCGCTGCCGTTCGCTCCAGCCTGTCGGTCTGGTCAGCCCAGACATAGGACATCAAGCGCAGGCGATCCTCGGCGGATGACGGGTCGAGCGGGTTGAGATCGCAGCCGGCGCGCTCGATGACCTCAATCCGACGATCGGGCGGCGATGCGTTTCCGCGCCATTCCGGCGAAAGAAAGACATCCGACTTGTCACCCCATGCGAGGTCGCCCAGTCGATACTGGTAACGGTCAAATTGCAGGTTCAGCCCGGCGCTGGCGCCAACTTCCGAAAGCGCCAGCGGCTTGCCGGCGAGCGCTGCAATCGTCAGAAACCCCGGCAGCAGCACTGCGGAACGCCGCACTTCGTTGGTCTGCGGTGGTGATTTCAACCTCTCGAGGATAAAGGCTGCATGAAAGCGCAACGCATCTGCGCAGGCCTGCCACAGCGTATCGTCGTTTTCGGGTGCGATATCGACAAGCGGCGTGATCTTGTCCTCAATGGCAAGCGCGTGCAGGGCGCCCGCCAGCCGCAAGGGAACGGAATCGCCGGAGGGGCCGACATCGCCCGGCCAGGACAGGATTTTCTGGCCCACTTCCGTCTGGCGGTCCAGCCGCGCCGAGACTGCGCGGCAAAGCCTTGCGGTAAAGGGCGAGCCGAGGCTGTCGCAAGCCCTCGCCTGAACGAGAAACGCATTTCTTACGGCTTCATCATGCATGCGGTCTCTCCCTTGGTCCGTGGGTCAGATATCGTCCGGCCTGTCCTCCGGATTGAACTGGGTGATTGTCGTCCAGCGGGCGGTGAGCGCCGGCTTTCTTTCGTTTTCAATCTCCACTGTCACGTCATAGGTCGTCATCAGCATGGCGGCGCCGCGAAAGCGGGCTTCCGCCAGGATGAACCGGCCGCGCACCCGCGCACCACTTTTAACCGGCGCGACGAAACGCACGGCGTCGAAGCCGTAATTGAGGCCCATGATCTGCTCGCGAATAGGGGGCACGGCGTCGTAATACAGCGCCGAAAGCAAAGACAGCGTCAGGAACCCATGCGCGATAGTACCGCCGAAGGGGCTTTCCGCTTTGGCGCGCTCCGGGTCCGTGTGGATGAACTGTTCGTCCAAAGTTGCTTTTGCGAAGGCGTCAATCATCGTCTGATCCACGATGATCCAGTCGGAAACGCCCATTTCCGTGCCGACGAGACTTTTAATCTCCGCCAGCCCTATGTCCTTTGCCATAATGTCTCTTTCCGGTTGCGTCGCACGCCATATAAAGGTGCCGGTGCCAGGCGATCAACCGCGCAGATAAAACACCACCGAACGGGCAGGCAGGAAAGCGGGATTACCGAAATCTGTGCCGATAGCTCTCCAGCCATTGCCGGGCAAGGTAAAGGGCACAATCTCGCGGCTGCGGTTGATGAGCACCGCGAGTTCGACCTCGTTTCCCCTCTCGTGATCGGAGGTGGAAAGTACCATGGCGAAGGCCGGTCCGTCCGGTCTTTCCCAGTCCGAAACCGTCATGGGTTCGCCGCCGGGAGCAAGCCACGCCACATCGTCCTTGCCGGAGAAAAATGCGGTTTGCGAAAACACGCTGAAGCGTTTGCGCAGTGCGGAAAGAAACGCGGTGTGATCGATCAGTTCCGGGGAAAGCGATGACCAGTCGACCCAGTTGATCTCATTGTCCTGACAATAGGCGTTGTTGTTGCCCTGCTGGCTGCGGCCGCCCTCATCGCCAGCGGTGAGCATCAATGCGCCGCGGCTGACGAAAAGCGTGGAAAGCAGCGCCTTCACATCAGCAAGGCGCGCAGCGACAATGGCGGGATCATCGCTTGGGCCTTCTACGCCATTGTTCCAGGAATGGTTTTCATTGTGGCCGTCGCGATTGTTTTCGCCGTTTTTTTCATTGTGCTTGTGTTCGTGGCTGACGAGATCGAACAGCGTGAAGCCGTCATGGGCGGCAAGGAAATTGACGCTGCGGCTTCTTGAGCGGCCATGGCGTGAAAAGATCGGCGACGAACCGGATAGTGCATCGGCGAGCGCCCCGGTGGTTCCCGCATCACCGCGCCAGAACCGGCGCATATCGTCACGGGCACGGTCGTTCCATTCCAGAAAGCTTTCGGGGAAATTGCCGAGCTGGTAACCGCCGGGGCCGATATCCCATGGTTCGGCGATCAGCACACGGTCGTGAAGCACTGCGTCCGAATGCATGGCATCAAGCGTTTCGCTGGCCATATCGAAGCCATTGGCCGTTCGACCGAGCACGGGTGCCAGATCGAAACGGAAGCCGTCCACACCAGCATTCACGACAAAATGCCTGAGCGCATCGATGATGAGCTGGCGCACATAGGGATGATCGCAGGCGACCGTATTGCCGGTGCCGGTATCATTAATGAGCAAGCCCGGTTCTCCGGGCGGGTGTCGAAAGGCGGTGAGATTGTCGAGGCCACGCAACGACAAAACCGACCCTTCAATGTCGCTCTCACCGGTATGGTTGAAGACCAGATCGAGAATGACGCCTATACCTTCCGCATGCAGCGCGGCTACCGTATCGCGTAATTCCCGCACGCCGCCGGGGCAGAGGCGCGGATCGAGCGCCATGAAGCCGACCGGGTTGTAGCCCCAGGCATTGGAAAGGCCGAGCGGCGGCAGGTGCCGCTCGTCGATCCAGGCAGTGATCGGCATCAGTTCCACGGCATCCACGCCGATTTTTTTCAGGTGCGCGATGATGGCGGGATGAGCCAGCGCCGCGACGGTGCCCCTTATGTTTTCCGGCACTTCGGGATGCAATTTGCTGAAGGATTTGATCGCAAGTTCGTAAATCAGCCCGCCTTCGACAAAAAGCGGCGCCTGGCGTTTGGGCGGTTCGTATTGTGAAAGGATCGCCTTGGGCATGATGCCGCCCGTGTCTTCGCCAAAAGCGTATAGCGCCGGATCGTGCCGGAAGGGGCGGTCGATCTCCGTGGCATAGGGGTCGAGCAGCAGTTTTGATGGATCGAACCACAGGCCGTGTTCGGGGGCGTAAATTCCGTGGGCGCGGTAACCGTATCGCGTGCCGGAACCGGTGTCCGTCACCGTCAAACGGTGAATATCATCCTCTCCGCGCTTCATTGGCAGACGGGCGGTCTCCTTTTCACCGGCTGCATCGAAAAGGCAAAGATCGATCTGGGAAGCGTGCCGGGAATAGACCGTGAATTCCGTTCCGTTTTCCGTCTGGATTGCGCCTTTGGGGAAAACGGGTGGGTTCTGCATGGATCGCCTCCGATGGGGATGATGTTTTTTCTCAAAGGCATCGGCTGGATTGGAGGAGGCTTATGCTCTCACCCCAAACTCAAAAGGGCTGAAACCTCTCTTCCGTCATCCTCGGGTCAACCCCGAGGATGACGCCGAATGTGGCGAAGGGTGTGTCACCCCGATAAGCTGCCTTGCCAGATGCCTATTGCGCGGCGCGCGCTCCCGGAAGAGACGCGCGCCGTGGCAATTTCACGTAATAACGCTCGGTTCGTTGCGGCCAGTATGGGCCTTGATACCGGCGATCGTATCGGCAACGGCAATCAGGTCGGCCAGCGCCTCCTGGGTTTCTATGCCGTGGCGGGCCGCATCCGCCTCGTAACGCTCAACGTAAAGCCTCAGCGTCGCGCCTGCCGTGCCGGTGCCGGAAAGGCGCAGCACGATGCGCGAACCGCCCTCGAACAGGATGCGGATGCCCTGATTTTTGCTCACCGACTGATCGACAGGATCGTGATAGGCAAAATCATCCGCAGCCGCGACCTTCAGATTGCCGTAGCTGGTGCCGGGAAGTGTGGCGAGTTTTTCGCGCAGCGTGGCGACCAGCGTGTTGGCGGCGTCTGAATCAACTTCTTCATAGTCATGGCGGGAATAATAGTTGCGGCCATATTCGGCCCAGTGCCTGGTGACGATGTCTTTTACGCTTTCCTTGCGGGCGGCGACGATGTTCAGCCAGAACAGCACGGCCCAGAGGCCATCCTTTTCACGCACATGGTTGGAGCCGGTGCCAAAACTTTCCTCGCCACAGATCGTTACCTTGCCGGCGTCCATGAGGTTGCCGAAGAATTTCCAGCCGGTCGGCGTCTCATACATGCCAAGCCCGAGCTTTTCGGCGACACGGTCCGCTGCGGCACTTGTTGGCATGGAGCGGGCAATGCCGGAAATGCCGGCGGCATAACCGGGCGCCAGTTTGGCATTGGCCGCGATGATGGCGAGGCTGTCGGAGGGGGTGACGAACATGCCCTTGCCGACAACCATGTTGCGGTCGCCATCGCCATCGGAAGCCGCACCGAAATCCGGTCCCTGCGGGCTCATGACATCGTCATAAAGCTCCTTGGCGTGGACAAGGTTGGGGTCTGGATGGTGTCCGCCGAAATCCGGCAGCGGCGTTGCGTTGCGGACAGAGCCTTTTGGCGCGCCGAGGCGCTTTTCGATGATGTCCACGGCATAAGGGCCGGTAACGGCGCTCATGGAATCGACCACGACCTTGAAGCCGCCGGCAATCAGCGCACGGATCGCATCGAAATCGAAGAGCTCTTCCATCAGGGCGGCGTAATCGGTGACCGGATCGATCACCTCCACCGTCAGCTCATCGACTTTGAAGCTGCCCACCTTGTCGAGATCGATATCGGCGGCATCGGAAATCCTGTAGCTGTCGATGACCTTGGAACGGGCATAGATCGCGTCGGTGATCTTTTCCGGTGCCGGGCCGCCATTGCCGATATTGTATTTGATGCCGAAATCTTCGTTCGGGCCGCCGGGATTGTGGCTGGCGGAAAGAACGATGCCGCCAAAGGCCTTGTATTTGCGGATAATGTTGGAGGCGGCCGGCGTGGAAAGAATGCCGCCCTGACCGACCAGAACCTTGCCGAAACCGGCAGCGGCGGCCATCTTGATCGCCTTCTGGATAACTTCCCGGTTGTAATAACGGCCGTCGCCGCCGATCACCAGCGTCTGGCCCTGAAAACCTTCCAGTGCGTCGAAGATCGACTGGATGAAATTCTCGGCGTAATTTTCCTGGGCGAAGACTGGCACCTTCTTGCGCAGGCCGGAAGTGCCCGGCTTCTGGTCCTGATAGGGCTTGGTCTTGATAGTCTTGATCATTGTTTCAATGGCCTTTCGAAATAAGCTGGCTGTAAAGCGCGGCGTAAAGACCGGCGCTTTTTTCCCAGGAAACATCGGATTTCATTCCGAGTTTCTGCATTTGTGTCCATAGTTTCGGGTCGTGGTAATAACGCACGGTCCGGCGGATCGCCTGTTTGAGACCATCGAGCGTGACGGGGGAAAATTGCACGCCGGTCGCTGCCTTGCTGGCAAGGGCGGCGTGATTGGCGTCGATCACGGTGTCGGCAAGGCCGCCGGTGCGGGCAACCACCGGAATACAGCCGTAACGCAGTGCGTAAAGCTGCGTGAGGCCGCAGGGTTCGAAGCGCGAGGGAATGATGATCGCATCGCAGCCCGCCTGCATCAGATGCGACAGGGGTTCGTTATAACCGATGGCAACGCCGACACGGCCGTGGTGGCGGGATGCGGCCGCCAGAAGCGCGCCTTCCAGCGCCACTTCGCCCGCGCCGAGCACGACGAGACGACCGCCGAGGGCAACGATCTCGTCCACGGCTTCCGCCATGAGGTCGATGCCCTTCTGCCAGGTGAGGCGGGAAATGATGCAGAAAAGCGGGCTGTCGTCATCATCGATGCGGAAATGCTCAGCGACCGCCTTCTTGTTCAGCGCGCGGTTCTTGAGATTGGCGGCGGAATAATTGTCGTGGATCAGATGGTCGGTGGCCGGGTTCCAGACATCGGCGTCGATGCCGTTGACGATGCCGTGCAGCACATGGGCGCGGCTGCTGATCACTCCCTCCAGCCCCATGCCGAATTGCGGGGTCAGGATTTCCTCTGCGTAAGACGGGCTGACGGTGCTGAGCGCCGTCGCAGTCTGCAGGCCGCCCTTGAGGAAACTGACATCATTATAATATTCGATGCCCTCCATGCCGAAGGCATGGGCAGGTAGTGCCAGGCGGCTGAAGATGTTGGCACCGAACTGGCCCTGGAAGGCGATGTTGTGGATGGTGAGAAGGCTCGGAATCTCAGGCGTTTCGGCATAACGCATATAGACCGGTGTCATGGCGGCCTGCCAGTCATGGGCGTGCACCATATCCGGCCGCCAGCCGGGAAGCACACCGGCGGCAATACGGGCCGCCGCCAGCGACAACGCCGCAAAACGTTTCCAATTATCAGGATAATCCTTGCCGGCCTGATTGAGATAAGGGCCACCGGACCGTTCGTAATAAGCGGGTGCATCGAGAATGAGGAGATCCAACCCTTCGTGCCGCACCTCGAGCACCTCGGCTTTTTCACCGAGCAGATCGGAAAATTCGAAACATTTGACGGGGTCCGTCACGGCGGCTTTCACCGCCGGATAGCCGGGTATCAATGTTCGCGTTCTGACGCCATGGGCTTCGAGCGCGATGGGCAGCGCGCCGACAACGTCGGCGAGCCCTCCGGTCTTGATCAGGGGATAGATTTCGGATGAAACCGAAAGGACATTCATGGGCTCTACAGGTCCAGCTTGTCGATCATCGATTGGGTGATAAGGCAAATGCCATTTTCAGTGCGGCGGAAACGTTTGGCATCCAGTTCTGGGTCTTCTCCTACAATCAGTCCTTCCGGAATGACCACGCCATGGTCGATGACGACATTGCTGAGCTGGGCATGACGCCCGATCTTCACACTCGGCAGTACTACGGCATTCTCAAGGCGGGAGTATGAATTGGCGCGCACGCCTGTGAACAGAAGGCTGCGCGTGAGGGCCGCACCGGAAATGATGCAATCGCCCGAGACGACCGACGACACGGCCGAACCGCGACGATCCTCGTCATCATGCACGAATTTCGCCGGCGGGGTGATTTCCGCGTAAGTCCAGATCGGCCAGGATTTGTCGTAGATATCGAGGTCGGGCACCACATCCGTCAGGTCGATATTGGCCTGCCAATAGGCATCGATGGTGCCGACATCGCGCCAGTACGGCCCGTGTTCGAAATCCGAGCGCACGCAGGAATCCGCGAAGCGATGGGCGACGGCTTTGCCGTGCTTGACGATATAGGGAATGATGTCCTTGCCGAAATCGCGGCTGGAGGTCGGGTCGGCGGCATCGCGGCGCAGCGCTTCCATCAGGAATTTGGTGTGGAAGACATAAATGCCCATGGAGGCGAGCGCGAAGCCCTCATTGCCGGGAATGCCGGGCGGATCGGCCGGTTTTTCGATGAAGTCGATGATCTCGTCTTTTTCGTTCACATGCATCACACCGAAGCCGGTCGCTTCCATGCGTGGTACTTCGAGGCAGCCGATCGTCACATCCGCACCGGAATCGACATGCTGTTGCAGCATGTATTCGTAATCCATCTTGTAGATGTGATCGCCGGCGAGAATGACCATATATTCCGGCGCATAGGGCTCGATGATGTCGATGTTCTGGTAAACGGCATCGGCGGTGCCTTCATACCATTGCGTTTCGGACACGCGCTGCGAGGCCGGCAGAATGTCGAAGCTTTCATTACGTTCGGGGCGGAAAAAGTCCCAGCCGCGCTGCAGGTGGCGGATGAGCGAATGCGCCTTGTATTGCGTGGCGACGCCGATGCGGCGAATGCCGGAATTGAGCGCGTTGGAGAGCGCAAAATCGATGATGCGCGCCTTGCCGCCGAAATAAACGGCGGGTTTTGCCCGGCGGTCCGTCAGCTCCTTCAGGCGGCTTCCTCTGCCGCCTGCGAGGACATAGGCCATTGCATCACGCGCCAGTGGCTGAACTCTTTTTTCCGACATGGTGTCCTCCCTCTCTGTCTGTCAGTTTTCCGGCTCAAGCATGATCGTCGCGAGCGGCGGCAGGACGAGCATCGCCCCGATTTCTCCGCCGGCATCGACCGCCTGAACGCGTCCGCCATTTCCCTTGCCGCTGCCGCCATAGATTTCGGCGTCGGTGTTGAGAATCTCCCGCCACCGCCCCGCCTGGGGCAGCGGCACATAATAACTTTCCCGGTAGACCGGGGTGAGATTGCAGATGACTGCCACCGGTTTTTCACCAGGCGCCATGCGCAACCAGGCAAAGACGGAATTGTCGTGGTCCTCGACCACCAGCCAGCGGAAACCTTCCGGCTCGCAGTCGCGGGCGTGCAAAGCGGGTTTTGAACGATAGGTGAGGTTAAGATCGCGCACGAGGCGGCGCATGCCCTCATGCATCGGATATTGGCGCAGGTTCCAGTCGAGAGCGCCCTTTTCGCTCCATTCGCTCCATTGGGCGAACTCCTGGCCCATGAACAGAAGCTTCTTGCCGGGATAACCCCACATGAAACCGTAATAGGATCGCAAGTTGGCGAATTTTTGCCAGTCGTCGCCGGACATCTTGGCGATCAGCGATCCCTTGCCGTGCACCACTTCGTCATGGGAAAGCGGCAGCACGAAATTCTCGGTGAAGGCGTAAAGCAGACCGAAGGTCAGTTCCTGATGGTGGAACTTGCGATGCACCGGCTCACGCGAGAAATAGCTCAGCGTGTCGTGCATGAAGCCCATGTTCCATTTGAAGCCGAAACCGAGACCGCCTTCATGAACGGGCTGGGAAACTTTCGGCCAGGAGGTGGATTCCTCCGCAATGGTCATGACGCCGGGATGGGTGCCATAAACGAGAGAATTCATCTTCTGCAGGAAGCGGACGGATTCGAGATTTTCTCGCCCGCCATATTCGTTGGGAATCCACTCGCCTTCCTTGCGGGAATAATCGAGATAAAGCATCGAGGCGACCGCATCGACGCGCAGGCCGTCGAGATGGAATTTCTCGGCCCAGTAAAGCGCATTGTTGATGAGGTAGGACATAACCTCAACACGGCCGAAATTATAGATGGCCGTGTTCCAGTCGGGATGAAAACCCTGACGTGGATCGGCATGTTCGTAAAGCGCGGTGCCGTCGAACCAGCGCAGGCCGTGCTCGTCGGTTGGAAAATGCGCCGGAACCCAGTCGAGGATCACCCCGATGCCGACCTTGTGAGCGCCGTTGACGAAACGCGCAAAGCCTTCCGGATCGCCGAAGCGGGCGGTCGGGGCATAAAGACCGGTCGTCTGGTAACCCCAGGAGGGGTCATAGGGATGTTCGGTAATCGGCAGGAACTCGATATGGGTGAAGCCCATATCCGTGCAGTAAGGAATGAGCTGGGCGGCCAGTTCATCCCAGCTGAGGAACGTGCCATCCTCGCGGCGCTGCCAGGAGCCGGCGTGCACCTCGTAAATGCTGATCGGCTGGCGGCGCTGGTCCACCTGCGCCCAATGTTCGCGGTGAGCCTGGTCTTCCCATTTCTGAGCCAGTTCCGGCGCGGTGACGGAGGCGTTTTTTGGCCGCAACTCGCCGCGCCGGGCATAAGGGTCGGCCTTCAGCGGCAGAAGCTCGCCATTGGCACCGAGAATTTCGAATTTATAAGCGCAACCTGCATAGACGTCAGGCGCGAAGATTTCCCAGATGCCGGTATCCTTGCGGAAACGCATGACATGCCGGCGTCCATCCCAATTGTTGAAATCGCCGACCACAGAAACGCGCCGTGCATTGGGTGCCCAGACGGCAAAGTGGAAACCCTCGACGCCCTCAAGCTTCAGAGGATGTGCGCCCATCCTGTCGAAGAGCCGCAGATGCGAGCCTTCACGGACGAAATAATCGTCCATCGGTCCAAGAACCGGGCCGAAGCTGTAGGGGTCGGTCACCGCCCATTCGGCATCGTCGCGGCCGGCGCGGTAACGCACCGGCTGGCGCGATGCAAGCTCGACCGGACCTTCGAAAAAGCCCTCCGGATCGAGCCGCTTTAACTCGCCGATGAAGTTCCCGTCCAGCGTGAGGACGGACACTTCCTCGGCGCCCGGAATGAAACAGCGGGCGGAAAACCCTTCCGGCGTTTCATGAACGCCGAGAAGGGCAAAGGGGTTGGAATGCAAACCGCTCTTGATCGCCTCGATTTCAGCCTTCGTGATTTCGCCAGTCTTTTTCTCTTCGGCCGAATTGAGCGGTTTTTTCATCAGGCTCTCCAGATCTCGGTGGCATATTGCCGGATCGTCCTGTCGGACGAGAACCAGCCCATACGCGCCGTGTTGCGCACTGTCTTGGTGTTCCAGCTATCCTGATCGCTCCAGATCGCATCCACCTTGCGCTGCGCGTCGGCATAGGCGTCGAAATCGGCGGCGACCATGAACCAGTCGCTATTGTATATACCGTCGATGAGGCCGGCAAAACGCGAGCGGTCATCGGGCGAGAACACGCCTGACGCAATGGACGACAGCGCCTGCGACAATTCCGTGGATTGTTCGATGATCGCACGGGGATTGTGACCTTCGGCACGCGCGTTTGCGACTTCTTCCGCCGTCATGCCGAAGATGACGATGTTGTCACTGCCGACATGTTCGAGCATTTCGACATTTGCGCCATCGAGCGTGCCGATGGTGAGCGCGCCGTTCAGCGCGAATTTCATGTTGCCCGTGCCCGACGCTTCCATGCCGGCGGTCGAGATCTGTTCCGAGAGATCGGCGGCGGGAACCATGATTTCCGCAAGCGAGACGTTATAGTTCGGAATAAACACCACTTTCAGAAGCCCGCGCACGGCCGGATCGTTATTGATGACCCTGGCAATATCATTGGCAAGCTTGATGATCAGCTTTGCGTTGTGATAACTCGGCGCCGCCTTGCCTGCGAAGAACTTAACGCGCGGTACCCATTCCAGTTCCGGATGGGAACGGATCTGGTCGTAAAGCGCCACCGTTTCGATAAGGTTCAGAAGCTGACGCTTATATTCGTGGATGCGCTTGATCTGAATGTCGAACATGGCCGAAGGATCGACGCGGATGCCCATGCGCTGCGCCACAGTATTGGCAAGGCGCACCTTGTTCAGACGCTTCACTTCGGCGAATTTTTCGCGGAAACCGGCATCGTCGGCAAAGCGGTCGAGCGCGGTGAGTTTTTCCGCATCGTCGAGGAAGTCGTCGCCGATCGCTTCGCGCACCAGCCCTGTCAGGCCCGGATTGCATTGCATCAGCCAGCGGCGTGGCGTGATGCCGTTGGTTTTGTTGTTGATACGCTCAGGGTAAAGGCCGTGCAGGTCGGCAAACACCGTTTCCTTCATCAGCTCCGTATGAAGGGCGGAAACGCCGTTGATCGAATGCGAGCCGATGAAGGCGAGGTTGCCCATGCGCACGCGGCGTTCGCCGCCTTCATCAATGAGAGAGATCGAACGGATCTGCTGATCCGCCATCTTCTTTTCCTTGCGGGCATAGACCAGCGTATTGGCGTTGATCGCATAGACGATCTGCATATGTCTTGGCAGAAGACGCTCGAGCAGCGGCACCGGCCAGCTTTCCAGTGCTTCCGGCAGAAGCGTGTGGTTGGTGTAGGAGAAAGTCCCCTGTGTGATCTTCCAGGCCTCGTCGAATTCAAGGCCATGCACATCGCAGAGCAGGCGCATCATTTCGCAGATGGAAATGGCCGGATGCGTATCGTTGAGCTGGATCGAAACCTTGTCCGGCAGCGAAGTGAAATCAGGATATTGCTGCAGATGACGGCGCAGAATGTCCTGCAACGAGGCGGAGGAGAAGAAGAACTCCTGCCGCAGGCGCAGTTCCTGGCCCGCCGGCGTTGCATCCGCAGGGTAGAGAACGCGTGTCAGGCTTTCCGCCTTGTTGCTCTCGCGCAATGCGCCGATATGGTCGCCAGCATTGAAAGCGGCGAGCAGAATGGGGTCGATCGGCTGTGCCGACCACAGGCGCAGCGTGTTGACGCGGGTGCCGCGCCAGCCGACGACCGGCGTGTCATAAGCCATGGCGATGACGCGTTCGGCCGGCTTCCAGACGAAACGCTGCGGGTCTTCATAGCCGCCGATGGTTTCCACCGATCCGCCGAAGCCGACCTCATAGGAGCTTTCGCGGCGTTCGAATTCCCAGGGGTTGCCGTGCGCCAGCCAGGTCTCCGGCAGTTCCACCTGCCAGCCATCCGCCATCTGCTGGCGAAAGAGGCCGTGCACGTAACGAATGCCGTAGCCATAGGCGGGAATATCGACAGTTGCCATGGATTCCATGAAGCAGGCGGCGAGACGGCCAAGGCCGCCATTGCCGAGTGCGGCATCCGGCTCCAGCCCGGCAATGACGTCGAGGTCGACACCGAGCGAGGACAGCGCATCGCGGATTTCGTGCATGAGGCCGATATTGGAAATGGCGTCGCGCATGAGGCGGCCAATCAGGAACTCCAGCGACAGATAATAAACGCGCTTGGAATTGTTGGCGTAGGCCTTGCGGGTGGATTCCATCCATTTGTCGATGATGCGGTCGCGAACGACGAGAATGGTTGCGGTCAGCCAGTCATGCGGCTTGGCTACCTTAACGTCCTTGCCGATACGGTAAGTCAGTCGCTCGATGATTTCCGCCGCCATGATTTCCGGATTGGAACTGCGCGGGGCGGGGCGGGGAAGATCGGCGGCGTTGAGATTATTGATCATTGGTCGGTCAGCACCTTGGTGGGAGGAGAGGGTCTGATGAGGTCGATCCGGTTTGCCTTTACTGACGCCAGTTTATGCATCGATATGGAGGCGTGGCAACAGCAATTTTCGCGGAAAGTTGGAGGGCTTAATATTATGAAAAATAAGACTTTTCCTTCAGCATCCCGAGGATCGCCAAAGGCATTGCGCGCTCTTTATGCGCCGTTCTTGAACGGGTTTGCGTGGTCGTTGCGATGCCGGGCATCGTTCAAAAAAGGGAGAGAGGCTGCAATAATTTCTGAAGTGGTTCACCGGCCCTGAAATCTGTTTCGGTCTATCGGATCACACACTAGCCTTCGCGGCCTGGAAAATTCAATGAAAATAAACGAGACGGCGTCGTGACGGCGCTCGCTCTGGGTGGCGAGCGCGGAAAAAGGCCCTGATCGTCGCAAAAACCGGTATTTATGACAGGAAAAAAGGTTCCGTCGTCATCTCGCCGGCGCGGATCGTCACTCTCGTATTCGGCGGAACGGCGCACCACGGGGTGCAATCGAAGGAAAACGGTTCCGAACTCAGTGCAATTCCCTCATCCAGCCCGCGCCAGTAAAGCGTCGGCGGCTTGTCATCGCTGGACCATCGGAAAGCATGCAGACAATCGCCATCCATCAGCACGGCGCTGAACCGCAGCGCGGAGGAAACGCCCGCAGCGATCATCTTTTCCTGACAGAGGCGCAGCGCGGTTGAAATGGCGCGGATGGGGTCGATGACAAGGCCGTGGCCGGCGGCGATCAGGAAGATTGCTTCGCTGTCGCCGGTGCCGCGTCGCGACGCATAGATATCGTCGGGTATGAGGGAATCGATGTCGCGTCTTATCTGCTCGTAACCGCCGATCTGGCCGTTATGCATGAACAGATATTGCCCATGTGCGAAGGGGTGGCAATTGGCGCGGGAAACCTCGCCTGACGTGGCGGAGCGAACATGCGCCATGAACATGCCCGAGCGCAGCTGGTGGCAAAGTGCCGCGAGATTGGCGTCGGACCAGGCGGGTCTGGTGTCGCGAAAAACGCCGGGCGTTCCGCGTTCACCATACCATCCAAGACCACAACCATCGCCGTTGACGACGGTTTTCGCTTCCCGTGCGGCCATGGACTGGCTGACCAGCGATGCTTCCGGCTCGATCAGCAGGCTGTCGAGCCAGACCGGTTTACCGGAATAGGCAAAGAGGCGACACATTCATGCGGCTCTGTTGAAGGCCTTGTTTCCGAGCGCGAAACCGACGGCGGCCTTCGCGTGAATGGCGGTCGAATCGTAACCCGGCAGCGGCAGGGCATCGGGGTCGATCAGCAGCGAAATCTCGGTGCAGCCGAGAATGACGGAATCGACACCGAGTGCACGGGCCTTCTCGATGACCGCGAGATAACGTTCGCGCGAGCAGGACTTGATCTCGCCCTGGCAGAGTTCACCGAAAATAATGTCATGGATCGCGGCCCGGTCTTCCGCATCGGGCACAACCACATCAACACCGTGGCGGCGCATGCGGTCGGTGTAGAAGCCATGTTCCATCGTGTAGCGGGTGGCGAGAAGCAGCGGCTTGCGGCGTCCATCCGCCTTCAAGGCTGCGGCGGTTTCGTCGATGATGTCGATGAGGGCGACGCCCGACATCTTCTCGACCGTTTCTGCGACGAGGTGCATGGTGTTGGTGCAGATGAGCACACAATCGGCACCGGCATTGGCAAGGCGTGCGCCGGCGGCGCCCAGAAGTGCACCGGCCTCATCCCAGCGATCGGCCTTTTGAAGGGCGACGACTTCGGAAAAATCAAGCGAATGCATGACGATATCGGCAGAGACCAGCCCGCCGCGGCTGTCGCGCACGGCTTCATTGATCATGCGGTAATAGGTTGCGGTGGATTCCCAGCTCATGCCGCCGATCAGACCGATGCGTTTCATAAGAGTTCCCTTATCAAGTTTGATTGAAGACAAGAATGCCATCGCAAGGACGAAAACGGCATGCGTTTTTTCAGGGATTTAGATGTGCTTATGCAAATATCAGGCGCTATATAGGTCCGATGTGCAAATTTATTGCGTCATTGCGTTAACCAGTGCATTGTTTGGCGATGATTGATGACCGTGACCGCCGAATCCTTGCGATTCTCCAGGAGAATGCCGAAACGCCGCTCTCCGATATAGCTGAGGAGGTTTCGTTGTCGCTATCCGCCTGCTCGCGGCGCATTACGCGCCTGCGTGCGGAAGGTTATGTGACGGGCACGATGGCGCTGCTTGACCGGCGAAAGATCAACCTGCCGACCACGGTTTTCCTGCTGGTGAGAACCGGCCTGCATGCGGAAGACTGGCTGGACCAGTTCCATGCCGCCGTCAGCACAATACCTGAAATCGTCGAGGTTCACCGGCTCACCGGCAATTTCGATTATATTCTGAAGCTGGTGCTGCCGAATGTCGAATATTACGATACGGTCTACAAACAGATCCTGCGCCGCGTCCAGCTTTATGACATGTCCGCCTATATCTCCATGGAGACGGTGAAGCTGTCGTCTTCCCTGCCGACAACGCATATTTGAGGGATCATTGGGCCCTTCTCAGCGCGCCGCCTCGAAATGGACGCCGAAACGGAAGCTTCGTGTCTCGCCCGGTTGAAGTGTCACTGCTGCCGTCAGTTCCGGGTGGTTGAAGGCATTGGTGGGCATCTCTACCGGTTCTAGCGCGATTGATTTTCGCCTGTCACGGGCCAGCGTGTCGCCGGTGAAGACATGCATGTGGCCCCGCTCCTGCCAAACCGTAAGGCTCGAACCATCGTGCCGGTTTTCGAGCCGGGTCTCGAAAAGCCCGTTTTCGGACGCGATGAGGTCGGTGAAGCAAAGATCCAGCACATGGTCGGCAATTGGCGTTGCGACTAGAAAGCGGCTGTCGTCGCGTTTGATAATTTCTGCCTGCCCGTCATGCAGTGGGATTAGATGATCGTCGGTCACGATGGCCGTTCGCGATGGTAGCGTCAGATGGAGATCGTCAATGGATGACGGGCCTGGCAGGCGGAAATAGGGATGCCAGCCGGCTGCGAAGGGCAAAGGCTGGTCGCCGTGATTGACGCCGCGTATGTCGATGCTGACCGCCTGGCCGTCAAAGCGATATTCTACCTCGATGATGAGCCGATAGGGATAGCCCCTGAAATCGGACGGCGATATTTCGCTGCGAAAAATGAGCACATGCGCGCCGTTTTTCTCGAAAGATTGTTCGAGGGCAAAGGGCAGGGCTCTGGCAAATCCGTGGAAGACCAAGGCCTCGTGGGCAAGAACCGGCTTGATGTGGTGCATCTTCCCGCCGAAGTCATATTGGCCGTTGGGAATGCGGTTGGCGAAGGGCGCAAGAATCCCGTTTCTCACGCCGTTCTGTGAGTGTAGCTCCGCCGGCGTCAAGTAGCCGTCGACAAGGTTTTCGCCTTCGCAGCCATCCGCAAGCCGCGGTCGCCAGCTCAAAAGCGTAGCGCCCTCATAAGCGATCTCGGCGCTGAAGCTCTCGCCGGAAACCGTAACAGCGGCAATCCCCGTGCCTGTCGCGGAGGTGGTCATCGGGAAATTGTCCTTTGATGCATATGTTTGCGATCATCGGGACGACTGCCCCGATTCGCAGATAATCTTCGCTGTGCCAATATTTCGCAATGGCTGGAAGAGGTCGCAGCAAGCGCGACTTCCGTTATTTCGAGGCTTGGCCGCCCCTGTGATGGAACTCAGTCCGGAAAGGTCCGTTTCGCGCCGCTGAAAAATTCCATCAGGGCGGCTTGATCCTCACCGCCCAGTCCCGCTGCCGTCAGCATTCGGTGCACCTCGGCGCAAAGCGCCGTCAAGGGCATGGCCGTGTTGGTGCGTCGGGCCAGATCCTGCGCGCCGTTCAGGTCTTTCACCATATTGTCGATACGACCGGTACGACGGTAGTCCTTGGCCACATAACGCGGCATATATTCCTGCAGGATGGCACTGTCCGCCCGGCCGCCCTTCAGCGCCTGCGGTATCTTGGCGGCATCGACGCCGGCATCGAGCGCAAGCTGCGTTGCTTCCGCCACGGCCAGGAAGTTCAGGCCGCAGAGAACCTGATTGATGAGCTTGGTTGTCTGGCCTGCGCCGCAGGGTCCCATATGGGTAAAATTGCTGGCCACATGTTGAAGCACGCGATGGGCATCGGCCACGTCTTTTTCGCTGCCGCCTGCCATCAGCGTCAACTGCCCGATGAGCGCCTTGGGCGCGCCGCCGGAGAGCGGGCTATCTACCCAGCGCAGCCCCTTTTCTGCGGCTTCGGCCGCCAGTTCCTTTGTCGCCTCCGGATCGATGGAGGACATGTCGATGATCAGCGTGCCGGGCTTTGCACCCACCGCCACGCCATCCTTGCCGAAAACGGCGATACGGACGATCTTCGGCGAATTGAGGCTGAGGATCACGACATCGGAGGCGGATGCCGCTTCCGCCGCGGTGCCGGTGCTTCGCGCGCCGAGGCCGGTCAGCGCCGCCACCTTCTCCGCATCCAGATCGAAAACCGTCAGTTGATTGCCGGTTTCGATCAGCCGCGTGCCGATTGCCCCACCCATCGCGCCTGCGCCGATGAGGGCGACTTTGTTCTTCTCGGTCATGGTGTTCACGGCCTCCTCCCAAAGTGTCGTGGTGTCGTCGGTCCGATTCCGGATGGCGGCCGCAGCCTGCCATCCGGAATGATGTTTTTCAAAGCGAGGCGGTGATGCCGCCGTCGACGTAGAGAATATGGCCGTTCACGAATGACGAGGCGTCGGACGACAGGAAAATGCAGGCGCCGACAAGCTCTTCGACCTTGCCCCAGCGACCGGCGGGCGTGCGCTTTTCAAGCCATGCGGAGAAGGTCTCGTCGGCCACCAGCGCCGCATTGAGAGGTGTGTCGAAATAGCCCGGCGCAATGGCATTGCATTGCAGGCCGTATTTCGCCCAGTCCGTCGCCATGCCTTTCGTCAGATTGCCGACAGCACCCTTGGTGGCGGTGTAGGGCGCGATGCCGGGGCGGGCAAGAGCGGTCTGAACGCTGGCGATGTTGATGATCTTGCCACGGCCGCGGCTGATCATATGGCGTGCCGCCGCCTGTCCGGCGTGGAACACCGAGGCGATGTTGGTCTGCAGCAGGCGCTCGAAGGCATCCGCCGGAAAATCCTCCAGCGGCGTGCGATGCTGCATGCCGGCATTGTTGACCAGAATATCGATGGGACCGATTTCCGCCTCGAAACCGTCGATAGCCTTGCGCACTGCTTCATGATCGGTGGCGTCGAAGGCAAGCGTTTTCGCACCCTTGATGCCGGCGGCGGCGGCTTTCAGCTTGGCTTCGTCGCGCCCGTTCAGCACCACTTCCGCTCCGGCTTCCGCCAGCCCTTGCGCCAGCGCGAAGCCGATGCCCTGGGATGAACCCGTGATCAGGGCGCGGCGGCCGGAAAGATCGAACAAATTAAGGCCCACTGTGTTCCTCCAGTCTCTCGACATTGTATCTGTGCAGGTTTATGTTATCGATAACATTCAGCCCTTTCAGGCGTGGATGTCAAGGCTTAAACGCCCGGTTTCGGTACGGATCCGGCGCGGGAGGAGGCTGCAGGCCGGTAAATATGGTCTTGCGGCCGCGATCTGGATGCGGAAATTTTTGCGCGCCGCAGTGGCGCGCGGTTGAACGGAGTTATTGATGAGAGCGATTGTCGCCCACGGGGCAAAGGATGTGCGCATTGAGGAGCGGCCGGAGGAAGCGCCGGGGCCGGGAGAAGTGCGGCTTCGTCTGGTCCGTGGCGGGATTTGTGGCAGCGATCTGCACTATTACAACCATGGTGGTTTCGGCGCGGTACGCCTCCGTGAACCGATGGTGCTGGGGCACGAGGTGTCGGCCATTGTCGAGGAACTGGGTGAAGGCGTGGAAGGCCTGAAGCTTGGCGGTCTGGTCGCGGTTTCGCCTTCCCGCCCATGCCGAACCTGCCGGTTTTGCCAGGAAGGCCTGCACAACCAGTGCCTCAATATGCGCTTTTATGGCAGCGCCATGCCTTTCCCACATATTCAGGGCGCTTTCCGGGAGGTTCTGGTTGCAGATGCCCTGCAATGCGTGCCGGCTGACGGTCTGAGCGCTGGCGAGGCTGCCATGGCGGAGCCGCTGGCGGTGACGCTGCATGCCACCCGCCGCGCCGGTGATTTGCTGGGAAAACGCGTATTGGTGACGGGTTGCGGCCCCATCGGCATCCTGTCCATCCTCGCTGCGCGCCGGGCGGGTGCTGCCGAAATCGTCGCGACCGACCTTTCCGATTTCACGCTCGCCAAGGCGCGCGAAGCGGGTGCGGATCGTGTCATCAACAGCAAGGATGAGCCCGACGCGCTTGCCGCTTATGGTGTGAACAAGGGGACTTTCGACGTTCTCTATGAATGCTCTGGCGCTGCCGTAGCGCTTGCCGGCGGCATCGCTGCGCTCCGGCCGCGCGGCATCATCGTCCAGCTCGGGCTGGGTGGTGATATGAGCCTGCCGATGATGGCGATTACCGCCAAAGAACTCGATCTGCGCGGCTCCTTCCGCTTCCACGAGGAATTCGCCACCGGCGTCGAGCTGATGCGCAAGGGCCTGATCGACGTCAAGCCATTCATCACCCAGACCGTCGATCTCGACGACGCCATCTCGGCCTTTGAATTCGCCTCCGACCGCAGTCGGGCCATGAAAGTCCAGATCGCTTTTTCTTAAGCCCTTTTCCGCATATTTTCGCGCGGGCGCTTTAACCGGCGGTGGATGGTTCCACCGCCGGTTTTTCATCGAGAGATTTCAGCCTTAGCAGACCATCATTGATGTTATCGGTATCATCAATTCTCTGCGAGAGGCTTCCTGTTCCTCCCCGGCTGTCCGGCTCTGCATCTGCTGACTTATCCCCCGTCGAACTGCACATTTTGACGCAGGTCAAAAAGGTGATTTGCCGCCTGCCATTTTTTGCGTTATCGAAATTTCAGAAATTACTGAAAATTCAGGAAACAAAGAAATGCCGACCAGCCTGTCACCGCTCGTTCAGTCCTTCGTGCTGCATTTTGGTGAGATGGGCAGCCGCTGGGGCATCAACCGCACGGTCGGCCAAGTCTATGCTTTGCTTTACATATCGCCGCAGCCGCTCTGCGCGGACGACATTGTTGAGGCGCTTGGCATTTCCCGTTCCAACGTCTCGATGAGCTTGAAAGAGCTTCAGGCGTGGAACCTTGCAATTCTCAAGCATTTCCCGGGCGACCGGCGCGATTTTTTCACGACGCCGGAGGATGTCTGGCAAATTCTCCGCACGCTTGCCGAAGAGCGCAAGAAGCGCGAAATTGATCCTACCCTGAGCGTACTGCGCGAAATTCTGATGGAGACGCCGGAGAACGAAGATGAGCGGCATGCGCAAAAGCGCATAGACGAGATGAAGACGCTGATCGAGCAGCTCACCGGCTGGTATGACGATGTGAAGCGGCTGGAGACGGAGAGGTTGGCTTCACTTCTGGCGCTCGGCTCAAAAGTCACGAAGCTGCTGGAGGCGAAGGACAAGATCGTTTCTCTCGCCAGACCCCGCGGCGCGAAGAAGGACAGGTGAGGAGATCGGTCGTGAACATGTCCGCACAAATCCGCCAGTCGGCCGATAGCAATGGCGCAGACTGTCCTGTGCCGGTTGCGGTCTCACCTGAAACACCGAGGCGGCGCTTCTTCGGCACCGCCAGCCGCAAGTCCTCCCGCGACAAGACCGCAGTGAAAACGACGCGCGCACCGGCGGTAGGTAGATCCGTTGCCCTGTTGCATGTTCTGGCGGCCCTTATCTGGTTGCCGCAGGCAGGCCTCCTTGCCTTTTCAGTCGGAAAAATCGCCGATGGCGAGCCGATGACAGCGATTGTTCCAGTTGCCGTTGCGGTTCTCATTTTGGGTCTCCTGAAGGCGTGGCTGGAGAAAATCGCCGCGAGACTATCGTTTCGTGCTGCGCGTGCGGCATTGTCACAACGTCGGCTGGAAGCGCTTCAGGCAGTGGCGAAGGTTTCACCGCTCGATCTGTCGCGTACGGCTTCCGGCGAGGCGGCAAGTGTCGTGGCCGAGGCGGCGGAATCGCTGGTGCCCTATCTTTCCCGTTTCCAGCCGGCCCGGATGAAGGCCACCATCATTCCCCTGGTTTTTGTGCTGGCGATCCTGCCCTTTACCTGGATTGCGGCGCTGGTGCTGTTGCTTTCCATGCCGACCATCCCGCTTTTCATGGCGCTGATCGGCTGGCAGGCCAAGGCGGCCAGCGAAAAGCAGCTGGCGGAGACCGGCAATATGAATGCGTTCCTGCTGGATCGCCTGCGCGGGCTGGAAACGATCCGCGCGCTGGAAGCCGTCGATCTGACTGCCGGGCGCCTCAGCGCCGATGCGCAGAACCTCAAGACGCGGACGATGGCGGTTCTGAGGATCGCCTTTCTGTCTTCGGCGGTGCTGGAGCTTTTCGCCGCGCTCGGCGTTGCCATGACTGCCGTTTACATCGGTTTTCATCTGCTCGGTTTTCTTGATTTCGGCGCGTGGGGACAGAAGCTGACACTTGCCGAGGGTCTGTTCATCCTGCTTCTGGCCCCGGCCTTTTTCGAGCCGCTGCGAGAATTATCCGCGGTCTGGCACGACCGGGCGGCGGGCGAAGCCGCGCTCGGTGCGCTCGACAAGTTGACGCAGGGCGGTGCGGCCATTGCGGGTGAGGGCAGGGATGCGGCGTTGGGTGCATTGCCCAGCCCCGGTGCGGTAGAGGTGGATGATTTGTCCTTTGCCTATCCTGCCTCGCCCCCCGTGCTCCGCGATTTCAACCTCAGCATTCGAGCGGGCGAAACGGTCGCGCTTCTCGGGCCATCGGGTTGCGGCAAATCCACGGTCCTGTCGCTGATCGCCGGGCTGGCTTCTGCCGGAAGCGGTACGATAAAAATCGGCGGCGTCGCCCTTGATGACAAGACGGCTGATACCCTGCGAACATCCATTGGCTGGATCGGCCAGAAGCCGTTCTTTTTTGCCGGTTCGCTTGCGGCAAATATCCGTTTCGGCCGCCCCGGCATCACGCAGGATATGGTCGAGACAGCGCTGGAGCAGACGGGTCTCGAAAGACTGTCGTCCGCCCGGCAACATCTGCTCGTCGGTGATGGCGGCCATGGCATTTCCGGTGGTGAAGCGGTGCGGCTGGCCATTGTGCGCGCTTTCGCCGATTCCGCGACACGTCTCATTCTGGCCGACGAGCCGACGGCGCATCTGGACCGGGAAACCGCCGCTCTCATCACGGAAAATCTGTTGCATCTGGCAAAAGGCAGGACTTTGATCGTCGCAACCCATGATCCGGTGCTGGCCGCGCGCATGGACAGGGTCGTGGATATGGCGGCGATCCGTTCGGGGGATCGGTCATGATTGCGCGTTTTGCCATATTGAAACCGGTTATCGCACTTTTCTGGTCGGCGCGTCGCGGCATGCTGCTTGCCGGTGCGGTTCTGGCGGCCACCACGGTGCTGGCTGGCATCGGCCTTCTGGGTGTGTCCGGCTGGTTTATCACCGCCACCGCCATTGCCGGTCTGCTTCCGGCAACGGCCTATGCGTTTGATGTTTTTGCGCCCTCGGCGGCCATTCGTCTTCTGGCGCTGTCGCGTACCGCCGCCCGTTATGGCGAGCGCATGACCACCCATGAAGCCACGCTCTCCGTGCTTGCGGCGTTACGCGAAAAGCTGTTTCGGGGCTTTGCAGCGCCGCAGGCGGCGCAAAATCTGGAAGCGAGGCCCGCCCGCCTGCTGAACCGGTTGACCGCGGATATTGACGCGCTGGATTCGCTGTATCTGCGCGTGCTGGTGCCTGCCGCCGTCGCGGTCCTTGCGGCTGTCGCAACCGGCATCGGGCTTGCATTCCTCAATCCGCTTGCGGGCATTCTGGCGGCGCTCTTTCTCATTACGGCAGGGCTCAGCATTTCGGTGCGCTCCGCCCTGCGGGCAGAGAAATTCTCGCGCCGGCGGGCGGTCGGGCTTGAAGCGCTGCGCGCCCGCACGGCAGATCTCGTCAACGGGCAGACGGAATTGCTCACGGCAGGTCGCCTTTCCGCCCAGCTCTTAGCGGTGAAGCGCGCCGATGACTACCTGCTTTCCTGCGACGAGGCCTTGAACCGCATCGAAACGAATGCCGGTTTTTCCTTCGGTCTTGCAACGGCGGTCCTTCTGAGCGCGGCTCTGCTCGGCATGGCCTGGCTGGCGGAACAGGGAACGGTGAGTGCCCCGGCCGCCGCACTCGGGCTGCTCGTCTGTTTTGCCGCGCTGGAGCCTTTCACGACGCTGCGGCGCGGCGCGATGGAACTTGGCCGTACGTTGTTTTCCGCAAGGCGCATCGCGCCGCGCCTTTCAGCGCCGGCTGAGGTCCGTTGTCCTGCTTTGCCCGCCAGCGACGTGGCTGCCGGGCTTGAAGGCGTGCGTCTGGAGCGGCACGGCAACGACAAGCCGGTCCTGACGAATATCAATCTTGCCATTGCCGCTGGCGAAAAGGTCGCAATCATCGGCCCGAGCGGTGCGGGCAAGACCAGCCTCATCCAGCTTCTGGCGGGTGAATTGCAGCCATCGGCAGGTACAGTGCGCGCCTTGCCCTCTTCGCTCATGACACAGCGGAGCCAGCTTTTCCGCGATAGCATTGCCGATAATCTGAGGCTGGCGAAACCCGCTGCGACCGAGCGTGAATTGTGGGACGTCCTTGACGCCGCAGGCCTTGCCGAACACGTCAAAACACTGCCCGCCGGGCTGGAGACGAGGCTTGGAGAGGCGGGGCAGGGGCTCTCCGGTGGCCAGTCGCGCCGGCTGGCGCTTGCCCGTTTCCTGCTCATCGACAAGCCGCTCTGGCTTCTGGATGAGGTGACGGAGGGACTGGACGGCGAGACGGCCCGCGACGTGCTCAGCCGGCTGTTTGCGAGGGCCGAAGACAAGACTGTCGTGATGATCACCCATAATCGCCGCGAGGCGGAATTCACTGACCGCATCATCGTGCTGAAAGACGGGCGCCAATTTGATGAATGTCAAAGCGGGACGCCGGAATACGACGTAGTGCTGCAAACATTACGTCGGGACTGAGTATTTTCGGGGCCGGCGTCATTTCGTAACAGAAGGCCGGCTTTCCATAAAGGTGGGGTAAAAACATGGAACTCGACATCGTGGCGCTGTCGCGCCTGCAATTCGCGGTTACCGCTTTATATCACTTTCTGTTCGTTCCCCTGACGATCGGGCTGTCGGTGGTCATCGCCATCATGGAAACGGTCTATGTCATGACCGGCCGGGTGATCTGGCGGCAGATGACGAAATTCTGGGGCACGCTGTTCGGCATCAACTTTGTGCTGGGTGTTTCGACAGGCATCGTCATGGAATTTCAGTTCGGCATGAACTGGAGTTATTACAGCCACTATGTCGGTGATATTTTCGGCGCACCGCTGGCTATCGAGGGCATGATGGCCTTCTTTCTGGAAGCCACCTTCGTCGGTCTGTTCTTTTTCGGCTGGGACAAGCTGTCGAAACTCGGTCATCTCGTTGCGACATGGTGCGTGGCGATCGGCTCGAACTTCTCGGCGCTGTGGATATTGATCGCCAATGGCTGGATGCAGAACCCGACGGGCTCGGCTTTCAACCCGCAGACAATGCGCATGGAAGTGACGGATTTCGCCGCGGTCCTGTTCAACCCGGTCGCGCAGGCGAAATTCGTTCACACGGTTTCCGCAGGTTATGTCACGGCCTCCATCTTCGTGCTCGGCGTTTCCGCCTGGTATGTACTGAAGGGTCGCCATGTCGATCTCGCCAAACGGTCGATGACGGTTGCCGCCTCTTTCGGTCTCGCGTCAGCCCTTTCGGTCGTCGTGCTGGGGGACGAAAGCGGTTACCTCTCCACGGAACACCAGAAGATGAAGCTCGCCTCCATCGAGGCCATGTGGGAAACGGAACCGGCACCGGCGCCCTTCACGGCAATAGGTTTTCCCGATCAGGAAGCGCGCGAGACGCATTTCGCGGTGAAGATTCCGTGGGTAATGGGACTTATAGGCACCCGTTCGCTCGATACGGAAATTCCCGGCATCAACGATCTGGTGGAACAGGCGAAGACCCGTATCCGCGACGGTATCAAGGCCTATGATGCGCTGATGCAGATACGCGCCAGCGGCAAGGGCGCGCAGCTGCCCGAAGAGGTGAACGGCACCTTTGCCGAACTCGGCCACGAGCTTGGTTACGCCCTGTTGCTGAAACGTTATGTCGACGATCCGCGTCAGGCGACAGAAGAGCAGATCGCCAAGGCGGCGGCTGATACGATCCCGCATGTGCCGACCCTGTTCTGGGCCTTCCGTATCATGGTCGGTCTCGGCATGTTCTTCATCCTTCTGACGGCGACCTTCTTTTATCTTTCGGCCCGCCGGCGGCTGGACCGTTATCCGCTGTTGCTGAAGGTGGCCGTCTTCGCCATTCCGCTGCCGTGGATTGCCGCCGAAATGGGCTGGGTGGTGGCCGAATTCGGGCGTCAGCCGTGGATCATCGAGGGTGTGCTGCCAACGGCGGCAGCCGTTTCGAGCCTCAGCGCCTCGACGGTTCTGATTACGCTTCTGTGTTTCATCGCCATCTACACGGTGCTGTTCATCGTCGAGATGGGGCTGATGCTGAAGGCAATCCGCAAGGGGCCTGATCCGGACCATGATCCGGAAGCGCCGCTCGTTCCTGAAAAACTCGTCGCTGCGGAGTAAACGATCATGATCCTGCACCAACTCATCGACTATGAAATCCTTCGCATCATCTGGTGGCTGCTGCTCGGCGTATTGCTTATCGGCTTTGCCGTAACGGGTGGTTTCGATCTCGGCACCGGCGCGCTACTACCCTTCGTCGCGAAAACGGATATTGAGCGGCGTGTCGTCATCAACTCCATCGGCCCGGTCTGGGAAGGAAACCAGGTCTGGCTCATCCTCGGCGCGGGTGCGATCTTCGCCGCCTGGCCGCCGCTCTATGCGGTGTCGTTTTCAGGGTTTTACCTGGCGATGGCCGCCATCATGTTTGCATTGATCCTGCGGCCTGTCGGTTTCAAATACCGCTCCAAGCGCGAGAGCACGGCATGGCGCAGCGGCTGGGACTGGGCCTTGTTCGTTGGCGGCTTTGTGCCGGCGCTGATCTTCGGCGTGGCCATCGGCAATGTGCTGCAGGGCGTCCCGTTCTATTTTAATGACGACCTCAGGATTTTTTACGACGGCACGACGCTGTTTGAGCTTCTGAACCCCTACGCTATCCTCTGCGGCCTCGTTTCCGTCGCCATGCTGGTGATGCATGGGGCGGCCTGGCTGGTGCTGAAAACCGAAGGTCCGGTTGCCACCCGCGCCCGCAATTTCGGCAGCATCGCGGCACTCGCCACCACCGTTCTTTTCGCACTCGGCGGCATTCTGCTGTGGTTTGGTGTCGATGGTTATCGTTTCACCTCGGAAGTCGTGACCGACGGGCCGTCCAATCCTTTGGCAAAGACGGTAGAGGTCGCAACCGGCGTCTGGTTCTCCAATTACGCGGCGCATCCATGGACGATGCTGGCGCCGGCACTCGGTCTGGCCTTCCCGCTGGTCGCCTTCATATTGCTGAGACTGCGCAGGGAGGTGATGGCGCTGCTTGCCAGCTCGCTTGCCATTTTCGGCATCATCGCCACCGTCGGGCTTTCGATGTTTCCCTTCATCCTGCCGTCTTCGGTCGATCCGAAGTCGAGCCTGACGGTGTGGGATGCTTCGTCCAGCCATATGACGCTGTTCAACATGCTGGTCGTCACCCTCATCTTCGTTCCGATCATCGTCGCTTATACCTCATGGGTCTATCGCGTCTTGTGGGGCAAGGTGGATGAAAAGGCGATCCGCGACGACAGCGGCCATGCTTATTGATATTCAAAAAAGGAGATCGAACATGTGGTATTTCGCCTGGCTGCTCGGCCTGCCTCTCGCTGCCATCTTCGCCGTCATGAATGCCATGTGGTATGAGCTGATGGAAGAAAATGCCAAAAAGGCTGAGGCGAACCTGGAAAAATAACGCTTCTGCATGAGACATAAAAGGGCGGCATCCGGTCTGGATGCCGCCCTCTCGTAAAACAGCCGCGCCTGTCGCGCAGCTTTAGTGGATCGCGATGCCGCGTTTGTCCGCTTCTTCCTTGATGATGTCTTCGACGATTGCTCTCTTGAGATTTGGATTTCCCAGGAGATAGTCGTCGGCGATTTCGAAAATCGACTTCGGGTTGTCGCTCCCATGCAGGGTGTCGAGGTCCTGGCCGATCTGCTCTCGCAGGCTGGAATAGTCGTCCATTGCGGCTCTCCCGTTTACCGGTTCAATCCAAAAGGTCGGCCGGCACCTTGCCGCCGTTTTCGGAGAGTTTCTTGATGACGGCCTTGTGCAGCCAGATATTCATCGTTGCAGAATCCGATGTGTCGCCGGTGTAACCCAGTTCACCCGCCAGTTCTTTTCTGGCGCTGAGGCTGCTATCCAGATCAAGGGCTTTCAGCAGATCGACGATCGAGTGTTTCCAGTCGAGCTTCTGTCCGTTCTTTTTCACTGCCGCATCCAGAATGGAGGCGACGTCGACGCTGCCGGTGGATGCTGGAGCGCTGGCTGTCGGTGCCGGCGAAGCAGGCTGGGCCGGGGCTGCCGGGCTTGCGGCAGTCGTTGGCGTGCCGGCCGGGGCCGAAGTCTGCGGTGCGGCCTCGGCCTTGCCGAAAATCGCATTTTTGATCTTGTCGAAAAAGCTCATGCTTGTGCTCCCTTATCGGCGAAATGCACGCCCGACGGCGATGAGAATGCAGGCGCCGATGAAACCGGCGATGAGATAGCCAATCCAGCCTCCGAGCGAGACGCCAATGAGCCCCAGGAGGAAATTGGCGACGACGGCGCCGACAATGCCGAGAATAATGTTCATGAAAACACCCATATTGCTTTTCATGAACTGTTCGGCGAGCCACCCGGCTACGCCGCCGATGATGATTGCTGCAATCCAGCCAACTTGTGCGTCTTCCATAATAAGCCTTTCCTTTGTAAGAGAGGTCCGCAGGCATATGGACAGGCTTTTGCGCGCACTGATCCCCCCGCCTTGAATGACCCCAGGCGGGGTAACAACGCAGATGCGGACATTTGGTTCCGTGCGGCGCGCCTCGTTGGCCCTAGTCTTTAGCCCCGGCTTTGAAAATCCAGCCCGATATCCAGAACCGGTGCGCTGTGGGTCAGCCAGCCGACGGAGATGAGATCGATGCCGCTCGCAGCAATGGTTGCCGCCGTCTGCGGGTTGATACGGCCGGAGGCTTCGGTGATGGCGCGCCCGGCGACGATTGCCACGGCCTCGCGCAATTGTTCCGGCGTCATGTTGTCGAGAAGAACCACATCGACACCTTCGTCCATCACTTCGCGCAATTGAGCGAGCGTATCGACCTCCACCTCGATCTTGACGAGATGGCCCACACCCTGTTTGGCACTCCGGATGGCGGCACACACGCCTCCCGCCACGGCAATGTGGTTGTCCTTGATGAGGATGGCATCATAAAGCGCGAAACGGTGATTCATGCCGCCGCCGGCGCGCACGGCGTATTTTTCCAGCGCCCTGAGGCCGGGCGTCGTCTTGCGGGTGCAGGCGACCGACGCCTTGGTGCCGGAGATAGCCGCGGCGATTTTTGCGGTAACGGAGGCGATGCCGGACAGGTGGCCGAGAAAATTCAGCGCCGTGCGCTCCGCCGTCAGAAGCCCGCGGGAAGGGCCTTCGATCGTCGCGATGATATCGCCGGGCACCACGGTCGCTCCATCCTCAACGTGCCGTGTCATTATGATCGCCGGGTCCACAAGCTGGAAGGCAAGCTCCGCCGCATCGATACCGGCGATGACGCCCGGTTCGCGTGCCGCCATGACGACGACTGAGCGATGATCGGCGGGAATGACGGCGGCGGAGGTTATGTCGCCTGCAAGCCCCAGATCTTCCAGGAGGGCATTGCGCACGAGCGGTTCGATGATGAGACGAGGCAGGGGGGCAAGGGTCATGTCAGGCGCTCCGCGCAATGCTGGAAGAGGAAAAGCTGGATGAGGAGAGGTCGTGGCCAGTGGCGATCACTTCGGTCAGGCTCAGCCTGCGCCTTGTGGCTACCGCGTCCTTTCCGGGAAAATCGTCGCGGAAATGCGCGCCCCGCGATTCCGTGCGCAAGGCCGCGAAGACGGCGATGGCGAGGCCGACGAGGGCGGGATCGGATGCCGGGCCTTCCTGTTCGGCAAGTGGCAGCAAATCCCGGATCGCTTCGCGCAGGCCTGCCGCATGTCTCACAATGCCGAGATGGCGGGAAACGATGGGCCGGACGGCAGCGAGATCGGCGGCCACACAGTCGTGGGCTGTGCGTGGCGCAACAGCTGCCGGCCCTTCCGTACGTGCCTGTCGACCGGCAATATCCTGTGCTGCGCGCATGCCCATGGCGGCCGCTTCCAGCAGGGAATTGCTGGCGAGCCGGTTGGCGCCATGCAGGCCCGTGCAGGCGGTTTCACCCGCAACCCACAGGCCCGGCACCGAGCTTTGGCCTCTGCCATCCGTGGCGACGCCGCCCATATGGTAATGCACGGCGGGACGCACGGGCACAAGCTCACGGGCGGGGTCTATGCCAGCCTCGCGGCAGAGCAGGTCAATCGAGGGAAAACGGGCGGAGAAGCCGGAACCGAGCGCCTTGCGGGCATCGAGAAAGACCGTGCCGCCGCGCAGGATTTCCCGATCGATGGCGCGGGCGACGATATCGCGTGACGCAAGCTCGGCACCCGGCACCGCCGCCATGAAACGCTCGCCGTTTTCATTGAGCAGAAGCGCGCCTTCGCCCCGCACCGCCTCGCTGACCAGCGCCAGCGGTCGTCTGGGCGAGGAAAGCGCCGTTGGGTGGAACTGGACGAATTCCATATCGGCAAGGATGGCGCCGGCACGCGCGGCGAGCATGACGCCCTGTCCGAAATTGCCGGAGGGATTGGTCGTTGCCTCGTAAAGCCCCCCAAGGCCACCGGTCGCAAGAATGACCTGCGTGGCCGGCAGAGTGAAACTGCCTTTCGGGCCGATGCAGGCAAGACCGGCAATGACGCCCTCTTCCGTCAACAGGCGGCGCACTTCCGTGCCTTCCAGAACCGTGATTGATGGTGTGCGAAGGACTGCGGTTGCGAGCGCCCTGACAATGGCCGCGCCCGAACCGTCGCCTTCCGCATGCAGGATGCGCCGTCGGCCATGGGCAGCCTCCAGCCCGAAGACGAGCCTTCCCTCAGCATCGCGGTCGAAGCGCACGCCGGCCAGTTCCAGCGCCTCGATGACGGCGGGTGCGGCGGAAACGATCTCCTCGGCCATAGCCGCGTCGCAGAGCCCGTCGCCTGCGGCGAGCGTGTCGGCAAGATGCAGTGCGGCGCTATCGTTCGGGCCGAGACTTGCGGCAATACCGCCCTGTGCCCAGGCGCTGGAGGTTTCTCCGCCGAGCACACCGCGTGTCAGAAGCAGCACGGGCTGCGGCGCAAGCGTCAGCGCCGCCATCAAGCCCGCAATGCCGCTGCCGACAATGACTGTCCAGTCCTGCTGCGACGGAAGGCGTTCGCTCATACCTCCAGCATCCTCTCCACGGCGCGGCGGGCGGCAACCGCGATAGCCGGGTCGACTGTCACCTCATGGCGGTTTTCCTCCAGTGCCGTGCGAATATTGCCAAGCGTTATGCGCTTCATATGTGGGCAAAGATTGCAGGGGCGGATGAATTCGACATCGGGGTGATGCACGGCGACATTGTCGCTCATCGAACATTCCGTCAGAAGCACCACGCGGGCAGGCCGCTCCCGGCCGACATAATCCGACATGACGGCAGTGGAGCCCGAAAAATCCGCTGCTTCCACGACATCCGGCGGACATTCCGGATGTACCAGAACGGTGACGCCGGGATGGCTTTCTCTCAATTCCCTGATGTCATCGGCGGTGAAAAGCTCGTGCACCTCACAATGGCCACGCCAGGCGATCAGCTCGACATTGGTTTCCCGCGCCACGTTCTTCGCCAGATATTCATCCGGCAACATCAGCACACGTGGCACGCCGAGCGATTCCACCACCTGGCGGGCATTGCCGGAGGTGCAGCAAATGTCGGACGCCGCCTTCACCGCCGCGGATGTGTTTACATAGGTTACGACGGGAACACCCGGATAAGCCTTGCGCAAAAGCGCAATATCCTCGGGCGTGATGGAGTCTGCCAGCGAGCAGCCGGCGGCCATATCCGGAATAAGCACGGTTTTTCCCGGATTGAGCAGCTTTGCGGTCTCGGCCATGAAATGCACGCCGGCAAGAACGATCACATCCGCTTCCACCTCCATCGCCTTGCGCGCAAGGGCGAGGCTGTCGCCGACGATATCGGCGACGCCGTGGAAGATTTCCGGTGTCTGGTAGTTATGGGCGAGGATGACGGCGTTGCGTTTGCGCTTCAGCTCAAGGATCGCATCCACATCGTCCTGAAAGCCCATCCATTCCGCCTTGGGAATGACGCGGCTGACCCGATCATAAAGGCTTGCGGCAGAAGTCTGTTCGTTCACGGCGCTCTCCCATTTATACTCTTTTTGAGTATATCTATGGCAAAGAGATATTCTCATTGTGAGCATATGTCAATTGCGGGAGAGTGGCAGTTTCGTTCCGGAAAGGGCGCGTTCGTCGAGAACGGTTTGGCGGAAGCGGAAAAGCTTTGCCGGGCGGCCTCCGGTTTCGCTTGTCATGCCGCCGGTCTCTTCCACCAGTTGCTGCTGTTCGATCAGCCGACGGAAATTCTGCTTGTGCAGGGTCAGCCCTGCCAGCGCCTCTATCGCGCGCTGCAATTGCAGCAGGGTGAAGGCATCGGCCATCAACTCGAAAACCACGGGGCGATATTTGATCTTGGCCCTCAGGCGAGCGATGCCGGTGGCGAGAATGCGGCGGTGATCGGCGAACATCGGCCTGCCGAAATTGATCCGGGGCTCGCTCTGAGCTTCCTCGACAAGGCCTGCCTCATACAGCAACTCGTAGCGCTGCAAGGTCAGTTCCTCGTTCCAGCCGCCGCCATCGAGCCCGAAGGTGAAATCGGCCCGCAAATGACGCTGGCTTTTGCAGGCAAGATCGGAATCCGCCCAGGCCCGCAACCTGTCGATGATGGTATCCAGAACTGCGGGGCGGCCCTGCCGATGGTCCTCCCAAGGGAAATATTCATACCAGCCGTGCCAGAGCGCGCGTCCGTTGCCGGATGATTCCTGCTCGCGAACCAGCCCCAGATAACCGATGGAGATGGTTCTTCCGCCGGGAATATCGTTGTTACGGTCGCGATCCGCGAAGGTGTAAAGCTGCTCGAGATAACCGACCGGATGATGGGTCTGCTCGTGGATCCACTCCCGCAGCCCGCTTTGCAGCGTTCTGTGCCCAAATTCGAATGGGCCTGAGGGAAGTGCCGCGCCCGCCCGGACGGTCATCACCCGCGGTTCGTCTCCCGTAATGGCGGTGACGACGGCAATGAGTTCAGCATGGGCAAGCCCGATGGTCACGGCGACTCCTGTCTTGGGTTGCGGTATCAACCTTCTTTGGCACAGGAAGGCTGGTTCGCCAACACGCGGCAGGCGGCAAAGTGCTTTCCATATCTGCATTAAGTCTAAAGTAGCATATAATCAAACAAATGGATAAAATCTTGTGATTAGTCATGCATTTTTTGTTATGTTATAAAAAAGTTATAAGCATCTATATAGTGTAGAAAGCCGATGTTAGAAGATATATCTCTGGAAGAGACGCTGATTGGTTATTATACGTGGAGCATAGGCCAGAATCTGGTTTATCTGGATGCGGTGGCTTCGCGTCTGCGCGATTTCTCCTTTGAAGAGGCTTCTCACGGCATCCCGGTGGAAGCGTTCATTGCGCAGGTGGAGGGTAGTTCCCGCGCCCGTGTGGCAAGGGCGGTCCATAATTCGCTGACAAGCGGTGACTTTTATGATCAGGAGTATCGGATCGGGCTAAAGGCCGGCGGCTTTCGCTGGCTGAGAACGACGGGTAGGGTGATCCACGACCGCGAGGGTGTTCCAATCATGGCAATGGGCACGGTGCGCGACGTTACCGCGCGCAAGGTCCTGTTGATGTAATGCCGCGTCTCTCCTACTCTGGATCGGGATAGGGTCATATTTTATCGCTTTTGATGTTTTGGTGACATGGTTCGGCAGATCGCAATTTTGCTGTTTCAGATCATGCTGGTGATAGGGTTCGGCGTTGCCGGCATGCGCATCGCCTCGTTCCTCAATGGCGAAGATGGATATGAGACTGCCGGCCTTGCGGCGAACACGGAGATGCTGTGGACGACCTCCCCGGTGAAGGTCGATACCCGTCACCAGAATTACGAACGCATCCCCACTCCGCCCGATCCCTATCCGTTAAAAATACATGCGGACCAGCGCCTGCGCGTGGTCGCCAGCAATCGCTTCACTTTCAAGGGTCAGGAATTCCGCCTTGCCGGTGTAGAGAGCGTCGACCGTAACCGCGTCTGTACCGGTGCTGACGGCCGCCGCTATGCCTGCGGCCTGAACGCCTTCAAGGCATTGGAGAACCGGCTGCGCGGCAAATATCTCGAATGCCGGGTAGCGGAAGAGGGTGGGGCTATCCTGATCGTTGAATGCAGGATCAAAGGGCAGGATGTCCGGGCGCTATTGCAGGAGACGCTGGCAACTGGCCGATAAGACCTTCGGAAATGCCCGTCAGCGTGTGATTTATCGTGTCTGGGAAGATTTGGTGGAGCTAAGCGGGATCGAACCGCTGACCTCTTGCATGCCATGCAAGCGCTCTCCCAGCTGAGCTATAGCCCCATAAGGGTTCCGGCATTTCGTCCGGTTCCGGGAACCGAAGCGGCTGTTGTTCCGTTCGGTGGCGGCTTACTACTTCGGCTAATCGAAGAGTGCAAGCACAAAAAACAGCCCGGCTTCATTTTTTTGTCGCCGGGCTGGTTTATCCAATAAGATCAAGCTTCTTCGTCGTCGCCCGTAACGCCGATAATGCCGGACATGTCGTCATCGTCGTCGTCTTCGTCGGCTTCAAGGAAGGTGTCGTCGTCGTCGCCGATTTCCACGTCGTCTTCGTCGTCGCCCATATCCGGAATCTCGTCGCCGCTGTTGTCGCCATCGGCATCTTCCAGCGATACGAGTTCGACTTCCGTGTTTTCGGTATCGACTTCCGCTACTTCCTCTTCCTCAGCCTGCTCGAGCTTTGCCTGTGCCGTGCTTTCCTCGAAGAAGGAGAGCGGCCATGACTTGCCGGTATAGGGAGAAACGACCGGATTGCGGTTCAGATCGTAGAACTTCTTGCCGGTGTCGGGGTCTGTGCGCTTGGTACCAAGGTCCGCTTTTGCCACTGTCTAAGCCTCAAATTGTCGAATGAGTTTCGGTGTGTACGCCGTAAAACCGGCATAGACTGTAAAATTTCTAGCCGGTCCCCTTAATCGTTGCGGTCTTTCGTGTCAAAGACAAACTTCGGGCGTTGCCCTTGCAACGCACCTTATATGCCGGGCTGCTGATGAAGATTGGAAGCTACCGCACGCTATATTATATGAATGACGCACACACAGGCAGAGAGCTTCATGACATTCACGATCGCCATAGACGGGCCGGCTGCGGCCGGCAAAGGAACTTTGTCACGCAGGATCGCGGAAATCTATGGGTTCCATCATCTCGATACCGGCTTGACCTATAGGGCCACCGCCAAGGCCCTTCTCGATGCGGGCCTGCCGCTTGATGATGAGGCCGTGGCCGAAAAGGTGGCGCTGGAGCTCGACCTTGCCGGCCTCGATCGCTCGGTGCTTTCCCGGCACAATATCGGCGAAGCGGCGTCGAAAATTGCGGTGATGACGCGGGTGAGGCGCGCACTCGTCAAGGCGCAGCAGCGTTTTGCGGCAAGGGAGCCGGGCACGGTGCTGGACGGCCGAGACATCGGAACGGTGGTCTGCCCGGACGCGCCGGTGAAGCTTTACGTTACCGCGTCGGCGGATGTGCGGGCGCGACGCCGCTATGACGAAATTCTGGCCAATGGCGGAGAGGCCGATTACGACGCCATCTTCGCCGAGGTGAGGCAACGCGACGAGCGCGACATGGGCCGCGCCGACAGCCCGTTGAAACCGGCTGAAGACGCGCACTTGCTAGATACGTCGGAAATGAGTATAGAGGCGGCGTTTCAGGCCGCGCGGGCGATCATCGACGCCGCCCTGAGGAAATAGGTTTTTCGCGGAACCGCTTCATTTCGGTCCGCGTTTAGTCCGGAATTGCCTGAAGACATGTCCTTGCGCCGGAAAGCCTTTTAAAAAGGCGGGCATGGGTTCGGGTATCAACAACACTAGCCCACCGGCGCTTTTGTATTCGCCCTTGCGCGGATGCAACCAGGAGATTTCATGTCAGTATCTACCCCCACGCGCGAAGATTTCGCAGCGCTTCTCGAAGAATCCTTTGCCTCCAACGATCTTGCCGAAGGCTATGTTGCCAAGGGTATCGTCACGGCAATCGAGAAGGACGTTGCCATCGTCGACGTCGGCCTCAAGGTTGAAGGCCGCGTACCGTTGAAGGAATTCGGCGCGAAGTCCAAGGACGGCACGCTGAAGGTCGGCGACGAAGTCGAAGTTTACGTCGAGCGCATCGAAAACGCCCTCGGCGAAGCCGTTCTGTCGCGCGAGAAGGCTCGCCGCGAAGAAAGCTGGGTCAAGCTCGAAGCCAAGTTCGAAGCTGGCGAGCGCGTCGAAGGCGTTATCTTCAACCAGGTCAAGGGTGGTTTCACCGTCGATCTGGACGGCGCTGTTGCCTTCCTTCCGCGTTCGCAGGTCGACATCCGTCCGATCCGCGACGTTACCCCGTTGATGCACAACCCGCAGCCCTTCGAAATCCTCAAGATGGACAAGCGTCGCGGCAACATCGTTGTTTCGCGCCGTACGGTTCTCGAAGAGTCGCGTGCCGAGCAGCGTTCTGAAATCGTTCAGAACCTCGAAGAAGGCCAGGTTGTTGACGGCGTCGTCAAGAACATCACCGATTACGGTGCGTTCGTTGACCTCGGCGGCATCGATGGCCTGCTGCACGTTACCGACATGGCATGGCGCCGCGTCAACCATCCTTCGGAAATCCTCAACATTGGCCAGCAGGTCAAGGTTCAGATCATCCGCATCAACCAGGAAACCCACCGCATCTCGCTCGGCATGAAGCAGCTCGAGTCCGATCCGTGGGATGGCATCTCCGCCAAGTACCCGGTTGGCAAGAAGATCTCCGGTACGGTCACGAACATCACCGACTACGGTGCATTCGTCGAGCTGGAGCCGGGCATCGAAGGCCTGATCCACATTTCCGAAATGTCCTGGACCAAGAAGAACGTACATCCCGGCAAGATCCTGTCCACGAGCCAGGAAGTCGACGTTGTCGTTCTCGAAGTCGATCCGTCCAAGCGCCGTATCTCGCTCGGCCTCAAGCAGACGCTGGAAAACCCGTGGCAGGCATTCGCCTACAGCCATCCGGCCGGCACTGAAGTTGAGGGCGAAGTCAAGAACAAGACTGAATTCGGTCTGTTCATCGGCCTCGAAGGCGATGTCGACGGCATGGTTCACCTGTCGGATCTCGACTGGAACCGTCCGGGCGAACAGGTCATCGAAGAGTTCAACAAGGGTGACGTCGTGAAGGCTGTCGTTCTTGACGTTGACGTCGAGAAGGAACGCATCTCGCTCGGCATCAAGCAGCTTGGCAAGGATGCTGTCGGCGAAGCCGCATCGTCCGGCGACCTGCGCAAGAATGCAGTCGTTTCGTGCGAAGTCATCGCCGTCAACGATGGTGGCGTAGAAGTGAAGCTCGTCAACCACGAAGACCTCACCTCCTTCATCCGCCGCAACGACCTCGCACGCGATCGCGACGATCAGCGTCCGGAGCGTTTCTCGGTCGGTCAGGTTTTCGACGCCCGCGTCGTCAACTTCTCCAAGAAGGATCGCAAGGTCATGCTTTCGATCAAGGCTCTGGAAATCGCTGAAGAGAAGGAAGCCGTCGCACAGTTCGGTTCTTCCGACTCGGGCGCTTCGCTCGGCGACATCCTCGGCGCGGCTCTGAAGAACCGCGGCGAATAATCGCTCTGATCTTTTGAAATGAAGAACCCGCCGGAATTTTCCGGCGGGTTTTTTGTTGGCGCAGTTTTCGCGTCATTGGAGACGGGCGGGTCACTTGAAATTCAGAGCACGCCGCTCATTCTGAGATAATAATTTTCCGCATTGTCGTCGTAAGCCGCTTCCGGTGGGCTTTCCTGTTCGCCGGTCTCGTCATTGGCGGCCACCCGTTCTTCCGTCTCGTCCGGGCCTTCGGCGTTTTCGCCCTCAGCCTCGCCTTCCGCTTCATCTTCAGAAAACGGTCCGCCACCGCGGGGTGGTGTTTCCGATTCATATTCCTCCTCCGCCGGCGGATAGGCGACCAGCGGCAGCGGTGTGCCGTCTTTTGCGAGGGCCGCGGCGATCAGCGATTGTGAGGCCGATTGTTCGAGCATCGCCATCCTCGTTTCCGGATCGAGTGCTGCGCGCGGGAGGGGCTGGGCCTCCGGACGGTTGGCAATCGTCTCCGCCTCCTCGCCGGAGGGATGGGCGAGCGGCGTTGGCATCGCGGTCTTTTCGGCCGGCTGATTCTCAAGCTGCTGCGGCGCGGTGCCGGGTGGTAGAGCAGGCGGCTGCGCGCCTGGCGTGGCTTTGGCAGGAAGTTTTCCGGCAAGGGCAGCAAGCAGCAGGTTTTCCATGGTCTTGGCATCGCCCGCAGGCTGGCCAGAAGATGAGGCCAGGGGCGTGCGCATTTCCTTCTGCTCTGCCTTCACCATATCCCGATGCGGCAGTGCCGGGCGCATCTCGCCATTTTCAGCCCGCGGCGAATTTGCCGGGCGTGCCTCTGCCGTTAGTTCCCTGGTCACGTTGCCTGCGGGTGATTGAGGCGGACGTCCCGCCCCTTCCGCTTTTCCCTCCGGTTTTGAGGCTGCCGGCGCAGATTCGGGCATGTCTGTTGCCGGTACGGGAAGGCTCGTCCGCAGATCCGGTGGCCCTATCTGCGCCGCGATGATGTTTTTTACCGCTGCGCCACCAAGGGCGGGCGGACTGATGGGCAAAGGCAGAAGTCGGGCAGCCGTTGCCGCGTTGGCCGGTTGCGCTGCCGCCGCCGCATTCTGGTGGTTTCCGGAACTCGGGCTTTGAGGGTTCTGTGGTCTCGGCTGTGTGGGTGCCGAACTGGCGGGATTATTCTGCTGATAAGAGGAAACCACCGCTTTCGCCGCCAGATCCATTCCCTTGTAACGGGAAAGCTCGATCAGCAGGGCGAGACGGGCCGCTTCCGGGCCGGTGGGCTGTTTCAGAATTTCGGCCAGCATCGAAAGGCTCAAGCCCTGCAGGGCCTTGCTGACCTGCTGTTCCAGCGCCAGGCGCTGCGCGGGGGGCATGGCGCGCAGAGCATCCGTCAGGCGCACCACATAAGTCTCGATGGCTTCACCGTCGCGCCGTGGCAGGTTCATCAATTTACCGAGCGTTTCCGCCAGTACGGCGGTGCTGCGGGAAAGTTGAAATTCACTGGTCAGCGAGGCGACCGCTGCTTTGGCAAAAATACTGCTGCCATTGTCGGGAGCAGGATTGGTCACCTGCGGGATCACGGCTTCTTTCGGCTGCCCGCGGGTCGCCGGCGGAACTGTCGTTCCATAGGCGGCATCGGCTGCCGAAATTTTCGGTACAGGCGGTAACATGGGTGCGCTCCGTTCCTATCGATTACCGCCGCTGGCTTGCGAAAGGGCCAATCCCCACTGGCTCTCTGGTTCGCATCTGGCCCGTCTGTTGAAAGATTGCCGCGCCGGTGATGTACAGGTGTCATCTCGCCCGCTCATGCGGGAGCGCCCGTATATGCCGCTGGCGCGAATGCCAGCTCTCTTCGGCACACACAGAATCATCAAGTCGAAGCTTGCCGCGCAGATATTAATATTTGGCTAACCATAAATTGTGCCGGACGGCCTCGTTCAGGGCGAAACGCCGATGAACATGCGGTAAAGCCCGTTATCGTCTGAATTGACCGAGGAAATGTGGTCGGGTTCGCTGACGGGAACTTCCATGGCCTCGGGCGGCATGGCATCGAGCCAGCTCGCCTTGGGAAAACTTCTCTCGGGTCGAATTTCCACGGGATCGATGATGTCATCATCCTCGCCGGGCGTGAGGAAGTTTGCGTTGTCAGGGGCGAGTGGCGGCGCAGCTATCGACAGCAATGCCTGTGCGGTATTCGGTTCGGCATCGAGACCGGCGCTGCCGGATAGGCCGGAAATATCGGACATGTCTGAACTCACATCATGTTTCGCTCAAATACGGTCGCAAGCGGCAATCATGCCGCCTTTTTCTTCAGCAGTTCATAAAGGCCATTGTCGTCGATCGAGATCGGCAAAATGGTGTTGCGGGCGTCATCGACAACCGCCATCGCATCCAGCAATGCTTCCGCATCGTCCGGTGTCGTGGTCGCGTCTGTTTTGGCCTTGTCCGCCTCGGCAGGCGCGTTATCGTTTTCAGCCGGGGTAGCTTCTTCGTCCGGCGTGGCCGCAAGCACCGAAATCAGGGCGATTTCCGATGAAATATCGACCGGACCTTGCCCCTCCGTGCCATCCGTTTTTTCACCGGCGGCAGCGTCGATGTGTTCCTTTACGACGTCCTGAAGTTCCTGAACATCCTCCAGTTTGCCCTGTGCATCACGGCTCTGGATATCCTGTTCCCGCTCGGCCTTCACTTCGGCATCGTTGACTTCGCCGATGCGATCTTCGCCGCGCTCTGCCTGTAATTCTTCCTTGGTTTTCGGGTCGGCGACATCTTCCAGGCGCTGGATGACCTTCAGGGTCTCGCGTGTCATGAAGCGTGTGCCCTGCGCCTGCTCGTTCAGGGCATCCTTCACGGCGCGCGCCGCGTCGCCGAAGGGATTGGCGATGGCGGCGATCATCTGCTGCGCTGAAACGCCCAGTTCCTTCAAACCGGTGGATTCTTCCAGATCATCGACACTTTTCGGCAAGGTCGCGCGCATCGCCATGATGGCATCCGACATCTGCACACCGAAATCTTCTTCCTTGCCCGTCAGGCCAGCGCTTTGTGCAATGCGGGCGGCAAGGGCCGCCATGGGGTCGGTCTTGGCGGTAACGCCATTGTTCAGCACATCCACGACCTGCGCTTCAGAAACGCCAAAGGATTTCAGGGAAATTGTCGTGGCTTTTCCCTGCGCATCGGCCTTCTCGAAGCTGTCTGTCAGGGTCAGCGCGTCCTGAAGCCTTCGCGCAAACGAGAAGCTCGATTCGTCGTTTTCCTGGGTGACGCCAAGGGCTGAGGAGAAGCGGGAGACGAGCGACGCAAAGGCATCCGGGTCCGGTTTCATGATGCCGAACAGATAGGCGCTTATCTTTTCATTGGCGACACGCTGGCTTTGGTCCGGCTGCGGCTGGGTCTTGACCGCCTCATCCTTTTTGGTGCCGTTCGCCTTTTCCTGCTCTTCGCGCTGGCGTTCCTCGATAGTCTCGACCATCGACCGCATGAGGTCGCTGACGGCTATGCTGGCTGTCTGCTGCAGCGGAGTAATCATCTGAAAAATCCCGGCCACCCAAAGTTGCGGCCGAGAATAGGTAAATTCGGTAAATCAGTGCTTAACCAGGCGTAAAAACGCTCAGCTATGGGCGAAAATATCCGTTTCTTCCCAGCCGAGAAGGTCGAGCTTGGCGCGGGTCGGCAGAAACGCGAAACAGGCGTCGGCATGATCAAGGCGGCCATCGCGCACAAGGCGGTGAGTCAGCTTGTCGCGCAGCGCATGCAGGTGCAGCACATCGGAGGCGGCATATTCGAGCTGTGCGGGCGATAGCGTCTCCGCGGCCCAGTCTGAGGATTGCTGCGCCTTGGAAATATCGACTTCCAGCATTTCCTTCAGATTGTCCTTCAGGCCGTGCCGGTCTGTATAGGTGCGGGTGAGGCGGGAGGCGATCTTGGTGCAGAAAACCGGTGTCGTCGTCACGCCAAAGGTGTGGAACAGGACGGCAATATCGAAACGGCCGTAATGGAAGATCTTCTGGTGGGCGGGATCTTCGAGCATGCGCACGAGGTTGGGGGCCTGCTTCTGTCCGGCGGCGATGCGGATGACATCCGCGGTGCCGTCGCCCGGCGAAAGCTGGACGACGCAGAGACGGTCGCGGCGCGGCACCAGCCCGAGTGTTTCCGTATCGATTGCGATGGCCCCGGTATAACGCGCAGTATCTTCGGCGGAAATATCGCCTTCGTGATAGCGAATGGTTGCGGCCATGTCTTGCTCCAGAAATTGCAGTCGGTTGCTCCGGCTATAACGGAAAGAATGGCCCGACGATACCGTTTTATGGGTCGGTTCGGTGCGGCTTCGCGCTTGCCTTTGCGAAAGTCCCCGGGTTAGGTTCGGGAAATCCTTTTCTTACAAAATGCATGAATTCCCGATGACAAAGAAAATCTATCTCGCCGGACCGGAAGTCTTCCTCCCGAACGCGCGTGAAATGCTCGATCTCAAGGCCTCGCTGGCGCGGGATGTCGGTTTTACGCCGCTTTCACCGGGTGATCTGCAGATTCCGCCGGCGGATACCCGGATCGGCCATGGCTGCAACATCAATGCCGTCGACGAGCGGATGATGCTGGAAGCGGATGCGGTGATTGCCAATCTCACACCGTTTCGCGGTATCGCCGCTGATACGGGAACAAGCTTTGAGCTGGGTTTCATGTGCGCGCTCGGCAAGCCGGTTTTCGCCTATACCAATGTCGCGGCCAATCACTTTACCCGCATCAAGGCGCATTACGGCGGTGTTGCCACCATCGATGAAACGGGCCGGTATCGCGGGCCGGACGGGCTGTCGATCGAGAATTTCGACATGGTCGACAATCTCATGCTGCATGGTGGAATTCTGCGGCGTGGCGGCGTCATCATCGTCGGCAATGCACCTGAAGAGGCGCTCTATACGGACCTCGACGCCTATAAACGCTGCCTCGCGGCGGCGGCGGAGAAATTACTGGGACAGGCTGATCCTGACAGAACGAAATTAGCGGAGACATCATCATGAGCGGTACCATTCTTATCACCGGCGCCACATCCGGTTTCGGCCAGGCTACGGCGCGGCGTTTCATCGCGGAAGGCTGGAAGGTCATCGGCACAGGCCGGCGGGCGGAACGGCTGGAGGCGATGGCGGCTGAACTCGGCTCGGCCTTCCATGGTGCCGCTTTCGACATTACCGATGAGGATGCGACGGCAAAGGCGTTGGCCGCTTTGCCGGAGGGCTTCCGGGACATCGATATTCTCGTCAACAATGCCGGCCTTGCGCTTGGCACCGCGCCGGCGCCGCAGGTACCGCTGAAAGACTGGCAGACCATGGTGAACACCAATATCACTGGTCTGTTGAACGTCACCCACCTTGTCTTGCCCACGCTGATCGAGCGCAAGGGCATTGTCGTCAACCTCTCCTCGGTTGCCGCACACTGGCCCTATGCCGGCGGCAACGTCTATGCCGGCACGAAAGCTTTCCTGCGGCAATTCTCGCTTGGCCTTCGTTCGGACCTGCACGGCAAGGGGGTGCGCGTCACGTCCATCGAACCCGGCATGTGCGAAACCGAATTCACGCTGGTGCGCACGGGCGGCAACCAGGATGCGTCGGACAATCTTTATAAGGGCGTCAATCCGATCACGGCCGACGATATCGCCAATACGATCTATTGGGTCGCCTCGCAGCCCAAACACATCAATATCAACAGTCTCGAACTCATGCCGGTCAACCAGTCCTTTGCCGGTTTTCAGGTCCATCGCGAAAGTTGATTTCGACGGCTTTCAGGGAGTGCTGAAAAACCGGGCAGGTATTTCTAAGCTATGCAAAAATGCAATGCTGCATTGCGAGACTTGCTCTGTTAAAAACAGCAGATGTCGCTATATTTCAATCATCGAAGCGACGCACTCCTCCTCCCAGCGTCGCTCGATGTGGATCGGTGGCACTCCTCCTCCCAGTCGCCGATCAAGTTTGAAGCCTGCCGCACCTCCTCCCGCGGCAGGCTTTTTCCTTTTTAGGGCTATTTTTCCGGAGCGGTTTGTCGGCGAGTCCTGCCCGGTGCCCTGGCAGCTGGCGGTCTACCCGCGTTTCCCCCTTGGATTTCCGGGGGATTTCAGATTTCTGCGTCAAGGCGACGAGCGCAGGAATCGGACACGTGTCGATCACGTTTTCGTTATGTCTAGATGAATATGCACAGTTTTGTGGCGGTACCCCGTGCTGGCCCATTGCTTAGCCCTCGGCCTGTGTTTAAGCATGGGCAAAAGAACGCTTGGGAGGTGGCCGACACGCTTGTGTCTGTGCGCCCGAAAGCGGCGGGGAGAGAATGGCAGACTTTCAAGAGGCGCTGAAGCGGTTTCAGCCGATCGCGGTTTCATCGATCGCTGAAGACGAGCTCAGGTTGCGGCTACGCGGCCTTCAAGCGCGGATGATCCAGGACAATATCAAGGCGGTCTGGCTCGATGCATCATCGTCGCTGACCTATTATACCGGTCTGTCACTTGGCCTTTCGGAGCGAATTCATGGCGCTCTGGTGCCAGCTGAGGGCGCACCGATCTATATCAGCCCGACATTCGAAGAGCCGAAACTTCAGACCCTCATTCGCATCAAGGGCGAAGTCGCTGTTTGGGAAGAGGATGAAAATCCCTTCGACCTGATGGCAGGACGCGTCGCGGCACTTTCCTGTCCCGGCCATCTTGTCGCCATCGACCCCGCTACACCGTTTGTTTTCGCATCCGCCCTGATGCAGCGTCTGGAAGGACGGATCATGTCCGCCCAGCCGATGATCGTCGCGCAGCGACAGGTCAAGTCCGCGGCCGAGATCGCCATCATCCAGACTGCGATGGATGCGAGTTACGGGGTGCAGAAGGCCGTATTCGAAGGGCTTCGTCCCGGCATTTCCACCACCGAAGTGGCTGATTTCGTTAACGCCGCGCATATTGCCCTTGGCATGAAACCGCTTTTTGTGGCGGTACAGTTTGGCGAGGCGACGGCCTATCCGCATGGCGTTCCCTATGCGCAGACGCTGAATGAAGGCGACATGGTGCTGGTCGATCTCGGCGCCATTCTTCACGGCTACCGTTCGGATATCACCCGCACCTATGTTTTCGGCCAGCCGACGGATCGGCAGCGCTTTCTCTGGAACGCCGAACGCGATGCTCAGGCTGCGGCCTTTAACGCGGCCAAGGTTGGTGCTGCCTGTTCGGATGTCGACAAGGCCGCGCGCGACAGCCTGAAGGCGGCTGGTTTCGGCCCGGATTATCAGCTTCCGGGTCTGCCGCATCGCACCGGCCACGGGCTTGGGCTGGATATTCACGAAGAACCCTATATCGTTGCAGGAAATGCGACGGCGCTTGAGCCGGGAATGTGCTTTTCCATCGAGCCCATGCTGTGCGTTTATGGGGAGTGCGGCGTCCGTCTTGAGGACATTGTTTATATGACGGAGGCGGGACCGCGCTGGTTCTGCCCGCCGGAAAAGAACCTCGACCGGCTGTTTCAGCCGGTCGCCGGGTAATGGGTCGGGAGGCAAAGGACCGAACGGCGACACGGGTTTCGTGCCGCTGCCGACCAGGAGAGGTAGGCCCCCGAACGGGGCCGCAGGAACTCAGAAAAAGAGGGAAAGGACCACCAGATGAAAACGCTGACCCGCAGTTTGCTTATCGCCTCTGCGATTGCGATCACTTCCGCCGTGCCTGCCATGGCGAAGACCTTCGTTTATTGCTCCGAGGCATCGCCGGAAGGCTTTGATCCGTCGCCTTACACCGCTGGCGGCACCTTCGATGCCTCCGCGCACCCGGTCTACAACCGTCTGGCCGAGTTCAAGAAGGGCACGACCGAAGTCGAGCCGGGCCTTGCGGAAAAATGGGATGTTTCGAGCGATGGCCTCGAATACACGTTCCACCTGCGCAAGGGCGTAAAGTGGCACTCCAACGAGAAGTTCACGCCGAGCCGCGATTTCAACGCCGATGACGTGATCTTCAGCTACAACCGCCAGGGTGATGCGAAGAACCCGTGGAACCAGTATATCGCAGGCATCACCTACGAATATTACAACTCCATGGAAATGCCGTCGCTGATCAAGGAAATCGTCAAGGTTGACGATTACACCGTCAAGTTCGTGCTGACGCGCCCTGAAGCTCCGTTCCTCGCCAACATCGCCATGCCTTTCGCTTCGATCGTGTCGAAGGAATATGCCGATACGCTTGATAAGGCCGGCACCAAGGAAGACTTCAACAACCTGCCGATCGGCACCGGTCCGTTCAAGTTCGTCGCCTATCAGAAGGACGCGGTCATCCGCTACCAGAAGAATGCCGACTACTGGGGTGACGCGCCGAAGATCGACGATCTGATCTTCGCGATCACGCCTGATGCCGCCGTGCGTCTGCAGAAGCTGAAGGCCGGCGAATGCCACCTGATGCCTTACCCGGCCCCGGCCGATCTTGCCACCATCCGCGCCGACAAGAACCTCAAGCTCGATGAGCAGCCGGGTCTGAACGTCGCTTACTTCGCCTACAACACCACCGTTGCGCCTTTCGACAAGCCGGAAGTCCGCAAGGCGCTGAACATGGCGATGAACAAGCAGGCGATCATCGACGCCGTGTTCCAGGGCGCCGGCCAGGTTGCCAAGAACCCGATCCCGCCGACAATGTGGTCCTATAACGACAGCATCAAGGATGATGCCTACGATCCGGAAGCGGCCAAGAAGGCTCTCGAAGCCGCTGGTGTCAAGGACCTGTCGATGAAGATCTGGGCGATGCCGGTTCAGCGTCCCTACATGCCGAACGCACGCCGCACGGCCGAGCTGATCCAGTCGGATTTTGCGAAGGTTGGCGTCAAGGCCGAGATCGTCTCCTTCGAGTGGGGTGAATATCTCAAGAAGTCGACCGAAGTGAACCGCGACGGTGCCGTCATCCTCGGCTGGACCGGCGATAACGGTGACCCGGATAACTTCATGGGCGTTCTGCTCTCCTGCGCCGCAACCGGCGAAGGTGGTGCAAACCGCGCGCAGTGGTGCAACAAGGAGTTCTCCGAGCTGCTTTCCAAGGCAAAGCAGACCACTGATGTTGCCGAGCGCACCAAGCTTTATGAGCAGGCGCAGGTGATCTTCAAGGAACAGGCTCCGTGGGCGACGCTTGCGCACTCCACGCAGTTCGTTCCGATGTCCGCCAAGGTTTCCGGCTTCACCATGAGCCCGCTTGGCGATTTCACCTTCGAATCCGTCGATATCGCGGAGTAATCCCAAACAACAGGACGCGCGGAAGAACCTTGTTCTTCCGCGCGTCTTTTCAGGAAAAAACCATGATCCGGTTCATTCTCGGCAAACTTCTCTATCTCGTTCCGACCTTCCTCGGGATCACCATCGTCGCCTTCGCCTTCGTGCGCGTTCTGCCGGGCGATCCCGTGCTGCTGATGGCCGGCGAACGCGGCATATCGCCCGAACGGCATGCGCAGCTTGCCGAACAGCTCGGCTTCGCGCAGCCCATCTGGCAGCAATATCTTCATTTCCTCGGACGGCTGCTTCAGGGCGATCTCGGCAATTCGCTGGTCACCAAGAAACCTGTTCTGACCGAGTTCCTGTCGCTCTTCCCCGCGACGGTCGAGCTTGGCCTCGTTGCCATCATCATCGCCACCGTCATCGGCGTGCCGGTCGGCGTCATCGCCGCCATTCGCCGTGGCTCCTGGTTCGACCAGATTTCCATGACGACCGCGCTGGTGGGCTTCTCCATGCCGATCTTCTGGTGGGGTCTGCTGCTGATCATCATGTTCTCCGGCATCCTGCAATGGACGCCGGTGTCGGGCCGCATCTCGCTGATGTATTTCTTCCCCTCCGTCACCGGTTTCATGCTGATCGACAGCCTGATTTCCGGGCAGAAGGGGGCTTTCGCCTCGGCCTTGTCGCATCTCATCCTGCCCTCGGTGGTGCTTGCCACCATTCCACTGGCGGTCATTGCGCGCCAGACGCGCTCGGCCATGCTGGAAGTGTTGGGTGAGGATTATGTCCGCACGGCCCGTGCAAAAGGCATGTCGGCCTCCCGCGTCGTCGGCGTGCATGCGCTGCGCAACGCCATGATCCCGGTCATCACCACCATCGGCCTGCAGATTGGCGTGCTGATGGCGGGTGCCATCCTGACCGAAACAATCTTTTCCTGGCCGGGCATCGGCAAGTGGATGATCGATTCCATCTCGCGCCGCGACTATCCGGTCGTGCAGAGCGGCCTGCTGCTGATTGCGGGCCTGGTAATGGTCGTCAACCTGCTTGTCGATCTGACCTATGGCCTCATCAATCCAAGGATCCGTCACAAATGAGCGATGTGACCACCACCCCCGGCGTCCGCCTTTCGGACGCCGCCATTCGCCGCCGGATGATCGCCGATTTCTGGTTCTATTTCCGTCAGAACCGTGGCGCCGTCATCGGCCTTGCCGTCTTTACTCTATTGGTGCTGGTGGCGGTTTTCGCGCCGCTGATCGCGCCGCATGATCCGACGCAGCAATATCGTGATGCGCTTCTTGTCCCGCCCGTCTGGCAGGAAGGTGGCCGCGCCGGCTTCTTCTTCGGCACCGATGCGGTCGGTCGCGACATGCTGTCCCGGCTGATCTATGGCGCGCAATATTCGCTGTTCATCGGCGTCGTCGTCGTTTCCATCGCCCTTGTTGGCGGCATCGTCATCGGTCTCGTCGCCGGCTTTTTCGGCGGCTGGGTGGATACCGTCATCATGCGCGTCATGGATGTCATCCTGGCGTTTCCGTCGCTGCTGCTGGCGCTGGTGCTGGTCGCCATTCTCGGGCCGGGCCTTACCAACGCCATGATCGCCATCGCCATCGTCTATCAGCCGCATTTCGCACGTTTGACGCGCGCGGCCGTCATGAGCGAACTCAGACGCGAATATGTCACCGCCGCCCGTGTGGCGGGTGCCGGCAATTTCCGGCTGATGTTCAAGACAATCCTGCCGAATTGCCTTGCGCCGCTGATCGTGCAGGCGACGCTGTCCTTCTCGTCTGCGGTCCTCGATGCGGCCGCCCTCGGCTTCCTCGGCATGGGCGCCCAGCCGCCCGCTTCCGAATGGGGCACGATGCTGGCCGAAGCGCGCGAGTTCATTCTGCGCGCCTGGTGGGTCGTGACGCTTCCCGGCCTGACGATCCTGATCTCGGTGCTTGCCATCAACCTGATGGGCGACGGTCTGCGCGATGCGCTCGATCCCAAACTGAAGCGGAGCTGAGCGATGAGCCTGCTGAAAATCAAGAACCTCACCGTCAAATTTGCCACCGCCACCGGCGCCTTTACCGCCGTCAACGGCATCGACGTATCTGTCGACAAGCATGAAGTGTTGGCCATCGTCGGTGAATCCGGTTCCGGCAAGTCGGTATCGATGCTCGCGGTCATGGGGCTTCTGCCCGATACCGCGACGATTACCGCGGATGAAATGACCTTCGACGGCAAGAACCTGCTGACCATGTCGCCGCAGGAGCGCCGCAGGGTGATCGGCCGCGAGATCACCATGATCTTCCAGGAGCCGGTCGCCTCGCTCAACCCGTCCTTTACGGTCGGGTTCCAGATCGAGGAAGTACTGCGCCTCAATCTCGGCATGGGCCGTTCCGCCGCCCGGGCGCGCGCGCTGGAACTGTTCCGCGCGGTCGGCATTCCCGAGCCGGAAACCAAGCTCAATGCCTATCCGCACCAGATGTCCGGCGGCCAGTGCCAGCGTGTGATGATCGCGATCGCAATCGCCTCCAAACCGCGCCTGCTGATCGCCGACGAGCCGACGACTGCGCTCGACGTGACGATCCAGAAGCAGATTCTCGATCTGCTGATGAACCTGCAGGAAGAATACGGCATGGCGCTGATCCTCATCACCCATGACATGGGCGTGGTGGCGGAAACCGCGGACCGCGTCGTGGTGCAATATAAGGGCCGCAAGATGGAGGAGGCGGATGTGCTGAGTCTGTTCGAGGCCCCGCAGCATCCCTATACCAAGGCATTGCTTTCGGCCCTGCCGGAAAACGCCACCGGCGACCGCCTGCCCACGGTTTCCGATTTCTTCGGCAAGGAGGGCGTTCAATGAGCATTGTTGTCGAAGGCAAGGGCATTACCCGCGATTATCACGTTCCGGGCGGCCTGTTTGGCGCGGCCAAGACGGTTCAGGCCCTTAAGGGCGTCGATTTTGCCGTCGAGCGTGGCAAGACGCTCGCCATCGTCGGTGAATCCGGTTCGGGCAAGTCGACACTTGCGCGTATCATCGCGTTGATCGATCCGGCATCCGGCGGCGAACTCAAGATCGAAGGCAAGCCGGTCGATATCGCCAGGCGCCGCCCCGATACGGAAATGCGCTCCAAGGTTCAGATGGTGTTCCAGAACCCCTATGGCAGCCTCAATCCGCGCCAGAAGGTGGGTGACGTGCTGATGGAACCGCTCATCATCAACACGAAAATACCGGCTTCCGAGCGTCGCGAGCGGGCCGAAGCCATGCTGGTGAAGGTCGGTCTCGGTCCTGAGCATTTCAACCGTTATCCGCACATGTTCTCCGGCGGCCAGCGCCAGCGCATTGCCATCGCCCGCGCGCTTATGCTCAACCCGGCACTGCTGGTGCTGGATGAGCCGGTCTCGGCGCTCGATCTTTCGGTGCAGGCGCAGGTGCTGAACCTGCTTGCGGATTTGCAGGAAGAGTTTCAGCTGACCTATGTCTTCGTCAGCCACGATCTTTCCGTGGTGCGTTATATCGCCGACGATGTGATGGTCATCTCCAAGGGCGTGGCGGTGGAGCAGGGGACGCGCGAGGAACTCTTCGCCGATCCGAAGCATCCCTATACGCGCCAGCTCTTCGCTGCGACACCGATCACGGATGTCGATGCCATCCGCGCCCGCGTGGAACGCCGCAAGGCGGCGCGGCAGGCCGCAACGGCCTGAGCGTAGAAGCATCAAGTTAGAAAACAGGCCGGGTTTCCGGCCTGTTGCTTTTTCAGGACTTTAAAAACATGCCGATAGCGGCAAGTGCGCCTTGCTCGCGGATGTCACGATAGGCGGCTTTCAGGGTGGACACGAAATTTTCGTTGCCCGGCAAGTCGTCGCCGAATGTGCGCGTGAAGGTGAGGAAGCGGTCAACGACAGCATCCGGTGCCATTGCCAGCTGGTCCGGCGCATCCCACTCCTTGAAAGCGGGGTCAAGAATGGTGATCGGCTGATCCTTTTCATCCCTGTCTGCGCAGGATCTGATCCACAAAGCGACGGCAAAAATAACGGCGCGACTGTCGGCCTGTTCTTCCAGCAATTCGCGCAATGGACCAAGAATACGCAGTGGCACTTTCTGCGAGGCGTCGGAGGCGATCTGCATGGTCTTGTGCTGCAGGGAGGGGTTGGCGAAACGCTCCCTGAGGCCGGCTGCGAATTCTGCTCCATCGACCGCAGGGTCCAACGTCCGGCCGACTTCGCGCCAATAGGCGTCGATGAAATCGCGCACGGTTTTTTCACCCCATGCATCGGCAACCGTTTTAAGGCCCGCGATCTGGCCTATGGCGGCGATGGCGCTGTGGGAGCCGTTCAGCATTCTGAGTTTCATATGTTCGTAGGGCTCGACGTCACTGACGAACTCCACACCCGATCTTTCGAGCGCCGGCCTTCCATGCGGAAAACGGTCTTCGATGACGAAGCGGAAATAGGGCTCTGCCACCACCGGCCAAGCGTCGCGCACCCCAAGTGCCGTTGATATCGCATCCCGGTCCGCCTCGGTTGTGGCGGGAACGATCCGGTCCACCATGGAGCAGGGGCAGGCGATATTGGTTTCGATGAACGGGGCCAGTTCAGGGTCGGCAAGTGCGACGAATTCCAGCAGCAACTTTTGCAACACATGTCCGTTGGCGGGCAGGTTATCGCAGGAAAGAAGCGTCAGCGGCAGCGAGCCTTCTTTGCGCCTGCGTTGCGTAGCAGCGAGAATGAAACCGAAGATGGAGCGTGGCCGGTCCGGGTTTTCAAGGTCGTGGAGAATATCGGGATGGTCGCGCAGCAGGCTGCGGGAAGCGAGATTGGTGAGATAACCCTTTTCCGTCACGGTCAGGGTGACGATGAGCACGCGCGGATCGGATAGCCGCTCCACCAGCCTTTCGGGGTCTTCCGGCGCCACGATGGTCTCCATGATGGAGCCGATGATGCGCAGGTGCTCGCTTTGGCCGTCGCGTAAGCAGAATGTGTAGAGATTGTCCTGCGGTTCTATGGCATCGCGCGTGTCCGGGCTGCGCAGCGACGCGGCTATGATGCCCCATTGTGTTTCACCGCGATTGAGGCAGTCATCAATGAAAACCGCCTGATGCGCCCGGTGAAACGCCCCGACCCCGAGATGCACGATGCCGGGTGTGACCGTTTGGCGATCATAGGTGGGCGTTGCCACGGATTGTGGCAGGCGGGGAAGGGTGGCGGCGGAAAGCCTGTCTGTCATCAATGCGAAATCCCCATGCGGAAGGGGGTAGTCGCGGTTCGTGCCGCTGGAATTTCGGCATCCGGATTTTCGCGCATGTCAGTTCCTCCCGTTGTTTTCTGAATAGATCAGGGTCTTCTAAATGGATCAGGCCCCACCCTCTTTAAGCAGCCGGATCTGACGCAGCGTGTTCTGGCGGCTGCGTTCGAGATGCCGCCACAGGGCATCGACGATCTGGGCCTTGCTGCCGGCGGCGATGGCGTCGGCGATATTCTGGTGTTCCTCGACCGAACGGGCGTAATCACCGAGGATCGAGACGAAAACCGTGTGGGTCTGGTCGAGAATGCGCTCGTGCGAGCCGGAAATGACGGGAATGCGCGCGGCCGACACAAGGGTCGTATGGAAGCTGCGATCGTAAAAAAGCGCTTTCGACAATTCATCCAGTGTCGAGCCTTTGGCGAATTCGCGATGTTTCGCAAGGCTTTCCAGAAGCTGCGCATGCAGCGGGCCATCCAGCTGCCCGGCGTCGAAAGCCACTTCGACGGCGCCTTTTTCAAGCAGCATTCTGGCGGCGTAGAGCTCTTCCACATCCTCCACCGTGAAATCGCGCACCACCATGCCGCGCCTTGAAGAGTTGACCACCAGCCCGTCGGCCTCGAGTTTCACACAGGCTTCCTTGACCGGCGTGGGGCTGATGCCGAGATCGGCGGCAAGCTCGTTTGGCAGCAGGCGCTCGCCGCCGCGCAATTTGCCGCTGACGATGCGCGCGCGCAGTTCCCGGTGCGCCTGTTCGGCGAGCGTGACTTTGACGAGTGTGTTCATGGCCACATCATTGCCCAGCTTTGGAGGACAGGCAATAATCAAATATTAAAAATAAAAAATTTTTTATTTTACAATGACGGCTTTTCCGTTAGCTCTATTCGTTATCGGAAGCCGGCTGCTGGAGGAGGGTAGCGCGGCAATCCCCGACGGTCTTATCTCTTGCGGTCACTGATCGCGGGACGATGCCTCATCTGGGGAGTCCGCATGTTCCTCCCCAGAAGCGTTCAAGCATCGAGGAATGACCGATCATGAAAATTACCGCAGTCGAACCTTTCATCCTGCATCTGCCGCTCACATCGGATTCTATCTCCGATTCTACCCACAGCATCACCCATTGGGGCGTCGTTGGCGCAAAAATCACGACGAGCGACGGCATTGAGGGTTATGGTTTCACCGGCACCCACGCGCATCTGCCATCCGACAGGCTGATTACGTCCTGCATCAGCGATTGTTATGCTCCCCTGTTGCTGGGTGAGGATGCATCGGAACATTCGAGACTCTGGACGAAACTTGCCCGTTACCCCTCGCTGCAATGGGTCGGGCG
>Ga0209070_100042_pt1 | contig 216948 bp, 200 predicted proteins | sample SynthPrep_5_END__FD_187205 | JGI IMG/M metagenome (GOLD analysis project Ga0209070, IMG submission 187205) | Synthetic microbial communities from Ohio, USA - SynthPrep_5_END_DS10_MetaG (SPAdes) (version 2) | ecosystem: Engineered > Bioreactor > Aerobic > Activated sludge | place: USA: Ohio... | reverse complement strand
CAATTTAAGAAGCCCCGATTCCAGTTCAGCGAGCTGCTCCTCGCATTCCTGGAAAAAGATTTCCTTGATTTCGTTCATATCCATCGTGAAATGTCCCGTATCAGGCGGTTACGCGTTCAATGGCATCGATGAGTTTTGCAGGGTCGAACGGCTTGACAATCCAGCCGGTCGCACCGGCCTGACGGGCGCGGTTCTTCTTTTCTGCATCGCTTTCAGTCGTCAGAACGAGGATCGGGATAGCCCGATATTTCTCGTTGCGGCGCACGCCTTCGATAAAGCCGAAACCATCAAGACGGGGCATGTTGATGTCAGTCACGATGACATCGGGGTTGCTCTGTTCCAGCACCTCGAGGCCTTCAACGCCATCTTCGGCCTGAATGGTCTCAAAACCGGCATTGTTGAGCGTGACCAGGAGCATGTTCCTGATCGTCCGGGAATCATCCACGGTGAGAACTTTTTTCTTCACTTTTGCATCTCCTTGGGGAGCAAATGGTCAATATCGACGCCTATCAGTTTCATGGTCTTGTCGAATGCATCGGACACCCTGGCAAAACCGAAGGGCTTGCCGTCCTCCTCCCAGGATTTCGCGCCGGCCATCAGGACCTGGACGCAAAGCGCGCCAATGCGCTCCACCTCGGACGCATCGACCGACAAAGGTGCTCCTCTCAGCGTCATCAGCTTGCCTTGCAGCGCCGATGCTTCGTTGAGATCCAGCACCGGTGACAGTTTCAGCGTCGCCTCAGCTGCTTTTCTGGCTGCCATTACATGACTCCTTGGCGTCTGAATTGTTGGTAATCCTGGCCGTAATCCGTGCGGTTATCCGCACGGGCCATAAATGATGTGTCCTGACGGTCCGCCACGGCCATTGCCGCTGCCTGACCCTGACGGGCGATGCGGAACTCGCGAATGGTGCGGCCCAGTTGCAGAATGACAGTGTGAAGCGCGTCTGCCTCGCAGGAGCCTTCGCCGATCTCGTTTGCGATCCGGCCGGCCTGCCGCTGCTGTTCGCTAATATCGGCAGCGACCGTTTTCAGGTCATCTGCCTGTGCAGACGTATGCCGGGAAACTTCGGCGATCATGTCGTTGATGCCGGACACCTGCCGGACGACGCCGCCGATTGCTTCCTGCGTGCGGTTCACCATGCGAACACCGCCCTCGACCTGCGTCTTGGTGGTGCCGACAAGGCTCTTGATTTCCCTTGCGGCGTCGGCGGAACGCTGGGCGAGTGCCCGGACTTCCTGTGCGACGACGGCGAAACCGCGGCCGCTTTCACCCGCACGCGCCGCCTCGATGCCGGCGTTGAGGGCGAGAAGGTTGGTCTGGAAAGCAATCTCGTCGATCGTGCCGATGATCCTGCCGATGTGCTCGGCGGATTGTTCAATGTCAGACATGGCGTCGATCGCCTCGCCGATTGCCTTGCCGCTTTCGACAGCCGCGTCGCGGGCACGGGAAACCGCCGTTTCCGTCGCCGATATGCGGGTGCCGTTTTCGGCGAGGTTCCCGATCATCGCCTGAAGCGCGCGGGAGGTCTCGGCAAGGGCTTCTGCCTGCTGGCCGGAACGTTCTGCGATGGAGCGACCGATATCGGCGAAACGGGCGCTGAGCATCTCGGCGTCGCCGATACCCTGCTGCGCGGAGGTCAGCGATGCGCCGATCGTTTCCAGCGCCGCGTTGAAGGAGGCGGCAACATCGCGATAGGCTTCCGGCAGATCGCCGCCGATACGCGCCTTAAGATCGCCGGCGGCAAAGGCCGTCAGCGCCGCACCCAGCAGTGTCGCTGCTTCCGAACGGTCATTGTCGCGCTGTTCCGCAAGTTCGCGGCCGTGACGCAGGCGTAATTCATTAAAGCGCAGCGAGACGGCGATCTCCGTATCGACCATCACCAGACGGACGATGTTCTTCACGGCTTCGGCCAGTTCACGGCTCTTCTTGCGGCTGCCGGGCAGGATGGAGCGCGGCGCGTGCTCAGTCACCAACCCACCGAGCAGATGTTCCAGAACGATGGCGTGGCTGGCGATCTGCCAGCGTGGATCGAGACCCATGCGGCCGGCATTGTCGGAAAGAACCTTCACCCGCTCGGCATAAAGCGCATCGAAACGCGCATCCGTCAGCACACTCCAGTGCGAGGATTGCAGATCGTGCAGGCGATCAAGCTGGTTTTCGCTTTCGAAAGACGGAGAACAGTCGGGCATCGACTGAAAACGGTTCATCACGTCCCGCAGGCCGGCCTTGACGTAAGGCTCCAGCATGCTGCGATAATTGCGCAGGAAATCGGATTGCGTCTCATCGAGGCCGGCAAAACGCAACCGTCCCGCCAGGCTTGCACCTGCCGATCTGCGCGCTTGATCTGATGGCAAGTCCTGCCCCAACCGACGTCCCCAACAACATGACGGCCGGTAAAACCCGGCCAATTGGCCAAGGTTCAGAACGCCAGCACCCTAAGGGGGATTTTTGAACGAACATACCCATCGCGGACGATGCGGCATCGACGCTTGCCTGACCTTCTTGAACCAAGAAACGAAAATACCGGATCGGCACCGGTACGGCAGTGCGGCGTCATGCCTGGAAGGGGAGAGAACCCCATTCCGCCGTGGAAATACCATCAATCTTTATGGTTAATTCCTTGCTTGAAAGTTAAGAAACATCAGCTCCAGCGTCAAACGGTAAAATTTGTAAAAGCTTTTAGCCATTGCCGCCCTCACTTTGCCGCAAACGGGCAAAAACGAAAAGGAATCGGCCATTGCGGGCGGTTTTTCCGGCCTGTGCGCTGGACAAGCGCCTGCGGCTTCCCCTAAAACAAATCAACGGGATATTCGCTGAGCGGTGATGCTTTAAAGAGACCTTTACGATCAAGGAGATGCCAACTTGTTATGGATGGAGAAATGCCGCCGTTCAAGGCGCCATCCGCAAGTGTTGATCGGCATCATGGTCGCAAGCCTGCTCGTCATGATCGGCTTTCAGGCACCATCCGGCATCAAGACCCTTTCCAAGACCAGCCGTCTGGAGAGATTGCAGACCGTCGATCTCAACCGTTCCCTCACTCTTCGCGACAGGGATTGCGATAGCGGCTGCAAGGCCGGGGATACCAGCTCGGGTCTTCGCCCCGGCAACTTCCCCTCGCCCGCTTTGCGGATCGCCGTTGACGCCGGGCCGGCCGTTGCATCTGTTGCCGTCGCGCCACAAGCTTTCCGAGACTTTGCGAGCGTGGTTCCAAGAGCACCCCCGCATATTATCTATTAGTCATTCCGGCGGTCCTCATCATTCGGCTCTCATGAGCCTTGAGGGATCGGAGTCGTCGGAAACCCGCCGTAGACTCCAATTCCAGAGAAAAACCGCCGCTGCATATGACACTTGCAACCATTCTTCCATTTATTGTCGCATTGCCCTTTGTCGGCGCCATTCTCACGGCTTTCATGCCGCGCGATGGCGCAGCCGCCGGCCCCGCCTCCGTTGCAGGCGGCGTCGCCCTTTTCGGTCTCATCAGCAGCGTCTTTCTTTATTCGACTGTCAGCGACGGCGGCGCGCTGAAATACGATGTGGAATGGCTGCCGCAGCTCGGGCTGAATTTCACCCTGCGGCTGGACGGGTTTGCCTGGATCTTCGCAATCCTCATTACCGGCATCGGCCTGCTCGTGGTGCTCTACGCCCGTTATTACATGTCGGCCAAGGATCCAATCCCGCGGTTTTTTGCCTTCTTCCTCGCCTTCATGGGCTCGATGCTCGGCGTGGTCCTGTCCGGCAACGTCATCCTGCTGTCGATCTTCTGGGAGATGACCAGCATCTTCTCGTTTTTGCTGATCGGCTACTGGCACCAGAACGCCGGCGCGCGCGACGGCGCCCGCATGGCGCTGACCGTGACCGGCATCGGCGGCTTCAGCCTCCTGGCCGGACTTCTCATCCTCGGCCATATGGCGGGAAGCTACGATCTGGACAAGATCATCGAGGCCGGGGCCGCGATCCGCGCCCATTCCCTCTATCTGCCGGCACTTATTCTCATTCTTGGCGGCGCGTTGACCAAAAGCGCGCAGTTTCCCTTCCATTTCTGGCTGCCCAACGCCATGGCAGCGCCCACACCGGTTTCCGCCTATCTGCATTCGGCGACCATGGTGAAGGCGGGGGTTTTCCTGCTCGCGCGGTTCTGGCCGGTGCTGGCAGGCACGCCGGAATGGTTCTGGCTGGTGGGCGTTGCCGGCATCATCACGCTGCTGCTCGGCGCTTATTTCGCCATGTTCCAGCAGGACCTGAAAGGCCTGCTCGCTTATTCGACCATCAGCCACCTCGGCCTTATCACTACTCTGCTGAGCCTCGGCAGCCCGCTTGCGGCAGTTGCGGCCATCTTCCACATGGTCAACCATGCCACCTTCAAGGCCTCGCTGTTCATGGCGGCCGGCATCATCGACCATGAAACCGGCACCCGCGACATGCGGCGCTTAAGCGGGCTTTATACCTATTTGCCGGCAACGGCGACGCTTGCCATGGCGGCCAGCGCGGCCATGGCCGGCGTGCCGCTGTTCAACGGCTTCCTTTCCAAGGAAATGTTCTTTGCCGAGGCCGTCGAGACCCATGCCGATTCACTCCTGGACCGGGCGCTGCCCTATGTCGCGACGCTTTCAGGCGCATTCGCCGTCGCCTATTCGCTGCGCTTCATCCACACCGTCTTCTTCGGCCCCAAGCCCGTCGATCTGCCCAACCCAAATCCGCATGAGCCGCCGCGCTGGATGCGTTTCCCGATCGAGTTCCTGGTTTTCGCCTGCCTGATCGTCGGCATCGTTCCGAGCCTCTCCATCGGCCCGTTCCTGCATTCGGCCGTGCTTTCCGTTCTCGGCGACCAGACGCCCGTCTACAGCCTGTCGATCTGGCACGGTTTCAACCTGCCGCTCATCATGAGTATTGCGGCACTTATCGGCGGTGTGACGATCTATGCGCTGCTCGGCGGTTATTTCTCGCGCTGCGACGACGGCCCGCCGGTCTTCCGGCATTTACGGGGACAGCGCATCTTCGAGCGCATTCTCGTCACCGTGTCCTGGAAGTGGGCGCGGTGGCTGGAAAGCACGCTCGGCACGCGGCGTCTGCAGCCGCAGCTGAGACTTCTCATCCTCGTGGCGCTTCTTGCCGGTTTCTCACCACTATTCCTTTCGGAATTCTCCCTGTCGCTGCCGCGCGTGACGACCTTTGATCCGATCTTTGCCATCCTTTGGCTGATCGGCATGATTGCCGCGCTGGGTGCCGCCTGGCAGGCGAAATATCATCGCCTCGCCGCCCTCATCATGCTCGGCGTCTCCGGGCTCGTCACCTGCCTCACCTTCATCTGGCTTTCCGCGCCGGATCTGGCGATCACCCAGCTGCTGGTCGAAATCGTCACCACGGTTCTCATCCTGCTTGGTCTAAGGTGGCTGCCAAAACGCTTCGAGAAGGTCGATAGCAGCGACGAGCTGCCAGCGCAGCTTCGCCGCGCCCGCGACTTCCTGCTGGCGGCAGCCAGCGGTATCGGCATGTCCGTCATCGCTTACGCCGTCATGACCCTGCCGGTGCCAAACGCCATCGCCACCTATTTCCTGGAGCGTGCCTATACGGAAGGCGGCGGCACCAATGTCGTCAACGTCATCCTCGTCGACTTCCGCGGCTTTGACACATTCGGCGAGATCGCGGTGCTGGCCATCGTGGCGCTCACCGTCTTCGCCCTTCTTCGCCGTTTCCGCCCCGCGCATGAAAGCATCGGGGTGCCGGAACAGCAGCAGATGCAAAACGCCTTCGATGCCGAACGCCCTGATCGTAGCAAGGGCGATACCGTCCGCGACTATCTCTATGTACCGTCGATCGTGATGCAGTGGATGTTCCCTGTTATCATCACCTTTTCGATCTTCCTGTTCATGCGCGGCCACGACATGCCGGGCGGCGGCTTTGCGGCCGGCATCACCATGGCGATTGCCTTCCTGCTGCAATATCTCGCCGGCGGGGCGCGCTGGGCGGAAGACCGCATTCGCATCCTGCCGCTGCGCTGGATGGGCTTTGGCCTTCTGATGGCGGCGGCGACGGGTATCGGCTCCTGGTACTTCGGCTACCCGTTCCTGACCTCGTATTTCCAGTATACGGAGATACCCTATATCGGCAAAATGCCGACCGCATCCGCCCTGTTGTTCGATCTCGGCGTCTTCTCGCTGGTCGTCGGCTCCACCGTTCTTATCCTGATAGCACTGGCACACCAATCGTTGCGTAACTACCGCGTTCGCACGCCTGACGCCGCAAAAGCGGAGGACGTGTAATGGAACTCATTCTTGCAATCGGCATCGGCATCATGACCGGCTCCGGCGTCTGGCTGGTGCTTCGCCCGCGCACCTATCAGGTCATTGTCGGGCTTTCCCTTTTGTCCTACGCCGTCAACCTGTTCATCTTCGGCGTCGGCGGCATCAAGACCAATGCGCCGCCGGTGCTGGTGAATGGTGTCGACAGCTCCACGCTGGCCGACCCCGTGCCGCAGGCGCTGGTACTGACAGCAATTGTCATCGGCTTTGCCACCACGGCGCTGTTCCTCGTGGTGCTGCTTGCCGCCCGCGGCCTCACCGGCACCGACCACGTGGACGGGAGGGAGACGAAATGATGTCATTCCCCTTCCACATCGTCATCGCCCCCATTCTGGTGCCGCTGATCACCGCAGCACTTCTGCTGTTCTTCGATGAGCGCCAGCGCGTGGCGAAAGCCGCGATCAGCCTTACCTCGACCGTGCTGTTGCTGGTGGTCGCCATACTGCTGTTCCGCGAGGTGAACTCGACGGTCAATACCGAGATCGCCGCCGTGGTTTCGAGCGGCGTCTATCTGCTCGGCAACTGGCCCGCACCATTCGGCATCGTCCTCGTCGCCGACCGTCTTTCAGGCCTGATGGTGCTGCTCACGGCGCTGCTTGCCATTCCGTCGCTGATCTATTCGATGGCGAAATGGCACAAGGCCGGCGCACATTTCCATTCGCTGTTCCAGATGATGCTGATGGGGGTCAACGGCGCGTTCCTGACCGGCGACCTCTTCAATCTCTTCGTGTTCTTCGAAGTGATGCTGGCTGCCTCCTACGGCCTGCTGCTGCATGGCTCCGGCCAGCAGCGTGTGAAGGCCGGGCTGCATTACATCGCCATCAACCTCGTCGCGGCGCTGTTTTTCCTGATCGGCGTCAGCCTCATCTATGGCGTCACCGGCACGCTGAACATGGGCGACCTTGCCCACCGTATCGAGGGGCTGAACCCAGACCAGCGCATGCTGCTGGAAACCGGCGCTGCGGTGCTTGGCATTGCGTTTCTGGTCAAGGCCGGCATGTGGCCACTGAATTTCTGGCTGCCTTCTGCCTATGGCTCAGCATCTGCCCCGGTTGGCGGTCTGTTTGCGATCATGAGCAAGGTCGGCATTTATGTCATCGCCCGCCTTTCCTTCCTGCTTTTCGGGCAGACGGCCGGCGAATCCGCCGGCTTCGGCCATGACGCACTGCTGGTCGGCGGCATCGCCACCATCATCTTCGGGGCCATCGGCGTCCTGGCGTCGCAGGCGCTCGGGCGGCTGGCCGGGTTTTCGGTTCTGGTATCGTCGGGAACGCTTCTGGCCGCCATGGGCACCGGCAATCCAACGGTGGCGGCCGGTGCGCTTTATTATATGGTCAGTTCCACGCTCACCATCAGCGCCTTTTTCATGCTGATCGAACTCGTCGAGCGCGGGCAGGATGCGGGCGCGAACGTTCTTGCCGTCACGATGGAAGCCTATGGCGAGGGTGAAGACGAGGAAGAGGAAGAAGAAGTCGGCGTGACCATGCCCGCCACCATGGCGGTGCTCGGCGCCTGCTTTGCCGCCTGCGGCATTCTTCTGGCCGGTCTGCCGCCGCTCTCGGGTTTCATCGCCAAATTCTCGATGCTGACCGCCATTCTCAACCCTTCCGGGCTGGGCGCCAATGACAGCGTTTCCACGCTTTCCTGGTGGCTGGTTTTCCTGATCGTCTTTGCCGGTTTCGCCTCGCTGATCTCGATGACCCGTGCCGGCATCCGCACCTTCTGGGCATCCATCGAGGGAACCGTGCCCCGCGTTCTCGTCATCGAAATCGCGCCCGTGATGCTGCTGCTTGGCCTTACGCTTGCCATGACCGTGCAGGCCGGGCCGGTGATGCGTTACATGCAGGAGACGGCGCGTATTCTCGATCTGCCCGCCAGCTATATTCAGGGCGTCATTTCCGCGCCAAGAGCGGGCAGCAACCCGGAGGCGGAGCCATGATGAGCCGTCTCCTCCCCTACCCGCTGCTGACGGTTTCGCTGATCTTCTTCTGGATGACGATCAACAGCTTTTCGCCCGGGCACCTGCTGCTCGGCACCGCAGTAGCACTCATCGCCTCCTGGGCGATGGCGTCGCTCAGGCCAGCCAAACCGCGTATCCGCAACTGGCACAGGCTGGTGCAGCTGATCCTGATCGTGCTTTACGATATTATCAGGTCCAATATCTCGGTCGTGAAGATCATCCTGTTCAAGCGCGAAAGGGACCGTAAATCCGGCTTCCTGGCGGTGCCGCTCGATATTCGCGATCCCATGGCGCTCGCCATTCTGGCAACGATCCTGACCTCGACGCCGGGCAGCGCCTGGCTTGAATATAATTCCAGCCAGGGCACGCTCCTCCTCCACGTTCTCGACGATGTGGATGAGGCGGCGTGGATAAGCCTCATCAAGAACCGTTATGAAAAACTGCTGATGGAGATATTCGAATGAGTTCGATTATCCTTTTCTGGTCCTTTTCGCTGGCGCAGCTGATGCTGGCCATCGCCATGGCGATTTCGGTCTACCGCATCGCCATCGGCCCGCGGGCGCAGGACCGCGTGCTGGGCGTGGATACACTCTATGTCAACGCCATGCTGCTTCTTTTGACCTTCGGCCTGCGCACCGGCAACGACATCTATTTCGAAGCCTCGCTGCTGATCGCCATCCTCGGCTTCGTCTCCACCGTCGCCCTTTCCAAATTCATGATGCGTGGCGAGGTGATCGAATGAACAGTGCCGCAGAATTTCCGCTCTGGGCCGCCATTCTCGTGGCTTTCTTTGTGCTGCTGGGCGCTTCGCTGACGCTGATCGGCACCATCGGCTTTGCCAAGCTGAACAGCTTCTACGAGCGCCTGCACGCGCCCACACTCGGCACCAGCTGGGGCACCGGCGGCATCGTCATGGCCTCGATCATCTATTTCTCCGTCTCCGGCGACCGCTTCGCCTTCCACGAAATCTTCATCGGCATTTTCATGACAGTGACGACGCCGGTGTCGCTGATGCTGCTCGGCCGGGCAGCACTTTATCGGGACCGGGCGGAGCAGAATACGGATAATCGGGAGCATCTTTAGAACGCCGGGCTACTTTGCCCGGCTGTTCGCCACTGCCTCAATTGCGATGGCCATGACTTCCAGATCGCTTTCCGGCAATGCATTTGCTGCCGAAGCGATCTTTGCTTTCAGCAGATCATGGCCAGTCAGCGCGGCTGTTTTCTTCTCAAAATCAAGCAATACGTTCGGAGTGCTATCCAGAACGGTGGCTATCCGAACGAGTGTCGCCAGATCAGGCTCTCTTCGGCCCATGATGTAATTGCCGTAACGACGCTCCGTAAGCCCCGCTCGGCGGGCAACTTCGGCATTGGAGAGACCAAGCTCCTTCGCGCGCTTTTTCAGATTTGCTGCAAATGATTCCATAGGAACAGATTGTTCCTGACAGAAACCACGGGTCTATGTACATTATGGCGTTAACGATCACGTCATTATAGGTAGGCTATGCCGCTCAGCGCCGATTATCTCTATCTCATCGCGGGCTGCAGTTTCGTCCTAGCAGCTTACCTCTGGCTCGAATGGCAGACCCGCATTCGACCCCTGCTCTTATCAAGCTCGGAGATTAAACGCCTTGCCGATAACCTGACTGAACGACATGGCGAGCGCGCGGAGGAATTCGCGTCAATGGAAGAAGACCGGGCGTGGCGCTATTCGCGAAGCTTCGAGCAGGGCAAATGGCGACGTGTGCGCAGAGAGCTTGAGTGCCGCAACAATATCCCATAGCAGGATAATTCAGGATCGACCCTTGGCACCGAGATTTTGAGATTTTTCGGCACATGACAAAGTCTACGCATACACCCGAGTATCGGCTTCTTGTTGAGATACTAACCGACACGCGGCGAAAAGCAGGGTTAACCCAGCAGCAAGTCGCAGATCGGCTGGGTAAGCCACAGTCCTATGTCGCAAAGGCCGAAGGGGCTGAAAGACGCATAGATGTCGTTGAGTTTGCAAAACTGTCGGCGGCGATGGATCAAGACCCGATAGCGCTTCTCCACCTTTTACTCGAGCGGATAAAATAACAGCGCTCTCCTCTCCGATCAAAACTGTTTCGAAGCAATAACCTTGCGAAAAGTGAGGGAAATTCGTCTGCTTCGGGCTGTCTTAACTCCATTCATGATATCCGATTTTCGAGCCGGAATTTCATGAGTCCAGCCGTAGCGGCCAGCGTCTCTCAGCAAGACGCCGGAGCGAGGTTGAAGCAAGACGCCGCATATGGCTGGTCCACGCAATTCGCGGAAAACCATCTCGCATGTGGATAAAAGGCTTATCGATACGATCCCATCGTCAAAACAGGGAACACAGTCGACATGGGCGCTAATACCCTGCCCCGGAAGATATTCATTAGCGATAACCTGATCGGGCAAATCCCGGCAATATCCTGCGGTAACCAACCGCTCCGCGAACACGCCAAGCCATGGCGGCAACGGCCCGAGATATGCATCCGCGGTAACAGCGCGCGCCTTATAGTCGTACCGATAACCGAAATGCTGCACGCGACGTTTCAACTCCGTGCTCCACGCACCCGCATCCAGTCTGTCGGTGACGGCGGCCTCCTCCTCTGGAGAAAGAAAGCCATCAAAATAGACAATGCCGGGCGGTAGAAGAGGTGGGCTTGTGACACGATCCATTTGCGGGCTGCTCTCCAACTGCCTGCAACAAACAGGGTTGGCCCATGGCTACACCGGGCCTGTCAAAAGCATATGATGGCGGTAGCCACTCATCGAAATTTGCTTGCAAATGGACAAGTCGCCAAGCACGCAATTCGTCAACAATGCTATTGAGAGAAATGGTGCCCGGAGGCGGATTTGAACCACCGACACGCGGATTTTCAATCCGCTGCTCTACCAACTGAGCTATCCGGGCACTTCAGGTCCTTGAAGAACCTCCGCTTTTGGCGGTCGGGACTGTTTTGCGCCCCGAAAGTGAGCGGGGTTATAACATCTTGTTCGGACATGGCAAGCGCCATCGCGAAGTTTTTTGACAGTTTTTTCACAGGGGCTGTGGATGGCTGGAATGTCTGCCCGGTGCAGGCCGGATTGCGGCGGAAAACCCGTTATCGACCATGTGTCGCGCCTTGCAGCATCCGGCCGCTACCCGGGTTCGGCGCCAGCCGATCCTGCCCGGCATAACGGCACCGCAGGCGGCAGCTAGGCCACTTCGCTGCGCCGTGCGGCAAGGCCAAGCGCGATGGGCACAACGGCCACCAGCGCCGCCATGACGGGCGAGGAAGCGAAGATGCGGCTGGCAAGCGAGGTTACGGCGACGGAGCGCACCACCGTCATCAGGCGGGAATTCTCGCGGTCTCTTTCATGGTGAGCCTGTGCGGGCCTGTGGCGGGAATGCTGGGCCGCCTCCAGCCGTTTGATATCGCGGCGGATCTTGTCTACCTGCTTGCGAAGCTCTTCCAATTCGGCGCGCAGCGACGGATCGACGGTATTGGCAGCACGCGTCCTTTTGACCGTGGTTTTTTCCGTCTTTGCTTCCGCGGCTGTCGCTTCAGCCTCTTCGTCCAGCTCTGCCAGATGGTCGTCGAGGTCCGTGGGCTTGTCGAAACCGTGGGATCGCAGTGGTGCTTTCATCGCTGTCTCCTGGGGCGTGCTGAATTGCGGCGGCGGGCGTCTTTGCCCGGTCTCGCCCTTTCAACGCCCCAGCTGGGCAAAGGATGCACCGAAAGCGATCAGCGCGGTATATTCGGCTCAAAAAAACAGGCCCCGGAGGGCCTGTTTACTGATCTGACCGGAAGCCTCATGCCGCCTTGGCGGCGCTGGCATAGGGATCGAAACGACCGTAGAAGCTCTCACCCTTGGCCGCCATGTCCTTCAGGAGCGGCGTCGGCTTGAAGCGCGGACCGTAGGTCTCGCTGAGCTTTTCGGCGAGTGCCACGAAGTTCTTCACACCCATGCCGTCGATGTAGGACAGCGCACCGCCGGTATAGGGCGCGAAGCCGAAACCGAGGATGGAGCCGACATCCGCCTCACGCGGATCGGTGACGATGCCTTCTTCCACCGTGCGGGCGGCTTCAAGCGCCACGGTGACGAGGAAGCGCTGTTTCAGCACCTCCATATCCACGTCCTCAGGCTTCTGCTGCGGATAAAGGTCCTTCAGGCCGGGCCAGAGGGATTTCTTGGCGGGCTTTTGTGGATAGTCGTAGAAGCCCTTGGCGTTCTTGCGGCCGAAGCGGCCCTCGCCTTCCACCAGCTTCTTCACCAGCTCCATATGGCGCGGATCGACGGCCTTTTCGCCGAGATCGGCGACGGTGGCTTTCAGGATCTTGTAGGAAAGATCGATGGCCACCTCGTCGTTCAGCGCCAGCGGGCCGACCGGCATGCCGGCGAATTTCGCGGCATTTTCGATCATGGCGGCGGGCACGCCTTCGATCAGCATATCGTAGCTTTCCGCCATGTAGCGCAGCACGCAGCGATTGACGAAGAAGCCGCGCGTATCGTTGACGACGATCGGGGTCTTCCTGATCTTCGCCACATAGTCCAGCGCGACGGCGAGCGCCTTGTCGCCGGTTTCCTTGCCGAGGATCACTTCCGTCAGCATCATCTTCTCGACCGGCGAGAAGAAGTGGATGCCGATGAAATCCGCCGGGCGCTTCGAGTTCTTCGCAAGCCCGGTGATCGGCAACGTGGAGGTGTTGGAGGCGAAGATCGCACCTTCAGGAAGCACCGCTTCCACGGCCTCGATGACGGCCTTCTTGACATCGCGGTCTTCGAAGACGGCCTCGATGACGAGATTGGCATCCGCGAGTGCGGCGTAATCGGATGTCGGGGTGACGAGGTCGAGCAGGGCCTTGCCCTCATCCTGCGTCAGCCTGCCCTTGCCGATGGCCGCCTTGACGCTTTCCTCGCAATGGCCCTTGCCCTTGTCTGCGGCTTCCTGATCGCGATCCACCAGCACGACGGGGATGCCGGCGGCAGCGGTGACATAAGCGACGGCAGCGCCCATGAAGCCCGCGCCGACAACGCCGACCTTTTTGAACTCGGTCTTCGGCTGGCCGGCCGGGCGGCGCGCGCCCTTGCCCAGTTCCTGCATGGAAATGAACAGCGAGCGGATCATGCCGAAGGCTTCCTTCGAGCGAAGGATTTCGGTGAAATAACGCTGCTCCACCTTCAATGCGGTATCGAAGGGCAATTGCAGGCCTTCATAGACGCATTTGAGGATGGCGAGTGCGGCCGGATAATTGCCGGCGCTTTCGCGGCGCAGGATGGCCGGCGCGGCAGGCCAGAGCTGGGCAGCGGCCGGCGTCCAGATGCCGCCGCCGAGGGCCTTGAAGCCCTTTTCATCCCAGGGTGCGACCGGCTTCAGGCCGTCCTTGATCATCTGCTTTGCGGTGGAGACCAGTTCACCCGGCTCCACCACCTGATGCACCAGACCCATGGCCTTGGCGCGCGCGCCGGTCAGCGACTGGCCGGTTGTCATCATCTGCAATGCCGATTGCGCATCCGTCAGGCGCGGCACGCGCTGGGTGCCGCCGGCGCCGGGGAAAATGCCGACCTTGACTTCCGGAAGGGCGATCTTGAGGTTCTTGGCACTGGAGGCGACCCGGCCGTGGCAGGCAAGCGACAATTCGAAAGCGCCGCCCATGCAGGTGCCGTTGATGGCCGAAACCCAGGGCTTGCCATTGGTCTCGATCTTGCGGAACAGGCCCGTCATGCGGCCAACCAGTTCGAACAGCTTTGCCGCCGCCTGATCCGGGTTCTTCGCCTTCTCATCATTGTAGAAGGAGAACATCGACTTGATCATCGAAAGATCGGCGCCGCCGGAAAAGGTGCTCTTGCCTGACGTGAAGACGACGCCCTTGACGGCACTGTCGGCGACGGTTGCGTCAAGAATGGCGTTCAGCTCGTCCATCACCTCAGAGGTGAAGACGTTCATGGATTTTTCCGGCATGTCCCAGGTAACGAGGGCAATGCCGTCTGCGTCCGTCTCGATGGTGAAATTGGTGTAAGTGCTCATTTGGGATTCCTCTTCCCTGAATCTTAATGGCCGCTTCGCTTTCTCCGTCATCCTCGGGCTTGACCCGAGGATCCAAGCACCGGGGATAGATCCTCGGGTCAAGCCCGAGGATGACGGAGGAACCGTTGCGGTATCAGCCGAAGCCTCTCAAACCCGCTCGATAACGGTCGCCGTGCCCATGCCAGCGCCGATGCAAAGCGTGACGAGCGCGGTGTTGAGATCGCGCCGCTCCAGCTCATCCAGCACCGTGCCGAGGATCATCGCGCCGGTTGCACCGAGCGGATGGCCCATGGCGATCGCGCCACCATTGACGTTCATCCGGTCGTGATCGATGTCGAAGGCCTGCATGTAACGCAGGACCACGGCGGCAAAGGCTTCGTTAAGCTCGAAAAGATCGATATCGGCAAGCGACATTCCGGTCTTTTTCAGGAGCTTCTCGGTCACATCCACCGGGCCGGTCAGCATCAGCGCCGGGTCGGAGCCGATATTGGCGAAAGCCTTGATGCGGGCGCGGGGCTTAATGCCCATTGCCTCGCCGCCCGCCTTCGAGCCAACCAGCACGGCGGCCGCGCCATCAACGATGCCGGACGAGTTGCCCGCGTGGTGCACGTAATTGATCCGCTCCACTTCCGGATGCGCCATGATGCCAACGGCTTCGAAACCGCCCATTTCACCCGGCATCTGGAAGGAAGGATTGAGCGAGGCCAGCGCCTGCATGTCCGTGCCGGGGCGCATATGCTCATCGCGGTCGAGGATCGTCAGGCCGTTTGAGTCCTTCACCGGAATGACCGACTTGTTGAAATAGCCCTTATCCCAGGCATGCGCCGCGCGCTTCTGGCTTTCGACGGCATAGGCGTCGACATCGTCACGGGAGAAACCATACTTGGTGGCAATGAGATCGGCCGACACGCCCTGCGGCATGAAGAAGGCCGGGAAGTTGACCGAGGGGTCCATGTACCAGGCGCCACCCGACATGCCCATGCCGACGCGTGACATGCTTTCCACGCCGCCGGCAATGACGATATCGTCAGACCCCGCCTTGACCTTGCCGGCCGCGAAGTTGATGGCATCGAGACCCGAGGCGCAGAAGCGCGAGATCTGCATGCCCGGCGCCTTGTTGGAATAACCGGCCTCGAAGGCGGCGGCCTTCGGGATCACGGCACCGGCATCCATGACAGGATCGACGCAGCCCATGATGATGTCGTCGACGGCAGAGGTGTCGAGCCCGTTGCGGTCGCGGATCGCTTCCAGCGTCTTGGCGGCAAGGCGAACGGAAGGCACCTCATGCAGGCTGCCATCCTTCTTGCCGCGTCCGCGCGGGGTGCGGACATGGTCGTAAATGTAAACGTCGGTCATTGTTTCTCTCCCTTGCACCGTATTCTCAGTGCACCAAGCTCATTTAAGCGTCCATTTTCCGCGACGATCGTCATCAGCGGCAACAAGTTGCCCCTTTTTCCTCAACTCAGTCGCCGCCCATCGCATGTCATATTGCCACGAGTAAAAAAGATCGTGCCCGCGCAGATCCTTTTCGTGATGGTCCCAAATGTACTTCGCTACGTACAGAATTGACCCTTCACCGTTACTCGCCTTAAGCGCCTCGACTACCCAATCTTTTAAGTCTGCTTTCGTAACCATCAAAAACCTTCGTTGTCAGAATGCTTCCGCAGCCAGTTCCATCATGGTGTCCGCGCCGGTTTCGATGCGGGCCTTGCGCAGCGCCGTTTCCGGCATGATGCGCTCCATGTAAAACTTCGCCGTGACAAGCTTGGTCTTGAGGTAATCCTCGTCCGAAGCGCTGCCTGCTGCAAGCGCTTCGCTGGCGGCTTTCGCCATGCGCGCCTGCATGTAGCCCAGCACCACGATGCCGAAGAGATGCATATAGTCGGTCGAGCCGGCACCGGCATTGTCGGGTTTCGCCATGGCGTTCTGCATGAACCACATGGTTGCGGCCTGCAGGTCGTTCAAGCCCTTCTTCAGGCCCTTGGTGTAAAGGGCAAGCTTTTCGTCGGCGCGGTTTTCCTCGCAGAAATCACCGATTTCCTTGAACAGCGCCATGACGGCGCGGCCGCCATTCATGCCAAGCTTGCGGCCGACCAGATCGAGCGCCTGAATGCCGTTGGCACCTTCGTAGATCATGGTGATACGCGCATCGCGGACATATTGGCTCATGCCATGTTCTTCGATGTAGCCATGGCCGCCGAAGACCTGCTGCGCCATCACCGCATGGTCGAAGCCCTTGTCGGTCAAGACACCTTTCAGGATCGGCGTGACGAGGCCGAGCAGGTCGTCCGCCGCCTGGCGTTGCTTTTCATCGGCGGCGCGATGGGCGATGTCGGATTGCAGCGCCGTCCACAGAAGGAAGGCGCGGCCAGCCTCGTTATAGGCCTTGATGGTCATCAGCGTGCGGCGGATATCCGGGTGCACGATGATCGGATCGGCCTTCCTGTCGGGGAATTTCGCACCCGAAAGCGAGCGGCCCTGAATGCGGTCACGGGCATATTCCACGGCGTTCTGATAGGCGATCTCACCGACCGAAAGCCCCTGCAGGCCGACGCCGAGGCGAGCCTCGTTCATCATCACGAACATGGCCGACAGGCCCTTGTTCTCCGCGCCCAGCAGATAACCCGTCGCGTCATCGTAGTTCATGACGCAGGTGGCGTTGCCGTGAATGCCCATCTTGTGCTCGATCGCACCGCAGGTGACGCCGTTGCGCTCGCCGAGCGTACCATCCTCCTTGACGAGGAACTTCGGCACGATGAACAGCGAAATGCCCTTGGTGCCTTCCGGCGCGCCTTCGATGCGGGCGATCACCAGATGAACGATATTGTCAGTCATGGAATGTTCGCCGGCGGAGATGAAGATTTTCTGGCCGGAAATCTTGTAGCTGCCGTCGCCCTGCGGCACCGCCTTGGTGCGCAGCAGGCCAAGATCGGTGCCGCAATGGGGTTCGGTCAGGTTCATGGTGCCGGACCATGTGCCTTCCACCATCTTCGGCAGATAGGTTTCCTTCTGCTCCTGCGTGCCGTGCACGAGGACGGCAGCGATGGCGCCCTGCGTCAGGCCGGGATACATCATCAGCGACAGGTTGGCGGACGACATATATTCGCCGATCGCCGCATGCAGCGTATAGGGCAGGCCCTGCCCGCCGAACTCCTGGGGAACGGCAAGGCCGATCCAGCCGCCCTCGCAATAGGCGTCATAAGCGGACTTGAAACCTTCAGGCACCGAAACCGAGCCGTCATCGGCGCGCTTGCAACCCTGTTGATCGCCGGAAAGGTTGAGCGGGAAAAGCCGTTCTTCGGCGAGCTTTGCAGCCTCGCCGGTAATGGCCTCGATCATGTCAGGGGTTGCATCTTCAAAGCCGGGCAGGTTGTTATACCGCTCGAGGCCAAGAACGTCGTTCAGGATAAAAAGCGTGTCTTTGACTGGGGCCTTGTAAACAGGCATTACCGATGTTCCTCCGCATCGTGGTGCCGGAGACAATCCGGCGGATATGGGATGACAATATTTGACGTGCGCGTAAACGTCAAATAAATTTCAATGGATATCGCCGATCCTCTGCTGGCAAATGGCTGCTCAACCCGGCGCGGCCTACCCCCGCGCCACAAAAGTTAAAAAATTCCAACCATAGTTAACCACTTCTTTACCACGTTTCGTGAATTCTCCGACAAGAGGTAACTGCTTCGTTCATCGGCGCATTTTCCTCCAAGGGGGCGAATACCGGCTCTGGAATTGCTGCATGTTGCAGCGACAGCATGCACAGGCAGGCAACGTCGCGACAACAACCGGGCATAGCGGGCGGAAGCGAAGCGAGCGAGAAGATGAACGGATTGCGATCGAATAACCAACAGCCAAGCGACAGGTCGTCTCTTGATGCTCTCAATCGCACCATTGAAGGCCTTGAAGCCCGTATTGAAGGGCTGATGAGTCAGAAGTTTCCGCGCGAGCCGCGCCCGAGCCCCGCGCCCGAGCCGAAAGGCGAGGCTTATGCCGCGCCCCGCGAACCACGCGCCACGGTTACCCCGCCGCAACTTGACCCCGTCAACGAAATCCGCCAGCGCCAGCGCCTTCTCGAGGCGAGCTTCCAGCGCCCGCAGGAACCCGTTGCGCGTCCGGAACGGACAATTACCCGCCCGCTTGCACCGGAATATCGGCCGAACGTTCAGAACGCGGCGACAAACCCCGCTCCGCGCGCACGTTCCATTCCGCCCTATCAGGAACCGCAGCGTAATGACGCCGCCCTGCAGGAGATCGCGCAGGCGCTCGTCAATCTTCGCCACGAGCTGAAGCACGATATTTCCGAGGGCGTGGCCCGCGAAGCGCAGGGGCTGCGCGCAGAAATCCGCAATATCCGCGCGGTGGCGGAAGATCAGCAGTTCATCGGCGATCTGCGCGACGACATCGCCCGGCTTGCGGGCAGCATCGACCAGCTTGGCAACCTCGCATCTCCTGACGCCTACGGGCTGCGCAACGAGTTCGAGGACCTGCGCCTCACCATCGACCAGCTTGCGCGCGAAGACAGCGTGCACCGGATCGAAAGCCGCTGGAACAATGTGGAAGACACGTTGCGCGGTTTTGATACGAACTCATTGCAGGATGAGATCGTGTCGCTCGCCTATCGTCTCGATGACATCAAGACCCAGCTTGGCGGCATGAGTAACAATCCGGCCGTGCGTGTCCTCGAGGAAAAGCTGATTGCGATTGCCAGCGCCGTGGAGCAGCTCGGTAAGCATATGCAGCCCAATGAGGCCGCCTTTACCGAACAGTTTTCCGGTCTCGACCAGCGGCTGGACGAAATCAGCCGTGCCATTGCGGCGACCAATACCCGCTCCAACACGCAGGCGACGGACAATGCGCTGGCGCAGCGGCTGGAAACCCGTCTGAACGGCCTTGCCGAACAGCTCGGCGACATCAACCGCCTTGCCGCCGCCAAACCCGAGCCGGCGATGGACCTGACTGCCCGCCTTGAAGCGCTGTCCGGCAAGATCGACGAACTCAGCACCGCCCGCGACGCCGCCCAGCTGCATGAGCGGCTGGACCAGCTTTCGCTGCTTCTGGAGCGGTCGCAGCGCCCCTCGCAGCAGGCGGAACTGACATCCTTCCTCAGCGACATTTCCCGCAAGATCGATGCGCTGGATCATGGCGCCGTCAATGACGGTCTGGCAGAACGGCTCGATACGCTGTCGCGCCGCATTGAAGATCTAGATTATCGCTACAGCCAGCCGCAGCCGGTATCGGGCCTCAGCGAAAGCGCCTTTTCGCGCCTGGAAGAGCGGCTCGGCAATATCGCGGCGCGTCTCGACGAGACCGCCCATGCCGCCCCCGCCGATAACGGCGCGCTCACGAGCCTCGAAAACCAGATCGCCCATCTTTCGACGCTGATCAGCCAGCCGATGCAGATGCAGGCGGCAGGCATGTCCCCGGAACTCGATGCCCGCATGGCGGCGATCGAGGACTATATGGCGTCTAACGATGAATATATCATCGAAGCTGCACGGCAGGCTGCCGAAGCGGTTCTGGACGCCTATACGCGCAACAATCTCTCGGCGGGCGCAAACCTCGCCGACATGACGATGCTGACCGATCTCGCAACCGATCTGCGCAGCCTCGAAGCCTTGAGCCGCAATACCGAAGAGCGCACGCATCGCACTTTTGAGGCGCTGCATGAGACGCTGGTGCAGATTGCCGGCCGTCTCGACAGCCTGGACAACGCTCCCGCCTACCGCGAAGAGGCCGCGCCCCGCAGGGTCGCGCAGCCTATGGTCACGCCCGCCCGCGAAGAAGTGGCGATGCCAGCCGCCATCTTCCCGGAAGAAGGTTATATCGCTGAAGAACAGGCCATTCTCGACGCCGATGAAAACGAAGCGGATGCGATGGCCGTTGTGCCGCCTGCTGCCGCAAGGCCCGCCAAGGCGGAAAGGAAGAGCCTGCTTGCCGGCCTGACGAAACGGTTCAAGACCGGCACGGCAAAGACCGTCAAAACCGCTGAAGAGCCGGTCTCGGCCTCCTCTGCCCGCACGCAGGTGGAGCCGGCTCCGTCGCTCGACCCTATCGACGTTCTGCCCGCGGGCCAGGAAAACGAACTTCTGGAGCCGGGCTCGGGCGCACCTGACATCAAGAAGATACTGGAACGCGTGCGCGCCAGCCAGGTGGCTGCCAGCGGCAAGGCCGTAGATGCTGAAGGACGGACGGATTTCATTGCCGCCGCCCGCCGCGCAGCACAGGCTGCGGCCATGGAAACATCGCCGGAGAAGCTCGAAACCGGCAAGAAGAGCCGTAAGGCCGACGCCTCGGCGCTGTCGCGCTATCGTCGCCCGCTGCTGCTTGGTATCGGCGCCATTCTTCTCGCCATGATGGCCATGCCGCTCGTCAAGACGCTGATCGGCGGCGCGGAAGCCCCGGCACCTGTTATCGAGCAGAAGATCGACAATGCACCGGTCTCGGCACTTCCCGAAACCGGCGACAAGGCCGTGACCATCCCCTCCGATCTCGCCATCGATCCCGAGCAGGCGGCATCGGCCGACAGCATCGAGAATAACGCGCCGGCGCAGAACAGCATCGATACCCGCACCATTGGCGGCGCACCGCTCGCAGACGAGCCGCCGGTTGCCGATGCGCCGGTGGTGGATCCGACAACGCCAGACACAGTCGCAAAGAGCGAACCGCAGGCTCCGACGCAAACTGTCACCACCGTTGTTCCACCGCAGGACGCAATCGCGGTTCCCGCCGGCATCGAGCCCGCATCACTGGCCGAAGCGGCCGCCAAGGGCGAAACGCAGGCGCTGTTTGAGATCGCCGCACGTTATACCGAAGGTCGTGGCGTTACCGCCGACCGTGCGGAAGCGGCGAAATGGTACAAGCTTGCGGCGGATCGTGGTCTGGCGCCTGCGCAATACCGTCTTGCCAATCTTTACGAGAAGGCGAACGGTGTGGAGCGCAACCTTTCCGAGGCCAAGCGCTACTACACGCTGGCCGCTGAACAGGGCAATGCCGGCGCCATGCACAATCTCGCGGTCCTGCTCGCGTCCGACGCGGCCGGCCAGCCGGATTTCACCGCTGCGGCGCAATGGTTCATCAAGGCTTCGGAACTCGGTGTGCGTGACAGCCAGTTCAACCTCGCCATTCTCTATGCCCGCGGCAGCGGCGTGAAGCAGGATATCGAGGAGTCCTACAAGTGGTTCGCGATTGCCGCCAAGGATGGCGACGCGGACGCCGCCCAGAAGCGTGACGAAGTTGCCGGAGCCATGAACCCGCAGCAGCTTCAGAGCGCCAAGGCCAAGGTGGACGCATGGAAGGTCAAGCCGCTTTCGGAAGACACCAACAGCGTCAACCCGCCTGAAGAATGGGCTGGCAAGGAAGGTGTGAAGACCGCCTCCGTGGACATGGAGAAGGCGATCCGCAACATTCAGGCGATCTTGAACAAGAACGGTTTCGATGCCGGCCAGCCGGATGGCAAGCTCGGCAAGAACACTGTCACCGCCATCAAGGATTTCCAGAAATCCGTCGGCCAGGCACCTGACGGGCGTATCACCAACGAACTGGTGACTGCGCTGCTTGCCCGCAACAAGTAAGCCTTTCGGAACCGGTGAAGCGGCCCCCTTGGCCGCTTTCGCACCACTCGGCGCAGGAATGTGGCTGGCCATCGACACACAGCCGCTATCTTTCCAAATTATCAACGTATTTACCGTTGAATGTTGACAGGTCAGGCCCTCGCGGGCATGACGGATGAAGGCTGGGCCATGCCCGGTCTTTTCAGACAGAAAGTGTAAATCGCGGCGCGGCCCCCTCACCCGGACAAGCCCTGCCGCCCGGAACCATTTGCCCGAGGTCCGAGCCGTGACTGTCTATCTGCCGATCGCAGAACTGTCGGTGAACATTTTCATCATTCTCGGCATGGGCGCGGCCGTCGGTTTTCTTTCCGGAATGTTCGGCGTGGGCGGTGGCTTTCTGATCACCCCGCTGTTGATTTTCTACAATATCCCGCCAGTAGTGGCCGTGGCGACGGGTGCTAACCAGGTGGTTGCCTCTTCGGTCTCCGGCTCGATCACTCATTTCCGGCGCGGCACGCTGGATATCAAGCTCGGCAGTGTGCTGCTTGTTGGCGGCCTGGTCGGGGCGACGGTCGGTGTGTGGATATTCTCCTTCCTGCGCAGCATCGGCCAGCTCGATCTCATCGTTTCGCTGCTCTATGTCATCCTGCTCGGCACCGTTGGCGGGCTGATGCTGAAGGAGAGCATTTCAGCGCTGCGCCGCGCCGCCCGCAACGAAACCGTGACGCTGCGCCGGCCGGGCCATCACAACTGGGTGCACCGTCTGCCGCTGAAGATGCGGTTCAAGAAATCGAAGATCTATCTCAGCATCATTCCGATCGTCACCCTTGGTTTCGGCATCGGTATCCTCACCTCGATCATGGGTGTCGGCGGCGGTTTCATCATGGTGCCGGCGATGATCTATCTTCTGCGCATCCCGACCAATGTCGTCGTCGGTACATCGCTGTTCCAGATCATTTTCGTGACCGCCTACACGACCATCGTTCAGGCGGCGACCAACTATTCCGTCGATGTGGTGCTGGCCTTCATCCTAATGGTGGCGGGCGTCATCGGCGCGCAATATGGCGTGCGCGTCGGGCAGAAACTGCGCGGCGAACAGTTGCGCGCGCTTCTCGCCCTTCTTGTCCTCGCGGTCGCCCTTCGCCTTGCGGTCTCGCTGGTGGTGCGTCCGGAAGACCTGTTTTCGGTTGCCGTGGGAGGGCTGGGCTATTGACCTCTCGCCTGCTCATCGCCGCCCTTCTGATCTTACCCTGCCTTGCCTTTGGGAGTATGGCCTCCGCACAGACGCCGCCGCTTGCCCTGCCTCCCGGTACGCAGCAGCGGTCATTGCTGGAAAATATCGAGATCGGCGCATCGACGACGGAAATTCCCATCGCCTCCGATTTTCGCGGTGCGGATTTCACCCTCTTCGGCGCGCTGAACAATACCGACCAGCTGCTGCTGGCGATCGGCCAGTATGACATTGTCGTCACGCTCGAAGGGCCGACCGACTATATGACCGTGCGCAAGAAGCAGCGTGTTGCGGGCATCTGGATCAATACCAGTGCGATCACCTTCACGCCGCTGCCGGAATCCTATTCCATGGCCAGCACGCGTGACATAACGGATATCGCCTCGCCGGGCACCTTGCGGGCCATGGGGCTGGGCGTCGATCATCTGTCGCTCAAAAGCGCGGTGTTTTCCGGCGTACCCGATAATGTCTTCGATTTTCAGGAGGCCTATCGGCGCCTGAAGCTTTCCAGCGGCATCTATCGCAATGACACGACCGGGGTGAGACTTGAGCGCACCGGTCTGTTCTGGGCGACGCTTCGCCTGCCCGCCAACGTGCCGAACGGCGTGCACACGGCCCGAGCCTATCTGTTCAAGAGCGGCAAATTCATCGCCCAGCGCGAGCTGAAACTGCGTGTCGTCAAGACGGGCATGGAACAGGCCATCACCGATGCCGCGCATCAGACGCCGCTTGCCTACGGCGCGCTCTGCGTTCTGCTGGCCGTCGTGACCGGCTGGGGTGCCAGCATCATCTTCCGCAAGGACTGACCGCTTTTTCATCGCGAAAAAGAGAGCGTTTGCCGCCCACAGCGGCAAAGATAGCATTCGCTTCCTTTAACGGTTTGCGGTAAAATTCAAGACGTTACAACCTCGCACCCAGACAGTGGCGGCCAGCGCGGTTGTGACCGGGATGAAAAGGAGAAATGTCATGTTCAAGCACATTCTCATTCCCACCGATGGCTCGCCGCTGGCGCAGATCGCAATCGACCAAGGGTTCGCTCTCGCCAGGGAGGCAGGCGCAAAGGTGACCGTCGTGACGGTATCGGAACCCTTTCACGTGATTGCGAGCGACGTCGAAGACATTGCCGCCATTGCCGAAGAAGAATTCCACCGTTGCGAGGAGGCGGAGCATCTTCTCAGGGACACCCAGGCGCATGCGGCGTCGATGGGGCTGGATTGCGAGGCGCTGCTGGCGCGGGCGGGACGGCCGGACGAGGCGATCATCGAAATTGCCGACAGGACCGGCTGTGACCTCATCGCCATGGCCTCGCACCGGCGCAGGAGCTTCCTCGAGATGCTGCTCGGCAGCGTCACGGCCAAGGTGCTGAAGAATTCGAAGATACCGGTGCTGGTTTACCGGCAATAGAGCATTTCCGTCAAAAGTGCGTAGCGGCTTTACGTCCGGACAATGCGTAAAGACAAAGAGATAACGGCGCTGATACGCTCAGCCGAGCAGATTTGAGAACCGCACCGAATAGATGCGGTCCCGTCCCATCAGATGCGCGACGAGCGCCGCATGATCGAACAGGCCACGCATGGCCTTGTGGCGCAAATCCAGCCCGCCACTCATCACCCCGAAAGCCGGCATCAACAGACGAGCGCCATCCGTGGCGAAGCAGGGCCGCCGGACCGTCTTTTCGCGACGGCGAACCGTGGCGGAGGGATGCAGATGCCCGGCGATTTCGCCGGCGGCATCACCCAGCTTCGGCTCGTGGCGGAAGGTGAGATTGCCGTAAAACATCTCGTCCACCGAAGAGCCCGGCAGATCGACCGTGCCATCAGGATCGTGGTTGCCGTTGATCCATATCCATTCGCGGCCATGCGCCATCTCGCGGATGAGTTCGCGCAACATGGGCGACAGATGCTCTGACCCGACGCGGTCGTGGAAATTGTCGCCGAGGCTGACGACGATCTTCGGATCGTAGCGTCTGACGAGGGAGGACAGGATTTTTAGAGTGGCGATGGTGTCATAGGGCGGCAGCATGTGCCCGCGCCGGGCGAAGGCGGCACCCTTTTCCAGATGCAGGTCGGAGACGACGAGCAGCGACAGGTCCGGCAGGTAAAGCCCGCCCAAAGGATCGCACCAGGCGGCGACACCATTCACGGCGGTTTCGCTGCCAAGGCATTCGAAGCCGTTCGAAAATCGGTCGCTCAGTGTCAGCCGGCTCAACACTTACCTTCGTTCCCTTATTCCAGTCCGCCGTTTCAGGACATGGCCTCGGCGATCAATTCGTCGGCGGCCTCGGCCAGCACATCGTCCATCGCCTCGCCCGCCACCGTCTCGCGACCGATTTCCAGCATGACCGGAACGGCAAGCGGCGAGACATGCTCCAGCGCGCGGTGGGTGGTGTGCCCCTTGATTCGCTTCAGCATATCGCCAAGACGGCCAATATCCAAAAGCCCCGCCGCCGCATCGCGCCGTGTCGCTTCCAGCAGGATATGGTCCGGCTCATGGCTGCGAAGAACGTCATAAATAAGATCGGCGGAGACCGTGACCTGCCGGCCGGTCTTTTCCTTGCCGGGATGGCGGCGCTCGATAAGGCCGGAAATGACGGCGCAATTGCGGAAAGTGCGCTTCAGCATGAAGGATTCATCCAGCCACGCCTCCAGATCATCGCCCAGCATATCCTCATCAAGAAGGTCTGCCAGCGACAGGCGGCGGGATTTCAGCCGCCTGCCGATATCTTCCATGGCCCAGATGGCGAGCGAATAATCGGTGGCGACGAAACCCATGGGTTTTGCGCCGGCCCGTTCCAGCCGCCGCGTCAGAAGCATGCCGAGCGTCTGGTGCGCCAGCCGTCCCTCGAAGGGATACATGACCATGAAGAAGCGTTTGCGAAAGGGGAACGTCTCGACCAGCAACTCGTCGCGCTTCGGAATGATCGATTTTTCCTTCTGGATCGCCAGCCAGTCGCGCACCTGATCCGGAAGCGCGTGCCAGCGGGCGGGATCGGCAAGCATGGAGCGCACCTGATCCGCGAGGTAGGTGGAAAGCGGAAACTTGCCGCCGGCATAGGAGGGAATTTTCGGATCCATGGAGAAGGCCTGCGACACCAGACATTCGCTCTCCCTGATACCCTCGAAGCGCAGCACCTTGCCGGCAAACAGGAATGTATCGCCCTGCGCCAGCTGTTCGAGGAAATATTCCTCGACCTTACCGAGTGACATGCCGCCGCGGCCGACCGTGCCCCTGGCATTGCGCTTGACCATGCGGACATTCAGTTCCGCCGCCTCGACGATGGTGCCGAGGTTCAGGCGATATTGCTGCGCAACCGCAGGATTGGAGACGCGCCAGCGGCCATCCTTCATCTGGCGGATACGGGCGTAGCGCTCATAGGTGCGCAGCGCATAACCGCCTGTCGCGGTAAAATCCACCACCCGGTCGAAGGTGGCGCGCGGCAAATCCGCATAGGGCGAAGCGCTCGTTACTTCACGATAGAGCTCGTCGGCATCGAAAGGTTCGGCGCAAGCCATGCCGAGCACATGCTGGGCGAGAACATCGAGCGCGCCTTCGGCGATCGGCGGCGTATCCTGTGCGCCGATGTAGTTTGCATCAAGTGCTGCCCGGCACTCCATCACCTCGAAACGGTTGGCGGGAACGAGTATCGCCTTTGACGGCTCGTCCATGCGGTGATTGGCACGGCCGATGCGCTGGGCAAGGCGGCTCGCCCCCTTGGGCGCGCCGACATGCACGACGAGATCAACATCGCCCCAGTCTATGCCGAGATCGAGCGTGGAAGTGGCGACGACGGCGCGCAACTTGTTTTCCGCCATGGCCGCTTCCACCCTGCGGCGCTGGCCGGCATCCAGCGAGCCGTGATGCAGCGCGATCGGCAGATTGTCGTCATTGATGGTCCAGAGTTCCTGGAAAATCCTCTCCGCCTGCGAGCGGGTGTTGACGAAGATCAGCGTTGTCTGGTGCTCTTTCAGCGCCGGATACAAATCCTTCATGGCATAGCTTGCCGAATGGCCCGACCACGGGATGCGCTCTTCCGTCTGTAGAATGGCGATATCCGGTTTTGCCCCGCCTTCGACCGTGATGAGACCGGCAGGCGGTTCGCCTTGCCCCTGCGGTGCGAGGTAACGGCGCAGATCCATCGGCTCCGCCACGGTGGCGGAAAGGCCGATAAAGCGCACATGCGGAGCGTGCCTGCGCACCCGGGCGAGTGCCAGCGACAGCAAATGGCCGCGCTTGGAAGTGACGAGTGAATGCAGCTCGTCCAGCACCACATATTTCAGGTCGCGGAAAAACCGTTCAGCCTCTTTGTTGGCAAGCAGCAGCGACACCTGCTCGGGCGTGGTCAGCAGAATATCGGGCGGCTTGACCTTCTGGCGCTGACGTTTGGCCTGCGGCGTGTCACCCGTGCGCGTTTCGATGGAAATCGGAAGGCCCATTTCGAAGACTGGCTTGGTGAGGTTGCGCTCGATATCCACCGCCAGCGCCTTCAGCGGCGAGATATAAAGCGTGTGCACGCCGACGAAACCGGAGCCCGCCGGCACCTTGCCGCGTTCCGCCAGATCGGTGAGCGAGGCCATGAAGCCGCCCAGCGTCTTGCCGGCACCTGTCGGCGCAATCAGCAACATGTTTTCACCGCCCCGCGCCCGCGCCATCAACTCCGATTGATGCGCGCGCGGAGACCACCCTTTTTCAGCAAACCATTTCTGGAATGGAAGGGGCAAGGTGCCGACATGCGTGCCGGAAGTGGGAGACTCGGTGTGTTTCACGCCTTCAAGGTAGTGAAAAAGCTGCAAAAAAGAAGGGCGGAACATGGCCGCTTGACAGGAAACCATAATCATGGATAAATAATATCCACGATACTGAGGCAACAGGACATGGGAAAGACCGATGAAACTCGGCGACGGCGTAGAACAGGCCATTCACAGCGTAGGCATGCTGGCGGGACTTTCCGAAGGCGGCGTGCTGTCCGCAGCGGCGCTGGCGGAATTTCACGGCGTTTCCACGAGCTATCTCCTGAAGCACCTGCAATCACTGTCCAGCGCGGGAATTGTCGCCACCGTACCGGGTCCGAAAGGCGGTTACCGTCTGGCCCGGGCAACCGACAAGATCACGCTGCTCGATATCGTGCTGGCTGTCGAAGGACCGCAGCCAGCCTTTCGCTGTGCGGAAATCCGCCAGCGGGGGCCGAACCCCTTGCCGGGACGATATTTCACCAAGCCTTGCGGCATCAATGCCGCGATGCTGAAAGCGGAGAAGGTCTACCGCGCGGAACTTGCCAAAACCAGCATCGCCGACATTCTGGGTGACCTTGCCGCCAATGACGATGGCGGGATTGCCGCGCGCGGCTGCGCCTTTCTGGAGTTGAACGAGCGCAAGACGATGACGCGCTGAGACCCGAAAAGACAGAACCACCGACAGACCTGCCAAGCCAATACCGGTGAGCCTGACAGCTTTCCGGACCGATACTGCATGCCCTCAAATAGACCCCAATCACTGGAGAGACCGATGAAAACCCGTATCAACTATGCCAAAGCATCCCCCGAAGCCTTCAAGGCCGTGATGGCGCTGGAAAACTACGTCCAGAGCAGCGGCCTTGAGCGCCGCTTCGTTCACCTCATCAAGCTGCGTGCCTCGATCATCAACGGCTGCGCCTTCTGTGTGGACATGCATGTCAAGGAAAGCCGCCATGACGGTCTTGCCGAACAATGGATCAACCTGATGAGCGTCTGGCGGGAATCGACCGTTTATACCGAACAGGAGCGGGCGCTGCTCGGCTGGGTGGATGCGGTGACCAGGATTGCCGAAACCGGTGCGCCGGATGATGCCTTCGAAACGCTGAAGGCGCATTTCTCCGATGAGGATATCGTGAAGATCACGGTTGCCATCGGCGCCATCAATACATGGAACCGCATCGCCGTGGGTTTTCGCTCGCAGCACCCGGTGGATGCGGCAGCCAAGGCGGCCTGAATTATTCAATCGAAATCGGGCGACCGCTACATGGCGATGTAGCGGTCGTTTCTGTGATTGACGGCAAGGGTGAGGTTCATGACCAACGCGCCGAGGATGGAGCAGAGGATGACAAAAGGCGTCGCGACGAAGAAGGAGCAGGCCAGCACCATGCCATCAAAGGCGAGCTGCACGAGGCCGGCACGCCAGCCGAAACGGTCCTGCAGATAAAGCGCCAATATGCCGAAACCGCCGAGGCTGGTGCGGTGGCGAAACAGAGCCAGCATGCCGGCGGCGACCGTCAATCCGCCGAAAAGTGCAGCTGCAATCGGATTGATGATCTCAAAAGCGAAAAAGCCGGGCATATATTCGGAAAGCAGTGCCGTCATGGCGATGGCGCAGAATGTCTTGATGGTGAAGGCGAGGCCGAGGCGACGGAAGGCGAGATAATAAAACGGCAAATTGGCGAGAAAAAACACCGCGCCGAAGCTGAAGCCACTGGCATAATGCGCCAGAAACGCGAGACCCACCACACCGCCGGTGAGAAGACCCGCAGCGGAAAACAGCGTGACGCCGAGCGAAATCAGCATGCTGCCCGCCAGAATGGCCTGCGCATCTTCCAGCAGCGAATGGCGATCGGGCGCCGACGTCCAAAGGTTCAATCGCCTGCGCGCACTGGTATCGTCCATGCATTTTCCCCTGACTTGCCCGATCTGGCCCAGCTATTGCGCCCAAGCCCGACGAATTTCAAGCGTTCAGCTTAACGCACGACGATGTATCTGTCCGAGCGGTGATTGATGGCGAGGAATATGTTGAGAACGAAAGCGCCGACAATCGAATAGACCACGGTGGCCGGATCGATGACGAGAAAAGCGCAGAGCATGACAAAGGCATCGAAAGCCAGCTGGATAAGACCGGCGCGGATGCCGAAGCGGTCCTGAATATAGATGGCCAGAATGCCGATACCGCCGAGGCTGGCGCGATGGCGATAAAGCGCCAGCAGCCCATAGCCCAGAAGCAGACCGCCAAGCAGCGCCGCCCAAAGCGGATTGATGCTGTCGATGACCATCCAGCGCGCCTCCACTTCCGTCAGCACCGAAACAAGGCCGATGGCGATGAAGGTCTTGAACGAAAAGGCGAGACCGAGGCGGCGGAAGGACAGGTAATAAAAGGGCAGGTTGACGAGGAAGAACAGGAGGCCGAAGCTGACGCCGAAGGCATAGTGGATGAGAAAGGCGACGCCGGCGGTGCCGCCGGTCAACAGCCCGACCTTGTTCAGGAGATAAAAGCCAAGCGCCGAGACGATGGCACCGGTAACAATGCCTTGCACGTCTTCCACCGGCGCATGTCTGGCCGGATCTGAACTCCACATGCCGTAAACGCTTCTCGTTCTGCTCACGCTTTTTCCCTCAGGTTTCCGGCATATTTTGCACTGCAAAAAATACCGGATCAAGATGGATATGTAAGCAACGCTGACCTATCGTGAAAAAGGCAAGAAACGGAATGTTCAGCCTCTGGCGCGTGCAAGAAAGAGAATGCCGGAAAGGGGTTTTCCGGCATCCTTGCGAATGGTGGTTTTGCGGATTTCGATGAGGGAAAAGCCCGTCCGCTCAAGAAGGTCGGTCACGTAGCTTTTGGAATGGGCGTAACGAAGGGATTCCCGCAGGACGAACCCTTGCTCATCTCCCGCATCCTCCACCGAAAAGGCAAAAAAGCCTGATGGCTTGAGCAGGGCGGAAACGAGCGGCATGACGGTTTCAAGACTGCCGAGATACATCATCACGTCGGCAGCGGCGACGAGATCGGCGCGATGTTGCGCAAGTGCCGGGGCGAACAGTCCCGAGGTCTCTTCGTCCAATGAAAGATCGGCCTGGTCGAGATGATCGTAAAGACCCTTTTCCTCGGCCTTGGCCAGCATGTTCTGCGAAATATCGAACCCCTCCAGCCGTTTTGCGAGGGAGCGGATTTCGACGCCAAGGAGACCGGTGCCGCAGCCGATATCGACAATGGTGTCGAAGATACCGCCTTTCGCTTGCCTGTCGATCAGTTCCGCCAGTTTTTGCGGCACGCTGTAATCCAGCTTCTCAACAAGCGAGGCTTCGAAGCGGTCGGCATAATCGTCAAACAGCCCTTCCACATAACGGCTCGGCGGCTGCTCGGGTGTTTCCGCGGCGCCGAGAACCGCAAGTTTCAGTTCGGCTGCAAACAGCCCTTCCCTATCCAGCTCGGCGACTTTCTCATAAGCCGCCACCGCTTTTGCGGTCTCGCCCGCCTTTTCGAGATATTCTCCGAAGCGAAACCATCCCGCCGTCCACCGTGGCGCAAGTTCAAGCGCCTGTTCCATAAGTTCGGCGGCGGCGGGATAATCACCGCCTTCCGCCAACATGCGGGCATAGTCCGCCCGGCGGTCGGCAATGACGTCACCGGAAGAAAACTGGTTTGGGGCCATCAATGATTCCTGAGAAGATGCCGGCTGTCATTTATCAAGCCATAAAAAAACTCAAGTCCTATTTCATGGCACCCGCGTGGAATTGACTGATATGGCGCGATATAATGCGTGAAAACTTGCATCGAAGCGGTCCGTTTCATATGTCAGGACAAAACAGGAGACTTGCTGATGGCCGGTGAGGTCAACAAAATGCTGGGTGATACGGTGGCCCGCACCGTGGTGAAGCTGCTGGTGGTTTCGCTGCTCGTCGGTTTTCTGATGGCGATCTTCGGATTGACGCCGTGGAACATCATCTATAGCGCGCGCGATTTCGTCGTCGACCTGTGGCGCAGCGGTTTCCATGCGCTGGGCGCAATCGGCGACTATCTGATCCTCGGGGCCACGATCGTCATTCCCGTTTTCATCATCCTGCGCCTTCTGAGCTATCGCCGCTGACATGACCAATACATCATCACTTCAGACGCTTTCCCGGCGCGGCTTCGTGCTGATTTCCGCCGGCTCCGTTCTTTCCGCCTGCGTTTCCATGCCCACCAACAAGGGAATGCCATCAGGCACCCGCGACGAGACGGCGGCCGCGCTGCCGATGGTCAACGATCTGCGCCGCTCGAAGGGGCTTTCGCCCCTTGCCATCAATGGCGCGGCAAGCGGCGCTGCCGCTTATCAAGCCGGCCGCATGGTCAAGGCGCAGAAGATGGCGCATCTGATCGGCCTCACCGACAGCTTCCTCATCCGCATGAAGGACGGCAAGGTTCCGCTTCCGGCGGCGGAAAACGTGGCCGCCGGGCAGGACAGCGTCGAGCGTGTGGTCAAGGCCTGGATCGGCTCGCAACATCACCTCGAAAACATGCTCGGGCCCTATAACGGCCTTGGCGTTGCGGTGGCCTATGACGCCGCCAGCCGCAACCGGCCCTATTGGGCGATGGTGCTCTGCGCCTGATCAGATGACGGAAGCGGGGTTCGCGGGCAAGCGCGTCGCCGCGCCCCTACCCCGCTCCAGAATCAGCCGAGCTTGCGGTCAGCCCAGCGGTCTACCGTGCTGTCGCGCAGGTCACGAATAGACTGCACACCCTCACGGGCGACCAGCTGCGACAGGCCCTTGACGATGGTGGATGGCAGGCCGGGGCCTTCATAGACCATGCAGGAATAGAGCTGCACCAGATCGGCCCCTGCCCTTACCTTTTCCAGCGCGGTTTCCGCAGACGAGACGCCGCCGACACCGATGATCGGCAGGTTGCCGCCGACGCGGCGGCGCATCTTGGCGAGAACCGTGGTCGAGAGCTCGAACAACGGCTTGCCGGACAAGCCGCCGGTCTCGCCTTTGTGCGGGCCGGGCCGCAGGCCTTCGCGTGAGAGCGTGGTGTTGGAGACGATCAAGCCATCGAGATCATGGGCGAGCGCTTCTTCTGCAACGTCATCCATTCCCTCCTCGGTCAGATCGGGTGCGATCTTGAGAAAGACAGGAATGCGTTTGCCAAAGCGCTCAGTCTGCGCCTTGCGGCGCTCCAGCACCGCAACGAGAAGTGCGGCAAGGCTTTCACGCGCCTGCAGGTCGCGCAGGCCGGGCGTATTGGGCGACGAAATATTGACCGTGAAATAGGATGCGACCGAATAAAACGCCTCTATGCCCTGCACATAATCGGCGATGCGGTCTTCGCTATCCTTGTTCGCGCCGATATTGACGCCAACGATGCCGCGCAAGCTCGCTTGCTTCAGGCGCTCCAGCGCCGCGGCATGGCCTTCATTGTTGAAACCGAGGCGGTTGATGACGCCTTCATCCTCGACAAGACGGAAGATACGGGGTTTCGGATTGCCGGATTGCGCTTTCGGCGTGACAGTGCCGATTTCCGTGAAGCCGAAACCGAGCCGCAGAAGCGGTCCCGGCACTTCGGCGTTCTTGTCATAACCTGCCGCCATGCCGAGCGGATTGGGAAAAACGAGACCGGCAACCGTCTGTTGCAGGCGCGGATCATGCGGCACCATGCAGGTGGGCAGAAAGCCGCTTTTCAGCGCGGCGATCGACAGTCCATGCGCCTTTTCCGGATCGACCAGAAACAGGCCCTTGCGGCCGATCGAGGAAAATAATCCGCTCATCATAAAATCTCCGGAAACTGGTGCTGGCCATCATGATCGAGTGAGAGCGGCGTTTCCCAAAGCACGGCACTCAGGGGAAGCGGGGCATAGAGGTGCGGGAAAAGATCACCGCCTCTGGAGGGTTCATAGACCAGCTTGTCGCCCAGCGCTGCACCGTCGACTGCAATCAGAAGCAGATCGACCTGGCCGGAAAAATGCCGCGCGGCGGTTTCGGCCACCTGTTTCGCCGTCGAAAAATGAATAAAGCCGTCCGTCAGGTCGATAGCCGCACCTTCGAACACGCCTTTTGCCCTGGCTGCACTCCACAACGTCTCCGGAACGATTTTATAGATGATCGCGGGCGTTTCATGCATAGGGCTCTCCAAGGCTTTCCACTCAGCGGGATTTGCCGCAAAGCTCGAAGATTGTCCACAGTTTCCACGGCATTTTTATTGCGGAGAGCTTCAAAGGCCACCTCTCCACAAGCTTTTTCTTGTAATGCGCAAGCGATTGGCGCAACCTTGAGCGGAGGAGCCGGGTGCGTTTCGACCGCCGGCAAGGGAGTGCACCAGTACCCGCGAAAGAACCGCATAACGCCCTTGGGAGGGGGCCAGAATGTCGGAACTTGTCATTATTATTGCAGATGATCACCCGCTTTTTCGCGGCGCCCTCAAACAGGCCGTATCCGGTCTTGACGGGCAGCAGACCATTGTGGAAGCGGGAGATTTCGAAGCCGCCCGAAGTGCTGCAACGGCACGCAACGACGCCGATCTGATGCTTCTCGATCTTGCCATGCCGGGAGTTAGCGGATTTTCCGGCCTGATGGCGCTCAGGGCAGAATTTTCCAGCCTGCCGATCGTCATCGTTTCGGCAACGGACGATGCCACCACCATCCGCCGATCCATCGAGCTTGGCGCTTCCGGTTTCATTTCCAAATCCTCCGGTATCGATGATATCCGCGATGGTATCCGCGCGGTGCTGGAAGGCGATGTCTGGATACCGGCGGGTCATCAAGGCGAAAAGGAACAGGATTCGGACGTCGCCGATCTCATCGGTCGACTCAGAACGCTAACGCCGCAGCAGAGCCGGGTTCTCGGCATGCTTGCCGAAGGGTTGCTGAACAAGCAGATCGCCTATGAGCTGAATGTTTCGGAAGCCACGATCAAGGCACATGTCTCAGCGATCCTCTTAAAGCTCAAGGTAGACAGCCGCACGCAGGCCGTCATCCAGCTCGCCAAGATAAATACGTCGGCCATGGTGGCATGAAATAAGGATTTTATTCCTTTCCTTTCTTTACTCCAGGCTGGATATAGTCTAGATTCCGATGGGTAAACGACAGGAGCTTTTCCGCCACCGGCTCCATCTGCGGGCTTTCTATCATGCTTTCACACGAGACGATCTGGAGCGCCATCGATACGCTAGCCAAGCGCCATGAGCTGACACCATCAGCACTGGCAAAACGTGCCGGTCTCGATCCCACCTCGTTCAACAAGTCGAAGCGTTTCGGCCCGGACGGACGCAAACGCTGGCCCTCGACGGAATCCGTATCAAAAGTGCTGGAGGCAACGGGGGCGAGTGTCGATCAGTTTTTCGGCTACGCTTTCGGCAAGGCGCAGACCATGCAGCCTTCCGGTGCCGACAACGCCATTCCGCTTCTCGGTTTTGCGCAGGCCGGTTCCGGCGGTTTTTTCGATGATGGCGGTTTTCCGGCGGGTCAGGGTTGGGATGTGGTGGAATTCCCTTCTTCTCCCGAACGCAAACAGGGCGTCTACGCACTGGAAGTGCAGGGCGAAAGCATGATGCCGCTTTACCGCGACGGCGATATCCTCATCGTGGAACCGGGCGCGCAGGTACGGCGCGGTGACCGTGTGGTGCTGAAAAGTCGCGACGGTGAAGTGATGGCCAAGGTGCTGGCGCGGCAAAGCCCCAAGAACATCGAGCTTCTGTCGTTGAACCCCGAACATCCCAACCGCAGCTTCGACATGGCCGATGTGGAATGGATCGCCCGCATCATCTGGGCCAGCCAGTAAGCGCGCGGGTAAAGAGCCGCTGACGCTATACCCAACGCAATATATGTTCAGAGACCAAGCGCATTTGCGGCGGCATCCACCGTCATGACTTTCGCCCCTCCGGACGTCGCCCGGCGAACGAGGCTCTGAAGCCTCTCTTCCGGGCAACCGTAAAAGCTTGGCGTGGTCGAAACATCATGGGTGAAAATGATGAGCCAGCCGCCATTTTGCAAAACATCCTCCAGCCAGCGGTCAGCGGTATCGAGATAATTTTGATCCGACCGTAATTCGACGGCGGCAAGATTATGCGGATCGACGCTGCCGCGGTTGATGCCGGGCATAATGCCGCGGGTGGTTCTGAACCGCCGCCGCAACAGGGGCTGCATGATTGGCGAGGCCATGCCGAAAGGAACGGAGAAATTCTGCCTGTGCCGTTTCTCGTCGAACGATCCGAGCACGCGGTCATTGCGGTCGAAATCTTCTTCAAGCCCGCGCCGTGAAAAGCTCGACAGTTTGCGGTGGGAATAGGTGTGGCAGGCAAGCTCGTGGCCGGCCGCTGCAAGCTCTGAGCAGCCTTTTGCGGAAATCATCTCCTGCTGTTCATCGTGCCTGTCGATAAAAACGCCCGCAATGTAAAACGTCCCGAGAACGCCCTCATCCTCCAGAATGCGGGCACCCTTCGTCCAGGCACTCGCCGGAACATCGTCGAATGTGAAGGAGACGATCGGCTGAGATGTTTCGATCCGCACCGCCGGTCCCGGAAAATACCGCACCAGCCGGTTATTGACCCGGTCTGCAAGCGTTCCGATTTTTTGCGTCATACACAGCCCCCCGGCCTGTCAACAAATTACTGCCCCTGTTCAAGTATGTCGTAAGCCTGATGCCTCAAACAATAAATTGCGATCAGAAGAGACGACCAGATAGGCCCGGTTCCGGTAAAGAAATTACTCTCAAGACACGAAGAAAGTAAGGCATACACCCAAATTCGTCCGAAAAGCCGCGTCAAAGCCGGATCCGTGCCGCGGTCCACCGCCGTGCGAAAATCATTTGCGGGAATGATGACGAGCCATATAACTGTGAGGATGAAAGCCGGCAGGCCGCCATTCAGCAGACTTTCGATATAACCGTTATGGGCATGAAAGGCAGTGATTGCCCAGGTGCCGGCAATATCGGCCTGCGATAGAAGCCGGTCGCTCGTCCAGAACGCCTGAAAACCCTGGCCGAAGATCGGGGACTGCGCAAAGGTGTCGAAGGACAGGCGCCATATGTCCGTTCGCCCGGTGAAGGTGGAATCGATGCCCAGGCTTTCGACCAGATTCTGTATGCTTGGAAAATAAGTGGAGCCGACCGCAAGGATGTTGAGGAACGTGAGGAGGCCGCCGATCATCAGCAATGTCCGGCCGGCATGTCTTTCCATGATCCAGATCAGCGCGATGGTGACGGGCAGCAGCATCGCGGCGGTTTTCCCGTTGGTTTTCCAGAGGAAGAACCCCGCCAGCAGCGTGATCGCAATACCGCCAACCGTTGACCAGGCGTTACGCAGATAAAGCCCGACCATGAAAAGAATGATCATGGCGGGCGCGGCGGCGTTCTTGTGGTTGAAGATGCCGCGCCAGTCACCCGCCAGCGCTTTTTCATCGAGATCAAAGGGCTGATGGATTGCGCGCGATCGCAGGAAGATCACCCCGAAATAACAAAGCGCCAAAAGAATGATGGCGAAGATGGCCATCATCCGGTCGAACTGCCGCCGGTCCCTTGGCATGACGACGAGGACACTGGTGATGAAGCACAGCAGCGCCGTAAAGATCAGCCGCTGCAGCGAGGTGCCTGGCTGCGTGCCGAGCACCGAGCAAATCACCAGCCAGGAAAACAGCAGCAGGATAGGCAGACGCGGCCGCAGCAAAAGCCCCGTCAGCCGGTGACGCAGGGCAAATACCAGCAGGATCAACGCAATCACCAGCCCGGTCAGCTGGTTTGCGGCGGCGCGCGGGACCGGCGGCACCGCAAGGCTCTCGAAAGGCGCCACAGAAATCCAGATATAGAGCATCGTGACGACGAAAAAAATCGCGTCGCGGCGGCCGCCCGAAAGGGACATGGCGCTGCTTTCCGCAGAAATGGACTGCGTATCAGCAAAACGCGGCATGGTCGCCTGCATCGGGAGCGGAAAATCGGATCATTGGCCTGCCTTGTGACGAACAACAAAACCCTTGTGAAACCGGGCCATGTCCAAATAACCATAAACGGTCATTATCATCATTATTGTGCAATTGCTTTAACCCTCTCTTACCTCAAGAAGGCTAAGACAGGAGAAACTGCCATTCATTCAGGTTATTGGCATTCAGGTTACTGGCCGATTACCGGCTTTTTCAGTTCGCGAAATATTGCAAGGCCGGGCGATCATTCTTGAACTTGCCCGGCAATGTCGAAAAAACATGGAGAATGAGGTGTCGTTGAATACGCCGCGGTTCGGCCATCTAGTCAGACTGGGATTGACCTACATGGCATCCGGCGGGGCACTGCTGATGTCCAGCGCCGCCCAGCTTTTGACGTTTGCCCTGCTCGCCCGCCATCTCGGTGTCGAACAATTCGCGCTTTACGCCTCGATTACCGCCGTGACCAATCTCGGTGTGCAGATCTGCGGCATCGGCTCGCAGGAATCGCTCATCCGCCGCGTGGCGCAGGATCGCAGCATGTTTCCAGTCATGCTCGGCCACAGTTACCTTTTGAGTGCCGCGACAGGCGTGGTGCTGACCATCATCGGCATGGTAACGATTCCGGTGTTTTTCCCGACCTCGGAAACATTGCTGCACACGCTCATCACCACCTTCCTGATCCTCATCACGAACCTCGTTCTCTTGAAGGTTATTTCGCTTTCCACACAAAGCTTCATCGCCCATTCCGACTTCGCCTCGGCCAACAAGCTGGAAGTAATGTTTGCCGTTGCCCGCACGATTGCCGCCGTGGTCGCCTGTCTCGTCTTCAAGGTGGAAACGGTAGAGGCCTGGGCCTTGTGGAACCTCGCCGCCCACACCATTGCCGCCGTAATTTCCGTGAAGGCGATCAGCAGGCTCGGCAGGCCGGTTTTCCGGATCGTGCGCGATGAAATCCGCATCGGCATTCTGTTTTCCACGCAGTTCCTGTTCAAGGCCGTGCGCGGCAATGCCGATATTCTGGTTCTCGGCGCCATTGCCAGCGCCGAGGTTCTGGGCAGCTATTCCATTGCCCGGCGGATTCTCGACAGTTCCTATCTCTCCGTTGAGGCGCTTAACCGCCTGATCTATCCGGGTTCGGCTTCCGCCGCCCTGCAGGGCATCAGCAAGACGATAGAACGCGCCTATAATGTGCTGAAGGCCGCCCTTGTCATTGCAGCCGGCAGCGCATTGGCGATCTTCATCATCGCACCATTCCTGCCCCTCCTGTTCGGTGACGAATATGTTTCCCTGCCCGTCATCACCCGTGTTCTTTGCTGGGCGGTGATACCCATGGCTGTTGCGGCAACGGCGCTTGAAGCGCTCGGCGCATCCGGACGGCAGGATATTCGCGCCAAGATATGGAACAGCGGGAACCTCATCGGTTCCGTCGTCGTCGCGCTTGCTACCTGGTCTTTCAGCATTTCAGGAACGATCGGCAGCTATTTCATGGTGGAGACCGCCATTGCCGCTGCGGTATGGATCGCGCTTTTGCGATTGCGCCGCAGTGACGAGGCTTTTGCCGCGGCGAAATAGAATGAGAACGCCACAGGCGATCTGAATCGGATCGACACCCAACTATGGCCATCCGCGCCTTTTCCGAGCGTCAGGCCGCTACGCCGTTTTTCCGAATGTTCTAGTAGAGCCCATAGGGAAAATAACGGCGGTAGATTTCTTCCAGTCGGCCATTGCGGGAAAGTGCGGCAAGCGCCTGATCAAAGGCCGGTACAAGCACATTATCCGGATCGACGGCCATGATGGAAAGGCCTTCGCCGAGGAACCTGTCGGACATATAAGGCCCGCCGAAGAGAGAACAGCAGCCTTCGGAAGCGCTCCCCGAAATCCAGAAAGGCAGGCGCAGGCCGTCAGCGAAGATGGCGTCCACTTTGCCTGTCTTCAGGGCTGCATACATGGGTTCGTAGCCCTCGAAACCTTCTGGGGCGGCTTTCGGGAAAAATGCCTTGAGCATCTGTTCATGCCGTGAACCCGCGACAACCCCCACCTTTTTTCCCGACAATGCATCGGCGCCGGAGCCGGAGAACTTCGCGGCCTTGTTGACCGCAAGACGGGCGGGCAACAGCAGATAAGGGCGCGAGAAGGTAAAACTCTTGCGCAGGTCAGCGGTGGTGGCAATGCCAGAAATCACCGCTTCGCCTTCGCCCATTTCCAGGGCCGCCTCCAGCTCGTCAAACGGCAATGCCTGCACCTGGCACTTGCTTTCCACCTTCAGCTGGGCGCAGATTTCACGCACCAGATCCACATGGAAACCCGCGAGCCGGCCCTCCTGGTCGGTAAAATTGAACGGTGGAAAATCAACCGACATCAGAAACCTGATCCGCGGTACGGAAGAAAGATCGCCGCCCGGAAACCGCTCCTGCGCATCAAACAGCACCGGCATACGGTTTCCATCCGAAAGACCTTCGGCATGAGTTTCGCCAATAACACCAAAAAATTGTAAAGCGATAGCTAAAGTAAATCCGATACCTATATTTCGCGTTACATTCGTCATTCTCATCTATACTGTCCGTGGCAGGATGTGGGACATTACCATGACGGCGGCGGCGATGCATGGATCAATCTAGCCATTATACACGAGAATCGTTTCACACGACGCCAATGGAACGGAAAATTGCATTTTCATTCACGGGCGATGATCGGCAATGGAGCGCAGCTGAACAGGCTGAACCCGGACAGGCGCAGTTCCTCGCTTCACTGGGCTTCGGCAAACCCTATATCGACGCATTCGAGCAGCGGGCTCTTAAAAATGGCTCGACGGTGGAAGATGAATTGCTGGCAAGCGGCCTTGTCCAGACGGAAGCTTACTTCAGTGCTTTTGCCAGATTTCTGCGACTACCGTTTTTCCCGGAAATCGATCCGGAACGGGTCGAGGATATCAAGAACCTCGATATGCAACTCGCTGAACCGCAGTTGCTCCGGTTGAAGCCACTGAACGGCAGACCGCTCCTTCTGATCGTGCCGGAACTGGGACGGTTTGCATTGCTGAAGACCATGCTCGATCGGCATCCGCATCTTTTCGACGAGCTTGCCGTCACCACGCCGCAGGCCATGCGCAGCGCAATCTGGAAGGCTGGTGAGACGCGCCGCAGCCATGAGGCGCAACAAAGGCTTTTCAACGCGGCCCCGGGCCATTCCGCCAGGATTACATTGCAGGGCCAGCAGGGTTTCTACACTGGCATTCTGGCTACGCTGCTGACGCTGTCGCTGCTTTTTTATACGGAAGCGGCGCTGGCTTACATTCACGTCAGCCTGACGATGCTCTATTTCTTCACCCTGCTTTTCAGGCTGTTTGCGCTCGTTAACGCTCCGCACGCGCCGACGGAAAACGAAAAACAAACCCTCCCGGCTCTCCGAGACGACAGCGACCTGCCGGTCTACACCGTTCTCGTGGCGCTCTATCGCGAGGAGGCGGTCGTCGAGCAACTCATCGGCGCGCTGGAGCGTCTGGATTGGCCCAAGTCCCGACTGGATATCAAGCTCGTCTGCGAAGCGGATGATGATGCGACGATCGCCGCCATCAAGCGTGTCAATCCCGGTCCACATATCGAGCTGATAAAAGTGCCGCCATCCCTGCCGCGCACCAAACCCAAGGCGCTGACCTATGCGCTCGCTGGGGCGCGGGGCACATTGGTTGCCGTCTACGACGCAGAAGACCGCCCCCATCCGCAACAATTGCGCGAAGCCCATGCCACCTTTCGCCGCCAGCCGGACGAAGTGGCCTGCCTACAGGCGCCGCTTATTGTCAGCAATGCACGCTCCTCCTGGCTCAGCGCCTGTTTCGCGCTGGAATATTCCGGCCTCTTTCGCTGCATGTTACCCGTTCTTGCCGCACACAGGCTGCCGCTGCCACTTGGCGGCACTTCAAACCATTTCCGCACCGCGGTATTGCGCCGCGTTGGGGCGTGGGACCCCTATAATGTGACTGAGGACGCCGATATGGGCCTCAGACTGCACAGGCTGGGTTATCGCTGCGGTGTCATTCGGCGACAGACACTGGAGGACGCGCCAACCTCGTTCTCCGTCTGGCTGAACCAGCGCGCGCGCTGGTACAAGGGCTGGCTGCAAAGCTGGCTGGTGATGACCCGTGCGCCCGTTACAACTGCGCGCCAGATGGGATGGACCGACTATATTGTCTTTCAACTGTTGATCGGCGGCATGCTTTTATCGTCACTGACCCACCCCCTGCTGTTTCTTTCCTTCACCTTCATGGCCATGGCGATCCTGGAAAGCGGCACAGATATGCTGTTTTCCTGGCAGGGCATTCTGTTCGTCATCGATACGCTGAATATTCTCGGAAGCTACACCATCTTCGTGCTGATGGGCCGAAACAGAATGATACCCTATGAAAAGAAGCAGGTCGGGCAACGCTGGCTGGCGATCCCGTTTTACTGGCTGATGTTGTCTCTTGCGGCATGGCGCGCGGTTGTGGAACTGAAAACCAGACCCTTCGTCTGGAACAAGACACCGCATATGCCTGCCGTCAAGAATTCGGCCTGACGCGGCATCAGCAATATCGGTGAATACAGTCCTCACACCTCTTTTCGGCGGCCGCAGAACGCGTCTCACCATTGCAGACGTGCCACTGCATCTCGCAAAAATCCGGTTTTCGGCGGGTTGCCGTTATCGATACGGAATACACCAGAAGCCTTGCCGAATGAGGTGTCTCCTCCGGCAAGCTCTGTCACGCCGCCACGCGGGTGGCTAACGGCCCTATTTGGCGACGAGTTTGTTCTTGATCAGCCCGACAATGATCTGAACGATCAGACCACCGACACCACCGCCAACCAGCTGACCCGCAAGAGCGCCGATATCCACACCGCCAGCCGCCGCATTTCCCGCCGCTCCGAGCAGCGAGCCAAGTACGGTTCCGCCGCCAATGCCGCCAATGGCGCCTGCAATCAGGTTACCAAGCGAGCCGAGATCGGAATCCTTCACTATCTTCCCGCCAGCCGTGCCGCCAACCGCACCACCGATCACCTGGGCCAATATCGAAGCAAGATCCATGTCATCCTCCTCAATGGTTTCCCCGACCATTCGGGAAAACAAACTTCCCATTCATGTCTGCGCGGGCAGGAAGGAGCTGGCCTTGCGCCTTACTCTTCTTTCTCGCCGAAAAGTTTCCAGACCACAGCACCGATGACGCCGCCGAGGATCGGAGCAAGCCAGAACAGCCAGAGCTGCTGCAAAGCCCACCCACCGACGAACAATGCCTGTCCCGTCGAGCGGGCCGGATTGACAGAGGTATTGGTGACCGGAATGGAAATCAGATGAATAAGTGTAAGGGCAAGACCGATGGCGATTGGCGCAAAACCGGCTGGAGCCCTGCCATGTGTCGATCCCAGAATGACGATCAGGAAAAACGCAGTCAGGATTACTTCGATCAGCAGCGCTGACACGAGGGAATATCCGCCCGGTGAATGTTCGCCATAACCATTGGCGGCAAAACCACCGAGTTCGGCCCCCGCCTTGCCAGTGACGATGACGTAAAGCGCAGCTGCGGCGACAATCGCGCCCAGCACTTGCGCCACAATATAAGGAACGAGGCTCGATACCGGGAACTTGCCGGCCACCGTCAGACCGACGGAAACCGCCGGATTAAAATGACCGCCGGAAATGCCTCCGACCGCATAGGCCATGGTCAGAACCGTCAGGCCGAAAGCAAAAGCAACGCCGAGAAACCCAATGCCGAGCTCTGGGAAACCGGCAGCGAAAACCGCGCTGCCACAGCCACCGAAGACAAGCCAGAACGTTCCCAAAAATTCCGAAAGAAGTTTGCGACTCATAACACTTCCCCATAATGTTACGACTGCATCAACTATTACGTGCAATTTAATCGTAGTCAAGCTAAATTATAGGGATGCGCTTGCCGCTCAACGGCGGCCAGGCGCGGCATGTTCCGCAGGCTGAACTTTGCGGTGGAGAAGTTTTCTCTTTTTTGCCCTTCATGCCAGACATCCCCGTCAGCCGTCTCGGCGTGCCTGACGCCGGAGATACCACTTCGGTTGTTTCTACGCAGAAGTACGGCCTGTTCGTGATTGGTGGCGGGCGGAATGGCAAGAAGGATGGCGTCGCGGTAGGCGCGTGCCTGACAATAGGCGGCATCGCCGGAACCGTAGATGCTGTCCTTGAACAGCCTGACGATCCTGTGGCCGCGCCGCCTGAGGCTTACCCACCAGCCGGCACCGCGGTGTGTCCCGGAGGCCTCTTCCCGTCTAAGGCAATAGTGATCGGCATCATGCTTCATTGGTCTCGGCGTCGTTCCGGTCGTCACCCTCTGCTCGCGCTATCAGATGTCATAGATGGTATTTTGGCATTTTCTGGTTGCATAATTTATGATGAGTCCATGGTTTCGCCACAATGTTTGATTGCATTCTGTCGAGAATTTGACAGCTGATTGATTTTCCATCGATCTGAACACCCCGGGGGTTCAATGACCGACCAGCCTGCATCTTCGGACTTTCTCCAGGCGAGCCGCGTTCTCAAGGTCAAGTCCCCGCTGGGCGAAGACCAGCTTCTTCCGGAACGACTTGCGGTTGATGAGGGCGTGTCGCGGCTCTTCGAAATCCACCTGACCCTGCGGGCCAAGAAAGAAGCGGTCAAGCCCGAGGAGCTGATTGGCCGGCTTGTCGATGTGTCGGTCGAGATAAGCCAGGGCGACGGGGAAGAGGGCAGCGGCATCCGCCGGCCGTTCAATGGTCTGGTGACGGAATTGCACGAAGGTCCGCCGATCACCCGCGGCATGCGCTCCTATGCGCTGACGCTGCGGCCGCAGATGTGGCTTCTGTCGCGCCGTTCCGATTGCCGTATCTGGATGGACAAGACGGCGGTCGAGATCGTCGAGACGCTGTTTTCCGAACACGGCATTCCCGCCCCCGATACATCGGGCATCATCTCGCCGCCGCCGGCGCAGCATTACAGCGTGCAGTTTAACGAGACCGATCTGGACTATCTCACCCGGCGTTTCGAAGAGGACGGGCTGTTCTACTGGTTTGCCCATGAGGACGGTTCCCACAAGCTGCATGTTGCCGATAGCGCCAGCGGCTGGCTTGCTCCATCGGCTTCGGCGCAGGGCGAAGGCAGGGTGCGTCTGGCGCAGGGTTCGTCGGATCGCAACCACATTAGCGACTGGGCGCGGCGTTTTTCCTATGTGTCGGGCCAGCGCGCGGGTGCGGACTGGAATTTCGAGACACCGGGCATGGTGCCGGGCACCATGACGCCCTCACTGGTGCAGATGCCGGATGCGACGAAACGCGAGCTTTATGAATATCCGGCCCGGATCAGCACGGTTGAAGAGGCCGAGCGGGCGCAGAAACTGCGCACCCAGTCGATCGAGGCCGATCATGACCGGGTATTCGGGTCTTCGACCACGCGCATCCTGGAAGCCGGCCGCCGCTTTACGCCTTACGAGGTTGCGCATCCGGAACATGCCTATGAAGAACATGTGATCATCAGGGCAAGCCACAGTATTGTGGATCTCTCCTATGAGACAAACAGCAACGAGCCGGAATATCGCAATCACTTCGAGGCGATCCCGGCGCGGGTACCGCTGACGCCGCACCGTGCGACGAAGCGGCCGCGCATCGAGGGTACGCAGGTGGCGATCGTCGCCGGTCCTGAAGGCGAGGAAATCCACCCGGATCAATATGGCCGCATCAAGCTGTGGTTCCCGTGGGACCGCAAGGCGAAGAAGGATGGTACCGATACGTGCTGGGTGCGGGTCAGCCAGGCATGGGGCGGCGGGACGTGGGGCGCGCAGGTCATCCCGCGCATCGGCATGGAAGTGATGGTCGCCTTTGTCGATGGCGATCCGGACAAGCCGCTGGTCATCGGCGTGGTCAACAATCCTGCCAATTCCGTTCCTTACGACCTGCCCGCCAACAAGACGCGCATGGTACTGCGTTCCAACAGCCACAAGGGTGACGGCTTCAACGAAATCACCTTCGAGGATGAGGCCGGCAAGGAGAACCAGTTCTTCCACGCCCAGAAGGACCAGACGACGCGGGTTCTCAACGATCGCACCAAGCGTATTGACCGGCACGAGGTTGCCTCGGTCGGCGGCAACCGCGCGGTGGAGGTTTCCGGCAACCAGAAACACGAGATCGGCGGCTCGGTGAACACCGTCGTTGGCGGCACGGGGCCGATGGCGATGATGGCCATGGCGGGCGTGCAGGCGCTCTCCGGACAGACGGCGGGGTTGCTCAGTCAGGCAGCACAGATCGCCGGTGGAGGTGGCCCGGGTGTCGCTGCCTTTGCTACGACACTTGCCTCATCGGCGCTTGGCTTTCTCGGTGCTGGCGGCATGTCGTCGCGGGATGGCGTGGTCTCCGGCCCAAGTCCGCGGGCAGATGCAGGCACGGCGCTTGCCGGCTCCGGCTCGGGCGTCGGTTCCGATGCCTCGGGGCTCTTTCCGCTGCCCGGCATCATGAACACGATCATCGGGGCGTTTCAGTCCACATCCGTAGGTGTGGCAAAAGCCGAGCAGGTCGGGGTCAGCAAGGTTACCAATATTGGCCAGACGGAAGTCCGACAGGTCGGAAAACAGCAGAACCTGACCATCGGCAAAGAGCAATTCGTCGAGATCGGTACGGGCCAATACACGCGTGTCGGTGAGAAGATCACCGTCAATGTCGGCAAGCTCTACAATCTCGTCTCCGAAGAGAAATACCACGGCGAGGCGAAGGTCTGGGAGATATTCGGTGACGATGAAATTCGCCTTTCGACACCCGGCGGATACATTTCCCTGACAAAAAGCGGCATCAAGCTCTTTGCCCTGAAGATCGATATCGAAGGTAACCAGATTAACTTCAAAAAGGGCGGACCTGGCGAAGCTCCGTCTTGCTTGCGAAACATGACGGCAAATTCAACGCCGTTCGTTGGATAGTTACGATGGCTGATCTAGCTAAACTCCGAGAAATCCTCCTGCGGTCGCAAAGGCCGTTGTTTGCAGTCCTTGACGGCGCGCAATTTCCCGATCTTCCGACAACACTGTCTGACGGAGAGTTCTTTCATCGATCTCTCTACCGTGCGTCTCCGAAAGGGGGCCAGGATCAGGACCGGTGCGCGCCGCAACTGGTATGGCTTGACCGCGGGCGCCGTGCAAATTCTGGAGCAAACGCCAGGCCGGTGGATCAAGCTTCACTGGATAGGCTGATCGACTTGATCAATGGCAAACACGCCTGTGTGTTTTGGGAGTGTGAAGCCGGTGGAGAGAAACTTTATCATCACTTGCGCAAAATCAATATGGTGCTCTTTCCGAGGGATGCACAAGTAGATCAAGGCAAAAGCTATGAGGCCGATCCACGCCCCGACGAGGATCGACCCACTGCACAGCTTGCTCAAATGAAGCGGGTCATTCTGCGCCACAGCGACCCTAACGTCATGGCTCAGATCATACCCACACTCAGCCAAGGTCAGTATCTTCGACTGCTCGGACCAGCAAACGCCATCATCTTCCAACCGGAGGATGAGTGGGGCGACAATATAATGCGGGCCAGCCGCAAGGATGGGACAGCGCGTGCGCCAAGGGGCCCTCTGACTTTCACTACGAGAAATATCGATGAAATTGAGGATCGGCGTCGAGAAACAGTCGTCGGCAAGCGCGTGGCCTATCTGCAAAAGGTCGCACCGGACTTCACCGCCGCAAGGAGTGACATGGAATTGCGCGATCTTGTGCGACGGCAGGATGCTGAGGCGGAGGAACTTGGATTGAAGCTCGAATACTCTCGAAAATTATGGGCGTTCCTGATGTTAATTTCTGGTGAGAAAAGCGGCCAGGCGCCGGAGGTTCGCGCATATATCCGGTCTGGTCCGAGTGATCCTGACCGGAATTTTGCTGTCCTTTTCAGTAAGACGAAAAGTGTTGTTCGCGTCCACAGGAGGGCTGGCTGATGCCTCCTTTACTGGCAGTAGGAGGCGGACTTGCGCTCGCTGGCGGGGGAACGGCCGCGGCAGGCGGGGCCACCATTTCTGCAGGTACTGCGGCGTGGCTACTCGGAGGCGCTGTCGTTACCACGGGAGCAATCGTCTATGGCGACGACATCGTTAACGGCGTCAGCGGCGCGATGTCAAACGCCCAAACTGAAGCACAGACACAGGATCAGGCACTGCCTGCAACCCGAACCGTAACCTGCGCTCGCTGCGCTCAGAATCCCTGCGCATACCTCGCCTGTGGAGTGCCTGGCAGCACCTACCGAGGCGGCGCCCACGGCTGCATGACTGATACACCGGAGACGCTGGGGGACGGACTTGACAGCCACCATATGCCTGCGGATTCCAAATCACCCTTGCCCAGACCTGTTGGGCCAGCGATACAAATGGATCCGGTTGATCATCGCCTTACGGCTTCTTATGGTAGCCGCGTCCATGGACCAAGTTATGCCTTCCAGAGGGGACTTCTTGCACGCGGTCAGACGTACTCCGCCTTTATGGCTGATGTCCTAGATGCCCGCAGGGTGGCTACATTGCAGGGAGACCCAACAAAATACGATGCGGCCATAGCGCAGGCGACGGCCTATGCCGAGTGCCTAAGACGAAACGGATTGATGAAATAGGAATGGAAACATGATGACCGCAGGGGATGACTGGAAGATTTTTCCACGCAAAGGACTTGGTAGGCTCGAATTTGGCATGTCTCCAGCGGAGGTCGATGCCTGGTCCGAAACTTATGGCGCAATAATGGGTCGAGGGAGCGACCGGGCTTCTGACGGGCTTTTGCGCGACACGTTGGAGAAATTTGGTGGAGCAATGAGCGAAGAGGAGAAGCAGGCTTTCATAGCGGCATATGCGCAGAGCGGCCCCTCTCCAGATAGTGTCACAGAAACGCGGGGCAAGCCTGGCCTCGTTCTGAGGTATGAAGCTGAGCGACTTGTCGAGATCATGCCAGCAGTCGGACAGCGGCCTCTGTTTCTGGATGGGGTCGACTTATTATCATTGAGCGCGCTTGAGGCTTTGGCGCTGCTGGAACGTCTGAACAGTAGACCAGGTCGGTATGCCAGCACAGAAGCAGCATTTGACCAGCTCGCCATTTCGACTGACGGTTTCTGCGTCACAGACAAAGCCGCAGGTGTGCAAACACTTAGCAGCGCTGATGAGCGCTTTCAGGGCCGAACTGTAATTCTGCGCGAAAAGCCATATCTCCCAGAGGAAGAGATGGAGCGATTTATCGTCCACTCTGTTTTGGAGTAGTAAGACATGTCTGAGCAGTCGGCCCCGCAGCAAGCACCGGATAAAATCACGACCGCTAGACTCGTGCTCCGGCGACCGGTCCTGAGCGACGCTGGCAGATTATATGCTATGTTCACGGATCCGGATCTCTTCCGCTACAGCCCGGTGCCATTTACCGGCACACTAACTGAGGTCAAGCACATAATCGTCGAGTGGGACGAGGGCTGGGACAAGGGTCTGAACACTTACGTCGTTGTGCGGAAGGAACTAGTGGATGAGCCTATCGGGTTTGTGAATATCGGACCGGACGAAGAGCTTGGTGGCGCTTTGATGCATGAATTTTCAGGTCAAGGGCTCTCGGAAGAGATCATGCGCGTGCTGATTTCTGAGCTTAGGCTAACAAAAGCCTGGACGCTGATCGACGCGAAGGTTGCGCCACTGATACGTCTGCTTGAAAAGGTCGATTTTCACATCGAGAAAATACTGCCGCGTCACAGAGTACATCCGCAAGTTTCATCAGAAAAGCGGGATTGTGTTCTTATGCGACAGAACCTCCTTGAGAGAGCTTGATACTAAATCCGTGTAGGCAGCCAGCAATTTGGGCTTATGCAAGGATCAATATTTCCGCAAAAGTGAGGTTTCACAATGGTTGGTCGCGCCGTTACTCTTAAAGGCCATATGCACGTCTGCCCCATGATTGATCCAGGGCCCAAGCCGCATGTCGGCGGACCGGTTGCCTCGACACAGCAAAGTTTCGTTACAGTCGAGGGCGTGCCGATTGCCACAGTAGGAGACAGTTTACTTTGTACTGGCGTGCCGACGACATCGGATCGAATTACAGGCGGTTCTGCCATCGCGAAGATTGATGGCAAGGCGGTAGCGCGCCAGGGGGACCCTTGTGCGCATGGTGGCTCGTTGGTTCAAGGCGTTTCGTGGATTTCATTTGAGTAGTTTTCTCTTTTACAGGCTCGAGCGCTGTAAGCGTCCGGCTAACTGATTTTCCAGACGCGAATGGCGTTGCCCGTGTCTGCGATACTAGAGTAACAACTCCGGCATGAAGGGGTAGGGCTTTTGATGCGTGCAATAGTTTTGTTTCTGGTCCGAGCTTTTACCGTGATTTTTACCAACAAAATTACTGGATGTCACTGCATACCGTTGCACGACCTTACGCGCGTGTGAGGCAAAAACGCTGAAAATTCAGCGTTTCATGGACGTCATCGGTCTTGTTGGAAAGGTCGCTGGAGCGGGTGAAGGGAATCGAACCCTCGTATTCAGCTTGGGAAGCTGCTGCTCTACCATTGAGCTACACCCGCACCGTGAAACAAGACATCGGACAGTTCGCAGCGGGTGTCAAGCGCCCGACGGGTTCATTATTCCACGCGGAAATGCTTGGAGAGTTTCAGGCCCTGAGCCTGATAATTGGATCCAAGACCCGTGCCGTAGAGGCCTTCCGGTTTCTGCAGCATGTGTTCATATACCAAGCGGCCAACGATCTGGCCGTGTTCAAGGATGAAGGGCACCTCGTGGCTGCGCACTTCCAGCACCGCGCGGCTGCCGGTTCCGCCGGCCTGCGCATGGCCGAAGCCTGGGTCGAAGAAGCCGGCATAGTGGACCCGGAATTCGCCCACCAGCGGGTCGAAAGGCGTCATTTCGGCGGCGTAAAGCGGCGGTACGTGCACGGCTTCGCGTGAGACGAGAATATAGAACTCATCGGGATCAAGGATCAGCTCGGCGCGGCCGCGCGCATGAAGGGGCTCCCAGAAATCGAGAACGTCGTGCTGGGCCTTCTTGTCGACATCCACCACAGCCGTGTGGTGTTTGCCGCGATAACCGATCAGGCCATTATCGCCGAAACCTTTGAGGTCGATCGAAAGCGCGATGCCGCCGCCCGTCACGTTGGGGGTTTCGCTGGCAACCAGCGTTTCCGTTTCGTGCAGCTTCAAAAGCTCGCTTTCGTTGAGCAGCGAATGGCCGATGCGGAAGCGGATCTGCGACAGGCGCGAGCCGCGGCGAACCACCACCGGGAAGGTGCGCGGGCTGATTTCCAGATAAAGCGGGCCGGTATATCCCGCCGGGATCTTGTCGAATTCCTGCGCGTTGTCGGTCATCACGCGGGTGAAAATATCAAGGCGACCGGTCGAGCTTTTGGGATTGGCCGAAGCCGACATCTCCGCCGGCAGTTCCAAGCTTTCCATCAGCGGAACGATATAAACGCAACCGGTTTCCAGCACGGCGCCCTCAGAGAGGTCAACCTCGTGCAGGCTGAAGCGATTGAGCTTGTCGATGACGCGGGTTCCGGGGCCGGGCATGAAGCTGGCACGAACGCGATAGGCTTTTGAGCCCAGCCGCAAATCGAGGCTGGCGGGCTGCACCTGGTCAGCATCGAGCTCGGCCTCGCTCTTCAGCTTGCCGCCTGCAAATAGCGCCCGGATAGCGCCATCCGCCAAAATGCCCGTGGTTCTCGTCATGGTCATCATTCCTTTTTACGGCGACAAAACCAAAAGGAAAGCATTGACGCAAGCCGATAACGGCAGTATGGCAAGCTTATCCCGTGGTGATTTGGCCGGTCGGCTTGCAGCCACGTTAAACAAGTGGCTAAAAAGACCGGGTGCTTGGAACCGGTCTGCTTTTGCGACCGGTTTTTTTGTTTTGAAGGTGATCACATGAGCAATAAATGGCGCCCGGCAACCCAGCTCGTTCACGGCGGCACGCTACGCTCCCCCTATGGTGAGACGTCTGAAGCGATCTATCTGACCCAGGGTTTCGTCTACGAAAACTCCGAAGCCGCCGAAGCGCGCTTCAAGGGCGAAACGGATGGATTCATCTACGCCCGTTATGCAAGCCCGACCAATGACATGTTCGAAAAGCGCATGTGCCTGCTGGAAGGTGCCGAAGACGCCCGGGCGCTTGCCTCCGGCATGGCGGCCGTCACCGCCGCCATCATGTGCCAGCTGCGTGCAGGCGACCATATCGTTGCTGCCCGCGCCCTTTTCGGCTCCTGCCGCTGGGTGGTTGAGACGCTTGCTCCGAAATACGGCATCGAATGCACGCTGATCGACGGACGCGATCTCGGTAACTGGGAAAAGGCGATCCAGCCGAATACCAAGCTGTTCTTCCTTGAAAGCCCGACCAATCCGACACTCGAAGTGGTGGATATTGCCGGCGTGGCAAAGCTTGCCAACCAGATCGGCGCGAAGGTCGTGGTCGACAATGTATTTGCGACGCCACTCTTCCAGAAGCCGCTCGAACTCGGCGCCCATATCGTAGTTTATTCGGCGACCAAACATATTGATGGCCAGGGCCGTTGCCTCGGCGGCGTGATCCTTTCCGACAAGAAATGGATCGAGGAAGAGCTGCAGGATTATTTCCGCCACACCGGTCCGGCCATGTCGCCGTTCAATGCGTGGACGCTGCTGAAGGGCATCGAGACCCTGCCGCTGCGCGTCAAGCAGCAGACGGAAAATGCCGGCAAGATCGCCGATTTCCTCGCCGATAGCGGCAAGGTCGCCAAGGTCATCTATCCCGGTCGCGCCGATCACCCGCAGGCCGATATTATCGCGCGGCAGATGTCAGGCGGTTCGACGCTGGTGGCTTTCGAACTGAAGGGCGGCAAGGACGCAGCTTTCGCGTTGCAGAACGCGCTGGAGATCGTGAAGATTTCCAACAATCTGGGCGATGCCAAGAGCCTTATCACCCACCCCGGAACCACGACGCATAAGAACCTTTCCGATGAGGCGCGCGCCGAACTCGGCATTTCCGGCGGAACTCTGCGTCTTTCCTGCGGTATCGAGGATACGGACGACCTGCTGGAAGATCTGGCGAAGGGGCTGGCAGCCGTTTCCGCCTGAGAATTCAATCCATAAGCGCCATGGCCCTACCCTGCGTTGGGCCGTGGCGCCGCAGCCGGCTCCGCAAGGGGCAAAATCCTGTGGCGGGCAACCAATATTTACCTTTATCGTTATCCCTAACGGTGGAAAACGGCGCGACAACAGGTGGCGCCCGCCCGTCAAGCCGTTCATTTTCTTGACGATAGCCAGAGCCTATAGTGTAGGATGATGGCAACAGGCATAATATCGAGGTGTGGCGCGTATGTATCGTGCTCTGACAAGGGATATCGAGGTAACGGTCGATCCGTATTATCTCGAAGAACAATCCGACCCGGATGACGACCGTTACGTCTGGGGTTATAAAGTCGTGATCTCGAACAACTCTGATATGACGGTGACACTCGTCAACCGGTATTGGCATATCACCGATCAGAACGGCCAGGTGGATGAGGTTTACGGGCCAGGCGTCGTTGGTGAGCAACCGCACCTGAACCCCGGAGACAGCTATGAGTACTCTTCCGGCTGCCCGCTGGACACACCTTCAGGCCTGATGTTCGGCCATTATGAAATGGAAACCGAAAAGGGCGAGGTGTTCAATGTCACCATACCCGCCTTCTCGCTGGATTCACCCGGGCTTTTGCGGGTGCTGAACTGAGGTTCACAAGGCAGTTGAGAAGCCGCGCCTTTTAAAAGCGCGGCTTTCTACTCAGACGTTTTCAAACTCGCTGATGTCGTAGCGATAGGTGGTGGAGCAGAATTCGCACGTCACCGCAATCGCGCCGTCTTCCTCACTCGCCTTGATCTCTTCAGCGGTGAAACCGGACAGAACGCCCTTGATCTTGTCACGCGAACAGCTGCAACGATCGAAAATGGCCTGCGGATCATAAATGCGCACACCACTCTCGTGGAAAAGCCGATACAGAAGACGTTCGACCGGCACCTGCGGGTCGGTCAATTCATCGGTATCGACCGTATTCAGCAGCGTTACAGCCTCGGTCCAGGCATCGTCTTCCACCGTTTCGTAACCGCCTTCATCGCCATCACCACCGTGGAGATCGCGCATGCGCAGACGCTCCGGCGCCTGCGGCAGGAACTGGGCGATCACGCCGCCGGCACGCCAGCCATGGCGTGGCTTGCCTTCGCCGTCACGGTCGAAGAACTCGGCAACGCCGAGGCGCACGCGGGTGGGAAGCTGTTCCGACTGGCGGAAATAAACCCCGGCGATTTCTTCCAGCGACGAGCCATCCAGCGGAACGATGCCCTGATAGGGCTGCATACCCATACCCTGATCGATCGTAAAAGCGAGAATACCGGTGCCCAGCAACTGTTCTGGCGAGGTGGCGCCGGCTGCGATTGCCTCGGCCAGTCGTTCTTCGTCAAAACGGGCATAGGCGCGCATGCTCTCGGGTGCGGTGAAATCCGCGACCAGAAGGTCCACCGGGCCGTCACCCTTGGTCTGCACCGTAAGCTTGCCGGAGAACTTCAGGGATGTGCCGATCAGCGCCGTCAGAACCGTCGCTTCCGCCAGCAGGCGGGCAACAACCGTGGGATAGTCGTGCCGTTCGAGGATGGCGTTCAGCAGCGGCCCAACCTGTACGGCGCGACCGCGCACATCCAGACCTTCGACCTGAAAGGGCACGACCTTGTCGTCGCCAGCAAGAACGAGATCGTCCAGTTCAACCGTTACATCTGCCATATCATAACTCCCTGGCGCAGCCGTTGCGCCGCTACCGTCCAAAAGTCCGGCTTTTTGAATGTGCTTTTTCCGCTTGTCGCACAGAGATCCGGGAAGCGAAACCGCCTCCGGGGAAAATCGTGCAAATCTTGATGATGGCCCGCCAGCAAAAAACCGACGAGCCTCTTCGAAGTCCCACAGATGGTAATGTATGCGGCCAAGTTCAAGCACCTGGCAGGCATCAGTCGGAACCGACGATGTTCGTCAGATGACGCCCATGCACCAGGCAATGACGGACTTCTGTGCGTGGAGCCGGTTTTCCGCCTCATCGAAGACCACCGATTGCGGCCCGTCGATAACGCCGTCCGTTACTTCCTCGCCGCGATGCGCCGGCAGGCAGTGCATGAACAGTGCGTCCTTATCGGCCTTGGCCATCAGTGCTTCATTCACCTGATAGGGCTGGAAGATGTTGTGGCCGCGCGCCTTGTGTTCCTGGTTCATCGATACCCAGGTGTCGGTAACGATACAATCTGCCCCGGCAACCGCCTTGTCGGCATCATGATATAGCGCGATCTCGCCGCCATTATTGCGCGCCCAGTTCAGGAACTTGTCATGCGGTTCAGAGCCCATGGGCACCGCCATATTCATGCGATAACCAAAGCGGGCCGAGCCCTCAACGAAAGAGTGCAACACGTTATTACCGTCACCCGTCCAGGCAATGGTCTTGCCTTTCACCGGACCGCGGTGTTCCTCGAACGTCAATATATCCGCCATGATCTGGCAGGGATGGGTGTCGTCCGTCAGGCCGTTGATAACAGGCACGGTTGCATGTTCGGCAAGCTCAAGCAGGCGCGAATGATCCGTGGTGCGGATCATGATGGCGTCAACATAACGCGACAGAACCTTGGCCGTATCACCGATCGTTTCCGCACGACCGAGCTGCATTTCCGTACCCGACAGGAACAGGGTCTCACCGCCGAGTTGACGCATGCCGACATCGAAGGAAACGCGGGTTCGGGTGGACGGCTTTTCAAAGATCATCGCCAGCATCTTGCCGGCAAGCGGCTTTTCCGCGGTGCCGGCCTTGGTGGCAATCTTGCGCGCCCGCGCATCATCAAGAATCGTCCGCAAATCCTCCGACCCAACGGCCGAAAGGTCTAGAAAATGTTTTGGTGAAGCCATTTCAAACTGTCCCATGCTCGCGAGCCTCCGGGAAGAGGCCCGCCCTTGATTGGTTTCAGGCGATTTTCGCCTGTTTCGCTGTCAGGGAGGCGGCAGCCGCTTCCACTCGCGCCAGCCCTTCACGGGCTTCTTCCGCCGTGGTGACGAGCGGCGGCAGGAGACGGATGACGTTGTCACCTGCCGGAACGCCGAGCAGGTGCTCCGCGCGCATGGCCTGCAGCAGATCGCCCGAAGGAACCTTCGCCTTGATGCCCATCAACAGGCCTTCGCCACGAATTTCCTCGATTACATCAGGATAGCGGTCCTTCAGCGATGCCAGCCCCTGGCGGAACACCAGCGCGACATCACGAACCTTTTCCAGAAAACCGTCGGCCAGAACGACATCCAGCACCGCATTGCCGACCGCCATTGCCAGGGGGTTGCCGCCATAGGTGGTGCCATGCACACCGGCCGTCATGCCGGAGGCGGCATCCGCTGTTGCAAGGCATGCGCCAAGCGGGAAACCGCCGCCGATACCCTTGGCAACCGCCATGATATCAGGCGCAACGCCGGTCTGCTCATAGGCAAACAGCTTACCCGTGCGGCCGACACCCGTCTGGACTTCATCAAAAATCAGGAGAAGGCCGTGCTCGTCGCACAATCCACGCAGGATTTGCAGGAATTCCTTGCTCGGCGCGCGAATACCGCCCTCGCCCTGGATCGGCTCGATCAAAAGCGCGGCCGTCTCAGACGTGATGGCAGCCTTCAAGGCATCGACATCAGCGAAAGGAACCTGATCGAAACCTTCGACCTTGGGACCGAAACCCTCGAGATATTTCTGCTGGCCGCCGGCAGCGATCGTTGCCAGCGTGCGGCCATGGAACGCGCCCTCGAAGGTGACGATGCGGAATTTTTCCGGGTGGCCCTTTGAATAGTGATAACGGCGCGCGGTCTTGATGGCGCATTCCAGCGCTTCAGCACCGGAATTGGTGAAGAACACCTTGTCCGCGAAAGTTGCTTCCGTCAGCCGCTTGGCGAGCTTTTCCTGTCCGGGCACTTCATAAAGGTTCGAGACGTGCCAGACCTTCTCGGCCTGCGCCTTGATTGCTTCCACGAGGTGCGGATGGGCGTGACCCAGCGAGTTAACCGCCACACCGGCTGCAAAATCCAGATATCGTTCGCCGCTCTCCGTGAACAGCCAGACGCCTTCACCGCGCTCGAAGCGCAGCGGGGCTCTTGCAAACGTATCGAACAATGGCGCGGCGGCTTCGGCCATGGCTGTATCACTCCTTGCGCGGATGCGCTGTCATAAGGTTGTCAATAGGCTCGCGAGGTTATCCCTCGCCTGAAAATCAAAAATGCCGCCTCGCGGCGGCAGGGGCACTATTGTCACTTCGTTTGCCGATGTCAACAAAAGTCCGCGTTTCCCGGGCTTCTCAAGCACTAGTAGGAGCCACCGAAAGAGGCCCAAGGTGTTGCCTTTCAGACTCAACGCACCAGCAAGTTGGGGAAAACCGGAAAATCGATTCCAGATGATTCCCGCGACTCTTGCCACGGAGTCGGGCTGGCACTAGGTTAATCGCTAATTACTAGACTGCATTGCGGCGGAACTAGTCACCTAAAATCCGGCAGAAACCACGCTCGCGGCGCGCCCGCGAGACGGAGAGGGATTCTGCCGAAAGATACGCGACAAGCGGAGAAGCGGCATGAACTGGACAGACGAGCGGGTCGAGAAACTCAAGAAATTGTGGGCCGAAGGACTGAGCGCCAGCCAGATAGCAGCGCAGCTGGGCGGTGTAAGCCGTAATGCCGTGATCGGCAAGGTCCACCGCCTCAATCTGCCGGGACGCGTCAAGGCCGGCGGACCGGTGACTTCTGCACGCTCCGCGCCCAAGCGCACCGCGGCCCCTGCCCCGCGCGCGACAAATTTCACGGCACGCGTCAGCGCGGCACCGGCCCGAACCATGAGCCGTTCGAACGCAGCAACGGCTCTTCATGAAGAGATCGATATCGAAACCGCGCAGGTTCTCGATTACGTTCCTTCCAGAAATGTAGTGACGCCGATTTCCCGTCGCTTGACGCTGACGGAACTGACCGAGCGCACCTGCAAGTGGCCGGTCGGTGATCCCTTGAAAGACGATTTCCACTTCTGCGGTTGCGAAGCGCTGGAATCCTCACCCTATTGCAAGTTCCATGCGAAGCTCGCCTACCAGCCGGTCAGTGAGCGCCGCAAGGCTTGAGTGTTGCGGCACGCATTCAGCACTCAAAAACTACGGGCCTTCGGGCCCGTTTTTTTATGACAAATTCAGGCCGGTTCCGGAAAACAATCGCCGGTGGAATGTTCGGCCTTTCCTCCACGCCGCCCGGTCCAGGCACGTCCGGTTTAAACGGCAACTTTGGACGTGCCCTATCTCTTTGTTTTACGCATTTTCCGGACGTAGAACCGCTTTACTGGAAATACTCTAGCCCACAATCCGCATGCGAACAGGCCGCCGATTGTCCATTCAAAAGGTCAAGGTGCCGTGTTTGGGAAAGGTTCAAAACCGAAAGGCCCGAAACCGGAATGGTGTCGGGCCTTTTGATTTTGGTCGGATGTTGTGCTGATTGAAGCTGCTGTTCGGCTTAGCTCAGGCTTCCATCGAATATCCAGCACCGCGAACGGTGCGGATGACATCCTGCATGTGCGAAAAATTGAGCGCCTTGCGCAGGCGTCCTACGTGAACGTCAACGGTGCGCTCATCCACGTAGATATCGTGACCCCAGACGCCGTCCAGCAATTGCGAGCGGGAGAACACCCGGCCCGGAGATGTCATCAGGAATTCCAGAAGGCGAAATTCCGTCGGTCCGAGGCGCACTTCGCGGCTCTTGCGGTGAACGCGGTGGGTTTCGCGATCGAGTTCGATATCGCCACATTTCAGCACCGATGAAAGAACCTCCGGGCGGGCCCGGCGTAGCATGGCCTTGACGCGGGCCATGAGTTCCGGCGTCGAGAACGGCTTGACGACATAATCGTCGGCGCCGGTGGCAAGACCGCGCACCCGCTCGCTTTCTTCACCGCGCGCTGTCAGCATGATGATGGGCAGGCGTTCGGTTTCGGGCCGCATTCTCAAGCGCCGGCACAGTTCGATGCCGGAAACACCGGGCAACATCCAGTCCAGGATAAGAAGATCCGGAATACGTTCCTGCAGCCTGATTTCCGCCTCGTCGCCACGGGGTATCGTGTCGACGTCGTATCCCTCAGCCTCGAGATTGTAACGAAGCAGGACGCTCAACGCTTCCTCGTCTTCCACAACTGCAATCTTGGGCACCATATACTAACTCCGCAAGCTTCTGCCTGTCTGTTATTCGGTCACCGAACCGAGTGTGTTGGAACTATCGTCCTTCGGACGCTCACCCTCCGGCTGGCTGCCGGTGGCCATGTAATAGATTGTCTCAGCGATATTCGTCGCATGATCGCCGATACGCTCGATGTTCTTGGCGCAGAACAGAAGATGTGTGCAGGTGGTGATGTTGCGCGGATCTTCCATCATGTAGGTCAGAAGCTCACGGAAGAGCGACGTGTACATGGCGTCGATTTCTTCGTCCCGTTCACGAATGGCGTTGGCTTTCTCGGCAGAACGCGTGGAATAGACGTCGAGTACTTCCTTGAGCTGCACCAGCGCCAGTTCCGACAGATGTTCGAGACCGCGGGCGAGCTTGCGCGGCACGCCGGTGCCGGCAACCGCGATAACGCGCTTGGCAGTGTTCTTGCCGAGATCGCCAACGCGCTCGAGATCGCCGGCAATACGCAGCGTGCCGATGATTTCGCGAAGATCGGCCGCGACAGGCTGCCGTCTGGCGATGGTGACGATGGCCTTGTCGCCGATCTCGCGCTCGGAATGGTCGAGGATCGCGTCGTCGGAAATGACCTTCTGCGCAAGCGCAGCGTCGGAATTGACCAATGCGCGCACGGCGTCGGCGCACATCTGCTCGGCCAGACCGCCCATTTCGGCGATGCGGCGCGTCAGGAACTTCAATTCCTCGTCATAAGCGGACAGAATATGCGAATGGGTCGTTGTCTGTGTCATGGTCTAATCCTCCGGCTTGGCCTTCATGCACGTGCACGCCAACGGGGCACGGCAAAGGCACCAGTCTTGTTCGGTTTCGATAAAGCGCCGGCCGGAAATCAGCCGAAGCGGCCCATGATGTAATCCTGCGTACGCTGGTCGTCCGGATTGGTGAACATCTTGTCCGTTTCGTTTTCTTCGACAAGATGACCAAGATGGAACATGGCCGTACGCTGGGAAACACGCGCTGCCTGCTGCATGGAGTGCGTGACGATGACGATCGTAAAGTTGGCGCGCAGTTCGTGGATCAGTTCCTCGACCTTGGCGGTTGCGATCGGATCGAGCGCCGAGCAGGGTTCATCCATCAGGATCACTTCCGGGCTGACGGCAACCGCGCGAGCAATGCACAGACGCTGTTGCTGACCACCGGAAAGGCCGGTGCCGGATTCCTGCAGGCGATCCTTGACCTCGTTCCACAGGCCGGCCTTCTGCAGGCTCTGTTCAACGATCTGGTCCATATCCGCCTTGTTACGGGCAAGACCGTGGATGCGCGGACCGTAGGAGATGTTCTCGTAAATCGTCTTCGGGAAGGGGTTCGGCTTCTGGAACACCATGCCGACGCGGGCGCGCAATTCCACGACGTCGATCGCCTGATCGTAGATATCGTCGCTGTCGAGGGTGATCTTGCCGGTAACCCGGCAGCCATCGATCGTATCGTTCATGCGATTCAAGGTACGCAGGAATGTGGATTTACCGCAACCGGACGGACCGATGAGCGCAGTGACCGTGTTTTCGCGGACATTGAGGTTCACGTCGTAAAGCGCACGCTTTTCGCCGTAAAAAACCGAAACGTCCTTGCCGATCATCTTGTACGAAACTTCATTCATTTTCTTGTCCAGCGCCTTTTCAACTGCTGCTTCCGACAACATGTTCATTGCTCAATCTCCCTCTACCAGCGCCGTTCGAAGCGGCGACGCAACAGGATTGCGCCAACATTCATGACGATGAGGAACAAAAGCAGGATGATGATAGCGCCGGATGTCCTTTCGACAAAGGCACGTTCCGCTTCGTTCGCCCACATGTAAATCTGCACCGGCAGAGCCGTGGACGGATCCATCGGCGTTGTCGGATAATTTGCAACGAATGCCACCATGCCGATCAAGAGCAGCGGCGCCGTTTCACCCAGCGCATGGGCAAGGCCGATGATGGTGCCGGTGAGAATGCCGGGCATGGCGAGCGGCAGAACGTGATGGAAGATCGTCTGCATCTTCGAGGCGCCGAGACCAAGTGCTGCGGCACGGATCGACGGCGGCACGGCCTTCAATGCGGCGCGTGTGGCAATGATGATCGTCGGCAGTGTCATCAGTGTCAGGACGAGGCCGCCGACCAGAGAGGCCGAGCGCGGAAAGCCCATGAAGTTGATGAAGACGGAAAGGCCAAGCAGACCGTAAACGATGGAGGGAACAGCCGCGAGATTGTTGATGTTCACCTCGATAAGATCCGTCAAACGGTTCTTCGGAGCAAATTCCTCGAGATAGATGGAGGCTGCGACACCGATCGGCAGCGACAGAACCAGCACGATCATCATCATATAGAAGGAACCGATCAGCGCCACACCGACACCTGCCGCTTCCGGACGGCTCGAATTGCCGTTGACGAAGATGCCGGTGTTGAAATGTTTGCCAAGCTGGCCGCCTTCGGCGAGCTGATTCATCCAGCCGAGCTGCTGGTTCGAGATACGGCGGTTGGCTTCATCCACCGTCAGATCGACCTGGCCCTTGAAGGCGCTATCCACATCGCCCGATGCGAGAAGCGTGACGTTGCGTGTGGTGCCGATGACGGCAGGATCGGCGACGACGATGTCGCGCAGCTGGGTGCGGACGCTGTCGGAGATCATGACGTTGACAGCGCGCAGACCGGCGCGGTCCGTCGGCGCGACGCCCAGAACCTTGGCAACCGCATCTCGGGCGAGAACGGGATAATTGGCCGTCATCAGCTTTGCGGGGTTTGCGGCCCGCTCATTCTTCGGATCGATGATCAGTTCGGAAAACTCGACCGGAACCGTGATCATCGTCTGCTGGAAGGCGGTGTACCCCTTGGATACGACCGACCAGAGCAGCAGGAAGAGGAAGATGAGGCCGAAGGAAATCGCTGCCATTCCATAGGCGCGGAAGCGGCGTTCGGCGGCATAGCGGCGCTTGATGCCGATATCACGGCGCGTGGCGCTATTTCCGGCGGCAGCACCGGCTGTGGGAGAAACGATGTCGGTCATTCATATTGCTCCCGGTATTTGCGCACGATGTAAAGCGCGTAGATATTCAGGCAAAGCGTGATGGCGAAAAGCGTGATGCCCAGCGCGAAGGCGACAAGCGTCTGCGGCGAGGTGAATTCAAGGTCGCCGGTCAGCTGGCTGACGATCTTGACCGTCACCGTGGTCATCGGTTCGAACGGGTTGATCTGCAGGCGGGCCGCAACACCGGCGGCGAGAACCACAATCATCGTTTCGCCGATCGCACGCGACGCCGTCATCAGCACGGCGCCGACGATGCCGGGAAGAGCGGCAGGAACGATGACCTTCTTGATGGTTTCAGAGCGCGTGGCACCAAGACCGAGAGAACCGTCGCGCAACGAACGCGGCACAGCGGTGATGATATCGTCCGAAAGTGACGAGACATAGGGAATGAGCATGATGCCCATCACAAAGCCGGCGGTAATGACGCTCTGCGCCTGGATGAAATTGGCATAGTTGCCGGTTGTGAGACCGCTGATCTGCGTGGAAATGTCTCGCAGGAAAGGACCCACCGTCGTCAGCGCGAAGAAGCCGTAGACGATCGTGGGAATACCGGCGAGCACCTCGAGCAGCGGCTTTGCCACTGAACGCAGGCGCGGCGAAGCGTATTCCGACATGTAAATCGCCGAAAACAGACCGACCGGGACCGCGACCAGCATGGCGACGAAGCCGATATAGAGCGTGCCGGCAAGCAGCGGGATGAGGCCGAACTGGCCGGAGGAGTCCGTTGCCCCAGCGGCGGCAAAACGCGGATCCCACACGGTTCCGAAAAAGAACTGGTGTGCCGGAACCATGGTGAAGAACTGGATGGCTTCCGTCAGCATCGACAGGACGATGCCGATGGTCGTCAAGATCGCGATGGACGAGGCAACAAGCAAGGATGCGAGAATGACCCTTTCAACCTTGTTGCGGGCCCGAAAGCGCGGAGCGATCGAACGCAGCGCATAAGCGGCGCCGGCGAACGCGGCCGCCAGCACGATGACGATCATCGCGATGCGGCTTGTAGTGGTCATCGTGTTCAGCGTCTGGGCAGCATCGACCATATAACGCTCAGGATCGCCGGCGATCGCGACGCCTTTCGATGCCAGAAGCGGCCTTACCGCGGCTGTATCCGCGTCTGCCTGCGCAGTTTCTTCCGCCGTCAGGCGCTGAAGACCACGGGCGATGGAGCTCACCATGCCATATGTCAGGCTTTGCTGCGCCTCGGACTGGGCGCGCACATCTTCGGGAAAATTGCCGCGCACGGCAGAAGTGACGACCAGCGGGCTGATAACGAGCCAGACACAGAGAATGAACGCCGCGGGCAACACCGCCCAGACGACCGCGTAGGAGCCGTGATAACCGGCACGGGAATGCATGCTGGCGGGGCGCCCGCCAGACAGAGCAATGGCGCGGCGGCTGCCGAGCAGATAACTGCCGATGCCGATCAGCGCCAGTATCAGCAAAAGGATCGATGTGTTCATTAGAATTCCCTCGGCGTGCCTCAAGAGCACGGTGCGATATCGGGCAAATCAAAAAGTCATCAAAACGAGACTGCTGGACCAGCCAGAGATGCCTGCCTTTTGACTGTATCAAAGTCTGGCAAGCGTCAAGGTTGATACAACCTATCCATCTGTAATCCATAAACAATTATGTGGATGGCGATGGATCGGAACTGTCAACCGGAGACAATCCCCGAAGCGGAGAGGCACCGGGCGGAACAAGGGGCGCGGCAAGAGCCGCGCCCCTCGCCTTTATTACATGGAAGCGCCGGCTGCGAACTTGGCGCGGATTTCTTCGCGCTCCTTGTCCGGAGCGGCAACCAGGCCGTAGTTGGCGAGCGGGGAATCAGGGCCGATCATGTCGTCAGAAACGAAGAACTCGACATATTCCTTGAGGCCCGGGATAACGCCCAGGTGAGCCTTCTTCACGTAGAAGAACAGCGGACGGGAAACCGGGTACTTGCCGCTGGCAACGGTTTCGGTGGACGGAACAACGCCAGAAACAGTGGCAACCTTCAGACGGTCAGCATTGTTTTCATAGAAAGCGAGGCCGAAGACGCCGAGGCCGGTCTTGTTGGCGTCGATGCGGGCCAGCGTTTCGGTGTAGTCGCCGTCGATGTCGACCGCGGCGCCATCCTTACGGACAGCGATGCACTTTGCAGCTGCCTGCTTGGCATCGGTGACGATCTTCTTGATGGCGTCGGTAGCGCCGGCTTCCTTGCAGCCGTCAGCCATGATCTTCTCTTCGAAGACTTCGCGGGTGCCGTGCTTGGAACCCGGGATGTAAGCGGCAATCGCTACATCAGGCAGTTCCTTGTTGACTTCCGACCACTTCTTGTTGGGGTTGGCAACGAGCTTGCCGTCCTTGACGATTTCAGCGGCGAGAGCGAGGTAAAGATCCTTCGGCTCGAGCTTGATGTCCTTGTTGGAAGCGTCCATTGCGAAGACGATACCGTCGTAACCGATCTTCACTTCCTGAACGTCGGCAACGCCGGCAGCCTTACAGGCGGCCAGTTCGTCGCTCTTGATTGCGCGCGAAGCGTTGGCGATGTCGATGGTGCCTTCACCAACGCCGGAGCAGAACGCCTTCAGACCACCGCCCGTGCCGCCGGACTCAACAACCGGAGCCTTGAAGTTCGGGAAGGTTTCGGCGAAGGTTTCAGCAACGATCTTGGCATAGGGCAGAACCGTGGAAGAACCGGCAACCTGGATCTGGTCGCGAGCAGCGGCGGCGCCAGCGAAGGCGACAGAAGCCACCAGAGCTGCTGCGGAAAATTTAAGGATGTTCATTTGTCTCTCCCGTCGTGGGCTTGTTTGTGGACGCGGCCGATAGCGGCACTCGCTCAAAGCATGCGCTCGGCGACCTTTTCTTAACCACCGTAGCCACATCCTTTTATGTCACTTCAGTGAAAGATTTGTGACAACCTAAATTATTGATTTAATTTATAAAATTTTACGACAGTAAAAGCAGATAGATATTTTATGTCAGAATCTGACCGTGAAGTCCGTACCGTTGCCCAATTCCGATTTGATGATGAGGCGGGCACGGTGGCGGGTGAGGATGTGCTTGACAATGGCAAGCCCCAGACCCGTTCCTTTTTTGGAACGGCTGTCGGCGACACTGACGCGATAAAACCGCTCCGTCAGACGCGGCACATGTTCAGCGGGAATGCCCGGCCCCTTGTCGATGACGCTCACTTCCACCGGCTTGCCGGGTTCGGCGCGCAGCCAGACATCCACGACCTTGCCTTCCTGTCCATATTTGCAAGCATTTTCAACGAGATTTTGAAACACCTGCACCAGTTCGTCGCGGTCGCCCTGCACTTCTGCCGGCCGGTCGGGCAGATGCAGGGTGATCTCGACATCCAGCTCATTGGCGAGCGGCAACAGCGCGTCCCGCACATGTCCGATGACGGGGACGAGGTCGACCTTCTGGTCAGGCGCAATATTCGCCCGCAGCTCCAGCCGTGAAAGCGACATCAGATCATCCACCAGCCTGCTCATGCGGGTTGCCTGATCCAGCATGATGGCGAGGAAACGTTCCTGTGCCTTCGGATCGTTGCGAGCCGGACCCTGCATGGTTTCGATGAAGCCGCGCAGCGAGGCAAGCGGCGTGCGCAATTCATGGCTGGCATTGGCGACGAAGTCGCTGCGCATCCGGTCGATGCGGCGAAGCTCCGACACATCACGGAACGACAATATGTAAAATGGCGGGCCGGCCACCTCCCCCGCATCCGCACGGGCGATGCGAACGATGAAGACCCGTTCGGATGGAAAACGCTCCGAATGCTCGACCTGATTGGGCTGGCCGGTGGTGATGGTTTCGCGGATGACATCCAGCAGACCGGGAGATCGCAGGCGGGCGGAAATATGCGCGCCGGGTGGAAGCTGGCCGAAAGCACGTTCGGCCGCACCGTTCTGAAACAGCACGCTGGCATTCTTGTCGAGGATGAAGACCGGCGTATCCAGCACTGCAAGGCCGGCCCTGACACCGGAAATGACACTTTCGGCGGGCACCTCGGGTTCATCCGTTTCCGCAACCGCAGTTTCATCGGTTTTGGGCGCCACTGGCCGTTCCCGAACCGCAAGAATGGCGATGATGGCACAGAACCAAAGAACGGCCGGCATATAGGGCGTGTGCAGTTCCGAAACGGCCACGATGGCCAGCATGCTGACGACGAGAACGGGCAACCAGTTTCGGCCAAGCTTTCGTCCCAAAAGCCTTAATCCACGATCGCCTTCCATGACTGCCATTTCAGCCTGCTTTCCACTTTCACCTGACGGCGCATCGAATTCTCATAGGCCAGCTTCATGACAGAGATTCATCACCGCGCATTTTTCGCAACGTATATGCGCAAAATCTGTGCCGCAATCGTCCCCGGCGCCGCACCATGCGCAGCCACTCCTCTTTCACTTGAATTCTGCCGGTGGATATGAACTCATTGGCGGTGAGTTGCCTTTACACAACAATAGCCGGAGAACAAATATGGCCGAAGACACGAAGAAGCGAGCGGTGGAGCTTACCATTGGCGGCAAGCCGCGCAGCTTCGACATCGACGATCCGGTTCTTCCCGACTGGGTGGAGGACAAAAAACTCTCCGCAGGCGACTTTCCCTACGACAAGAAGATGAAACGGGAAGATTACGACGCCGCGCTGGAGGCGCTGCAGGTGGAGCTGGTGAAGGTGCAGTTCTGGCTGCAGGCCACCGGCAAACGGGTGATGGCGGTCTTCGAAGGCCGCGATGCGGCGGGCAAGGGCGGCGCGATCTTTGCGGCCCGGGCCTATCTCAACCCCCGTTATGCCCGCGTGGTGGCGCTGACCAAACCGACGGAAACAGAACGCGGCCAATGGTATTTCCAGCGCTATATCTCACATTTTCCGACTGCCGGCGAATTCGTTCTCTTCGACCGTTCCTGGTATAACCGCGCCGGTGTCGAGCCGGTCATGGGATTCTGCACCACGGAAGAACACAAGCGCTTTCTCAAGGAAACGCCGCGGCTGGAAAAGATGCTGGTGCATGAGGACATTCATCTTTTCAAGTTCTGGCTCGACATCGGCCGCGAGACGCAGATCGAACGCTTCCATGATCGCCGCCACAGCCCACTGAAATGCTGGAAGCTTTCGGATATGGACATAGCGGCGCTGACGAAATGGGACGATTACACGCAAAAGCGCGACGAGATGCTGGAAAAGACCCACACCGACGATGCCCCCTGGACGGTGGTGCGCGCCAACGACAAGCGCCGCGCCCGTGTGAACCTGATCCGCCATATTCTCAATGCACTCGACTATGACGGCAAGGACAAGAAGGTGATCGGGGAGATCGACGACAAGATACTGGGGTCGGGTCCGGAGTTTCTTAAATAGGACGGGGAGACGAAGGCAAGCGCCTCCTCACGGCGGCGCTTGCCATTCTTCCTGTCAGTCTTACTGGCCGGGCAGAATGCGCACGGAGTAAAGATTGACCGGGCGGCTGTTGCCGTCAATGTCGCTGTTGATGAAGATTTTGCCGGGCGCGTTAGGAGCGAGCGAGCGCTCGAATGTCGCGTTCAGCAGCATATCCGCCCTTTCAGCCGTGGCCGTAAAGCGGTGACGTGAGCAATCTCCAAGCGTGGCGAAATCGCAGACGACAGAAACCTGTGTCTGCCGGTCGCTGGATGATTGCAGCGTGATCGATATGGTCGAGGACTTGCCCGCCATGTCACGCATGACTTCCACCGGAACCTCGACGCTAACAGCACCATCCTGCGAAACACTTCTCGACGTCACCTTTATCGCCTTGCCGGCAGGTGTGGCGATGTTTTCGACCGTGGCGCGCGGGCCTGCCGAAACTCCGGCGCTGCCGCGCTCGGCATTAAAGAGTTCCACCCAGTCATCGGAGAAACCACGGCCGGCGGAGAGGCTCGGCGCCGGTTCTGCGCCGTTGAAATCCTCAGCCTGGACCTGGGCTGGCGGATTGGGCACGCTGGTATCGCGCTGCGCGGGCGACAGCAGCAGGCCGGACGAATAGACCCACCAGGCGCCGAAACCGATGAAGGCGAGAAGCGTCACATATATGAAAAGCCTTGCAAAAAGTCCGCGGCGCCTGCGGCGGCCAACAGCGCCTTCCGGGCGGAAAGCAAGCGAGGCATCGCCCGCGCTGGAGCCTCTCCTGGATGGCTTTGCATTGCGCCGACCGGCACTTAGCGGCTCTTCAGCAGCAGCGACGCCCGGCCGCGCGTCACGCGTTTCGCCACGCAGTTCCGGCTCGACGGCCATATCGCCGTGGTGCTGTGGCTGCGAAACGGGATCGACCGAGGGTTCATCATGGGCGACACTCTCCGGCAGTGGTGGCCGCAATTGCTGTTCCACCCTGTCCAGAAGCCGGTTACGCTCTTCATTTTCAATGACATGAATGAGGCTTTCAAGCCGCTGGCGTTGCTGGGCGACGACCTGTGGTTCGTCTATGCCCTGCTTGCGCAGGCCAGCTTCCAGCGCCTGGCGGGATGATTGGTAAATCCGTGCACGAACTTCGGCGTTCGATCTGTCCGATTTTTCCAGAGCATTTCTGATTGCCGTTTCCAGTCCGCTCACGACCGATCCTTGTTCTGTTGCGCTGTGCAAAAATATGCGGCGCTGCGCCATTGGTTTACGATTCGGTAACGGCTATGCCGCGCCTCCGCAAGCATCGTTTGTTATAAAGACCGGATTGGCTTGGGGAAAATCGATTCATTGTGGCGCTGCGAACGCAGATTTGTGACGCCGATACGGCGCGGTTTTTGCTTTCAATCCGTCGCCGAACACGATATTAACTTACGTGCGCGTAAACGTAATTCATGGGAGGAAACATGCTGCCGTCCGTGCTGAAAGACAATCTGCGTCTTCCGGTCATAGCATCACCGCTATTCATTATTTCGCATCCGCAATTGACGCTGGCACAATGCAAGGCGGGTGTCATCGGCGCTTTCCCGGCGCTGAACGCGCGGCCCGAAAGCCAGCTGGACGAATGGCTGGCGATGATTACCGAAGAGCTTGCCGCTCATAACAGCGCGAACCCGGATCGTCCGGCTGCCCCCTTTGCGGTCAACCAGATCGTGCACATGTCCAATCGCCGACTGGAACATGATCTCGGCCTCTGCGTCAAATATAAGGTGCCGGTGGTGATTTCCTCGCTCGGCGCCGTACCGGAGGTCAACGCGGCGGTGCACTCCTATGGCGGCATCGTGCTGCACGATGTGATCAATGATCGTCACGCCCGCTCCGCCATCCGCAAGGGCGCGGACGGGCTGATTGCGGTGGCAACCGGCGCCGGCGGACATGCCGGCACGTTGTCACCCTTCGCGCTTGTTCAGGAAATCCGCGAATGGTTTGATGGCCCGCTATTGCTGGCCGGCGCCATCGCCAATGGCGGCTCCATCCTCGCGGCACAGGCCATGGGCGCGGACATGGCCTATATCGGCTCGCCCTTCATTGCCACGCAGGAGGCGCGCGCTTCCGACGGCTACAAACAGGCGATCGTGGACGCCCAGGCGAAAGACATCGTCTATTCGAATTATTTCACCGGCGTTCATGGCAACTACCTGAAAAGCTCCGTCGTCGCCTCCGGCATGGATCCCGACGACCTGCCCGAAGCGGACCCCTCCAAGATGGACTTCGAAACGGCAACCGGCGGGGCAAAGGCCTGGAAGGACATCTGGGGCGCCGGCCAGGGTATTGGCGCGGTCAAGGCCGTGGAGCCGGTGGCAGACCTCGTCGATCGGCTGGCGCGGGAATATAAGGCTGCGAAAAACCGCATCTGCACAACGGCCTGACGCCGCCCGCAAACAATAAGCAGGCAAAGCTTTTTGCGGAAATTTCAAAAGCCGCGTATTCAAGGCTTGAAATCCGTCAGCATTGCCTGTATCAGCCCGCCATGAAGCTGATCCGCAACAGACGGGTCATGTTCGGGCCGCTTTAGCTCAGTTGGTAGAGCACGTCATTCGTAATGACGGGGTCACGTGTTCGAGTCACGTAAGCGGCACCATTTCCAAGCAAAATGAAAACTCACTCAATACCGCGGAATCGACAGCTTCGATTTTACACGCCTCTACGTGGTGACAGAAACTCGATAACACGTCGGGGTTCCTTGACCGTCAGACTTCGTCAATCAAACATAATCCCCAATTATTGAATTTCGAGATGATTGTGTGTATCAATACACACATCAAAAGCGGCGACATCATTTCGGCCTTGAAAGCGGATGGCTGGTACGAGGTGAGCACGATAGGTAGTCACGTTCAATTCAAACATCCAACCAAACCAGGCCGCGTCACTGTTCCTCACCCGAAGAGAGATTTGCCGATCGGCACGCTTAAAAGCATTGAAAAACAATCCGGACTGAAACTGAGGTGAACCATGCGTAACTATATCGGACTGATCCATAAGGACGCTGATAGCGATTACGGCGTTTCTTTCCCTGATTTTCCCGGTGTCGTGACCGCGGGCACTGATCTTGATGACGCGCGCCGAATGGCGGAAGAAGCTTTGGCGCTCCATGTTGAAGGTATGATCGCGGATGGCGAAGCCATTCCCGAAGCGTCTTCTCTCGATACCATCATGACGGATGCGGAAAACAGGGATGGCGTTGCCATCCTCGTTGCCCTCAAGGCAGAGAGCAGGAAGTCCGTTCGTCTCAACATCACGCTCCCGGAAGACGTCCTGAAGGCAATTGATGCCTTCGCAGAGACCAGAGGGCTGACGCGGTCTGGATTCCTGGCGCGCGCGGCGAAACATGAGATGTCGAACGCAACCCGCGACGATCATAGGTAAGGCCGCTCGACCGACGCGTGATCGTCACGGCAAAAGTGTTTGAAACCAAACAGCCCGCAATACGTTGACCGGCAAGTCACTCTCAACCAGAAAGCCAGTCATCGTGGACGTCATTCGTATTCTTATCGCCATCCTTCTTCCGCCCGTCGGTGTGTTCCTTCAGGTCGGGCTTGGCCTGCATTTTTGGCTCAATATTCTTTTGACGCTGTGCGGTTATGTACCCGGCATTATTCACGCCATCTGGGTGATCCTGCGGAAGTGAAATCCCGGCCATTTGCAATGGAACGTCCGCAACATTTTAGTACGTGATTAAATTCTTATGATCTCTGGAACCTCGTCTTCTCCCTCACGTTAAGGTGATGACAAGCAGCCAAGGAGAAAATCATGAACCAGATCATCTACATCGTCGGCCTCGTCGTTATCGTACTGGCAATTCTGTCGTTTTTCGGCTTCCGCTGATCCCCGTTGTCAATTCACTCGCTTGCGCATATTCTAAGCGGCAGTGACACACGGCTGCGTTCATGGGTTGCTCCGCTGTCGGGTGTATTTCGGGATCGCGTTGCTCTGGGAGGTGCACGATGAAGAACGAGAGATGGACAGAACCGGTCGAGGTCAATCTTGAGGCGAACGGCAAGAGTGTCGTCGCCGGCCCCTCTGAAGCGCTGACGTTGCTAACGGAAGGCTGGCCGAAGATTGGCGGATTAAGCTTTGTGAGAGCCAGAAGCGCCTGCCGCGCCGCCCTTGACGGGCGCAAATCGCCGGAGGAAGCGCGCAAATGTTTCACCGATGCGGTTTCCGAGATGCAGAAAAACCCGCATTGACAGGCCCAAAACAAAACGGCTCCTGAAAAGGAGCCGTTCTTTTACGTATTGCGCTCCCGGTAACAAAATTGCCGGAAGCGCTTTTTTCTGGACCTTACATCCAGTAAGGCGCGACGCCGTAATAGTCGTAAACCTTGCGGTCCTTGGCGTTCAGCAGATCATTGTCATCGAGATTGGCGAAGTGCGGCGCGTTTTCGATCTCTTCCTTGGTAAGATCGATGCGGTAGCCGTCCAGTTCTTCATCGTAATGCAGCTTTTCCCAGGGCAGCGGGTAATAGTCGTCACCGATCCCGAGAAAGCCACCGAAACTCAACACCGCATAAGCGACGCGGCCGCCACGCTTTTCCAGGATAATGCGCTGGATCGAGCCGATATGTTTGCCATCGGCGCCATAAACGCGGGTGCCTTCTACCTTGTCGCTGGCGATCAGGCTCGGCGTATCCTTGACATAGGGATCCTGCCCGGCGCGGGGTTCCTGATGCAACATGACGTCTTCCTCCTTGATTTTCTTCGTTGGTGTCACGTCTTGTAAACCCTGCGACGGAGAAATCGTTCCGAGGTGTTTCAAGCGCTGCGGCAGGTATTTTTTTGAAGAAGGACGGAACAAAAAGGCGCGCTTATTGGCGAATTTTTTGCCAGACGGAGGGGGAAACCCCGACCATCTTGCGAAAGACGCGGGAAAAATGCGCCTGGTCTGAAAATCCGCTAGAAATGGCAATGTCGGTCAACGCCATGTCGGTGCGCATCATCAAATCCTTGACGCGATCGATACGCGCCTGCATCTGCCATTGGTGCGGCGGTACGCCGGTGGAAGCCTTGAAGGCATGACTGAAATGGGATTGCGACAGGTTGGTGAGTTCCGCCAGTTCCTCCAGCCGGATCGACCGCAGGCAATGTTCACGGATATAGTCGGTCGCCGCTCTTAACTGCCAGACGGCGAGCTTGCTGCGTTTCTTGACCGGTTCCCGCTTTACCTTGAGAAAGTCCGTCAGCAGCGCCAGCACGAGGCTTTCGCCGTAAAGGTCATGCAAGGGGTCTGGATTATCGCATTCGGCAGCGATCAGCCGCGCCAACGCCAGCAGGCGCTCATCCTCGAACATCAGATGCGGATCGAGCAGGCCGTGCGGGTCAAACCCCTGCACCAGCCGCGCGCCCAGCAAACCCGCATCAAAATGCAGATCGAGATGGCGCACGAAGGACACATTGCTGAGTTCCGCATGCACATCCAGATCGGCGGGCACGAAGGAAATCCGGTTCGCCTTGGAAGACCCGTGATTGTCACGACGGGAGCGGTTCATCATGAACCGGCCATCATCGCTCCCGTCCATATCCAGCAGAAAAACGAAACGCGGGTCCTTGCCAACATAACGGCCACCCGCTTTCGGCGCGCAACGCACATCCCAGAGATCGGCGACGATGCCGTTCCAGACCCTCGAGCGCGGGCCGCCGATGACGGCAAAGCCCTCGATCTCATTTTCCATCCGCACGCGGAAAGCCATGGCCTCTTGATCCCGCAAGGCGCAAAGGCGCCTCTATAAACATGATAAATCTATTCATGTTTATAGAGGCAAACTATATTTCCCGCAACTGCTGGCCTGCTGCCAAACCTTACCACTTCTTTGCAAGCTTGAAGGTGATGGTGCGGCTATTACCCCAGCCACAAACCGAGACGCCGGCGCAGCTCTTGACATATTCCTTGTCGAAGACATTCGCGACGTTGACGGATGCCGTCCAGTCGTTCTTCTCGTAACGTATCGCGGCATCGAAGACCGCCGCATCTGGAACGCGCAGCGTATTTGCCGCATCAGCCCAGGATTTACCCTGATAGCGCACACCGCCGCCGATGCTGAGGCCTTCAAACGTATCATCGGTGAAGGCATAATCCACCCAAAGGGACGCGGTGTTGGTGGGCACGATCCAGGGCGATTTGCCGATCAGGTTGGGGTTGGCGTCGCGGGTAATCTCAAGATCGGTATAGGAATAGGAGGCAAGCGCCTTCCAGTTGTCGGAAAGATTGGCCTTGGCTTCCAGCTCGAAGCCGGTGGATTCCACCTGTCCGAACTGCCCGCTCGTGGTCACACCGCCGGCCGTATAGGACACGATTGCATTGTCCTAGACCAACTTGAAGACGGAGGCAGTGATGCTGCCATCAAAGAAGGTCGGTTCGTATTTGACGCCGGCCTCGAACTGGTGCCCTTCCTCCGGCGAAGCGGGGGTGCCATCCGCAAGCGTATCGATCAGCGGATTGAAGAAGGTGGCCGCCGAGACGTAGGGCGTCAGGCCATTGTCGAATTCATAGGCGAGGCCGGCGCGGCCGCTCAGCGCACCGTCATGCGAGCGGAAGGAAGCGCCTGCCGGCAGCCTGTTGTTCAGCTCCGTATCGACATAATCGTATCGGCCGTTGAGCGTCACCAGCCAGCCATCGCCGAAACGCAGCTGGTCCTGAGCGTAGATGCCGATCTGCTGCTGGGTAACGACATTGTCGGCATAAACGAAATTCGTACCCTGCGTCGAACCATAGATCGGCTTGAGCGCGCCGATCGCATTCGATCCGCAGCAAGCCTGCACCTGATCCAGCCTGTAATATTTATAATCGAGACCAACGAGCAGCGAATGGCTGACCGCGCCGGTTTCGAACTGTCCTTCAATGCGGTTGTCAACGCCGAAACTATCCGCTTTCGACAGGCCGTCGTAACCGAAGCGGGTCAACATATAGTCGTTGGTGGTGGCATCGAGGATCGGCTGGCCGTTAGCGTCGGCATTGGCCCAACCGCCCGGATAGGGTCCGGTCTCGTGCTTATAGAGATGGCCATAACGGGCGTTCTGGCTGATCTTCCAGCCATTGTCGAATTCATGGCTGACTTCATAACCCACCATCGACTGGTAGACACGGCCATTGTCGATATCCGGTTCGCCATAAAAGGCCTTGCGGTCGAGCTTGCCGAATGGCGCATCGACAACGGTACCGACATAGGGCAGGAAGCCATTGCCGACATGCACCTGATCCAGCGCCGAGAAATATCCGTAGAGCGTGGCACTTGTCTGCGCATCCGGCTCGAAGGTGATCTGCGGCATGATGAAGCCGCGCAGATCCTCCGAGTAATCGGTGTAATTATCGCCGCCGGAAACCTTGCCGGTGACGCGGTATTTCCATACGCCCTCACCATCCACCTTGTCGCCGACATCGAAACCGAAAAAGGCATTGCCGAAATTGTTGATGCCGATTTCCGTTTCACGAACCGGCGTATCCTGAGTTTGCTTGCGGACCAGTTGCACGATACCGCCGGGATTGGCGCCGCCATACAGCACCGAAGCGGGCCCTTTAAGGACTTCCACCCGTTCCAGACCATAGGCATCCATCTGGAAACCGCCGAAACCATAACTGAACAGGTTCAGCCCATCGAGGAACACGCCGGTCTGGGTGGCCTGAAAACCGCGAATGTAAAACCAGTCGGTATCCGGGTCGGTGCCGAAGGGCTCCGCCGTCACACCGGGCGTGTAGCGCAGCACCTCGTCGATTTTGGTCACGGCGCCACGGTCATTCATTTCCTTGCGACCGACGACGGATACGGATTGCGGAATGTCTTTCGTTTCCGTGTCGGTTTTCGAGCCGGTCGCGCTTTTCTTCGCGACATAGCCACGGACCGGGCCCGTGGCATTTTCCGCGCCCTGCCCTTCGACGGTGATTTCCCGCAGAACGGTCGTTTCCTGTGCGTGGCCCATCACCGGCGCCATCAAAACAACGGCAGCCGTTCCCAAAGCCAGACGGCTCAAAAACATCCCATGCAAATTTTTCAAGATATGCCCCGAAACAGATCGCGGCCGACGATCATAGCCGGCAGACCGCAGCACTTCAATTAAGCTGAGTATTTACATCAGGATTAAGGCGGGATGCTTGTCGTTTTCCGGGAGGATTTGAAGCTTATTGGCCTCTCGCACTGTTTTATGCCCGTCATTTTATGGGACGAGACCCAGCCATCAACCTTTGCGCCGGCCGATCCTCGCAAGCAGCATGACGGGAAGGATGCCGATGACGACAATCGCCAGTGCGGCGATTGCCGCCTCCTCATAGGTGCCGCGCGCTGCTTCGCCGTAGAGATGGGTCGCGAAGGTCTCGAAATTGAGCGGCCGCAACAAAAGCGTGGCGGGGAGTTCCTTGACGCAGTCCACGAAGATCAGCAACGCCGCTGCCGCAAGCGATGCCTTCGAGAGCGGTAAGTGGATCTGGCGGAATGTCTGGGTTGCGGATCGCCCGAGTGTTCGTGAAGCGTGATCAAAAGATTGCGGGATACGGCTCAGGCCGGCATCGACGCCGCCGGCTGCAATGGTGAGGAAACGCGCCGAATAGGCATAGATCAGGGCTGCACCGCTGCCGATAAAAATGAGGCCGGTGGATATGCCAAACCAGTCACGCATGGTCTGGTCAACAAACCGGTCGAAACCACCGAGCGCGATCAGCACGCCAATAGCAATGACCGTGCCGGGAGCTGCATATCCCACCGTGGAAAGACGATAGGACCAAAGCGAGAGACGCCCCGGAGCAAGGCGCATCGCGTAAGCAACCGCAAGGCCGAGAATAAGGGTGATCAACGTCGCCAATCCGGCAAAGACGATGGTGTTCAACGCCTCCTCGGTGAAGCGGGCAGACAGGCCGCTGAAGCGGAACCGTTTCCATGCCTCGATGACGAGATAGCTCGCTGGCGCGACGAAACCGATCAGGACCGGCAGGCTGCCGAGTGTAAAAGCACCGCAGGCCTTGAGGCCGGTAAGGCGCACCGGCTCCAGTTCCCGGCTTTTCTGCGCGGAAACCGAATAACGCTGCTTGCGCCGCGCCCAGCGTTCAAACGCCACGAGGGCAACGACGATGAACAGCATGGAGAGCGCGATCTGCGCCGCACCGGGCAGATCGGATTTCGTGACCCAGGTCGTATAGACCGAAACTGTGAGGGTGCGGACGCCCAGAAATTCCGAGGCGCCGATATCGTTCAGCGCTTCCATAAGGGCAAGGCTGACGCCGACCGCGATCGCCGGCCGCGCCAGCGGCACTGCGACCTTTAAAAAAGCCCTCTGTCTGGAAACGCCAAGCGTGCGGGCGGCCTCCAGCAGATTGCCAGCCTGCGTCAGGAACATGGCGCGGACGGGAATATAAACATAGGGAAACAGCACAAAGCCGAGCAAAATGATGCAGCCCGTCATCGATCTTATGTCCGGCAGACGGAATTCACGCGGGCTGGAATAACCGAGCAGAAAGCGGATTATGCCCTGCACTGGCCCGATCGGATGCAGAATATCCAGATAGGCATAGGCAACAATATAGGTTGGCATCGCCAGCGGCAGCAGCAGCGCCCACTCCAATATCCTGCGACCGGGAAAATCATAAGCAGTGACCAGCCAGGCCGAACAGGTTCCAATGATACCAGCCAGCAAGCCGACACCGGCGAGAAGGATGACCGTATCCGGCAAGGCCGTCAAAAGAACGGTGGAGCCGAGATGCTCCCACAGGCCTGCCGAACCCTGCAAAGCCTGGGAGACGAGCGCAACAACCGGCACCATCGCGCCGCAGACCGCCATCATGGACAGGAACAGCCACCAGAAGGCGGATGAAACCCTTGGTCTTGCGCGGGACGTCAATGGCTGAGCGGCGTCTGGATTCATGAGCTTCTTGAAAATACAGGGAAAGGCGCCCGCGGGTGCGAGCGCCTTCCACCTTGTTGTTACCAATTGGCCTTTACTTGTCGAAACCGACCTTGTCGACCAGCTCGCTCGCCTGCTTGCGATGCGACACGATCTCCGTCAGCGGCTTGCTGTCGATCTTCAGGTCACCGAAGGAAGCGACGATCTCGTTGAGACCCGCGCCCTGCTTGACCGGATATTCGTAGTTGGCTTCGGCATAGATCTTCTGGGCTTCGTCGGAAACGAGATATTCCAGAAGCTTGACGGCTTCAGCCTTGTTGGGCGCATTCTTGGCCACGGCCGCACCGGTAATGTTGACCTGCGTGCCACCATTCTTGAAGGTCGGCAGAACCACCTTGATGGCGTCGCCCCACTTGACCTGCTCTTCGCCGCCCTTGCCCGAGCGCATCAGGCCGACGTAGTAGGAGTTGGCGATACCGATATCGCAAATGCCGCCGAGGATGTCCTTGGCAACGTCACGGTCACCGCCGCCTGCCTTGCGGGCCAGGTTTTCCTTGACGCCAGCAAGCCACTTTTCAGTGTCGGCAGCGCCATAATGAGCGATGTAATCGGCAAACAGTGCCGTGTTGTAGGGGTGCTGGCCAGCGCGAATGCAGACCTTGCCCTTCCACTTGGCATCCGCCAGATCTTCATAGTTGAAGGAAGCAAGGTCGAGATCCTTCGCCGCATAAAGAACGCGGGCGCGCATGGAAAGCGCAAACCAGTGACCCTTGGCATCACGAAGTTCGGCCGGGACTGCCTTGGTCAGGGTTTCGGACTCAACCGCCTGGGTAACGCCCTTTTCTGCGAGATCAACGAGGTTGCCGGCATCCACGGTCATCAGAACGTCGGCAGGCGAGCTTGCGCCCTCGCTCAGAACGCGCTCAGCCAGACCATCTTTCAGGAACACGGTGTTGACCTTGACGCCGCTCGACGCGGTGAAGGATTCCAGCAGGGGCTGGATCAGGCCCGGCTCTCTGGTGGTGTAGATGTTGAGTTCCGCGGCGCTGGCTGACCCGGCTGCAAAAGCAACAGTGCTGGCAAGCAGGGCAAATCTGGTAAATTTCGTCATGGTCGTCTCCCTCTTCGATGGCGGCAATATAGAGGCAGCAGACATCATACATGATGGATCAAATCAAGTTTTATTTCGCTGTTTTCTGACGAGTTTGATCACCAAGAGTTGAAAAGGATGCTGAAATTTACATGCAAATCCACTCATTCAACCTCAAGTAAATATCAGGACACCCTTGGGGTCGATACCGAAACGTACTGCCTTGGTCTTGGCGGGTGTGCGCTGCATCGTGCGGACACGCAAGTCTCCCGGCAGCCCGGGTACGGCGATGCCGAGCTGTTCGATCTCACCGAGGAAAACGCGGCTCAATATTTCGCCGGCGATCCCGTCTTTCGCTGTGTTGTCCTCGATAATCGAAATCGCGTTGGGTCGAACATAGGCAACCGCTGCAAGGCCATCGGGCAGATCGGAGGCATCACCCAGCAGCCCGAGCGGTGTTTCAACGCGCCCCTGCCTTACCCGGCCTTCGATCTTGTTGAAGGCGCAGAAAAAATCGGCGGCATAGCGGGTTTTGGGATTGTCGTGGATTTCATAACCCGTGCCGCTCTGCACGATGCGCCCGCGCTGCATCAGAACCACGCGGTCGCCTGCGGACAACGCCTCTTCCGGATCATGGGTGACCATGATCGCCGTCGTCCCCAATTGCCGCAGAAGACCAAGCGTCTCTTCGCGGACATTGTCGCGCAAACCTCTGTCCAGATTGGAGAAAGGCTCATCCATCAGCAACAGACCGGGCTGCGGGGCGAGCGCACGGGCAAGCGCCACGCGCTGCTGTTCACCGCCCGAAAGCGTATGCGGATAACGCTTGGCCAGCTCTTGCAGATGCACGTGCTCGATCATCTCCATCGCACGGCGGCGGGCCTCGGCCTTAGCCAGGGTTCTGAGACCGAACATGACATTCTGCTCGACGGTGAGATGCGGGAACAGCGCATAATCCTGAAAGACAAAACCGATATTGCGCTTTTCCGGCTCAACGAAAACAGCCGAGTCGGCAACGGCCGAACCATTAAGGGAAACGCTACCGCGGTCTGGCGTCTCCACACCCGCAACGATGCGCAGCAAGGTCGATTTTCCACAGCCCGACCGTCCAACCAGACAAATAATTTCGCCGCGTTCGACGGACAGGTCGATATCGGACAAGACATCCGTATCACCGAATCTTTTCCCAACCGATTTCAGTTCAAGCGCTGCGCTGCCTGCCATTTCCAATCCTGCCCTGCTTTGCGAATTATGTTGATCGCTCAAATCAGGATTAAAGTCAAAAAATCGCACATGACTCCGTTTCCATTCACGAGGACGCGAGATGTGCGACAGCAATATTGACGTTTACGTTAGAGTTAAATAGGCTTCACCGATACGATGGACGTCAGGGGATTCCGCGTCTATCATTCGTCACCGGGGAGCGGGAGGAGCGGTCGATCCGGTGGCGCACATGTGGTTCCTTCTATCTCGCCGATATGCCGGCTGGTTGCGGGAGCTTCATGATCATCACGAAGCCTAAAGCGCCCTTCATGCATTCCACCGAATGCACGGCGCGAAAAAGACTCTGGGAGGAGAAGCATGAGTGAATTGTGCCTGGGACAGCCGGGAAATGTCAGCGTAGAGAAGCGTTGGCTGTCGTCCTATCCGCCGGGCGTCCCTTCCGAGATCCCCGTATCGGCCAACGCCTCGCTTGTAGACCTTCTTGAAAAGAGCTGCGTGCAATTTGCCGACCGCAAAGCCTTTTCCAGCATGGGGAAATCGCTGACCTATCGGGAGCTGGATGCTCAAACCCGCGCCGTGGCCGCTTGGCTGCAATCCAGAGGACTGGAAAAAGGTGACCGGGTTGCGGTGATGATGCCGAACATCCTGCAGAACCCTGTTGCGGTTTATGGAATCCTGCGGGCGGGCATGATCGTGGTCAACGTCAATCCGCTCTACACACCGCGCGAACTGGAACACCAGCTGAAGGACTCCGGCGCAAAGGCGCTGTTCGTGCTCGAAAACTTCGCCCATGTGGCGCAGCAGGCGGTGCCGAAAACCGCCGTACGGCATGTGGTCGTCGCCGCCATGGGTGATCTTCTCGGCTTCAAGGGACATATCGTCAATCTTGTCGTTCGCAAGGTGAAAAAGCTTGTGCCCGCCTATGCGATCCCCGGCTCGATCAGCTTCAAGGCGGTGCTGAAGGAAGGTCAGGGATTTTCCCTGAAGTCCGTCGGCCTCACGGCTCAGGATATCGCCTTCCTGCAATATACCGGCGGTACGACGGGCATCTCCAAAGGCGCGATCCTTACCCATGCCAATCTTCTGGCCAACAAGGCGCAGATCAGCCTGTGGCTGGACGCCGCCTTCAGCAGCCGCAAGGATCGTCCCGAAGTTCTCAACTTCATCTGCGCGCTGCCGCTCTGCCACATTTTCGCGCTGACGGTGAATTCGCTGATGGGCATTGCGCTCGGCGGCCACAATCTGCTGATCGCCAATCCGCGTGACATTCCCGGCTTCGTCAAGGAACTGTCGCATTACCAGCCGCATATCTTCCCCGGCATCAACACGCTTTTCAACGCGCTGATGAACAATGAGGATTTCCGCAAGCTCGACCTCTCATCGCTCATCCTCGTTCTCGGCGGCGGCATGGCGGTGCAGAGGCCGGTCGCGGAACGCTGGCTTTCGATTGTCGGCTGCCCGATTGCGGAGGGCTACGGTCTTTCCGAGACGTCGCCCGTCGCAACCGTCAATCGCCTCGATTCTACCGAGTTCAGCGGCACCATCGGTCTGCCGCTGTCATCGACGGAGATCGACATTCGCGATGACGATGGCAACCGTTTGCCTGTGGGTGAAGTTGGCGAGATTTGCATTCGCGGCCCGCAGGTCATGGCCGGTTATTGGCAACGGCCCGATGAAACGGCAAAAGCCATGACCGCCGACGGTTTCTTCCGCTCCGGCGACATGGGTTTCATGGACGAGCGCGGTTACACCAAGATCGTCGACCGCAAGAAGGACATGATCCTCGTCTCCGGTTTCAATGTCTATCCGAACGAGGTGGAAGAAGTGGCCGCCAGCCATCCCGGCGTCCTGGAATGCGCCGCAATCGGCGTTCCGGACGAACATTCCGGCGAAACCGTCAAACTTTTCGTCGTCAAGAAGGATCAGTCGTTGACGGAAGCCGAACTCAAGGCCTTCTGCGCCAAGAACCTGACAAACTACAAGCGGCCAAAGATCATCGAGTTCCGCACCGAGCTGCCGAAATCCAATGTCGGCAAGATTTTGCGGCGCGAATTGCGCAATCTGAATTGAGCGCTTGAAGCGAATGACGAGAGCCGGGCGACCGGCTCTTTTCTTTTATCCCGGCGCTTTTCTTTTATCAAAGTCGCCTTGATTTGGCCGCCTGAAAAAGAATAGTTTCCTCATCCTTCCACGGAAGCCGAGGAGCACATGATGCAGGCCACCATCGAAAAACTCAAAGCAACGGCAAGCAGCACAGCCGCAACCGATCTTCGCGCCGCGTTTGCGGCCGACGACAAGAGATTCAGCCGTTTCAGCGTAAAATTCGATGACCTGCTGATGGATTACTCCAAATGCGCCGTCAACGAAGAGATCGTGACGCTTCTCGAACAGCTGGCGCGCGAAGGCGGCGTCGAAGCCAAGCGCGAGGAGATGTTCTCCGGCAAGGCCATCAACTTCACCGAAGACCGTGCCGTGCTGCATACCGCGCTGCGCAACCGCTCCAACACTGCCGTTCTCGTTGACGGCAAGGACGTGATGCCTGATGTGAACGGCGTTCTGGCGGCCATGGGCAAGTTTGCCGATGCGATCCGTTCCGGTTCCCTGAAAGGTGCGACCGGAAAGAAGATCACCGACGTCGTCAATATCGGCATTGGCGGCTCCGATCTCGGCCCTGTCATGGCAACGCTCGCGCTTGCGCCTTTCCATGACGGGCCGCGGGCGCATTTCGTTTCCAATATTGACGGCGCACATATTGCCGATACGCTGAAGCTGCTCGATCCGGAAACCTCGCTCTTCATCATCGCGTCGAAGACCTTCACCACCATCGAAACGATGACGAATGCCGCCACCGCGCGCCGCTTCATCGCCGAGAAGCTGGGCGAGGAGGCCGTAAAGCACCACTTCGCCGCCGTTTCCACCGCACTGGACAAGGTTGCCGCCTTCGGCATCGAAAGCGACCGCATCTTCGGTTTCTGGGACTGGGTGGGTGGCCGTTATTCGATCTGGTCCGCCATCGGCCTGCCGCTGATGCTCGCCATCGGGCCGGATAATTTCGGCAAGTTCCTGGATGGTGCACATGCGATGGACAAGCACTTCCGCGAGGCGCCGATCCGCGAAAACCTGCCGATGCTGCTCGGCCTCATCGGCTTCTATAACCGTAACGTGCTGAACTATCCGACGCGGGCGATCCTGCCCTATGACCAGCGGCTGTCGCGCTTCCCCGCCTATCTCCAGCAGCTCGACATGGAATCGAACGGCAAGGGCGTTACCATCGACGGCACACCCGTCGAAGGCCAGTCCGGCCCCGTTGTCTGGGGCGAACCCGGCACCAACGGCCAGCACGCCTTCTACCAGCTGATCCATCAGGGCACGAGCGTCATTCCGGCGGAATTCATGATCGCCGCCAACGGTTTTGAGCCCGAACTGCGCCATCAGCACCAGCTCCTCATCGCCAATTGCCTGGCGCAATCGGAAGCGCTGATGAAGGGACGGACGCTGGCTGAGGCGAAAGCCCAGCTCACCTCCAAGGGCATGGAAGACAAACTTGCCGACTTCATCGCCCCGCACCGCGTCTTCACCGGCAACCGCCCTTCGATCACCTTCGTCTATGACAAGTTGACGCCTTTCGCGCTTGGCCGCCTGATCGCGCTTTATGAGCACCGCGTCTTTGTGGAAGGCGTGCTGTTCCGCATCAACTCCTTCGACCAGTGGGGCGTGGAGCTTGGCAAGGAACTGGCAACCGGCCTGCTGCCCGTCGTGGAAGGCAAGGAAAGCGCCGCCGGCCATGACAGCTCTACACAGGGGCTGGTAAAGGCGCTGGCGGGCCTGGCTGGGTAAAAACCGCGTACCCTCGATCTCAGGAAAGCCGGAAGGACACTTCCGGCTTTTTTAATGCAGCGGCCTTAAATATAAAGCGCCGCCATCTTGCGCCATGCACCCGCTCGATGGGCGCGGCCCTCCCAGACATGCATCTGATGGCCCACCTGCTTGTCTGATAGAACCCGGCTCAGATGATGATTGTTGTCCAAAAACGGGTCCGCATCACCGATGGTGAAAACCATGTCGATGCGGCGCAGGTGTTCGAGCCGCTGCGGGCAGGCAAGACCCGGCAGGAAATGGCTTGGCATGTGGAAATAGACGTCATCATCGTAGTAGCCATCGAACAGATCGCCGAAGGATTCCACCTTCATTGTCAGGTCATAACGGCCGGAAAAGGCGACGAGTTTGCGAAACAGATGCGGGTGGCGAAAAACCAGGCTGGCGGCCTGAAACGCACCGAGGCTGCAGCCATGCACGATGGTATCGGTATGGGAATTTTTCTCGGCCATCAGCGGCAGTACTTCGCTGAGAATATAGTTCTCGAAGGCTGAATGGCGGCGGATGCGGTCGGCCGGATGGTGATGGGCCGCATAAAAGGTCTCTGTGGCCAACCCCTCAATGCAATATAGCTGGAGATGTCCTGCCTCCAGCTTGTCGGCCAGGCTACCGACAAGCCCCAGTTCTTCATATTCGAAGAAGCGCCCGTCCCGGGTGGGAAACATCAGCACCTTGGCGCCGGCATGACCGAATATCAGGAGCTCCATGTCGCGATGGAGCCTGTGACTATACCAACGGAGATATTCGCGTTTCATGGCACCTTGAAAAACCGTCTGACCTTGTCCTTGTGGACCGCATCTTGCGATGCGCTGTCAGGGTAATCGAAATGCCCGGCGTCGAGGATGAAGATTTCATTAAATTTTGAGTGCGGCAGCGCATTGGCCACTGCGAACTGGCAGGGCGGCGCCACCGATGGATCGAAAAGTGCCGGCGCAACCAGCATCGGCACTTTTATGCGGGCGGCGGCACAGGCGGCATCGAAGAAGCGCAAGGTCTCAAGCACATTCGGATGGCCCTTCTGGTATGACTGAACCGAATTCGCACTGCCAACGGTGGGCAATGTCAGCCAGAACGGCCTATGTCCGAATGTCGGCACCACCAGATGGCCACGGTCGATGCGCTCATCAAACGGTATTGCCAGCGCTCCGATGCCACCGCCGAAACTGATGCCGCTATACCCGACCTGCCCTTCCAGCCAGGGGTAAAGGGTCATGAGCGTCGAAACCGCGACCCACAGATCATCGACGCAGCCGCCGATGATGTAATCGTCTTTCCTGTCGATATTGTAGAGAACATGAAGCGCCGATTCCGAAGAAATCGGCGGACAGGCGCTTAGCGCGAGCCCGCGAAAACAGGGAAACAGCACAGCCGTTTCTTCCACCGGCACTTCGAAATCAGGCTCGGAGCGCCCACCATAACCATGGCCGACCACGAGGCCCCGGCGCACCAGGCCTTCGCGCGGAAGAAGCATCCAACCACCGATGCGGAAGCCGCCGGTGGAGGTGTAGATGACATCGAGGACATGCCAGCGCGGATGGCTGAGCCTGCTCTTGCGCAGCACTGGCCGCGGATCCGTAGCGAGCGCGCGGCGATAGCGCTTCTGCCAGAAGTCATCGAAGCCCGGCGGCGCTTCGGGCGGGGTGATGGCCAGCAGCTGTTCGCGCTTCATGCCGTAGCTGGGATCGAAATCGAAAGGATGGATATTGGGAACACTCATGCGACGCTTGTTTCGCGAAAAACCGGCGGACACAAGGTTTTTGATCTTCGAATACCGGCTTTTTAGGGCATTGACCGCGCGCACAGCGGCTGTGCCGAAAATGCCCCGCCTCAAACAGCAACATCCTGACCTTCGGGCAAGGTCCAAAGCTGCGGGTCCGCATTGATTGCGGCTACAACCGCCAATGCTCTTTCGCGGCATCCGGGCGTTTCACCAAGGGCCATATCTTCGGCCTCGATTCCCACCAGATAATCGGTGACTTCAGCGACAGCGATACCTCTGCGCAATTGGCCTGCGGCCGCAATCAGGTAATTGTCGTATTCATCCGCAAAACACAGGTTATCGGGATCGTTCCAGTTTTCTCCCGCCGGCAACAGGCCGATGGGGTCCCACACAGACCAACCGATATCCCGCAACCGCGAAAGCCTGATCCTGGGTGGTGGGGTCAACGGAGCCATAGTCTCATCCGTGGCGATGCAAATTGGGACGAGAATACGCCCCTGTCCTCAGAACCACAATATTCCAGACACAGATCAAGCGTTAGACAGCGATGCTCAAAGCCCGATTTCATGCGCAAAAGGCGGATTTGCGCCAGCCCGCGAGACAGTGACCGCAGCGGCTTTTGCACCTAACGCCAAAGCTTTCCTGATCTGCTCTTCATTGAGCGCGGCAACCTGCGCCTTCGTCAGAAGGCCCTGCATTTTAAGCGAAGCGAGGATGCCCGCGTCAAAAGTGTCGCCCGCGCCGACGGTGTCGACGACTTCGACCCGCTCGGAGGCCACTTCCACCTTGAGATTGGCGGTATAACCCACAGCGCCCTTGGCACCGCGGGTGATGACAACCAGTTTCGCGCCATGATGCAGCCAGTGGCGGGCAAGCGTATCCTCGTCACCTTCCAGACCGAACCAGGCGAGGTCCTCATCCGAGAATTTGACGATATCCGACATGGCGGCCATGCGGCGGATGCGGGCCATATGCGACTGCTTGTCCTTGATGAAACCGGGGCGGATATTCGGATCAAGCGAGATGACGCGGCTTTTATGCTCGCGCGTCATCAGGGCTTCATAGGTGCTGCCGCAAGGCTCCGGGATGAGGCTGATCGCGCCGAAATGCAGCGCCTCGCAATCGGCGCCCAATGCCGGAAGCTCGGCTTCGGTGATCATCCGGCCAGCGGTATTCTCGTCGTAAAAAGCGTAAGTCGCATGGCCATCCACCAGCTTGACGAAGGCGATGGTCGTCGGGCGCGAAAGGGTGGCGCAATAGCTGAAATCCACCTTGCTGGCGCGCAGGGTTTCCCGCAGGATATCGCCCATCATGTCATCGGAAAGACCGGTGAAAAAGGCGGAGGGGACGCCGAGACGCCCCAGCGCAATCGCCGTGTTGAAGACCGCTCCGCCGGCATAGGGGGCAAAACCCGCCTCACCCAGCGTCGTCTGCCGGGGCAGCATGTCGATCAGGGCTTCACCACAACACAGGATCATTACGGTCCTCCTCAAAACAGCAAATCAAATGAACTTAAATCGATTTAGACGAAGATCGATCGGAAGGCCAGCCACAAGCCGGCTGGCCGCATCCGAAATCACGATTGCGGCAATTCGCTGACGCCGCCGTGCTTCGCAGACCAGGGCAGCGGATTGTCGAGGAAGGCTTCAACCCCCGACAGCGTCTTTTCATCGAACAGTTTTTCAGCCCGTGCGACAGCCAGAACATCGCGCCAGGTCGTCAGATAATGCAGCTTGACATTGCCATTGGCGAAGCGCGCTTCCGCCTCTTCGAAGATGCCGTAATAGAAGAGCGCGATACCGTGATCAACGATGCCGCCCGCCGCTCGGATCGCGTCGATGAAGGTAAACATCGAGCCACCGGCCGTCGTCAGATCCTCGATGACGAGAACGCGGGCACCTTCCGGCATATGGCCTTCGATCTGGGCGTTGCGGCCATGGCCTTTCGGCTTCTTGCGGCAATAGATCATCGGCAGGCCAAGGCGCTCGGCAAGGAAAGCGGCGAAAGGAATGCCGGCCGTTTCACCACCGGCGACACAGTCGAACTTCTCGAAACCGGCCTCGCGCATGACAGCCGCCGCCGCGAAATCCATGGCTGCGGAGCGAATGCGCGGGAAGGAGATGAGCTTGCGCATGTCGATATAGACAGGGCTCTTCATGCCGGAAGCGAAGGTATAGGGGCTTTCGGAATTGAAATGGACCGCCTTGATTTCCCACAACATCTTCGCAACCAGTTCCGCAACGACGGTGCGGTCGGTGAATGTGAAATGGTTCATAGGCGTTCTCCTTTTTCGGCCTTGGTTTATCGCTCCGAAAACCCGGATCGGTTTTCGGAAAGCACAACGTCTTGGTTCAGTGTTGCAGGCATCCTCAGGCGGCGCCGGAATTTAAGGCGAATACCTGAAGACCATAACAAAACCGCCGGCAGTGCCGGCGGTCATTAAAAAATCAGCTTACATCCCAGTGGAGCGGGAACATCGGGTCAAACACCGTCACCGGCCCGGCGCCCGTCTCGATCTTTTCGGGGAAGGAAACCGCTTCATCACGCTTGACCAGCGTGATCGTCTCTTCATTCGGTGCGAGACCATACCAGGCGGGACCATTCAGCGAGGCGAAGGCTTCCAACCTGTCGAGGGCATTTTCGTCCTCGAAGACATGGGCGAGACAGCTCATGGTGTTGATGGAGGTATAGATGCCGGCGCAGCCGCAGGCGCATTCCTTCAGCGGGTCCACATGCGGAGCGGAATCCGTGCCGAGGAAGAAGCGCGCATCGCCGGATGTCGCGGCAGCCCGCAGCGCCAGCCGGTGTTCTTCGCGCTTGGCGACGGGCAGGCAATAATAATGCGGCTTGATACCGCCAACCAGAATGGCGTTGCGGTTGATGATGAGATGGTGAGTAGTGATGGAGCCAGCCAGATTGGCCTTGGACGACTTGATATAGTCCACACCGTCGCGGGTGGTGATGTGCTCCATCGTCACCTTCAGTTCCGGCAGGCGCTGGCGCAGCGGCTCCAGAACCGTATCGATGAACACCTTCTCGCGGTCGAAAATATCGACTTCCGGCGTCGTTACCTCACCATGCACGCAGAGCGGCAGGCCAATCTTCGCCATGCGCTCCAGAACCGGCATCGCCCTGTTGAAATCGCGCACACCGCCATGAGAATTGGTGGTCGCACCCGCCGGGTAGAGCTTTACGGCGGTGATGAGGCCGCTTTTTTTGCCCTCTTCCACATCGTCGGCCTGCGTGTCCTCAGTCAGATAGAGGGTCATCAGCGGTTCGAAACGGTCACCCGCCGGGATCGCCTTGACGATGCGTTCGCGATAGGCGCGTGCATCGGCCGTGGTAACGACCGGCGGCACCAGGTTCGGCATGATGATGGCACGGGCAAAATGGCGGCTCGTATCCCCGATCACCCCTTCCAGCATTGCCCCATCACGCAGGTGCAGGTGCCAGTCATCAGGGCGGCGCAGGGTGAGCGACTTCATCGGGATACCTCGGAGCATGATGGAATTGCGCCCGCTTAGCATCTTTTGTCGCGGGAAAACAGCCGCCAGAGGTCATCGGGCGGCTGTAAATGTCATTTTTTTAAAGCCTGTCTCAGATGTTGCCGGCTTCCGGCCCCCAGACATCGGTCATGGCGAAGCCATCAGCGAAGGGGTCGAAGGGATCGAGGCCCACCTGGTGCAGGCCGAAGGTGAAGCCGCGCCCGGCAATGGTGGGAATGACGGCCGGGCGGCCCGCCACCTCGGTGACGGCAGAAAGGCCGACATCGAATTCCGAACCGATGATCGAGCGGGATTTATACTCGTCTCCCACCTTCACCTTGCCGCGCGCATAAAGCGTCGCAAGATTGGCGGAATTGCCGGTGCCGCAGGGGGAACGATCCGCCCGGCCTGGCCACATGGTGGTGCAGGTGCGGATGGAACCATCCGCATCCACATCGCGGAACATCACATAGGCAACGCCTGATATGGCGGGGATTTCCGGATGAACGACCGTCATTTCACGGTTGACGAGGTCTTTCAGAGTCATGCCGGCGGCAACGAGTTTCGCGGCATTGGCCTTCTCGATGGTGAGACCGATCTGGCGAACATCGACGAGCGCGTAAAAAATGCCACCATAGGAAATGTCCATCGTCACCTTGCCCCATTCGGGCGTTTCGATGCTGACATCCAGCTCATGCACGAAGGACGGAACCATGGTCAACTTGACCTTTTCACAGCGTCCGTCCCGGCAGGTGGCGGTGGCCTTGACCAGACCGGCGGCCGTTTCGAGAATGATGACAGTTTCCGGCTCCTGCATTTCTACCATGCCACTTTCCAGAAGCGCGGTCGTTGCGCAGATGGAATTGGAACCCGAACTGGCATGCGCCTGATCCGGCTGGAGAATGACGAAGGCGGCATGCGCATCCGGATGCTTCGGCGGCAGGAGAAGATTGACCGATCCCATCGGCGTGCCGCGAGGCTCCAGTGTCAGAAAGCGGCGAAGCGCCTCGCCCTGCGGATCGGTATTCATCCAGTGAAGCTGTTCCGCCACGGTATTACCGGGAATTTTAGGCGCGCCGCCGGTGACGACACGGCCGATTTCGCCTTCGCAATGAACATCGAGAAGCTGGAGGGTGCGTTTCCAACGCATGGGTCTTACTCCGGAAGTTGGGTTGTTGACCCGACCATACAGATAAAAATACAAGCTGTATACAAATCTGCGGGGGGCGCGATAACAAAAACGCCTAACGTTTTCGCCACCCCCGCTCACATCTCAGCTTAACGGTTACGGCATTCCGCCCGCTTGCGATTGGCGGCGGCCTCGCAGTTGACCCTTGACGATTGAAGCGCCTGATCATCCACCACGGAACCGGCCGTATCGCCCACCGATCCGACAGTGTTCTCCATGGAGCGACCGAGCCGTTCCACCTGCCTGCCATAATTTTCCCGCGTGCGCGGATCGAACACCGCAATCGGTGCGCTGACCACCACGCTGGCTGCCGTTCCAACGGTTTGCGCAGCGCCGATGCTGACAGCACCCAGCGCCTCACCCAGACCGACATCGGAATCCGTCACCGTCTGGCCAGCAATCAGGCGGTCGCCGATCAGGCGGACGACCTCGGGGCTTTCGGCAAATTTACCATGGTTCAGGCGGTCGCCGGATTGCAGCTTGGTGAGATCGAGAACGGTGATGCCGGCCTTTTCCAGCTGGCTGCTATAAGGCTCGACGGATGGATCGATCTGGCCGAGACGGTCGACATTGCCTGAGATACGGCGCGACAGGCTGAGTGCGCGGTCATCCTGCGAGACGAAAAGGGTGAATTTCGGCGGCGTCTTGCCAAGACTTGCGAATTGCCGGCTAAAGACGTCCACATCGAGATCCGGCGCGGCAAGAATGACATTGTTGATCTTCGGATCGACGCGGCCATTACGGATTGCCATCTGGCGCAGCGCTTCCACCGCAAGCCAGGTGCCCATGGAATGCGCCATGACAGTGACCTCACCGATGGACTTGTCCTTGGCGAGACGCGTCAGCATCTCTTCAAGCGCATCGCGGGAGTAGTTGGTGCTTTCCTTGTCGTAATTATAGTCGAAAATGCTTGCTCGCGACGGCCAGGTGAAGACGACGGGCACAACATCCGTGCCTGAATCATGGACGATCTGGGCGAAGCGATAAACGGATTCCTCGTAGCGATTGTTGAAGCCATGCACGAAGACCAGCACGCGGCGGTCCTTCGCGATATGTTTACCGATCCAGCTTCTGGTTTCGGCTTCGGAACGAATAGGCTCCACCGCCACCGTGGTGAAATCCTTCAGCGGGTTCGGCGGCAGCTTTTTCGGCCATTGCACCTGCCCAACCTTGCGGTTGGCATTGGGCGGAATCGAAATGGTGACGGCATCGACCTTCAGGCCCGTTCCACGCTCACCGCCGAAAAGCACGGCGGTGTTTTCTGATGGCGCACGCGTGGTGGCAACCAGAAGGTTGACCGGCGTCGTGCCCGCCACGGTCTGCCCCGTCGGCGTCATGACCCCGATGGGTCGCCCACCGCAGCCTGCGAGCAGGGCGACAATCGCAATTACGGCCACGAAGCGAAGGGGCATCACATCACTCTCCTACAACCCAGAGGCAGCCGGATAGCAGCCAGGGGGAGAGGATTTTCTACCGGAGGCGGAACTGCCGCGCCAGCAACCAAAGCAGAGCAGCGGACACTTTCCGCCCCGGTGTGTCCAAACAGACCCAATTACCGGGCGACAGGCAGGAAACTCCGTGGCCGGCAAAAGCGCAGGCCCTATTGCTGCGGCAGCATCGTTCCTCTTTCACGAAGTGTATTATGCCAGGACAGCGCCTCTTCGATGAGATGCGGCGTGTGCCCGCCCCGTGCCGCCGCCCGCTGGTAATAATCCGTCAGCGCATCGCGATAGCTGGGATGCACGCAGTTCGCGATGACGACCGCCGCGCGCTCGCGCGGAGCGAGACCGCGCAGGTCGGCAAGACCTGTTTCGGTGACGAGAATATCCACATCATGCTCAGTGTGGTCGACATGGCTGACCATCGGAACGACGCTTGAGATGGCCCCGCCCTTGGCGATCGACTTGGTGACGAAGATCGACATATAGGCGTTACGGGCGAAATCCCCCGAGCCGCCAATGCCGTTCATCATGTGCGTTCCGCCGACATGGGTGGAATTGACGTTGCCATAAATATCGAATTCCAGCGCCGTGTTGATGCCGATGATGCCGAGGCGGCGGATGACCTCAGGGTGATTGCTCACCTCCTGCGGACGTAGGATCAGCCTGCTCTTGTAGTCGGCCAGCCGCGGCATGACCCGTTCGTTCATGGCGGAGGATAGCGTGATCGATGAACCGGAGGCGAAGGTGAGCTTGCCCGCATCGAAAAGCTCGAAGGTCGAATCCTGCAGGACTTCCGAATACATTTTGAGATCGTGAAACGGCGTATCGATGAAACCATGCATTACCGCATTGGCGATGGTGCCGATGCCGGCTTGAAGCGGCTGGAGTTCGTGGGTCATGCGGCCATGACGCACCTCGTTCAGCAGGAACTCGGTGAGATGGCCGGCAATCGCCTTGGTTTCGTCATCCGGCGGCAGCACCGTTGAAAAACTGTCGCTCTTGTCGCTCAGCACGATGGCGGCGATTTTTTCCGGCGGCACCGGAATGAATGGCAGGCCGACACGGCTGTCCGTCGCCACGACGGGAATGGGCATGCGGGTCGGGCGTTTGGCGGGAATGAAGATGTCGTGCAGCCCCTCCAGCACTTCGGGCTGCGACAGGTTGATCTCAACGATGACCTTATCGGCCAGAATGGCGAAGCTTGCGGAATTACCAACCGAGGTGGTGGGGACGATGCCGCCTTCCGCCGTGATTGCCACGGCCTCGACAATGGCAACATCGACGCCATGGATCTGACCGCCACGCAATTGCTCAACCGTTTCGGAAAGATGCTGATCGATGAACATCACCCTCCCGTCATTGATCGCCTTGCGCAAAGCCGGATCGGACTGGAACGGCATGCGGCGCGCCAGCATGCCGGCCTCAACCATGGTCTTGTCGAGATCGTTGCCGAGGGACGCGCCGGTCATCAGGGTGATTTTCATGGGATGCGTCTTGGCGCGCTCGGCCAGCGCCAGCGGCACGGCCTTTGCTTCACCAGCGCGTGTGAAGCCGCTCATACCGACAGTCATCCCATCCTGAATGAGACTGGCGGCCTCTTCGGCGCTGACGATCCTCTTCAGCAGGGACGCATTGCGGATACGCTTTTCAAGCATGCACTTCTCCATGATCTGCACTCACGATGGCACGACATCAAGCTGGCCATTTCTCTGGCGACTATGGCGTGCAGTTTCACCGATGAAACTGACATAGATCAAGGGCGCGATCGGGACCATGGCCTTAGTCCATCAAATCTCGCTCAGGAAACCGCAAGTGGTGCATCGGCGCTACAGGCCGCGGGGTCTTCGCGACATCGCCGCCTCGCCAATCGGAGAGCTTCCGTAGCATCGTATCGGCGGCGAAATATGATGAGGCGGGCAACCGCCCCGTCATATCGCCAAAAATCGCCCGTGATCAGGGGCCTTTACAGATGGGTGCCTGACCGAGGACAACCTGCCCCACTTCTGCATCATAGGCGCGCAGACCAAATGCACCTATCGTGATGACCCGGTAACAGGGGTTGCCACCCGTCCAAAGTGGATCGAGAACATCGATATCGGTAATGAAACGATGCGCGCAGGCCTGACCGGAACTGTAGGCTATGCCTTCGGCAGTGGTGCCCGCCATTGGCACATGGATGTGGCCAAAGATGATATGACGTATACCGCCCGGATGAGCCGCGAGGCGGCGCATGATGGCGCCATCATCATGCATGCCGATATGTTCGAAATGGCGGATGCCGCAATCCATCGGCGGGTGGTGGATGAAAACCGTCACCGGCAGTTCGCCTGCGCTTTCCAGCGCACTCTCCAACCATGCCAGACGATCCGCGCCATACCTGCCGCCGATGACATCGGCTTCGTGGCTGTCGAGAAACAGCAGGCGGCCGAATTCGGTATCGATGAATGACTGGATATAGCCATTGTCGTCGCGCGGCTGTTCCGGGAAAGCTGCAACGAATTCCGGACGTCGGTCGTGGTTGCCAAGCATCAGCCGCACGGGGACGGAGACGGGCGCGAGAATATCGCGCAGCAGTTCATAGGCTTCCGGCTCGCCGTAGTTGCAAAGATCGCCCGTCATGACAAGAAGATCGGCGTCGGCATGTTTTTCGACAATATCGGCCACCGCCGCGCGCAGCTGCTTTTCCGGATCGACGCCGTTTACAGCGATGCCGGGCGGTACGAGATGGGTGTCGGTGATCTGGATGATCTTCATAACAGGTCTTTCTGCGCAAAATGGCTGCGGGAACGGATTTCCCCGCAGCCTCTTTCTGGTGGCTTATTTCAGCAGGGCGTTGGTCTGTTCGACAACCTGCTTGAGACCGGCTTCCGGCGTCACCTCACCGCGCATGACGGTGCCGATGATGTCGCGCTGGGTGCGCCAGATGCGGACGGAATCACCACCCGGATAACCGGCCCAGGGCAGCGAACGGTCGGCCTGAAGCGAAGCGGTCTTCACATTCGGGTTCTCGACATAATAGGGAGCGAGGAAGTCCGGACCGGTTGCCAGCTTGTTGGTCGGCAGGTAACCGGTGATGCGAACGATGGTGTTCTGCGCTTCCGGACCGGTGATCCACTTCAGATATTTCCAGGCAGCGTCCTGCTTGGCTTTTTCCTGCGTCAGGATAACGGCAGAGTTGCCGCCGGTCGGCACGCCGCCCTTTTCCTTGTTGTCGAGCGGGAAGGTCGCCGTCTTCAGCTTGAAGCGGTCGCCAACCAGACCCTGGATCGTCTGAACGTGAGCCGGGGTCGAGAAGATGAAGCCGGTGAGGCCTGCACCGAACTGCTGGCGCGACTGGTCCCAGTCGAGCAGGTTCTGGCCACCTTCGGTGACGAACTGGCGGGCCATCTTCAGGGCGTTGAGACCGATCTCATTGTCGAACGCAACGGTCTTGGTCTTTTCGTCAACGAGCTTACCACCCTGTTCGAAGACCAGCGCCTGCCACAACCAGTCATCCGGCCAGCCGTTGATGTCGTAGCTCATGCCGGCAAACTTGGCATCGAGAGCCTTGATCTTCTTGGCGAGAGCGATGAGTTCCGGGAAGGTCGTCGGCATCTTGTCCGGGTCGCCGCCAGCCTTGGTGACGAGGTCGGCGTTGATGTAGATGATCGGCGAAGACGCGTTGACCGGCAGGCCGTATTGCTTGCCGTCGATCTGGCCGAGAGCGGCCATCTTCGGGCTGTAGTTCTTGTCGAGGAAGGCCTGACCGCCTTCAGCCTGGATGAACGGGCCGAGATCGGTGATCTGGTTGCGCGGTGCGAGCGTGTGCACCAGTTCCGCCGTCAGGTTGTAACCCGAGAAATAAACATCGGGCAGATTGCCAGTGACGGCAGAGCGCAGAACCTGCTGCTGGCCTTCGTTGTAACCGGCGGCCGGGGCGAGGAAGTTGATCTTCACGTCCGGGTTCTTCTTCATGAATTCATCGGCCAGCGGCTGATGGAACTTGGTGAAGCCCGGCAGGTTGTAGAGAACGTTCAGCGTGATTTCATTGGCCAGAGCCGGCTGCGCAAGGCCTGCAAAAGCCATGCCGAGGGCCAGACCGCTCACCACAGCGCGTCGGTTGAGTTTCATATCAGTCTCCAGAGAGGTTGGGAGGAGGAGTGTGAACGGCGTCACTTGACGCCGGTCATGGTAATACCGGCGATGAAGTGCCGCCGTGCGAGGAGGAAGCACAGCACCATCGGCGCGGTAATCAGTGTGGCGCCCGCCATAAGCGCACCGTAATTGGCGCCGGATTCGACGTCGGCAAAAAACATCATGCCGAGCGGCGGCGGGGCGAGATTGGTGTCGGAAACCACGATCATCGGCCAATAAAGGTCGTTCCAGTGGGCGACGAGCGAGAAGACCGAGAAAGCGGCGAGCGAAGGCAGCGAGCCGCGCAGGACGAGCCCCCAGCAAATTTCCATTTCCGAAAAACCATCCATGCGTGCCGCCTCGATGATTTCATCCGGGTAGCTGCGGAAGGACTGGTTGAACAGGAAGATTGCGAAGACCGAGAGGAAGAACGGCATCATCATTGCGAAATAGGTGTTGAGGAGCTGCGTTTTCGCCAGCCCGACGAAAAGCGGCAGCGCCAGCGCCTGAATGGGCACGCAGAGCGCCGCGATGACGAGGCCCAGGAGCAGCTTGCGGCCCGGAAACCTGAGCTTCGCCAGTGCATAGGCCGCCGGAACCGAGGTCAGAACCTGAACAATGAGGATGCCGACGCAGACGATGACGCCGTTCAGCATGAAGCGCGCCATCGGCACCTGTCCCGCAGCCCGGGCATAGTTTTCCACCGCGTCGAATTTTTCCGGGATCGGCCAGAGCGAGACGTTGAATATTTCCGCCGGTGAGCGGATCGACGTCAGCATCATCCAGTAAAACGGCAGGAGCATCACGAATGCGCCGAGCGCCAGGACCAGATGCGGGAAATATTTGCGGAGAGCGCCCATCAGTAATGCACCTTCCGGTCCATATGCAGCGTCTGGCCTATCGACAGCACCAGCACGATTGCGAGGAAGATAATGGTCAGCGCCGCCGCATAACCGGTGTTGGAATATTCGAAACCCTCAAGATAAAGATCGAACAGCAGGGTTTCCGAACCGAAGCGGCCCTTGGTCAACACGGCGACCGTCTCGAATACCTTGAAGGCCGAGATGGAGGTGGTGACCACCACGAACATGGTCGTCGGCCCAAGCATCGGCCATGTCACCGTCAGGAACCGGTCTATGGGGTTCTTTGCACCGTCTAGCCGCGCCGCCTCATGCAGATCCTTCGAAATGGCGGTAAGGCCGGCAAGGAACAGCACCATGTTGAAGCCCAGAACCTGCCAGATGCCGATCAGCGCCATGGTGGGAATGAGGAGGACGGGATTGGAAAGGAAGGCGACGGGTTCGAAACCCAGCCATTTGATCGCGGCATTCACCGGGCCGAGCGAAGGGTGCAGCAGGAATTGCCACACGGTCGCCATGGCGACGAGGGTTGCGGTGACGGGAAGAAAATAGGCGACTTCCCAGAAGGCACGGCTGCGCTTGCGATTATAGACGAGCAGGGCCACGCCAAGCGCCAGAAACACGCCGAAGGGGATGACGATGACCGCGTAGATGGCGGTATTCGTCAACGCACGCAGGAAAACCGGGTCCTGAAATGCTTTTACGAAATTGCCGAGGCCGACGAAGCGCGTGGAGAGCGCGCCGAGCTGGTAATCCGTTACGGAAAACCCGGCGAGAACCAGCATCGGAACAATATAGATGGCCAGAAGCAGCAGGCTTGCGGGGGCGGCAAACATCAGGCCGCGCCAGATCATCCGCCGGTCCGCCTTGGACAGGCGTGGACGGGATTTGGCACGCGCGGTCATGGAAGCATCAACAACCGTCATGCCGGCACCCGTTCACGCACCGTCGTCTTGCGGCGCAGGCCATCGGCGGCAAAAAGATGAGCGCTTTCCGGGGTAAAACCGAGGTTCAGCACGCCATGCGCATCGGCCTCCAGTGCCTCGCCCGCACCCTGACGCAGGGTAATGGCAACCGTCTCGTCGCTGAGAAGACGGCAGCTGACGAAGCGATCCGCCCCGTGGGTTTCGCTGCGGACCACGCGCACAGCAAAACCTTCGGCACCCGGACGCAGATCTTCGGCGCGCAGGCCGAGGGTCGCGGGGCCAGCGTCGCGACCTGCCGTGTCGATGCCCAGATCACGACCGAAAGCGGTGATCTTGCCGAGCGTATCGATTTCGACCGGCAGCAGGTTGATGGAAGGCGTGCCGATAAAGCGAGCGACGGTCAGCGTTGCAGGCTTCCGGTAAAGCTCATCCGGCGTACCGAGCTGCTCGATCCGGCCTTCCGACATCAAGGCGATGCGGTCGGACATGGTCATGGCTTCGATCTGGTCGTGGGTGACGTAGATGAAGGTTGCACCCAGCCGCCGATGCAGCCCGGCCAGCTCCTCGCGCATATGGGCGCGAAGCTTGGCATCAAGGTTGGAAAGCGGCTCGTCCATCAGGAATGCGGCAGGCGAGCGCACCAGCGCCCGGGCGAGCGCAACACGCTGGCGCTGGCCACCGGAAAGCTGCGCCGGCTTGCGGTCCAGCAGATGCGCGATCTGCAGGGTCTCGGCCGCCTGTTCGACGGCGGCGTCGATATCGCGCAACGTTTCGGCCGGCGCCATCATGCGTCCGATCAGCGGCAGACGCGCGGCAAACGGCAGACGCCGCATACGCAGCGGCGTCGCGATGTTCTGGCGGACATTCATATGGGGGTAAAGCGCGTAGGACTGAAAAACCATCGCCAGATTGCGGTCGCTCGGATCAATCTCCGTCACGTCCTGCCCGCCGATCGATACCGAACCGCGATCCGGTGTCTCCAGCCCGGCAATGATGCGCAGCAGCGTGGACTTGCCGCAGCCAGACATGCCGACGAGGGACAAAAATTCCCCGGGACGGATGGAGAGATCGATCTCTTTCAGAACATCGTCAGCCCCGAAGCCTTTGCCGATTCCTGAAAGCTCAAGTGATTGTGGCGTCATTCTGCGCTCCTTTTCTGGAGCGCATATGCTTATATTGTATGACAATATGACGAAGGTTTGCGGAAAGTTCGGTGACATCAAAAAGCCAGGCAAACCCGGCTCACCGCCAAGCGTTGTAATACGGGCTTTCACCAAAACCACTAATATGTAGGGGTTTATTCCCAAATATGCGAAGCTGGCATTTCTCGGCTTAAAACCGCCTTGGAGCACACAGCTCCTAAAGCCATGGCGAGAATCACAAGCGACCTCATTTTGGCTAGAATCTCGCCGCTGCCATGCCGCACCTCAATTGCAGAGGCGGCGCAGTCGTGATGTCTCGAAATCGAACCCGCAAACGTGTCCGCGTCCAACATGACTTTTACTCTGAGCCATCTGGTGACCCAGAGACTTCGGCACATATTCGAGTGATTCGAAGTTTGTTGGGCGCGCGGAGCCTCGTCGCCGATTGGCAGCGCTCATGCGGGCCAAACTATTCGGATGAGGCCGCGCCACAACAACGATTGACTTGGGTCTTATCTAAAGTTTCATGGGAAGAGAAATGGCGCACCCGAAGAGATTCGAACTCCTGACCCCCAGATTCGTAGTCTGGTGCTCTATCCAGCTGAGCTACGGGTGCGTGCCGTTCCGGTCGTTTCCGGTGGCGTGGCGATCCTCTAAAACGTCCTCATTCCGATTGCAAGCGATTTCGTTTCGAAATTGTCATTTTTCCGCAGCAATTCATTTATCTCATTGATTACAAAAGAAATTCCATAGAGACCGTTTTCGAAGCGGTGCACACTGCCCTTTTTCCAGCGGGCGCGCCGATGACTGAGGGCCGTTGGCTCAGGGAATTTTCAGGCGGTTCTGGCCGCCTGCACAGTGGCGGCGCGGTCAGTGATCTCGATGCGGAACTGCGTGCCTGGGCCGGGCTTCTCGACAAGTGCTATGGTGCCGCCATGGGCAAGCACCAGTTCGCGGGCGATGACGAGGCCGAGGCCCGTGCCGCCGGAGCGGGCCGATCCGCGGAAAGCGGAAAACAGGTTCTCTTTTGCCTTGCGCGGCATTCCTGGCCCGTTGTCGTCGATGACGATGCTGACGACGTTGCCGGCCCTTTGAGCAGCAATGGACAGATGTCGCGGCACGGTATTTGTCGCATCCGATTGCAGTGCCTGAACGGCGTTGCGACAGAGATTGTGGATCACCCGGAACAGCTGCTCGGCATCCGCGTCAACAGTCAGATCGCCGGGCACGCTGTCATGAAACTCGATGCCGCTTTCCGGCTCAAGCGCCAGAATATCGCGCACATCCCGAACCAGAAGGCTTAAATGGACCGTCTTGCGTTTTGGGGCGCCCTCCGTTGCCTGCCCATAGGCCAGAACTTCACCCGTATAGGCCACGGCGCGGTCGATGGTGCGCAGCAGTTTCGGAGCGAAACTGCGGACCATCGGATCCTTGGCATCCACCAGCCGGTCCGACATGAGCTGCGCGGATGAAAGGATGTTGCGCATGTCGTGGTTGATCTTCGAAACGGCGAGGCCGAGATCAACGAGGTTCTTCTGTTGCCTGAGCGTTTTCTGCAGTTCCGTCTGCATGTCGGCGAGGTGACGTCCCGCAACCGCCAGTTCATCGGTGCCTTCTTCCGGCACGAAGATACGCTCCGGATTGCCGGGGTCTTCCGAGAAATGCTGCATGCCGAGCGTCAGCCGGCGTATGGGCCGGATCATGATGCGGTTGATGGAGATAAAGATGAGGCCGGCGGTGATGAGTGACAGGACGATAGAGATCAGGAACACATTGCGCGCATAAGCGAGCATGGCTGCCCGCAGCTTGTTTTCGCCGAGCACCAGCTCGATGATGGTGTCACTGTCGCCGACGACATCGAAAACGCGGATGATGCGGTTGCCGCCGAACAGCAATGTGGAAAACGCATCCCGAACCGCCGCCAGCTGTGAGACATCGGAAAGATCATATTGCTCGTCCACCCCGGGCGGCGTTTCCGCCACCGCGAGCAGGCGCGACGTGCCGTCCTTGCGCAGCGCGATAAGCTTTGCCCCGGTTGCCATCAGCGTGTCGTTCTGCACGCTTCGTGGCAATTCGGCCTGCAAGCCGTCAATCACCGCGCCGGCGGCAGCCGCCGTGTTCAGGCGGTCACGCAGCCATGACAGACGCATATTGGCGACGGAAGGCACAAAGATCAGTACTTCGGCGATCATCACGAAAATGACCGTGAGCAACAGCAGGCGCCCCGAAAGACCAGCGGTCAATCCCGGCATGCAGTGCACCGGATTGTCCTCCGTGCGGTCCAAGCTGTCTACGCCTTTAGATAACACCTGGCCCTGATCCTATGCGCGCCGCCGCTTCGGTTGAACGGCTCGGTTTATATGCACGCATGATAATAGGACCTAACTGACATTTTTCCAATGCACTGCAAAATAAACGTTTTCATCGGCGCAAAAAACAAACGCCGCCCGAAGGCGGCGTTTTACGGATAGCGGGTCTCACGAGAAACACAGATCGGCTTTCTCAGAACTCCTGCCAGTCGCCATGCGCCGGTGTGGCGGCCGGCTGGGCATTGAGGGCGCGGCTGACGCTGTTCATCAATTTGCGGGCCGGAGAAGCGACAGCCGCCGCTCTGCCGGATACCGCCACGGGTCGCATCGGCTGCTCGATCCGCGTGTGGTGCGGAGCATCCTCAGCGCCAACCTTGAAGCGCGACACCAGCGTCACGAGATGTCCCGCTTCATTGCTCAGCTTGTGGGTTGCGGCCGACGTTTCTTCCACCATGGCGGCATTGCGCTGCGTTACCTGATCCATCTGGTTGATCGCCGTATTGACCTCGTGCAAGCCGGTGGACTGTTCCCGCGCTGCAGTGGCAATCGAATGGATGTGGTCATTGATCGCGAGAACACGGGTCTCGATCTCGTTCAACGCGCTACCGGTTTTCTGCACCAGCGATACGCCGCGTCCCACTTCCTGCCCGGATTTGGTGATCAGCGCCTTGATGTCCTTTGCGGCGGTGGCGGAACGCTGCGCCAGTTCGCGCACTTCCTGGGCGACGACGGCGAAACCCTTGCCCGCCTCGCCGGCGCGGGCAGCTTCCACGCCCGCATTCAGCGCCAGAAGGTTGGTCTGGAAGGCGATCTCGTCAATGACGTTGATGATCTGGCTGATTTCACGGGAAGCGTGCTCGATGCGATCCATGGCGGAGACGGCATCGCGCACGACACTGGCGGATTCTTCCGTCTTCTGCTTGGTCTCGGCCACCATGGTGCTGGCTTCCTGCGCACGATCAGTGGAATTGCGAACGACGGCGGTGATCTCGTCCAGCGCGGCGGACGTCTCTTCCAGCGCGGCGGCCTGCTGTTCCGTCCGCTTCGACAGATCGTCGGCCGCCGAGCGCAATTCGTTTGCGTTGCCGCTGATGCCTTCCGTGCTGCTGCGCACCTCGCGCATCGTTTCCCGCAGCTTGGACAGCGTCTGGTTGACGTTGGCCTGGAGTTCGGCAAACACGCCGCGGAACTCACCGTCCATCTTTTCCGTCAGATCGCCGCGTGCCAGACTTTCGATGACGCGGCTGGTCTCGGAGACGCCATTATCTACCCCGGTGAGCAGCGCGTTGATCGTTGCAGCGAAACGGTTGAGGTTTTCGTCACCGTAATCCTTGTTGATGCGGCGGCTGAAATCGCCTCCCGCAGCCGCATCGACGACGATGGCCATGCCGGCCTGAAGATCGTCGCTCTTGGCGCGCATGGCGGTTTCCTGGGCGTTCATGCGGCGCACTTCGCGGCCGTTCTTCTTGAAGACTTCAACGGCCGCCGCCATTTCACCGATCTCGTCGTTCTGGCCGAGATAAGGCACATCCGCGTCCAGATTTCCGTCAGCCACGGCGTTCATCACTTCCGAAACCCTGCGGATGGGCGCGCTCAGCTGCCGGGCTCCAATATAAAGACCGAAGGCCGCGCCGGCCAATATGCCGCTGCCGGTGACGATGATGACCAGCCAGAATGTCGTCGTTACAAAACCGTCGATGCCGGCCTTGACGGCCTCAAGTTCGGCAATGTCATTCTTTACGACTGCATCGATTTCCGCCTGATAGGCTTTGCGGTTGGCCCGGTTCGCGTCGTTGTTGCCCTGCAGGTTGGCCGCCTGCGGGCTGGCCTCGCGGGCAAGCCGCGCGGTTTCCAGGCGGAACGCCTTGAATTCCTTGAAGCGGTTGGAGAGGTTATCAAAGGCCGACTTCTGTTCCGCCGGAACGAGAGGGGTCCATGTGCCGATCAGCTTTTCCATGGCGTCAAGGTTCTTGACGATGCCATCCGCGAAGGGTGCGGCCTTTGCGATATCGGGGGCAGCGTAAACCCCGCGCGCCTCCATCACAACCGCGGTGACCAGCCGGTTGAGCGCCTCGCCCTTATAGGCGCGCTCTGCCGCCTTTTCATATGCGACCGTACGCACCCGGAATTCGCTGACCGCATAGATGGACAGTCCACCGATAGTACAGGCCACGAGGCTCATCAGCCCGACAAGAAGATTGATACGACCGCGAATTCTCAATTTCGTTCCCCCAACACAAGCCAGCCGCACGACGGAAAACAGGAAGCTGGCATAACTTTTCGCATCACAACATTTATCAATGCTGCGTTAAGAAAGAATTTCGGATTTTACCGATTGCCCGTTGGAATCAATCTCTATTGGCAGTCGGCGAAGGAGATGGCGGTGCGTTTTCCGCAAAAGGTGAACCGCGAAAACCCCTTCGGCAATTGACTTTGTTCGGCCTATGCCCTTATAAGCCGCGCACGCTCGGCCATTGAAAGCTCGCCCAGGCGGGGTTAGCCGTGCAAAAAACGAAACGCTCTTGCAAATAATTGCAAATTCAAGAAGGGCCGCACACCGCGGTATTAAATAAATGTCGAAGCGTACCTACCAACCGTCCAAGCTTGTTCGCAAGCGTCGTCATGGTTTCCGTGCCCGCATGGCTACCGCTGGCGGCCGCAAGGTTCTCGCAGCCCGCCGTGCGCGCGGCCGCGCACGTCTGTCGGCTTAATTGCCGAGCCTGTGGCCCGATGAAAGTCGCGGGCACATGAGCGAGACTAAAAAACACCCCGGCCGGCTTAAAAACCGGTCGGAGTTTCTTGCCGTTCAGGCAGGGGAAAAACGACGGGGAGGCACCTTTCTTCTGGAAGTGCTTGATCGGAAGACCCCGGAAACCGAACCACGGGTCGGTTTTACCGTAACAAAAAAACAAGGCAACGCGGTCGAGCGAAATCGCATGCGCCGCCGTCTCAAGGAAGCCGTCAGGCTTTCTGCCGGGGTCGCAATGAAGCCCGGTCATGACTATGTGATTGTCGCCCGCAGGGACGTGCTCAATACGGCCTTCCCGAAACTTCAGTCTCTCCTTACCGAGCGCATTGAAGGAACGGCGAAACCGAAACGGTCCCAGGAGACCCGCTCCAGGAAAGAATGATGGAAAAGAACCGCAATTACTTCATCGCGATAGCCCTTTCGGTTGTCATCGTCCTCGCCTGGCAATTCCTTTACATGAATCCGCGCATCGAGCAGCAGCGCCGCGCCGAAGAGGCCCGCCAGGCGCAGCAGCAGACGACGCAGCAACAGCCGGCACCCGGTGCCGCACCCGGCGCAACCGTAGAAGGCGCACCGCCCGCATCCTCCACGCAGGCCGCCGCCACGGCGACCCGGGAAGAAGCGATCGCCAAGACCCAGCGCGTCGCCATCGACACCAACGCCATTGCCGGTTCGATCAACCTGACCGGCGCCCGCTTCGATGACATCCGGCTCAAGGGCTACCATGAGACCGTCGATGACTCGAGCCCGATCATCACACTGTTTTCGCCCTCCGATACCAAGGACGGTTACTTCACCGAGCTTGGTTACGTCGGCGCTGCGGAAGTCGGCGGCGTTCCCGGCCCGACGACGGTCTGGACGCTTGCGAGCGGCGACAAGCTGACGGAAACCACACCCGTCACGCTCACCTATACCAACGAAAAGGGCGTCGTTTTCTCCCGTACGGTGTCGATCGACCCACATTACATGATCTCGGTCGCCGACAAGGTCGAGAACCCCGGCCAGGCGGCTATTTCCTTTGCCACCTACGGCCGCGTGACGCGCAACAACAAGCCGGCGATCCCGCCCGTCTTCGTTATCCATGAAGGCTTTCTCGGTGTCTCCGGCAAAGACGGCAGCCTGACGGAAGAGAAATACAAGGACGTTGAAGAGGCGCCGGTAACGGTTGCCAAGGCGACCGGCGGCTGGCTCGGCATCACCGACAAATACTGGGCCGCGGCCATCGTTCCGCCGCAGACGACGCCGTTTGAAACCCGCTATTCGCATATCACGGGCAATCAGCCGAGCTATCAGGCCGATTTCAAGAGCGACACGATGACGGTCGAACCCGGCCAGTCCATCGAGCTGAAGAGCCTCGTCTTCGCCGGCGCCAAGGAAGTGCCGCTGGTTGACCGTTATGAAACCGAATATTCCATTCCGAAGTTCGACCTTCTGATCGACTGGGGCTGGTTCTACTTCATCACCAAGCCGATGTTCAAAATGATGGATTTCTTCTTCCGTTATTTCGGCAATTTCGGCGTGGCGATCCTGCTCACCACCATCGTCGTCAAGGCGCTCTTCTTCCCGCTGGCCAGCAAGCAATATGCTTCCATGGCGAACATGAAGCGCGTACAGCCGAAGATGGAAGAGCTGAAGGCCAAGCATGGCGATGACCGCATGGCCATGCAGCAGGCGATGATGCAGCTCTACAAGGAAGAGAAGATCAACCCTGTGGCCGGCTGCTGGCCGATGCTGTTGCAGATCCCGGTGTTCTTCGCGCTCTACAAGGTCATCTACGTCACCATCGAAATGCGGCATGCACCGTTCTTCGGCTGGATCCATGACCTTTCCGCGCCCGACCCGACATCGCTGTTCAACCTGTTCGGCCTTCTGCCCTACGACGTGCCGCACTTCCTGATGATCGGCGTCTGGCCGTTGATCATGGGCATCACGATGTTCCTGCAGATGCGCATGAACCCGACGCCGCCCGATCCGACACAGGCGATGATCTTCACCTGGATGCCGCTGATCTTCACCTTCATGCTGGCTTCCTTCCCGGCTGGTCTGGTCATCTACTGGGCGTGGAACAACACGCTGTCGATCTCCCAGCAGGCCCTCATCATGAAGCGTCACGGCGCCAAGATCGAACTGTTCGATAATCTCAAAGGGCTGTTCAAGCGAAAGCCGGTGCAATCGAAATGAGTGAAACCGGCCCGGCAACCGAAAAGCCCCTTTTCGGGCGACCCTGGATATTCATTCGCGGCGTTCCCGCGATGAAATTCCTGCCGCCCGAAGGTCCGCCGGAGATTGCTTTTGCCGGACGTTCGAATGTTGGCAAGTCCTCGCTCATCAATGCATTGGTGGGCCACAAGGGACTTGCCCGCACCTCCAACACGCCCGGCCGCACGCAGGAACTGAACTATTTCGTTCCGGAAGGTTATTCCGGCGAGCCGGGCGACCTGCCGCCGATGGCGCTGGTTGACATGCCCGGTTATGGCTATGCGCAGGCACCAAAGGACCATGTCGATGCCTGGACGAAGCTCGTCTTCGACTATCTGCGTGGCCGCGCGACACTGAAGCGCGTTTACGTGCTGATCGATTCCCGCCATGGCATAAAGAAGAACGACGAAGAGGTACTGAGCCTGCTCGACAAGGCGGCTGTTTCCTATCAGGTCGTGCTGACGAAGACGGACAAGATCAAGGACGTCGGTGTTCCCCGACTGATCGGCGAGACGCTGGAGAAAATCCGCAAACGCCCCGCCGCCTATCCTGAAGTTCTCGCCACGTCGTCGGAAAAATCCTTCGGGCTGGACAGCCTGCGCGCCGAGATCGTCAGAACCGTCTCGCTGTAAGAGGCTTCCGCCCTTATCCTCAGGCGATGGTAAAAAGCAGAACGGCGGTCCACAGCATCGCCGTCAATGCCAGAAGCCGCCAGAAACGCACCGAATGCCAGACCTCCAGAAGCATGGCGGCGAACATGCTGCCATTGCGCAGAGGCTGGCTTTTGAAAGGCAGGCCTGATCGGGTTGGATCCCTTTCAAGCAGCGCAGCGACCGTCGCCTTTTCCCGATACTCGGTTTCCGCCAGATTATCCCGCCAGCGCCTGACCATGGCGGCGAACTGGCGGTCGCGTTTGACGCGTTTGGCAAGCTCCGCCATGCTTTCCGGCGGCAGGGCACCCAGCACATATTCGCCTGCGAGCACTTCGTCCCGCAAACCGCTTTGCTTGTCTCGATCCTGTGCCGTCATAGGTCTTCAAACTCCTCGGTCGTCCGGGCAGCATCGTTTCACGATGCGCGACACGTCCCTGTCGCCCTGCTGAATAACCCCTCCCCTGCTGCGAACAAGGCTGGTCCGATTGGTGCTTTATGTCAATCTTATTACGCGTTTTGCGCCGCTCAAAAACGGAATTTTACCAGGGGCAGACACAATAAGGCCCGGAGGTTATTTCATTCGTCAAAAGCAGACATCCGCCTGTCCTTGCAAACGTGCCGGCATGTCCAATCCATGCATCCTGCACTGCAAAAATCGATTCCGATTTCTGCACCGATGCTGTAGAGCGATGAAAGGCTCTTTTGGGCCGCAACCACAGACCGAGGTTTTTCCATGACTTCTTCCGAAAGCGAAACTCAGGCGCGGCTGCTTGCACAGGCTCTGCCCTTCATGCAGAAATATGAGAACAAGACCATCGTGGTAAAATATGGTGGTCACGCCATGGGGGATTCGACACTCGGCAAGGCTTTCGCGGAAGATATCGCCCTGTTGAAGCAGTCCGGCATCAACCCCATCGTCGTGCATGGCGGCGGCCCGCAGATCGGCGCGATGCTGACGAAGATGGGTATCGAATCGAAATTCGAGGGCGGCCTTCGCGTCACCGACGCCAAGACGGTCGAGATCGTCGAAATGGTTCTGGCCGGTTCGATCAACAAGGAAATCGTCGCGCTCATCAACCAGACGGGCGAATGGGCTATCGGCCTTTGCGGCAAGGACGGCAACATGGTCTTCGCCGAAAAGGCGAAAAAGACCGTCATCGATCCCGATAGCAATATCGAGCGTGTTCTCGATCTTGGTTTTGTCGGTGAAGTCGTGGAAGTCGACCGAACACTGCTCGATCTGCTCGCCAAGTCCGAGATGATCCCGGTCATCGCCCCCGTCGCTCCCGGCCGCGATGGCGCCACCTACAACATCAACGCCGACACCTTTGCAGGCGCCATTGCCGGCGCGCTCAATGCGACGCGGCTTTTGTTCCTGACCGACGTGCCGGGCGTTCTCGATCGCAACAAGGAACTCATCAAGGAATTGACGGTTTCCCAGGCACGCGCGCTCATCAAGGATGGCACGATTTCCGGCGGCATGATTCCGAAAGTCGAGACCTGCATCGAGGCCATCAAGGCCGGCGTGCAGGGCGTGGTGATCCTCAATGGCAAGACCCCGCATTCCGTGCTTCTGGAAATATTCACGGAAGGTGCCGGCACGCTGATCGTGCCCTGATGCGATTTAATGTGGCGGACGGCCAGCCTGTCCGCCACAGACGACGTTTCAGCCGAACACCAGAAGCGACAAGACCCCGACGACAATTAACAGGCAGCCGGAAAGTTCGAGCCTGTTGATCTTCTCCTTGAAGAACAGCACGGTCGAGGCGAAGGCAAAAAGCATTTCCACCTGCGCCAGCGCCTTGACCACGGCGGCCTGCTGCAAGGTCATCGCGGTGAACCAGCCGAAAGACGCCGTGGCGCCCACGAAACCGACAGCAAGCGACGGTTTCCACGCCTTTGCGATGCGCCGCAGCTCGTCCCTCTGCCGCCAAACGATCCACAAGAACATCGACACTGTCTGCATCACGATAACGATGACGAGGGTATAGCCCGCCTGAACCACCGCATCCGGCGTCGGCAGGCTGGGCGCGAGCGCCAGTGACGCCGAACGATAGGCAACCGATGACAGGCCGAAAAATGCACCCGAAGCGAGCCCGATACCGGCGGTACGGCTGAAGATGGAGGTGAGAATGGAAGCAGGCGTCACTTCCGTACGGGCCACCGAAATCAGCATGACTCCGGCCACCGAAACCGCAATGGCCGCTAATGTGCCGCCATTGACACTTTCCCCGATGAAAATGAGCGCAAACAGCGCAGCCTGCGCCGGCTCGGTGCGGGAATAGGCCGTGCCGACCGCGAAGTTGCGGAAGGAAAACAGGTGTACCAGCAGGAAAGTTGCGGCGATCTGCGCCATGGCCCCGACCGTCGCCCACACGGCGAAAGACATGTTCGGCACCGGCAGCGGCCGGCCTAGCCCAAAATGCAGAAAGGCGAGATAGGCAAGAGCAAAGGGCATTCCGAACACGAAGCGCACAAAGGTTGCGCCCGTGGTGCCCATCATGCCCTTGAGGTGCTTTTGCAGGGTCGAGCGCAGGTTCTGCAAGAACGCGCTTGCAAAGGTTATGCCTATCCAGAGTTCCATGGTTTGGCGGTATCATGCGCTGCAGGCCCCAGCCAAGCCCGATTTTCTCGCCAATCGTCGTCTTTTCGATTTTCTTCGGCATTCGAAACGGGCATAAAGCAGGCCATGGACACAAAGCCGAAAAACCTGCCGGATGCCGCCGATTTCGCCCATGTGAGCGAATGGGTCTTCGATCTCGACAACACGCTCTATCCGCATCACGTCAATCTGTTTTCACAGATCGACCGCAACATGACGGCCTATGTGGCGGAGCTTTTAAAGCTCGATCCCGAAGAAGCCCGTGTGCTGCAGAAGCGTTATTACCATGATCATGGCACCACGCTTCAGGGGCTGATGATCAATTACGGCATCAGCCCGGACGAGTTTCTGGAACGCGCGCATGCCATCGATTATTCGGCGCTGAAACCCCATCCGGAACTCGGCGAGGCGATCAAGGCGCTGCCAGGCCGCAAGTTCATACTGACCAATGGCAGCGTCAAGCATGCGCAGGCGGCCGCCGGCGCTCTCGGCATTCTCGACCAGTTCGAGGATATTTTCGATATCGTCGCTGCCGGTTATCTGCCGAAGCCGGCCAGCGCGACCTATGAGAAATTCGCAGCACTTGCGAAACTCGACACGAAAAAAGCAGCCATGTTTGAAGACCTGCCGCGCAATCTTGCGGCACCCAAGGCGCTCGGCATGAAAACCGTGTTGCTCGTTCCCTCCAATCTCGAGGGTGTCATCATGGAGCGCTGGGAAATTCCCGTCGAGACCGATGCGCATATCGACTACATCACCGACAATCTGACCGGCTTCCTGACGCGAACCATCGCCGGCTGACCGCGATAGCCGAGTTACGTCGCAACATTACCGAAGCTTCATCCACCTTACCGATGTTTAAGTGGTGAGGTTCGGTTGAGATCATTATCTTTTCTTCAGGGACACCAAAGAAAGGTAATGACGATGATGACCACGCGAAAAATCGCCCTCTCTGCTCTTGGCGCAGCCCTTGTGCTCAGCACGGCCGCAACGGCGAGTTTCGCCGCACCCGGCAAAGGCCATAAGGATCGCATGCCGATCCGCCAGGAAGCTGCCTTCGTTCACCTCCTGAAGGTTGCCGATACCAACAAGGACGGCAAGATTTCGAAGGAAGAATTCGCCACACGACAGGAAGCGCTTTTTACCGAGATCGACAAGGATAAGGACGGTTCGATCACGCCGAAGGAAATGCGCGAATATCGCCAGGCGAAAATGGAAGCTTTCCGCGCCGCCAATCCGCGCCCCGAGCGTGAGGACGCCAAAGCCGAAGAGGGCAAAGGCCCCGAGGGCAAGCGCGCCGAACGCGAACATGGCGGACGTCCTGGTCATCAGGGCTGGGGCAAGCATGGTGGCAAGGGTGCGGGCCTGGGGATGATCCGCTGGGCCGATACCGACGAGAACGGTCAGGTCAGCAAGGCCGAATTCACCGCAGCCGGCGAGAAAATGTTCGAGCGGCTGGACAAGAACAAGGACGGCGTCATTTCGATCGACGATATGCCGGACCGCCCGTTCCTTTGATCCATCAAGGAAAAAGCCCGCTCAAAAGCGGGCTTTTTTATTCAATGCAGGCTGACGGTCTTGAGATCGTCTTCCGCAGCCTTGAAAAACGTACTTGAGCGGTTGTCGGTCAGGAGGATCGGCGTACCATCCGCACCAAACAGCGCCCAGAGATCCAGTTGCGGATCGAGATCAGGCGCTTCCGGGAAACAGCGGCTTACGTCTTCCGCACGGATCTTGCGGATATATCCCACTTCTCCCTCGCCGATATGGGCGAGCTGGGATCGGGTGAGACGCGCATGCGCTTCTTTTAAAAGCATATTTCAGCCTCCTTCTTCACGCCGAGCGATTCATGTCCGATTCCGGCGTTCACGTTCTACTCTGAGACGGAAATATTAATTTTCTTTACCACGTTCGAAATTTCAGGCCGCACCAGATCGATGGAAAGAAGGCCGTTGCGCATGCGCGCTTCCCTGACCTGCATGCCATCGGCAAGCACGAAGACCCGTTGGAACTGGCGCGCTGCGATGCCCCTATAAAGGAAATCCCGCTTTTCCTGCTCCTGCTGGCGACCGCGAATGACAAGCTGGTTGTCGGCTGTCGTCACATCCAGATCATCCTGCGAAAACCCGGCAACAGCGATGGTGATGCGCAGGCGCTCCGGCACGTCTTCGGCCCCGGGCAGGCGTTCGATGTTATAGGGAGGATAGCCGTCATTGGCCTTCGCCATGCGCTCCAGCGTTTTTTCCATGGCATCAAAACCCAGCAAAAGCGGGTGGGTGAATGGCGTCATGCGGCTCATATCTTTTCTGTCCTTGCAACCAAGCGACGTTTTGCGGTCCCGCTTCCGGCAACCTTGCCGGTCAATCGTACCGGCTGAAACAATATGGGAAGCCAAACCGCGATGCGCAAGACGCGAGACCGGCGCGAAGGGGGCGCCGAGGAATGAGCTTGACAAGTGAGCATCCGCCGCTCGAAAAAAGCGCTCATCTCAACGGCGGGCAAGACATGGCAGAACGCAGAAAAATCATCATCGACACCGATCCGGGCCAGGACGACGCGGCGGCAATCATGCTCGCTTTCGCAAGCCCTGAAGAAATCGACATTCTCGGATTGTGCGCCGTCGCCGGCAACGTCCCGCTGAAACTAACCAGCCGCAACATCCGCATCATCTGCGAATTGTGCGGCCGCACCGATATTCCCGTCTATGAGGGCGCAGAGAAGCCGCTGGTGCGCAAACCCATCACTGCCGAGCATGTTCACGGCAGCACCGGTCTCGACGGCCCTGTTCTCGATGAGCCGACGATGGAGGCGCAGAAGCAGCATGCGGTCGATTTCATCATCGAAACGCTGATGCGAGAGCCCGCGGGCACGGTGACGCTCTGCACGCTCGGCGCGCTCACCAATGTAGCGCTGGCGCTCCTGAAAGCGCCTGAGATCGCCGACCGCATCAAGGAACTGGTGATGATGGGCGGCGGCTTCTTCGAGGGCGGCAACATCACGCCCGCGGCCGAATTCAACATCTATGTGGATCCGCAGGCTGCCGATATCGTCTTCCGTGCCGGCATTCCTGTTGTCATGATGCCGCTGGACGTCACCCATAAGCTCCTGACCACCAAGGCGCGGGTCAGCCGTATTCGCGACATCGGCACGCGCCCGGCCATCGCCATGGCGGAAATGCTGGAATTCTTCGAACGTTTCGACATCGAGAAATACGGTTCGGACGGCGGCCCGCTGCACGATCCGTCCGTCATTGCCTATCTCATCAGACCCGAGCTGTTTCAGGGTCGCGAGTGCAACGTCGAAATCGAGGCCACTTCCGAACTGACCATGGGCATGACGGTGGTTGACTGGTGGCACGTGACCGAACGCGCCGCCAATGCCCGTGTCATGCGCACTGTGGATGCGGACGGGTTCTTCGAATTGCTGACGGAACGTTTTGCCCGGCTCTGACCGTAACGCAGACATGAAAAAGGCCGCTGGCGATATGCCGGCGGCCTTTTTATTTGAAGCGGGAAAACCCGTCAGAATTCCGTCCAGTCATCCTGCGCCAGTGCGTTTGCACCGCTGGTTCTTGGACGTGGACGCGATGCTGTCGAGCGGGCTGTGGCTGCGGCCGGAGCCGAAGGTGCACGCATTGCAGCAGCCGCGGAGCGCAATTGCTGGCTGGGTTGGCCACCGGACACGGCGAAACCGGCGACAAGCGATTTCAGCGTTTCGGCCTCGCCGTTCAGCGTCACGCTGGCCGCGGTGGTTTCTTCCACCATCGCCGCATTCTGCTGGGTGACCTGATCCATCTGGGTAACGGCAGAATTGATTTCCTTGAGACCTACCGCCTGTTCGCTGGCGGAAGCGGAAATCTGCCGTATCAGCTGGTTGATCTGCAAAACCTGATCAGCGATGTTCTTCATCGTCTCGCCGGCCTTGCCCACCAGCTGGACGCCCTCGCCCACCTGGGTGGCCGATGTGTTGATCAGTCCCTTGATCTCCTTGGCAGCGGTTGCAGACCGTTGCGCCAGTTCTCGCACTTCCTGTGCAACGACCGCAAAGCCCTTGCCGGCATCACCCGCGCGGGCCGCTTCCACACCGGCATTCAGCGCCAGAAGATTGGTCTGGAAGGCGATTTCATCAATCACGCCGATGATGCGGGAAATTTCCGCCGAGGATTGCGCAATACCCTGCATGGAGTTGACGGCCTGCTGCACGACCTCGCCCGACTTGCCGGCGTCATCGCAGGCATGGCTGACGGCACCGGCGGCCTGCGCGGCATTTTCCGCGCTGGAATTAACCTGTGCGGTCAGCTGGTTGAGGGCGGCGGCGGTTTCTTCCAGACTTGCGGCCTGCTGTTCGGTACGGTGCGAAAGATCACTGGCGGCGCGGGTGATCTCACCGGTGCCATTGCCGATGGTGACAACCGTCGCATTGACGGTGGAGACGGTTTCCTCGAGGCTTGCGAGCGCCGAGTTGAAATCACTGCGCAGCTTCGCATAGTCGCCCGGGAACTCATCCTCGATCCGGTAGGTCAGATTGCCCTGCGAAAGCGCGTTGAGCCCGGAGCCAAGCACGCTGACGATGTGTTGCTGCACGCGGCTGTTTTCCGTGCGCTCGGATTCCGACCGCTGACGCGCCGTTTCCGCATTGCCACGCTGGACAGCGGCGTCCGCCTCCATTTCACGGATGCCGGCGAGTTTTGCGCGGAAGCCTTCCAGCGCGGTGGCCACAGCCCCCGTTTCATCCCGGCGGTCCTGCCCGGACACCGGTTCATCGTAACGGCCTTCGCTAAGCGTCCGCACATCCGAGACCAACGAGGCGAGCGGGTTGCCGACGAAATGACGCACGGCGAAATAAAGCGCGGTGATGACTGCGGCGAGAATGACGAGCGCACCGATGATCATCATATAGGTCTGCTCTTCCACCGGCGCGTTCAGCGCCTGGTGCGGAATATCCACCAGAACCACCCAGGTGGCATTGAGGCCGGGGACCGCAAAGGGATAGACGAGGCGGTTATAGGGCGCGTCGGTATCGAGGCCGAGGTTTTCGATCAGGCCCTGCTTGCCGGAAGCGAGCGCCGCTTGAACGGCGCTGGCGCCGTCTCCGTCATAGGCCTTCATGTTCTGCTCGGGCGTCGGCGGCACCAGCCATTGGCCGCCCTGCGACACGAGCGTCACGCGGCCGGTCTCGAAAGGACGCAGCGCCTGCAGCTTCTGCGACAGCGAGGCCAGCGAAATATCGACGCCGGCAACGCCAATCATCTTGCCGTCCGACATGACGGGATAGGCAAGCGAGGTCATGGTGGTGGGCACTTCCGTACCCTGCGCCAGATATGGCTGGGTGATGGCGCCCTTGCCCGTCTTGGCGGCGAGCGCCCACCATTCAGCGGCGTAGTCATTATCGAAAGTCGAGAACTGGATGTCACCCTTCTGGGTCTTCGACCAATAGGGGGCGAAGACGCCATTTTTATTGGTGCCGAGATCGAGCCTGTCGGCAATCTCCGTGCTCTGTCCGTCGAAAAGGCCGAGCTGCTCGCAGAACCAGCTTCCGAAAGCGAAAGCATTCTGCTCGACATTGGCCTTGAGGATGTTGACGATGCCAGGACGATCCATCGATTTCGCCTGATGCGCACGGCCGATGACACCGGCCATGGAACGCGCGGCGCTGCCGAGTTCGCCGACGTCGGCGGCGATGACGTTGGCGATGGCGCGCGCCTCGGTATTGGCCTGATCCATGGTCAGCGCGTGGACACGGTCGCTGGTCTGGGAAATGAGGAAGGAATTCGATGCGACAAGAACCGTGGTGATGGCACAGCCGGTCACGAGGATAAGCTTGGTCGCAAGCGACTTCACTTTGAAATTGAACATTTTGGCCTCGATCAAATCGTCTGCCGGGAGGCTGACGTCAACGGATGATAAATCTCCGTCATGGAGGCCCGTCCGCATGGACAGTGCGCTGCAGCGCGACGTGGCAAAATTAGAGTATGTTTGCTAATTAAGCCCTAAAATTTACTTCGTCGCGCCAAGCAAAAATCAGTGTTCGTAATAGGCCGAGATGATGTCCCATGCATCGTCAGCCGTTTCGGCGAAATGAAGCAATTCCATATCTTCCGGGGCGATGGTGCCGAAATCCGCCAGGAATTCGAAATTGACCACCGAGCGCCAGAATTTCTCGCCGAACAGGATGAGCGGAATGGGTGCCATGCGCTTGGTCTGGATAAGCGTCAGCGTCTCGAAGAGCTCATCGAGCGTACCGAAACCACCGGGGAAGATCACCACGGCCTTCGCCCGCATCAGGAAATGCATCTTGCGGATGGCGAAATAGTGGAAATTGAAGCTCAATTCCGGCGTGACATAGGGGTTGGGCGCCTGTTCATGCGGTAGAACGATGTTGAGACCGATCGACGGGCCGCCCACATCGGCAGCACCACGATTACCCGCTTCCATCACGCCGGGACCGCCGCCAGTGACCACGACATATTCGAGATGATCGGATTTCGCGGCATAATCGGTGCATAGCCGGGCGAACTTGCGCGCCTCATCGTAATAGACCGAGGATTGCTCCAGGTTGCGCTTCTGCGTCTCGTTACGCGCCGCCCAGGCCTCGCCACCGGGTTCGGGAATGCGGGCGCCGCCGAACATGACGACGGTGGATTTGATGCCGCGCTCGGTGAGCGCCATTTCCGTCTTCAGAAGTTCCAATTGAAGCCTGACGGGACGCAATTCCTCACGGCAGAGGAAATCCATGTCCACATAGGCAAGCCGGTAGGACGGGGAATCCGATTGCGGTGTCTTGGGAACGACCTCGGCCTGCTGCTTGTCCGCAGAGCTGCGCTTCAAAGGGTCCCATACCCCATCCTTACGCCGCAATTTGCCATTTTTCAGTCGTGTCATTTCCATGCCTTTCGTCTGACGCGCCAAATCACCCAAATCACATTGACGCCTTTCCAACACTCCCTTAGATCAAATGGCCAAAGCCTTCCAGCGGCGCGGGACCAGCCGTGACCACGACCACACGCGACTTTAAGGAATTTTCCATGAGCCTTACGGATCTCACCTCCCTCGAAACCATCATCGAAACCGCCTTCGACAACCGCGATGGCGTGAACGTATCGACGAAGGGCGAGGTTCGCGATGCGGTGAACACATCTCTTCAACTTCTCGATAGCGGCAAGGCGCGCGTGGCTGAAAAGCAGGCGGATGGCAACTGGAAGGTGAACCAGTGGCTGAAAAAGGCCGTGCTCCTCTCCTTCCGCCTGAACGACATGGAGATCGTGACCGGTGGACCGGGTGAATCCACCTGGTGGGACAAGGTGCCTTCGAAATTCGAAAACTGGGGTGAAAACCAGTTCCGTGCCGCCGGTTTCCGCGCCGTGCCGAACGCCGTCGTGCGACGCTCCGCCTATGTCGCCAAGAACGTCGTGCTGATGCCCTCCTTCGTCAATCTCGGCGCTTATGTCGATGAAGGCACGATGGTCGACACCTGGGCAACCGTCGGCTCCTGCGCGCAGATCGGCAAGAATGTGCACCTTTCCGGCGGCGTCGGCATTGGCGGCGTTCTGGAGCCGCTTCAGGCCGGCCCGACCATCATCGAGGATAATTGCTTCATCGGCGCCCGCTCGGAAGTCGTCGAAGGCTGCATCGTGCGCGAAGGCGCCGTTCTCGGCATGGGCGTGTTCATCGGCAAGTCGACCAAGATCGTCGACCGCGCTACCGGCGAAATCACCTATGGCGAAGTTCCGCCCTATTCCGTCGTCGTTGCCGGCACCATGCCGGGCAAGCCTTTCCCGAACGGCGAGCCGGGCCCGAGCCTCTATTGCGCCGTCATCGTCAAGCGCGTCGATGAAAAGACCCGCTCCAAGACCGGCATCAACGAGCTTCTGCGCGACTGATAAAAGCGACTGATATGACCACGACCGATCCCGTTGCCAATCTCGCCGCCCTCATCCGTTGCCCATCGGTGACGCCTGCGGAAGGCGGTGCGCTTTCCCTGCTCGACACCCTGCTTTCACCGCTTGGCTTTGCGGTTGAGAAGATGGTGGCGCGCGAGGCGGGAACGCCTGATGTGGAAAACCTCTATGCCCGGCTCGGCACGGAGGGTCCGCATCTGATGTTTGCGGGCCATACGGATGTCGTTCCTGTGGGTGACGAAGCCGCGTGGAGCCATCCGCCCTTTTCGGCAGAGATTGCCGGCGGGGAAATGTACGGTCGGGGTGCGGTGGACATGAAGGGCGGCATCGCCTGTTTTGTCGCCGCCATTGCCCGCCATATCGAAAAACATGGCAAACCGCAGGGCTCCGTTTCCTTCCTGATCACCGGCGATGAGGAAGGCCCGTCGATCAACGGCACCTCCAAGCTTCTGGAATGGGCGGCCGGCAAAGGCGAAACATGGGATGCCTGCGTGGTGGGCGAACCGACCAATCCCGACCAGCTGGGCGACATGATCAAGATCGGTCGCCGCGGATCGCTTTCCGGCCGGATCACCGTCCATGGCGTTCAGGGCCATGCCGCCTATCCGCATCTCGCCGACAACCCCATTCGTGGGCTGCTGCAGCTCACCCATGCGCTGATGCACCCGCCATTCGATCACGGCACGGATAATTTCCAGCCATCCAATCTGGAAGTCACGACCGTCGATACGGGCAATGTCGCTACCAATGTCATCCCCGCACGGGCGACGGCGTCCTTCAACATTCGTTTCAACGATACCTGGACAGTGGAAAGCCTGCGGACGGAAATCATCCGCCGTCTGGATGCCGCCGCAGCCGAAGGCGAGCTTCGCCCTGACCGCAGTCCGGTCAAATATGAGATCGTCTGGGCGGACCGACCGGCTCACGTTTTTCTGACGCGCAACAATGCGCTCATCTCGTCGCTCTCAGGCGCGGTTGAGGCCGTTACCGGTCAGGAACCCAAGCTCTCGACCACCGGCGGCACCTCGGATGCCCGCTTCATCAAGGATTATTGCCCGGTGGTGGAGTTCGGTCTCGTCGGACAAACGATGCATATGGTCGATGAGCGCGTGGCGGTTGCCGATCTCGAGACACTGACGCGTATCTACGAAACCTTTATCGAACGCTGGTTCGCCCATGCCGACGGCAAGTGAGATAAGGCTTTATCTGAAGGGCCTGTGGCTGCTGCTGCTCGGCGACCATACCGGTGCGCGCTATCTGGACCTGTCCGAGCGTGGCATGTGGCGCTCCTTCTATTCCGCCCTCTGGTGCCTGCCCGCCATGCTGGTGTCCTGGCTGTGGCTGCGCGCGGCCTTCCTTGCCGGTTATCCGCCGGGTACCGAAACCGGGCTGATCTTCTTTTTCCGTCTGGCAATGGTCGAAGCCATCTGCTGGATCGTGCCGCTGCTGTTGATCGGAATTCTACTCTTCGCTTTCGGCGCACGCGAAAAATTCGCGCCACTGGTCACCACCATGAACTGGCTGTCGCTGCCATTTTCTTACGCCTATGCGGCTCTGATCCTGATCGCGTTCTTCCTGCCGCCCCTGCAGGGGCTGATCGCCATTCTGTGGCTGGCACTGCTCCTGTCGCTGGTCTTCGCTTTTTCGCGGATCGTGCGGTTCTTCATCCGTGACCAGTCGCTGCTCGTCTCGGCCATCGTCATGACGCTGCTGGTGCCGGGCATGCTTCTCTCGGAGGCGCTGCAGCGTTTTCTTGGCGTCTACCCCGCCTAGCCTTTGCAAAACGCTTCACGAGCCGGAGCGGACGACCTCTCCGTCTTCCTTCACGAATTCACCTATGTCCGGGTTGGGCAGAATTTCCAGCACGACCTCTGAAGGCCGGCAAAGCCGCACACCCCTGGGCGTCACCACGATCGGGCGGTTGAGCAGGATCGGGTGGGCTTCGATAGCATCCAGCAGCGCATCATCCGGAATGGTTTCATCCTGCAGCCCCAGCTCCGCATAGGGCGTTCCCTTTTCGCGCAGCAGGGCCCTGAGCGGAAGCCCGATGCGTGTGGCAAGATCACGTATCTCTTCTCGTGCAGGCGGCGTTTTCAGATATTCTATCACCACGGGCTCAACACCGGAGGCCCGGATCATCGCAAGCGTGTTGCGCGAAGTTCCACAGGCGGGATTATGATAGATCGTCACCGTCATTGCTCATCTCCATGCGCAGGCGCCTAGGCTCAATTACGTCGGGATAATCGACCTGCATGAAATAGAGACCGTCCGGCGGGGCAACGGGGCCGCAGGCTTTGCGATCCCGCGCCTCCAGTGCCGCACGCACATCCTCCGGCGTCATGGCGCCTTCACCGGCCATTTTCAGCGTACCTGCGAAAGAGCGTATCTGGTTATGCAGGAAACTCTGCGCCGTCGCGCGGATTTCGATGAGGTCGCCGTTGCGCGTCACATCCAGCCGGTCGAGTGTCCGGATCGGGCTGTTCGCCTGACAATGAACCGAGCGAAAGGTCGTGAAATCATGCCGACCGACGAGCATCTGCGCTGCCGCGTGCATAAGCTCATGATCCATGTCTTTCGACACCCACCATGCGCGCTTGTGCTCCAGCGCCAGCCGCGATTTCCGGCAAATGATGCGATAGAGATAATGGCGGCGGGTGGCGGAAAAACGGGCGTCGAAATCTTCCGTTACGGCTGCGACGTCAAGAACCGAGACGGCCTCCTTGGCCATTGCCAGATGGGCGTTCAACGCATTGCGAAGCTTGTAAGGCTGCCAATCGCGAGAAAGATCGGCATGGGCCACCTGCCCGACGGCATGCACGCCGGAGTCGGTACGGCCCGCACCGCGAATGGAAACGTTTTCCCCTGTCAGCGACCGGACCGCAGCTTCCAGCGCGCCTTGAACCGAGGGGCCGTTATCCTGTCTCTGCCAGCCGAAATAGGGTGAACCGTCATATTCGACGATCATGCGGAAGCGTGGCATCAGCCGAGCCTCGTTGTGACGGGAACGGGGGTGCCGCGAACGAAATCGGCGGCCGACATCGGTTTGCCGCCCGCCTTTTGCAGGCGGGTGAGCCGAACGGCATCGCTGCCGCAGGCGATGGTGAGGGCTTCGTCCAGCACGGTGCCCGCTTCTCCCATGCCGCTCGCCAGCTCAGAGGCCAGAACCTTCACACGCTCCGCCTTGCCGCCAATATCCATTTCCAGCCATGCACCGGGAAAAGGCGAAAGGCCGCGAATATGGTTATGGACATCCTGTGCAGGGCGAGAGAAATCGATGCGGGTCTCACCCTTATCGATCTTTGAAGCGTAAACAACACCCTCTTCGGCCTGTGTGACGAGGGACAGGTCGTCTGCTTCCAGTCTGTCCATCGCCTGCCGCATCAGCCGCGCGCCTGCGAGCATGAGACTGTCGTGCAATTCGCCGGCGGTCATATTCTCGCCGATCGCGACCTTTGCGGTCAGCGCGACGGGGCCGGTATCGAGCCCCTTTTCCATTTTCATGACCATCATGCCGGTCTCGGCATCGCCGGCCATAATCGCACGCTGGATGGGGGCCGCACCCCGCCAGCGCGGCAGCAAGGAGGCGTGGCCATTATAACAGCCAAGGCGCGTGCCAGTGAGGATCGCTTCAGGCAACAGCAGCCCGTAAGCCACGACGACCGCCACATCTGCGTTGAAGGCCTGAAACTGCTGGCGATCTTCCTCGGCCTTGAAGTTCACGGGCGTCAGCACGGGCAGGCCCAAAAGTTCGGCCGCCTGATGCACGGGAGACTTCTGCAGATCAAGGCCACGACGACCGCCGGGGCGCGGCGGCTGGGTATAAACGGCAACGACCTCGTGACCCGCTTCCACCAATGCACGCAAGGTGGGAACGGAAAAATCCGGCGTGCCCATGAAGATGATGCGAAGAGCCATCGTCGCCCCCTGCCCTTTCTGCTGGTCGGTCTCTAGCTAAAGAGGACGGATCAGACCTTTGCGCGGGCCGCCTTGGTGAATTTCTTGATGACCATGTCGCGCTTCAGTCGCGAAATATGGTCGATGAACAGAACACCGTTCAGGTGGTCGATCTCGTGTTGCAGGCACGTGGCCAGAAGCCCGTCCGCCTCCACGGTCTGCTGCTTGCCGTCACGGCCGACATATTGCACCGTCAAAGAGGCTGGACGCTCGACTTCGGCGTAATAGTCGGGAATGGAGAGGCAGCCTTCCTCATAGGTCGAAATATCGTCCGACACCCTGAGGATTTCCGGGTTGATGAAGACGACTGGGGTCTTTTCCTCGCCCTCACGCGCAAGATCCATCACCAGCATTCGCCGCGCTACGCCGACCTGGATGGCGGCAAGGCCAATGCCCGGCGCATCATACATGGTTTCCAGCATGTCGTCGGCAAGGCGCAGCACTTCGGCATCCACCTGTTCGATGGGTTTCGATTGCTGGCGCAGCACGGGATCGGGCAAAATGATAAGCGGTTTGATAGTCATGGCTTCCCATAACGTATCTCTTGCGCGGAGGAAATAAAAAACACGAGCGGTCAAACCGCACCGGGCTTCCGCTCTCCCGGACTCATTTCCGCCGCAGGAATGTTCTTGTTTTGATCTTACGAATCACAAGAAATCTGCTAGATTTAATCATGAGCATAGATTTATCCGTTCTCCTCGATCCAGCATTGCGGGCCGGTTCCGTCGATATCAGCTTCGGCGCGCTGCTCGCGGCTCTGGTTTTCGCTCTCGCGATCACATGGCTGGTCACGACGAACCGCGTGAAAAAAGCGGGAGCCGACGGTGAAATTTCCGACCTCCTGAAAACCCAGTCCGAACTGCACGGCCGTATTGCCGCCATGGCGGAGACGCTTGGCACACGCCAGACCGAGATGAGCCAGACGCTTAACCAGCGCCTCGACGGCATGTCGCAACGACTGGGCGAAACGCTCACGGAACAAACCCGGTCGACGCATGAGAATCTGAGCCGTCTTCAGGAGCGCTTGGCGGTCATCGATGCTGCACAGGGCAATATTCAGGATCTGGCCAAGGATGTGGTCGGGCTACAGGCGATCCTTTCCAACAAACAGACGCGTGGGGCCTTCGGACAGGCGCGCATGGAGGCGCTGATCGCCGATGCACTTCCCGCAGGTGCGTTCCAGCTTCAGCCCACACTTTCGAACGGTTACCGGCCGGACTGTACGATCAAGATGCCGAATAACGCGCCGCCGCTTGTCATCGACGCCAAGTTTCCGCTGGAAGCGTGGAACGCACTGAAAGCAGATGAATCGCCTGACGCCAAACGCGCCGCCACCCAGCAGTTCCGGCGCGATATGGAAGTACATATTCGCGATGTGGCCGAAAAGTACCTCATCCGCGGCGAGACGCAGGATACGGCCTTCATCTTTGTGCCGTCGGAATCGATCTTCGCCGATATTCACCAGCATTTCGAATATCTGGTGCAGCGCGCCCATCGGGCTCGCGTCGTCATCGTATCGCCGTCACTTCTAATGCTGTCGGTGCAGGTCATCCAGTCGGTGCTGAAAGATCAGCGCATGCGCGAGCAGGCGCATCTCATTCAAGGCGAAGTGGCGCTGCTTATGGACGATGTGCGGCGGCTGGACGACCGAACACGCAAGCTGCAAGCCCATTTTGGGCTGGCGCAGAAGGACGTCGATATGATGCTGATTTCCTCCGACAAGGTCTTGGCGCGCGGCCAAAAAATTGAGGGCCTCGATTTTTCGCCGACGGAAAAAGAAGCAGCGCATGGGGAAATCGAGCAAGCCCGTCGCTTTGCGGATAACAGAGCCGGTGCGGCCAAATTGCGGGTAGTTGACGACGAGTGATCGTCTCGGGCAAAGTCGCCGTCTTGCTTGAATTTCATACGGACATGCCGCCCATGATTACTGTTTTCGGCTCCATCAACATGGATCTCATCGCCACCGCCAAACGCCTTCCCAAACCCGGTGAAACCGTGACGGGAGAGAGCTTCTCCACCGCGGCGGGCGGAAAGGGAGCCAATCAGGCGCTTGCCGCAAAGCGGGCGGGCGCCACGGTCAAAATGGCGGGCGCTGCGGGCGACGATACGTTTGCCGCACCGGCGCTGACATTGTTGCGTGATGCCGGCACCGACCTCTCGCTCGTCAAGACCGCGCCGGGCCCGACCGGTACGGCGATGATCCTTATCGGTGAAGGCGGAGAGAACATGATCTCGGTCATTCCCGCCGCCAATGGCGAAGTGTCGGCATCCGACGCCGCCAAGGTCGTGACGGAGATGTCGGCGGGCGATATTCTGATGCTGCAGTTCGAAATACCCGCGCCCGCCATCGAAGCGGCGCTGACGGCCGCGAAGGCGAAACGCATTACCACCGTCATCAATACTGCCCCGCTGACCGCCGACGGGCCACGCCTTGCCGGCCTTGCCGATATCGTCATTGCCAATGAAACCGAGTTCGAGCTGCTGATCGGCAAAAACGGGCTTTCCGGTTCGGAACGGGAAAACGAACTCAAGGCCTTACATGAAAAAACCGGCCAGACATTGATCGTCACGCTCGGAGCGGACGGCGTGATCGCCATTCGCAACAGCAAGCTTTACCGGGCGGCCGGTCTGAAGATCGTGCCGGTCGATACGGTTGGCGCAGGCGACACCTTCTGCGGTTATCTCGCCGCCAGCCTCGATCAGGGGATGGATTTCGAAAAGGCGCTGAAGCGTGCAGCCGTCGCAGGTTCGCTCGCCTGCACTCGCGCCGGCGCCCAGCCCTCCATTCCGCTTGCGGCGGAAGTGGATGCGAATATCTGAGACTTCAGCCGCTCAGCGACGAATAAAAGTGAGATAGGCCGAGCTGCGGCCTTCTCTTTTCGCCTTGTTCTCATAACGCGTACCCGGCCAGTTGGCATAGGGCGTGCGCCAGTCGTCAGCGGTCGCCGCCGTCCATTCGAAACCACCGTGGCGGGCGCAATGCTGCAGCGTCCAGTTGACGTAGGTATCGATATCCGACGCGAAGCAGAACTTGCCGCCGGGTTTCAGCACCCGGTGGAAACGGGCCAGATTGACGTCGGAGACGAAACGGCGCTTCCAGTGCTTTTTCTTCGGCCAGGGATCGGGGTAAAGAAGGTCAATGTGATCGATCGAAGCCTCCGGCAGCCAGTCCAGCAATTGCGTCGCATCATCATCGTAAAGACGGATATTCATCAGCTCGCGTTCACGCACTGTTGCGAGCAGCTTGGCCATTGAATTGACGAAGGGCTCGACGCCGATAAAGCCTGTCTCGGGGTTTTCAACCGCGCGATGGGCAAGGTGCTCGCCGCCGCCGAAACCGATCTCCAGACGGACCGATCTTACATCCGCGGGAAAGAGAGCCACCAGATTTTGCGGTGGCGCGCTCTCCAGATCGATTTTCAGCAAAGGCAGCAGATTTTCGATCGTGTCGATTTGCTGGTTGCGCAAAGGCTTGCCCTTGCGTCTGCCAAAAAACGCTTCCGTTGCGCGCGAACGCCGTTCTTCCGTCATGTCATACTCTCAAGAACAAATAGATTTAACCCGCACAGCGCCAGATGAATGGCACTATGCGGGTTACAAAGATGCAGACGGTATCTCTCAATCGCCGTCGAATGACAAGGCTTATGCGCTCAAGGCTTCCTTGAGCGGCTTCACCAGATCAAGCTTCTCCCAGGAGAAGGAGCCGTCACGGCCGGCCTTGCGACCAAAGTGGCCATAGGACGAGGTCTTGGCGTAGATCGGCTTGTTAAGATCGAGGTGACGACGGATACCCGACGGCGACAGGTCCATGACCTTGCGGATCGCGCCTTCGATCTGGTCTTCGCTGACCTTGCCCGTGCCGTGCAAATCAACATAGACCGACAGAGGCTGGGCAACGCCGATCGCGTAGGAGATCTGAATCGTGCAGCGCTCGGCAAAACCAGCGGCAACAACATTCTTTGCGAGATAGCGGGCGGCATAGGCAGCCGAACGGTCGACCTTGGTTGTGTCCTTGCCGGAGAATGCGCCACCGCCATGGGGGGCGGCACCGCCATAGGTGTCGACGATGATCTTGCGGCCGGTCAGGCCGGCATCGCCATCGGGCCCACCGATGACGAACTTGCCCGTCGGGTTGATATACCACTGGCAATCATCAGCGATCTTCAGGTCGCCCAGAGCTTCGCGGATATAGGGCTCGACAACGGCGCGAACCTTCTTCGAATCCCAGCTTGCATCGAGATGCTGCGTGGACAGAACGATGGAAACGGCCTCGGCGGCCTTGCCATCGATATAACGAACGGTCACCTGGCTCTTGGCGTCGGGTCCGAGTTTTGCCGCTTCGCCTTCGCCGCTTTTACGGGCGGTAGCGAGCAGTTGCAGAATACGGTGCGAATAATAGATCGGGGCCGGCATCAGATCTGGCGTTTCCTTGCAGGCATAACCGAACATAATGCCCTGGTCGCCGGCACCCTCGTCGCCCTGCTTGTCGGAAGCATTGTCGACGCCCTGCGCAATGTCCGCCGACTGCGGATGCAGGAGAACGTCGATCTTGGCCGTCTTCCAGTGGAAACCATCCTGCTCGTAGCCGATGTCGCGGATTGCCTTGCGGGCCGCGGACTTGAACTTGGAAGGATTGATGACCGGATGGCCAGAGGCGTCCTTGACGACCTTGCCGTCCTTGTCCTTCTTCAGCAGGGTATCGGGAACCCGAACCTCACCGGCGATAACGACACGATTGGTCGTCGCAAGCGTCTCGCATGCGATGCGCACGGTCCATGGGTCAACACCCGTCTTGGACGCTTCACGATAAATGAGATCTACGATTTCATCGGAAATACGGTCACAAACCTTGTCCGGATGACCTTCGGCCACGGACTCGCTGGTGAACAGGTAATTGGCACGCATGCGGGATTCCCCTCAAAGAACGGTCTTCGAGTTTGTTAGTCATTTCGGCCATGAAAGACAAGGACACAACCACATAAATATATCTTTATGTGAGAATTCCTTTCTAATCTGGCACAAAAAAACGGTCCTTGCGGACCGTTGAGTGTCCGGCGCCCTTGCCGGAAATTATGGGCATCATCTGTGGAGGCTTACTCCGCGTCTCCTTCGGCAGCGAGCGCCTTGACGAGATCAACGAGACGACGGCGGACCTTGGGATCGGCGATCTTCACAAAAGCGCGGTTCAGCTGCAGACCTTCAGCCGAGGACAGGAAGTCAACCACGTAGTTGGAGCTGGAGGCTTCCGCCATGCCGCTCGCGCCGCCAACCTGATCGCCGGGAGCATCTTCGAAAAAGAAGGACACCGGAACGTTGAGGATCGCGGAAATATTCTGAAGGCGGCTCGCACCGACGCGGTTCGTGCCCTTTTCATATTTCTGGATTTGCTGAAAGGTAATTCCAAGGCTTTCGCCCAGCTTTTCCTGGCTCATGCCCAGCATGGTTCTGCGAAGACGAATTCGGCTTCCGACATGAATGTCGATGGGATTAGGCTTTTTCTTATTCTCGGTCATCATGCGGTCCTGACACTCGGAAAGGGTTGATATCTCGCTTCATTACTATTCGAAGAAATGAGCCGGCATTTCGACAGCGTCTAAACTTGTTTTACGACTGACGTATTCACTATGCAATTGTGGGAGTTCCCGGTCAATTCTGACGCCGAGCAAAACTCCAGGCAGGAAATACCGCAACGATCAGCATGATTGAAAAAATCAACCAGAAATACGTCCGATGTGTGTCGTAAGTAAATGCGTCGTTGGACCCACCACTCAAAGTGGCGTCAACAATGCCAACCCGACCGTAATCCAACCCGGCGATAATGCGTCCATAGGGGTCTATGACAGCGGAAATTCCGGTATTGGCGCCGCGAATCACCGGCACGCCGGTTTCAACAGCCCGGACTCTGGCCTGAAGAAAATGCTGGTAAGGGCCAGGCGTGTCGCCAAACCAGCCGTCATTTGTCACGTTCAGAATTGCCGCCGAACCCGCCAGACCTGGCGTCATCTCACCGGGGAAAATGATCTCGTAACAGATCAGGGGATAGAAGGTCTTGCCGGAAGGAAGCGTCAATGGCGTGCGCGACGAGGCGGCCGAGAAACCACCCGGCAGGCTGATGACATTATCGATGCCGAACTCCCGCAAAACGCCTTCGAAGGGAACATACTCCCCAAACGGTGTCAGGTGAACCTTGTCGCTTGCCGCGATGATTTCGCCCTGGCTGTCGATCGCGTAGACCGAATTGTAATAACGCGGCGGCCGACCGGCACCCTGGTCTTCCATTCTGACAGCGCCGGTGAACAGGATTTGCCCGTCCTCCAGCGTTTTTGCGATTTCCACCAGAGCGTCGGGGTTCTGCGTCAGGATGAAAGGTACGGAGGTTTCCGGCCATACGACGATATCCGGGCGCTTTTTCCCTTCGCCGGGAGGCAGCGCCGTCAGCCGCAGATGTTCGCCAAAGATCTCTGCCCGGTCGGCGTTCAGCATTTTACGGGACTGATCGATGGAGGGCTGTACGATCCTGACGGTCAGCGCGTCCGCCGGTGTCTCAACCGGTGCCTGAAGGCGGTAGAAGCCGTAACCAAAATGGCCGGCCAGCAGCAGACCCGCCAGAGCGAGGCCCGGCCACATGCTTTTTTTTGTGCCGATCAAAGCGGGAGCGGCGAAGATAAAAACCGCAAGCGTGGTAACGCTGAAAAGTCCAAGCAGGTGCGCGGACTGCATCATGACCGGAATGGGCATGATGCCGTAGCCGATGGCGTTCCAGGGAAATCCAGTCGCAAGAAAACTGCGCAGCCATTCAAACAGGCCGAATGCGGCGGCAAGGGCGGCGATACGGCCGAGACCATCCGACCAGACGATGTTGGCCGCAGCGACTGCAAAACCATAAAACAGCGCAAGAAGAGCCGGAAGGCCGATGATGGCGAGCGGCAGCGCCCAGGCGAATTCGTCTGCCTCCAGCAACAGGGCATTGCCCAACCACCAAAGACCCGCCACGAAATAGCCGAAGCCGAAACACCAACCGATGCCAAAAGCCGGCAGGATGCGGCTGAATATGCCGCCGCCCGGCTTACCGGTGCAGCCGTCCACCAGCCAGACAAGCAGGGTGAAGGAGAAAAACAGCGCCGCGAAAAAACCGAATGGAGGCAAAGCCAGCGCACCAACCGCGCCTGCGGCAATCGCCATCACTGCGCGGCTTTTGCCACCGGCCAGCATTACCCTGCCTGCAAGACGCTCCATGCCATCTCCGTTTATGCGCGTCCGGAAAAGACCGCTCCCGGCAAGGCCGCGCCGCGGAATTTTCCCTCAAACCCGGAGTAACGGAAAAAAGATTCGCAGTCCACAGGAGTGGAGAAAGCCCTGATGATCCGCCGCACATTTCATCGGCCCACAGGAACATTCAAAGCGGGCGAATCCATATTGAACCAGCGAACCGACGGGTATTACCCCGTCGGTCCTGTTCAGTCGGCATTCTGCTGGTGAGTGATAAGGCGCACATCCGGCGCGGGCAGCGCAATTACCTCGTTCGTGCGGGCATCGCCTGGCGCGCGATCATCCTGCCCTTCCGAGCCGTGATCACGGACAATGCGGACGCCCTTGATGCGCCGTGTATCCGCATCGAGAATCTGGAACTCGAAACCGGGAACGGCCCTGACCACCTCGCCCTTGGCCGGAATACGGCCGAGCGCGAAGAAGATGAGGCCGCCGAGCGTATCGATTTCCTCCAGATGTTCGCGAACATCGAATTCCGGCCCGATCGCCTCGGCAAGTTCCGTAAGTTCGGCACGGGCATCGGCCACGAGCACATCCGGGGACAGGCGCGAAAACATCGCCTCGTCCTTGTCGTGCTCGTCATCGATGTCGCCCACGACCATCTCGACGATATCCTCGTGGCTGACGAGACCGTCCGTGCCGCCATATTCATCGATCACCAGCGCGAGCTGGGTTCTCTGGGCCTGCATCGTCTTCAAGAGATCGGAGGCCAGCATGGAGGGCGGCGCGAACAGAATTTTGCGCACCAGCCCGGCATCGGCAACCGTCTGTTCGAGATCGACCCGTGCCAGGTCGAAGTTCGGTCGCGGCGAACGCGGCGCCTTTACTTCACCATAAGCGACGCTGCGTGATCCCGCCCGGCGCTTGTTGCGCGCCTGCTTGGCGACATAGGCCAGCAGGTCACGAATGTGGATCATGCCCTTCGGATCATCCAGCGTCTCATCATAGACCGGCATACGGGAGCGTCCGGTTTCCTCAAAGAGGATCAGGGCCTCGCCAATGGTCATGTTCTGGTCGAGACCGTCAATATCGACCCGCGGGATCATGATATCTTCGACCCTGATCTCGCGGAAACGGAGGATATTGTTCAGCATCGCCCGTTCTTCGGGCGAAAAGGCGGTGCCAATTTCGGTGTCGTCCATCAGCGCGTCGGTCAAATCCTCGCGCAGGCGCTCGCCCTGAGACGGTCTTAGCAACCGTGCGATGCGCGACCAGATCGTCGATCTTGGCTTTGCATTGTAGTCTTGACGTAAATGACTACTGCCTTCCTCCGAAGAGGACTGCTCGCCGTTTTCTCTGCCCTCATTGGCAGGTCGTGCAGAATGTTCGTTCATGGCTCCAGACAATATTCAAAGCGGTTCCTGACCCGCGTATGGATCAGATAGGCCAAGCACCGCCAAAATGCGAGTCTCAAGCGACTCCATTTCTTCCGCTTCCTCCTCGTCCATGTGGTCATAACCAAACAAATGCAGGAACCCATGAACGAGCAGATGGGTCAGATGATCCTCGAAACTCTTGTCAAGTTCAAGGGCCTCACGCTCAACCGTCTCGCGCGCGATGACAATATCGCCCAGCATCGGGCCGGGCATACCACCCGGTTCCAGCGGAAAAGCGGGGAAAGACAAGACATTGGTCGCCTTGTCCTTGTCGCGCCACTCTGCATTGATTTCCCGAATATTTTCGTCATCGGTAAAGACCAGCGACAGTTCCACCGGCATTTTCGGGAAGGGCTGCTCCTCTTCCCGCTTCAGGAAATCAACCGCTGCATCCAACACTTTGGTGGCAAAGACAGCCAAGTCCTCTTCCGAGGACCAGCCTTCGGCCTCGACGCTGATTTGAATATCCAGAGCTGTCATTGTCTTTACGTCAGTTGCCCTTCACGAGGCTTTCATCCGGCACTGCCGTGTGGGATTCATAGGCCCTGACGATGCGCGCCACCATCGGATGACGCACGACGTCGACATCCTTGAAGCGCACGACCGACACGCCTTCGACATCGCCCAGGATTTGCAGGGCCTCGACAAGGCCGGATTTCACCCCGCGCGGCAAATCCACCTGGCTCGGGTCGCCGGTCACGATCATGCGGCCGTTTTCGCCGAGACGGGTGAGGAACATCTTCATCTGCATGGTCGTGGTGTTCTGGGCTTCGTCCAGAATAACGGCGGCGTTGGCAAGGGTGCGGCCGCGCATGAAGGCGAGCGGCGCAATTTCGATGACACCCGCCTGAATGGCGCGCTCCACCTTGTCACCCGGCATCATGTCATAAAGCGCATCATAAAGCGGACGAAGATAGGGATCGACCTTTTCCTTCATGTCTCCCGGCAGGAAGCCCAGGCGCTCACCCGCTTCGACGGCAGGACGCGACAGGATGATACGGTCAACCGCGCCTCGCTCCAGAAGCTGTGCGGCGTGCGCCACGGCCAGATAGGTCTTGCCGGTGCCGGCGGGGCCGACGCCGAAAACCAGTTCGGATTGCTCCAGCGCCCGCATATAGACATCCTGCGTCGGCGTGCGGGCAGCGATGGTCTTCTTGCGGGTGGAAATCTGCGCCATGGAAATCTTCGCCTTGCGCTCCATCGTCGGCAAGGTCAGTTGATCATCCGCGGCCATCGCCATGCGGATCGCGCCTTCCACATCGGAAACCTCGGCGGTTCCGCCCTTGAGCAGCCGTTCGTAAAGGAAATCCAGCGCCCGGCGAGCCTGATTGGTGGCGACGACATCACCGGTGATGGCGACGGAATTGCCGCGCGGGCGCGCATCGATGTTGAGGCGCTGTTCCAGCAATTTCAGGTTCTGATCGAACTGACCGAATAGCTCTCCAGCTATCCTGTTATTCTCGAACGTGAGGACGAAGTGATTGGCGTCGGTCGCGGCTTGGCGTGGCTGGCGCGATGAAGGTGATACCAATTCATGTGCGTTCAAGCGGTCAGGCTCCTGTCCCAATCAGTGTCGGCTCCTCACTCTAACTCTCTGCCACCTCGGCAAACAAGCTGTTTGGACCCGTTGCGGTGATTCGTACATTAACAATGTCACCGATTTTCAAAGTCTTTGCATCAAGATTCACCGATTGCAGCCAGGGAGAGCGACCTATCAACTGTTCAGGCATGCGGCCGGGCTTTTCCAGCAACACATCCATGGTCTTTCCGACCAGCGATTCCGCAAATTCCTTCTGTTGCCGCAGCAACAGGGCCTGCAATCGTTCCAGCCGCTCGGCCTTCACCTCTTCCGCAACCTGATCCGTGAGATCGGCGCCCGGCGTACCGGGACGGGTGGAATATTTGAAGGAGAAGGCCTGCGCGTATTTCACCTGCTCGACCATCGCCATCGTGTCTTCGAAGTCGCGATCCGTCTCACCGGGGAAGCCGACAATAAAGTCCCCCGACATGGCGATATCAGGGCGGGCGGCGCGGATTTTTTCGATAAGCTGGATATATTCCTCGCCCGTATGGCGACGGTTCATGGCTTTCAGAATGTTATCCGATCCTGACTGCACCGGCAGATGCAGGTAGGGCATCAGGATACGCAGATCGCGATGGGCGCCGATCAGCCGATCATCCATGTCGCGCGGATGACTGGTGGTGTAGCGAAGCCGTGCAAGGCCCGGAATTTCCGCCAGCCGGTAAAGCAGCTCGGCAAGGCCCCATTTCTCGCCCTTGGCACCCTCGCCCTGCCAGGCGTTGACGTTCTGGCCAAGCAGCGTGATCTCGCGCACGCCGGCATCCACCAGTTTCATCGCCTCATCGACGATCTGACGCACGGGACGGGAGACTTCCGAGCCACGGGTATAGGGCACGACGCAGAAGGTACAGAACTTGTCGCAGCCTTCCTGCACGGTCAGAAAGGCGGTGACGCCGCGGGTGCGCAACGTCGCCTTTTCAGCTACCGGCAAATGTTCGAACTTGTCCTCGACCGCATATTCGGTCTCGATGACGCGTTCACCGCCGCGTACCCGCTTCAGAGCGTCCGGCAGGCGGTGGTAGGTCTGCGGGCCAATGACGACATCAACGGCAGGTGCACGACGAAGGATTTCCTCGCCTTCCGCCTGCGCCACACAGCCGGCAACGCCGATCATGAATTCGCGGCCCTGCTCTTGCCGCGATTTTTTCATGTCGCGCAGACGGCCGAGCGCCGAATAGACCTTTTCAGCTGCCTTTTCGCGGATATGACAGGTGTTCAAGAGAACCAGATCCGCCTCACCCATATCCTCGGTCTGAACGTAACCATCCTTCGCCAGCGCATCGCTCATGCGGACGGAATCGTAGACGTTCATCTGACAGCCATAGGTCTTGATAAAGACCTTGCGGCTGTTAGAGCCTTCGCGGGCGATCATGTGTTGGGCGTCAAGGCCAAGCGTTTCCTGGGTCATGGCCGCTATTTAGTGTTTTTCCTAGCCAGATTAAACAAAAAAATCCCGGAAAGAGCGACGACACCGCTATTTCCGCCAGCCGCCGCGCAGACTGAAGGCCAGCATGGAACGGATGGAAGCAGCGATATCGATCGAAAGTCGTTTGCGGTTATCCGTGCTGTGAAATGGAACGCTCTCGCCGAAGGTCACGTCCACATCAATGGCGCCGGCCTTGATGATGCCAAGCAGATGCGGCACCAGCGTTATGCTGCCCGGCCAGGCGGCAATGACGCGGTGATAACGGCCCATGGCCATGCCATGCACCCGCGTATAGGCAATCGCAACCGGCTGCACATAAACCAGCTTGCCCGGCACCTGTTCAGCGGCGGTGGAGGCGGCACCGAACAACGAGGATTTCACCGCCAGCATTCGGTTCCCATCCGAAGTGGTGCCTTCGGGGAACAACACGACAATCTCGCCATCAGCCATGCGGGCAGCGATTTCGCTGACCTGCGCGCCGGTGCTGCGCTTCTGCTCACGCTGAACGAAGATGCTTTTCTGCAGCCGGGCGAGCCAGCCGAAAACCGGCCAGTCCCGCACTTCCGTCTTGGCGATGAACACCACGTCGGCAATGCTGCCGAGAACGAGGATGTCCTTCCACGAGGCGTGGTTGACCGCCAGCATCAGCGGCTTTGCCCGCTCCACCTCTCCGTGAACATGCACACGAATGCCGAGAACATGGCAGGCGATGCGATGCCAGAGGCGCGGAATACGGCGGCGCAACCGCCAGTCGAAGGCAAGGCCCAGCAGTTGCAGCGGCAGCAGGATGAGCGTGACGATCAGGAGAACGATCGCGATATAGGCTGTGCGCAGCCACATCATGAGTGAAACGCCCGCTTGTTCACCGGCGTCTCAGCGTTCGTCGGGCTTCAGCGGCACGCCGTAAAGCTCCAGCCGGTGATCCACCAGCTTGAAGCCATGCTCGCGGGCGATCTTTTCCTGAAGCGCTTCGATTTCCGGCGAATGAAACTCGATGACCACGCTGTTCTTCAGATCGATCAGATGATCGTGGTGCTCTTCAGGCACGGTCTCATAACGCGAACGGCCATCGCGAAAATCGTGACGCTCGATGATACCGGCATCTTCGAACAGCTTCACCGTTCTGTAGACGGTGGAAATCGAGATGCGCGGATCCACGGCGGAGGAACGGCGGTACAGTTCCTCGACATCCGGATGGTCGGCCGATTCCTGCAGGACACGGGCAATGACGCGGCGCTGGTCCGTCATCCGCATGCCGCGCTCGGCACAAAGCTCCTCCAGCGTTTTCGAAAGGTCTATCACGTCTTCTGGCCTTTTGAGTATTCCGGTTGAATTTTGCGGCTTTCGCCGAAAAAATGCCTGTCGCAGGGAACTAGCGAAGATCGCGGCGCATGACAAGCGCCGTCGACTTGGTTCCATCCCTGGAGGTGTAATAGGCCTTGCGCTCCGCAACCGTCTTGAAGCCGAGCTTTTTATAAAGCCCGAGAGCGGAGGTGTTGCTGTCGTCCACCTCGAGAAACATGGTTTCAGCGCCGCGCATCATCGCTTCGCGCACCGCCGACTGCATCAGGCGCCAGCCAAGACCGGTGTGTCCGAACTTGTCAGCCACGGCAACCGTCAGGATTTCCGCCTCGCCTGCAACTTCCCTTGCGAGCACGAACCCCCCGAGCGGCCTGCTGAAGAACGCGTTGGTCTGACGCGCGACGGCACCGAAAACCGAACCTTGCGTCAACAGCCCGGAAAACTCCCCGTCATTCCAGGCGCGCGGAAAACGCAGCGCATGCAGTTCCGCCACCGCGGCGCAATCCTCATGCTGCATCGGCACGATCTCGAAATAGGGTTTCCAGCTCAGATATTCGTCAAACATAATAGGAATCTGGCATCACAAGAATCGGGCATTACAGGAATCATTCACGGGCATGGATGAATGCCCTATCAGGCAACGTCCTGGCGTGCCAGCGCAAAACCGGTTTGCGGACGGGCATCCGGACCGCGCAGATAAAGCGGCGCAGGTTTCGGTTGACCCGCCTGCTTGCGCGCCGCCGAGCGCGCAACCGATGCAATCGGGAAATGGTCCGGCCCCGAGCCGATTTCCTCTCCTGCAAACAGCGGCGCGGCCGAACCAATCACGGCGCCGTCGAAACCGGAAAGAACGCCCCTGGCGTCATCCAGAGACAAAAGCGTCGCCTCAGCGAGCGGCGATCCATCCGCCGCGAAAGTCTGGAGATAGGCTTCGCCGCGCTTGGCATCCAGCCCGACGGCCACGGGCCGGCCGGGATTTGTCAGAAGATGATGCAGCGCGAGCGTTTCAAGCGTGGTGATGCCAACGGCCTTGACGCCTAGCGACAGGGCAAAGCCGCGCGCGGCGGCAACACCGACACGAATGCCAGTGAAGGACCCCGGACCGATGGTCACGGCGATGCGCTCAACCTTCTGGAGCGGAAGCTGTGCCTGCTGCAGGGCACCATCGATCACGGCCATCAGCCTTTCGGCATGACCCTTTCCGATCATTTCGCACACCTCGCCGAGCACCCTGTCGGAGGCGCTGTCATAAACGCAGGCGGAACAATCCACACCTGAGGTGTCGAGTGCGAGAACAATCATGTCGGGACCTGGCTTACGATGTCATACCGCTTCGACTTCGCGCACTTCCGGCACGAAATGGCGAAGCAGGTTCTGAACGCCGTGCTTCAGCGTGGCGGTGGAGGACGGGCAGCCGGAGCAGGCGCCCTTCATGTTCAGGAACACCGTGCCGTCGCGGAAACCGCGGAACGTGATGTCGCCGCCATCCTGCGCAACGGCGGGCCGCACGCGGGTTTCCAGCAGTTCCTTGATGGTGGCGACGATTGTCTCGTCACCCTCTTCGAAAAATTCGTCCTCTTCGTCCGATACTTCCGCCGCAATCGCCGTACCCATGATCGGGCGGCCGGACATGAAGTGTTCCATGATCGAACCGAGAATGGCGGGCTTGAGGTGCTGCCATTCCGCATCGTCTTTGGTGACGGTTATGAAATCGAAGCCGAAATACACGCCGGTGACGCCGGGAATCGTAAAGAGACGCTCTGCCAGCGGAGAAGCCTGCGCCTGCGAAGGATTGAGAAACTCAGCTGTCCCGCTTTCCAGCACCACCTTGCCGGGCAGAAACTTCAGCGTGGCGGGGTTAGGCGTGGCTTCCGTCTGAATGAACATCATCGTCTCCTTCGAGGTCGCGGTTCACGCCCCGTAATTTAGAATTCTTCCAAAATACGCCCGGCGAAGCTTCACTTCAAGCCCTGACATGATAATTACATTCAAGAAATCGTCAGCCCCTAAATCTTGTCCGAAACCCGGATCAGCAGAGCGCGTCGATTTCCTCGTCCGTCAGCGTATCCGGCAGGACAGTGACGGGAATGGGGAAGGCTGCCCCTCGCCCGGCGATGGAAGAAACGAGCGGCCCCGGCCCTTCCTTTGTCGATCCCGCCGCCAGCACAAGAATGGCGATATCGCGGTCTTCCTCGATCAGCCCGTGGATCTGCTCGGTGGCGCTGCCTTCGCGGATCACCGCTTCAGGCTCGATGCCGATTGTCTCACGCACCTTCTGGGCGATCTTGGCGAGGGTGGCTTCCGCCTCCTCGCGCGCCTCGGCCCGCATGATCTGCTCGACGCCCAGCCATTGCTGGAAATCGCCTTCCGGGATCATGTACAGCAGCACCAGCCCGCCATTGGAATTCTTGGCGCGACGACCGGCATAATGCACGGCCCTTTCGCATTCCGGTGTGTCATCGATAACAGCGAGAAATTTGCGACGATGCCCTTCCAGACGCGACAGCCGTGTTGAAACCATTCCGCACTCCCTCAATCCGCCGTGATCCGAGAAACCGCCCGACGGTTCGGGCGGAGATTATATCAAATCACGGCAGGCGCAAACCGCCCGCCGCATCAGCGCGGCAGCGACTTCTCAGCGCAGGAAGCCGATGATGTCACGCACCTCGTTCATCGTCTTTTCGGCAATGGCGCGCGCTCGTTCACCGCCCTCTTTGAGGATGGCGTCGATATGGGTCGGGTCATCGAGAAGGCGGCGCATTTCGTTATTGACCGGAGCGAGCACATTGACGGCAAGTTCGACGAGCGCCGGCTTGAAGGCCGAGAATTGCTGTCCGCCGAATTCCGCAAGAACGTCCGCCTTCGTCTTGTCGGAGAGAGCGGCATAGATACCGACGAGGTTTTCCGCCTCGGGGCGGCCCTTCAGACCTTCCACTTCGCTCGGCAGCGCGTCAGGATCGGTCTTCGCCTTCTTGATCTTCTTCGAAATCGCGTCGACGTCGTCCATCAGGTTGATGCGCGACAGGTCGGACGGGTCGGACTTCGACATCTTTTTGGTGCCGTCCTTCAGGGACATGACGCGCGGCGCCGGGCCGCCGATCAGCGGCTCCACCATCGGGAAATAGGCATGCACCGGCTCGTCGCCCACCTTGATATCGAGGCCAAGACCGGCGTTGCGGATATGGTCACCGAAATCGATGTTGAATTTCTGGGCGATATCGCGGGCCAGTTCCAGATGCTGCTTCTGGTCATCACCAACAGGTACGTGGGTGGCGCGGTAAACGAGAATGTCGGCAGCCATCAGGCTCGGATAAGCAAGCAGACCGAGCGAGACCTGTTCGGCATTCTTGCCGGACTTGTCCTTGAACTGCGTCATGCGCTCCATCCAGCCGATGCGCGCCACGCAGTTGAACACCCATGCCAGTTCCGCATGCTGCGGCACGGCCGACTGGTTGAAGACGATGTGCTTTACGGGGTCGATGCCCGAGGCGATGAAGGCGGCCGCAATCGAGCGGGTCTGCGCCTTCAGGTCGGAATGAACGAGCTGGGCGGTGATGGCATGCATGTCGACGACGCAATAGATGCAGTCGTTATCTTCCTGCAAAGCCACGAACTTGCGGATAGCGCCGAGATAATTGCCGAGATGCAGATTGCCGGTCGGCTGGACGCCCGAGAAAACCAGCGGCTTGAATACGTTCATTGTCGTCCTCGAAAAGGCTTGTGGAGGGCCCCGCCCCATGGTTGGAATTGCACGCGCGCTTATGCACCCGCAGCCCCCCGCAATCAAGCGGTTTCAGGGCATGTCAGCCACGCGGCTGAAGAAGATCCCAGCGATTTCCATAAGGATCGGCAAAGACCACGACGGAGCCGTAAACCTCGTGGCGCGGTTCCTCCAGAAAGCGCACGCCGCGGGCGAGCATGGTCTCATAGTCTCTTTGAAAATCGTCCGTATGCAGGAAAAACCCGACACGCCCACCGGTCTGGTTGCCGATGGCAAACCGCTGCGGTTCGCCATCAGCCTGGGCAAGCAGAACAGCGCAGCCATCAGCGCCTTGCGGCTTCACAACCAACCATCTTTTGCCATCGCCGAGAGGCTGATCGGAAAGGCATTCGAACCCGAGAACCTCGCAATAAAACGCCTTCGCCCGGTCGTAATCATCCACGACAAGCGTGACGAGCGCCACACGGCGGTTCTCAGCAAAGGACATCAGCCTGCCTCCGTCTCGACGTTCTTCTTGCCGCGCTTGCGGATGGCTCGCTTGACCATGCCGATATCGGCCCCACCCGAAACGAAGGCCAGCACGAAATAAACCAGCATGGCCGCGAAAACGAGAGCCATGATGGTGCCGGCCCGGACGAAAATCGACGAGGCCGAAGATAGCTCGAAGCTCAGCCAGGTCAGCGCATAGTGGACGAAGCCCGCCATGAGGGCGGCAGCCAGGAGCAGTCGCGGAATGCGGGTGAGCAGCGGAATATCCACCTGCCAGTGGCCGCGCCACAAAAGCATGGCGAAAAGCAACGCGGCATTCACCCACCCGGCGGTGATCTCGGCAATGGCGATGCCCGGACCACCGAGACGCGGAAACAGGGTCAGCGCCAGGGAGACGTTCACCACCACGGAAATTGCTGCGAAAATCATCGGTGTGCGGGTGTCTTCGCGGGCGAAGAAGCCAGGAATGAAAGCCTTTATCAGCACGAAAGCCGGCAGGCCAAGACCATAGATGCCGAGGATCTGCGCAACCGTGATGGTGGCCGACGGCGAAAAATTGCCGCGCTCATAGAGAAAACGGACAATCGGTTCCGCCATGACGAGAAGGGCAGCGGCAGCGGGCAAGGTCAGGAACAGCACGAATTCGACCGAGCGGTTCTGCAGGCTTCCGGCCTCGACCATATGGCCACCGCGCAGGGCGCGCGCCAGTTCCGGCAGAAGCACGGTGGCGACGGCGATACCGACCACGCCGAGCGGTAGCTGGTAAATCCGGTCCGCATAGGCAAGCGAGGAGATCACCCCTTCGCCGGCGGAGGCGATATTGGTGTTGATGAGCAGGTTGATCTGGGTGATGCCGCCGGTGATTGCCGCCGGCAGGGCAAGGACCAGAAGGCGCTGCACATTCTTGGTCAGCCGCGGCCTGCGGAAGCCGATGCGCATGCCGGCATTGCGCACGGCGATCCAGACGATGGCAAGCTGCACCAGACCCGCCACCATCACCCCCCAGGAGAGCGCATAACCGACCTGCAGGGGATCGTAATTCTTCCACCATGCCCAGGCGAGCACGCCGATGAGGATGATATTGAGGAAAACCGGCGCGATCGCGGCTGCGAAATAACGGTGCAGCGAGTTCAACATGCCACCCATCATCGCCGCCAGCGACATGCAGGCCAGATAAGGGAACATGATGGTGGCAAGATGCACGGTGTTATCGAACTTCACCGGGTCTTCGAGGAAGCCCGGCGCAATCACGGTGCGCACGATGAACGGCATCGACAATTCCATCAGAATTGTCAGGGCCAGAAGCACGGTGAACAGGACGCCGAAGACTTCCTCGGAAAAGCGCCTTGCGCCCTCCATGCCGTTCGCCTCAATTTCCTTGGCGAAGAGAGGCACGAAAGCCGAGTTGAACGCGCCTTCGGCAAAAAGTCGCCGGAAGGTGTTCGGAAAACGGAAAGCGGCGTTGAAGGCATCGGCCACTGGGCCGGTGCCGACGGCGGCAGCCATCAGGGTTTCCCGGAGGAAGCCGAAAATGCGGCTGCCCAGCGTGGCGGTGCCGACAGTGGCGAACTTGCCGATCAGACTCATGGGCGCTTCAAGCCTTTGCCGTGCGCGCGGCCGGCAGTGCCGCCACGTCGGGATGGGCGATGATGCCGTTCGGCATGCGGTCGCGCAATTCGTCTTCCTGCTCGCTCATCACCGCCTTCAGGCGCGTGGCGATGCTGGCCTGCCGATTATCATTCGTCACCTTTTGCCCGAAGAGATCAGTCACATAGAAGGTGTCGATGACCTTTTCGCCGAAGGTGGTGATGCGGGCGGAGTGAATATCGAGCGACAGATCGGCGATGACAGCCGTCATATCCGCCAGCAGGCCCGGCCGGTCGAGGCACTCGACCTCGATGACGGTGAACTTGTTCGACAGCCCGTTGGAAATGATGACCGAGGGCGGAATGATGAAGGCGCTTTTCTTCTTGCGGCTTTTTGTGCGGGTGGCGATCATTTCCGGCAGGCGCTGTTTGCCGGATAGAACCTCCTCGATGAGCTTGCCGACATTGTTGCCGCGCCGCGTCTCATCCTCGTCGATCGGGAATTCGCGATTGATAAGGATCGTATCGAGCGCCCGTCCATCCGATGTGGTGAAGATTTGCGCATCGGCAATGTTGGCGCCGGCCGCAGCGCAGGCCCCTGTTATGATCGACAGCAGGCGCGGATGGTCGGGCGCCAGCACGGTAATTTCCGTAATCGCGTGGAAGGAATGCGTGCGCACCATGGTCGACAGCGCCTTTTCCTGCTTGTCGGCCTCACGGATGAAGCGGGTGTGGCGCACCTGGTCTTCCAGCGCCACCGTCAGCAGATAGGGCTCGTAATGCAGCTTGGTATATTTGCGCCGCGCCTTCTGGCCCCAGTCATCGAGGGCGTCATATAGCGCCTGGCGGGCGATCTGCGCGCGTTCCTTGCGAGAGACTTCCGAAAAACCGCCGGAGAGAAGCAATTCGGTCTCATAATACAGCGAGCGAAGCAATTGCCCCTTCCAGCCGTTCCAGACGCCCGGGCCGACCGCGCGGATATCGCAGACCGTCAGGATGAGCAGCATCTTCAGCCGCTCCATCGATTGCACCTTGTCGGCAAAATCGGTGATGGTCTTGCGGTCGTGCAGGTCGCGTGTCTGGGCGACCATGGACATCAGGAGATGCTGCTCGATGAGCCAGACGACGGTTTCGGTCTGCTTGCCGGTGAGGCGGAAACGCTGGCAGAGCTTGCGGGCGACGCGAGCGCCGGCAATCGAGTGGTCCTCCTGCCGGCCCTTTGCCACATCGTGCAGCAGCACGGCGACATAAAGCGCCTCGCGTTCCTCAACGCCCGGCATCAGCTGGTTGGCAAGCGGATGGGCATCCACAGCCGTCCCCTTATCCACCTCCGACAATACGCCCACCGAGCGGATCAGGTGCTCGTCCACGGTATAGTGATGATACATGTTGAACTGCATCATCGCGACGATCTTGCCGAATTCCGGAATGAATTTGCCGAGAACGCCTGCCTCATTCATGCGCCGGAGCGTCAATGCAGGATCGCGCCGCGAGGTGAGGATCGAAAGAAACAGCCGGTTCGCCTCCTCGTTTTCCCGCAGTTCTTCATTGATGAGCGACAGCGAACGCGTGACGACACGCAAAGCATCCGGATGCAGTTCGAGGTTGTTGATATCGGCAATATGGAAAAGCCGGATGAGGTTGACCGGGTCGTTCTTGAAGACGTCAGGCTTGGCCAGCGCGATGCGCCCCCGGTCCTCGACAAATTCCACCGACCCCGGAATCTTGCGGACGCGGTGGGCGAAGCGGCTGAGAACGCCCGAAAGACCCGGCACATCCTTCGCCTGCCGGTCCTCCAGTGCAGCGCAGACGATGCGGGTCAGATCACCCACATCCTTTGCCACGAGGAAATAGTGCTTCATGAAGCGTTCGACGGCGGAAAGGCCGGGGCGCGGCTGGTAGTTCAGGGCGTCAGCAATTTCGCGCTGAATATCGAAGGAAAGGCGCTCTTCCGCTTTATTGGTGATGAAATGCATCTGGCAGCGGACGGCCCAGAGAAAATCATCGGCCTTTTCGAACAGCTTGAGTTCGGACTTTGACAGGACGCCGAGTTTGACGAGATCGGCGGTATCGCGGACGTGGTAATAATATTTGGCGATCCAGAACAGCGTATGCAGGTCGCGCAACCCGCCCTTGCCTTCCTTGACGTTCGGTTCCACCAGATAGCGCGTATCGCCCGCCTTGCGGTGACGCTGGTCACGCTCGGCAAGCTTGGCGGCGATGAATTCCGGGCCGGTGCCGGTGACGACTTCCGCCTCGAAGCGCTTTTCCAGATCGTCCGTCAGGGATTTCTTACCGCAGATCGCCCGCACTTCCAGAATGGCGGTTCGGATGGTCATATCGGATTTGGACAGGCGGATGCACTCATCCACTGTGCGGGTGGCATGGCCGACCTTGAAGCCGAGATCCCAAAGGAGATAGAGCACGAACTCGACAGCCTTGTGCATGTCGGGCGTGTTCTTGGCCGGCAGCAGAAACAGGAGGTCGATATCCGATCCCGGCGCCAGCGTGCCGCGGCCGTAACCGCCGACTGCCGCCACCGCGATCTGCGGGGCATCCTTTGGATAGGCATATTGGCAGGCAAGATCATAAAGCGTCTCGATCAGACGGTCCTGAAGCCAGGAAATGCGGCGGGCGCAATCAATGCCGCTGCCATCGGCTTTCAGCAGTTCGCGGACCTTTTCCCGGCCTTCGGTGCTGGCCTTGCGAAACAGCGGCAGCAGATCGGACCTGACATCGGCGATGCGCTTGCCATCTTCCTTGAAGATGATGTCACAGTCGCGCTTCAGCGCCGAGACATCGAGAATTTCGGAAAAATCCAGGTCCTTGATGGCCATCTATGCCGGTATCCATGTCCTGTGGGAAATCCCACCGCTTGCGATGGGAGTGTCCTATAGCGAGTTTTAAAGGCGATGGACAGGCAGTCTCCGCATCGAACCGAAAAGTGTCAGCGGTTTTCGGAAAATTCGATGCGCAAGAAAGTTCAAGCCTTGCCAAGTTCTTTCTTTAACGCATAGAGCGCGTCCAATGCCTCACGTGGCGTCATTTCGTCGGGATTGATCCCCTTCAATGATTCTTCAACTTTCGATGGTCCGGCCTTGCGAGTTTCCTCGCGGCGAACCGCGATCTGGAACAGCGGCAGATCATCGATCAGTTGGCTGGCCGGGTTCTTGCGGTCGGCATCTTCCAGTTTCGTCAGCACTTCGCGCGCACGCTCCACCACCGATGCCGGGAGGCCCGCAAGCCGCGCCACCTGAATACCGTAGGAGCGATCCGCTGCACCTGGTCCGACTTCGTGCAGGAAGATAACGTCGCCCTCCCACTCCTTCACCCGCATCGTGGCATTGGAGAGGCGGCCGAGTTTTTCCGACAGCACCGTCAGCTCGTGAAAATGGGTGGCGAAGAGGCCACGGCAGCGATTGACCTCGTGCAGATGCTCCACCGCCGCCCAGGCGATCGAAAGACCGTCAAAGGTTGCAGTACCCCGGCCGATCTCGTCCAGAATGACCAACGAACGATCCGTCGCCTGATTGAGGATGGCAGCGGTTTCCACCATTTCCACCATGAAGGTCGAGCGGCCGCGCGCCAGATCGTCGGAAGCGCCGACGCGGGAAAACAGCCGGTCGACGATGCCGATATGAGCAGCTTCCGCCGGAACGAAGGAGCCGATCTGCGCCAGAATGGCGATCAAAGCATTCTGGCGCAGGAAAGTCGATTTACCGCCCATGTTGGGGCCGGTGAGCAGCCAGATCGCACCGTTCTTGCCGCCATTGACGGCCGAAAGGTCACAATTATTGGCGATGAAGGGTCCAGCAGACTGCCGCCGCAACGCCTGCTCCACCACCGGATGCCGTCCGCCCTTGATCGCAAAGGTCATGGAAGCATCGACGATCGGGCGGCAATAGGCTTGTTCTGTAGCCAGATACGCAAGGCTTGAGGCAACGTCGATGACAGCTAGTGCGAAAGCACCGGCCTTGATCGCTTCCGCCTGCTGCACCACGGCCTCGACCATGCGGGCGAAAGCTTCCAGCTCCATTGTCAGAGCCTGCGCTGCGGCATTGGCGATGCGGCTTTCCAGATCGGCAAGCTCTGTGGTGGTGAAACGCATGGCGCCGGCCATGGTCTGGCGATGGATGAAGCGCGCCTTGGCCTCATCCGTCGCCATCATCACATCAGCATTGCCCGCCGTTACCTCGATGAAATAACCGAGAACGTTATTGTGCTTTATCTTGAGTGACTTGATGCCGGTCTCATCGGCATATTTCAGCTGCAGACCGGCGATCACCCGGCGCGACTGGTCGCGCAGCGCCCGCACCTCATCGAGTTCGGGATTGGCGCCGTCACGCAGGAAACCACCGTCGCGTTTCAGAAGCGGCAGATCATCGGCGAGCATCGAGCCGAGCATGGCTTCCAGCCCGCCCGGCAAGGCTTTCAGATCCTTGAGAGCCGTCGCCAGTTCATCCGGCAGCAACCCGCCATCGAGAACAGTCGCGATTTTTTCAGCCGAAGCCAGCCCCTGCCTGATAGCGCCGAGATCGCGCGGGCCGCCGCGCTCCAGCGCAAGGCGGGATAGTGCGCGCGGCATGTCCGCGACATGTTTCAGGGCATCGCGCAGGTCATCGCAGAGAGAGACGTCATCGATGAGATAGGCCACCGCATCAAGGCGGGCATTGATCTTGTCCGGGTCAGTGAGCGGCGACATCAGCCGCTCGGCCAGCATCCGTGCGCCGCTGCCCGTGACCGTGCGGTTCAAGGCATGCAGCAGCGATCCGTCCCTTTCGCCCGATAGCGTCTTCACCAGTTCCAGATTGGCGCGGGTGGCGGGATCGATGAAAAGGGTGGAGGCAGCACTTTCACGTTCCGGCGCGCCGAGCGGCGGGCGCTCGGCGATCTGGGTCTTTTCGACATAGGCGACGGCAGCAGCGGCAGCGGCCATTTCCACCCGCGAAAAGGTGCCGAAACCATCGAGCGTCGATACGTTGAAATAACGGGCGATGCGCCCTTCCGCCGTGGCGCTGTCGAAGAGGATTGCGGGCTGCGGCACAGCCACGCGGCCAAGCACATCGAAGACCGGCCGCAGTTCCTCGTCATGGAACAGGCTGTCGGCAACGATCAGCTCGCGCGGGTCGATACGCCAGATATCGGCGAGAAGCCGCGTCAGCGTGGTTTCCGCCAGACGGAAGACGCCGGTGGAAATATCGATCCAGGCCAGCGCAAACTGCGCCTCGGCACTGCCGCGAATACGGGCAAGCGCCATCAGATAGTTGGATTCCGTCGGCGACAGCAGCTTTTCTTCGGTCAGCGTGCCGGGCGTGACGAGCCGCACCACATCACGCCGAACCACCGATTTCGATCCGCGCTTTTTCGCTTCCGCCGGATCTTCCACCTGCTCGCAGACGGCGACACGATAACCGCGCAGGATGAGTTTCTGGAGATAATCATCCGCCGCATGCACGGGAACGCCGCACATGGGAATATCGTATCCCATATGCTGGCCGCGTTTCGTCAGCGTGATGCCCAGAGAACGGGAGGCTTCGACCGCATCGTCAAAGAACAATTCGTAAAAATCGCCCATGCGGTAAAACAGCAGCGAACCCGGATTGTTCGCCTTGATCTCGATATATTGTTCCATCATCGGAGTGGCCGAAGCGCGGCTCTCCTCCGTGATCAAGGAAGCGGTTGTCAGAACGTCCGTCAATGGCCTGCCGATGTCATATCGTGTTGCGGAAAACGAGCGCCGACACTAGCGGGAATGTCCGCCCCAAGACAACACGCGCAGGCCCGCTGCCCACAGGAACATCCGGCAAAAAGCCGGTCAGCCGTTGATGCGCTCGGCCTCGCCGCCGTAATAGCTGATATAGCGACCGGCAATGGACGTGACAGGCAGAACCACCAGGACGTCTGTCGTATTGAAGGCATGGTCCACCACCGCGCCGGCACCGAACATGGCGCCCAGACGCATATAACCCTTGATCAGCGGCGGCATGGCATTCAGCGCCTTGCGGGTATTCAACGCTTCCGCCGGCATCAGGTCCATCTCGCGGTAAAGCTCGGGAAGTGCAGAAGCCTCCCACTCGCCCTTTGCAACGCAATTATGATGCAGGAAGGAGAGCGCCAGCGCATGGGTTTCCGGCTGCACGCCGGGGAAGGAGGCGCAGCCGATCATGGCATCCATGCGATGTTTTACCGCATAAGCCCAATTACCCTGCCACAGAAGCTCGACCGTGCGCTTGGTGCGATATTCGGGCAGCACGCAGGAGCGGCCAAGCTCCATGAAACGTTTGCCCGGATGGCGCGCAACCAGCCCGGCAATGTCGAATTCGCTGGCGGAATAAAAACCATTATTGGCGAGCGCCGTTTCCTGGCGCAGCAGACGGTAGGTGCCGACGATCTGGTCCTCGCTGTCACCTTCGATCGCCTTGTCCAGTACGAGCAGGTGGTCGCAGACACTGTCCCAGGCGTCGATGTCGCGCTTGCGCCGCATCGCGTCCGCGGGAAGGCGCGCATTCATTTCCTCAACGAAAACCTTGTAACGCACGGATTGCGCGGCATCGATCTCGCGCTCATTTCTCGCGAGCCGGGTTTCCAATGTACCGATACGACCGAAAAGACCCTCATTACCCTGAGTCGACTCAGGACGTGGGGGAATGACAACATTGTTTTCACAAATGTCGTGATTGAAGATTTCGGCAACCATGGGGAATCGCTCCGCCACCAAAGAATTTTCCTGTCATAAATCACTAATTGACGACAGAATAGTGACAAAATGAAGCCAGCGCGAGTCTGTCAAGCTATTATGGGGAAAGGCGTTTCGCCTCCAGCATACGACGGATTTCCTCGACCAGCTGTCTTGGGTCGGTTGGCTTGGCCAAAACCTTGGCCGCACCGGCTTTTAGCAGGATTTCGGCCGTGTCGGCACGTGCATCGCCACTGAGCACGATGACGGGAATATTTCTCTCACCCTCCAACGTGCCGAGAAGTTCTGGCAGCACCTCAAGCCCCTCGCCACCCGGCATATTGAGATCCGAGATGATGAGGTGGGGCAAACGGGCAGCACCCGGCGCCAAAGACTGACGCAGCGCCTGAAAATCATCGACGGCACGAACGATATAGCCGCTCTTCTCCAGGACCGCCCGGATGATGCGCGCATTGACGGCATCATCCTCTGCCACGAGAATATCGACGCCACTTGCCCCTTCCTTCAGCCGAGATGAAAAGCCCACATCGGGGTGGTTGTCGTTCAGCGCGTCACGGCGCTCTATGCCGCGCAGGCGGCCACAGAGGACGTCGATCAGTGATTTTTCGCGCAGCGGCCGGATCAGCCAGGCGTCGAAGGAGACATGCATGGTCGAAGGCCGCTCCTCCGGGCTTACCAGCAGCGTACGGCGAATATTCTGCTGCGGCCAGTCCTTCAGGGCATCCCTGAACAGGAGTGAAACGCGCCGGTCGACGATAATATCGGTGAGATCGGCGCCGAAGTCAGCTGCCCCATCCTGGAACCTTTGCAAATCTTCCGGCTGATGGACGAGAACACATTTACCGCCAAAGGCCTCTATTGCCTCCATCGTCACCGCTGCGGCCACCCCCTTTGGCGCAATGAGCAGGACATTCGTGTGTTGCAGGCAGTGGCGCCGGCCCGGATCCGGCATTGCAGCAGGCGCGCCGCCCGGACGGAACGAAAGCGTGAAGATGCTGCCCCTGCCCCTGTGGCTCGAAACCGTGAGGCTGCCGCCGAATTCCCGCACGATGCGGGCGGAAATCGCAAGCCCTAGGCCCGTGCCGGCGCTTCGCTGCGACATCGGCCCTGCCTGCTCGAATTCACCGAAGATACGGGCCTGTTCTCTCTCGCTCATGCCCGGACCGGTATCCTCAACCGTCATCTGCAATTCGCCCTCGACCATGCACGCCCGGATGACAACCCCACCCTCTCGGGTGAATTTGACGGCGTTTCCGAGAAGATTGAACAGAACCTGCCGCAGTCTTGCCGGATCGAAATCGAGATAATCGGGCACGTCAGGGCTGACGAAGGAGGTGATTTCAATCCCTTTTTCGTGGGCGCGGTGCGCCAGCATCTCGACAATGCTCTCGATCAACCGCCGCAGGTTTTCCGCCCGAGGATTGAGCTTGAAGCGGCCCGCCTCCATGGTCGAATAATCCAGCAGATCCTCAACGAGCTGCACCAGCGACTGGCCGGACTGCTTCATGCCGTCAAGATAATTACGCTGCTCTTCGTTGATCTTCGTTTGTGACAGCAGATGATTCATGCCGAGCATGCCGGAAAGCGGCAGGCGGATTTCATGGCTTACCGTGGCAAGCAGCCTCGCCTTTTCCGCATCGGCCTTTTCGGCGCGTAAGCGGGCGTCTTCCCTTTCGGCAAGCGCAAGCCGCTCTTCCGTCACGTCTCTGGCGATGCTGCTGATGAGAAGACGGCTGCTGGCCAGATCGCGGGTTACCACATCATGCCAGGAGAAGATGCGCTGTCCGAAAGGGGTGGCGATCTCCACGTCATAGGCGTGAACCTTGTCGCCCGGACGGAAGGCAATGCCGATTTCCTCACAACTCAACCCTTCAGGGGCCGAGCATCCCGTCATTTCGCGAAAGATCCTGTTTGCTTCGACGATGCGCCGATCCAGATTGCGGATGACGACGATATCACCCATGGACTCCTGCATCTCGGCGATCAGCGAGCGGTTCTGCGTCTGCCGCAGACGAACATCCAAATCGTCGGCCAGCGCAACTTTAAGTGGGACGGTTTTGCCGAACAGCGCGTAGAAAAGGACACCGACGAGCATGACGCCAAAGAAGGATGCGAGGGCAACGGTGACCGCATAGGGCACTGCAAGCGCAATCAGCGCGGCGGAAAATGCACCAACCGACAACGAAATGGCAACGTATAGGGAAATCGGCCCTGAGCCGATCTCGTGTTCCGCGCCGGCATGCTGCCTTGTTGCGTCGATACGATCCCCCGGCTGCACCGCTACAGGCGCCAGCCCGAGGCCGTCTGAAACTTTTTCCCGAAGTTTTGCCAGTTCGCTCATATGCAACCGCTACCACGGCAGCGGTTTTGATATGTTTGGTGGAAACCCTAAAATTTTACTTTTTAGCCGCCCGGGCGTGCAGAAATTCGTCAAGAATGACGCAGGCCGCACCAATGGTTATGAAACTGTCAGCCAGATTGAAAACGGCGAAGGACCATGTCTGCGTATGAAACAGGATGTAATCGATGACGTGTCCATAGAGAAAACGGTCGAGAAGATTGCCGGCAGCACCCGCGATGATGAAGGCAAAGCCGAGATGGGCGAAGGTGCGGTCCGCCGCCGTCTTGCGCCATAGCCACAGCACGAAAACAACGATAACGAGCCGCATGCTGACGATGAACCAGCCCTGCATGTCCGACAGCATCGAAAATGCGACGCCGAGATTATAGGTGCGGTAAAGCGCCAGAAACGGAATGACTGGCACCATCTCCTGCAATGGCAGATAGGCTTCAACCAGTTGTTTGACGATCTGGTCCAGCACGAGCGCGGCGACGATCAGCGCGAAAGCCGGGCCGAATTTCGAAAACAGTGCCGCTTTGGCCATTACTTCACCGGTGCCAGTTCGAGGAGATGTCGCCGTGCTTCGAAAAGCATCACGGCGGTTGCGATGGCCAGATTGAGGCTGTCGGCACGACCCTGCTGGGGGATGCGCGCCAGTTGATCCGCCTTGCCAGCCAGTTCCGGCGGCAGGCCGGATTGCTCGTTACCCATCAAAAGCACGACCGGCTTGCCGGCATAGTCGATCTTTCGATAATCCACGGAACCCGAGAGATGGGTGGCGACGACGCTGACCTGCGCCGATTTCTTCCAGGACAGGAATTCTTCAACCGAGGCGCGAGCCACCGGCATGGCGAAAACCGAACCCATGGTGGCGCGAACTGTTTCCAGCGAGAAGGGATCGGTGCAGTCGCCGACCAGAATGACGCCCGAGGCGCCAGCCGCATCGGCGGTGCGGATGATGGTGCCGAGATTGCCGGGATCACGCACTCGGTCGAGCGCGATATAGGTCTCGCCCTTTTCCGGGCGAATATCCCTGAGCGAGGCCCATTTCTGTTCGAAAATGCCGACGACCATTTGCGGATTGTCGCGGCGGGTGATTGAAGCAATAACCTTTTCGCTGACTTCGAGCACCAGACCGCCTGACGCGACGGTCTTTACCGCGGCCTGCTCCACCAGCGGCTTGCCCTTGGCGGCCTTGGCATAAACCAGCGTCTTGATCGTCCAGCCCAGTTCGAGGGCATCGATGACCAGCTTCAGGCCTTCCGCCATGAAGGTACCGGTCTCTTCCCTGCCCTTTTTCTGGGTGAGCGCCTTGATATCCTTGATGATGGGATTGGCAAGGCTGGTCACTTCCTTGACCTGGCCAACCCGGCGCGTCGTGTTTTCGCGCATATCCTTCATCATTTCGGCTCCCAGCGACTGAACAGCGATGTGGAAAGCACCCGGCCCGGCGTCTTGCCGTCAAGCCCTGCCTCACGAATGACGAGTTCCCCTGACGCGACGACGCCACCGGCGCCGCGCATGGTCTCGCGCATCAACTCGTGCATCGAATAAAAACTGGCCCTGATGGAATAGGCCGTCAGCACCAGGCCGAGCGCCTTGGGTGAGAGGATTTCCCGGCAGATATCCAGCATCAGCGGCAGATGGTCGAACAATTGCCAGACCTCGCCATGGGTGCCGCGGCCGAATTTCGGCGGGTCGGTAAGAATGATGTCATAGGTGCTGCCGCGACGCTCCTCACGCTGGATGAACTTCATCGCATCTTCGCAAATCCATCGGATCGGCGCCTGTTCAAGCCCGGCAAGCGCCTGATTTTCCTTGGCCCAGCCAATCGCTTTCTTGGAGGCATCGACATGGGTGACTTCAGCCCCCGCAGAGGCCGCAACCAGCGAGGCGACGCCGGTGTAACCGAACAGGTTCAGCACTTTCAGCGGCCGGTCAGCCGTCTCGACGGCATGTTTCAGCCATTCCCAGTGGACGATCTGTTCCGGGAAGACGCCGACGTGACGGAAGGCCGTGAAGCGGCCCAGAAATTCAACGCCGAGCAGGGACAAGGGCCAGGTTTCGCCGAGCGCCGTCTTCGGAAAGCGCCAACGGCCCATGCCGTCCTCATCCGTATCGCCGCTGAAAATGGCGTCGGCATTCTGCCACACCCGGTCAGGAACCGACGGTTGCCACAAGGCCTGCGCCTCGGGACGGACGACGCGGTAGTCGCCATATTGTTCGAGCTTCAGGCCATTGCCGCTGTCGATCAGGTGAAAATCGCCCGCACCGCTCGATTCCAGAATGACCGGAACCCGTTCTGCGGGACGTTCCCCGGTGCGCTGCTTGAGGGGCCGTGCAGGCGCCTGCTCAACCGCCGGTGCGGCAGCAACCTTTTCCTTCGGTTCAGGTTTCGGCACGCTGCGAACCGCGTCGGGTTCGCGCTTTTTCGGTGCTGCTTCCGCGCGTCGCGCCGGCCTTGCGGCATGAACCTGTTTTTTCTCGCTCCCGGCCCGTGCACGATTGCCCGGCCGGCTGTCTTTTTTCTTCAATGGAAATCTTTCCGCTTCTGCCCGCGTCTTATGGCGCAGCAAATAGCATTCCGCACGCCGCTCGACTAGAGCCGGAACGACTGTCGGCTATATCACTTTGCCGGGAGTTGCCCCGCATTCGGAAGCTGCGCGGCTGCAGTCGCCTTCTGGCGGTTCGCCTCGTCATGCCAGCGAACGGCTTCCCTGGCTTCGATACGGGCGCGTTTGCGATGTTTGCCCTGCGCAAACCATGTGGCTGCCGATCCCAACAGCACGCCAGCAATGACGGCCAGAAACAGGAATACAAAGAACGGCGCGGTGAAGGACAGAACGCCGTCATCCGGACGGAAGGGATTGAGTGCGAGCGTCACGGCCTGACGGTTGGCCACGCACAGGATGACGAGGATAATCGCCAGCGGAAGCAGGATGATGAGGTTGATGATTTTTTTCGACATCCGACATTACTCCATCGCTGCGGGGTTCCGCCGGCTCCGTTTCCGGCATCCTGCGTCCGGGACGATCAATCGTCCTCTTCTTCGTCACCCATTCCGGGGTTCAGGCGCTCACGCAGCTCCTTGCCCGTCTTGAAGAAAGGCACCCATTTTTCCTCGACGAAAACCGATTCGCCCGTGCGCGGGTTCCGCCCCGAACGTGAAGGTCGGTTTTTCACCGAAAATGCGCCGAAACCACGAAGCTCGACACGATTTCCACCCGCCAGGGCATCGGTGATTTCATCCAGCACCGCATTGACGATGTTTTCCACGTCACGGTGATAAAGGTGCGGGTTACGCGCAGCAACGATCTGCACCAGTTCAGATTTGATCACGGTTGCCCCCTGAAAGAATTGGATTTTTAACGTGGCCCAACCTGCCAAACGGAAACAAGACCGTCAAGAAACAACTTGTCCGCACCGAGCTGGCCGGGTCCCGCAAAGGGAATTAAATCGTCATATCCCAGAAACTTCGCTATTTGCGCAACACTGAAAAACGAAAAAGGCGAGCGGGACGACGGCGCGCGCCATTCGACGATCGGCAAATCCTTGGCGACACCGTGTGTTTCGAGATAGCCGCGGATTTCCTTTTCGCCACCGAGCGTATCAACCAGCTTATTGGCGAGCGCCTGCCTGCCGGTGAAAATCGATCCATCCGCCAGTTTCAGCACATCCTCACGCGGCAGCTTGCGACGATCGGCCACAAGGTCGACAAACCAGCCATAGCTGTCCATCACCATGGCGCGGATCATGGTCTTTGCCTCTTCAGGCGCTTCGTGGAATGGCGAAGGTTCCGCCTTCAACGGGGAGGACTTGATTTCCTGCAGCGAGACCCCGAGCTTGTCCATCAGCTGGCCGACCTGGGGATATTGAAAAATCACGCCGATCGAACCGGTGATCGAGGTTTCCCCCGCGACGATGACATCGCCGGCCGAAGCGATCATGTAACCGGCGGAGGCGGCCAGAGTGCGGACGTCGGAAACGACCGGCTTCTTTTCCGCAACGCCGCGAATAGCCTTGAAGATGCGCTCACCGCCATAGGTGGTGCCGCCCGGCGAGGATATCGACACGATCAGCCCTTTGACATTGTCGCTCTTGGCGATCTTGTCGAGCCGTTCCAGGAGTTCTGTATTGTCCTGGATCAGGCCGGAAATCTCGACGCGGGCGATATGGGGCTTGGCGCTTTGCTGCGGCTCGGTCCAGAAAAACCGGTAAAGGCCGAAAATACCGACGACAAACAGCAAAACAGCGGCAATCCGCCAGAAAGTCAGCTTGCGGCGCAATCGCCTGCGATCCGCTATCGCCATATTATCCATCGAAAACCTCTGCCATCCGGCCTTTGACGCCACGTGTGCTTCACGGCCATATGGTTCTTCTAGCGCGAAGCCGCAAGGAAACAATAAGGAAACCAGAATTACGATAAAATTCGCATTTCCCTTGCACCTTTCCAGACAAAAACCATATTGGCAGGACAAAGCACTCGTGCCAAACACATTAAGATAAACATACAAGCTTCAATTGCGCGCCAAAAATGGCGCCCAGGAAGTTTCCGGACCCACTCTTATGCTTGAACGACTCCGCGAACCCGCGCCAGCATTTCCGCTGCCCAATGACCAGAACGGCGCTTATGAGCGCGCTCTGCGACATTCCGCGCGCGTGAAGCGGTTGAAAATCATCCTGCCGCTCAGCGCAGCGGTGATTTCGCTCGCCTTCATCGCCGTTTCGCTCATCCGCACCTGGGCGCCCGACGAGGTTTCGCTGGAAAGCGCAAGGATCGAAGACGGCAAGATCGTGATGGAAAAACCTGCCGTTGCCGGCCGCAACGAGAAGGGGATCGATTATTCCATGAACGCCGACCGTGCGTTGCAGGATATCGCCAATCCCAACCTGATGACGCTGGAGAAAGTTCTGGCCGCAGTGCCTGTCAATGACAGCGTCGCACAGGTGATCGCCAAGGAAGGCATTTTCGACCGGGCCACCAATACGCTGAAGATGACGGCACCTTTTGACATCAATCTCAGCAATGGCATACAAGCGAAGTTCCAGTCTGCGGATGTTGATTTGAAGGCCGGAAAAATGAGCAGCAAAGAGCCCGTTTCGATCAAAACAAACGACGGTGCCATTGTTGCGCAATCGATTGATATCGCCGATAATGGCAAAACGATTACATTTTCGGGGCAGGTACGGGCACGTATCGCTGCATCCAATATCAAAAATGAAGCCAAGTGAGAGCCCGGTCCAGATGATGCAAGTTTCCCGTCCCGTTTCCCTTGGCAGATCCGCAGGCGTTGCAGCCGCAGGTCTTGTTTTCTCCTGTCTCGCAACCGTGGCTTTCGCCCAGAGCACCACCAGCAATATGCAGGGTGTAAAGCTCTCCAGCGACCAGCCGATCGCAATTGAAAGCGACCAGCTTGAAATCCGGGATCAGGAGCGCAAGGCCTATTTCACCGGAAACGTGAAAGTTGTGCAGGGCACGACCACCCTTCAGGCCGGCAAGATGACGGTCAACTACAAGGGCGAGGGTTCCTCGCTCACCAGCGGTGACGCCAATATCGAAAAAATCTTCGTCGATAATAATGTCTATCTGACGTCCGAGACCCAGAAGGCCACGGCCGATCACGGCGAATTCGACATGGCGGCGCAGACCTTTATCCTTACGGGCAAGCAGGTCGTTCTGTCCGAGGGCACCAATGTCTTCACCGGCTGCAAGCTCACTGTCTTGATGAATTCGGGACAGGCGAAGCTTGAAAGCTGCGGCGGCCCCGTTCGGATCATGCTCGATCCGAAATCGCAGAAAAAACAGTAGTCTCACCTCGTGAAGATACCTTCGATCTCAAAAATGTTTGGCGGTGGGCGCAACCCATCCGTGGAAGCGGCATCACAGGCCGACAAGGCCCGTTATGAAGGCACGCTGATCGCGCATGGTCTGACGAAGACCTATAATACGCGCCGGGTGGTCAACGGCGTGTCGCTTGTCGTGCGCCGCGGCGAAGCCGTGGGGCTGCTGGGTCCGAATGGCGCCGGCAAGACAACCTGTTTTTACATGATCACGGGCCTCGTACCCGTCGATAGCGGCAAGATCGCCATCAATGGCAACGATGTGACCGGCATGCCGATGTACAGGCGTGCGCGCCTCGGCGTCGGATATCTGCCGCAGGAAGCCTCGATTTTTCGCGGACTGACGGTCGAGGAAAACATCCGCGCCGTGCTTGAAGTCCACGAACCGGACAGTGCCAAACGGAACCGCAAGCTCGATGAGCTGCTGGAAGAGTTCCACATTGCCCAGCTGCGCAAGTCGCCGGCAGTCGCTCTGTCGGGCGGTGAACGCCGTCGCCTTGAGATCGCCCGCGCTCTGGCGACCGATCCGACTTTCATGCTGCTGGACGAGCCTTTTGCCGGTGTTGATCCCATTTCGGTCAGCGACATCCAGAATCTCGTCAGACACCTGACCGCACGCGGGATTGGTGTTCTCATCACCGACCACAATGTCCGCGAAACGCTCGGCCTCATCGACCGTGCCTATATCATCCATGCCGGTGAGGTTCTGACCCACGGTCGCGCGGACGATATCGTCAACAATCCGGACGTACGCCGGCTCTACCTCGGCAATAATTTCAGCCTTTAAACTTGCGGGCGCGAAAGATTCTTCATCGCGCCCCGCGCCGACGCTTGACCAAACAAGATAAAAAAGCAATTTTTGGGCCAAGTTTCTTTGCCTTCTCAAAATTTATGAAAACTGTGGCAATGGAGAAGCTGTAAGGGGAGTTTCGCGTCCGCTATGGCATTGTCTGCCAGCCTTTTGCTGCGTCAAAACCAGTCTCTCGTCATGACACCGCAACTGATGCAGTCCATCCAGCTGCTTCAGATGACGCATTTCGAGCTGACGCAGTTTATTGCGCAGGAGGTGGAGCGTAATCCGCTGCTGGAAATTGCGGCAAACGACGGCGATTTGGGCAGTGACATCCCTGATACTGCGGATAATTTCGGCGATGCCGACGGCGAAGCTTCGGATAAAAACCCTACGGTAACGGCCGACAGCGACGACTGGTACGGCGACCGCGCCGCAAATCTCGGCGAACAACTCGATACCAGCTTCGAAAATGTCTTCCCTGATGATGCCGAGCCCAGAAAGGCCGATGCGCCCGAACTGGCAAGCCAGTGGAAATCCATGCCCGGGCAGGAATCCGGCGAAAGCTATGATCTTGACGATTTCGTCGCCGCGAAACAGAGCCTTGGTGACCATCTCAGTCAGCAATTACCGCTGGCCATATCCTCCACCGAGGACCGCATGATCGCCGATGCGCTGATCGGCCAGCTCGACGAAACCGGATATATCGCAGCGGATGCCGTCGATGATGTCGCCGACCGGCTGGGAACAGCGCCGGCGGCGGTGGAGCATGTTTTAAAGACCCTTCAGGGCTTCGATCCTCCGGGCGTGTTTTCCCGTTCCTTGAGCGAATGTCTGGCAATCCAGCTCGCCCAGAGGGATCGGCTCGATCCGGCAATGCGGGCCTTGATCGACAATCTGGAGCTTCTGGCCAAGCGCGACTTCGCGTCCCTGAAAAAACTCTGCGGGGTCGATGAAGAGGATCTTCTCGACATGCTGGCGGAAATCCGGACGCTCAATCCGCGTCCCGGCGCGGGTTATGATTCGACCGTTTCGGAGACGATCGTCCCTGATATCATCGTTCGAGCCTCCTCATCCGGCGGCTGGCTTGTGGAGATAAATCCCGAAACCCTGCCGCGCGTGCTCATCAACCAGAGCTACTTTGCCGAGGTTTCGAAACACAAGGCGCGCGCAGGAGAGGACCAGGATTTCCTCTCCGAATGCATGCAGACCGCTCACTGGCTGACCCGCAGCCTCGACCAGCGCGCCCGGACGATCATGAAGGTAGCGACCGAGATCGTGCGCCAGCAGGACGCCTTTCTCGTCAATGGTGTCGATCATCTGCGCCCGCTGAACCTCAAGACGGTGGCCGACGCCATCAAGATGCACGAATCCACCGTCAGCCGGGTGACATCGAAGAAATACATGCTGACGCCGCGCGGGCTGTTCGAACTCAAATATTTCTTCAGCGTCTCGATCAGCGCGGTTGAAGGCGGCGACAGCCATTCGGCGGAAGCGGTGCGTCACCGCATCAAGACCATGATCGCACAGGAGGCCGCCGAGGCGGTGCTTTCCGATGACGACATCGTCGACAATCTGAAAAAGAGCGGGGTTGATCTCGCCCGCCGCACTGTCGCCAAATATCGTGAGGCGATGAACATCCCCTCCTCCGTCCAGAGACGCCGCGAAAAGAAGGCGCTCGCGAGGTTGTCAGTCTTCTGAGCGGTGCGCGTGATCACGTTTGGAGCGCTTTTTTGCCGCACCATTGACTCTTATCACGCCAGGGGCTAGAAGCCCGCCGCACACGTAAGCAAGGTCATTTGTAACGGATTCATCTCCACCGTCCATGGGCGTAAAATTCGAATGGAGGCTTTTTAAGGTCTTCGAAACGCTTGGATGCGCGCGCGGCTTGACGTAAGCTGGTACTCGCAAATCACTACAAAAAGGAAAATTTCCATGAGTGTGCGTGTATCTGGTAAACATATGGAGATCGGTGAATCTTTCCGTCAGCGGATTGAGGACAATATAGGTCTGGCAGTTACCAAATACTTCGATGGGGGGTATTCAGGCCAGGTAACCGTGGAGAAGTCGGGATCGCGTTTTGCCGCCGACTGCAAGCTGCATCTCGATACGGGCATTGTATTGCATGCGGCGGGTCAGGCAAATGATCCGCAGGCAAGCTTCGATGCCGCCGCAGAGCGGATCGAGAAGCGCCTGCGTCGCTACAAGCGCAAGCTGAAGGACCATCACAACGGTTCGAATGGCGTGTCGCAGGAAATCGCCTATACGGTGATGGATGCTGTTCCCGATGAGGACCATGAGGTTCCCGAGGATTACGCACCCACCATCGTCGCGGAGAGTTCGAAACAGATAAAGACAATGTCCGTTGCCAGCGCCGTGATGGCGCTCGACATGACGGACGAACCGGTTCTGCTATTCCGCAGCCCGGGCAAGGAATATCTCAACATCGTCTACCGACGTCATGACGGCAATATTGGCTGGATCGACGCGGAAACGATCAAGAGCTGAACAGTCTGACAAGACGTGGGAGGCAGAACGCGAAAGCGTCTCTGCCTCCTGCATCGTCTCGATGGCATGAAGGAAAAAGAGAATGGCGTTGGCAGATTTGCTGCAACAAGATGCGATTATTCCCGCCCTCAAGGTGAATTCCAAAAAGCAATTGCTTCAGGAGCTGGCCGCAAAGGCAGCCAGAATTACCGGAGTCTCGGAACGGGAAGTTTTCGACGTCATCCTCCAGCGTGAAAAGCTCGGCTCCACTGGCGTCGGCCATGGCATCGCCATTCCGCATGGCAAGCTCGCCAGCATTCATCAGATCACGGGCGTCTTCGCGCGTCTTGAAACACCGGTCGATTTCGAAGCGCTGGACGACCAGCCGGTCGATCTGGTTTTCCTTTTGCTTGCGCCTGAGGGCGCCGGTGCGGATCACTTGAAGGCACTGTCTCGAATTGCGCGCGCCCTGCGCGACCCTGAACTGGTGGCCAAGCTGCGCGCCACCGATTCCGACACGGCAATCTATGCTTTTCTCAATCAGGAACAGGCGACGGCGGCATGATCCGTCGCCACTGATCTCAGGTTTTCATGACAATAAAAAACGCGCCTCAAGGGCGCGTTTTTTATTGCGGGAAGAAATGCCTCAGGCATCCTTTTCATTGAGAGAGGCCGTGCCAGGCTCTGCCGATGCAGCAGTTTCCGCCTTCGGGCCACCCTTGGCGACGCCGACCATGGCGGGGCGCAGGACGCGGTCACCGATGGTGAAACCGGCCTGAATAACCTGAAGCACAGTGTTGTTCGGAACTGCCGGGTTGGGAATTTCGAACATGGCCTGGTGGAAGTTCGGATCGAACTTCTGGCCCTCGGCGTCGATCTTCTTGACGCCATGGCGCTCGAGCGTCGACAACATCGAACGTTCGGTCATCTCGACGCCTTCGATCAGGCCATTGAGACCGGCTTCGCCATTGGTCTTGAGCTCATCGGGAATAGCCTCAAGCGCGCGGCGAAGATTGTCGGAAACGGCGAGCATGTCGCGCGCAAAGCCGGCCAGCGAATAGGCCTTGGCGTCCTTGACGTCGCGCTCGGTGCGGCGGCGAAGATTGTCCATTTCGGCGGCAAGGCGCAGAAACTTGTCGCGCAGATCGGCATTTTCAGCCTTCAGCAGCTCGACCGGATCGGGTTCGGCGGCATCAGTCGGCTCTTCGCCGGCGAGCGCGGGATCGAGAAACTCTTCGGCGATGTCCGCGTCAGGTCCGGGCTTTTTTGTATCGTCGGTCATGACGTTCTCCAAATTTGAGTATTGTTGGTTGCGCCCGATATCGAGCTTTGGCGGGCAAAAATCAAGGCTTGCGGCGAAAAGCTTGCCGCATTCTCTGACCTTGCGGGCTTGTCCTATCTTTGCTTCCGGGAAAGGCGGGCCATGATCTGGGCGGTATAATCGACCATGGGAACGATACGGGCGTAATTCAGCCGCGTCGGCCCGATGACACCGACCGCACCCACGACACGGTTGTCATCATCGCGATAGGGCGCAACGATGAGAGATGAACCGGACAGCGAAAAGAGCTTGTTTTCCGAGCCAATGAAAATCCTCACACCCGAGCCGCTTTCCGCAAGGTTGAGGATTTCGATGAGATTTTCCTTGCGCTCCAGATCATCGAACAGCAGGCGTACACGATCAATGTCTTCTTCGCCGGCCAGCCCTTCGAGCAGGTTGGAACGTCCGCGAACGATGAGGCGGCCGAGCTTGCCCTCCTCATTGTCACCCGCCCAGACGGCAAGGCCGCGTTCGATGAGATCCTGCGCCAGCGTGCCGAGTTCCGATTGCAGCTCCGCCCGCTGCGTCTGAAACTGGCCGCGCAATTCCTGCAACGTCTGACCGGAGAGATGGGCATTGATGAAATTGGCCGCCTCGGTCAATTGCGACGAGGAAATACCGGCCGGCAATTCGATGATGCGGTTTTCGACCTGATTGTGGTCCCCCACCAGCACCGCAAGCGCCTTGGTGGGTTCCAGCCGAATGAACTCGACATGTTTGAGGATGACATCGTTCTTGGCCGTCAGCACGAGGCCGGCGCCGCGCGACATGCCCGACAGCATGCGGCTCGCTTCCGTCAGCAGCCCTTCCAGCGATTGTTCGTGGCCGGCGACCGGCCCGATCTGCCGGTCGATATTCGCCCGCTCGTCGGCAGGCAGATCACCCACCTGCATGAAGGCATCGACAAAGAAACGCAGCCCCGTCTGGGTGGGCAGGCGCCCGGCGCTGATATGTGGCGAATAGATGAGGCCCAGTTCCTCGAGATCGCTCATGACGTTACGCACGGAGGCCGGCGAAAGCGACATCGGCAGCAGCCGCGACAGGCTGCGCGATCCCAGGGGTTCGCCAGTGTCGAGATAGCCTTCGACGATGCGCCGGAAAATTTCCCGCGACCGTTCATCCAGCAGCGATGCCTGATCTTTTGAAAGCGGTGCTGAAAAACCCATCTCGTCCGTTCTTTGTCACCCAAATCTACTCTGGGCCAATATAATGCGTCGCGCCGCTGCGGCAAAATGGAAATTGGCTTTGCAAAAGCCCGGAGCGCACCTTAGAAGGCAGGAACCAACATGGAGAGTGGATCATATGCGGCCTTCAGGCAGAAAAACCGATCAGATGCGCAAGGTTTCCTTCGAGCGCAATTTCTCGAAGCATGCCGAAGGCTCCTGTCTGGTCAAATTCGGCGACACGCATGTGCTCGTCACCGCAAGCCTTGAAGAAAAGACGCCGCCGTGGCTGCGCAACAGTGGCAAGGGCTGGGTCACCGCCGAATACGGCATGCTGCCGCGCTCTACCCATGAGCGCATGAAGCGCGAAGCCGCCGCTGGCAAGCAGGGTGGGCGCACGCAGGAAATCCAGCGCCTCATCGGCCGCTCGCTCCGCGCCGTCGTTGATCTGCAGGCGCTCGGGGAGCGCCAGATCAGCATCGACTGCGACGTCATCCAGGCGGACGGCGGCACACGCACCGCCTCCATCACCGGCGCATGGATTGCCCTGCATGATTGCCTGAAGTGGATGGAAACCCGCAACATGATCAAGGTCGAGAAGGTTCTAAAAGACCATATCGCCGCGATCTCCTGCGGCATCTTCGCCAAGCAGCCGGTGATCGATCTCGACTATCTGGAAGACTCTTCCGCCGAGACCGACGCGAATTTTGTCATCACCGGCTCCGGCGGTATCGTTGAAGTTCAGGGAACGGCGGAAGGCGCGCCCTTCTCCGAAGAAGAATTCCTGACGCTGCTTGGCCTTGCCAAGGCAGGCTGCAGCGAGCTGGTCGCCCTTCAGAAGCAGGCAATCGCCTGAGCCGACAGGAAACCATGATGCGCAAGCTCGATACCAGAACGATCGTCGTCGCCAGCCACAACAAGGGCAAGATCGCCGAAATCGCCGATCTGATCGGACCTTTCGGCTTTTCCGCCAAATCGGCCGCCGAGCTGAATTTCGCAGAGCCGGATGAGACGGGTACGACCTTTGAGGACAATGCCGCCATCAAGGCGCTTGCCTCCGCCAAGGCATCCGGCCTGCCGGCCCTGTCCGACGATTCCGGCCTTGTCATCGACGCGCTGGACGGTGCACCGGGTGTCTACACCGCCAATTGGGCGGAGACGGCCGACGGCACGCGCGATTTCGCCATGGCAATGCAAAAGGTTGAAGATGCGCTTGCCGAAAGCGGCGCATCGAAAGCCGAGGATCGCACGGGCCGCTTCGTCAGCGTATTGTGCCTTGCCTGGCCGGACGGTCATGTCGAGTATTTCCGTGGCGAGGTGGAAGGCACCGTGGTGTGGCCGCCGCGCGGAACGAGCGGCTTCGGTTACGATCCGATCTTCAAACCGGAGGGTTATGACACCACATTCGGCGAGATGACGGCCGATGCGAAACATGGCTGGAAACATGGTGACGCGTTTGCGCTGTCGCACCGCGCGCGCGCCTTTAAAAAATTCGTAGAAACCTGCCTGGAGGCATGAACCCGATGGTCGGGGAGCATCATTTTTCTGCCCCCGGCGCATCGCTTCTGCCGGATACGGGCGATCCCGGTTTCGGGATCTATCTGCATTGGCCCTTCTGCGCGGCCAAATGTCCCTATTGCGATTTCAACAGCCACGTCCGCCACCGGCCGGTGGATCAGGAGCGGTTTACCACGGCCTTCCTGCGTGAAATGGAGCATATGCGGGCACTCAGCGGTCCGCGGGTCGTCACCAGCATTTTCATGGGCGGCGGCACGCCATCGCTGATGGACCCGCAGACGGTTGCAGCCATTCTGGATGGCGTCGCACGTTTCTGGCACGTTCCAGATGGTATCGAGATTACCATGGAAGCCAATCCTTCCAGCGTCGAGGCGGAACGGTTTCGCGGTTATCGCGCGGCGGGCGTCAACCGCGTCTCGCTTGGCGTGCAGGCACTGAACGACCGGGACCTGAAGTTCCTCGGCCGCCTGCATGATGTCGCCGATGCCCTGAAAGCCATCCGGCTGGCGCGGGAAATCTTTCCGCGCATGTCCTTCGATCTGATCTATGCCCGCCCCAAGCAAACGGTGGCCGAATGGGATGCCGAACTGAAAGAGGCGGTTTCCTATGCGGTCGACCATTTGTCGCTCTACCAGCTGACCATCGAGGAAGGCACGCCCTTTTATGGGCTGCACAAGGCCGGCAAGCTCATCGTGCCTGACGGTGAGCATTCAGCCGTGCTTTATGAGGCGACGCAGGAAATCACCGAGCGTTACGGCATGCCGGCCTATGAGGTTTCCAACCATGCCCGCCCCGGCGCCGAAAGCCGCCATAACCTCACCTACTGGCGTTATGGCGATTATGCCGGCATCGGCCCCGGCGCGCATGGGCGTTTGACCAGAGGCGCCTCCAAGCTCGCCACCGCCACCGAGCGGCACCCCGAGACCTGGCTCGAGACTGTCGAGCGAGAAGGCCATGGCATGGTCGATCAGGAAATGCTGGGCGTCGACGAGCAGGCCGACGAATTGCTGCTGATGGGGCTTCGTCTGCGCGAAGGCATCGATCTGGCCCGCTGGAGCGATCTATCCGGCCGCGATCTCGACCCGGAGAAGGAGGAATTCCTTCTGCAGCACGGTTTCGTGGAAAGGCTCGGCAATTCGCGCCTGCGCTGCACGCCTTCGGGCATGCTTATTCTGGATGCCGTGGTCGCCGATCTCGCGTGCTGACCGGCAGCACGGCCTGCCCTCAACCAATCTAGAATTGAGAAGCCAAAAAAAAGCGGCCCGGAGGCCGCTTTTTTCATGCGTTGTTTTCGTTGATCAGGCGTTTCAGCAGCTCAACCTCGTGGCCGAGCTTGGTATCGCCGGAAATCAGTTCCTCGATCTTGCGCACCGCGTGGAGAACCGTGGTGTGGTCGCGACCGCCAAAACGGCGACCGATCTCGGGGAAGGAGCGCGGCGTCAGCATCTTAGCCAGATACATGGCGATCTGGCGCGGCTTGACGATGACACGGGTGCGGCGGTTGGACACCAGCTCCTGTCGCGACACATTATAGTGTCTGGCGACGATGCGCTGAATATCCTCGATGCGCACGCGCTTGGTTTCACCGCTTCCTACGAGGTGCGACAGCAGCTCGTCAACACGGTCAACCGAGAGGTTCGGCTCAAAAGAGCGCCGGAACATCAGCTGGTTGAAGGCGCCTTCAAGCTCGCGTCCGCTTGCCGTCACGCTTTTGGCCACGTGGGTCAGGATTTCGTCCGAAATCTCGAAAGACGGGTCGTCCTGGCGCGCCGAACCCATACGACGGTTGAGCATTTCGTAACGCATGTCGTAATCGGGACCTTCGATCTCGATCGCCATGCCGCCCTGAAGACGGGACCGCACACGCGGATCGAGCGATTCCAGCTCCCACGGTGCACGATCGGCCGCAACCACGACCTGCTTGGCGCTGTCGAGCAGCATGTTCAGCAGGTGGCAGAATTCGTGCTGGATCATCTTGCCCTGCAGGAACTGCATGTCGTCGATGACGAGCAGATCGATATTGCGCAACGTGTCTTTCAGCGTCAGCGCATCATTGTCGCGGATCGCAGTCGCAAAACGCCACATGAAATATTCAGCCGTCAGATAGACCACGCGCGGATTGCGCGGGCTGTCGATGGCGGCATTGGCAATGGCCTGCAGAAGATGCGTCTTGCCGAGACCAACACCCGCATGGATGAACAGCGGGTTGAAGCGCACGGCGCCGGCGCCGGCTTCGGCGATCGTCTTTGCCGCCGCAAGTGCGACACGGTTGGACGAGCCTTCGACAAACGTATCGAAGGTGAAGCGCGTATCCAGCGGCGAACCGAACAACGGCCCGGAACCGCCCTGACGCAGGGTCGCCTGCGCTGCCGCAGGCTGTACGGCAGGTGCTGTCGCGGGCTGCGACGGAATGAAGGACTTGTTGCGCGGCGCCGCACCGACTTCAGGTGCGGGCTGCACCCGTTCGTCAGCCTGCGCCGGTCGAACCGGACGGCTGGCCGAGCGGACAAGAATCTCCACCTTCAACACATCCGGATCCTCGCTCTGGACGAGGTTGGTGATCAGATCCATGTAACGGTTGTTGATCCAGGACTTCAGAAAGGTCGTCGGAACGGTGAAGCGGACGACGCTTGTCGAAACGGTATGGAGTTTAAGCCGTGCAAACCAGCTTGCATAGACTTCCGGACCAACCTGTGCCTTGAGCCGCGCGCTAAAACGCTCAAACAGCGCATCGTGCTTCATTGCCGATTTGTCCCCTGCCGCATCAGAGCAAGCTGCATCACATGCCTTCGGTGCGCGGTCCCCATCAGCCACCGCACCCATCGCCAAATTCAATTGCATATTGCCGCCTTTCAAATTGCCAATCATAGCCTGACGATCAAAAATCGATCGCCAGAGATCCCCCTCGTATTATTCCTGCCTTCAGCGCTCCCCTCGAAAGAGCATCAAAGGCTACTACTTGTTTGCGAGCCGGTTATCCCATTTCCCTCCCCCTCATGGAGAGGCCTGCGACACGCTAAAGACGCTCCTTTCGCCACAACCCTAAGGCGTATGCTTGAGGACAAAAAACCCCTGCCCGTTCCGAGACCGAAACGGCGCAAAAAGCTCCATGACCTGAGAAAACGGACCTCGAAAGACCCGCCAGCAAGAAGGTGAATATCGTCGATACGATCATCGAGATAATCTGTGGACTGAGATCCGCACCCCTTGTTGGAATGCATTTAGGCAGGATCGTGGGGAGAGATCAATGGCGTTTTTTCTGCAAAAACTCAGATCGGCCATTGACTCACAAAGGCCGTTTTGCATCACGGGCAAGGCCCGAAGCAGAATCGCTTATGAAACAATGAGATTCAATTTTGGCAATTTTAGAGAGCCTGTTTTGGCAAAAAAATAAAAATCTTCTTGACTCAAAACTCGTCACGACTTCCGTAGAGAAAGCTTCCCATTTTCCGAGAGACCTCCGGCAAGTCATTGTTTTTATTTAATATTTCCTGTCGTCCATCTGACACGCGTTTGTCACGTTACGGCAGGAATGATTAACAGGCGGTTAGAATCACAAAAAGCCCGGTCAAAAGACCAGGCTTTTTGAATAGTTATTTGTGATTAGCCGGATTAGGCCGAAAGAGCCTTAACGCGCTGAGCGAGACGCGACACCTTGCGGGATGCGGTGTTGCCGTGCAGAACGCCGCGGGTCGCTGCGCGCTGGATCTCGGGCTGAGCAGCCTTCAGAGCTTCGGTGGCAACAGCCAGATCGCCGGAAGCGATTGCTTCCTCGACCTTGCGAATGAAGCCGCGAACGCGCGAACGGCGAGCCTTGTTGACTGCGGTACGGCGAGCGATCTTGCGGGTCGCCTTTTTCGCCGAAGTTGTATTGGCCATGTATGCCTCTCTTCGAATTCAAACCAAATTCCGCAACCAGAGGATCGGGTCGTTCAACGACCTCACTTAACCCAAGAATGCGGGAGTAATTTCGGACAAGCCGGATGGCTTTCCTTAACCGTGGGCGGGCATATACCGCTAAAGCGCACGCCCGTCAACGCGCAAATGGCGGAAAACGCCGATATTCCGACTCGTTAGAGCCGCGGAGACAAAAACGGAATCCTTTCGCCGCTCTAATTTTTATTCAGGCATCGGATGATCCGAAAACCGCGTTACACTTTTCGGTCCGATGCCCCTAGCGATTCCGGAAAACCGGTTTGCGTTTTTCGATGAAGGCCGCCATGCCCTCCTTCTGATCCGCCGTTGCAAAGAGAGACTGAAATGAGCGCCTTTCATATCTGAGGCCTTCCGCGAGCGACACCTCGAAGGAGCGATTGACGCTTTCCTTGGCCATAAGAACCGAGGCACGCGACAGCGAAGCGATGCGGGTCGCAGCCTCTACCGCCTCCTCCATCAGATTTGCGGAGGGCACGATGCGCGAGACGAGACCGGCACGCTCGGCCTCTGCCGCATCCATCATGCGGCCGGTCAGAACCAGATCCATGGCCTTTGCCTTGCCCACCGACCGCGTCAGCCGCTGGGAGCCACCCATGCCCGGAATGACGCCGAGGGTGATCTCCGGCTGGCCGAACTTCGCCGTTTCCGAAGCGATGATGAAATCGCACATCATCGCCAGCTCGCAGCCACCACCGAGCGCAAAACCGGAAACGGCGGCGATGACCGGCTTCCTCGTCGACGCGACCTCGTCCCAGCCACCGAGAAAATCACCGACATAGGCATCGACAAAATCCAGCCCCTGCATCTCCTTGATGTCGGCGCCTGCGGCAAATGCCTTTTCCGAGCCGGTAATGATGATCGCACCGATGGAATCATCGGTGGAGAATGAAGAGAGAATGTGCCGCAACTCTTTCAGGAGCACCGAGTTAAGGGCGTTGAGCGCTTTGGGGCGGTTGAGCGTGATGACGCCCACCTCATCACGCTTCTCGACCAGTATCGTTTCATAATCCACGGCAATCTCCCCTTCTCCGTTATTCCGGCCCATTACTCTTGGCTCAGTCACTTCTGGCAGGCGGCGCAATAAAAGGTCGAACGACCGGCCTGTACCACTCTCTCAACCGTACCCCCGCAGCCGGGTGTCCGGCAAGGCTGGCCTTCCTGATCGTAGACCGAAAAGGAATGCTGGAAATAACCGAGCGTGCCGTCCGTCTGTATATGGTCGCGCAGTGAGGAGCCGCCGGCGGCGATCGCGTCCGCGATCACGTCACGGATTTTTTCCGTGAGATCGGTGAGCTGCGCTTTGGGTTTGCCTGATGTCGTCACCAGCGTTCCCGCTGCCCGCAAAGGAGAAAGATGAGCGCGCCACAGCGCCTCACAGACATAGATATTGCCGAGGCCGGCAATGACCTTCTGATCCAGCAGCGTGCCTTTCAAGGGTTGGCTCTTGCCCTCAAACCGGCTCGCCAGATAATCGGCGCTCAATGCATTGCCTGTTGGCTCCGGCCCGAGCTCCGCAAAAGCCGGATAGAGATCGAGCTTGTTGCGCTCCACCAGATGCATGAAGCCGAAACGGCGCGGATCATTATAGATGACGCAGACGCGCTCTTCTCCCTTATCCAGATGAAAGACGACATGGTCGTGCTTCCCATCCTTTGAGCGGGCATGATGAAACGCGCCGGGCGTATTGCCGGCTTCATCCGCCTCCGCCTCGATACGGAACGAGCCGGACATGCCGAGATGGGCGATGATCGTCAGCCCGTCCTCCAGTTCGATCAAAAGATATTTCGCCCGGCGTCCAAGCGATATGATCGCTTTGCCTTCGATCAGCGCCGCGAAATCCTCGGGGAACGGAAAACGCAGATCGGGGCGGCCAAGGTGGAGTTTGCGAACCCTTGCCCCTTCCATGGCGGGGGCGAGGCCGCGTCTGACAGTTTCGACTTCTGGCAATTCTGGCATCTGGCTTATCCGGCAGTTTATCGTTAGGACCATGTGGTCTATACAATGCACGCGAAATGTCGCGCCCAGGCGATGCGGCAACAGATAGCGTCGCCATGGCGTTTCCGCTATGGTCCGCCACGCAATAATATGGAGACAGACGATGACCGACGCCCGTACGACCGCAGAAGGCGGCATGGAAACGTCCTATGGCTTCCACAAGGTGGACGAAGGCAAAAAGCAGGGGCTGGTCAACGAGGTCTTCCACAAGGTGGCCAAGCGCTACGACATCATGAACGACGTGATGTCGGCGGGCCTGCACCGGCTGTGGAAGGACGCCATGGTCTCTTCGCTTTCGCCGCGCAAGGATGCCTCCTACAGGGTTCTGGACGTGGCGGGTGGCACCGGCGACATCGCGTTTCGCATTGTGGAGGCCTCCAACCGTCTGGCGCACGCCACCGTTCTCGACATCAACGGCTCGATGCTGGCGGTCGGCGAGGAACGCGCGGCAAAAAAGAAGCTTTCCGACAATCTGACCTTCGTTGAGGCCAATGCCGAAGAACTGCCCTTCGAGGCGAATACATTCGACGCCTATACGGTCGCATTCGGCATTCGCAATGTGCCGCGCATCGATGTCGCGCTGAAGGAAGCCCATCGCGTGCTGAAACGCGGCGGACGATTGCTGGTTCTGGAATTTTCAGAAGTCGAAATGCCGCTGCTCGATCGCGTCTATGACGCCTGGTCGTTCAATGCCATTCCGCAATTCGGCAAGATGATCACCGGCGACGCCGAACCCTATCAATATCTGGTCGAGTCGATCCGCAAATTCCCCAATCAGGAGGATTTCGCGGCGATGATCCGCACCGCCGGCTTCTCCCGTGTGTCCTACACCAACTACACCGGCGGCATCGCCGCCCTGCATTCCGGCTGGAAGCTTTAAGAGCATGGCCAGCAGAAGCAGGAGACAGGCATAAGCATGAGCACTCTGGGCGCATATTTCCGCCTCGCAAGGGTTGGCTGGGTTCTCGTGCGCGAAGGCGTCGTGCTGGCGCTGCCGTCCGACGATCTGCCTGCCCCGGCGCAAGCGCTGAAGGCACTCCTGAAGCCCTTCGCCCGCAGCAAGGCCAAACGGGCGCAGCGTAGCGACCGGCTGGCAACGGCCGTCGAGCGGCTTGGACCGTCTTATGTGAAGATGGGCCAATTTCTGGCCACCCGCCCGGATGTGGTGGGCGCCGATTTCGCCGACGATCTTGCAAGCCTTCAGGATCGCATGGCGTTTTTCCCGGCCGCAGCGGCGAAGGCTAATATCGAAGGTTCGCTCGGACGCACGGTTTCTGACCTCTACAGGGAATTCGGCGATCCGATCGCGGCTGCCTCCATCGCCCAGGTTCATCCGGCAATGGTGGATACGCCGAAGGGACCACGCAAGGTGGCCGTCAAGGTCATTCGTCCCGGCGTGCGCCAGCGTTTCCAGAACGATCTGGAGGCGATGTATCTGATCGCCGACCTGCAGCAGCGCTTTGTCCGTTCAGCCCGCCGTCTGCGGCCCGTCGAGGTGACACGCACGCTGGAGCAGACAACCAAGATCGAGATGGATCTGCGGCTCGAGGCCGCTGCCCTTTCCGAACTTGCCGAAAACACCAGGGACGACCCCGGCTTCCGTGTTCCGGAAGTCGACTGGGAACGCACCGGGCGCGATGTCGTCACCATGGAGTGGATCGACGGCGTCAAGATGTCGGACATCGAAGGGTTGAAGGCCGCGGGACACGACCTGAACGAGCTTGCCGATACGCTGATCCAGTCCTTCCTGCGGCATACGCTGCGCGACGGCTTTTTCCATGCCGACATGCATCCCGGCAATCTCTTCGTCGATGACAAGGGCATGATCGTCGCCGTGGATATGGGCATTGCCGGACGCCTCGGCAAAAAGGAACGCCGCTTCCTCGCCGAAATCCTCTACGGCTTTATCACGCGCGATTACATGCGGGTGGCGGAGGTGCATTTCGAGGCCGGTTATGTGCCGGGCCATCACGATAAAGCGAGCTTCGCGCAGGCGATCCGCGCCATTGGCGAGCCGATCCATGGCCAGCCGGCCGAGACGATCTCCATGGGCAAGCTGTTGACCCTGCTGTTCGAAGTGACCGAGCTTTTCGACATGGAAACGCGGCCGGAACTGGTCATGCTGCAAAAGACCATGGTGGTGGTGGAAGGCGTATCACGCATGCTCAACCCGCGCTTCAACATGTGGAAGGCGGCCGATCCGGTCGTCGGCGGCTGGATCAGGGACAATCTCGGTCCGAAGCGCATCGTCACCGATCTGAAAGACGGCATGAAGGCCGCTCTAAAGCTTGCTGAAGCGGCACCTGAGATCGCCGCCAAGACGGAAAAGCTGCATTCAGAGCTGATGTATATGAGCGAGAATGGCCTGCGTTTCGATGCCCAGACAGCCGAAGCTATCGGCAAGGCGGAAGCGCGCCATACCAAATGGGGGCGGATTGCGCTCTGGGTGATTGCGCTGACGCTTCTCTATATTGCCATCCGAATCAGCTAAGACATATCCGCAATGGAGGTACCCGGCGTCACGGCTAGGCGCCTCAGTTACCAAAAAACGCCTATTAAGCCGACGTGACGACCGCATGCCATGCTCATGCAATCTAATGAAGAATAGTGGCCTGATCTTCTAAACGAAACAGGTGGCCGATGCGATTGTTAACACTTCTGGTTGGTTCGCTATTCTTCAGTCTTCAACCGGTCGCAGTGCCGGAAGCAATGGCTCAACACAGGGTCTACGACCCCTGCACGGACGGCAGCATAAACGATGGCATACCGCGCAGTTGCGACGAGCTGAAACGGGAATTGCGACGCAGTGACAGATATGGTCGCAGGGAATGGGATTATTATCGGCCTATGCGGCCCCTGCGCACCGATCCATGCAGGGACGGGCGCATCAGCGACGGGCAACCGCGATCCTGCGGAGAGTTGCGTCGCTGGTTGAATGATAGATGATTGCCGGACGGGAACTGAAATTCATGGCAAAAACTCAGGCAGTAAAACAGGCCCTTTCCTATTGTTCGTGGCCCATGGTGTTTTTCTTCGGCCTTGCCGGCTCCTATTTCGCCTTCAACAGCAGCCACCCCATCATGGCGTTCCTCTGCGTCTATGCGGGCGCGGTGTTAAGCCTGTTTCTCCTGGAACGTTATATCCCCTATGAGGTTCAGTGGCTTCAGGGCGATGGTGAAACCGCGACCAGCATTGGCCACACCCTGTTGACCAAGGGCCTTGTCCAGCTTGCCGCCGTTGCGGGAGCAATCTTTCCGATGTTGACCGCCAACGTGCTGCAACCGCTTGCAGCCATGCGCTTCAATCTGTGGCCTTCCGATCTGCCGATGATCATTCAGGTCGCACTTGCGGTCACCATCGCTGAATTCGGCCTCTACTGGGCGCACCGTATCGCGCATGAGACCGTGTTCTTCTGGCGTTTCCATGCCCTGCATCACAGCGTTGTCCGGCTATGGGTGGTCAATACCGGCCGTTTTCATGTGGCGGACTCGCTCTTCAAGATCGCGCTCAGTCAGCTTCCGCTCTATTTGATGGGCGCACCCTTGCACGTTTTCTGGTGGCTTGGCGCCGTTACCGCCTTCATCGGCATTCTGACCCATTGCAATGTCGATATGAAAACCGGCCCGCTGGACTATGTGTTCAGCACACCGCGGCTGCACCGCTGGCACCATTCCAAGGAGCTTCCCGAGGGAAACACCAATTACGGCGAGAATCTCGTCATATTCGACCAGCTGTTCGGCAGCTATTTCAATCCCGATCGCCCATCCTCCACCAATATCGGCATCAAGGGGCAAATTGCGAAGGGCTTTCTGCCCCAGCTTTTTCAGCCCTTCACCAAGGAGGGCGTTCGCCAGATCATCGGTCGAAACACGAAAGGCGATTCAGGCGAAACGCCCGGCATGTGACGTTGGAGCATTTCCGCTTTTCTCCGAAACGCGAGAATGCTCTAGTCGAAGAATATGCCCAGTTCAGCGCGCAGTTTCTTCGTCAGGCCGGCCGCAACAAGTTCATAGGAGCGGCGCACATAATGCTCCAGCTCCTCTCGCTCGAGCGGTGAGTGGTCACCGATCGATATCCATTTGCGTTTGGCGAAATAAGGCGCCTGACGGATGCCTTCCAACGAGGTGAGGATTTCGAAGCTTTCCTCCGAACATTTCACCACCAGACGCCAGTCCTCCCGCTCACCCAGCACGGCAAAGACCTTGTCGCCCACCTTGGCGACGTGAGAGTCCCATTGATCGACAAAACGTACGCCCGGCCAACCACCGAGTACCTTGTCAAAGGTCTTGCGATCAAACAGGCTCATGCGAGCTTCTCCGCGATAAGGGCAGCCAGACGTTTGGCGACGTCGGCCTTGTCGAGATCCGGCCAGGCCTCGACGCCCTCCGCCGAGATGATCTTCACGCTGTTGCGGTCTCCACCCATGATGCCGGTTTCAGCCGAGACATCATTGGCGACAATATAATCAGCGCCCTTGCGCTCCAGCTTGGCCCGGCCGTTCTTCTCGACATCCTGCGTTTCAGCGGCGAAGCCCACCACAATCTTCGGGCGCTTTTCGTGGTGACCAACGGTTTTGAGAATATCGGGGTTTTCCGTCAATTGCAGCGCGGGCGGCGCATCGCCAGGCTGCTTCTTGATCTTCTGTTCCGATGAACCTGTCACCCGCCAGTCGGCGACGGCGGCGACCATAACGGCGATATCCACCGGAAGCCGCGAAATTACCGCATCGCGCATCTCTTCGGCGCACTCGACATGGATCGTCGTGACCCCGGCGGGATCGGCGATGGTGACAGGCCCTGAGACCAGCGTGACCTCTGCCCCCAGCTCAGCCAGAGCCGCCGCAATGGCATGGCCCTGCTTGCCCGAGGAGCGGTTGGCGATGTAGCGCACCGGGTCAATCGGTTCATGCGTGGGACCGGAGGTCACGATGGCCGTTCTGCCCTTCAGCGGCTTTGGCCCCTCATCCAGCAGTGCGGCAACGGCTTCGACGATCTGCAATGGCTCGGCCATACGGCCAAAACCTGCCTCGCCCTTCTCCGCCATCTCACCAGCCATGGGACCTATGAAAAACACGCCGTCTTTTTTCAGCGTTTCGACATTACGCAGCGTCGGTTTCGCCGTCCACATTTTCGGGTTCATTGCCGGAGCCACCAGCACCTTGCGATCCGTCGCGAGAAGAATGGTGGAGGCAAGATCGTCTGCCAGGCCATGCGCCATCTTGGCCATCAAATCGGCAGTGGCGGGCGCGACCAGCACGAGGTCGCAGTCACGCGCCAGCCTGATATGGCCGACATCCTGCTCGTCCTGTCTGGAAAAAAGCTCCGTGAAAACGTGGGTGGCCGACAGCACGCCAACGGCCAGCGGCGTGACGAACTCCTGCGCGCCCTTCGTCATGACCGGCGTCACCTTCGCGCCGCGCTCTTTCAGGCGGCGGATAAGATCGAGGCTCTTATAGGCCGCGATGCCACCGGAGATGATGAGGAGAATATGTTTGCCTGAAAGCGTCATGATGCCGGACCAGTTTCCCGTTTCACCGGGAAACTAAGCCCTTGGCATTCAAAGTGCAATCCGGCTGATATCACGCCGCCTTGGCGACGTGATATTCCTTGATCGCGACCATCTTGATCGCCGGAAAACGCTCGGACTCATAGCGCAATGAGAAGGCGTCCTGCGCCAGAAACACCGGATCGCCATCCAGATCGCGGGCGATATCGCCGCGCTTGACGTTGAGGAACTTGTCCATTTCCGCCGGCTGATCGGAGGAAATCCAGCGGCAAACGGAAAAGCGCGACATTTCGAAGGAGACCGGCAGGCCGTATTCGCCCATCAGCCGTTCCTTCAACACATCAAGCTGAAGCGCGCCGACGACACCGACGATAGCTGGCGAGCCGTCTTCCGGCGAGAAGAGCTGTACGACGCCCTCTTCCGCCATCTGCTGCAGGGCTTCCTTCAGCTTCTTCGCTTTCATCGCATCTTCCAGCCGCACGCGGCGCAGGATTTCCGGCGAGAAGTTTGGAACGCCCTGGAAGACGAGGTTTTCACCCTCGGTCAGCGTATCACCAATGCGCAGCGTGCCGTGGTTGGGAATGCCGACCACATCACCCGCAAAAGCCGTATCAGCCAGCTGGCGCTGCGAGGCGAAGAAGAATTGCGGCGCGGTGAGCCCCATCTGCTTGCCGGTGCGCGACAGGCGCGCCTTCATGCCGCGCTCCAGCTTGCCGGAGCAGATACGGGCAAAGGCGATGCGGTCGCGGTGGTTGGGGTCCATATTGGCCTGAATCTTGAAGACGAAAGCCGTCATCCTGTCTTCCGCCGCATGCACGGTGCGGGTATCCGCCACCTGATCGCGCGGCGGCGGCGCGAAATCGCCGAGCGCATTGATGAGGTCGCGCACACCGAAATTGCGCAGCGCCGAACCGAAGAACACCGGTGTCATATGACCTTCGAGAAACGCCTGGCGGTCGAAGGGGCGGCAGGCTTCCAGCGCCAGTTCCGTTTCTTCGATAAAGACCTTGCGTTCGTTTTCCGGCAGCCTATCGGCGACTGCCTGCGGGCCATTGACCGAAAGGCCTTCCACCTGCGTATCATTGCCGCGAAAGGTATTTTCGGCGAGATTATAGGCGCCGCAGAAGCTTTTCGCCCGTCCGACCGGCCAGGTGATCGGCGCGGTATCGAGCGCAAGCTTTTCCTCGACCTCATCCAGAATCTCGAAGGGATCGCGGCTTTCGCGGTCCATCTTGTTGATGAAGGTGATGATCGGGATATCGCGCATGCGGCAGACTTCAAACAGCTTCAGCGTGCGCGGCTCGATACCCTTGGCGGCGTCGATGACCATGATCGCCGCATCCACCGCCGTCAGCGTGCGGTAGGTATCGTCGGCGAAGTCTTCGTGGCCGGGTGTATCGAGAATGTTGAAGACGCGGTCGTTATATTCGAAGGTCATGACCGAGGTGACAACCGAGATGCCGCGCTCGCGCTCGATCTTCATCCAGTCCGAACGGGTCTGGATGCGATCCTTCTTTGCCTTCACTTCACCGGCAAGCTGGATCGCTCCGCCGAACAGCAGCAGTTTTTCAGTGAGCGTGGTCTTACCCGCGTCCGGGTGCGCGATAATAGCAAAGGTGCGGCGGCGGGAGACCGCCTCGGCAAGTGTTTCGGCCATCTGACAAATCCTGTGAATTGCGGGCTATCTAGCGTTTCAGGCCCGCATTTGCAATTGACCTTGCCGCGATCTGCGCAAACTAATGCCGCATGACCGTTCAAAACGACAATCGCCCCCCTCTTCGCCTCGTCCGCCTCGCCAATGGTGCAGGCCTGGAATTGCCGTCCTATGAGACCGGCGGTGCTGCCGGCATGGACCTGCGCGCCGCGGTGCCTGCAGACCAACCGCTGACGCTGAAACCCGGTGAACGGGCACTGGTGCCGACCGGCTTTATCTTCGAAGTCCCGCACGGTTACGAGGCGCAAATCCGCCCCCGCTCCGGTCTTGCCATCAAGAACGGCATCACCTGCCTCAACTCCCCCGGCACGGTGGACAGCGATTATCGCGGCGAAGTGAAGGTCATTCTCGCCAATCTGGGACAGGATGATTTCACCATCGAACGCGGCATGCGCATTGCGCAGATGGTGATCGCGCCGGTGACGCAGGTTGCCGTGAGCGAAGTGACGGAAACCTCCGAGACGGCGCGCGGCGCCGGCGGTTTCGGTTCGACCGGGGTCTGACCGCAACCAGCATGATCAATTGTTTTTACCCGGCAATTTCGCTATTGATCTAGCGGATTTTCGGGAAACATGATCATGACACTGACGACCCTTCTAGCCTATGCCACCGCCCTTTTTATCGCCGCCGCCATTCCCGGCCCCGGCATGACGGCCATCGTGGCGCGGGCGCTGGGTTCAGGCTTTCGGGAAACCTTCTTCATGGGCCTCGGGCTGGTGCTGGGCGACATGATCTACCTGACCGGCGTAATACTGGGGCTGGCCTTCGTGGCCCAGACCTTTCAGGAAGCCTTCATGGTTCTGAAATTCGCCGGTGCGGCCTATCTCCTCTACATCGCCTGGAAGCTGTGGACCGCCGGCCTTTTGCCGCAGGACCTGAAGGCGAAAAAAAGCACCAGCATGCCGATGTCCTTCCTGTCCGGCCTGCTGATCACGCTCGGAAACCCGAAAACCATGCTGTTTTATGTGGCGCTGGTGCCGACGCTGATCGACATCCGCATGATCGGCCCGTCGGAATATGCGACACTTCTCGCCCTCACCTTCGTCGTGTTGATGGCCGTTCTGTTGCCCTACATCCTGCTTGCAGCCAAGGCGCGCAACCTCCTGAAACGGCCAAGCGCGCTGACGATCCTCAACCGCACGGCGGCGGGCATTCTGGCCGGAACGGCGACCATGATCGCCATCCGCAGCACCTAAAATAATTTCGTGCATTTACCCGGTTTATCGTGAAATTTTTCCGGTAAACCGACCATATAAGGATGAACGTTCGCTAGCCTGACAGGGCGATTGCTCCTATTCTGCCGCTCAAATCTTGCGGTCACTATTCTGTGGCCTTCATACAGGAGAGCATCATGCCCGAAGCCAGAAAGCCCGGACGCGGACGCGTCTATTCCTCGATTACGGAAACAATCGGCGATACGCCGATCGTGCGGCTGGACAAGCTGGCGAAAGAAAAGGGCGTCAAGGCCAACCTGCTCGCCAAGCTGGAATTTTTCAACCCCATTGCCTCCGTGAAGGACCGCATCGGTGTTGCCATGATCGAAGCGCTGGAAGCGCAGGGCAAGATCACCCCCGGCAAGACGACGCTGGTGGAGCCAACCTCCGGCAATACCGGCATCGCGCTCGCCTTTGCTGCCGCCGCCAAGGGCTACAAGCTGATCCTGACCATGCCGGAAACCATGTCAGTCGAACGCCGCAAAATGCTCGCCCTGCTCGGTGCCGAACTGGTGTTGACCGAAGGCCCGAAGGGCATGAAGGGCGCAATTGCCAAGGCGCAGGAACTGGCTGCGACGCTGCCCGACGCCATCATACCGCAGCAATTCGAAAACCCCGCCAATCCGGATATTCACCGCAAGACGACGGCAGAAGAAATCTGGAACGATACCGACGGGACGGTCGACATTCTCGTTTCCGGCATCGGCACGGGCGGCACGATCACCGGCACCGGTCAGGTTCTGAAATCCCGCAAGCCGGAGGTGAAGGTCATTGCGGTTGAACCCGCCGACAGCCCGGTGCTTTCCGGCGGCAACCCCGGCCCGCACAAGATTCAGGGCATCGGCGCCGGTTTTGCGCCCGCCATCCTTGATACCGGCATTTATGACGAGATCGTCACCGTCACCAATGACGAGGCTTTCGAAATCGCACGTCTTGCCGCGCGGCTCGAAGGCGTGCCCGTCGGCATCTCCTCGGGTGCAGCATTGGCGGCGGCAATCAAGGTCGGCGCGCGCGAGGAAAATGCCGGCAAGAACATCGTCGTCATCGTTCCTTCCTTCGCGGAACGTTACCTCTCGACGGCGCTTTTTGAAGGGCTTGGGCTCTAGCGACCCCATCCGGTACGCGCGATCGCGGACCAAAGAATCGAAGTTTATTATGCCGCCGGCACCGCTGGCGGCATATTCGTTTCAGAATGCCCCGCATCTTCCAACAAAGCGCGCAAGCATCACGGCTCAAGCCGCTGTCGGCAGCCTCTCGCCCGCGATACGATAGGACACGGCTTCCGCCACATGGATGCGGCCGACCGTCTGTTTTCCGTCCAGATCGGCCAATGTTCGCGCGACCTTCAGAATACGATGATAACCGCGTGCGGAAAATTTCAACCGTTCGGCGGCATCGCGCAGCAATTGCAGCCCGGACGCATCCGGCTCGGCATATTTTTCGATCAGGGTTGTCGTGCAGCGGGCATTTGTGCGGATGGCAGGAAACCCCGCCGCCGCATAACGCTCCTGCTGGGCGAGGCGGGCACTGGCGACACGGGCGGCAACCACCGCACTCGGCTCGGACGCGACGGGGCGGATGAGGTCCGTGGCAGAAACGGCGGGAACATCAATGCGGATATCGATGCGGTCCATCAGCGGGCCGGAAATGCGCCCCTGATAGTCGGCCACGCAACGCGGACCTCTGGCGCAGGTGAAGCCCGGCTCTCCCGCCATGCCGCAGCGGCAGGGGTTCATCGCCGCGACGAGCTGGATTTGCGCCGGATAGCTGACGCGGTGATTGGCCCGCGCGATGATGCATTCGCCGGTCTCCAGCGGCTGGCGCAAAGCATCCAGCACCTGGGGCGAAAATTCCGGGAATTCATCCAGAAAAAGAACGCCGTGATGGGCAAGTGAGGCCTCACCCGGTCTGGCGCGCAACCCTCCACCAATCAAAGCCGCCATGGTGGCGGAATGATGCGGCGTGCGGAACGGCCTGCGGTCTGAAAGCTTGCCACCCGACAATTGGCCAGCGATGGAATGAACCATGGACACTTCCAGCAGCTCCGCTGCCTCAAGAGGTGGCAGGATGGAGGGCAGGCGGGCGGCAAGCATGGATTTGCCAGAGCCGGGTGGACCGACCATCAGCAGATTATGACCGCCGGCCGCTGCCACCTCCAGCGCACGTCTGGCGCTTTCCTGCCCCTTGATATCGGCAAGGTCCGGCAGATTGACTGGACTGGTCCGGATGGCGGGCACGGGGCGCGAAAGCACTGTGTGCCGCGAAAATGATTGGCAAGCGCTATGAGGCTGCGCGGGGCGAGAATATCGATGCCAGCTCCGGCCCAGGCCGCTTCCGGACCGCTTTCAGCCGGGCAGATCAGGCCCTTGCCGAGAGCGTTGGCACCAATGGCCGCCGGCAGCGCGCCTGAGACCATGCCGATGGTGCCATCGAGATTGAGTTCGCCGAGAACCACATATTGGCCAAGCGCCTCTGCCGGTATGGCGCCCAAAGCGGCCATGAGCCCCAGAGCAATGGGAAGATCGAAATGCGATCGAAACCAGTATCGACAAAACGTATCCCTAGGATCAGGCTCACAGGCTTATGCAATCAGGCTGAAGCTGCGCGCTTCCAAATTGCGCTGTAGCTGCTTCAGCCTGATGTGGCGCGACGGTCGGACCCACCGCAGGTGGGCTTTCTCAGTGACTTCAGAGAGGTCGTATCAATTCCCCAAACGCCGATGAAACATTGACCACTACATCTCTGACTTCAAAACTTGTGGGTCTTCACCGATGCGTCCCGCTGGTGTCCTCCAGCGAACCCCTTCGCCTGATGTCGTGGAAATGCCGATGAATTCAATTCCGTGAGCCTCGTAGGTTTTGACGAGTGCCTGGACAGTTTCAACCATCGCTGCGCCACCATTTTCCAGGCGATTAATTGTGGGACGCGACACCTTCGACACCGCCGAAAGATCGCGTTGCGTCCACCCGACCAAAGCACGCGCTGCGCGCAAAACATCTGCTGAAGGATTAATCGCCATATGGCGAGAAACCCGCATGGCTGAAGAATGTCAACATTGATTCAGCTGGCATCATATAGTTGACATTTGGCATCATATGCGATTCATTTGGCATCACGGAAAATCCCTGTGTTTTCGTTTTCCGCAGAATCACTAAGAGGTTTCATGCCATACTCATCATCGCGCCCACATATGCCCTCCGCTCAGGAAGTCATTGAAACCTATCGTCGCCTAGCTGATGACTTGGAGACCCTTGGCCAAGTCGGCCCTGAGAGCATCGCTCCACTCGTATCGGTCATGGATTGGACATATGCGAAGAGAACGGTCCCAATTATTATTGGGGAGGTCTTAGGGCATCCTCACATTCTCGACGGAACTACAGCAGCGACAACTCAGGTCGTATACGTCGACGAACACTGGCAACTCGCTCGGACGATAAACAGATGGTATCGGTTAGGTCGCCCCTTGATCGGAGGTGAAACCCAGTGAACGCCGCCGATCCCAATGACCTTCTCCATGCGGCGATAGAACATCTTCTTGAAGCAACGGCAAAAGTCCAAACTGCGGTATCCGGATTTTCTATGAAACTTAACCGGCGCGATGCCGCAACAGCATTAGCCAGTAGTCCGCGCAGGTTTTTGGCCTACTGTGCACTTATGCGATTGATGAAAGCGCACAACCACTTTTTCGCCGCTGCGTCATCGGTAATGGTCATCCAAGTCCCAAAGGACTGGCCGCTCAGAGACTTCGAATACGCGACGCAGATCGGGATTGTCGTGGCACGCAAAGGATTTAATCCCCTAAAAATCTTGATGCATTCGTCTCGAACAAGGAAAGGGAATTGGGATTTCTCACCAAGCGACTACCTCGCTGCTCAAAAGCTGATCGTCTTTATCCATACTGGAACTGAGCTTCACCCAGAACTGGAAATTAGCGCTGACACCACAGCTACTATTGACGTTCTATGTGATCACCACCTTGATAGTCTTGCGCGGCAACTTGACGCCGGACTGCTATCTGACGCTGATAGGTCATTACTCCGTTGCCAAGACCCTTCGTTCATAGATTCGGTTTTTCGGAGAGGACGGCCAGCTCATGCAGCGCTGGCTAAGCTTCGCGATATGTCGCCGGTTTCTACAAGCGGACGGACACCTGTGCCACTCGCCCATTTTGGAAATGCAGGAGTTTGGGCCCAACAACTATCACGGGACTTGCAGGACTGGCGATCCGGAACTCTTCCCTGGGCTAACTTGGACAAAGGAATTCTCATATTCGGACGCCCTGGCGTCGGGAAAACCAGCTTTGCGGTTTCATTGGCGGCGGAATGTAGCGCACACTTGGTGATAGCCTCCGCTGCGAAATGGCAGGCACATGGTCATCTAGGTGATCTATTGAAAGCGATGCGAATTGACTTTCAGGAAGCACGCGACCATTCCCCGTCAATCCTCTTTCTAGACGAGGTCGACTCTTTCGGTGATCGGCGTTCACTGTCAGGAGACAACAGACAGTACAGCATCGAGGTAGTGAACGCTTTGCTTGAAGCCATTGATGGAGCGAGTGGTCGAGAAGGGGTTATCGTGGTCGGTGCTACCAACATGCCCGACAAACTCGACCCCGCGCTCATTAGGTCAGGGCGATTGGAAAAGCACGTTCAGCTACTGCCGCCAGACCAAAGTGAAAGACAACTTATCCTCGCATACTACCTTCCAGAACTTGAAGGTTCAGCAGAGCTTTCCTGGGCGTCCAAATCGCTCGCCGGGCAGACGGGGGCCGATATCGAGTTCATTGCACGGCAGGCCCGGAAACGAGCCCGCCACAGTCAACGCGATTTGATTATCGATGATCTGATTGCCCAGATACCAGAGCAGCTTCTGTTAGCCGGAGAATATCTTTGGAGGGTTTGCGTACATGAAGCGGCGCACGCTCTCGTCGCAGCTGTATTGGGCGTCGGTAAAGTAATCAGTGTCGAAATTTTCAATACGTTACCGCGCGGAGGTGATTTCGGTACCGCTGGCGGGAACGTGTTGGTCGAGTATCCAGATACTCCATTTCGCACAGAAACTGATTACCGCACTGAGATAGTAACTGCCCTAGCAGGTATGGCCGCCGAGCAGGTGATTTTCGGTGACCGTTCAACAGTTTCGGGAGGTTCGCGAGGAAGCGACATTGCTGAGGCTACGCGATTGGCTCATCGAATGGTCACCCGGTTTGGTTTGGGTAAACGACTTTCAATCGAGATCGCAGATTGGAGCATCACCGCGTCTCGTAGTGCGTTGGATGACGGCCCTACCCGCGCTGATATTGACGCCATCCTTAATACTGAATTTTCCCGGGCAAAGAACATGATCACCACTCGAAGCAAAGTGCTCATCGCTATCGCGGAAGCATTGCGAGACGAAAAAACACTGAACGGCAATAGGATCGTGTCGCTTTTGAACACTTCAGGTGAAGAGGTGTCAGCAGAAGCGATATAGGTTTTAAACTCGAACAAGGATTTTCCAGATGACCGCCTGCTGTTCAGTTTCCAGCTACACGTCTCTTCATAATGTGGGCGATACGCCGTGCATCGTCCATCGTCATTCGCTTAAATCCATTATCCGTGCCTTTTACGATCTCCAGCAATCGGAAGCTCGCGATCTCAACTGTAGGCGACCCTACCGAAGAGGGCAATCCTTAGGCATAAGCGCCTGACCTGAAGTGCAGTCATGTCCCTACCTGTAGAAACCGAATTTTTCCAGTGTATCCAGCGTGCAAGGGGTAACGACACTCGTTTGCATCCCCAAAGCTTCAGGGCCAAGCCCCCTCACGCCTGTAGCTGCATCGCAGACATATCCTTTATTGTCGGGTAAGGCACAGACGGCGTCACTGGCTCTGAGCATTTTGAGCGAGCGGAAAGAAAGTTGGAGACATCCCGGAAATTCGCGGGCAAGTGCCTGAGGTGCGTCATCCACATTTGTCGAAAAAACTTGATCAGCACATATAATCAAAGAATCAGCACCACGCTCTAACCAGAGGAGATCGTCTGAAAACTGTCTCCTTATATCCACCAGATTCCCACTGGGGCATCCATGACTGGATTGGAAATCGATCTTGAGTTGGGCAGCGCGTCCAAATTCCCGTGTGGCCCACGTGTTGAAACCTCCAACAGCAAGCCCGATGTACTCGCTCGCGATTGCTCCGGCTAGGAAGCTCACTCCAGCAATAGCTAACGTCCTACAGCTCATGTCGCAGGTGCAATCATGTAAACTATTCGGGCACTTTCGACAGGAATTTCGAGCCTCATCCATCCACTGGCATCGCTAATCCGGCAAACAACGCCGTCTTCGCCATCTCGAACGAAACCCCGGCGTTGTTCTGCAAGTGCAGTTACACACTCGGCGATCAATTCTCCGTTCATTTTTAGCCTTGCGGAAACTGTCGTCGCAGCAAAGTTGAAGTCAATAACACTTCCTTCGGCCGTGGACACGGTAACAAAGTTGTCAAACCTCTCCCGTATGACGTCCAGGAGAACTGGCAGATTGGTGACACTGCCAAACAACTCAGGCGTTGCGGTCTGCGAACCCTGTGGACCGTCGAGGCTTTCAACGACGATATCGCACCAGTTGCGTTGTTTTACCTCGGTTGACCAACACGCAGTCGCATTTTTCACCCAAGCGCCGTCAGATGGTGGGTCATCCAGTTCTAGATTGCAGGTGCATTTCTCCCGCGTGGGATTTTCAGCCCGAACCCCATGTTGCGCACTGACAAAGACTACAATTACGAGAAACAGATAACGTAGCTGCAAAATGTTCGCCCCCAAAACAAGGCGATCCTACAAGGAAATACTATTCGCGCAACTTTCATAACTACACAATGTCATCAGGCAGGGATGCGTTGTTGCGTTCCATCGAAAACGTAGTGATAAGTTTCCATACAACTTTTTGTTGCGGCATGAGCGGAGATTGAATTGAACGACTATTGGAGTGGAAAATCGGGTAACAGCAAGTATCTTCGTCTTTTGACGAAGAGCGAAGAATGGTTGGCATGGGACGATAAAGAGGCCGATCCCAATGATCCATCGTCCAACAGGATTGCCGGTGCTCGTTCCAAGGTAGAGGAAACGCTCCTCCAGTCGATCCACTCAACCAATCTCGTCGTCCTTTTGGGTTCAGGCGCATCCTTTTGCGCAAAGAACAACACAGGCATAGCAGCACCCAGCATGGCCAGCTTGTGGCATGCTGTCCGAGCCTACGTGTCTAAAGATGATTTGAACGGGTACGATGAATTCGATGACGTGGTGCGCGAAGTCACAGGAAGAGCGCCGGTAAAGGGTCCTGACGATAAGATAGTGGCTGGCGACATTGAGACCCTACTTAGTCTCTGCAAGATGAAGCTTGAACTGTTGAAAGTCAGCGCGTCCGATGCTGAGAAAAAGGACCCAAACGGAGCTGTCAACAGGCTCGCACAATTTATTGAGAAGGCAGAAGAAACGATCCTCAGCAAAGTCGACTTTGTTGATGGCAGTACAGATATAGCTGCGCATAAAGGGCTCGTGCAAAAATTGGCGAAGCGCGCTGTCGAAAAGCCCAGAGTCAAGCTGTTCACCACAAACTACGATCTTTGCCTTGAGGAGGCGTCATCTCGGCTCGGAGTGATCCTAATCGATGGCTTTTCGCACAGTGCGGAGCAACGTTTCAATCGCGATCATTTTCATCACGATATCGTCAGGAGACCAACGTCTGGGACCAGGGCCGATTACATAGACGGCGTATTTCAGTTATACAAATTGCATGGATCAGTCGATTGGCGACGCCGTGCCGATGGCGTAGTCATCCGTTCCCGCGCCACAAACGACCCCGCCCTGAAACCAGTCTTGATATACCCAAGATCGACCAAATATCAGGAAGCTTTCGAGACGCCTTACTTGGATATGTTTGCTGCCCTCCAGGCCGCATTACGTGAACCCGACACGACGGTAATCGTAAGTGGTTTCGGATTTGCTGACGATCATATCAGTTCGCCAATATGGTCTGCCTTGGAGTCAAATCTCAGCCTTCGATTCATCATGGTCGACCCGTCCTACATCCCGGCACAGAAACTGGACGACATTGATCCTGATCACTTGATGAAAGCCGACATCACCGGACAGAAGCGTTATCAGAATAGAATCATGCGGCTAGTCAAGGAAGGCGATCCAAGGGTTAACGTTCTGAATGGTCGTTTTGAAGATTTGGTCGACGCCATCCCGACCATAACCGGTGAAACTGATCGGCAACGCTTAGAAATCCGTCTAGATCACATCAGGGGGAATTCACCATGACCGAGCGTGTTGCTGCCCTCATTGATGTCGACAAACGCGTGGGAACCGTCACTCGTGTAAACGCGTCTGCATTAGAACTCACGATCCCGAACGCGTTAGCGGCGAGCGGTCAGCGCGGTCTGGCTAGGGGCACGGCTGGTGACTTCATCTTCATCGACTGTGACCAAGAGTGCATTCTAGGCAGAATTACGGACGTTTCCGTACCTGACCGGCAGCGGTCTGGCTTGGAGCGTCAACTGGAACATGATGCCGTCGCGGAACCTCAGGGTCGCGCACAACTCCTTGCAACGATCAATAAATCCACTCACAAGGTAGTACGGGGGATCAATATCAAACCGCGAGTTGGCGATAGCGTTTATCTTGCCGATGGCGATGCACTCGCATCAGCAATACGAACCGCTCTGCAAGGTGATTTGATTGAGGGTCGGAACGAAAGATTGCTTGTAAATTTGGGTAAGCTTTCAGGAATTGCCGACGCTACGATTTCGATGCCACCGGAAAAATTGTTTGGCAGACATTGTGGTATCTTTGGCGCTACAGGAGGCGGCAAAAGTTGGACATTGTCGAGATTGCTGAACGAAGTTGTCAGACTTCGTGGGAAGTGCATCCTGTTTGATCCGACCGGAGAGTTTTCTGGAAAAGTTTCCGGAGCGAAGGAGTTTTCGTTCGGAAAGGCTGGACAGCAGCAACCACTGGCGCGATTTCCATATCGGCGTTTGTCCGAGATTGATCTTTATGCTCTTTTGACACCTTCAGCCCAGATGCAAGGCCCTAATTTGCGGAGTGCTATCAAAAGCCTGCGGTTAGCAAAACTACTGACGTCTGACCCTGTTCGATTTCCATCCGCTCAGCAGGAGGACGGCAGTAAGCAATTCGCATTCGGTGGGCGCGGCTTCCTAGATGTTCGACCAAGAGGCCTTCTGAGGAAGGCTGAACGAAGCAGAAATGCACATTCGGTCGCACTTATCCAACTGGCATCCGATCTGGACTCACATATGTGCGACTTCGACATTCGCTTATTGTCAGATCAAATCAAACACGAATGTGTAAAACAGCACAACAGTCGACAAAAAGGTGCGTTTGGCGAGATTGATGAATTTGCGTTGAGTAGCTGTAATTCCCTAATGGTGCGGATTGAAAACTATCTTTCATCTCCAGAAATGGGTTGCTTGTTTTCGGATCAAGGCGCTGACATTTGCGCCGAGATAGACGCATTCCTTGAGGACGACGAGCAACATGCGATGGTACTGTCGTTTGAGCACGTTAGCTTCAAGTACAATACCCGCGAGCTTTTGCTCAATACACTTGGTCGACATCTGCTGGGACTTGCTCGCTCAAACAAGTTCCAGAAGCGCCCCTTAGTAACTTTTCTGGACGAAGCCCATCAATTCATTGGTCGGTCCATCGGTGATGAGGCTAACAACGTCTCATTGGATGCCTTTGGCCTGATCGCGAAAGAGGGTCGAAAATACGGCCTGACCGCTGCCATCGCCACTCAACGTCCCCGGGACGTTCCAACTGACGTTCTGAGTCAGCTAGGCACTCTCTTCGTTCACCGCCTGACTAACGAGCGTGACCGGGAGACCATTGAGCGGGCCTGCGGTGACCTTGATCGCGATGCCGCAGCATTCATCCCGACACTGGCACAGGGTGAAGCAATAGTTGTTGGACCAGAATTACCAGCTCCGCTTCCGATTATAATTGATCGGCCGGAAAAAGGTCAGCAGCCTGAGTCTCATGGTCCCAGATACCAACAGTATTGGGGACAGAAACCAGGTCCAAGAGCTGCACAAGCTGATTTCGATGTCATTTGATGGGCGATGAGATCATCAAACTTAATATTGACTGTGAAGACTTGTTGAATGCTCGAAGACCGCAAACGTTTGTCCGAGGGTTGATGGGGAAAGCACCCTTCCCCAAGAGTTCAACCGTCGATTTCGAGTGATTGCATTCTTAGCCCAACAAATACATACAGTAGCACTGGTATAAATGCTGGAGTTCCGCTTGAAACGCTGTATCTGCATCGCGGTCATCACATTGGCATCCCTGTTTGCGGGTGGGCTTAGTATCGCCACTGCAGCCGCTCTCGATCTAAAGATGTTCGGCCACCATATCGTCATCCGCCAAAGCGATTATGAGCAGGTTTTATCCATCGATGGCCGAAACGTGCTGAAAGACGCCACACTCACAATAGACGATGTTCGTGTGATATCAGGAATTCCAACGGTAATCGGATCATCTTCGCCAGGCGGAAACTCTTGTAACTCCTCACCTTTTGTTGTGTCATTCCCGGTCGATGGAAATCCTCGTGTCGATGGCCCGATAGAAAGCTGCTATCCAGTGAACGTGGATGTTCAGGCTGACAAGATTGTCTTTTCGACGAGAGCGTTGCCAAACACTCCAGGTCAAACGTGGACATGGATGCCCAAGGATGGTCTCGGGAAGTCCGAAAGCCAGGATTTCGTCGCAGACTCATCGAAAGGTTGGTCCGAACTTCGTGAAAAGACAGCCAATCACCCAAGCGATCTGTTGTCGTATGGAGAGATTGCTGCACAGATCAACGAACTTCTGGCGACTGATAAGGAGTTTTACTCCGATATCATCCTTGGGGTCGGTTCTGGCTCTTTCGAAGGAGATTACTTTGTGGGCTCCTCATGCACCCGTCATATGTGCACTGAACAAGAGGCCCTCCTGGTTGCCGCCATTCAGGAAAAGAAAGTGTATCTCGCATGGAAGCCATCAGGAGAAAAGATTGTGGTCCGACCGCCAGTGAAGGAATGGCCGGATAAGGCCAAGGGGGCACTGCGCGAATGGGCAGCCAAATGGAAATAGCACCATTATATTCCGCAGGTGTAAATTCGATTGTCAGTGGAACCGGGTGTAAGTAGGCCGCGAGGGGACGATGCCATTACGTTGTATAGACGAGGATGGGGCAGACATTTTCGCCTTCGACCTCAACTCAATCGAATGGAAATCACTCGCGTCTCTTAACCGCAGAAGCAACCTACTGAGAATGCCGTGCTGTAATGCTGGTGTGACATTACGGAGATCAAAGCGAGGCATCCAACACTTCGTGCACAAAGTGATAGGTAACTGCACTTCCGCTCCGGAAACCGAGCACCATCTCCGTCTGAAGGAATTCGCAGTTGAAGTTGCACGCCGTTATGGGTGGACAGTGGAAACGGAGGTGAGAGGCGTCACTTCCGACGGCGAGGAATGGATCGCCGACGTACTCGCGCGCAAAAACAACGCCAAAGTCGCAATCGAAATTCAATGGTCACCGCAAACACCGGAAGAAACTCTACGCCGTCAAGAGCGCTATCGTCAGTCTGGCGTACGTTGCCTGTGGTTGTTCCGTCATGCAGGATTTCCGATTGCAGCTGAGATTCCCGCCGTGCAAGTGTCCGCAGTAGGTGATGGATATGTCACGAGCCTCTCAGACATTAGTATGCCATTGCAATCATTCCTTGATGCCGCGTTTGATGGCCGATTGAAATTTGGACTGCCTTCTATTGGCAAAGCGTTAGTCCAGATTAGAGCTGGCGACATTGAATGTTGGAAGTCTCAATGCAAGGCCACAACCCAAATAATCACTGGAATTGACGTTATATTTGGGTCGCGAACGTACTCTTGGATCGTGAAAACCCTAGATGGGGCACCGCCGTCAGTCCTCCGCTCAGTAATTGATAACTTGCCCAAAAACCTAAAAATTGGGACGTTGAAAAAGCGTTACAGCAACACCGTTGGGGACGAGTATTTGAGCAACGGCTGTTATCGCTGCGATAGTCTAATTGGCCAGCATTTTGAATTTTCTGTCTGGTACAGCGACGAAATTATAAGCTCTTTCCAAATTGATGTAAGTGGCGACTGGAGGCGAATGATCGAGCAGGAATATGAACCCAAATGGGCCGTCTATAGTTCCAGTGAGATCGCAGAATGATTAGCTTCACGACTAAATTTCGTAAGCCGGGAAGCGGTATGCTTGCTAAGCACTAACACCCACCGCCGCTTCTAGTGGTGTGGAAGGTATCAAAGATGCCTGAGGTCGGTGATCACGAGACCGCCGTTTGGTTGATGGAACGACGTGCTTGCCAGAGTATTGGCGATACGGGCCGAATATTTCCACAACCCATCTGGCAAAGCGTTAGAGCACGCGACCTCTTGGTTTGGGGCAAGGAACGTTATCGAGGTGTAAGTCGAACTGGCAGCCGTTGGGGGCGTTCAATCTGTATTGTGGACGCACAGATTTCGGAGGCGTTGGAAACGTTTAGCCGCGTTTCACCGCGCCGCCACTCACGCGGCCATTTCGGGTTTTTCTGGTCTTCGTCTTTCACGCCGACTCTGCACCATTGGCCAGTCGGAATCATGAGCAGACCGTGGTTGGCCAAAACATCAAACGACAGCGGTCTGGGCAACTGTCTTATTTGTCCCGTTGAGCGAAGTATCATCGACCGCTCGCCACTAAGATTGGCCAGGGAGGCGCTGGCAGATGACAAAACGTGGCTATGGTACCCAAGGCATAAACAACCGGAACACTGACCTGATGAGGTTCTCAGGGTCCTGATTAGTCGCATAGGCGTATTCATCGTCTGTAAGATCAATGGCGTCAAGCACGCCATCCAGTTCCTTCCCTTGCTTGTATACGCGTCGGAACAGCTTAAGCAGACGGCGGTTCAGGTCCCAGCTCTCAGCATGCTCCGGTAAAATCTTCTCCAGCATTCTTTTTGCCGTAGCCGGAAGATCGCCCGCTAAAATTCTATTGCGAAGCTCAGGCACCAGATCGCGCAGTATCTCCCCATTGTTTTCGAGGCCAGTCCGAACACACAGAACCAAACCGTAGGTCAGCATAGTGGTCTGGGAGGTTCGACTTGCTGTCGACCAAAGGTTTCGAAGCTGCCAATGCCAGAGCCCGACATCTGCCTTGTCGGAGGTTGGATAGCCCAAAAGATCGGCTGCGATGGCCAGATCGTCGCCGACTGAAATATCTTCGACATATTGAATAAAGCGGTCCGAGGTATGGTTAAAAACGTCGATCCAACTGCGCGGTAAAGCAGAGTGCTCGTACGCCTCAAGGGATTGCAGGAAGATGAAACCGGCACCCATATCAACCAGAGGTTGAAACTCATTTACAAATTCGCGCTCTATAATCGTTCTGAGTATGAATTCGAGCTTATCGCGGGTAATTACTTTCTCTGCCAGTTGAACAAGGGTGGAGGACGGCAAGCGCGCACATATATCGGCGCTGATAAGTTCCGGCCGACGCATGAGTGTTTTTTCCAAGAACCATCCCGGCATCTCCGTTGAGCGGAGGTGCTCAGCCGTTGCTAGTGGAACAAGTACATCCTCAAAGCCTGGGTCCAACGGTCCAATTCTACCCTTTAAGAGGTCAAGCGTTTGAACTATCTCCAAGAGTTCATCCTCACTCGAACTCGCAAAAATCGCCACCAATTCGTCTTTGCTTGGGTCAAGAGTTTCTGGCCTCTGGCAATAGACTAGTTCGAGCAACTCCGGCTTACTTAAAGCGGGAACGAGTGAGAGCTTGCTATGCGAAAAGCCCAACATATCTCGTTTTAAGGTTTCGCCCTGTCCGGATTTGAACTGCTCGTATACGCTCAGTGCCACGTTTGGATTTAAGTACCGACCTCGCGTCTCAAGAAAAATATTCACCAAGTATGGGAAGGTCCTCCGGCTCGTATCTACGTCCTTCCCATACCGCCAAAGGAATCGGCGGAGTGGAGTGACGGTTCCCGATGTCGCGTCTTTAACTGCCTCTGCGACCCACCGCTTCGCCTCCACCTCAATGATCGAATGGCCATCTTGTCGAAAATGGATCGACTGTCCCTTGAAATCGGAGGTCGACAGAATTGACCTAAACGCGAATGTCCCCCTCAACCGAGGCCACTGCTGCGACCAGACAGTCAAAATCGCTCGCTCCAACTCGTCGGGCGATCCGAATGATTCAGAAAGCGGCTTGTTTAGATAGCATCCAACGAGGACCTGCTCCACAACGCTTGGATGCGCCGTTTGCCCTTTGGCGCGAAGGCTCACCGAATTGCTGATTGAGAGCGATGCATCGGATAGATACCTATCGGGACGGCGGAACATGCGATTCAACACCGTCAGATCGGCTTGGGTCGATAAGACTTGCTTATCGAGAATCAAGACATGGCTCCAAACGCACCCGGGACGGGGCATTTCGGGTGCGAGCCAAGTCCGGATCAGTGCATATCGCTTGCTGTCTGGCAGCGTCAGGCCCGTAAGATAGCTGTCATCTGGTCCCAGTTGCGCACCGGGCGCGAGGTCAGATGCAGCCGCTAGTTCATACGAGTCGATAGACGAGAGGGTTAACGAGGATGCAAGCTCCCGATGGCCATTGGAATAACCAAAGACCGCCTGATCAATACGGTTGAACTCATCGTTTTTCATGCACCTTCCAGGCCACTTAGCCACCGAACCGGATGGGTAAGATCATGTAGACTTGCCCCGTTGCCGATGACCTTTATCCTTTCGCTCGCTTTTGCAACACCCATAAGCGCTTCTCGGTCACCCTGACTACCAGCTACGCCTTTCTCAGGCAGCACACCACCTTGCGCTGACACACCGTAAACCCGCACCTCAGACTCGTTGTTGGCGAGATACTGGTCGAGGAGTGGCATCTTGTTTCTCAACCAAATGGCCGGTTCTGTCTCAACAGTCCTATCCCAAGCCGAAACGATGACCGCGACCCTTTCGACGTAAACTTGCATAGGTAGGTCTTGAATTGCGTCGATGAAATCAACGATCTGCACCTGCCGTGGTGTTTTAGCCGGATCAAACTTGATCGTCTTCACCGCTTCCTCGACAAGCTTATTTTCGTCGGTGTTCTCGCCAATTCCTTTTGCAACATCGAGAAGCGTCACGTCGTCCCTGGCCTGCGCTGCATTGACAAAGAGCATTATCCCAGTAACGCCTGTGAAGGCATCGACGACATTTTGCCGAATTTCCCTGGTCGCAAAGGCCCTTTCGTATGTCTCACCCGGAAGATCAACAAACCGCAAAGCGACCTCTTGATCAGTCGCAAGGTCGTTCAGATTCATCTCAATATTCTGATGCTGGCCCGTTGACGTCCTCGGTACCCTCCAGCACTCGGCCCACTCAGCGGCCAGCATTTCCAGGTATTCGAAGTTCCCTTCGTGCTTTCCTTTGCGGAAAACGGTCGCTACTCCTTTTTCTCTGGTATCGACAAGATACCAAAGGGCAGCAGCAAAGGTTGTTTTACCAGAGCCTTGAAGGCCAATCGCCATATGTCGGATTTCCGCAGCCATCGTATTAACTCCACACATCCAAAAGGCGGTCAATCCAACGAGTAGGACCGACAGCAGGCAGCGGCGTAATGTCGACATCTGGAGCAGGTGCTGACCATCGCTCTATCAGCTCACCCAACCCTACGAATCCAAGATCAACATTCGCTCTTGGCAATGCACACACTTTGTGAATACTGAATTCGTGGCCTCTGTCACTGAATTCGTCGATCAGTTCCTGCTCGTAGGCTGCCACCTCGGCTTCGAGATTGCGACCGTCCGAATTGATCGTCAAACGGTCTTGTTTTGTGACGAGAACTTCAATCTTGGCTCTGGAGGGCAACTTGTCATTGTCAAACAATGTTGTAATCAGTTGCTTGAACGTCCGTTTGTAGCCTGCCCTTGTTTCAAGCTTGGTGAGTCGGGGAGCGTCCAAAAGGAAACAAACGCGGTCAGCAAGCGCTAGTTCGGTCAATCGACTGGTCAAGGCGGTATTGGCGCGAGCCGCTTCGAACGCTTCACCAGACCGATCTGATATAACGATGTTTGAGATCACTCCGTCCTTCTTCAGCTTTAAATGAAAGAAACCGAGGGGGTCTCCCCTGCTCGTCCGGGGAGTCGTTGGAGCGTCAAGGTCCGAACTCTTGAGTGCAAGGTGATTGCGCTCTGCAAATGCCCGCAACGTTTGGCTCCCAACAAAGGTATATTCATTCAACGGTCCCTTGCAAAAAAGGCCGTAAACCGCCGCAAGAAGTGTCGTTTTTCCGGCACGCTGTTCACCAACCAACACGATTGTCTGCATTCGGTGACCTTGGCGGAAGCCGGTAATCTGCTCTTCAGTGATCAGGCCGTTTGGTCGGAGCAGAATACCAGTTTCTCTCTCTCCGGCATCATCTAACTGGTTGTCATCTTCTTCGAGACCCGGATCGAGTGACTGGATATCTTCGTCGGTAAAATCAGGACAGGTTTCGATTGGATCGAATCCACGCTTGCACTCTCCCGTCAGCGCAATTTCGCATTCAGTATTCGAACAGACTGAAGCTTGCGTCTCCGTCATTTAAACCAATCCAGCTTGAGTAGGAGAGCTTCGTGGTAGGTCTGAATAGCCAATTCATAAGCGGACATTCTGGTATCGAAGGTGATGCCGGTTTTTTTCTTGAACTGCGTCGCAACAACCGGTGCGCCTTCAAAAAGTACGTCTTCCAGGGCACCGTGAACTGGAGCGATAGCGTGGTCGGCGTTACTTTTTGAGAGCAAGCCGTTGTATTCAGGTTTGATGGACTTAATCGCGTCGCTGAGCTTAAGAGGCTTTTCTGCGTCCACCCCAAGTGCACGCCTCGCAATACCATAAATGCCATAAGGCCCAGGTAGGACATTGACCATGGCAGCGAGGTCCGCCCCGATGACGATTGGCCGGGCGGCGGCAGGAATTTCGTCCAGTGGGATGTCGAGGAGAAAACTATGTTGACCGAGATGCCACCATAGAAGATCGATTTCCTCTGCCAGCCTAGATTTTTCGTTCCATATTTTTGAAATGGCACCATTTGCAGTGCTTGTTATATGGCGAGCTTGAGCGATGTAGTCTTTGTGAATAGCGTCAAAGACTTGCAAGTCAGTCAGCTCGGTGTTTTCAGCACCATATTTTTTAATGATATCAGGCACGCCCGTCTGCAGATACTGAACGGTCGGCTTCACGACCTCCGCACCACGTTTCCGAACTAACGACTGCAATGTCCGCTTAGCCTGAAGTGACAAGGCGTTGTTGTCAACCGTTCGCCTTTTTCCAGCAAACGCGGCCGCATGTACCAGAATCGCCGTGTCCGCATCTGCCCTAGAAAGCCGTTCGCTCAAAACCAAAGTTGCGATACGCGCAGCCTCTCCACTCCCGCGCTTGAGGCTGAAGGCTGGGTCTTCCACACGAAAAACTTCAAGGAACCATGCTTCCGGATCGTCTACGTGACGGGGTGGCAGTTCGTAAGCGAAATGAGCCAGATCAAGTATGCGACCCGAATTTTCATCTGCGTCAGCCACCGCCTTGGTGTAAGCAGCAGTCCTAGCAATCGTTGTTTCCCGATCAGCCAGCGGCTGGAGTTTTAGGTATTCTTCCACGAAGTCTAACTCTGCCATGGTCGTCAGTTAACTCCAGTCTGATCGATTGCGTCATTGAGCTGTTGCAACTTTCCACGAGTAAAGGCACGCTTAACGGCTGCCAATGCAAACTCGTAGTCTTGAAGGCCTTGATCACCCTCTTCATCCAAGCCGAGGCCTGTAATCACACGCCGTTGGTCTTTCTCGCTGAGGGCCAGAATTTTGATTGCCACAGAGCGCACAGTCGGTGAATGGTCTGCCATCCGAGTGCCTTCATCGTTTGAACCGGCTGTAGCTGCAAAAGCAGATTCAGGCTCAACCGCCTCTACAGCTGATGCGGTCCAGGGGGTCAGCTGATGAGGAAGGTACCATGGATCATTTCCCTCTGGATCAGGAACTGGAATAAAAGTGGTTCCTTGAATTTGCCGCGCCCAAATTTTCACATCAAGACGTCGGTCCTTTGCCTGACCGTGGACGCTCACATCAATAAAATTGTACCCTGGCTGCCAGCCATGCTCATCACGTGAAGGCTGCAAAGCACCTGCGTTTATTCTGGTAAATCGACGATTATCCTCGACTCTCATCGCATGTTCGTGGCCGAAAAGATGTAACTGAGCGGCGCTTTCGATACGCCCTCGGAAATCAGCCGCATTCCTCAGCCAACCAAACGGATGATGGCACATCACCAGATGTGTGACCCCATCTTCGCGATCCAGAATCTGGGCGGCGGAGGGATCGACGAACATATTGTCCTTGCCATCGTTCTCGTCGCATATAAGGACGGAGTTGAAGCCCCAAATCCGCAGTACCGATCCATCATTCAGCCTGAAATCACGACGACTGTAAGGTTTTTTTCCAGTTTTTTCATCATAAAAACCGATCTCGCAAAGGAAATTCGCGGCAAAACGGTTATAGTTCTCGATTGGCGCGAACAGCATCTGCGATGCGGACTCATTGTCGAGGTATCGCGTAATGGCCTGATTTGACTCATGGATCGGTTTCTTGCGCAACATCGCCCGAGCATCGATTTGGTGGGGCGCTGACGCGGCGTTTCTGTCGACGTCGTGATTTCCTGGTATGACAACGATATTCTCAATTGAGCATCCACTGGCCGGGCACAGTTCATCCTTCAGCCATTTAAATGCGAACTCATACTCTTCCTTCGAGCCTCTGTACGCGATGTCTCCAGAGATAAGTATGATGTCGACCGGCCGACCTATCCGCGCCCGCATCTGTTTAACATCGTAAATCATATCTCCGCGAAGCCCACGGTTCTGATCGTACGGCCTGTCGATATCATTCCTGCTGAAATGGATGTCCGAGAGATGAAGCAATAGCATGGGAACAAAACCTATGTATGGACGCAGACAATGCAACCACTAGCATACTAAAGGCAACGTTTACTGGGCGAGAGTGATCATAAACCTGTGGACACACTACCGCCGGGATCGAGTGACGAAAGGTACGGCCTCAGAGGCTTCTACTTAGCCTCGTTGTGCCTCTAGCCTTATCATCAACGGGAATTTGGCGGAATCTACTAATCTCGGTGCGATTTATTGAGCTTATTGAGAGACCGAGTCGCGTAACCCGGGAGGTAGCAAGCAATGAGCCGGGCTGTTGTTATCGCGCCTGACGCAGTCGAATCTCCCGGAAAAAGGTGAGCACAGGACGACTTCAGGATCCAGATTTAAAACCGAGTTTTTCTAACAAAACCGCGTTCAAGACTCGGAGCTTTTAAGAGCAACTCAGATTTCCTGCGATTAGGAACCAGGGGATCGCTCACTTCAAGGAATACACTGTTTTCTCCTCCGATATTTCGCGCCACAATGGGGAATTTTTTTAAGAATTCCTTGTCAGAGGAAACAAAAACAAAACTAATCCTTTCATTCATTCAATTATTGTACCGTGACAAGGAATTAAAGCTGTTCCTCAATCATGTTTCTAGTTGGTAATCCAGATTTTGCTTTTGCCCAACGAATTGACGGCATCTCGCCAATGGCACTCTCTTAGGTTGCTATGCGTGGTTTGACTGCTTTAATTTTGTTATTTAGTGTTGATTCTGCTGCATATTACTTATCATACACCAACCAAAGGTAGAAAAATAAAAAACGGCCCCTTCGTACTTGACAATTTACTTATCAGAAATAAAATTCTACTTATTAAATACTTATTCAAAGGAGATAAATATAATTATCTAGAAACTAAGAAAATAATTCTTTTTGTAAATTGTTTCCAATCGCGGGAATTCCTTTTGTTCCAGTTGGAAGAGAGACGGGTGAATGCCATGGCTACTGATTGCGACATAAGCATAACATCAATCGACTTTTATATTCCCCGGCATGGTAGATACGATTTAAGCGTGCTGGTCCCGGTTTACGGTGTCGAGACAGTCAGCCTTCTGGCTTCCGCGCTTAAGAAAGTAATGTCTGGCCTCAAATCGACAACTGCGGCGAATTACTTCGGCCCTTTTCGCCGCTTCCTCCTCCAAGGCGGCCTCGATGAGAACGCTGAGCATGTTGGTAACAGGCTCTTCAAACATCTTAGAAGAAACGACCTGAACGCAGTCACGGCATGCGACATTGAGCAGGCCTTGCTGGGTTGCTTCGATAGGTTGAGTGATTACGACGACTTTTCATTCACCACGTCGACGAACGACAAAACGAGGGCGGGCTTCTGGGACGGCATAAAGCGGATTGCGGGCCTCCTAGCAGAAATAGGATATTTTCCGCCATTTAGGATCGCAGGCACTATCCCTCATGCACCTGGAACCCGAACGCCTGTCCTCAAAACATCCGTGTGAAAGCATTGATGCCATATTGGGCGGCCGCTGTAGATGAGGCAATGTTGGCACTGGCTTCATCGTCTGATGGTGTTCGAGATGCGGCAAAGGAGCGAGTTGCCTTTCTTGAAGGGGTGATCGCGGAGCTTTGCTATGAAAATTGATGCGAGGACGTCATTTGAACGAAAGTTGAATGAGTTGGAGGCAGTTGTCGAAACTCTAAAGAATGGGCGTTACCCTCTTGAGCCTTTTCCAGACAATGTTATTGGCTTTAGAACTTGGCAACGGGCGGGACTATTTGACGCCTGGATCAGCAAAACGGTTGATGCCCCAAACGGCTCTTATCCCGATTTGGCTGCAAGACTTCGCGTTTTGTTACAAGATATTGAGAAATACTCTCTCAAAGGACTTCGAAGACGCATTCGTGAGCGGGATCAAACACTATCCGTGCTGGCAAAGCAGAATACAGAATTAGAGGCTCTCGTGAGAGAGCTGGCCGATAAGCTAGACGCTGCTGGCAAACTCAGCAAGGCAGATCGGTCGAAAGTCATACAGCTGTATCGGTGACGGATGGAAAACTCTCGTGTCTTCCGAAACGACTGCCACATTGAAGGCTTACTTTCCCCATGCCATCCTTCTGTCGTGTGCGAACAAAAAGGCTTGGTACTGCCCATCGCAGCGTTTCTCGCATACCGTAGGAAGCTTGGAGCAAGCGCCGAGACATTGAGGCGAGATAGCTACTGGCTTGCGGAATATTGGGACTTCTTGAAATCCAAAGGGTATTCAATCGCAAATGTGACAGAAAGGACAGTGCTGGAGTTCATCGAAAACGGCGCTAAAAGATCATCGAATGTCACGTTTCTTCGAAAATCAGACGCAAGTGTTTCATATCTGGAGACGCTGAATACAAAGCGAGACCTGATTTATAGCTTCCTGTACGTATTGGAACACAAGCTACAGCTCATTGAAGGGGTGGTGTCTTTAAGCGGCAGTCAAAGGCGCGGCACCCTCTCGATGAAAGATAGGGTCAGGGTGAGCATCGGGATTGCAGGTGACCGTCAAGGCGACGAAATCCGGACAGCGCTTCGTGCCGCTAAAGAAAGATCACGGCGGCCGAGGCCTACTCCCAGTGCGAGCCAAGCCAACGAGATTATAGCAGCCGCCTTAAAGTGGAGAGGAGAACACTCCCCTGCAACATACTACCTTTTCGCATCTTTGCAGAACAAGGCGGGTGCAAGAGCGGGCGGTGTCTGCGATTTAACGGTAACGTCCTTAACAACATGCCTCCTTGAGGAAATCCAAAATCAAATCATTACGCCCATACCCCACCTCGCAAAACTTTCTGGAAACAGCCCGGAAAGAAATGCCGTGCGGCAGGCTGTAATTGATTCACTCAAAGCACTGCGCGCAAAGGGAAGGAAATTTGTCTTCGCCTCGGTTATCGAAAAAGGTAAGCCAGCCAGAGGGTTACCAATACCAATCGAGCTGTGCGTGGAACTGATCGAATACATCTGGAACGAACGCGCGGATTTCCTTGATAAACGCGCGACAGCGGGTCACCCGCCTAGTCCAGACTATGTCTTTCTCTCTCAGACGACAGGAAATCAATACAGGCGTTCGTCAGTCGGACGAGTGTTGAAGGAGTTATTCGACGCTACTGGTGTCCGGGGTAGTGGTCACAGATTGAGAGCTGCTTTTTGTGAGGACATTGTCAGAGAGCTTTACCTGCGAGAAAAGGCAAAAAATGGTTCTCACTACGATGCTGACACAATCCTTTTGCTGGCTGCAGAATACCTCGGCCACCGTGATCCTTCCACGCTCCGACCATACCTGAACAATGTGCTCAAGCAGGAGACATCCCTTGAGGGGCAGCCCGTGATTTTTTCTGATGACGATGCACCAAAGATGGAAATGATTGCTCGTGCGTTGGCGGAGCCTGGTCTGGCGGCAGATAAACTTCGACAAATATTGTGGAAGGTAGCTGCGGGTTTGAGTGCGACGTCTATGTGATTCACATACGGCGACCATTTTTTAGAATGCGGCAATAGCCAAGCAAATATGAGTTCGAAGGCGCTCTCAGTTTTCGCCTTTTGCGAGAAAATTGACGACCTAGGCGTATCATTCACAATTTCGAAACTTAATGATATATTTCAATTAGATGAACCCCCATACCTTTTTGGGATACGGGTTTTGGTCTCCTTCCTTTGGCAGATCGGCAGGCGCGAGATTGACGGTCACCTTTTTTGCCGGAAGCGCCAGACCAGAAGCATGTAGTGCTGCCTGCACCCGCTCCCGGCTTTCCGCCACTGCCTTGTCCGGCAGGCCGACGATCTGGATGCCGACCTTTCCGGGTGCGACCATGACCTGCACCTCGACGGGCACACCCTCTATGCCCTGAAATGCAACCGTATTGACCTTCGCCACCATGGCCTGCCCCCGCAAACCGGCCGCGACATCAGAGCTTCATGCCCCATGGCGGCCACCCGCAAGCAACGTGCCATAAGGCAAAGAATAAAACAAGAACATCCGGTGAACAATTTCACGCGGGCGATGTATTTTAGTTGTGTCTAGTTGTACCCACGGAACAAACGGGGTTCGGTCGGCAAATCGCTTCAGAAATCCTGAGCTTCGCGCTTTTTCTCGATGGCGTCCCACAATAGGCTTGCCACATCGGCGCCGCCGAATTTCTGCACCTCACGAATGCCGGTCGGTGAGGTGACGTTGATCTCGGTGAGATAATCGCCGATCACATCAATACCAACAAAGAGGAAACCACGCTCGCGCAGGGCGGGACCGATACGACGGCAGATTTCCTTCTCGCGCGCCGTCAGTTCCGTCGGCTCTGGCCGGCCACCGGCATGCATGTTGGAACGGGCATCGTTTTCCGCCGGCACGCGGTTGATTGCGCCCACCGGCTCGCCATCCACCAGGAGGATACGCTTGTCGCCCTTGCGGACGTCAGGCAGATATTCCTGGGCAATATAGGGCTCGCGGAACATCTGGCCGAACATTTCCAGCAGGGAGGAGAAATTGCGGTCATCACGCGCCGAATGGAAGACACCCGCACCGCCATTGCCATAAAGCGGCTTGAGGATGATATCGCCCATTTCATTGCGGAACCGGGCAATCTCGGCCACGTCCTTGGTGATCAGGGTCTTCGGCATCAGATCGGCGAATTCGGTGACGAAAATCTTTTCCGGCGAGTTGCGCACCCAGGCCGGGTCATTGACAACAAGTGTTTTGGGATGAATGCGCTCCAGCAGATGGGTGGAGGTGATGTATGCCATGTCGAATGGCGGATCCTGACGCAGATGGATGACATCCATGGTCGAAAGATCAACGCGCTCCGGCTCTGACAGCGAGAAATGGTCACCCTTTATGTCACGCAGTTCCATCTGCTCGACGGCGGCGTAAATCTTGCCGTCACGCATGGAAAGACGCTCTGGCGTATAGTGGAACAGCCGGTATCCGCGCGCCTGCGCCTCAAGGCTCATGGCGAAAGTGGAATCACCGGCAATGTTGATGCCGGAGACATGATCCATCTGGATCGCGACGTTCTTGATCTTCGCCATGCGCATGTTCCTCTTGCAGCATGCGGACGCCTTACCGGCCCACAGTGCCCACTATCCCGTCTTTTCAAAATTCCCTGCAGGACCGGGAGAACCCCGGAAATGCTTCAGAAAACCCTGAAGATGTAGGGCAGCGACCATTCAAAGGCAACTGCTGCAAGCGGTGGCTTGTGTGAGTTTTATTGAACCTTCATAATTCCGCCGGTGGAGCCGGGTGGGTTCCACCGACCCGGCTATTTTACCAGTTCAGGCGGCCAGCTTGTAGGAACTGCCGGAAAACAGCTTGTTCTTGACGCGATAGGCGAGAGCCAGCGCCCTGGGGAACGGACGGCGCATGAAGGCGACCTTGCGGACATAGTCATCTACCCGCCAGGTGGCCCATGTTCCAGCCCGGAAATAGGCGACGTCGCCAACCCGCAGGATGCTGACCGAACCGTCTTCGGCCGTCACATGCACCTCGCCTTCCAGAATATAGACGGTTTCATCCCAGCCGAAGAACCAGCGGAACTCACCGGCCGTGCAATCCCACATGGCGGTGCTGGAAGCGCGGTCGCCGCTTCGGGAATGATCGGCCGCACGCGCCTGGGGATCGCCGGAAATGATCCAGTCGGGATTGATGGGGGCAGGCTGAAGCCGCAGATCGGTGCAAGACGCGCTGACAACGGCCTCGTCTTTTGCTCCGCGCAGATAGGCCGGCAATATTGGCACCGTGCGGATCGCCATGGTTGCAGCCGCCGCGAACATCATTTTGAACGACATATTAGAAAACCCCCGTGAAATATTGGAGGTCTTCTATCATCGGGATCGTAACAAAGCGGTTTTGACAATCGGCGCAATTTTAGTCATCGCGCCGATTTCTTCCGAGGTGATCAGGCCGTCGCCAGCTGCGCGGTCTGTACCTTGATCTGTTCCGCCTTGCCGGCGATGCGTTTGCCGGTTTCGTTGGAGAAGAAGTGCAGTTTTTCCGGCGCTATCGTCACCGACAATGCGGACGGAACCTCAACATCCGGCGGGAAAGCCACTGTCAGGTTCTGATCGCCGATCATGCCATGCACGAGGCGCTGCGAACCCAGTTCCTCGATATAATCGACACGCAACGCAAGGCCCTGCTCGCCCGCCGCGGCAATGCGGAAATCCTCCGCCCGCATGCCCACCGTCACCGACCCCGAAGCGGGTGCAAAACCGTTGAGCGCAAACAGTGACGGACCGATGGCGAGGCTATCACCATGCAACTCGGCATTCAGCAGGTTCATGGCGGGAGAGCCGATGAAGCTGGCGACGAAAGTGGAGGCGGGGGTGTGATAGACATCAAGCGGCGCGCCGATCTGTTCGATGCGGCCGCCATTCAGCACCACCAGACGATCAGCCAGCGTCATGGCCTCAAGCTGATCGTGGGTGACATAGATGGATGTGGTGCCGAGGCGCTTTTGCAGGCGCTTGATTTCACCGCGCATGGAGACGCGCAGCTTTGCATCAAGGTTAGACAGAGGCTCATCGAACAGGAAGGCCGCCGGTTTGCGAACGATGGCACGGCCCATGGCGACACGCTGCCGCTGGCCGCCGGAAAGGGCGCGCGGTTTGCGCTCCAGATAGGGTTCGAGCTGCAGCATACGGGCGGCTTCGGCCACACGTGCATCGATCTCCGCCTTCGGCGTCTTGCGGTTCTTCAGCCCATATTCCAGGTTCTGGCGCACCGACATATGCGGATAAAGCGCGTAATTCTGGAACACCATGGCAATATCACGGTCAGCGGGATCGGCCTGATTGACCACCCGGTCGCCGATCTTCACCGTGCCTTCGGAGATGTCCTCAAGGCCGGCAACCATGCGCAGGAGCGTGGACTTGCCGCAGCCGGAGGGGCCGACGAGAACGATGAACTCACCGTCCCTGATGTCGATATCGACGTGATGCACGGCGCGCACGCCGCCATGATAATCCTTGCAGACCTGACTGATTTCAATAGCGGCCATTTCGGTCTCCTTATTTATCGCTCTCGGTGAGGCCCTTGATGAACCAGCGCTGGAATACGATGACGATCAGCACCGGCGGCAGCATGGCCAGAACGGCGAGTGCGAAAGCTTCGTTGTAATCGGGAATTTGCGAACCGACCCAGACCTGCAGGATCGACTTGATGCCACGCATCAGGGTGAAGAAACTTTCATCCGTCGTCATCAGCATCGGCCAGAGATACTGGTTCCAGCCATAAACGAACATGATGATGAAGATCGCCGCCATCATGGTGCGTGACAGCGGGATGATGACATCGATGAAGAATTTGAACGGCCCTGCCCCGTCGATGCGGGCGGCCTCCAGCAGTTCTTCCGGAATGGATTTGAAGAATTGCCGGAAATAGAAGGTGCCCGTCGCAGACGCCAGAAGCGGCACGATCAAGCCGGTATAGGAGTTCAACAGGCCAAGTTTGCTCATCACCTCATAGGACGGCATGATGCGCACTTCGAGCGGCAAGAGCAGCGTCGTGAAAATGATCCAGAAGGCGAGTGTCGCAAAGCGGAAGCGGAAATAGACGATCGCATAGGCCGCCGTCATCGACAGGACGATCTTGCCCACGGCAAAACCAATGCCGAGGATCAGCGAATTGAGCACCATGTTGAGGCCGGTGATCTGCCCGGTGAAGCCGCCCTTCTGGGTCAGGACCTTTTCATAGGTTTCGACGAAATTGTCGCCCGGAACGATCGCCAGACCGGTGCGATGGATTTCCGCCGCCGTGTGCGTGGAGGTCATGAAAGCCACGACAACAGGCAGTATCAGGAACAGCGCGCCGGTTATCAGCACCAGATGGTCGAGGGGTTTTGTCTTGTACATCGTCTTTTCCCTCAATTGTAATGGATGCGCTTCTCGATGAAGCGGAACTGGATGATGGTGAGGACGAAGACGACCAGCATCAGAATGACGGACTGGGCCGAAGAACCACCGATGTCATTGCCGCGGAAACCGTCAAGAAACACCTTGTAGACCAGCGTGATGGGGTTGTTGGCCGCCTTGTCCTTCACCATCACGTCGATGACGCCGAACGTATCGAACAGGGAATAGGTGATGTTGATGATCAGCAGGAAGAAGGCGGTGGGCGCCAAAAGCGGCATGATGACCGTCCAGAACCGGCGAAAGCCGGAGCGGCAATCGATGGCGGCCGCCTCACGCACAGCGACGGACACACCCTGAAGCCCGGACAGGAAGAAGATGAAATTATAGGGGATCTGCTTCCACACGGCGACGACGACCATGGCAAAGGCCGTGTCGAAATAATTAAGGCCGACCTTCATGTCCCAGCCGAAAAACGCCGCCATCTTGACGAAGGGGCCGATATGCTGGTCGAAAAACATCATGCCGATGAGGCCGGCAACCGGCGGCGCGATGGCATAAACGGAGATCAGCAACGTCTTGTAGGTCGAACTGCCGCGAATGACCGCATCCGCCTTGACGGCCAGCAAAAGGCCGAGCGCCAGTGAAAAGAAGGTCACCAGCACGGTGAAAACGACCGTGAATTTGGCAATGTTGAGATATTCCGGATTGAATATCGCGTCCGAATAATTGGCGAAGCCCACGAATGAGGCCCCGAAGCCGAAAGGGTCTTCGAGATAAAACGAAGACTGAATGGCCTGGACGGACGGCCAGTAGAAAAAGATGAAAATCACCGCAAGCTGCGGCGCCAGAAACAGGTAGGGTACGAAGGACGAGGAGAACTGTACGCGCTTCATGCCGGCTTCAGCTGGCTTGGCGGGTTTTCCAGTCTTGGCGGACCAGCCGGATAAAAACCGGGCCAGACGCGGTTGAGACGATGTATAGGCCACGCTTGCGCCTCCTTATCCAGAAGCGAGCCTCCCTTCCGTCGGAAAGGAGGCTCGACAACGATCATTGGTTTCGAAAAGATCGATCAGCCGGCCGTCTTGGCGAAACGGGCCAGAAGGTCGTTACCTTCCTTCTCGATGATGTCGAAGGCGTCCTTCGGCGTAACTTCGCCGGAGAAGATGCGGTTATATTCGCGTTCCATGACGGCGCGGATCTGCGGGTAGAAGCCGAGGCGATAACCCTTGGACCATTCACCGCCCGGCAGCGACAGCTGCTGGATGCCGACTTCGGCGACCGGCTTTTCCTTGTAGAAGCCTTCAGCCTTGGCCTTTTCGTAGGCGGCCTTGGTGATGGCGACGTAACCGGTTGCCTTATGATAGAAGACCTGGATTTCCGGCGAGGTCAGGAACTGGAAGAAGTCAGCCACGCACTTGTTTTCGGCTTCGGACTTGCCGGACATTGCGAAGAGGGCAGCGCCGCCGATGAAGGAGTTGGTGCCAGCGCCCTTGATGGAGCCCCAGTAGGGAAGGAAGGTTGCCGAGAACGGCATGGTTGCCGTCTTCTGCAGGCCACCGAACGAACCGGAAGAACCGATCCAGAAAGCGACCTTGCCTTCTTCAAACGGCTTCTGGTTGTCGTTCCAGCCGGCGCCGTAATAAGCGAACAGGCCCTTGTCCTTCCAGTCCTTCAGCTTGTCGAACATCATGACGAGGTTCGGATCGGTAAGCTTCAGCTTGGTGTCGGTGACGCTGTCGTAGCCGTTATTGTTGGTGGCGAACTGGATGTTGTTGCGGGAGAAGAAGTTCTCCGTGAACTGCCAGGTCAGCTGCGACTGGACGAGCGGGATGTAGCCGGCTTCTTTCAGCTTCGGCGCAACCTGTTCGAACTCTTCCCAGGTCTTCGGTGCTTCGACGCCGGCCTTTTTCAGGGCTTCGTCGTTGACATACATGATCGGAGCAGAGGAGTTGAAAGGCATGCCGACGAACTTGCCATCAGCTGCAGCGTAGAAATAACGCACGCCGTTGATGAAGGCTTCGCGGTCGAACTTGTAACCGGCCTTGTTGATCAGGTCTTCCGCAGGAATGACCGCGCCCTTGGCGTTGATGATGGTGGCCGCGCCGGCATCGAAAACCTGGAGGATGTTCGGCTGCTCGCCGGAACGGAAGGCGGCGATGCCGCTGGCCAGTGCTTCTTCGTAAGAGCCCTTGGAAACCGGCGTCAGAGCGCATTCCTTCTGGGCTTCGTTGAACTTCTGGGAAACTTCGTTGATGACTTCGCCGTTACGGCCGCCCATACCGTGCCACCAGGTGATGTTGGTCGCAGCCATGGAAGACGTTGCCGAAATGCTGACCGCCACTGCGGCCATGGAAATCTTCTTCAACATTACTAAATCCTCTCCACCATTTATTGGGATGAGGATGCGAATAGAGGGGTTCCATGACGCCTCTTTAACAGTTTCATGTCAGATTTGTTACGGCGCCTGTTAATGAACTCCGTTCTTTCAAAAATGGGTGTCTCAGGCGTCCTTGCGCTTTATCGGACGGGCCGGATTTCCCACCACCGTCGCGCCCGGCGGCACATCCCGCGTCACCACCGAACCGGCACCGACGATCGCCCCATCACCAATGGTAATGCCGGCCAGCAGGATTGCGCCGCCGCCAATCCAGACATCACGGCCGATTGTCACCGGCTTTGCGATTTCAATGCCTTGCGCGCGCGGAACCGGGTCCAGATGGTGTTCAGCACAATAGATCTGCACGGCCGGACCGAGCATTGCCCCATCGCCGATCACCACCCTGGCGGAATCGAGAATGACGCAGCTGGTATTCAGATAGACATTCCTGCCCAGCGTGATGTTGAAGCCGTAAGCGCAATGAAACGGGGCTTCGATAAATGCGCCTTCCGCGACAGAGGCGAAGAGGGCGTGCAGCAGCGGCGCCATGGCTCCGCGCTCATCCGGCAGCGCGGCATTGTGCTGGTGAACGGCCCGGCGCGCGCGCAGGCGCAGCCCATCCAGTTCGGCATCCATGCAGCTATACCATTCGCCCGCGGCCATTTTTTCGCGCTCGCTGGACATTGCCTTCCCTCCCCCTCAAAACGCGTCGATGAAATGCTGCGGCAGGCGTCGCGGCAGAATGGCGACGATATCGAAGCGCAGTGAAAACCGGGCAGCATCACCGCGACGGGAGAGCCAGAGATCGGCGGCGGCCCGGATGCGCTGCTGCGAATGGAAGCCCACCGCATCGATAGCCCCCAGCCCGGAAGATCGCGCCTTGACCTCGATGATCGCAACGACATCCCGCTTGCGGGCGATGAGGTCGATTTCCCCCAACCGGGTACGATAACGAATGGCGAGGATGCGATATCCCTTCACCAGCAGATAGAGTGCGGCCCAATATTCCGCCGTGTGGCCGCGCCGCTCGGCCTTGCGTCTTTTGTTCCTTCGCGCGTCAGCCGCCATCCCTGTCCTTCATATCCAGCAGGCGTTGATAAAGCTCCTTGCGTGGCAGGCCGGTCAGTTTCGATGCCTCGCCCGCGGCCTTGGCTGCAGGCATAGTCGCGACCAGATCCTTAAGGAGCTTTTCGACATCCTCGATATCGGGAATTTCGTCATAGGAGGGCGGCTCAATCAGAAGTACGATCTCGCCCTTCACCACACGATCCTCGTCATAATAATCGGCAAGCTCGCTGAGCGTGCCTCGCCGGAATTCCTCGAAAGTCTTGGTCAGCTCGCGGCAGACCACGGCGCGCCGGTCGCGGCCAAGCACTTCCGACGCCACCTTGACGGTGGTGCCGATGCGGCGCGGCGATTCAAAGAAGATCAAAGTGGCGGGGATTTTCGCAAGTTCGGCAAAACGATCCCGCTTGCCGCGGTCCTTCACCGGCAGGAAACCTGCAAACAGAAAGGCATCGCTCGGCATGCCCGATCCGACAAGGGCGGCAAGCGGCGCCGATGCGCCCGGTACCGGCACAACGCGATGGCCTGCCTCAAGTGCCAGCTGACCAAGACGATAACCGGGATCGGAAACAAGCGGCGTTCCGGCATCCGATACCAGTGCCACGGATTTTCCGGCTTCCAGGGCGGCGATGAGCTTCGGCCCCGCTTCGTTCGCATTGTGCTCGTGATAGGCGAGTGGGCGCGTGCGAATGCCGTAGCGTTCAAGCAGGATACGGGTGACGCGGGTATCCTCGCAGGCGAGAACATCCGCCGAAGCCAGCGTCTCCAGCGCACGGATGGTAATATCGCCGAGATTGCCGATGGGGGTGGCCACAAGATAGAGCGCCGGTTCCAGCGGCCGTGCCGGAATGGTGGCCGTACCGATCCTGAATTCCCTTGTTGCCTGTCTGGCATCGCTGTTCGATAGTTCTTCCGTCACACGGCTTCCAATCATTCTGGCCGATTATTGCCGGCCGGTCGCTCCGGTTTTTCCTCCTTTATGGGCAATAGAAAACCGGCGAACAAGGTCCATGGACAGTTCCAGCCTGTGGATCATGCTGTATAGCAGCAAAATGAGCGGAAGCAGACGCACTCGGCTCTTGCATTTTCTGCAATAACTCTGCCATTTTGCCCGTCCACATTATCCGGCTTTTTGCCGGTCAAGACTCTTCTTGCCGATCCGGCGGTGGCCGGTTCGCAACGGTTGAAAGCGGTAGCGTCCATGCGTATTACTCTTGAGCGGTCGAACCTTCTTAAATCGCTGAACCACGTGCACAGGGTTGTCGAGCGTCGTAACACCATCCCGATCCTGTCCAACGTCCTGCTTCGCGCATCCGGCGCCAATCTGGACATGAAGGCGACCGACCTCGACCTCGAAATCACCGAAGCAACACCGGCCATGGTGGAACAGGCGGGTGCCACCACCGTGCCGGCACACCTGCTTTATGAAATCGTGCGCAAGCTGCCTGACGGTTCCGAGGTGCTTCTGGCCACCAACCCTGATGGCTCCACGATGACGGTTGCCTCCGGCCGTTCGAAATTCTCGCTGCAATGCCTGCCGGAAACCGATTTCCCTGACCTGACAGCCGGCACCTTCAGCCACACTTTCAAACTGAAGGCGACCGATCTGAAGATGCTGATCGACCGGACGCAATTTGCGATTTCCACCGAAGAAACGCGTTATTATCTGAACGGCATCTTCTTCCACACCATCGAAAGCGGCGGCGACCTTAAGCTGCGCGCTGTCGCGACGGACGGTCACCGTCTGGCGCGCGCCGATGTGGATGCGCCCTCCGGTTCCGAAGGCATGCCTGGCATCATCATTCCGCGCAAGACCGTCGGCGAATTGCAGAAGCTGATGGACAATCCGGAACTGGAAGTCACCGCAGAAGTCTCGGACGCCAAAATCCGCCTGACTATCGGTTCGGTGGTTTTGACCTCGAAGCTCATCGACGGCACCTTCCCGGATTACCAGCGCGTGATCCCCACCGGCAACGACAAGGAAATGCGCGTCGATTGCCAGACCTTCGCGCGGGCTGTGGATCGTGTCTCGACGATTTCGTCCGAGCGCGGCCGCGCCGTGAAGCTGGCGCTAACTGACGGCCAGTTGACGCTGACCGTCAACAATCCCGACTCGGGAAGTGCTACCGAAGAAGTGGCCGTTGGTTACGACAATGATTCGATGGAAATCGGCTTCAATGCCAAATATCTCCTCGACATCACTTCGCAGCTTTCCGGCGAGGATGCGATTTTTCTGCTGGCAGATGCCGGATCGCCGACGCTCGTTCGCGACACCGCCGGCGATGATGCACTCTATGTTCTGATGCCGATGCGCGTTTAAACGGCTGTTTTTTGCCAATTCAATCAAAAACGCCGGTGGATCGCTTCACCGGCGTTTTTTGATTCGGCTACCGCGCGTTTCAAACGATAAGCGAATTTTTCCAGTTACGACATTTTGCCTTGTTTTTGCGCCAAATGAGATCAACAGTGCGTAACCGTTTTTTGACAATGACCAAAAATGTATCCGAGGGGAATTATGGCACTTAACCTGAAGCAACGCCTTGAGCAGAAATTTGAGGAAGAAATCCGCTTTTTCAAGGGCATGGTGAGCCAGCCGAAAAAAGTCGGCGCCATTGTCCCGACATCGTCGATCACGGCGAAAAAAATGGCGAGTGTCATCAATCCCCATTCCGGCCTGCCGGTTCTCGAACTCGGCCCGGGCACGGGCGTCATCACCAAGGCCATTCTGGCGCGCGGCATCAAGCCGGAAAGCCTGACGGCCATCGAATATTCGACCGATTTCTATAATCAGCTGCTGCGGAGCTACCCCGGCGTCAATTTCGTCAATGGCGACGCCTTCGATCTCGATGCGACACTCGGTGAACACAAGGACCAGATGTTCGACAGCGTCGTTTCCGCCGTGCCGATGCTGAATTTCCCGATGGCCGCCCGTATCAAGCTTCTTGACGAATTGCTGAAGCGCGTGCCGCATGGCCGCCCCGTGGTGCAGATATCCTACGGTCCGATTTCCCCGATCGTCGCGCAGCCGCATCTCTACCACATCCGCCATTTCGATTTCATCGTGCGCAATATTCCGCCGGCACAATTGTGGACCTATACGCGGGCGTAACCATTCGACAGAATGGCTAAGACCGTCATTTCCCGGTCGTGACGGATGGTTAGGGTGTTGGTTTGCCCTTTCCATTGCTTTGAGGACCGGTTTCATGCACGCGCTTTATATCACCCATCCTCAGGTCAAGATCGATCCGATGGTTCCCGTTCCTGATTGGGGGCTTTCGGACAGGGGTGCCGAGCGGGCGCGGGAGGCAAGCCGCCTCTCCTGGGCGCGGGCGTTGCGGCGCATCGTTTCCAGCGCCGAAACCAAGGCGATCGAAACCGCCCGTATCCTCGCGGAAACCTCCGGTGCGGCGATAGAGATTATCGAAGCGATGCATGAAAACGACCGGTCCGCTACCGGATTCCTGCCGCCGCCGGAATTCGAAAAGGCGGCGGACTGGTTCTTTGCCCACCCTGACGACAGTTTTCACGGTTGGGAAAGGGCGATCGACGCGCAGACACGGATCGTCGGCGCCGTCAAAGCTGTTCTCGACAGGCACGAACCACAACAGCCCATCGCCTTTGTCGGCCATGGCGGCGTGGGCACGCTGTTGAAATGCCATATTGAAGGTCGTGGCATCAGCCGCGCCAAGGACCAACCTCCTGGCGGCGGCAATCTTTTCCGCTTTTCCATCGCCGAGTTTTCACTTGCAGCCGCGTCTCCCACATGCGACTGGACGCCAATGGAAACATGGCAGGGATAAGACAATGACCGCGCGCGAAAAACTCATCGTCGGGCTGGACGTTCCGACTGTGCAGCAGGCCGAAGACATCGTTTCGAAAATCGGCGACGAGGTTCTCTTCTACAAGATCGGTTATCAGCTGGTATTCGCAGGCGGTCTCGAATTTGCGCGTGACCTTGTTCAGAGCGGCAAAAAGGTCTTTCTCGACATGAAGCTGCTCGATATCGACAATACCGTCGCATCCGGTGTCGAAAACATCGCCCGCATGGGCATGTCGATGCTGACCCTGCACGCCTATCCGAAGGCCATGCGCGCCGCGGTCAAGGCGGCCGAAGGTTCCGGTCTCTGCCTGCTCGGCGTCACCGTGCTGACCTCGATGGACGACAGCGATCTGGCGGAAGCCGGTTACGCCTCGGATGCCCGTTCGCTGGTGCTGCGCCGGGCGCAGCAGGCGCGTGAGGCCGGCATGGGCGGCATCGTCTGCTCGGCGGAGGAATCGACGGCAGTGCGCGAAATTCTCGGCCCGGACCTCGCTGTCGTCACCCCCGGCATTCGCCCGGCTGGAGCAGATCTCGGCGACCAAAAGCGGGTGATGACGCCTTACGATGCCATCAAGGCCGGCTCGAGCCATCTGGTCGTCGCCCGTCCGATCGTCAGGGCGGAAGACCCGAAGGCGGCAGCCCGCGCCATTCTCGATGACATGCTGCGCGCCAGCTTTCCGGCCAATCAGTAACGACAATCGGAGGAGATGAAATGGCAAAGGGATATTGGATCGCCCACGTCGATGTACGCGACAATGAGCGCTATAAAGATTATGTCGCGACGGCGAAGCCCGCTTTCGAGCGGTTCGGCGCCAATTTCCTCGCTCGGGGCGGCGCTTTGACCGAACTGGAAGGAAAGGCGCGCGGACGCAACGTCGTGATCGAGTTCCCCTCGGTGCAACACGCCATCGATTGCTACAACTCCCCCGAATACCAGGCTGCGGCCAAAATTCGTCAGGACATCGCCGATACCGATATGATGATCGTCGAAGGAATTTGACGAACTTCAATCCGATTTGCAAAACTTGGCCGATTTGCAAAACTTGGCTGATTTGTAAAACCTTGGCCATGCCTTGCGACAACGTCTCTTCACGCGCGCGCGGCTTTGGGCTAAGAGACTGAAAAACGCTTTATCGACAGCTTCTGAGGAGCCTCCCATGACCTTGGCCAACCTTCCACCCCTCGTCACCGTTTTCGGCGGTTCGGGTTTTGTCGGGCGGCATGTCGTGAGAATGCTCGCCAAGCGCGGTTATCGTATCCGCGTTGCCGTGCGTCGCCCGGATCTTGCCGGTTTCCTGCAGCCGCTCGGCAATGTCGGCCAGATTTCCTTCGCCCAGGCGAACCTGCGTTATCGCGACTCCATAATCAAAGCCGTCGAAGATGCAGACCACGTGGTCAATTGCGTCGGCATCCTGACCGAAAGCGGCCGCAACACCTTTGACGCCGTGCAGGAATTCGGCGCCAAGGCCATTGCCGAAGCCGCCCGCGACGCCGGCGCGACGCTGACGCATATCTCTGCCATCGGGGCGGAAGCAAATTCGCAGACCGGCTATGGCCGCACCAAGGGCCGCGCTGAAGCCGCCATCCATTCCGTTCTGCCAGGCGCGGTGATCCTGCGCCCGTCGATCATTTTCGGACCGGAAGACGATTTCTTCAACAAATTCGCCAAGATGGCCCGCAGCCTGCCTTTCCTGCCGCTGATCGGCGGTGGAAAAACCAAATTCCAGCCTGTTTATGTCGAGGATGTCGCCGAGGCGGTTGCCCGCAGCGTCGATGGCAAGCTGAAGCCCGGCGCTATCTACGAACTTGGCGGTCAGGACGTGATGACGTTCCGCGACTGTCTTGAGGCCGTTCTTGCAGCAACTTACCGTCAGCGTCCTTTCATCAATCTGCCTTTTGGCGTCGCCTCGATGATCGGCAAGATCGCTTCACTGGTCCCGCTCATCACGCCACCGTTGACGGCCGATCAGGTGACCATGCTGAAAAAGGACAATGTCGTTTCCAGCGAGGCGGAAAAGAACGGCCTGACACTGGAAGGCATCGGCATCAACCCCGTTCGTGTCGCTTCGGTTCTGCCCTCCTACATGGTGCAGTATCGCACACATGGTCAGTTCTCCAACGCCGGAAAAGCCGCCTGAAACTGCACTTCAGGCATCGCCATTTTGAACGGAAGCGGGAGCCATTCCCGCTTTTTGTTTTTGCGCGATTGAATTGCAACCAAACCGCTATTGGCGCATTTCTCCCTCAACTGAAGGGGAGGTGCAGCATCAACACGGACGGCGTTGCAAAGCCGGGTAAAAGTTAACGGCTATCTGGCCACAACAGGTAAGCGTGGCACAAGCGCAACTGTGGAAAAGACTTCGCATTAACCCGGTATTCAGCAAGCTCCTTTATTGATATTGGCCACATTCCAAACATATCCCGGACCCTCAATTCACACACGGCGGCATCATCCGCGCGAACGAACGTCTGAAAGGCAATCATAAAATGGGCAGATCTATCGCACTCTTTTTTGCGTGTGCGGCTTTGGTGGTTCTGGCGGGTTCTTTCATGGCGCCGGGAACGGTTGCGGCGGGTAAGAGCGGTTGCGCTCCCGCTTACGGCGTCGATCCCTGCGCAACGGCTTCGATCAGCACCAACTGATCAGCCTCTACAAGCTTCAAAGAAAAAGCGCCTCCAGTTTTCCGGGGCGCTTTTTCATTTTCAGTCCGGCCATTCGAGAGGGCCGGCATTGGCTTAGCCAAAAACCAGAAGTGCTATCAGTCCCAGCGAGCCGATGACGATACGCCACCAGGCGAAAGGTGCAAAACCGCGCCGCGAGACGAAGTCCAGCAGCGAGCGCACAACGAACAGGCCGGAGACAAAAGCGGCGATGAAACCGACGGCAATCAGCGCGCCATCATCGAAGCTCAGCGCATCGCGGTTCTTGTAGAGATCGAGGGTAAAAGCGCCGAGCATGGTTGGCATTGCCAGGAAGAACGAGAATTCGGCAGCGGAACGCTTGTCCGTGCCCATCAGCAGCGAGCCGACGATTGTGGCGCCGGAGCGGGAGGTGCCGGGGATCATCGCAAGGCACTGGAACAGGCCGATCTTGAAGGCGAGCGACGGCGGATAATCCATGATGTCGGTATATTTCGGTTTTAATGGCATGCGGTCGACAGCAAGCAATATGACGCCGCCGATGATCAGGACGACACAAATCAGCATTGGTGTTTCGAAAAGCACCGTCTTGATGAAGTCATGCGCTAAGGCCCCGATCACCGCCGCCGGCAGGAAGGCAAGCGCGACGGCCAGCACGAAGCGGCGCGCCTTCGCGCTGGTCGGCAAAGCGAGTGCGATCGACACAAGTTTTTGAAAATAAACAAGAAGGATTGCGAGGATCGCACCGAGCTGAATGAGGACGGCAAAGGTATTGCCGGGTGATTTGAAGCCGAGGAAATGCCCGGCCAGCAGCACATGCGCCGTTGAGGAAACGGGAATAAACTCCGTCAGACCCTCGATAATGCCCAGCAGAAGCGCGCTGATGATCGATTGGTCACCCATGAGGTATCCTTTTTTTCAGGGGAAAGCGGCAATGGAAAGCAATTGCGTTAAACTTGTTTTAAAGTAGCCAAGCTCTTATAGCGTCTTGATGAAGCGAAACTGAAAAAGTTTTCCGGCAAATGCCGATCATGACAACCAATCGTAAAAATTGAGTACCGATGCCAACTCTCTTTCATTCTCCGATGTCGACCGCATCCCGGTTCGTTCGTCTGATCCTCGCAGAATACGGGTTCCAGACCGATCTCGTGGAAGAGCAGCCGTGGGAAAGACGACGGGAGTTTCTGGCGCTCAATCCGGCCGGCACCCTGCCGGTCTATCTGGATGACAATATGCGCTCGCTGAGCGGGCCTTACGTGCTGGCCGAGTTTCTTGACGAAACGCATGGGGTTTTGAAGCGCGACAGGCGACTTCTGGCAGAAGACCCGTTTCAGCGGGCGGAAATCCGCCGCCTGACCGAGTGGTTTCTGCAGAAGATGGAAAATGACGTGACCCGGCCGCTGGTGCGGGAGCGGGTTTATAAATTGCAGATGACGACAGCGCAGGGTGGCGGTCCGCCGGATTCCAAGCTGTTGCGCACTGCCCGCAACAATATCCGCCAGCACATCAAATATCTGGAGTGGCTGGCCGGTTCGCGAACATGGCTTGCCGGCGACCGGTTGAGCTATGCCGACCTTGCCGCCGCAGCTGGCGTTTCGGTGCTGGATTATCTTGGTGAGATCAACTGGCTCGAGGCGCCGATTGCCAAGGAATGGTATCAGCGGCTGAAATCCCGTCCCTCTTTCCGGCCGTTCCTGAGCGAGCGCATTCCGCGCCTTGCCCCTTCCTCCCACTACGCCGACCTGGATTTTTAAAGCCTCGCCTTCCCGGTTATTTGCTGCGGCCCGCGTTGAGCATATATATGTCGCAGATTAAAACTCGGGAGAAACGGCCATCGACGTTGCCAGCGACAAGCAGCGGATACGCGCGCGCAAGCTGACGGATTTCGTTCGTCAGGAAGCGCTTTCGCTTGGCTTTGATCTCTGCCGCATCACCACACCGGACAGCATTCCGCTGGCGCCGGAACGGCTGAGGCTGTTTCTCGAGAAGGGTTACCACGGCACGATGGCGTGGATGGAAGAAACGGAGGCTCGCCGGGCTGAGCCGAAAACGCTGTGGGGCGATGTGCGCTCCATCGTCATGTTCGGCCTCAATTATGGCCCGGAGGAAGACCCGCGCGGCCTGCTTTCCAAACCGGACAAGGCGGCCATTTCGGTCTATGCCCGCAATCGCGATTATCACGACATCATCAAGGGCCGGTTGAAAGAGATTGCCACCCGCTTTGCCGCACGCGCCGGTGAGGATGTGAAGGTCTTTGTCGATACCGCGCCGGTGATGGAAAAACCGCTTGCCGCCGCCGCCGGGCTTGGCTGGCAGGGCAAACATACCAATCTGGTCAGCCGCACCCACGGCTCATGGCTGTTTCTTGGCAGCATGTTCACCACCGCCGAGCTCTGTCTTGATGAGGCCGAGAAGGATCATTGCGGCTCCTGCCGCGCCTGTCTCGATGCCTGTCCGACAGCCGCCTTCCCCGCTCCCTATCAGCTCGATGCGCGCCGCTGCATCTCCTACCTCACCATCGAACACAAGGGGCCGATCCCGCACGAATTCCGGCCGATGATTGGCAACCGCATCTATGGCTGCGACGATTGCCTTGCCGCCTGTCCGTGGAACAAGTTCGCAGCGAGCGCCTCCGAGATGAAATTGCAGGCCCGCGAAGATCTGAAGGAACCTTCCATTTCCTTCTTGCTGACGCTCGACGATGCCGCCTTCCGCAGCTTTTTCAGCGGCTCTCCGGTCAAGCGCATCGGTCGCAACCGGTTTATCCGCAATGTGCTGATCGCAGCGGGAAACTCCGCCGACCGGCAATTCGTTGAGCAATGCAAGTCTCTCGCCGAAACCGACCCTTCGCCGGAGGTGCGTGGTATGGCCGCATGGGCTTTGTCGCATCTTATGGACAGGGAGGAATTCCGTACTTACTCTGCCACCCGTGCGCCGGAATCTGATCCGGAGGCGGCAATGGAATGGCAACTGGCAAAGGCGTGACGCATGCATGTGATGATTTTCGGCGCGGGATATTCGGGAAAAGCCATCGCAAACGCACTGAAATCCGCGGCTGATACTATTTCCGGTACAACGCGCAGTGAGAATAAGTTCCCGAACCTCGAAGCCACAGGCATGACGCCATTCCTTTTTGACGGCGTTCATCTTAATGACGATCTCATCGCCGCGATGGGCAATATCACACATCTCGTCCAGTCCATTGCGCCTGGCGGGCAAGGCGATCCGCTGCTGGCGCTGTTGGGCAGCGATCTGAAACGGTTCCTGCCGAAGCTGCAATGGATGGCTTATCTCTCCACCGTCGGCGTTTATGGCGACCATGACGGCGCATGGGTGGATGAGGAGAGCCCCTCCCGCCCAGTCTCCGCCCGTTCCGTGGAGCGGGTGGCCGCTGAAACCGCCTGGACGGCAGCTGCCGAAAAAACAAATGTGCCGCTTGTCACCCTTCGTCTGTCCGGAATTTATGGCCCCGGACGCAATACCTTCATGAATTTCGAGAAGGGAACGGCGCGCAGACTGGTAAAGAAAGATCAGGTGTTCAATCGCATCCGGGTCGAGGATATTGGTGCGGCACTTGCCTTTCTGGCGAGCAAGAATGAACGCGGCATCTTCAACGTCACCGATAACGAACCCTGCCCGCCGCAGGATGTGGTGAGCTTCGCCGCCACGTTGATGGGTGTGGAGCCGCCGCCCGAACAGGCATTCGAAACCGCCGATCTGACCCCTATGGCGCGCTCCTTCTACGGCGAGAACAAGCGTGTTTCCAACGCTAAAATACGCAGCCTCGGCTTCAATTTCGACTTTCCGGAGTACAAAATCTCGCTGACGCAGTTGTGGGAATCCGGCCTCTGGCGGGGCTGAAAACCGGGCCTTTAAAAACGATGAAAAATCCTTCCAAACCCACTTTTTCGGATGGTTTTCGTCGCATTTTGGTCAATTAAGACTTTATTAACCAAACAAAATTCACTAAAATCATAGCAATTAGAAAAATATTTCACTCACATTTCGTGAAGTGGATTCACGAAGCCGTGACTTGCAACAGCATTTCGATTGCGCATTGATTCTGCGTTATTTTTTCCATTTTCGTGCCCGCCCGTTATTCGGACACCTTTCCGGCTAATGATCACGAATATTACAGTCTGTAACACTTCGTGATTTGAGCTTAGCTTTTTTTCGCCATTTTTCCCTCGCCCTACAATCTCGCATCAAAAGGCGTTCAGGCCAGCAAATGGCCGTTTAGCAAGGGCACAATCAATCGGCGCGGGGCCGATTTTCAGGGAAGCACAGTTTGTTGAATATCCGTCGTATAACTTTCACCGCTGCAACTATAGCCGCCTGTTCCATCATCGCGCCTCTTCAGGCGAATGCGGCAAATGGTT